>JAESGJ010000013.1_pt1 | contig 511210 bp, 439 predicted proteins | sample 9266241 | NCBI WGS metagenome assembly JAESGJ01 (sample SAMN14514841, study PRJNA621669) | algae metagenome | isolation source: Brasilonema octagenarum HA4186-MV1 and co-occurring heterotrophs from wet... | place: USA: Manoa Valley, Hawaii | collected 2009-07-20
TTCTCACATAAGGTGCCAGAAACAAAGCGTCATTCTCACATTAACTGCCGATTATCAAATTACCTGCCGGCGCAACATGTTGAAAATGCTGAACTGCGGTTCCGGGATTTAAATGGAAAGTGACACAGCCGCAGCGTCGTCGCCATGATGGAGATGATTTCTGCGGCTGCGTTCATGCCGGGTTCCTCGCGCTCCGGGGTGTCATGCCGTGCTCCGTCCAGGCTCTGAGCTGACGGAAGGCAGGTCGAACAGCGCGCGCGCCTGCGCCGGCGTCGCGACCTGCGCGCCCAGATCCTCGATGATGCGCCGAGCCTTCTCGACCATGGCGGCGTTCGAGGGCGCGAGCACGCCTCGGTCCAGATAGACCGCGTCCTCGAGACCAGTGCGGGCATGGCCGCCGGCGAGCACCGACTGCGCCACCATCGGGAAGGTCGAGCGGCCGATGCCGATCGCGGTGAAATGGGCGCCGGCGGGCAGCAGGCCGCGCGCATAGAGCACGGTCTCGGGCGAGGGCTGGAAGCCGTATTTCACGCCCATCACGAAGGAGGTCAGGGCAGGACCGGTCAGCGTGCCGTCCGCCAGCAAATCCTGCAGCAGGGCGATGTCGCCGGAATCGAACAGCTCGATCTCCGGCGTCACTCCGGCCTGCCGGATCACCTTCGCCATGCGCCGGACATTGCCCGGCGTATTGATCACCACCTGCCCGCCGGAGTTCATCGTATTGAGGTCGAGTGTGCAGATGTCGGGCTTCAGCGCCGCGATATGGGCGACGCGCTCCTCCGGATTCATCAGCGTCGTGCCGGCGGCCGCGACTTTCGGGTCGTCCTGAGAGGGCACGAAGCGGCCGCCCGGGCCGGTCGTGACATTCAGAACGAGCGCGCGGTTGCGGGCACGGATGCGGGCGACGACGTCCTGGTAGTATTCGAGCTTCATCGAAGGCGCGCCCGAACCGGGTTCGCGGACATGGATATGCACGACGGCCGCACCGGCCTCGGCCGCGCCGAGGCAGGCATCGGCGATCTCCTCGGGCGTGATCGGGAGATGCGGCGTCTGGTCGGGCCGGGTCAGGTTCCCGGTGACGGCGCACGTGATGACGACCCTGTCGAGCATGGCGCGCATCGTCATCACAAGGCCCGCCCGCCATCGACGATCAGGATCGAGCCGGTCGAATAGGTCAGATGCGTCGCGCAGGCGGCGATGGCGCGCGCGACGTCCTGCGCGGTGGCGACCCGCTTCAGCGGGATCGTCGGCGCAACCTTCTCCAGCGCGGCAGCGTCGCGGCCCGGCACGAAATCGGTCGCGACCACGCCGGGCGAGACCGACATCACCCGGATCGCCGGGGCGAGCGCGCGGCCTAGCGATTTCGTCATCGTATCGATGCCGGATTTGATCGCGGCATAGGCGAGATTGGAGCCGACGCCGTTGAGTCCGGCGATCGAGGAGACATTGACGACGAGCCCGTCGCTGGACGCCTTGAGCAGAGGCGCGAAGGCGCGGATCGCGGCGAACTGGCCACGCCAGTTGACCTTGAACATGTCATCGATGAAGTCATCGGTCAGCGCGTCGAGATCGCCGATCGGGATCGGCTTCGTGTAGCCGGCGCTGTTGACCAGGATGTCGCAGCGGCCGAGCACCCGCTCGACATCGGCCGCGAGCGCGACCAGCGTCGCGCTGTCCTCGACGGTAGCGTGGCGCGCCAGATGTCCCGCGCCGGGCAGCCCCGCGACGACGGCGTTGCCCGCCGCCTCGTCGCTGCGCCAGCTCACGACGACCGTCGCACCCTCGGCCGCCAGCGCCATGGCCGCAGCCGCGCCGATGCCGCCGGAGCCGCCGATCACCACCGCGACCTTGTTTTTTAGGGCATCCGTCATCGGTTCTGGCTCACTTGATCGGAGGCTGCGGAAGTACGGCGTCGCCTGGCTCCATCACGAAGTCGTAGGAGAGGCTGAACCACTCGCCCGCCACGTCTGCCGCCGGCGCGGGGTCTTCGCCCTTGCGAAAATCGCCGATCAGCGCGCGCGTCACACCGAAGACGACATCGCTTTCGAGATGCGCGTCGTCGTCGACGAAGACCTGCGTGATCAGCGTCTTGAAGCCGGGCTTGTAGGCCAGCACATGCAGGTGGGCCGGGCGGAACGGATGGCGCTGCTGCGCGCGCAGCATCTCGCCGGTCGGCCCATGTGTCGGCACGGGGTAGCCGGCGGGTTTCACCGAGTGGAAGTAAAAGCGCCCCTCGGCATCAGTCTCGAAGACGCCGCGCAGGTTCATTTCGGCCTGGGCCTCATCCTGGTTCTCGTACATCCCATCCGGCGAGGCCTGCCAGACATCGACGCGCACGCCGGCCAGCGGCTGGCCCGACGCATCGCGAATGCGGCAATCGACAAAAAGCGGCGCGCCTGGCGTGGCTGAGCGTAGGATCGAGCCGCCATTCTCCGTCATGGGCGCATTCGCCCGCCAGAACGGCCCGAGCAGCGCGGCGGCGGTCTCGGTCGCGCCGTCCTGGCCGTTGTTCAGCAAGCAGACCAGCGTCGAAAGACCGACCGCATCGCTGAACAGCACGCCCTCATTGTGGCTGTCATTGCTGGCCTGGCCGATCCGATTGAGAAAATCGATCCCGTATTCGAACTCGGCCTCGGTCAGCCTGACATCGCGCGCGAACTCATGCAGATGACGCACGAAAGCGGCCATGACGACGCGAAGGCGTTCGCCAGGCGCGCCTGCCATCGCGGCAAGCACGGCTTCGGTCACGTCCTGCTGACGCGAGATGATCATCGAACCTCCCATCCGTCCAGCTGAGCCGCAGTGCGCAATCGATTGCATAAACGCTAGGACAATCGATTGCGCAGGTCAAGTGAGGCGGCTACAACCCAGGTCATGGCAGGTCTGGCGACGATCAAGGATGTGGCGCGCGAGGTGGGCGTGCACCCCTCGACCGTGTCGCGCGCGCTCGACCCCTCGCAGCGCGACCGGCTGGGCGAGCCCATCGTCGCGCGTGTGTTGGAGGCGGCGGAGCGCCTCGGCTACCGCCCGGACGCCGCAGCCGCCAGCCTGCGCAGTGGACGCTCCCGGCTGATCGGAATCATCGTGCCCGACATCGCCAATCCGGTGTTCTCTCCGATCATCAGCGGGCTCGAACGCACCCTCTCGGCGCGTGGCTACGCGCTGATCGTGGCCGACCAGCCCCCCGACCGCCCTGAGCAGCCCGACATCCTGCAGATGCTGGTGGCGCGCCGGGTCGACGGGCTCGTGCTGGCCAATGTCTCGCTCAGGGATGACGCGGTCGGGCGCTGCCTGCGCTGGCAGGTACCGGTCGTACTGGTCAACCGGGCCGAGAGCGCTGGACGCGTGCCCTCGGTCGTCTCGGACGACGTCGCCGGGATGCGGCTTGCCGTCGAGCATCTGGTCGGGCTCGGCCACCGCGCCATCGTCCATGTCGCCGGCCCGCAATCGCTTTCGACGGGCTCGCTGCGCCGGCGCGGTTTTATCGAGGCCATGCTCGCAGCGGGCTTGAGCTTCGGTGACCACGACATCGCGGAAGCCGCCGCCTTCACGCGCGAGGGCGGCCTGCCCGCCGCGCGGCTGCTTCTGGCGCAGAGGCCCGATGCCACCGCCGTCGTCGCCGCCAACGACCTGCTGGCGCTCGGCGTCTACGAGGCCTTGCGCGAGCAGGGTCGGCGCTGCCCGGACGATGTTTCGGTGATCGGCCACAACGACATGCCGCTCGTCGACTTGGTCAGTCCCTCCCTTTCGACGATCCGGATCAGCCATCGCGAGATGGGCGAGCGCACCGGCGAACTGCTGCTGGACATGATCGGCGGCGTCTGCGCCGCGACGCCCCAGATCGTGACCCAGCCGATGTTGATCGCCCGCGGCTCGACCGCGCCGCCAGTCCAGGAACGATAATGACTCAGATCCACCTCGACGATTCCGTCCTCGACGTCGCCGAGCATGGCGCGGGCAAGCCGCTGCTGCTGCTCCATTCGCTGCTCGCCGACCGCTCGGTGTTCGACAGGGTCGTGCCCGTGCTCGCGCACAGTCGCCGCATCATCGTGCCCGATCTGCCGGGCTTCGGAGGCTCCTCCTCGGCCGGTTCGACCATCGACGGCATCGCCGACCGGCTGGCGGGCCTGTTCGACGCGATGTCACTCGGAGGCGACACCGACGTGCTCGGCAACGGGCTCGGCGGCTTCATCGCCAGCACGCTGGCGATCCGCCATGGCGGAAGGTTCGACCGGCTGGTGCTGGCGGGTACCGGCATCGGCTTCAGCGATCAGGGCCGCGCCTCGTTCCATGTCATGGCTGAGCGCGTGCGCGGCCACGGCATGGAGGGCGTGGTCGACATTGCGATGAAGCGGCTGTTTCCGGACGCGTTTCTCGCCGCCAACCCTTCGATCCTGGCCGAGAGGCGCGCCGGCCTAGTCAAGACCAATCCCGCCTTCTTCGCGCAGGCCTGCGAGGCGTTGGCGGGACTCGACCTGCGCGACCAGATGCACGCCATCCGCAACCCGACGCTGGTCGTCGTCGGCGAGCTCGATGCGGCGACGCCCCCAGCCATGGCCCATGAGCTCACTGCGGCCATCGCAGACGCGACGCTGGTCGAGCTGCCCGGCATCGGCCACGCCCCGATGGCGCAGGCGCCCGACGCGTTCATCGCTGCGATCTCAGGCTTCCTCAGCATCGACAGGGGCTGATATTGAAGCTGCCCTATCGGTGTGTCCTCGGCCCTCAATGTAACATCTGAAGGCGCATGGTGAGTGTCCGCTTCCGGGTCCAATCTCAATTTCCGCTTTTGGCGCGGTTCGACCCGGGGCGTGGAGGCGGTTTTGGCGCTACACGGTCGCCATGCGACATCAAAGTGTGCTGGATCGCGATTGTCGCGGCGCAACGTGCTGATCGCGCGCCGGCCCATTGTAACGGGAATCACTTTCAAACCGGAGTCGTATTAGGCAAAACGTTCAAAATTGGTTAAAATATCGCCTTGCATTCCCAAGAGCAAACAGACAGTCTCTAATTGTTGCACTGCAGCAAATACAGTAATGCAACGTTCTGCGACTTTCGTTGGTCTAGCGGAGTAAAATCCCATGTTTCAGCCGTCGCTTAAGTTATTTTCAAACGCAAAGAAAATCGTATTTGATATCGCGAACGCTGATTTTACTTCGAAACGTTTTAGAAATTCATCTCTCATCCATTCCGTCAAAGGAGATGGATACTCGAAGGTCATCAAGGTTTTCAGCTACGGGGTAGCTGGCATTCTCGCTGTCCTCATGCTGACCGCGGCGCTGCCGCCGCTCGTCGCCGATCAATCTGATCGCGCGGTGGTAAACGCTCCAATATCGCTGCTGACGGCGCCGATAGCAGGCAACATCGATACGATGCATGTTCACGCAGGCCAATCGATCGAGCGTGGGGCCGTCGTCGCAACAATTTCAAACGCTCGCGTCGACCGAACGACGCTCATTCAGCTCGAAGGCAAGATGGCGGAAACGCGCGAGAGAAGCCTGTCGGCACAGCGAAAATATGAATCGAATTTGAACTACTTAAACACGTTGGACCGCGCGATTGCCACCGAATCTGAGCAGCTGACCAATGTTTTCAACCAGCAGATAATCGAGCTGAAAGCAAAATTGTCAGCGTCGATATCGTCCGGTCTGGAGAAGAAATCCATTATCGACCGTCAAACTGAGCTCGTTTCACGCAACGTTGCGAGTGCCCAGATACTCAGGCCGTCGGAGCAACAATACAAGACCGCCCTATTTCAGAAGGATGCTGAAACGGCAAAGCTGAACCAGAAGACGATCCAATTGGAAGCCCTATCCAAAGGTGTCTTCATTGGCGACGAGCTCGTTGGGCTGGCGACGCTGGCGCAGAAAAAGCGCGATGTCAGCTTTGACGCGGAGCGTCTGAAGATCGAGCACAACGAATTGGACGCGAGTCTCGCCGATCAGCAAAATCTGCTGGAAGCTGAACGCAAGCGTCTCGTCAGCTTGTCCGGCATGTCCGTCGAAGCTCAGAGCCGCGGAGATGTGCTCAATGTCGGCGCGTCGGTCGGGCGACATGTCAATGCTGGTGACGCGTTGGCGTCGTTGGTGCACTGCCAGGACGCCTTTGTTGTCGCAATCTTCTCCTACCGGCAGGGTCAGAATCTCGGTGTTGGGAGTCGCCTGCGCATCGATGGGAACGAGGGCTTTGGTCAGCGCTATGGCACGGTGCGGGAAATTCTACCCAAGACCAACGACAAGACCGATCAGCAATATGCCGTCCCATTCCCGCAGACCGAGAGGCGCGAACTCTACGTGCTGATCACGCCGGATCCCGCGACGGATCGGCAGTCGTCAAAGCAGGCTCGTTTGCCCGGGGCAGCCTGCAATGTTGGTCAGTGGGTCACCGTGACGCGCGTCAATGGCTGGGTGCCGTCGAGTTCGGTAGTGTGGCGCTCGATTTCAGAGACGATCGTTGGTGCGCTGGGAGCCGGGCCGGCAAGGGCTGCAGCCTTGGCGAGCCCGGCTGTGGACCGTTGAGCCCAGCGGGCATTGGTCTGGCGCTTGCCATGGCCTTTCTGGGCCAGGTCGTTCCAGTCCAGGCAAAGCCGAGCGTTTACCCGATCGCCCAGGCAACCTGCGGCTCGTTGATCGGCTCCGTCGACGCTGCGTCAAAAACCGGCGGCCCGGTTTTTCTAGCGAGCTATCAACCGGGGCCGAACGAAGCTGTGGTGCCGTTGCCGCTGCGAAGCTCAGCGTTTGCTTATGACAATGCGCTCGCCATCATCGCCTTGGTCTCGTGCGGCGCCACCGAGCAGGCCCGCCGGATCGGAGACGCTTTCGTTCACGCGATAGACCACGACCGAAGCTTTCGCGACGGCCGGATTCGCAACGCCTACCGCGCTGGCGTGATCGAGGCGACCGTGCTGCTGCCCGGCTGGTGGGAGCCGGCTATCAAGGGTTGGGCCGAAGACCCCTACCAAAACGGGACTGCCACCGGCAACGTCGCCTGGGTCGCTCTGGCGCTCATGACACTCAACGCGTCTCGGGCAGATCAGCGCTATCTCTCCGCGACGAAGCAATTGTTGAACTGGGTTGCCGCGAACGCTCAAGACCGCCGGGGGGCGGGCGTAACGGGGGGCTTCGATGGTTTCGATCCTGTCCAAACGCGATTGGCCTGGAAGTCTACCGAACATAATCTCGACGTTTACGCCGTCACGCTCTGGTACGGTCAAGCGACCGGCGACCTAGCCTTCACGGATCTAATGCGATCAGCCAGGACGTTTCTGGACGAAGCATTCTTGGCAGAATCAGGTTGTTTCGCCCTTGGTCGGGAACCCGATGGCCGTATGAACGGCCCGCAGCGCCTGGCCCTCGATACTCAGCTTTGGCCGCTCCTAGGTGTCCGCGACAGTCCGTCGGATTGGCAAAAAGCGCTGGCATGCGCTGAACAACGCATGGTGGTGCCAGGTGGCTTCGATTTCAATGAGGACCGCGACGGCCTCTGGGTCGAGGGAACCGCCCAGGCTGCGCTGACGTATCGGGCCCAAAAGCAGACTGACAAAGCCGATGATTTGCTGAGGGGGCTCCGTGCTCAAATCGCTCCTTCAGGCTGGCTCTATGCCACGCGGGAGGAGCAGATAACCACCGGTCTCAAGATAGGGCCGGCGAGCCAAAGCGAGGATTTTTTCTATTTTCGCCGCCCCCATCTCGGAGCGACCGCTTGGACGATCCTCGCGGCAAATGGCTGGAACCCGTTCAACGGCCAGCACGTGAGATAACCTCATGTTCGCGACGCCAAGCGATGCAGTCACCATCCTGACCTATGACCTCGGGTTCATATTCGGCTTTTTCCTGCTTTGCGCGCTCCTGAAACCCGAGCGACCGCTCGATCGAGCGATTTTATCGGCGGTCACCGCGGGCCTTGTTCTGATTTATGCGGTCTGGCGTTGGAAGGAGACACTCCCGGAAAACGGAACGGTGCTCGAGCGCATTTGGCCCGGCGTTTTCATTGCCTGCGAGTTTGTCGCGATCCTCTACACGCTCCTGTCGATATTGATTTTGTTACGCCGAAGCGACCGGTCGGCCGAAGCTGACTATGCGCAGGCTCGCCATACTGCGCAAAACGATTGGCCGTCCGTCGATGTTTTCATTTGTACCTACAACGAACCGCTCGACGTCCTCGAAAAGTCGATCTTGCTAGCGCTGTCGATCGATTATGAGGCTAAGACAGTTTGGGTACTGGACGACACTAGGCGTCCTTGGGTCGAAGATTTCTGTCGCGACGTCGGCGCTCGCTATCTGAAGCGGGCCACCAATGAGGGTGCGAAAGCCGGTAATCTCAACAATGCGTTGCGCATCACTGCGGGACTGTCAAACGCGCCGCTCATTTTGGTGCTGGACGCCGATTTTGCGCCGCAGCCCAACATTCTGAAGCGTATGGTCGGGCTGTTCGACGACCCACAAGCCGCGATCGTCCAGACCCCGCAGTTCTTCTACAACGCCGATCCGATCCAGCATAACCTGATGGTTCAGCGCAGCTGGGTCGATGATCAACGAATCTTCTTCGATATCTTTCAGCCCGCGAAAGACGCTTGGGGCTGCGCGTTTTGCGTCGGAACATCGTTCATCGTACGGCGGGACCGGTTGCTTGAGATCGGCGGCATGCCCGACCAGGCAATCTGCGAGGATCTCAATTTGAGCTACACGCTCATGCGCCATGGCTATCGGACCCATTGGCTGAATGAACGTCTCAGTGTCGGCCTCTCGGCTGAAGGTCTGCCGGAATACATCTCGCAGCGTATGCGCTGGTGTTTGGGAACCGTCCAGGTCGCTCTTTTGCCGAAAGGCCCTATCTTCGGTTCAGGTTATACCGCAATCCAGCGTGTGCAATTCATTCACGGGCTGCTGAATTGGTTCTGCAAACCGTTCATCGTGCTGATGCTCGTGGCGCCTGCAATCTATTGGTTTGCAGGGCTGCCAGCGTTTCAGGCCGATTACCTCTCATTCCTTCGCTATGGTGTGCCAGCTCTCTTTGCATTGTGGGCTTTCAACGGGTGGATTTCGCGCGCGAGAACCCTGCCCTTGTTCATGGAGGTGACACACACCATCACGGCGCTCGCGATCACTCTGACGCTGGTTTCGACTGCGATCCGTCCATTTGGGCGGCCGTTCAAAGTCACCGACAAGGGCGGTGACCGCTCTCAGATGATGGTACGTTGGCGAATGGCGTCCGTGTTTGGCGGTATGACGCTGCTATCGGCAGGAAGCGTGATCTGGGCCTACATCGGCCCTTCGACATCAAGCGAGATTTCGCCAATCGATTATTTCAATCTCATTTGGGCCGGCATTTCCATGCTGCTGACCTTCGTCGCCTTTCTCGTCTGCTTCGAACTCCCGCGCGAAGAAGAGAGATTCATCATCAACGCCAGCAGCTTTTTGTGGCGCGACGGCCAATTCAGCACCTGCAGCTTGGTCGAACTTTCAACCAGAGCCGTAAGCATACGTTGCGACGCCGACATCGGTGGCTTTGACGCAGTCAAGCGCGCTCAGATCATGCTACCCAACATTGGTTGGGTCGAAGCCACGCCAAACCGGCGAACGACCGATGTTTATGAATTTACATTGCAACCGACACAGGCTGAGCATCGCCAATTGGTCCGAATGCTGTTTTCCGGGCCAATGAACAACGTGGCAACAACGGCCGATATTAATGGTGCCCTACTTGGCCTGTGCAGACGAGCGTTCGGTCGGCCGGCACGGTGAGTTTCACGTTGGTGCCGCCATTTCGGCCTGAAGCTCGACAATTGCCGTGTTGATCCGCGCGAGCTCGGTTTGAAGATGATCTATCTGAGCCGACAATCGCAATCGGTCCAAAGTGTGGCCTTCCAACCATCTGCTTATTTCCGCCAAGGTAAAATCCTGGCGGGCTCGATAGAGGATATCCGCAAGACGTTCACGATTCTCGGGGGAATACCTCCGCAACGAACCCGGGCCTCGAAGAGGCATTGTTGACCCATCACAATCAAAAAACGAATATCTCGTCACCCTTGTTATTCGTCAACGGTATTTCTCAAGCTTGCCAAGCACTTGAGCGCCGCGTGCATTAGCCTTCAAAACGGCGCCACTGCTCGGCCAATCACATCTAGTTCCGCCTAGCGCGCCTGCGGGGCTCGCTTGATCTGGGGTTGCTTAGCGTTGGCGCGCCGGCCGATGACACATCGCACGTTCGGCACGACTGTTCGGTGAACCCAGCGCGCTCCGCTGCAGCTTTGTAATGCCATCAACCGCGTGCTGGTGGTCGAAGTTACGTCGCAGCCGGAACCCAGAAAAGCCGTGGCGACGGAAGTGTCGGATAACTGGATGTACAATTGGCAGGACTGACCTCAGACTCGTCGAAGCGAGCCGAACGAACTGCAGTATACGGAACACTGTTTATGTCTGCTTAAAGCAAGGATTTGAACGTCTGGATTTGTCGCCGAGCAGACGCGCATAAAGACTGCCGGTTACCTGGCGGTTCCAGTCGCGGCCCTTCATGCGACTCCAACAGGGTCGCGTCAATGCACGTCCGTTCAAATCCGGATCGCGGGCGGAATTTGAACCGGAGCGCATTCCAGCGCGACGGAGTGAAGTCCATCAAATTATTGAAACGCTTGGCTAATTCGCTTGCCAAGGTTGGGGTCGAGGGTTCGAATCCCTTCTCCCGCTCCAGGACATCAGAATAATTTTGATTATTTATTGATGACGCGAAGCCGCTGAAACTCGGCGGCTGTTTGCTGTGGGGTCACAGAGGGTCCATGTGGCCTGCTGCCGGTTGCGTGAAACACCCAATCTCGATGTCCATGAGACCGGCAGGAGGCTAGGCGGTTCATGAATCTTGTTATCGATCGGCCGACCAGCGCGGCGGGGTTTTTTCATTGGATGCCCGGCTGAGATGATGTAGCTTTAGGCTTTCAAAGCTACTGTACGGGTCGGCCACTATGAAGGCAATGTGCATGGCGTTTCTGGGGCTGCTCTTGGGCTCTCCTAATGTCCTAGCTCAAGGATTCTCTGGGACAGCGCTTCAATTTCCTCCGTATATCCTGATCAGGCAAGCGGACGGAAGCTTTGCAAGCAAGGTAGTTGTTAGCCCGTCGACCAATGTCGTCGTTCCAGTTACTGCGTTAAATAACAATGTCCAGAGCGAAGTGCCATTGTTAAATTTTGCAACAAGTGCCGATATTGCTCAAATTACAGGTGACATTAGCCAAGCAAGAACAGCGATCGATCAGCTTAGAGCGACTTTCGACCAGTTGAACTACTTCATAGCGCGAGACCGCGAACGGCTGGCCCAAGGTGTGGCCCTGGCATCGGCGGTCACGATCGTCCCGCCCAACCCTGGCGACCGCTTTTCGCTCACGTTTAGCGGCGCTGATTACAACGGCCACTCTGCAGTGTCCGGTTCCGTCGCATACAGGGTCAACGAGAATGTCCTCGTCTTTGGCGCATATGCCCGCAGCGAGCAGCAAAACCTCGTAAAGGGCGGCGTGTCCTTCTCGATCAAGTAAAGCATTCGCTTATCGCTTCTATCAAACCGATTGATTGGGTGTCAGTTGTAGTTGTAACGCTTGGTCCGCTCGGTGAGAGGCCGATTATGTGAAACGGCAGAGTCGGACCCAATACTCTTTGCTCGTGTTGAATTTGATATTGGCCGCCGGTCGGCCGCCTCGTCAGTGCGAAGCCAAATCAATGATAACCGAATCGGGAATAGTGATGTCCACAACCTTGCCAGGGTTCGAGTCGAGGGTTCGAATCCCTTCTCCCGTTCCAGGACAGCCAGATATCAGGTAGTCACGCAAGCGTCGGTTCGTCCGGCGCTTTTTTCCGTTTCGCCCCACGCAAACGCTGACGGTTCCCGGAGATGGCGCGCTGTCCCGATCGGCCTGTGAGTTGACGGTCATTCTGGCGGACAGGCCCCGCGATGGGAGACGAAACCGTGTAAAACCGGCCAGATCGGCAACAAAGCGGACACGATCGCAGCCGGTGATGATATGACCGGCGAGACGGGAGCTGCTCGATGGTGATCTCCGATCGACCGACGCAGTCGGACAGTCTATCGCGGCGGCGACCTCGCTCGGCGGCCGGCCGGTTGCGCGCGCTCGTCGTCGTCGTCGTCCTGGCGTTGCTCTGCCTGCTCGCCTTCATCGCCTGGCAGAGCTATGCCGCCGCGCTGCGCCAGTCGGAGACGGCCGCGAGGAACCTGGCGCTCGCCCTGGAGCAGCATGCCGGCCGGACCTTCGAATCTGTCGATCTGACGCTGCGGATCGTGCAGAACCGGATCGGGGCAGAGGAGCGCGGCCTGGCGAGTTCGGGGCCGCTGCACCTGCTGCTGAAGGATCTCGCCGACGCGTCTCCGCAGATCCGCAGCATCGTCGTCCTCGACGCGAACGGAATGATCGCGCAGGATTCGGTCGGTGCGGTTCCACGAAGCGGACCGTCATCGGCCGATCGCGACTATTTCGTCGTCCATCGGCAGAAACCCGATGCCGGCCTCTTCGTCGCCCCGACGATCCGCAACCGCATCAACGGGCAATGGACGATCATCGCCAGCCGGCGGCTCTCGCGGCCGGACGGCGCCTTCGCCGGCGTCGCGATCGCCGCGGTGGCGCCGGAGTATTTCCGGGCGTTCTACGAGGGCATGGACATCGGTTCCGCCGGCGCCATCGGCCTGATCTCGCCGGACGGCTTCAGGCTGGTCAGACGGCCCTGGGCCGATGCCTCGATCGGCTTGAGCGAGGCTCCAGAACTGGTCCAACGTCTCAAGGCGGAGCGGGAGGGCGTCTTCGAAGCCCGCTCGCCCAATGACGGCGTCACCCGGCTCGTCGTGCATCGTCGCAATCCCGAGACCGGACTGTCGGTGCTCGTCGGCCTGTCGCACGACGAGGCGCTGCAATCGTGGCGGCGCGACATGGGCGTCCTGGCCGGCACGACGCTCCTCGCCGGCCTCGTCCTGACGCTGCTCGGCATCGCGCTCGCGCGCTCGCTGAAATCTGTCGACCGCAGCGAAAGGCTGTTCCGGGCGGTCTTCGACAACTCGACCGACGGGCTGTTCATCAACCGGCTCGACGGCAAGGGTGGGTTCGAGGTCGAGACCTACAACGCCACCGCCGCGGCGATCGTGCACAGGTCGGCTGAAGAGGCCGCGGGGCGCAGGCTCCGCGACATCCTGGGAGCGGACGAGGCCGACAAGGTCGAGCGCGATCTGAGGCGCTGTCTCGCCGCCGGCGTGCCGGAGCGTTTCGAAGACGTGCAATTGCGGGCCCAAGGGACGCGCACCTGGGAGACGATCCAGGTTCCGCTCTTCGACGACGACGGCAGGATCGACCGGATCTTCGTCTCGACCCGCGACATCACCCATCTGAAGCTCGCCGAGACAAAGGCGCGTGAGGCCAACCGCATGCTGCTGCTCGCCGAGCAGATCGCGCAGCTCGGTCATTGGCGGATGACGATCGCATCCGGGGAACTGACCTGGTCCGACGAGGTCTACCGCATGCATGGGCTCGATCGGGAACATTACGTGCCCGAGGCGGCCAGCGCGATCGCGCTCTACCATCCTGACGACCGCGGCGAGGTGATGCGTTGCGTCACGCAGGCGATCGAAACCGGTGCCGGCTACGAATTCGCCTTGCGGATCATGCGGCCGGACGGCGAATGCCGCGAGGTGGTGTCGCGTGGCCTGTGTGAACGCGGGCCGGATGGCGGCGTGTCGGCGATCTTCGGCACGATCATGGACGTCACCGAACTGCGCCGCGCCGAGCGCGCCTTGGCCGAGAAGTCGGCGCTGCTCGAGATCACGCTCGAGAACATCGACCAGGGCCTGGCGCTGATCGCGCCCGATGGTGCGATCATGGTCGCCAATCGCCGCTGCGCCGAGCTGATGGGTCTGAGCGAAGGCTTCATGGCGACGCGGCCGAACCTGCAGCAGATCCTCGACGAGCTCGATCGCACGGGCGAATTCGCCGATATCGACCCGGCGCTGCGCGTGCATGTCTTCGACTATGCCGCACTGTCGAAGCCCGGCGTCTACGAGCGCAGCCGGCCGAATGGCCGCGTCATCGAGGTCCGCACGATCCCTCTCGCCGACGGTTCCGGCGTCGTCCGGACCTATGGCGACATCACCGCCAGACGCGAGGCCGAGGCGGCGCTGCGCGAGAGCGAGGCGCGCTACCGCCTGCTGGCCGAGACCACCAACGACGTGATCACGCGGTTGAGCCTCGACTTCAAGCGCGAATACGTCTCCCCGACCTGCCGCAACCTGCTGGGCTACGAACCCGAAGAGCTGCTCGGCGCTCAGCCCTCCGATGCGATGGAACCGGAGGACGCGCCGGCGGTGCGGGCCCTGGCGCGGCAGCTCGCGACCGGGGAGGCTCCGGGCGACCGGGTGACCGCGAGCTATCGCACGCGCCACAAGGACGGGCGCTGGCTCTGGATCGAAGCCGGCATGACGCTGGCGCGCGACGAGGCGACCGGCGCGCCGACCTCGATCATCTGCTCGCTGCGCGACATCACCGAGCGCAAGCAGGCCCAGCAGGCCCTGGCCGACAGCGAGGCGCGCTACCGTCTGCTGGCGGAGAACACCAGCGAGCTGATCATGCTCGGCCATGACGATGGACGGCGCTCCTATGTCTCGCCGGCCTCGCTGCGCCTGCTCGGCTTCACGCCGGACGAACTGGAAAAGATGAGGCTGCGCGAATATGTCCATCCCGGAGACCTCGCGCGGCTGCGGGCGACGACGTCTCGGCTCGCGCAGGGCGAAGACCAGGTCTCGCTGGTCTATCGCGCCTGGCACAAGAGCAAAGGCTGGATCGCGATCGAGGGCGGCTTCCGCCGGATTCCCAACGTCGCCGACGGTCAGCCGAGCATCGTGGCGACGTTCCGCGACGTCTCCGAGCGCCAGCGTCAGGCCAAGGCGCTGGAGGACGCGAAGGCGGGCGCCGAAGCCGCGAGGCAGCAGGCCGAACATGCGAGCCAGGCGAAGAGCGATTTCCTGGCCTCCATGTCGCATGAGATCCGGACGCCGCTGAACGGCATCATCGGCTATACCGACCTGATGATCGACGAAGGCGGGCTGAGCGCGCGGCAGCGGCTTCAGGCGGACCGGATCCAGAGCGCTGGTGCGGCCCTGCTGACCGTGGTCAACGACATCCTGGATTTCTCGAAGATCGAGGCCGGGCAGATCGAGCTCGATCTGCGGCCGTTCTCCCTCGACACCCTGGTCGACAACACCGTTTCGATCGTGCGCGGACTGGCTGACGCCAAGAACCTGCCGATCCGGATCGACATCGGCGAGGCGGTGCCGCGCTCGCTCGTCGGCGACGAGGACCGGCTGCGCCAGATTCTGCTCAACCTGCTGAACAACGCGGTCAAGTTCACGCCTGCCGGCCATGTCGCGCTGACGATCGGCGCCGGCGAACATGATGCTGAGACAGCCCAGGTGACCTTCTCCGTCAGCGACACCGGCATCGGCATCTCGCCCGAGCGCCAGTCGCGCCTGTTCCAGCGCTTCTCCCAGGTCGACGGATCGATCAGTCGCGAATTCGGTGGCACGGGGCTCGGGCTCGCGATCTCGAAGAGTCTGGTCGAGTTGATGGGCGGAGCGATCGGGGTCGAAAGCGCCGCCTCGGCCGGATCGACCTTCTGGTTCACCTTGCCCTTGCCGCTCGCGATGGATGGACCCGCTCCCGTCGCGCAGACCGAGCAGGTCCATGCCCGCGGCGCGCAGATTCTGCTCGTCGAGGACATGGAGATCAACCAGCGCCTCGCCTGCGCCGTGCTCGAGGCCGAAGGGCACGCGGTCGATGTCGTCGGGGACGGCGCCGACGCGATCGTCGCGGTTCAGCGGACGGACTATGACGTCGTGCTGATGGACGTGCAGATGCCCGGCATGGACGGCGTCACGGCGACCCGCCGCATCCGGGAACTCGATCATGCCAACCGGACCGTGCCGATCATCGCCATGACCGCCAATGTCCTGCCGGCGCAGATCGCGTCCTTCAAGGCGGCCGGCATGGACGATCATGTCGGCAAGCCGTTCAAGCGTCCCGATCTGCTCGCCGCGATCGATCGCGCTGTCGCGCGCGCGACAGCGACCGAGGTCCGGCGCCAGTTCGGGCCCGATCGTGGTCCAGATCAGGCTACGCTCGACCGCGCGGTCTACGGCCGCGTCGTCGACATGCTCGGTCGCGAGCCGACCGAGCGGCTGCTCGACGTCCTCGCCGATCTCCTGGACAGAGGCTTCGCGAACCACGCGCTCAATGTGGACGATCGCTCGGGACTGGCCGCCGAGGCACATAAGGCCGTGTCGTCGGCGGGAATGTTGGGCTTCATGGCGCTCTCGCGCGCCTGCGGCGAACTCGAGACCGCCTGCCTCGGCGATGGCGAGATCGCTGCGCCCGTGGCGAGGGTGGTGGAACTGAGCCGGGCGGCGCTCGCCATCATCGCCGCGCTGAAGGTGAGCTGATTCCAGCCTCGGCCGTCGGAGCGGCTTGCTCGTCCGCCGCCAGGCGCAGGAAGAAATCCACCACGACCTGCGCGTCGAAGGGCTTTCGGATGAAGATGCTCTGGGCCGTCTGTGCCCGGGACTGCGGCGCCGACGCGGTCGCATAGACGACCGGCCGGCGCGGATGCCTGAGATGGAATTCCGCGCCGACGATCCAGCCATCGACGCTGCCCGGCAGCTTGATGTCCGTGTAGAGCCAGTCCAGCCGCGTCGTCGAGGACCGGATGATCGCCAGCGCGTTCTCGCCGCTCTCGGCGGTCAGGACCGCGAAACCAGCCTTGCGGAGATAGCCGGCCAGCATCGTGCGGACGATGGGCTCGTCTTCGACGAGAAGAACGACCTGAGCTGCCATCTTCGTTCTCCGCTTCGACGACCGGTTAGATTTGGCCGCGCCGAGCGCCAATCGCCAAGCACCTCGGGCCCAAGCTGCAGCTTAGAGCACCCTGTGTTTCGATTGAATCGGGAATTCCTGGATCGCCCTCCACCGGATGCGCGCTGTCGGCCGGACGAGGCCGGCATGGTGGCGAGACCTCTTTCGCGCTGATGGGACGAACTATCGATTGCCGGTCTCGCACAGCCGAGCCATGGCGTCGGGATCGTCGCGCCTTGCGCCGATGAGCACGGCAAGAAGGCCGATCGCCGCGGTTGCGGCTCCCGCCAACGCCACCACCGAATAGCCGAGGCCGGTGGCGATCACGCCTCCGCCCAGCGCCGCCCCAAAGGCGTTGCCCAGGTTGAACGCACCGATATTCACGGCGGATGCGAGGTTGGGGGAATCGGACGCGGCCGACATCACCCGGACCTGCAGCGGGGGGACGAGCGCAAAGCTCGCGATGCCCCATAGGAAGATCAGGATCGCGCTCGCCGGCCCATGATTCATCAGCAACGCGAAGGCGACCAACACCGCCGACAGCGAGGCCAACGTGACGATCAGCGTGCGGTCGACCGAGCGGTCGGCGAACTTGCCGCCTAGCCAGTTGCCTACGGTCAAGCCGGCGCCATAGGTGAAGAGCATCGTGGTAACGAAGGCCGAGGAGGCGTGCGTAGCCTCGCGCAGGATCGGTGCGATATAGGTGAACACCGTGAACATCGCGCTCGATGCGATCACGGTCAGCGCCAGCGCGCCGAGTACGGGGCCGCGCGTCAATGCGCGCAGTTCCGCCCTCGCATCGGCGCTCGCCGGTGCCGGCAGTGGGGGAAGGGTGAGCCGCAGCGCGGCCATGGTCACCAGGCCGAGCGTCGCGATGCCCCAGAAGGAGGCACGCCAGCCGAGATGTTCGCCCGCCCAGGCCGCGATCGGCACGCCCACGACATTGGCGATCGTCAGTCCCATGAACATCGCCGCGACGGCGCCGGCCTGCCGCTGCGGCGGCACGAGGCCGGCGGCGACGATCGAGCCGATGCCGAAGAAGGCGCCGTGGTTGAACGAGGTGAGGAGTCGTGCGGCCAGCAGCATTGCGTAGCTGTCGGACAACGCTGCGAGCAGGTTTCCGAGCGTGAAGATGCCGGCGAGGCCGATCAGCAGCATGCGGCGCGGCAACCGGGCCGTCGTCAGCGTCAGCAAAGGCGCGCCGGCCATCACGCCCAACGCATAGGCGCTGATCAGCAGCCCGGCGCTGGGGATCGAGACGCCGAGATCGGCGGCGATGAGCGGCAGCAGCCCCATCGGCGCGAACTCGGTCACGCCGATGCCGAAGGCTCCCACCGCGAGCGCGATCAATCCGGGATTGAGCTTCATCGTCTGCATTCCTCAAACCAGTGCCGGCGCGAGGCGGGCGAAGCCCTCCTGCTGCCGATAGGGCGTATGCGGATAAGGCGGGAGCACGTCGCTCGCCGCATCGAGCGCGGCGACCTGCGCCGCGGTCAGCGACCAGCCGACCGCACCCAGGTTGTGGCGCAACTGATCCTCGTTGCGAGCGCCGATTATGACCGACGACACGGTCGGACGCTGGAGCAGCCAGTTGATCGCGATCTGCGGCACGCTGCGGCCGGTCTCAGTGGCCACGCCCTCGATCGCGTCGATCACCCGGTAGAGATGCCCGGCGTCCACCGGCGGGGCGAACTGCTCGGTCTCGTGCAGGCGGCTGCCGGCCGGGACAGGGCGGTCGCGGCCAATCCTGCCGGTCAGGCGACCCCAGCCGAGCGGGCTCCAGACCAGCGCGCCGACGCCCTGGTCGAGACCGAGCGGCATCAGGTCCGCCTCATAGGCGCGACCGATCAGCGAATAATAGACCTGATGCGCCACGAGCCGCGGCCAGCCATGCCGATCGGCTACGGCCTGCGCCTTCATCAACTGCCAGCCGGGATAGTTGGAAACGCCTGCATAACGAAGCTTTCCGTCCGCGATCAGCCGGTCGAGCGTTCCCATCAGTTCCTCGACCTGCGTCGAGGCGTCGAAGGCATGAAGCTGGAGCAGGTCGATATGATCGGTGCCGAGCCGTTTCAGCGATGCTTCGACCGCGCCGACCAACCGGGCGCGCGAGACGCCCCAGTCCAGCGGACCGTCGCCCATCGGCAGACCTGTCTTGGTCGAGATCAGCAGCCGGTCGCGCCGCCCCCGGATCGCCTCGCCGAGGACTTCCTCGGAGGCGCCGCCCGAATAGACGTCGGCGGTGTCGAACAATGTCACGCCGGCATCGAGGCAGATGTCGACCAGCCGCCGCGCCTCCTTCGCGTCGCTTTGGCCCCAGGCGCTGAACAGCGGCCCTTTGCCGCCGAAGGTGCCCGTGCCGAAGCTCAAGGCCGGGACACGCAGCCCCGAGGATCCCAGTTGCCGATATTCCATATGCAGCTTTCCTATTGATACTCTGCTGCACAGATAAAGACGAATGCGTCAGGAATTACCCGATAGCGGCAGGAAGGATATTTGCGATGGACGCAAAAACGACGATCGGCGCCGATCGGGCGCATTCGCTTGCGATGTTCGTCGCGGTCGTCGATCAGGGTAGTTTCTCGGCGGCGGGCCGCCTGCTGGACCTCAGTCCCTCGGCGGTCAGCCGGACGATCGATCGGATCGAGGCGCGCCTTGGCGTCAGGCTCTTGCTGCGTTCCACCCGTGCCCTGTCCGTGACCGCGGAAGGCCAAGCCTATCTGCAGGCGGCACGACGCATCCTCGCCGATCTCGACGATGCGGAACAGCAGATCGCCAATCAGGGTGCGCCGCGCGGCCGCCTGCGTGTCAGCGCCGCGCTGTCGCATGGACGCCTATGCGTGGTGCCGCTGCTGGCGGAATTCGCGGCCCTCTATCCGCATATCCTCGTCGACATCGCGCTGACCGACACGCTCGTCGACATCGCGGCCGGGCATGCCGATGTCGCGGTCCGCTTCGGGCCGTTGTCCGACAGCACGCTCACGGCGCGCAAGCTCGGCGAGACCGGGCGCATCATCGTGGCCTCGCCCGATTATCTCCTCCGCCGCGGCACGCCGCAGGTTCCGGAGGACCTGCATCGGCACAACTGCCTCAACTTCAATTTCCGCAGGGCCGAACCGATCTGGCCCTTTTGCCGGTCGGGTCGCGATTTCGCCATGTCCGTTAAAGGCAGCATCGAAGCCAACAATGGCGAGACCCTTGGGCAACTCGCGGCGATCGGCGTCGGCATCGCGCGGGTGGGCGCCTTCAGCGTCGCGCAGGAGATCGCGGACGGACGCCTGGTACCCATCCTGGAAGAGTTCAATCCCGGCGACGTGGAATTGATCCACGCCGTCTTCGTCGGCGGTGCCAGCACGCCTGCGCGCATCCGCGCCTTCGTCGATTTCCTGGCGATGCGGCTGCGGTGAGCGGAAGCAATACGGGAATGGCGGAGAGTTGGACGCCGTTTCGGATGCGGCGCGCAACGGAGCGGGCAGCGGCATTGCGCAGAATGAAAGTGGCGGAGAGCAGCGCAGCGATCTCGAACCCGCAGGGTTCGCAAGCCCGACCGGGCGCCGCGCGGCCAGCGCGCCCCATCGGAACCATGAGCGACGCGAATTGGCGCGAGATCAAGAAAATGGCGGACAGGGAGGGATTTGAACCCCCGATACCCTTGCGGGTATGCCGCATTTCGAGTGCGGTGCATTCAACCACTCTGCCACCTGTCCGCGGACGCTCTGGTCGAAGCGGGCTGGTGACTACACGCTTCGCCGGGTCGAGACAAGTCTCGCGCCGGTCATAAATCCGGCGCCGCGTGCCGCTTTCGCTTGACCTTGCCGCCCTCAGCGACTATCGAGCGCCGTCCGGCGTGGAGAAATCCGCGCCCGATCTCTTTTTGCGCCGTCACGCCGCAGCGATGCGGCCGGCGAAAAGAGCAAACCCAACCACGCAACCGACTGCCAAAAAGCTGTCCCGCGTGCGCCTCTCGCTCGAGGCCATGACAGGGCAGGGCCGAACATGGAGGATAAAATGTTCGCAGTCATCAAGACCGGCGGGAAGCAGTTCCGCGTCACCGCCAACGACAAGATCACCACCGCCAAGATCGAGGGCAACCCGGGCGACACCGTCGCCTTCGGCACCGTGCTGATGGTCACCGACGGCGACAAGACCACGCTGGACGCCAAGGCGCTCTCGCAGATCACCGTCGCCGCCGAGATCGTCGAGCAGGCGCGGGGTGATAAGGTCATCGCCTTCAAGAAGCGCCGCCGCCAGAACTCGAAGCGCAAGCGCGGTTTCCGCGCCGAGCTGACCGTGATCCGCATCACCGACATCCTCACCGGCGGCAAGAAGCCGGAGATGAAGAAGGGCGCCGCTTCGCCGGTCGCGCTGAAGGCCGCTTCGACTGAGACCAAGGGCAAGGTTGCTCCGAAGGCCGCCAAAGCGGAGACCGCTGCGCTCGACGCCTCCAACCTCTCGCTGATCTCGGGCATCGGCCCGACCATCGAGAAGAAGCTGCGCGCTGCCGGCATCACCTCCTGGAACGACATCGCCGCCTGGAGCGAGGCCGACGTCGCCAAGTGGGACGAGGAGCTCAAGCTCCGCGGCCGCGCCGCCCGCGAGGAATGGGTCGAGCAGGCCAAGGAACTCCTGGCCGGCAAGCCCCCGCGGGCGAAGGCCGATCAGGCCGAACTGGCCTCGGGCGAGGACTACTGACGGCTCCTGTCAGGCAGGCTTCACCTTTCGTCACGGATCGGCTGGCTTTTGCCGCCGATTCGGGTTACTAGCGACAGACAGTTTTTGAGGTAGGGCGTTATGGCTCACAAAAAGGCAGGCGGCTCGTCCCGCAACGGCCGCGACTCCGAAAGCAAGCGCCTCGGCGTGAAGAAGTTCGGCGACCAGGCGGTTGTGTCCGGCAACATCATCATTCGTCAGCGCGGCACCAAATGGCATGCCGGCGCCAATGTCGGCATGGGCAAAGACCATACGCTCTTTGCGACGACGAATGGCCGCGTCCGATTCACGACGAAACTCGGCCGAGCTTTCGTGAACGTAGTCCCGGCCCAAGCGGCCGCAGAATAAAACGGCGGATAGGGTTTTCCTCGATCCGCCGGTTCCACCGAACCGGATCGGATCAAGGGCAAGACCCTTCACGGGTTTCCCGAAGGTCAAGGAAAAGGGGAGGTGGGACGAAAGTCTCCAGCTCCCTTTTTCGTTTGCGCCGACGGAGAGACCGATGTTCCCCGAACTGACCCGCGACGACGTCTTCCGGCTCGAGACCCGCCGTCTCTGGCTGCGCTGGCCGCGCATGGCGGATTCGACCGCCATTCTGCGGCTCGCCGGCGAGAAAGCCGTGGCCGAGATGACGGCTTCGATCCCCCATCCCTATCCCACGGATGCGGTCGAGCCCTTCATCTTCGCGATGCGCAAGGGCAATGCGCTGGGCGAGCACCTCGTTCTGGCGATCACGCCGCGGTCCAAGCCGAACGAGCTCATCGGCATGATCGGTGCCCACAAGCAGGCGACCGGGCTGCCTTTCCTCGGCTACTGGCTCGGCACGCCGTACTGGAACAAGGGGTTCGCCACCGAGGCCGTACAGGCACTGATCGACTCGCTGTTCTCGCTGGTCGAGGTGCCGGCGATCGAGGCCGACACCCGCGTAATCAACCCGGCCTCGCGGCGCGTGCTGGAGAAGTCGGGCTTCCGCGCCGAGGGCTCCTTCCTCAAGGCGCTGCCGGCGCGCGGCGGGCTGTTCCCTTGCGAGCAGTACCGGCTCGACCGCTCGACCTGGTCGGCGCTGAAGAGCTGGGGCTCGAGCGGCTGGACCCATGCGCCCGATGCTGAACTCGCCGCCGAGATCGTCGAGGAGACATCCGGCGAGCCTTGCCCGGCGTAGATGAAAAGGCTCCGGAGCGATCCGGAGCCTTTTTTGCCGCATCGGCGTTTCCTGAAAGGCACGTTCCACTTTCGGGCCGATGCCACGGAGGCTCTTGCCATGATCTCGCGTCGTCTTTGTCTCTCGCTTGTCCTCGCCGGCAGTGTTTCCGCCTGCGCGACCGCGCCGCAGTTCAGCGCCATGCAAGGGCCAAGGGGCATTGTGCTGGAGCGCGACTTCGCCGGGCGCTCCTATGCCAAGGGCATGTTCACCAACAAGGTCACCGGCTCGCAGCGCGGCCTCACCGTCGTACTCGACGGGCGTCGCCTGAAGGACGGGCTGACGCTCCGGGAGGACTTTACCTATTCCGACGGTGAGCGCGACGTGAAGACCTGGACCTTCCGCAGGACGGGCCCCGGCAGCTATGCCGGCACGCGCGAGGACGTCGTCGGCGAGGCCGTGATCAAGCAGGAGGGCGAGGGCGTGCGCCTGTCCTACGATGTCGATCTGGTGACCGGAAGCGGCAAGGTCCGGGTGCATTTCGAGGACGTTATCGAGCGCCGGGGCGACGGCGTCATCGTCAACCGCGCGATCGTGTCCAAATTCGGCGCGCCGATCGGCGATGTCGATTTGGTGTTCTCGCGCCGGCCTCCGAAGTAGCGTAGGCGAACCACGCCGTCATGCTCGCTTTTGTGACGAGCATCCACGTCTTGGACGTAGGGCTCGAGGCCGGAAGACATGGATGGTCGGCACAAGGCCGACCATGACGGCAAGGGGATGCTGGCCGGTCGGCTTACTTCACGAAATTCCCGCCGAGTTCGTCGTCGATGTGGACGCGGATGATCTCCTCGAAATTCGCCTCCGACTTGAAACCGAGCGCGGCCGCGCGCTTCGCCTCGAAATTGCGCGGCCAGCCGGCGACGATGCCGTCGATCACCGGATCGGGCACGCGCTTGATCCGGGCGACGACGCCTTCGCCGGCGATCTTGCGCAAGCTCTCGATCTGCTCGGCGACGGTGCAGGAATAGCCGGGCATGGTCAGCGCCCGGCGTGGGCCGATGGTGGAGGTGTCCATCGTCGCGGCGTGGATCAGGAAGCCGACGGCCGAGCGCGGGCTCGCATGCCAGTGGCGGACTTGGTCGGAGACCGGCAGCACGGCGTCGATGCCGTTGAGCGGTTCGCGGATGATGTTGGAGAAGAAGCCCGAGGCCGCCTTGTTGGGTGTGCCGGGCCTGACGCAGATCGTCGGCAGGCGGATGCCGACGCCGTCAAAGAAGCCGCGCCGGCTGTAGTCGCAGAGCAGGAGCTCGCCGATCGCCTTCTGCGTGCCGTAACTGGTCAAGGGGGTGGTGAAGAACTCGTCGTCGATCTTGTCGTGGAAGGGCGCGCCGAAGACCGCGACCGAGGAGGTGAAGACGACACGCGGCTTGTAGCCCTCGGCATGGCGGATCGCCTCGAAGAGATGGCGGGTGCCGTCGAGATTGATGCGGTAGCCCTTGTCGAAATCGGCCTCGGCCTCGCCGGACACGACCGCAGCGAGATGGATGATCAGCTCGGGACGCGAGGCGATCAGCGCCTCGGCCTGGCCCGGCAGCGAGACGTCGGAGACGACCGCATCGAAGGCGAAGGGGCAGGCCGCGGGCGCGGTCGCGGCGACGACGTCCTGCGCCGTGATCTTGTCGATCGTCTTGCCGCCGAGTTCGCCGGTATGGGCCAGCCGCTCGATGAATTTGCGGCCGACCATGCCGGCGCCGCCGAGGATGAGGATGTGCATCGCGATGTCCTTGTGGATTGGTGCTGTTCAGTTCGGGAGGCGGCCGCCGAGATCGTCCTCGACATGGACGCGGATGATCTCGTCGAAATCGCGTTCGGCCCGGAAGCCGAGCGCGGTCGCGCGCGCGGCGTCGAAGCGCGTCGGCCAGCCGGAGACGATGTCGCTGACCGCCTTGTCGGGCGCGCGGCGGATGAGCTTGACCGCCCTGTCGCCGGCGACGCGGCGCAACGCCTCGATCTGCTCGCCGACGGTGACGCAGACGCCGGGCATGGAGAGGTTGATGCGCGGCCCGAGCGCCTCGCGGCTCAAGCCCGCGGCGTGGATCAGGAAGCCGACCGCCGAGCGCGGGCTGGCATGGGTGAAGATGGTGTCGTCGGGAACCGGCAGCGTCGCCTCGATGCCCTGCAGCGGCTCGCGGACGATGCCGGAGAAGAAGCCACCGGCCGAGGCGTTCGGTTTGCCCGGCCGCACCACGATCGAGGGAAAGCGGATGCCGACGCCGTCGAGGAAGCCACGCCGGGAATAATCGGCGAGCAGGAGTTCGCCGATCGCCTTCTGCGTGCCGTAGTTGGTCAGCGGCGTGACGAAGAACTCGTCATGGATCGCTGGGGGAAACGGCGCGCCGAAGACGCCGCTCGAGGTGGTGAAGACGAGCTTCGGCACATAGTCCGCTCCGCCCTCATGCCGGATCGCCTCGAGCAGGTTGCGCGTGCCGTCGAGGTTGATCCGGTAGCCCTTGTCGAAATCGCGCTCCGCCTCGCCGGAGATGATCGCCGCGAGGTGGAAGATCACGGCCGGGCGCGAGGCGACGAGTTGCCCGACGATCTCGGCCGAGGCGAAATCCTCGGCGCGACACTCGATCTCGCCCGAAAAGCCCGGTGGCCTGGACGGCTCGACGATGTCGGTCAGAACGAGCTTCGAGATGGCGCGCCCGGCGACCATGCCGTCGCGTGCGAGCCGGGCGGCGAGCCGGCTGCCGACCATGCCGGCGGCGCCCGTGACCAGGACTTCCATGTCACCATCCTCCCCTGTCGGCCCGGCGCCGCGCTTGTCTGCGCGGTCGCCGCTCAGTCCTCAGAGCGCGAAGCCGCCATCGGCGAGATGGATCTGGCCCGTGGTGTAGCTCGACTCGTCCGAGGCGAGGTAGACCGCGAGCCAGGCGATCTCCTCGGCGGTGCCGAGCCGGCCCATCGGCTGGCGGTCGACGAAGGCCTGGCGCGCGGCGGCTTCGGTCGTCTTGGTCGCCTTGGCGAGGTCGACGATGCGCTGGTCGAGCGAGGGCGACTGGATCGTGCCCGGGCAGATCGCGTTGGCGCGCACGCCCTTCTTGATGAAGTCGGCCGCGACCGCCTTGGTCAGGCCGATGACGGCCGCTTTCGAGGCGCCATAGACATAGCGGTTGGGGATGCCGCGGACCGAGCCCGCACCCGAGGCGATGTTGACGATCGAGCCCGAGCCCTTGGCCAGCATCGCCGGCAGGAAGGCCTTGATCGTGCGGTGCATCGATTTGACGTTGAGGTCGAAGGAGAAGTCCCAAGCCTTGTCGTCGCATTCCAGCACGGTGCCGTGATGGACGAAGCCGGCGGCGTTGACTAGGACGTCGATCGTACCGACCTTGGCGGCGAAGGCCTCGACCGCCTTGGTCGAGAGCACGTCGAGCTTGCGCTTCTTCGCCTTCGGGATGCCCTCCAGCAGCGCCACATCCTTGTCGGTCGCATAGACCGTGGCGCCCTCGGCGACGAAGGCCTCCGCGATCGCGCGGCCGATGCCTTGTCCGGCTGCGGTGACGACCGCGACCTTGCCCTTCAAACGTCCTGCCATGATGTCCCGTCCCTGTCAGCCGGCTTTGCGGAGTGTTTTTCGCATATGGACGAGCCGCCGGTCTGGCCTGTCCTCGTGATGGGTGATGTCGTAGCCGAGCCGTTCATACCAGCCGACGCGATCGGCCAGCTTGGCGTTGGTGTAGAGATGGATCGCGTCATGGCCGCGCTCGAGCGCGCGCGCGTCGGCGAAGGTCATGAGCGCGGAGCCCACCTTCCGGCCGGCGGCGGCAGGCGAGACCGCGATGCTCCAGACCGTGAACTTCCCGGGCTCCTCCTCGAGCACGAGCACGCCGTCGAGGCCAGCCGCACTCTCGGCGAGCCAGATCTCGTGGTCCACGATGACCTGCGTGTAGTCGGCGATGCGGGGCAACGACGGTGCGCCGATGATCGGTTCATTGGGCAGATAGGCGGCGTTCGTCAGCGCGACGATCGCCGGGATATCGTCGCTCGTGGCGCGGCGCGGCTGCATCTCAGTCACCGCCGTCCTGGCTGCCGAAAGCCGAAAGCGATGCCTTCTGGCGCCCGTCGGCGTCGAAATTCGCTGGGTCGAGCCAGCCGCGGAAGGCAGCATCGACCGCCGGCCATTCCGAATCGAGGATCGAGAACCAGGCGGTGTCGCGGTTCCGATCCTTGACCACCATGTGCTGGCGGAACAGCCCCTCATAGGTGAAGCCGAAGCGCAGAGCGGCGCGCTTGGAGGGCTCGTTGAGGTCGTTGCACTTCCACTCGTAGCGGCGATAGCCGAGCGAAAAGCCGTGATCGCCGACGAGATGGATCGCTTCGGTCGCCACCCGCGTCTTCTGGAGGCTCGGCGAATAGGTGATCCAGCCGACCTCGAAGACGCCATGCGCCGGCCTGATCTCCATGATCCAGAGATGGCCCTTGGCCTTGCCGTCGGCTTTGTCGATCACGGCGAGCGGCACGATCCCGGCCTGCGCGACCATGGAGTCGAGCAGGGCCCGATAGGCGTCCTTGTCCTTGGGGGGCAAGGCCGGCAGCCAGTCCCAGACCGCGTCGTGCCCGGCATTGGCGGCCCAGATGTCGTCGAGATGGCTGCCGACGTCGAGCGGTTCGAGCCGGCACCAGCGGCCCTCCAGCACCTTCGCCGGCGGAAAGGGCGGGGCCTTCCAATTCAGAGCCTGGGTCATGTCTCGCTCGTCATGGCTTCGCCATCTCCTGCCAGCCGGTCAGATCGGTCGTGATGGTCCAGTCCGCGCCGAGTTCATGCGCGATCGCCTCGGCCAGCGCCGCGCCCTCGGCTTCCCAGGCGAGTTGCTCGACTGCATCCGGGAAGCGCGAGCGCGCCTCCTGATCCTCTTCATAGATCGCGTCGAAGCTGTCCATCCAGGCCTCCAACCGGTCGGCCAGCTCTTCCGACAGGCCGACATCCTCGGCATCGACGGCCTTGCGGCGGCCCTTGGCATCGAGCGTCCAGAGACCGCTCTGGCCGAGCCAAGCCGGCGCGATCAGCAGCGTCGCGCTCACGCTCTGGCCTTCGGATCGCGCGCCTCGAGGTCTTCGGTGAAGAACGGGTTGAGCGGCGCGGACGGCCCGTTGCCGGCAAAGCCCTTGAAGCTGCCCTCTTCGGCGATGAGGCGCGTCGCCTCGATGAAGGCGGCCCAGGCGGCCCGGGCCAGCGCCCCGCCAATCGAGATGCGGCGCGCGCCGAGCGCCCCGATCTCCGAGACGGACAGGCCGAAATCGCCGAAGATCAACTGGTTGACCGGCTTGGCCCCTGCGGCCGCGACGATCGCCGAAATCTGCTCGGGCGTCTTCGGGCCGGGCGCATAGAGCACGTCGGCGCCGGCCTCGGCATAGGCTGCGATACGCCGCGCCGACTCGTTCAGCGCGTCGGGATGGCCGGTCAGGAAGCATTCGGCGCGGGCCGTCAGCAACACCCCGGAGTCGGTCTCGTCGATCGCCTTGCGCGCGGCGCGGACGCGCTCGACCGCGAGCTCGAAGGGATAGAGGGGGTCGTCCTTGCGCCCGGTCGCGTCCTCGATCGAGAGGCCGGCGACGCCGGTCGCGACGCAGAGCTTGACGTTGGCCGCGACGCCGTCGGGCGTATCGGCATAGCCGTTCTCGAAATCGGCGTTGACCGGCAGGTCCGGCACCGCCTTCACCATCTCGGCGATGTGGGCGAGCATCATGTCGCGCGGCACGTCCTGGTCGGCGCGGCCTTGCGTGAAGGCGAAGCCTGCGCTGGTCGTCGCCAAGGCCTTGAAACCCTGGCCGCGCAGCCAGCGCGCCGAGCCGAGATCCCAAGGGTTCGGCATGACGAAGCAGCCGGCCTCGTGCAGCCTGCGGAAGGCGTCGATCTGCGGAGCGTAGGCCATTTTAAATCGTTTCAAACCGGTGAGGATTCACGGCGGCCATACTGTCGGGCGGGAATGGTCTTGTCAGCCCTGAAGATCATGCGCAAGCGCCCCGGCACGGATGCGCGGCAGGCATGCGCAGGGCCTCAATAGGCGAGGATGAGGCGATGGACGCCGCATTCCAGCGTCGGACCGCTCAGCCTGCCGGAGACGATTGCGAGGGCCGTCTTCAGCGCCGCCGGACCCGTGCCGCTGACCGCCGCGACGGCATGGGGGACCGCCAGCTCCGGATCGGGCGCGAAGGCCGGGTGCGGCTCCGTTTCAAGGGACCGGCCGAGGCGCAGCGCGACGATGCCGTCGGCGCCGACCAGCCGGGAGAGGGCGGCCTCGTCGGCGCCGGCGCGGGCTTCGTCGGTTCGCCAGCGCAGGAAGCCGAGATGGCTGCCGCAGCCGGCGCCGTGACGGGCGATCTCGCGATAGACGAAGCGGCGGAAATTGCCCATCAGCGGCCGCATCCGGCGCGAGGCCGGCGTCGGATTGGCGAGCAGATGACGGTATTCCGGGGTCTCCAGCGCGGCCGGCGTGTCGAGATCGTAGAGCGTCAGGAAGCGGCTCCTTGCGCCGCGCCCACGGACGAAACGGCGGGCTCCGAGGAAGCCAGGCATGGTCAGCCGCTCCGGCACATGCTCGATGCCGTGCCAGGCCTCGTACTCCGCCAGCGCCTCGGGCGCGACCGTGTTGGCGATGACGAGGAAGGCGCCGCCGCGCCAGTCCAGGGCGGAAGAGGTCACTGCTGCAGGGGTCATGGCCGCAGCAGGATTTTCGAGGCAGAGCGGCTTTTCGCCCGGGCAAAAGCGTCGGGTGCGTCCGCCAGCGCGACCTCTTCGCTGATCATCAGCGAGACGCGCGCCGCATTGGCAGCGAGGAAGCCGATCACGCGCGGCCATGTCGCCAATGGAGCGCGATAGGAGCCGCGGAGCTGCTGATGGTTGCGCACCAGCCTGGTCAGGTCGATTGCGGCCGGGCGGGCATGGATGCCGCAGATCGTCAGGACGCCGCGCAGGGCCAGCAGGTCGAGCGCATCGCCGACGAGTTCGGGCACGCCTGCGGCCTCGATGATGCGGTCATAAAGGAGCGGCAGGCCGGCACGCTCGAGGCTCGCTTGCAGCGAGGTGCCGGCTGTGTCCACCAGATCGGGAAAGCCCATGGCGCGCAGGGTCGCGAGCCGCGCGGCGTCGTCGCGTCCGGCGATGACGATGCGGCCGGCATCCGCAGCCTCGGCGAAGAGCGCGATGCCCTGCCCGATCGTGCCGGGGCCGATGATCAGGACCATGTCGCCGGGTCTGACGCCGGCGGTGTCGACGGCTTCCGCCGAGACGGTCATCGGCTCGGTCAGTGCCGCGAGCGTGTCCGGCAGGCCATCGGGCACCGGGACGCAGTTCTCGGCCGGGACGCAGGCCAGGGCCGCGAAGCCGCCGTCGCGCATGATGCCGATGCCGCGCCGGGTGACGCAATCCTCCGGCTGGCCCAAGCGGCAGCGCTCGCAGCGGCCGCAGACGACTGAGGGACGGATGACGACGCGATCGCCGCGCCGCAAGCCGGAGACGCCGTCGCCGAGCTGAGCGACCGAGCCGGCGAATTCATGCCCGAGCGTCACCGGCATGGCCTCGCGCATCGCGGCATAGCCCGCCGTCCAGTCGGCGATGTGCAGGTCGGTACCGCAGATGCCGGCGGCCGTGACCGCGACGACGACCTCGCCCGGTCCGGGCGCAGCCGGCTCGGGCACCTCGCACAGGGTGATGCCGGGCTCGGGCGCGAGCTTTCGCAGCGCAAGCATGGTCCTGGTCCTGCCGCGGGCGCTATTCCGGCTTGATGCCGGCGGCCTTGATTACGCCGGCCCAGGTCTCGGCGTCCTTGGCCATGAAGGCGGCGAGGTCGTCCGGCGTGCCCGGCGCCGGCTCGGCGCCGATCTCGACCAGGCGGGCGGCGACCTGCGGTTTGCCCAGCGCGCCATTGATGGCGGCGTTCAGTGCCGCGATCACGGCCGGCGGCGTCCCCTTGGGCGCGACCAGCGCGACCCAGGCGGAGAGGTCGTAGCCGGGATAGCCCTGCTCGGCGACGGTCGGCACGTCGGGCAGGAGGCCGGCCCGTTTCGCCGTGGTGACGGCCAGCGCCTTGAGCGTACCGCCCTTGACCTGCGCCGAGGCGCCGGCCAGCGTCGAGAACATCACGTCGATGTTGCCGCTGATCGCGTCGTTCAGCGCCGGCGCCTCGCCGCGATAGGCGACGTGAAGCACGGGTGCGCCGGAGACGAGGCCGAACACCTCGCCGGCGAGATGGGCGACCGTGTTGGCGCCGCCCGAGCCGAAGGTGATCGGCTTGCCGCGGCTTTTGCCGAGCGCTTCCAGCTCCTTCATCGTCCCGGCCGGGAATTTCAGGCCGGCCGAGACGACGAAGGGCAGTTTCGCGATCATCGCGACGGGGACGAGATCGGCCTTCCAGTCGAAGGGCATGCTGGTGCGCAGCGACGGGTTGATCACCATCGTCGTCGGCGCGGCGAGCAGCGTGTAGCCGTCGCCCTCGGCCTTGGCGACGGCCTGCGAGCCGATCACCGTGCCGGCGCCGCCGCGATTCTCGATGACGAGGCGCTGCTTCAGGATGTCGCTCGCCGTCTCCGCGACGACGCGGGTGACGACGTCGACGCCGCCGCCGGCCGCGAAGGGCACGATCAACTGGATCGGCTTGGTCGGCCAGGCCTGGGCGAAGGCCGGGCGGGCCATGCCCGTCGCCAGCAAGGCCAGCGCGCCATTGAGCGCCGCGCGGCGTGAAAGACCGTCGCCGGCCCGGGCAACGTGATCGCGGATCATCAGCATCCTCCCCGGAGCCATCCTGTTTTTCGTTGCCGAGGAGAAAGCCAGCGATGGCGGGTTGCCGCAAGCGCGAAATCTACGGTGTTCGATAGCCTGAGGCTATGGCTGGCGGCTGAGTTCGGCGGCGCGCTGCCGCAGCAGGACCTCCAGGCGCTGGATCAGCCGGCTGCGGGCGCGCTCGATCGGTCGGTGCAGATGGACCTCGTAGGGCGGCGGGTGGTCGAGCCGGCGGACCGCGACGCGGCTCGGATCGGCCGCGAGCGCGCTGAAGGCGTCGACCACGGCGATGCCGATGCCGGCTTCGGCGAGGCCGATCGCGGTCTCGGCGAAGCGGGCGACATGGGTGCGGGTCGGGGAGACGCCGCCGGCCCGCAGCACGGCGTCGACGGCGAGGCCATGCACGGAGTGGGGTTCGAACACGATGATCGGCCTGCCGGCCAGCGCGGCCGGCGCCAATGGCGCCTCGCCTTGCGGCAGCCAGCCCTGGGGCGCCACGGCCATCACCGGCGCCTTCGCCACCGGTGCGCTGTGCACGCCGGCGTGCAGGATCGGGAACAGGGTGAGCGCGCACTCGCCCTGGCCGGAGAGCAGGTAGTCCATCACCTGGCTGACCGAGAGGATGTCGAGATGCAGGCTCAGCCCCGGATGCTCGGCGAGGAGGTCGGCGGCCGCCATCGGCAGCAGCACGCGCCCGACGCTGGGCGAAGCGCCGAGCCGGAGCGAGCCGCCATCGGCGCGGGCGAGACGCAGCGCCCTGGCGAGCGCGCCCTCCATCTGCTCGAAGGCGAGATCGACCTCGCCGAGCAGCCGGTGGGCTTCGGCCGTCGGCACCAGCCGGCCGCGGTTGCGGTCGAACAGAGCGAGCCTGGAGACGTCCTCGATCCGGCGTATCGTCTTGGTCACGGTCGGCTGGGCGATGCGCAGCTCGCGCGCCGCGCCGACCACGGTGCGGCAGCGCATCAGCGCTCGGAACACCTCGATCTGGCGCAGCGTGAGCTGCATGGGCACCGCCCCCAGTGTGGCCGCGCTCAGTGGTTGTCGCGCGGGATGCCGAACTTCTTGTGGATCTTCTGGTACTTGACCGCTGGCTTCAGCACCATGCCCTCGGAGAGCTCGCCGACGATCTTGCGCTGAATCTCCTGCCAGGGCGTCTGGCTCTTGGGGTATTTGTAGCCGCCGGCGGCTTTCAGCGCGACCTTGCGCTCTTCCAGTTCCGTGGTGGAGATCAGGATGTCGGCGGTGCGCTTCTTCAGGTCGATGCGGACCTTGTCGCCGGTCTTGAGCAGGGCCAGGCCGCCGCCGGTCGCCGCTTCCGGCGAGGCGTTGAGGATCGAGGGCGAGCCCGAGGTGCCCGATTGCCGCCCGTCGCCGACGCAGGCGAGCGCGGTGACGCCCTTCTTGATCAGGTAGTCCGGCGGCCGCATGTTCACGACCTCGGCCGCGCCGGGATAGCCGATCGGCCCGACGCCGCGGATGAACAGGACACAGTGCTCGTCGATCGCGAGCGCCGGATCGTCGATGCGGTGGTGGTAGTCCTCGGGTCCATCGAACACGATCGCCCGGCCCTCGAAGGCCATCGGATCCTTGGGGTTCTCGAGATAGCGCTTGCGGAATTCCGGCGTGATCACGCTGGTCTTCATGATCGCGGAATCGAACAGGTTGCCGGACAGGTTGAGGAAGCCGGCCTCGGCCTTCATCGGCTCGTCATAGGCTTTGATGACCTTCCGGTTGCCCGAGAAGGCGCCCTCGCAATTCTCGATATGGGTCCGGCCATTGGCGGTGATGGCGGGCTTGAGCTTGCCCTTGGCGATCAGCTCCGCGATGACGGCGGGCAGGCCGCCGGCACGGTAATAATCCTCGCCGAGATATTCGCCGGCCGGCTGCATGTTGACCAGCAGCGGGGTGTCGTAGCCGATCTTCGTCCAGTCCTCGTTGTCGAGGGGCACGCCGATGTGCTTGGCGATGGCGTTGACGTGGATCGGCGCATTGGTCGAGCCGCCGATCGCCGAATTGATCACGATGGTGTTCTCGAACGCCTCGCGCGTCAGAATCTTGGAGGGGATCAGGTTCTCCCAGACCATCTCGACGATGCGCTTTCCGGTGAGATAGGCCATCTCGTAGCGGTCGCGATAGGGCGCGGGGATCGCGGCGGCACCGGGCAGTGTCATGCCCATCGCCTCGGCCAGCGCGTTCATGGTCGAGGCCGTGCCCATGGTGTTGCAGTGGCCCGCGGACGGCGCCGACGACGCGACCAGATCGACGAAGCCGCGATAGTCGATCTCGCCGGCCGCCATCATCTGGCGCGCCTTCCAGACGATGGTGCCCGAGCCCGTGCGCTCGCCGCGGAAATCGCCGTTCAGCATCGGCCCCCCCGGCAGCGCGATCGCCGGGATGTCGACGGTGGCGGCGGCCATGATCTGGGCCGGCGTGGTCTTGTCGCAGCCCGTCGTCAGCACAACGCCGTCGAGCGGATAGCCATAGAGGATCTCGACGAGCGAGAGATATTGCAGATTGCGGTCGAGGCTCGCGGTCGGGCGCTTGCAGGTTTCCTGGATCGGGTGGATCGGGAACTCGAAAGGCACGCCGCCCATCTCGCGGATGCCGTCGCGGATGCGCGGGGCGAGTTCGAGATGGTGGCGGTTGCAAGGGGCGATGTCGGAGCCGGTCTGGGCGATGCCGATGATCGGCCGGCCCGACTGCAGCTCGTCGCGCGACAGGCCGAAATTCATCGTGCGCTCGATGTAGAGCGCGGTCATGTCGGCATTGTCTGGATTGTCGAACCAAGCCTTCGAGCGCAACTGCTCCGGCTTGATCCGGCGCGGCGCCTTCTTGCGCGTGATCGCGACGGGGCGGTCCTGGCGCGGAACATTGCTCTCGGGCGTCTTGCTGCCGGGCGTCTTGGCCATCTCGGTTTCCTCTCGCGGGCGCGGCGCTCACGGCCGCTTGCCGTCTCTCATTCAAACGATTTGAAGGTCGCAAACGATTTGAAGCTCGCCATCATGCCGATCGGAGGTGCCGGGGCAAGCACCGAAACGGCAGATAGTCATACTATTCCTGCAGTCTGCATACTGCATGCAGGTAAGTTCGCCAAGAGGCCGGCGCTTGCAAGCCGGACTGTTTTGGAGCCAAGACAGCGCCAAGGCCCCGTGTCCAGCGGGTCGTATCGAAACAGGTCCGAGGACATCCGCCATGACGCTGCATGTCGTTCCATCCTTCTCCCGCATCGGCGAGGAGAACGCCTTTGCCGTGCTGGCGCGCGCGACCGAATTGCAGCGGCAGGGCAAGGACGTCATCAATCTCGGCATCGGCCAACCGGATTTTCCGACGCCTGACCATATCGTCGAGGCGGCCGTGAAGGCCCTGCGCGACGGGCATCACGGCTATACGCCGGCCAACGGCATCCTGCCGCTGCGCGAGGCGGTGGCGGCCGATCTGCACAAGCGCTTCCAGGTCGAGGTCTCGCCCGAGAGCGTGATGATCGTGCCCGGCGGCAAGGTCACCATGTTCATGGCGATCCTGATGTTCGGCGAGCCCGGCACTGACATCCTCTATCCCGATCCCGGCTTCCCGATCTATCGCTCGATGATCGAATACACCGGCGCGACGCCGGTCCCGGTACCGATCCGCGAGGAGAACGGCTTCGCCTTCTCCGCGGACGAGACGCTGGCGCTGATCACGCCGAAGACGCGTCTCCTGATCATCAACTCGCCGGCGAACCCGACAGGCGGCGTCACACCGAAGGCCGAGGTCGACAAGCTCGTCGCCGGACTGGCGAAGTTCCCCGACGTCGCGATCATGTCCGACGAGATCTACGACCAGATGCTCTATGACGGCGAAAAGCATGTCTGCCTGTTGAGCTATCCCGAGATCCGCGACCGGCTGATCCTGCTCAACGGCTGGTCGAAGACCTATGCCATGACCGGCTGGCGCATGGGCTTCTCGGTCTGGCCGAAGCCGCTCTACGAGAATGCCCGCAAGCTCGCGGTCAACTCGCATTCCTGCGTCAACGCGCCGGCGCAATGGGCGGGGCTGGCGGCGCTGACCGGCCCGCAGGACGCGGTCGGGATGATGCTGGCTGAATTCGATCGACGGCGGCAGGCCGTGGTCGCGGGGCTGAACGCCCTGCCCGGCGTCTCCTGCATCGTGCCCAAGGGCGCGTTCTACGCCTTCCCGAATGTCTCGCAGACCGGCTGGAAGGCCAAGAAGCTCGCTTCCGCCTTGCTCGAGGACGCCGGCGTCGCCACCATCGGCGGTCCCGATTTCGGCGTCCATGGCGAGGGCTATATCAGGCTGTCCTATGCCAACTCGCTGCCGAACATCGAGCGCGCGCTGGAGCGGATGGGCGCGTTCCTGGCTAGGGCCAAGGCGGCCTGACGATGATCACCTGCCATCTGCGCTACATCGTCGATCCCTATCAGCTTCCGGCCTTCGAGGCCTATGGCAAGCTCTGGATCAGGCTGGTCGAAAAATTCGGCGGCAAGCATCACGGCTATTTCATGCCGTCCGAGGGCACCTCCAACGTGGCGCTGGCGATGTTCAGCTTCCCGTCGCTCGCGGCCTATGAGGACTATCGCATCGCTTCGTTCAAGGACGAGGAATGCCTGGCGGCGGTGGCGCTGAACGAAAAGCAACGCTTCATCGTCAGCTACGAGCGCTCGTTCTTCCGTCCGGTCTTCGAGGACGATCAGGGCGCCAAGCGCGCGCCTTGAAATCTGGCGATCAGCCCGAGATCGGGCGGGCGGCCCTGACACGTCCCGGCACGAGCCGCACCTTTCGCGGCGCCGCCAGCCAGATCGCCGCCGCCGATATGAGGCAGCAGGCGATCGCGAGCAGAAAGGCCGGGCGATAGCTGCCGGTCTGGTCGTGGATCGTGCCGGCGAGCCAAGGGCCGGCCGCGCCGCCGCCGAGCAGCGCGACGGTGATGCTGCCGAAGATCGCGCCGAAATGCGGTCCCTCGAAAATCTCGGCGACGATCGCGCCCATCACCGACGTCAGGGCATAGCCGAGGAAGCCCTGCGTGATCACCATCAGATAGAGCAAGGCGGGGGAGGGCGTGTGCTCCAGCGCGATCAGTGCCGCGTAGGAGATGGCGAAGCCGAGGCACCCCGCGCTCCAGATCCATTCCCGCCCGATCCGATCCGACAGGGCGCCGAGGCCGATCTGGCCGGGAATGGCGACAGCGCTGACGAGGCCGAGCGCCCAGGCGGCCGTGAGCGGGCTGAAGCCGACCTCGATCAGGTATTTGGTCTGGTGGACCTGCACCGCATACCAGGCGATCAGCGCGCAGAAATAGCCGAGCGCGACCCACCAGAAGCGGGCCGTACGCAGCGCCCGGGCCAGCGTCCATTCGATCGCGACCCAGGCCTCGTCGACCACGGCCGCCGCGCGATGCGCAGCGCCGGTCCCGGCCGAACCGCGCTCGCCGTCGGGCAGCAGGCCAAGATCCTGCGGCCTCCGGCGCACGAACAAATTGAGCGGCCCTAGTACCAAGAGCACGATCAGGCCCATGATCCAGCAGGCGGTGCGCCAGCCGTCCCGGCTGATGATCGATTGCAGCCAGGGCAGGAGCAGCAGCGCGCCGACGCCGACGCCGGAAAAGGCGATGCTGATCGCGAAGGCCCGCCGCCGCACGAACCAGTTCGGCAGGAACAGCGACTGCGCCGAGAAACTCATCAGATTGGCGCCGCAGCCGACCAGCACGCCGAGCGTCAGATAGAGATGCCAGGTCGCGCCGATCAGCGGCGCCGTCAGCAGGCCGGTCGCCAGCATCGCCACGCCGGTCTCGATCACGACGCGCGGGCCGTGCCGGTCCATGACGCGACCGACGAAGGTGCTGGTCACGGCCGAGAGCAGGAAGCCGAAGGAGAAGGCGCCCGAAGCGACCCCACGCTCCCAGCCGAATTCGTCGATCAGAGGCGGCAGCAGCAGCGAGAAGGCGGTCCGTGCGCTGACGGCGATCGCCATGGTCGCGAAGGCGACACCGATGACCAACCAGCCATAATAGAAGGGAAGGCGCGACGACCAGTGCGGAGGCGGGGACTGCATCGCCCATCCGTCCGCCGCGCGGATCGCGCCGTCAATCCACGCCCGGCGCGCCCCTGACCTGCGCCGGACCTAGACCTTGGCGGCGCTCGCGGCGGCGTCGATGTTGGCGACGAGCTCGGCATCGAGACCGAGCGAACCGGCGAGGCCGGCCAGAAAGTCCTTCTCGGCTGCGGTGTCGGGATTGATCGCGATCCGGGCCGCCGTATAGATCTGCGCCGACAGCTCCGGCGACTCTGCCGCTTCGACCAGCGTGTCGACCGAGGCCGGGTTCGCCATCTCGGCGCTAAGCCATTCATTGGCTTCCTGATCCATGCCGGCCTCGCGCAGCCCGCCGAGGATCGCCTCGCGCTCATCGGGATCGATCGTGCCGTCGGCGGCGGCGGCCGCGATCATGGCGCGGATGAAGACGAGGGCCGTCTGTTCCGTGGTCGCTTCCGGCTCGAAGCCGGTGCCGGCGGGGGCCGGCAGGAGGTCCGGCTGCTGCTGCGCGTCGAGCAGCGGCTTGCCGGCCTGGTAGTTCTGGTAGGCCTTGTAGGCGAGGCCGCCGATCAGGGCAGCGCCGCCGAGCTTCGCCGCCGAGCCGAGCACCGAGCGGCCTGCCGAGGAGCCGAAGACCAACGCGCCCAGGCCGCCGAGCACGGCGGTGCCCATGGCCGGGTTCTTGTCGAACATCGCCTTGGCCTGGGCGAGCACGTCCTGGACGCCGCGCCCGCCGGTGATCTGCCCGACCGCGTCGCCGGCCTTCTGCTGGACGCCGGTCTGGCGCGCGGCGTCGCCGACGCCTTGCGTCGCCTGACCGAGGATCTGGCCGGCCATGCCGGCGAGCCCACCGAGGCCGCCAGCCTTCTGGACCTGGTCGGCCAGGCCGCCGAGCATGCCACCGATTCCGCCTGCCTGGCCCGGACGCGCGCCGGCCTGCCCGGCCTGGGCGCCGGCGCTGACGAGGGCGTCGAGAAGCGATTTGGCGTTGAACATCGGGGCTGGTCTCCTTGCGTCTGAACGGCGTGGCCGCCTGCACCTAGGAGCCGGATCGTATATTCGCTAGGTCGGCCATACGGAAATGTGACGACGGCCTCATGTCGTCCGCAGCGGCAGCGAGCCCGGCTCCTTCAGCGTCTCCAGCGCGATTTCCGAGCGGACCCGCGCGACGCTCTCATGCGGCAGCAGCACCTCGTTGACGAGGCGCGAGAGCTCCTTCAGGTCGCCGACCGCGACCTTCAGCATGTAGTCGGCCTCGCCAGTGAGCGCATGCGCTTCCAGGATCGCCGGCGTCAGGCGCACCAGATCGCGGAACCGGCGCGCATTGTCGCGGGAATGCGTGTCGAGCGCGACATGGATGAAGACGGTGACGCCGAGTTCCACCGCCGCCGGATCGATCAAAGCGCGGTAGCCGCGGATCGTGCCGTCCTGCTCGAGACGCTGGCGCCGGCGCGAGATCTGGCTCGCCGACAGGCCGATCCGCTCGGCGAGCGCGCCATTGGTGAGCGAGGCATCCTGCTGCAGCGCTTCGAGCAGGCGCCAGTCGAAACCGTCGAGGGTGGGTGTCTTTTGCATCGAAGCTTCGATCCATGCACGGATCGTGCGGATACTGCGTTCGGTCGCCTGATTTTGCAAGCCTGACGCATTCCCGATGCGCGATCATCCCTCAACACTGATCTGCAGGAGAAGTCGCATGGGTCCGTTTCCGCATGATGCTGCGCCGCCGGCGATCTCCGAGGCCAATCCGATGGGCACCGACGGCTTCGAATTCGTCGAATTCGCCCATCCGCAGCCCGAGCAGCTGGGGCCGCTGTTCGAGCAGATGGGTTTCACTGCCGTCGCGAAACACCGCTCCAAGCGGGTGACGCTGTATCGCCAGGGCGACGTCAACTTCGTCGTCAACGCCGAGCCCGATTCCTTCGCGCAGGGCTTCGCCGCTGAGCACGGACCCTGCGCCTGCGCCATGGCCTTCCGCGTCGTCAACGCGCAGCACGCCTTCGAGCGCGCCGTCTCGCTCGGCGCCGAGCCCTATGAGAGCAAGGTCGGTCCGGGCGAACTCGCGATCCCCGCGGTGAAGGGCATCGGCGGCTCGATCCTGTATTTCGTCGACCGCTATGGCGAAAAGGGTTCGATCTGGGATGTCGACTTCGACTGGATCGCGGAGGCCGACCCGCATCCCGAGCAGGCCGGGATGTATTATCTCGACCACCTGACCCACAACGTCATGCGCGGGCGCATGGATCATTGGGCGAACTGGTATGGCGAGCTGTTCAATTTCCGCGAGATCCGCTTCTTCAACATCGAGGGCAAGCTGACCGGGCTGATCTCGCGCGCGCTGACCTCGCCATGCGGCAAGATCCGCATCCCGATCAACGAGTCGCTCGACGACAAGAGCCAGATCGAGGAGTACCTGCGCCAATACAAAGGCGAGGGCATCCAGCATGTCGCGCTCGGCGCCCGCGACATCTACGCCTCGGTCGAAAAACTGCGCGGCAACGGGCTGCCGTTCATGCCGGCACCGCCCGCGACTTATTATGAGAAGGTGGATGCGCGCGTGCCCAACCATGGCGAGCCGGTCGACCGGCTGAAGGCCAACGGCATCCTGATCGACGGCGAGGGCGCGATCGGGCTCGGCGAGAAGGCCGGGCGGATGAGCAAGGTTCTGCTGCAGATCTTCTCCGGCACGGTGCTCGGGCCGATCTTCTTCGAGTTCATCCAGCGCAAGGGCGATGACGGTTTCGGCGAAGGCAATTTCCGGGCGCTGTTCGAATCGATCGAGGAAGACCAGATCCGGCGCGGCGTACTCAGCGTCGAGGCGGCGGAGTGAGCGTCCGTAGATCGCCCGGCATAGACCGGTTTGCCGGGTCGTCAGGCTTGTCGATCCTTCGAAATCGGCGTAACGGCTGAGGGTACGCGCCGGGACAGGTGCGACCTGGGAGAACGGCGATGACGACGGCGACTGCGGAAGCACTGCGCGGCCATCAAGGGCCGTGGTGGACCCATCTTTACGTGCAGGTCCTGACCGCGATCGCCATCGGCGTGCTGCTCGGGCATTTCTATCCGCAGACCGGCGAGGCGATGAAGCCGCTCGGCGACGCCTTCATCAAGGCGATCAAGATGCTGATCGCGCCGATCATCTTCCTCACCGTCGTCCACGGCGTCGCCTCGATGGACGACATGAAGAAGGTCGGGCGCGTCGGCCTCAAGGCATTGCTCTATTTCGAGCTGGTCACCACGCTGGCACTCGTCATCGGCCTCGTCGTGATCAATCTGTGGAAGCCCGGCGTCGGCATGAACGTCGATCCTGGCACGATCAACACCTCCGGCATCGCCGCCTTCACCGCCAAGGCGAAGGAGCAGAGCACGATCGCCTTCCTGCTCAACGTCATTCCCGACACGGTGGTCGGCGCTTTCGCGAATGGCGAGATCCTGCAGGTGCTGTTCTTCGCGCTGCTGTTCTCCTTCGGCCTCCAGATGATCGGCGAGCGCGGCAAGGCGGTGCTGCATTTCATCGACGACATCGCCCAGGTCTTCTTCAAGATCGTCGGCATCGTGATGAAGGCCGCGCCGATCGGCGCTTTCGGGGCGATGGCCTTCACCATCGGCAAGTTCGGCGTCGCGACCCTGTTCTCGCTCGCCTCCTTCATGGCGGCGTTCTACACGACCTGTCTGCTCTTCATCTTCCTGGTGCTCGGGACGATCGCCCGCCTGCACGGCTTCTCGATCCTGAAGTTCATCGCCTACATCAAGGAAGAGCTCCTGATCGTGCTCGGCACCTCCTCATCCGAGAGCGTGCTGCCTCGGATGATCGCCAAGATGACGCATCTCGGCTGCAAGGAGAGTGTCGTCGGTCTGGTCATCCCGACCGGATACTCCTTCAACCTCGACGGCACCTGCATCTATCTGACGATGGCCGCGATCTTCCTGGCGCAGGCGACCAACACCGATCTCTCGCTCTCGCAGGAAATCGGCATCATCGCGGTCCTGCTGCTGACCTCGAAGGGCGCGGCCGGCGTCACCGGCTCGGGCTTCATCGTGCTGGCGGCGACCTTGGCCTCGGTCGGCACCATCCCCGTCGCCTCGATCGCGCTGATCCTCGGCATCGACCGCTTCATGTCGGAAGCGCGCGCGCTGACCAACCTGATCGGCAACGGCGTCGCCACCGTCGTGGTCTCGAAATGGGAGCGCTCCCTCGACGAGCGTCGCATGCACGCAATCCTGGCCAAGGAAACCGGCTTCGACGCCGAGGGCGAACCGGCACGGACGGCGGTTTGAGCGGCCGGGCATGACGTTCTGGAGAGATTCCGGCGCCGTGCGCTCCGGAATTCGGTGAGGAGCTAACCTTCCGGCGGCTATTTTCAGCGAGATCAGCAAAAGGTAACGTGCGACCTGTTGTAGCGACAGGGAAGCAGGCCATGCCAAGTCTGAAGCTCATCACCGTTCCGTCATCTCAAATGCCGCTGATCTACCTGATCGACGAATCCGTCGGCCGAGGTGGCGTCAACCGGCGCCCGGACGTCATGCTGGTCCAGCTCATGATCCGAATCCTGCAGGACCAGCCGCAGAAACTCGACGGCGAGCAGTACAATTTCATTCCGCGCGACGGCAGGCAGCTCAACATCGACGGCGTCTGCGGCGAAGAGACGGTCCGTAGCATCGTCCATTTCAAGAGCGAGCACGATGGAAACGCGACGGGCGACGCGGCGATGATCAAGGACGCCCGCATCGACCCGATGCGGACATCGGATCCGTTCGATGCGCGCAGCAAGCACGTCCTCTCGATCCTGAGGTTGAACCAGGACGTCTTCAGCTCGATCGGAGCGGACCGGTTCAGGAAGCTCCATGCCGAGCGGCTGTTCCCGCCTGCGCTGAGAAACTTCTTCTTCGTCTGAGACCGAGCGGCCGCGTCGCGCCCACCGATGTCAGGGCAGCCGCTTCAGCATCAGCGGCGCGCCGACGGCCGGATCCTTGCGCCACAGTCCATTCTCGGAGATGAGGTCGATGCTGTGGCCCTTGCGGGCGATCAGCGTCAGCCGCCCGTCGGCATAGCGCCAGCCGATGGGATCGAAGATGTTGAGGCCGGTATCGGTGCAACTGCCCTCGATCGCCGCCGGGCTGCGCCCGGCGGAGGTGACCGGACCCTGGCTCAAGGCGAGCTTGCAGGTCTCGCGGTTGGCCTGGCGCATCACGCCGTAGCGTCCCGGCAGCGCCTCCGGTTTCGGTGCGCTCGACGGATCGACGGCGGTCGGCCGTTGCGCGGAAAGCGCCGCGACCTCGGCAGGCCGCTGTGCGGCGCGGCGTGCGGCCCGGGGATAGGCCTTCGAATCCAGCCCATAGGTCTGGCCGTCGGGGCCCTTGCCCTGAAGCAGCTTGTCCGCGCCGCTTTCCTGGAAGGCGATCACCGGCTTGCCCTGCGCATCCTCGAGCCGGAGCGCGCCCTGCGGCCCCGGGCTCCAGGCGGCGACTCCGTCGAGCACTGGCAGGGCCCGGCGGCAAGTCGCTGGAAAGCGCACCTGTCGACCGCGTCCCGCGGTTTCAGCGCCCAGGGTCAACGTGCATTTGCGCGGCTGGCCGACCAGTTCGAGGTCCCAGGCGCCGAGCAGCGGCCGGACGTCGTCGGGCGCCTTGTCGGCGCCGCGCGGCGTCGCCGGTACCTGGGCCGAAGCAGGCGCGACGGCGAGCAGCGCCGCGACCAGGGCGGCGACGCGGAGCGGATACGCGCGACGAATCAGGCTTTCCATGGCGTTTCCGGCACAGGGGTCAGCGGACCCTTGCCATCGAACCACGAATTCAGGTTGTCGACCACAAGCTGGCCCATCGCCTCGCGGGTGTGGACCGAGGCCGAGCCGACATGGGGCAGGAGCACGGCGTGCTCGATCGCGATCAGCTCGGCCGGGACCCTCGGCTCGTCCTCGAACACGTCGAGACCGGCGGAGAGGATGGTCTTGTCCTGCAGCGCCTTGATGAGCGCCTGCTCGTCGACGACCGTGCCGCGGCCGACATTGACGACGATGCCGTTCGGGCCGAGCGCCTTCAGCACCTCGGCATTGATGATGTGGTGGGTCGAGGCGCCGCCGGGCGCGACCGAGACCAGCGTGTCGACATCCTCCGCCATCTCGATCAGCGAGGGATAGTAGCAATAGGCGACACCCTCCTGGCGCGAGCGGCCGTGATAGACGACCGGCACGCCGAACGCCTCGATCCGGCTCGCCACCGCCTTGCCGATGCGGCCGAGCCCGATGATGCCGACCTTGCGGGTGCGCAGCGAGGTCGTCAGCGGATAGGCGCCCTTCAGCCATTTGCCTTCCCGCAGATAACGGTCGACCTGCGGCAATTGCCGGACGGTCGCGAGCAGCAGGCCGAGCGCGAGGTCGGCGACCTCGTCGCTGAGGACATCCGGGGTGTTTGAGACGACGATGCCGCGCTTGCCGGCAGTGTCGGCATCGACATGGTCGTAGCCGACGCCGAAGCTGGCGACCATCTCGAGCTTCGGCAGCGCGTCGAACAGCGCCGCGTCGACGCGGTTGTGGCCGCCGCCGGCCGCGACGCCGCGCACCCGCGGCGCGATCTCGCGCAGCAGTGCGGCCTTGTCTTCCGCCTTCCAGAGCTCGTGCACGGTGTAGCGCGCCTTCAACTGATCGACGACATAGGCCATCAGCGGCCCGGTCATGACGATCTCGGTGGAGTTGGGTGTGGCCATGGCTGTCCGTCCGTCGGCTTCAGAGACAAGGGGAGAGGGTTGATTCGCGGAAACTGAATCGATTAGATGCCTGCGCCTGCCGCCGCTCGTTCGGGGCGGCCTCGGGCTCCTGCATCACTACACAGCTTGCGCGGCCATCAAAGTGTCCGCAGGCGCATATGTAGTATGACTTAATCACGCGATTTTCTGGTTTTGCAGCGGTGCTGGCTGGCCGACGAAGGCCAGGGTCGAGTTCAGCGCGTCGATCACCAGCGCCGCCATGCGCGAGGCCGCGAGGTCGCCGTCGCGCTGGATGATCGCCTCCAGCACACGCTCGTGATCGACCAGTGACTCGACGAAATAGTTGCGGTCGTCGGTGGCCTTGAGCAGCAATGTCCACTGGATCGCCGAGGTGACCACGCTGGTCAGGCATTGCAACGCCGAGTTCTGCGCGGCGACGAAGATCGCCTCGTGGAAGGCGAGGTCAGCGCGGATCGTCGCCTCGGCATAGGGCGGGTTGTCGAGCATGCCGCGATAGGCCGCCTCGATCCGGGCGAGGTCGGCGGGTGTGCGCCTGAGCGCGGCCAGACGCGCCGCGCTAGGCTCGACGAAACGGCGCAACTCGAGCAGATCGCGGATGAATTTCTCGTTCGGGTCGGCTTCGAAATGCCAGGACAGCACATCGGGATCGAGCAGGTTCCAGTTGTCGCGCTGGGCGACGCGGGTGCCGCTCTTCGGGCGCGACTCGACCAGCCCCTTGGCGGTCAGCACCTTGACGGCCTCACGATAGGCGGTGCGCGAGACCGAGATCTGCGAGCGCAAGGCATCCTCGTTGGGCAGGAGTTCGCCGGCGCGATAGGTGCCCGAGATGATCGCCACGGCGAGCTTCTGCGCCACCTGTCCGAACAGGCGGTCGGCGTTCAACGTCGTCGGTCGCGAGAAATCGCGCACCCTCATCGTCCCGGTTTTCCTCCTTGCCAGCAACGAAAACGGCACGGCGTAAGCCCGTTTTCGTTGCGTGTCCGGCGCTTGACACGCTCGTGCATATCGTATGACTTTATCGCAGATGTCATCGGACGCAACAGGCCCCGGCCTGGATTGTGTCCGTTGTCATCGGTCGGTCACAAGAAGCCGATCAAGCGATGGTGCGGAAGCGCGCGACGGCGCGGCCACCGCATCCTTGAGGAAACGACAAAAGTCCAGGGGAAGGCTCCAAGATGGCCTCAGTCCAGATCGCCGACGTGCGCAAGGCCTATGGCTCGACGCAGGTCATCCATGGCGTCGACATCGACATCACCGATGGCGAGTTCGTCATCCTGGTCGGCCCGTCCGGCTGCGGGAAATCGACGCTGCTGCGGATGATCGCGGGCCTGGAGAACATCTCGGGCGGCGAAATCCGGATCGGCCCGCGCGTGGTCAACGACGTGCCGCCGAAAGAGCGCGACATCGCGATGGTGTTCCAGAACTACGCGCTCTATCCGCACATGACGGTGGCCGACAACATGGCCTTCTCGATGAAGCTCAGGAAGGCGCCCAAGAGCGAGATCGACCAGCGTGTCGGCAAGGCCGCCGGCATTCTCGGCCTCGATAAGCTGCTCGACCGCTATCCGCGCCAGCTCTCGGGCGGTCAGCGCCAGCGCGTCGCCATGGGCCGCGCCATCGTGCGCGATCCGCAGGTCTTCTTGTTCGACGAGCCTTTGTCGAACCTCGACGCCAAGCTGCGCGTGCAGATGCGCACCGAGATCAAAGAGCTGCACCAGCGTCTCAAGACCACGACGGTCTACGTCACCCACGACCAGATCGAGGCCATGACCATGGCCGACAAGATCGTGGTGATGCATGACGGCATCGTCGAGCAGATGGGCGCGCCACTCGAGCTCTACGACCGTCCGGCGAACCTGTTCGTCGCGGCCTTCATCGGCTCGCCATCGATGAACCTGCTCAAGGGCACGATCACGGCGCAGGGCTTCTCGACTGAAGGTGGCGTGGTCTGGCCGATCGGCCGGCATCCGGGCGATTCCAACGGCAAGGCCGCGGTGATGGGCATCCGGCCCGAGCACATCCAGCTCGATCCGAACGGGCTGAAGGCCGAGGTCGTCGTGATCGAGCCGATGGGCTCGGAGACACAGGTCGTCGTGCGCTGCGGCGGCCAGAACCTGACTTGTATCTTCCGCGAGCGCATCACCGCCAAGCCAGGCGAGACCATCACGATCACGCCCGACACCGACGTCACCCACCTCTTCGACGCCGCGACCGGCAAGCGCATCGAAAGCTGAGAGCGAGCGCCGCGGTGCCGCGCCGGCGAGGAGACGATCGCTGACAGACAAGAGCCTGCCCGCCATCCGGCGCGGCAGGAGACAGCCTGACCGGACGATCCGGTTCAAGACGGCCAGCAAGAGCCGCCCGACCAAATCCCAGGGAGAAAACAGATGAATTTCGACCGCAGATCATTGCTCAAGGGCGGTGCGGCGCTCGGCCTCGGGGCCGGGACGAACCTGCTCGACTATGCCAAGGCCTGGGCCCAGGCCTCGCCGTTCAAGCCGGAACCGAACGCCAAGCTGAACCTGATGCGCTGGAAGCGCTTCGTCGAGGCCGAGGATGCCGAGTTCATGAAGCTCGTCGCCGCCTTCGAGCAGGCGACCGGCGCCAAGATCAACGTCACCAACGAATCCTATGACGACCTGCAGCCCAAGGCTTCGGTCGTCGCCAACACCGGGCAGGGGCTCGACTTGGTGTGGGGCCTGTATTCGCTGCCGCATCTGTTTCCGCAGAAATGCCTCGATCTCTCCGACGTCTCGAAATATCTCGGCGAGAAGCATGGCGGCTGGTTCCCGTCGGCGGAGGCCTACGGCAAGCTCGGCCCCAAATGGATCGGCATCCCGATCGCCGCCAGCGGCGGCCTGGTGAACTACCGCATCGGCGCCATGAACAAGGCCGGCTTCAAGGAATTCCCGAAGGACACGGCCGCCTTTCTCGAGATGTGCAAGGCGCTGAAGGCCAACAACACCCCGGCCGGCATGGCCTTCGGCCACGCCTCGGGTGACGCCAACACCTGGCTGCACTGGGCGCTCTGGTCGCATGGCGGCTATCTCGTCGACAAGAGCGACAAGGTCGTCATCAACTCGCCGGAGACCGCCAAGGCGCTGGAATACGCCAAGGCGCTTTACGACACCTTCATCCCCGGCACGGCGTCGTGGAACGATTCCTCGAACAACAAGGCCTTCCTCGCCGGCGAGCTGCACTGCACGGTCAACGGCATCTCGGTCTACGTCACGGCAAAGAAGGAGAAGCCGGAGATCGCGGCCGATATGGACCACGCCTACATGCCGATCGGCCCGGTCGGGAAGCCGACCGAGCTGCATCTGCCGTTCACGATGCTGGCCTTCAACTTCACCAAGGTGCCCAACACCTGCAAGGCCTTCATCGCCTTCATGCTGGACGCGCAGCAGTACAATCCCTGGATCGCGGCGGCCGGCGGCTACCTGTCGCACTTCCTCGGCGAATACGACAAGAACCCGGTCTGGACTGCCGACCCGAAGACGACACCTTATCGCGACGTCGCCAAGCGCACGTTGACGCCGGCCGGCCTCGGCACGCTGGGCGAGAAGGCGGCATCCGCGATCGCCGACTTCATCGTGGTCGACATGTTCGCGAACTATGTCACCGGCCGCGACGACCTCAAGGCGGCGATGGCCGGCGCCGAGCGGCAGGCGAAGCGCATCTACCGCTGAACCGCGACAGAGACGGGACGGCGCGCCGAGCGGGCCGTCTCCGACCTCTCCTGGCGACACGACATCATCGTCCGGCCGGCGGCCGGACCGATCTGACGCAGGAATCCGGACCCGCGATGGCGAATTCAGCAATCGAGATGCCGGGCGGCCTGGCGCAAGCGCGTGGCGAGCGCACGGCCTGGCAGAAGCTCAAGGCGAGCCGCAACTGGCTCGGCTTCTGGTACATGGTGCCAGCCGCCGGCATCCTGATCCTGTTCCTGGCCTATCCACTGGGCCTCGGCGTCTGGCTCTCCTTCACCGACACCAAGATCGGCCGCGAGGGCGTCTTCATCGGCCTGGAGAACTACGAGTGGCTTTCCGACGACAGCGTGTTCTGGACCTCGGTGTTCAACACGCTACTCTACACGATCGTCGCCAGTGCCGCGAAATTCGTGATCGGGCTTTACCTGGCGCTGCTGCTCAACAAACATCTGCCGTTCAAGGCGATGATCCGCGCCATGGTGCTGATCCCGTTCATCGTGCCGACGGTGCTCTCGGCGATCGCGTTCTGGTGGATCTACGACGCGCAGTTCTCGATCGTCTCCTGGTCGCTCAGGCAGCTCGGCTGGATCAGCGGCAACATCAACTTCCTCGGCGATCCTTGGAATGCACGCTGGTCGACGATCTTCGCCAATGTCTGGCGCGGCGTGCCGTTCATCGCGATCACGCTGCTCGCCGGCCTGCAGACGGTCTCGCCTTCGCTCTACGAGGCGGCGACGCTCGACGGGGCGACTCCGTGGCAGCGCTTTCGCCACATCACCTATCCGTTGCTGACACCGATCATCGCCGTGGTGATGACCTTCTCGGTGCTGTTCACCTTCACCGATTTCCAGTTGATCTGGGCGCTGACGCGCGGCGGGCCGGTCAACGCCACCCATCTGATGGCGACCTTGTCCTATCAGCGCGCGATCATCGCCGGCCAGCTTGGTGAGGGCGCGGCGATCTCGACGGCGATGATCCCGTTCCTGCTCGCGGCGATCGGCATCGCCTGGTACGGGCTCCAGACGCGCAAATGGCAGCAGGGCGGCAGCAATGACTAGCATAGACGCTGGCGCCGGGCGCGCCGCCACCCAAGACCACAGCGAGGGCATGGCGTATCTGGAGACGCTGCCGCGGCGCGTCGTCACGACCTATATTCCGCTGCTGCTGATCCTGATCGTGCTGCTCTTTCCGTTCTACTGGATGGCGCTGACGGCGGTGAAGCCGGACAACCAGCTCATCGAGATGGACAAGGTCAGCCCGTTCTGGACCTGGAACCCGACCTTCAAGCACATCTCCAAACTGCTGTTCGAGAGCGACTATCCGCGCTGGCTCTGGAACACGATGTTCATCGCGACCTGCGCCACCTTCATCTCGCTGGTCGCGAGCGTGCTCGCCGCCTATGCGATCGTGCGGCTGCGCTTCAAAGGCGCGACGACGGTCGGCGCGCTGATCTTCCTGGCCTATCTCGTGCCACCCTCGATCCTGTTCATCCCGCTAGCGACGGTGATCTACAAGGTCGGCCTGTTCGACACACCGCTGGCACTGATCCTGGTCTATCCGACCATCTTGATCCCATTCTCGACCTGGCTGCTGATGGGCTATTTCAAGACCATCCCCTACGAGCTCGAGGAATGCGCCCTGATCGACGGCGCGACGCGCGGGCAGATCCTGATCAAGATCATCCTGCCGCTGGCGGTTCCTGGCCTGATCTCGGCCTTCATCTTCTCGTTCACGCTATGCTGGAACGAGTTCATCTACGCGCTGACCTTCCTGTCCTCCACACAGAACAAGACCGTGCCGGTCGCGATCGTGAACGAGTTCGTCGACGGCGACATCTACCGCTGGGGCTCGCTGATGGCGGGCGCGCTGGCGGGCTCGTTGCCGCTGGTCATCCTCTACGCCTTCTTCGTCGAGCATTACGTGTCGGCGATGACAGGGGCGGTGAAAGAGTGAGCGTCCGCTTGACGAACGGCTCGTTCCACCTGCGCCGTCATCCCGGACAAGCCGCGTAGCGGTGCCGATCCGGGATCCATGCCGGAACGGTTCAGGAATGGATCCCGGCTCTTCGCTGCGCTCCGGCCAGGATGACGGCGGAGGTTAGAGAGTTCGACACGATGCCGACCACGCCGAAATCCATCGCCTTCGTCGGCCTCGGCGCCATGGGCGCGCCGATGGCGGAGAACTTGGTCAAGCGCCAGTTCCGCGTCACCGGCTTCGACATGCGCGAGAGCGCCCGCGATGCTCTGGTGGCGGCCGGTGGCTATGGAGCAGGCAGTGCTGCCGAGGCCGCGGCAGGGGCCGAGGCCCTCGTGCTGATGGTGGTCAACGCGGCCCAGGCCCGCTCGGTGCTGTTCGAGGCAGGCGCGCTCGCCGCGCTCGCACCCGGTGCGGTGGTGATGCTGATGGCGACCTGCCCGCCCGGCGAGGTCGAGGCGATCGCGGCCGAGGTCGTGAAAAGCGGCCGGCACTTCGTCGATTCGCCGGTTTCGGGCGGTGTCGTCGGGGCGAGGGCCGCGACGCTGACGATCATGGTCGGCGCACCAGACGATGCCTTCGCGTTGGCGAAACCCGTGCTCGAGGCGATGGGCGACAAGGTCTTCCATGTCGGCGACAAAGCCGGCCAGGGTGCAGTGGTGAAGACCGTCAACCAGCTGCTCTGCGGCGTCCATATCGCGGCGGCCGCGGAGGCCTTGTCGCTGGCGGAGAAGGCCGGCGTCGACGGGCGCGTGCTGTTCGAGATCATGGGCGGCTCGGCCGCCTCGAGCTGGATGCTGAAAGACCGCGGGCCGCGCATGCACGAGCCCGATCCGGCGGTGACCAGTGCGGTCGACATCTTCGTCAAGGATCTCGGCATCGTGCTCGACGCCGGCCGCGCAGCCAAGACCGCCCTGCCGTTGGCCGCAGCCGCACACCAGATGTTCCTGGCGACCTCGGGCCTCGGCCATGGCGCGCGCGACGATTCGCAGGTGGTGCGGGCCTATCGCACGCTCAACGCCAAGCCGGCCAACGATGCCTGAGGTCTCAGCGCCGCTGTGGCGGCGCCGTGGTGCCGCGGACGACGAGCGCCGGGGTCAGGGTCAGGCGGCGCGCCGGCGCCGATGGATCGGCGATGCGCTGGAGCAGGAATTCGGCCGATTTCCGCCCCATCTCGTCCTGGAAGTTCCGGATCGTGGTCAAAGCGGGATACCATTGCGCCGCTTCCTGGACGTCGTCGCAGCCGACCAGCGAGAAGTCGCGCCCCGCTTCGAGCCCGCGATGACGCAGGCCGAGCATGGCGCCGAAGGCGGTGAGGTCGTTGAAGCAGACCGCGGCCGTCGGTGGGTCCGGTGCGTCGAGCACGGCCTGGATGCCGTTCAGCCCGTTCTCGCGCGTACCATAGGCGGAATGGACGAGGGCGGGGTCGAACGCAAGGCCATGCCGCTCAAGCGCGGCGCGATAGCCGGCATAGCGGTTGCGGCCGGTCGAGATCATCTGGCTTTCGCCGAGGAAGGCGATGCGGCGATGACCGAGGCCATACAGATGCTCGAAGGCGAGCCGCGTGCCGTGGCGATCGTCGGAGCCGACGAAATCGAGGTCGAGGCCGGGAATCTCGCGCGAGAGCTGGACCAATGGCACGCCGGCGGCGACGAGATGCCCGAAGGTTTCGGGGCTGCTGCCGCCGGCCGCGCAGATGATCATGCCGTCGGGGCGGTATTCCTTCAGCGTGCTGAGGACGCGGTCTTGGCGTTCGAGGTTCTCGGCATAGGTGCCAAGCAGGATCGAGCGGCCATGGGCGGTCGCGGTCTCCTCGATCGCGGCAAGCAGCTCAGCAAAATAGGGGTTGGTGATGTCGTGGAAGCCGACGCCGAGGATGTTGGTCCGGTCGGTTCGAAGCGAGGCGGCGCTGCGGTTGTAGCTGTAGCCCATCTCGCGGGCGACCTGCTGGACCTTGACGCGGGTCGTCTCGGCAACGAGCGCGGAGTCGCGCAGCGCCAGCGAAACGGTGGCTGTCGAGACGGTGAGATGGTCGGCGATCATCTGCAGCGTGACACGGCTGCGCCCAGCCGCAGCTCCGGGCTGGGCCGTCTTGCCGGCTCCCTCGGGCAGGCCGCTCATGGTCATGGCGCGCTTCTCCGGACGCGGACGCCGGACCGCTGGCCAGACCGTTCCGTCACTCGACCCTGTCATTGTCATAGAAGCGGGAGAAATTGAAGATGAGCGCGAGCAAGGAGCCGATCGGCTTCATCGGCGTCGGCCTGATGGGCCAGGGCATGGCCCAGAGCCTGCTGAACAAGGGCTTCGCCCTGACCGTGATGGGGCACCGCAATCGCAAGCCGGTGGAGGAACTCGTCGCCGCCGGCGCGACCGAGGCGAAGACGCCTCGCGAGCTGGCCGCAAAGGCGACGATCATCTTTCTCTGCGTCACCGGCTCGGCCCAGGTCGAGGCGGTGGTGAATGGGCCCGACGGCATCGCGGCCGGCGCCAAGCCCGGCACCGTGATCGTCGACTGCTCGACCTCCGATCCCGGCGTCACCGTCAAGCTCGCGGCGGAGCTCGAAGCCAAGGGCCTGCATCTCGTCGATGCGCCGCTCGGCGGCACGCCGGCTCAAGCCGCGCTCGGCCAGCTCTCGGCGATGATCGGCGCGAGCCCAGAGGTGTTCGCGCGGATCAAGCCTGCCTGCGAGGCCTGGGCCCAGAAGGTCGTACATCTCGGCCCGGTCGGCGACGGCCACAAGATGAAGCTGCTCAACAACTTCCTGTCGATGGGCTATGCGGCGATCTATTCGGAGGCGCTGACGCTGGCTTCGAAGATCGGCATCACCCCGCAGACCTTCGACAGCGTGCTGCGCGGCAGCCGGATGGATTGCGGCTTCTACCAAACCTTCTTCCAATACGTGCTGGAGCGCGACCGGAACGCGCACAAGTTCACGCTGGTCAACGCGCTGAAGGATGTGCGCTATCTCGAAAGCGTGGCAAATGCGGCCGGTGTGCCGAACCCGATCGGTAATGCAGTCAAGAACGTCTTCGCCTCTGCCGTGGTCAACGGCAAGGGTGAGGATTACGTGCCGATGCTGTCGGACTTCGTCGCGGCGCAGAACGGCGTGTCGCTGACGAAGTAGGCGCGCTACGCGGAGCGGTTCAGGGCTTGCTCAGCAAAGCCGCGAGCCGCTCCGACAGACCCGCGCTGCCGACCGCGGGCGGGCAGGCGAGGTCGCCTGCCGCCGGCTTGCTGGACCTGCTGTTCAGCGCAGCGAGCACCGCCTTCGCTCCGGTCTCGACCGAACACAGCACGGGCACGCCGACATTGGGTTGGACCCGGGCCGCGAGCCCGGCCAGGCCCGCGCCGCCGAGGATCACGGCCCTGGCGCCATCACGTTCTGCGGTCCGATTGCAGGCGGCCGCCAGCAAAGCGATCGCGCCGTCCGGGTCGGCGGCGATGTCCGCCCCGGTCGGCGCCACCGTCTCGACTGCGGCAAGGTTTTCTGCCAGGCCGAGCATGGCGACGAATTCGCGCAGCATCGGACCCCAGCGCTCGCCGCCGGTCACGATCGAGAAACGCCCGGCAGTGTCTGCAGCGCGCTTGCAGCTCGCCTCGGCCATGCCGATCACGGGGACATGCGCCAGTTCCTTCAGCGCGAAGAGGCCGGGATCGCCGAAACAGGCGAGATAGACCGCGTCGCAATCCCCGCCATGCTCGGCGAAGGCATCGAGCGCCGCATGGCCGGCGATGGCCGCCGCGGTGCGGCTGGCGATGTACTGCGCGCCGAAGCGGCCGGTCGCAGCCACCAGCGCGACGCCAGCCGGCAGATGCGGTTTCACCACCCGCACGACCAGATCGGTCATCTGCGGCATGGTGTTGGGATTGATCAGGAGGATGCGCAAATCGGCTCCGGCTCACCCGCGCCCGCGCGGTGGGTTGGCGGGCTGCATCGCGCAAACAAGAATGGTGCCCCTGGCCGGGATCGAACCAGCACTCCTTGCGGAACTCGATTTTGAGTCGAGCGCGTCTACCAATTCCGCCACAGGGGCCCTTGCAGGCGGGCGGGACTATAGCGATCGGCCAAAGCGGGTCAATCTCTCGCGGCGACCGTCACGCGAAAGCCGCGCCGCCGCCAAATCCTGCGAAAATCGATGCGCGCGCATAGACCTCCGCGATGGAGCCCTCTAGAGAGCGGCCATGATCAAACGCCTCTATGATTGGACCATGTCGCTGGCCGGCCGGCCGCGGGCCGAACTCTGGCTCGCTATGGTCGCCTTCGTCGAAAGCTCGTTCTTCCTGATCCCGGCCGACGTGCTGTTCGTGCCGATGGCGCTCGCCAAGCCGCTGCGGGCCTATCGGTTCGCCTTCGTCGCAACGCTCTTCTCGACGCTCGGCGGCATCGCCGGCTATGCGCTCGGCTATTACGCCTTCGACCTGCTGGCGAAGCCGGTGCTCGCCTTCTATGGCAAGCTCGGCGTCTTCGAAGCGCTGCAGGCCTGCGTCCATGGCGACCAGCAATTGCTGCTGATGCTGCTGACGACCTCCGGACTGGCGCATCTGCCGCCGGTCAAGGTCGTCACCATCCTGGCCGGCGCCGTCCATATCGGGCTCGTCTTCTTCGTGCTCTCCTGCATCATCGCGCGGGGGCTGCGTTTCTTCGCGCTCGCCTTCCTGCTGCGGCTCTATGGCGAGACGATCCGGCACTTCATCGAGCGTCGCCTGAAAGTGATCGCGATCGTCGCGGCCGGCCTGCTCATCGCGCTTTATTTCGGCCTCAAGCTCGTTGCAGGGTCGGGCCAGCTTCTCACCTGCTGAGCCTTGAGCCCATGACCGCCTCCGCGCTCGATCCCGCCGCCCCGGCGACGCCGCTGACGAAGACGCGCTGGATCGCGTTCGTCGGGCTCGGCTGTCTCGCTCTGATCGCCGGCGCCTGGTTCTTCGAGATCGTCTGGGGGCTGAAGCCCTGCAAGCTCTGCCTCGAACAGCGCGTGCCGCATTATGCCGCGATCGGCCTTTCCGTCGCCGCGCTGGTCCTGGCGCGGAGCCCCCGCCTGCAGTGGTTCGTCCTGATCGCACTCGCGGGGCTGATGGCGTGGAGCACCGGGCTCGGCATCTACCATTCCGTCGTCGAGTGGGGCTGGTTCGCCGGCCCGAACGATTGCGGCGGCGCGGCCGGACCGGCCGCGGCCGGCGTCCAGGATTTCATGAAGCAGTTGCAGACCACGCGGGTCGTGGCCTGCTCGGAAGCGGCTTGGCGCTTCCTCGGCCTGTCGCTGGCGGGCTGGAACGCGGTGGCGTCGCTCGGGCTGTTCGCGATCGCGTTGCGGGGTGCGCTGCGCCGCTGAGCCTCACGGCTCCAGCTCGGAATCCCAATAGAGATAATCGAGCCAGCTCTCGTGCAGATAGTTCGGCGGGAAGAGCTTGCCGTTGCGGTGCAGGTCGTTGACCGTCGGCGCATAAGGCTTCTGGGCCGGGAACATGTCGACCGCGGCCGGCATCTTGTCGCCCTTGCGGAGGTTGCAGGGCGAGCAGGCGGCGACGACGTTCTCCCAGGTTGTCATACCGCCCTTTGAGCGCGGCACGACATGGTCGAAGGTCAGATCTTCGCGCGAGGTGCAGTACTGGCAGGAGAAGCGGTCGCGCAGGAAGACGTTGAAGCGGGTGAAGGCCGGGGTGCGCGAGGGCTTGATGTAGGTCTTGAGCGAGACGACCGAGGGCAGCTTCATGTCGAAGCTCGGGCTGCGCACAACGGTGTCGTATTCGGAGACGATGTTGACACGGTCCATGAAGACCGCCTTGATCGCGTCCTGCCAGCCCCACAGCGACAGCGGGTAATAGCTCAGGGGCCTGAAATCGGCGTTCAGCACGAGCGCCGGGCAGCCATCCGGCGACGCCATCGGATGCATCACATGCGCCGTCAAACCAGTCGCACCTCCGCCATTCGGTGCAGGACGAATCCTGCACGGGATCAATGTAAGCGCGAGACGACAGGAATGTGAAGAGCGTGCGGCGTTGCAGCGACAGCCAGCGTCATGACCGGCCTCGAACCGGCCGAACCGTGCAGGCCGAAGACCGAGGAGATACCCGGGTCAAGCCCGAGTATCACGCCGGCATCAGCGGGTCGGCACCGGCTTTTCGCCGCGATAATCGTAGAAGCCACGCTTGGTCTTGCGGCCGAGCCAGCCGGCCTCGACATATTTCACCAGCAGCGGGCAGGGCCGGTATTTCGAATCCGCCAGACCGTCATGAAGCACCTGCATCACCGATAGGCAGGTGTCGAGGCCGATGAAATCGGCGAGCTGGAGCGGACCCATCGGGTGATTGGCGCCGAGCCGCATCGCGGTGTCGATCGCGTCGACCGAGCCGACGCCCTCATAGAGCGTGTAGACGGCCTCGTTGATCATCGGCAGCAGGATGCGGTTGACGATAAAGGCCGGGAAATCCTCGGAGACCGAGACGGTCTTGTGCAGCTTGCCGACGAACTCCTTGGCAAGCTCGAAGGTCTGGTCGTCGGTGGCGATGCCGCGGATCAGCTCGACGAGCTGCATCAGCGGCACGGGGTTCATGAAATGGATGCCGATGAAGCGCTCGGGCCGGTCGGTCGCCGCCGCCAGCCGCGTGATCGAGATCGAGGAGGTGTTCGAGGCCAGCATCGTCTCCGGCCCGACATGGGCGCAGACGGCGGTGAAGATCTTGCGCTTGACCTCCTCGTTCTCAGTCGCGGCCTCGATCACGAGGTCGCAGCCGCCGAGGCCTTCGAGCTTAGGGATCGCGGTGATCTTCGCCATGGCGTCGCGCCGGATGTCGTCGCCGATCGCGCCCTTGGCGACCTGGCGGGCCATGTTGCCGTCGATCGTGGCGAGCGCGGCGTGGATGCGCTCCTCGGCGAGGTCGTGCAGCTTGACGTCAAAGCCGGCGACCGCCGCGACATGGGCGATGCCGTTGCCCATCTGACCTGCGCCGATGATGCCGATCGTCCTGATCGCCTGGTCCGCCATGTCCTGTTCCATCCGTGCTGTCGGGACGCCTCCCATCGCGGGAGGCGAAACGGGCGACCCACAGGGCCGCCCGATCCACCATATCGTCTACGCTTACTTGCCGACCTTGCCGAGTTCGGCGGCGAATTCCGGCATGATGGTGAAGAGATCGCCGACCAGGCCGTAATCTGCGATCTGGAAGATCGGTGCTTCCTCGTCCTTGTTGATCGCGACGATGACCTTCGAGTCCTTCATGCCGGCGAGATGCTGGATCGCGCCGGAGATGCCGACCGCGACATAGAGATCCGGCGCCACGACCTTGCCGGTCTGGCCGACCTGCCAGTCGTTGGGGGCGTAACCGGCGTCGACCGCGGCGCGCGAGGCACCCATGGCGGCCCCCAGCTTGTCGGCGACGGGCTCGATCACCTTGGTGAAGTTCTCGGAGGATGCGAGCGCGCGGCCGCCCGAGACGATGATCTTGGCCGAGGCCAGTTCCGGCCGGTCGGATTTCGCGACCTCCTCGCCCTTGAAGGTCGAGAGGCCGGGATCGTCGCCTGCCGACACGGTTTCGACCGTCGCCGAGCCGCCCTCTCCGGTCGCCTGGAAGGAGGCGGTGCGGATCGTCATAAGCTTCTTGGCCTCGGACGACTGCACGGTCTGGATCGCGTTGCCGGCATAGACCGGGCGCTCGAAGGTGTCGGGCGAGACCACCTTCATCACGTCGGAGATCTGCATCACGTCGAGCAGGGCAGCTACGCGGGGCAGCACGTTCTTGCCGGTCGTGGTCGAGGGCGCGACGACGGCGTCGTAGCCTTCGGCGAGCTTGGCGACCAGCGCCGCCAGCGGCTCGGCGAGGTTGTGGCCATAGAGGCCGCCATCGGCCAGGAGCACCTTCTCGACACCGTCGAGCTTGGCGGCCGCATCGGCCGCAGCCTTGGCGCCTTCGCCGGCGACGAGGATGTGGACGGGGCCGCCCAGCGCCTTGGCTGCGGTCAGGGCCTTGTTGGTCGCGTCCTTGATGGAGGCATTGTCGTGTTCGGCGATCAGCAGCGTGGCCATGTCAGATCACCCCGGCAGTCTTGAGCTTGGAGACGAGTTCGGCGGGCGAGCCGACCTTGATGCCGGCGGAGCGGCCGGCGGGCTCCGTCGTCTTCAGCACCTTGAGACGGGGCGCTATGTCGACGCCGAGCGCCTCGGCCGAGGTCTCGTCGAGCGGCTTCTTCTTGGCCTTCATGATGTTGGGCAGTGAGGCGTAGCGCGGCTCGTTCAGGCGCAGGTCGGTAGTGACGATCGCCGGCAGCTTGAGCGTGACGGTCTGGAGACCGCCATCGACCTCGCGGGTGACGTCGACGCTATCCGCGGCCAGTGCCACCTTGGACGCAAAAGTGCCCTGTGGCCAACCGAGCAGCGCCGCCAGCATCTGGCCGGTCTGGTTGCAGTCGTCGTCGATCGCCTGCTTGCCGAGGATCACGAGGTTCGGACTCTCCTGCTCGACCAGCTTCTTCAGCAGCTTCGCGACGGCGAGCGGCTCGACCGTGCCGTCGACCTTCACGAGGATGCCGCGGTCGGCGCCCATGGCGAGGCCGGTGCGGATCGTCTCGGCGGCCTGGGCCGGGCCGATCGAGACCACGACCACCTCGGTCGCCTTGCCGGCTTCCCGGAGACGCAGCGCCTCTTCGACCGCGATCTCGTCGAAGGGGTTCATCGACATCTTGACGTTGGCGAGCTCGACGCCGGAGCCGTCCGCCTTGACCCGGATCTTCACGTTGTAGTCGACCACCCGCTTGACGGGCACCAGGATCTTCATCGTCCAATCACCGTTCAGAAAAGGAGCGCTTGCGGCCGAGTCGCGCGGAAAAGCGCGACGACGGCATCGCGGCTCTCGGCTGGAATGCGGACGGACCGTAGCGACGCGTCTTCGCGCTTGTCAACGCCGCGAAACGTGGCAGGTGACCGCGATTCATCCGCGCGCGACGCGCCCGAAGAGCGTGACGCCGCGATGGATGAAGATCGGCGTCAGGGCCGCGCCGGCTCCCAGCCCGCCGAGATGGGCCCACCAGCCGACATGCCCTTGCGGATCGAGCACGGCCGAGACGATCTGGAGCAGGATCCAGGCGCCTATGGCGTAGAGCGCGGGGATGTGGACGGGGATCCAGGTGAAGGCGAGGCCCCAGATCCGCACGCGCGGATAGAGCATCAGATAAGACGCGATCACGCCGGAGATCGCGCCGGACGCGCCGATCAGCGGCTGTTCGGAGGCTGGATTCATCACGGCGTGGGCGAGAGAGCCGGCGAGCCCGCAGATGAAGAAGAAGGCGAGGAAGCGCCAATGGCCCATCGCATCCTCGACATTGTCGCCGAAGACCCAGAGGAACAGCATGTTTCCGGCGAGATGCGCGAAGCTCGCATGCAGCAGGACATTGCTGAACAGCGTCGCCCAGCCCGGCAATTGCAGCAGCTCAGCCGGCAACTGGCCGCTGCCGAACAGCACGGAGGGGATCATGCCGAAGCCGGCCGCGATCGCGATCTGGCTCGATTCGCTGCGGCCGAACACGGTCAAAAGGAACAGCGCCGCGCAGGTCGAGATCAGCGCGTAGGTGACATAGGGCGCGCGCATGAAACGCAAGGGAACGCCATCATGCAGCGGCACGAACATCGGTCGGTTTCCTAGCGGTTCTCGCCGGGCACCCAGAGCACGTCGCCCTGCGCCTTGGCGTTGAGGTAACGGGAGGCGACGAACAGGAAGTCGGAGAGCCGGTTGACGTATTTCAGCGCCGGCGCTGCCACGATCTCGCTCGGCATCTGCGCCAGCGCGACCATCAGCCGTTCCGCCCGCCGTGCGACCGTCCGGGCCAGATGCAGATGCGTCGCGGCAGGCGTGCCACCGGGCAGGACGAAGGAGCGCAGCGGGGACAGCGTCGCATTGAGCTGGTCGATTTCGGCCTCGATGCGGTCGACCTGGGCCTCGACGATGCGCAGCGGCTCATAGGCCGGCGGTTCGCCGGTGTCCGGTGTCGAAAGATCGGCGCCGAGATCGAAGAGATCGTTGCTGATGCGGCCGAGCATGGCATCGACCGCCGCGTCCTCGGCTGCTGCGTGCAGCCTGGCGATGCCGATGCAGGCATTGGTCTCGTCGACCGTGCCATAGGCCTCGACGCGCAGATCGTGCTTGAGCCGGCGCGGACCGGTCGCGAGGCCGGTCGTGCCGTCGTCGCCGGTGCGGGTGTAGATGCGGTTGAGCTTGACCATCACCGCCTTATAGCGGGGCGCCGACGCAACGGAAGAGGCAGCCTGCCGCCATCAGAAGGTGTAGCCGAGCTTCGCCCCGAAATTGGCCGGCCCGCGCGGCTTGTCGCGGTCGGAGCAGCCGGTCGTGCTGAAATGCTCCAGCGTCGCCACCAGGCTCCAGCGGTCGTTCAGCCTGACCCCGAGCGCAGCCGCCTCGCGCGAGCCGCCATTGCAGCCGACGTTGAGCCGGTTCTCGGGGACGACGAGGCCGGTCTTGCCGTCGTTGACGGCTGCGCCGAGGCTCGCCTCGACGAACACGGCCTTGCTCAGGTCGACCGTCCAGGTCGCGCCGGCATAGGCGTAGCGCGTACCGTTGAAGTTGACGCTGGAACCGAGATGGAAGCGTGGCACGAAGGAGGAAGCGATACGGTCATTGAGAGCGACCGCGCGTGGCGTCACGAGTTCGCCGCTGAGGTTGAACAATCCGCTCTCGCGGCCACCTGGGTTTGCCGCGGCGGCACCACCGCGCGCCTCCCAGGAGGGCACCACGGTGTCGGTCGCCGGCGCATAACTGGAGACACTGGACGGGAAGGTCTGCGACTGCGCCCAAGAGGGCGAGGCAGCCATCATGCCAACCAGAACCAGCAACGCGACGCGAACCATGTGGGCCGTTTCTTCTTGCCGACGGAGAGAGCGTTAGTGAAGCGCAGAGACTCGTGTCGAGATTATGGCGGGATTGCGGCGAGTGGTTGTGGCGGCAACAGGGGATCGTTTAAAATCAGATGGTTACGATAGGTCAAATGGCCTAGTTCGAGCTGCGACGTTCAGCCGCCGCGCCACCACAAGACGCCAAGGATGACCAGGATCGCCAGGAACTGCAGCGCGACGCGCCAGCGCATCAGCGTCTGCGAGGTCGAGGCGCTGCCGCCGCGCAGCATGTTGGCGAGCCCCGCCAACAGGACGACGGCGACAGCCCCGACCGCGATGGGCACGATATAGACCGAGAGATTCATCGGCTTGACTTAGAGCGGCAGCGACGGTTTGGCCAGAAGAGCCCGTGGCTCGCGGGCTCCGGAGTCGAGAGAGCATCGAGATGAAACAAACAATTCCGCCCCGAGCCGGCCGGATCGTCCTGCTGCACGGCGCCTCGAGCAGCGGCAAGTCGACGCTCGCCAGGACCCTGCAGGCGACGCTGCCGGAACCGTTCTGGCATATCTCGATCGACCATCTGCGCGGTTCCGGCGTTCTTCCGATGGCTCGCATCGCCAGCCGCGAGTTTCATTGGCGGGACATGCGGGCGTCCGTCTTCGACGGATTTCACAGGTCGCTGGCGGCCTACGCCTCGGCCGGGAACGATCTGATCGTCGAGCATATCCTCGACACGCCGGGCTGGTCCGACGATCTCGCCGGTCTGTTGTCGCCCTTCGACGTGTTCTTCGTCGCCCTGCATTGCGGGCGCGACGTGCTGATCGAGCGGGAGGCGGCGCGGGGCGACCGGCCGATCGGCAGCGCGGCGAAGGACCACGACACCATCCACCGCGGCATGCGTTACGACCTCGAACTCCACTCCGAGCGGGCGCCGGAGGAGAACGCGAAGCGCCTGATCGCAGCCTGGCAGGCACGGACAGCGCCTTCGGTCTTCGCGGAACTGGCCGCCGCTCAGCGATAGCGCCGCTGCACGATGAGGTGCGCCACGACCGTGAGCAGGATCGTCGCGGTCATCAGGATGAAGGAGATCGCGCCGCCGAAGGGCCAGTTGTTCTGCTGGGCGAACTGGCCGTAGACCAGCGGCCCCATGGTCTGGAATTTCGGGCCGCCGAGCAGCACCGGCGTGGCGTAGGCGTTCATCGCCAGGATGAAGGTCAGGATCGTGCCGGCGAGGATGCCGGGCAAGGCGAGCGGCCAGAGCACGCGGCGGAACATCGCGGCGGGCGCCGCTCCCAGGCTGAAGGCGGCCTCCTCGACCTGGCGCGGGATGCCCTCGATCACGCTCTGCAACGTCAGCACCATGAAGGGCAGGTTGACCGCGACGATGCCGATCAGCACGGCGTTCTCGGTGTACATGATCTCAAGGGGGCGATCGATCAGTCCCAGCCCCATCAGCGAGGCGTTGAGCGCGCCCTTCGAGCCGAAGGCGGTCATCCAACCGGCGGCCCGCACCGCATTGCCGACGAAGAGCGGCAGCACCACGGCGATCACGAGCAGGTTCTTGAAGCGGCTCTGCATCCGCGCCAGCACATAGGCGAGCGGAAAACCGAGGATCAGGCAGGCGATGGTGCAGATCACCGCGACCTTCACGGTGCGGGCGAGCACGGTGAGGTAATAGGCGTCGGTGAAGAACTTGACGTAGTTCTCGATCACCAGCCCGTCGACCATGAACTGGCCGGGCACGAACTTGTTGAGCGAATAGCGGAACAGGATCGCGATCGGGCCGATCAACCCGATCGCGACGAAGAGCGTCGCTGGCACGACGAGCGCGCCGGCGAGGCCGGGACGCGCGCCTGCGACCGCTTCGGGAGCGGTGGTGCTCATGGCTGAGCCACTGGATGGACGACGCTGACATGGTTCGACCGTCCGCCAGCGCGAGCCGAATGGCGGGGCTTGCGAGAACCGGCGCAGAGCGGACTTTTGTCCGTGAGCACCGGAAGCGCAGCGAGCCGCGTCAGGCGGCCGCGATGGTCGGACGGGCTGGCCATGTCAGGCCTTGAAGACCTTGTCCCACCACTCCTTCATCGCCGAGTCGTTCTTGGCGAGGAAGGCGTAGTCGAGGTCCTTGAGCTGCTTCTCTTCCTCGGGCGTGAAGCCGATGCGCTTCTGCAGCGCCGGATCGACCGAGAGGCCGGTGACCGTGCCATTGTAGCCCATGTCGACCGCGAAGGCCTCCTGCGGCGCCTTCTCCAGCATCGCGTTCATATAGGCGTAGGCGTTGTCCTTGTTGGGCGCGTTCTTGGCGATGACGAAGCCCGAGACATAGGCCGGGATGCCCTCGACGGGAGAGACCGCCTCGCAGGGGATGCCGGCATTCTGCCACTGCACGACGCGCGCCTTCCAGATCGCGCTGATGCCGATCTCCTCGTTCTTCATCGCGGCGGCGAAGGCCTCGTTGGTCGGGTAGACGCGGGCGCCGGCCTTCTTCACCGCCATCAAGACCTCCTTGGCCTTCTCGACGTCGTTCATGTCCTTGCCGCCGGTCGCGGCCATCGAGGCTGCGATGAAGATCGATTGGTACTGGATGTCGATGAAGCCGATCTTCGAACCCCATTTCGGGTCGAGCCAGTCCTTGAAGCCCTTGGGTGCGGGCGAAATGATCTTGGGATTGTAGATCACCACGTTGCCGGAATAGATGTGCCCAATGCCGTAGGGATATTTCATCGCCGGCAGCAGGTTCTTGGCGTTGGGGATCTTGGAATAGTCGAGCGTCTCCAGGACACCGGCCTCATTCATCTCGAACATGTTGGCGGCCGAGAGGCCCTGGACGTCGACGGTGCCGCGCGGCAGGCGCTTCTCGGCGGTCATCTTGGCGCGGCGCGGTGCGTCGCCGGCCTGGTCCTGGACGATCTCGATGCCCTTGGGCTTAAGGATCGGATCATCGATGTTCTTGGTCAGCAGGCGGGCATAGTCGCCGCCCCAGGTGCCGATCACGACCTTGCCGCCGGCCTGCGCCAGGGCCGGCGTGCCGAGACCCGCCGCGAGGGCGGCGGCGCCCGCGCCCTTCAGAACATCGCGCCTGTGAATGAAGCTCATGGTGACAACTCCCCTGTTGGACGCCGATTCCGAGGCTTCATGCCCCGGCCGGATAGACGAGCCCGGCGTCTGCGGCCCAGCCTATCGTGATGGTCTCGCCCGGCTTCGGCTCGGCGGCACCGGCCTTGTTCGGGATCTGCAGCAGCATCCTGTCATGCTCGGACAGGCTGACATGGATGTCGATCAGCGCGCCGAGATAGGCGGCGTGCTCGACACGGGCCTCGAAGCGGTTGGGTAGGCCGGCGGCATCGTCAGCGACAGCGATCCGCTCAGGGCGGAGCGCCAGCGTCGCCACTCCCGTTCCGGTCGCTGCCGTGCAGGCGATATCGAGCCCGCCGGTGCTGCGGAAATGGCCGGGGCTCGCGACCGCGCCTTCCAGGAAGGCGCTGCGGCCGATGAAGCCGGCGACGAAGCGGTCGGCCGGCTTCTCGTAGAGCTCGCGCTGGGTGCCGATCTGCCGGACCTTGCCGCCCTCCATCACGACGAGGCGGTCGGCCATGGTCAAGGCCTCCTCCTGGTCGTGGGTGACCATGATCGTGGTCAGGCCGAGCTTGCGCTGCAATTCGCGGATCTCGACGCGGACCTCGTTTCGCAGTTTGGCGTCGAGATTGGAGAGCGGCTCGTCGAGCAGGAGCACATCTGGCTCCATAGCGAGCGCCCTGGCGAGCGCGACGCGCTGCTGCTGGCCGCCGGAGAGCTGGCGCGGATAGCGTCCGTCGAAGCCGGTGAGCTGGACGAGGCGCAGCGCTTCCGCGACGCGCGGGCCGCGCTCGGCCTGGCCGATCTTGCGCATCTCCAGCCCGAAGGCGACGTTCTCGGCGACCGTCATGTGCGGAAACAGCGCATAGCTCTGGAAGACCAGGCCGCAATTGCGCTTCCAGGGCGGCAGCGCGGTGACGTCGCGCTCGCCGATGGTGATTCGGCCGGCGCTCGGCGGCACGAAGCCAGCGACCATGCGCAAGGTCGTGGTCTTGCCGCAGCCCGAGGGCCCGAGCAGCACGAGAAACTCGCCGTCGGCAATGTCGATGGTGACGTCGTCGACGACCGTGAGGTCGCCATAGCTCTTCTTGAGATGCCCGATCGAGAGGCGTGCCATCAACGAAGCCCTGCCATCACACCACCCGGCTCAGTTTGACGTAGCGGTCGGTGACGACCATCGCGGCGCCGATCAGGACGATCTGGATCAGGGAGGCGGCCGCCACCGTCGGATCGATCTTCCATTCGAGATATTGCAGGATCGCGATCGGCAGCGTGGTCCGGCCCGGCCCGACAAGGAACAGGCTCATCTCAAGATTGCCGAAGGAGGTGACGAAGCCGAACAGCCCGGCCGCGACGAGACCCGGCCTTATGCTCGGCAATGTGACGCGCCAGAAGGTCGTGAAGGGGCCGGCGCCGAGATTCTGCGCGGCTTCCTCGATGGTGCGGTCGAAGCCGACCAGGCTCGCGGTCACCAGCCTGACGACCCAGGGGATGACGACCAGCGTATGCGCCGCGACGAGGCCGCCGAGCGAGCCGAGGAGCGGCAGCCCAGTCGCGATCTCGGTCTCGATCTGGAAGACATAGGTGGAGGTGCCGAGCACGATGCCGGGCATCACCAGCGGCAGCAGCAGCAGCGTGTTGGCGGCGGGGCCGAGCGGGATGCGGTGGCGTACCAGAGCAAGGGACGCGGGAACGCCGAGCGCGAGCCCGATCAGGGTGGCGGCGATGCCGACCTGGAGGCTGAGGACGAAGCCGTCGATGAAGGCCTTATTGTTCGCGGCGGCCGCGAACCATTTCAGCGAGTAGCCTTCCGGCGGGAAGGACGGGATCTCCTGGCGGAAGAAGGCGAGCCAGGTGACGAAGATCAGCGGCATCAGGATGAAGAGCAGCGACAGCGCCGCCGCGCCGTTCAGCGCATGACGGCCGAGGCTCTGGCCACCCGGACCTGGGCCCATCGCGCTCACGCGCAGGCTCCGCAACGCTGCGGCGCCTGCGACAGGCGTTGCCGACGCTCCACCAAACCGACCCTCACACGCTCGTTGCAGACCGGCGGCACGCTGCGACTCCACTTACAAACAGTCAAGATTGTTCCTGTCTATCCGTGGCATCGTTTCCGCCTATCGATCGGCGGCTCCGCCGCCCGTCAGTGCAGCGTGTTCTTGTGGAACGCGCCGCCCTTCACGATCGCCGCCAGATGCTTCCCCTGGTCCTGGAACAGGCCGAGGTCCTTCAACGGGTCGCCATCGATCAGGATCATGTCGGCGAAGGCCCCAGCACGGAGCGTGCCAAGCTTGCCCTCCATGCGCAGGAGCTGCGCTCCGATGGTGGTGGCCGAGCGGATGATCTCGATCGGGGACAAGACCTCTCGGCGCAACAGGAACTCCCTGGATTGCTCCACCTGGAGCTGGCCGAGCAGGTCCGAGCCATAGGCGACCGGCACGCCGGCGCGCTTGCAGATCTCGAGCGAACGCAGGCCGCCATCGATGACGAGGTCGTTCTTGGCCAGCATGTCGCCGGTCATGCCGAATTCGGCGGCGCGTTCCTTCATCGCGTAATAGGCGACGAGGTTGGCGGTGAGGAACATGTTGTTCTCGGCCATCAGCTTGGCCGAAGCCTCGTCGATCAGATTGCCATGCTCGATGGCGCGCACGCCGCATTGCGCCGCGCGCGTGATCGCCTCGGGCGTGTAGGCATGGGCACAGACATAGCGGCCGAAGGCCTTGGCCTCCTCGACGGCGGCCTTGACCTCCTCGACGCTGAACTGCATCGAATCGAGCGGATCATAAGGCGAGGCGACGCCGCCCGACATCATGATCTTGATGTGGTCGGCGCCGAGCCGCATCTGCTCGCGCACCGATTTCCGGACCGAGGAGACGCCGTCGGAGACGTTCATGGTGTAGGCCATGGCGTTGCAGCAATGGCAACGGGCGCCGAAATCCGTGCGTCGCCGCGGGTCCGAGTGGCCGCCGGTCGGGCCGATCGCGGCACCGGCGATGAACAGGCGCGGGGCCGGGACATCGCCCTTCTCGACGGCTTCCTTGATGCCCCAGTCGGCGCCGCCGGTATCGCGCACCGAGGTGAAGCCGCGGTCGATCATGCCCTTCATCAGGCGCACGGCGCGCGCCGTCATCAAGGTCAGCGGCATGCTCTCCATCGCGCGGATGTAGACTTCCGAGAGGAAGACATGGACATGGCTGTCGATCAGCCCGGGCATCAGCGTGCGCCCGCCGCAATCGACCATATCGGCCTTCGCCGACTTGATCGGCTTGTCGGACAGTTCGCGGATGGTGTCGCCCTCGACCAGCAGCTCATAGCCCTGACGCAACTCGCCGAAATCCGGCTCGAGCAGGGCAAAATTTCTGAAATGCAGCATCGCCATCACGACAATCTCCCGCCGGACGGCCAGCATGCGATCTGCGCCGTCATCGCTGATATATTCGGAAGATTATTCTCGCTTGTCCATCCGGCGCAGGTTGCAGGCACCGGACCTCGTCAGCCGCCCAGCGCCGCGTTCTGCGCCAGCGCCCGGCCCCTGACCGGCATGGAGAGCTCGTCGGCCAGCGCCCGGCTGATCGCCGGCAGGCCGTCGAGCAGGCTTGGCACGAAAGCCTGCGAGGGCGGCATGCGCTTGGGCAGGGCATGCAGCGCCCTGGCCATGACCAGCGGATCGCGTGGGCCGTCGCCGCTCTGGGCCGGGTCGTGCAGGACGTCGACGAGCTTGAGCTCGTCGGCACGCTCGGCCCGGATCGCCTGTTCCAGCCGTGGCCGGACCCGCGGCACGATCAGCGCCGGCTTGTCGAAGGAGAGGATCTCGCAAAAGGTGTTGTAGCCACCCATGGCGACGACGCAGTGGGCCCGGTTCATCAGCAGTTCGAGGCGCGGCTCGAAGCCGAGGCTCTCCAGCTTCGGGATGCGCGCGATGCGCTCGGAGAATTCCTTGCGGCGCTCGCGCGACATGAACGGCCCGAACACGATCAGCGCCGGCAACGGGATCGTCGAATCCGCCTCATAGGCCGAGATCACCCAGTCGATCACGCCGGCGCCATCGCCGCCTCCGCCCGGCGTCACCAGGACGAAGGGCTGCTTGGTGATACGCGGATGGCGGTTCGGCGGCATCGGGCTCGGCACGGCGCGCCGGAGATAGCCGGTGTAGCGCAGCTTGTGGGCGAAGCGGTGCTGGTCGGGCAGGCCGGTGAGCGGCTGGTAGATGCTCTCCAACCCATAGACCAGGATGTCGTCGTAGAACTCGGCAAGCGCATCGAGCGCGCCGCTCTGGCGCCATTCCTCGTGGAGTTTGGCCGGCTCGTCGAGCACGTCGCGCAGGCCGAGCACGATCCGGGCGCCGCGCCGGCGCAGGATGTCGAGCGCCGGCAGCAACTCGCCGCGCAGGCCGATCGGCTCCTTGTCGACGATCACCACGTCGGGATCGAAGGAGAGCACGACCTGCTTGATGATGTCGGTGCGCAGGCGGATCGTGTCGTTCAGGTCGAGGTTGAGATGGTGCGGGCCGTAGCGGCCGTCATTGTGCTTCTCGACGCCGGGGATGCGGACATAGTCGACGCCGTCGCCGAACTGGAAGCTCGAGATCACCGACGAGCCGGAGACGATGATCACTGATATATGAGGGTAGCTCGCGACCAGCGAATTGGCGATGGCGCGGCAGCGCCGGATATGGCCGAGGCCGAAGGTGTCGTGGCTGTAGATCAGGACGCGCGGCGCATGCGGGCCACGCGGGGCGCGGTCCACGGCCGCGAGATCGACGACATTATGGGTCATGGGATGCGTCGCCCTCGGGAATTGGCCAGACGACCCCGTGAGAGGACGAACGCAGCGCGGGATAGGCAGGACGATCTTAGCGCGGCGGTGCGCCCGATCCAAGCCCGGCCTTCACGGCGACGGACGCTCCCCCAAGCGTCGAGAGTGCATCTAGCGCGCCTTGTGGCCCGAAAACAACTCGCGGGGGTCGGTCGCGACGATCGCGGGGTGGGCCGTCAGCAGGTGGAGCAGGGCATCGAGCGAGGCCCAGGCGGTCTCGTCATGGTCGCGGTGGTGCAGCAGCAGGCCGAGCGGACACTTGCCGTCCGACGATGCGATACGGCGCGCGGCGAGATGAGCCGAGAGCTCGGCGGCGAGATCGTCAAGGCCGCGTCCGACTCGGCCGCCATGCCAGTCCATCACGTCCAGATCGGTATTGGCGAGGCGCGGTCCGCCGTTCGGCCCGAGCGCGAAGCCGCGAAAGCAGGACAAACCGGCGAAGCCCAGCGCCGGCAGCCTCGCGGCTATGTCACGATCGATCCGGTTCCAGGGCGGCACGAAGACCGGCAGGAGCCGCGCACCGAACAGGGACGCGAGCCTGTCGCGGCCCGCCGCGATCTCGTGATCGGTCGTCGCGCGATCGCGCGTCGGGCCGAACTCGCTCTTCTTCTGGCCGGCAGGCGCGTGGTTCAGATGGTCGCAGCCATGCTGGCAGGGCAGCAACGAGGGTAGCCCGGCGAGGGCCTCGGCCAGTTCAGGCTCTGCCTGCATCGGGATGACTGCGAGCAGGACCGGCAGCGCGAAGCGCTTGCTCAAGGCCGCTAGGCGGTCGAGCGCCAGGCTCGGAGCGACAGCGTCGTCGTCGCGCAGCCAGAGCCGCAGGCGGCGGCCTTCCAGAGCCCAGGCATCGACCTCGCGGCAGAGCCCGTCGATCGCGTCCGAGGTCGTCACGGTATCGCCCGGGCCGCGCAGGCGAGTGCGAGGCCTTGCTCCAGCAGGCGGCCGGCCGCGGACTGCGTTCGCTCCGTCGTGACGAATTCCGCCGCCGCGCGGCCCATGCGCCGGCGCAGATCCGGGTCGTCGATCAGGCGCGCCAGCGCTCCGGCCAGCGCCGCCTCGTCGCCTTCCTCGGCCAGCAGGGCGGTTTCACGTTCTTTCACCGTTGCCGGCACGCCGCCGCTGGCATAGGCGACGACCGGCAGGCCCATCGCCTGCGCCTCCAGATAAACCAGCCCATAGGCCTCGCCGAGGCCGGGCCAGACGAAGACGTCGCTCTCCGCCAATGCCGCCATCACCGCGTCATGCGGCAACGCCCCGCGCCAGGCCACGCGGCCGGCCGGCAGCGATGCAAAGGCCGCCTCGACATCGGGCCGCAGCGGCCCGCCGCCGACCACGCTCAGGGTCCAGTCGCGATTGGCCAGACGCGTGAGGGTGCGTGCGAGCGCGAGGTAGCTGTCGTGCTTCACGCCTGGGCGCATCATCGCCACGGTGGCGAGGCGGGTTGGGCCCGGAGCTTCCCGACGCGCGGGTAACGTATCGTCGAGCGCGATGAAGGGCGGAAAGGCGAGGAAATACGTCGCCGGCCCGCACCAGAACTCGACGCCGCTTCGGTCACGCTCGGTGAAGCAGAGATGCAGGTCGGCGGCGCCGAAGCTCGCCCGTGCCAGCGCGACATGGCGCGACCAGGGTCCTTTGGCGCGGCGCTCGGAGCCGCTCGCCTCGGCGACGACATAGGGGATGCCAAGCCGCGCCTTGACTGCCGGTCCGAGCAGATCGGGCGCCTTGTAGTAGCTGTGATAGGTGAACCAGAGATCGGGCGTAGTGCCGGTCTCCCGCCAGCATGCGACCAGCCGCTCGATACGGGCCTGAGTTTCGACCTGCAGCCGGTCGAGCAGTGCGGGCTCCGGCGTCGCCATGTAGGAACGCGCATTGCGGACCGGCTCGACCGTGTGGCCGAGGCCCTCGAGGCAGGTTGCGATCTGCCCGGCCATGCGGCGGTCGCCGGAGATGCGGCCGTCGTCATGGACATTCAGCGGCGTGTGGAAGGCGATGTGCAAGCGCTTGGTCCGAAGGCGATCGCGCTCAGCGATAAGGATCGGCCGCGTCGCGCAGGCCGTCGCCGAGGAAATTGAAGGCCAGGATGATCAGGATCACCGGAACGCAAGGGTAGAGCAGCCAGGGATAGAGCGCCACCACGTTGATGTTCTGAGCCTCGTTCAACATCACGCCCCAGCTCGTGATCGGCGGGCGCAGGCCGAGGCTGAGAAAGCTCAGCGCGGTCTCGCCGAGGATGGTCTTGGGAATGGTCAGGGTCGCCGAGGCGATGAGATGGCTCATGAAGCCTGGCACCAGATGCAGGCCGATGATGCGGGCAGGTTTCGCGCCCATGAGCTGGGCCGCGACGACATAGTCCTCTTCACGCAGCGAGAGCAGCTTCGAGCGCACGGCCCGTGCCAGCCCGGTCCAGTCCATCAGGCCGAGGATCACGGTGATGCCGAAATAGACCAGCAATGGGCTCCAGGATGGCGGCATGATCGAGGCCAGCGCCAGCCAGAGCGGGATATGCGGCAGCGATTGCACGATCTCGATGATGCGCTGGACGATCAGGTCGACGCGGCCGCCGTAATAACCGGCGATGCCGCCGATGATCACGCCGAGGACGAACGAGACGAAGACGCCGAGCAGGCCGATCGAGAGCGAGATCCGGCCGCCATAGAGGATGCGCGAGAGCAGGTCGCGCCCGAGCCGGTCGGAGCCGAGCAGGAACAGCGTGCCGCCTTGCGGCGCGCAGACCAGATGGAGGTTGCCTGGCACGAGGCCCCAGAACTCGTAATCGTCGCCGCGGCAGAAGAAGCGCAGTTTTTCGGGGCGGCTCGTGTCGACATCGTATTCGCGCTTCAAATTCTCTATGTTGAGGCGCTGCGTATAGGGATAGACGAAGGGGCCGATGAAGCGGCCCTCGTGGAAGAGATGGACCTCCTGGCGCGGGGCGCGGATGAAGTCGGTGTTGCGCGTGGTGTAGTGATAGGGCGCCAGCAGCTCGCAAATCGCGGCCATGCCGTAAATCGTCAGGATGACGATGCCGGAGATCACCGCGAGCTTGTGCTTGCGGAACTTCCACCACATCAGCCGCCATTGCGAGGCGAGATAAATCTTCTCCTGCTCGGGCGTCATCGTCTCCGCCGCATAGGGCTCGAACGGCGCCATCGATGCGGTGTGCGGCAGCGGCGCCCCGTCGGGCGGCAGGACGTTGCTGTGGGCGGCCGCGCTCATTTCGTCGCGGTGCCCTGCAGCCGGATGCGCGGATCGAGGATCGCGAGCGAGATGTCGGAGATCAGCACGCCGATCACGGTCAGGAAGGAGAGGAACATCAGGAAGGAGCCGGCGAGATACATGTCCTGGCTCTGCAGGGCCCGAATCAGCAGCGGGCCGGTGGTCTGCAGCGACAGCACGATCGCGACGATCTCAGCGCCCGAGACGATCGAGGGCAGGATGTCGCCGATGTCGGAGATGAAGAAGTTCAGCGACATGCGCAGCGGGTATTTCCTCAGCGCCTTGCCGGGCGGCAGGCCCTTGGCGCGGGCGGTGACGAAATACTGCTTCTGCAGCTCGTCGAGCAGATTGGCGCGCACGGCGCGGATCATGCCGGCGGTGCCGCCGGCACCGATAATGATGACGGGGATCCAGAGATGCTCCAAGATCGACTTGAGTTTGGCCCAGCTCATCGGCTGGTTGAGATAGGCGGGGTCGACGAGCCCGCCGATCGAAGTGCCGAACCAGACATTGGCGAAATAGAGGAAGACCAGCGCCATCAGGAAATGTGGCACCGCGAGCCCAATCAGCCCGAGGAAGGTCAGCCCGTAATCGCCCCAGCTATATTGATGCGTCGCCGAGTAGATCCCGATCGGGAAGGCCACGATCCAGGTGAAGATGATCGTGACGAAGGACACGACCATGGTCAGGATCAGGCGGTCGCCGACGATGTCGCGCACCGGCCGTTGGTACTCGAAGGAGTAGCCCATATCGCCCTGGAGGAGGCCCGCGACCCAATAGGCGTAGCGTTCGATCGGCGGCTTGTCGAAGCCGTATTCCTGCTTGAGGAATTCGATCCGGCTGAGATCGGCCTTTTCGCCTTGCGCCTGCATTTCGGCGGCGAGCGTCTCGAAATAGTCGCCCTCGGGCAGGTTGATGACGGTGAAGATCAGCGCGCTGGTGACCAGCAGCGTCGGGATCATCACCAGAATGCGCTTGAGGATGTATCGCAGCAGCACGGCTCAGACCTGACCCTTGGGAGAGGTGTCGAACCAGAAGATGTCCGGCATGTAGCGGCCGAAGAAGGCACCGGGCTCGAATGAGTAGAGGCCCTTGTCGGGCACGTTTCGCAGCCGCTTCGACACCACGATCGGCTGCAGCGTGCCGTTGATCACGCCGATGGTGAAGAGCTGTTCGGCGTTGATCCGCAGCATCTCCTTCCAGATCGCACGGCGCTGGTCACGCGTCGAACTCATGCGCCAGTCCTTGTAGAGCCGGACCAGCTCCTTGACTTCGGGCAGGTCGGGCGCCTCGCCTTCACGCCCGCCGCTCTCGGTGTACTGGCCCCAGCGCGGCCAGTTGAATTGCGAGGCGGAGGTCGGCGCCAGCGCGTCGGGCTCCATGTCGGAGGAGACCAGGGCATTGTCCATGCCGACCCAGGCCGACATCACGGTCTGGCCGGCGAGGATGCGGCGGCGGAAGACGTCCCGCTGGGTCGAGCGCGGATAGATCTTGATGCCGACCTCGGCGAGATCCTGCTTGATGAGGTCGAGGATGTCCGTCTCCTCGGTGCTTTCGCCGGCGGTCTCGACGGTGAATTCGAGGCGGCGGCCGTCGGGCAGCTTGCGGATGCCCTCGAGGTCTTTCTTCGTCAGGCCGATCTCGTCGAGCAGGCGATTGGCGAGCGCCTTGTCCTGCTCCATCCAGAGGGCGGCGCGGCCAGCGTCGTAGAGCGGGCTCTCCGGCAGGGCGGTGTTGCCGCTCTCCTTGGCGAGGCCGAAGAAGATCACCTTGTTGACGTCGGTGCGGTTGATCGCGACCGAGAGCGCCCGGCGATAACGGACGTCGCGATTGAGGTCGCGCCAGACCGGGTCGATCGCATTCAGGTTCGGCATCAGCGCGAAATAGGCGCCCTCGGCCCGCTTCCAGAGCTTGACCTCGTAGTTCATCCGCTTCGCGGCGTCCTTGAGGAAGGTGTAGTTGTCGAAGCGGATATAGCGGGCCTGGAGATCGCTCTCGCCGGCCGCCGCCTTGGCGGGGATCAGCGAGTTGGTGCCGACCGTCAGCGTCGCCTCGTCGATATAGGGGAGCTGCCGGCCATTGGCGTCGATCCGGTGGAAATAGGCATTGCGGCGGAACAGGAACTGCTCGGCCGGCAGCGGCGTGGTGTTGCGCCAGGGGTCGAGCGTCGGAAGGTCCGGGTTCTCCGGTCGGTACATCCGCGACATGCGCTCGTGCAGCGAGCCCCAATCCTTGACGCGGGCGCTCTTGACCGCGGCGGCGAGCACCGCCTTTTCGGCATAACGCTCGTGGAACTGGCGCAGATAGCCCGCCGGCATGGCGATATAGGTCGGCTGCGCGTCGGCGAGATTCGGCAGAAAGACCGGGTTCGGCGCGTCCCAGCTATAGCGCACCTGCGTCGCCGACAGCACCTCGAAGCGCGGCGGCTTGCCATCAGCGAGCAGCGCCTGCGGCGGGCCGCCGGGCGAGAGCCGCTTGTTGTTGGCGACATCCTCCCACCAGTAGCGGAAATCCTCGGTGGTGAAGGGCGAGCCGTCCGACCAGCGATGGCCGACGCGCAGCGTCAGCGTGAAGACGCGGCCGTCCCGGACGTCGAAGGCCTCGAGCACGTCGGGCGCCAGTTCGAGATCGTCATTGTAGCCGACGAGCCTCGTGTAGCCGTAGAGCGTCATCATGCGGATGTCGCGCTGGTCGCCCATCAGCATGCGCAGCGTGCCGCCATGGCGGCCGGGCTCGCGGCCCTCGCCCGCAATCGCGACGATGCGCGGCGACGCCGGCAGGCGTTGGGCGATCGGCGGCAACTTGCCGGCGGCGACGTCCTGGGCGAAGAACGGGCTGTCGATCAGCGTCGCCGGCATCGGCACCTGAGCGGTCGATATCCGCGGCAACATGGCGGATAGCGCCGCGGCCGAACCGAGCGTCAGCGTCGTGCGTCGGCTCGGGCTGGTGTCGTTCGTCGGCATCAGGCGACCTCCCTGACTGATGCGTCGGCCTGCGCCAGGACGAAATGGCCGTCGCCGAGCGCGATGTGGCTCAGCGCCGGGCCGTCGCGCTCCTGGCGGAAGGCCGCGCCCCAATGGCTGGAATCGGAGGCGCCGCCGGGCGCGACCAGCTTGAAATCGAGCTTGCGGTCGATGTCGGCGAATGGCACCGATTTCAGCAGCGCTTTGGTGTAGGGGTGGACCGGCCGGGTGAACAGCGTGTGCCGCGGCGCGATCTCGACGATGCGGCCATTGGCCATCACCGCGATGCGGTCGGCCATGTAGTTCACCACGGCGAGGTTGTGCGAGATGAACAGGAAGGTCAGGCCGCGCTCGGCCTGGAGATCCTTGAGCAGGTTGAGGATCTGCGCCTGCACGGAGACGTCGAGCGCCGAGACCGGTTCGTCGCAGATGATCAGCTCCGGATCGAGCGCGAGCGCACGCGCGATACCGATGCGCTGGCGCTGCCCGCCGGAGAAAGAATGCGGGTAGCGGTTGAGGAAGCGCGGATCGAGTCCGACATCCTCCATCAACTGCCTGACCCGCTGCATTCGCTCCGCGCCCTCGCCGCGCTCGTGGATCACCAGCGGCTCGCGCAGGATGCTCAGCACGGTCATGCGGGGCGACAGCGACGAGACCGGGTCTTGGAAGATCATCTGGACCTTCGGCCGGAAGCGCCTGAGCGCCTCGCCGTGTAGCCCCAGCAGGTCGGTGCGCTCATGGCCGTCGTCGAAGACGATCTCGCCCGCATCGGGCGTGACCGCGCGCATCACGATCTTGCTCAGCGTGGTCTTGCCGCAGCCGCTCTCGCCGACGAGGCCGAGGCATTCGCCGCGCCTGATATCGAAGGAGACGTCGTCGACCGCCTGGACGGTCGAGAGCGTACCCTTGCCGAAGAAGCGGCGCGAGCCGGAGGTGTAGCTCTTGGAGACGTTACGGACGCTCAGCAGCGGGGCGGCGTCGGCGGTCCTTTGCGGGCGTAGCGCCACCGGCGCGCGCGGCCGCGCCTCGCGCAGCGCGACGAGACGCTCGCCGTCTTCCATGTCGAAATGCGGCGAGGCCTTGAGCAGGGCCTTGAGGTAGGGGTGGCGCGGGCGGCGGAAGATGTCCTCGGCCGGGCCGCTCTCCATGATCTCGCCGTGGTAGATCACCACGACCTCGTCGGCCATGTTGGCGACGACGCCGAGATCATGGGTGATCAGCAGGATAGCCATGCCCATCTCGGCCTGGAGATCGCGCATCAGGTCGAGGACCTGGGCCTGGATGGTGACGTCGAGCGCGGTCGTCGGCTCGTCGGCGATCAGCAGGGCCGGCTGGCAGATCAGCGCCATCGCCAGCATGGCGCGCTGGCGCAGGCCGCCGGAGAGCTCGAAGGGATAGAAGCCGAAGGCGCGGGCCGGATCCTTGAAGCCGACCCGCTTCAGCATCGCCTCGATCAAGGCGCGGGCTTCCGCCTTGCCGGTCGGCCGATGGAGCTGCAGCGCCTCCTCGATCTGGTTGCCGATGGTGTGCACCGGCGAGAGCGACGACATCGGCTCCTGGAAGATCATGCCGATGCGGCCGCCGCGGAGCGAGCGGATGGCCTCGCCCTCAGCCGGCAACGCGGCGATGTCGATAGGCGCATCCGGCGCCAGCGGGTCACGGAATCGGATCTGCCCGCCGGTGACGCCGCCATTGCGCGGCAAGAGTCCCATGATCGCTTGCGAGATCACCGATTTGCCGGAACCGGATTCGCCGACCAGCGCCACCGTCTTGCCGGGCGGGACGCGCAGGCTGACGCCCTTCACGACTTCGCGAGAAAGGCCGTGGACCGAAAAGCCGATGCGCAGGTCGCTGATCCGCAGGATGTCCATATGCCGCTAACGCAGGATCCTCGCCAAGGTTGCCGCCTTGTCCCTCGGCGCCACTAGAGAGCCAAAGCCCTGACTTGCCAACCGCTTTCGACATGATCGGTCAATCCGGCGGACATTGTCCGGCGCGGATGACGTCCGTGCAACGCGGCCCGCGTCGGAAATCGGCGAAGCTCACGCTCCAATTCGCCGGGTTGGGCGCGCGATAGGGGCCGAACTTGAAATACTGGTTGCGGTCGAGGCCAGGCCCTGCATGGCCGATATGGCCCTTGACGGTCGCGATCCTGACGCCGTCGGCGATGATCTCGACATGGCCGTCGCCGGCAGGCCCCGGACGGGAGCGGATGACGAAATCGATCCAGCCCTTCTGCGCCGGCGGCAGGTCGGCATGGCGCGTCACCCTGATCCCGGGCGCGCAGGAATCGAAGTAATCGGGATAGTTCGCCGGCGCCGCGCCGGTCTCGACGGCGACGAGCGCCCGGGTCTGGCGGGCGGTCGGCCGGTTGAGCACGCGTGCCTCGCCCGGCAGGCAGCCCTCCGGGCGCTTGGCCGAGCCGATCGGGAAGGCCTCGATGATGTCGGTCTCGACGGTGATGCCGAGCTTGCCCTGGTAGAGCCTCAGCGCCAGAAACGGCGAATAGTCGCCGTCGGCTCCGGGAATGATCTCGCGTTTCCACTGCGCCATGACGTAGCGCCCGTCATCCTGCGGCACCGGATCGTCCATGAAGATCGAGAAGCCGTACCAGACGGCCTTGTCATAGGCGGCGAGGACCTCCGGCTTCTCCCAGACCTCGGCCCGTTCGCTGCACTCGTCGATCGCAGTGCGGCAGGACGGCGTGATCGAGAGGTTCAGGACGCTCTTGTCGGACGGGCCGCCGCCTTTGCGGAAATCGACGCGGCCGGCGCGCTGCTCGGCATTGTCCTTATAGAACAGGCCGCCGGCGGCGGCGAAGCTGTCGCCACTGAAATCGTCGGCGAGAACGCGGTCGCCGGCATCGGCTGCCGCATTTTTCGCCCGAGACGGCGTCGTCGCGGCGGCCAGCACCATCAGCCAGATCAGCAGCCTGCCGAGCCGGCCCATCCCTTCGCCGCGACCCAGCCGCATGACGCCCTCCAGAAGGCGCGGATCGAACCATGGCCGCCGCCGCCCGGCAAGCGCCGTTCCGGGTCGGATGACATTGCGCTGCGCACGAAGCTGACACACATATGCAGATGATCGCTCAAGACGGGGCGCGCCGACGCCGGAGTTGTCTCGGTTGGAAACCAGCCTGTTCCGTTACATCTGGCAGAAGAGCCGGGGCGAACAGCTCGTCGTGCTGGCGATCATCCTCGTCTCGATCCCGTTCCAATGGGCCTCGTTCGACGTTCCCAAGCGCATCGTCAACGACGCGATCCAGGGCGGGGCCTTCAAGAACGGCAAGACGAGCGCGACCCTGCTCGATTTCACGCTGCATCTGCCCGGCTGGCTCGGCGGCGCGAGCTACAAGCTATCGGAGGGCTTCCAGGTCGGTCAGCTCGGTCTGCTGTTCGGGCTGAGCGGCTATTTCCTGGTGCTGGTGCTGGTCAACGGCGCCTTCAAATACGTCATCAACCTGCGCAAGGGCATCCTCGGCGAGCGCATGCTCCGGCGGATGCGCTACGACCTGTTCAGCCAGCTCATGCGGTTCCGGCCCGAGCAGATCCGCTCGGTCAAGCCGGCCGAGGTCGCGAGCATGATCAAGGACGAGGTCGAGCCGATCGGCGGCTTCGTCGGCGATGCCTTCATCCAGCCTGTGTTCCTTCTCAGCCAGGCGCTGACGGCCCTGGTCTTCATCATGATGCAGAGCGTCTGGCTCGGCTCGATCGCGCTCCTGATCGTGCTGGTTCAGGCGATCGTCATCCCGATCCTGCGCAAGGAGCAGCTCCGGCTCGGCCGCGAGCGCCAGATCGCCTCGCGCTCGCTCGCCGGCCGCATCGGCGAGATCGTCGATGCCGGGCCGACGATCCAGGGCCACGGTGCCACGACCTATGTCCAGTCCGACATCGCAGGCCGGCTCGGCAAGCTCTTCGACATCCGCTACGCGCTCTACAAGCGCAAATTCGCGGTCAAGTTCCTGAACAACCTGCTCGCCCAGATCACGCCGTTCTTCTTCTACGCGATCGGCGGCTTCTTCGCGCTGCAGGGGCGGCTCGACATCGGCCAGCTCGTCGCCGTGATCGCCGCCTATCGCGACCTGCCGCCGCCGATCAAGGAGCTGATCGACTGGGACCAGCAGCGCAACGACGTCACCATCAAATACGAGCAGGTGATCGCGCAGTTCACCACGGACGAGGCGGTGACACTGGACGAGGCCGATGGCGTCAAGCGCCTGCCCGAAGCCGGAGAGATCAGGCTCGACGCCGTGCAGATGCTCGACAATCGCGGCCAGCCGCTGCTCTCGCCGCTGTCGCTCCGGCTCAAGCGGCCGGGAGCGGTCGCGATCATCGGCCCGCATGGCGGGGCGCGCGAGGTTCTCGGCCGCATCCTCGGACGGCAGGCCATGGCCTATTCCGGCCGGGTGCTGATCGACGGCACCAATCTCGGGCGCATGTCGGTCGAACGGGCGAGCCACCTGATCGGCTATGCCGGCGCGGAATCGGAGATCATCGCCGGGACGCTGCGCGACAACATCCTGCTGCCGCTCAAGCGCCAGCGCCCCAGCGCCAAGCCGGAGGGCAAGGTCTCGACCGAGGAGCATCGCCGTTTCGTCGAGGCGATCCGCTCGGGCAACACGCCGTTCCTGTTCTCGGCCGACTGGACCGACTATGCCGGCGCGGGGCTCGACGATGCCGACGCGCTGAAACAGCGCTTCAAGACCATCCTCGACGTGCTCGGCTGCGCCGAGGACGTCTACGAGCTCGGGCTCGACGGCAAGGTGCTGGCCTCGCTCGATCCCGAGGCGAAGGAGCGCGTCGTCACGGCCCGCGAGGCGGTGGCGGAGGAACTGCACCGCAGCAAGCTCGGCGGCCTGATCGAGACCTTCGATCCGCAGCGCTACAATCCCAACGCCACGATCGGCGAGAACCTGATCTTCGGCGCGAGGATGACGCCGCGCTTCGCCAGCGAGACCCTGCTGTTCGAGCCCTACGCCCATGCCATCCTCTCGGCCGAGGCGCTGGTTGCGCCGCTGATCGACGTCGGCTCGCGGATCGTCGCGACCGTGGTCGAGATCTTCCAGGGTCTGCCGCAGGGCCACGCGCTGTTTGAGCGCTATTCGTTCGGCGTCGGCATCGACATGGAGCGGCTGAGCGAGCTCTCCGAAATCCTCGGCAAGCACGACATGCGCGGCCCGCTCGACCCGGAGACAGAGCGCGACCTGGTGGCGTTGGCGCTGGGCTACATCGAGCCCAAACATAGGCTGAACCTGCTCGACGACGCCTTGCGCCGGCGCATACTGCGGGCTCGGGCGAGTTTCAAGGCGCATCTGCCGGCTGACGCGGCCAAGGACGTCGCCTTCTACGATCCCAAGCTTGTGATGACCGGCGCGTCGCTGCGCGACAATCTGATGTTCGGCCGCATCGGCTACGGCGTCGCCGATGCCGGGCGCAAGGTCGCGAAGATCGTGCGCGCCGCGCTCCGGCGCGCCGGGCTCGACGGCGAGCTCTACCGGATCGGGCTCGACACCGATTGCGGCATTCGCGGCCGCTATCTGCCGACGCGGTTGAAGCTCGCGGTGCCGCTGGCGCAGGCGCTGATCAAGGCGCCGCAGATCGCGGTGCTCGACGTCTCGGCGCTGCTGGCGACGACGGCGGAACCGGAGGCGCTGGTCGAGCGTATCCGCGAACATTGCGCGGGGATGACACTGTTTCTTCTTCTCGGCGATGCTAGTCTGGCCAAGGGGATATCGTCGCGGATCGTGTTCAACGGTTCGATGGGGGCGATCGAGGACGGCGCTGGCGAAGAGCGGACCATGACCGCTCCGTCGCCGCGCCGGGTCGAACGGATGGAGGCGCGACCATGACGCTCGAGACCGATGTCGGCTGCCTGAAGCGGCTGCCGCTGTTCCAGTCGCTGCCGGGACCAAGGCTCAAGCTGGTCGCCTTGATGGGCGAGAAGCTGCGCTTCGCCGATGGCGACCTGATCGCCTCGGAAGGCGAGCCGCCCGATGGGGTCTTCGTCATCCTGGAGGGCGAGGTCGAGCTCGCCCATGAGAACGCCGATGGGCGCAGCAAGCGCTTCCTGCTCGCCGAGGGCAGCATCATCGGCGACGTGCCGATGCTGTGCGGCAAGACCTATGCCGGCAAGGTCACCGCCAAGGGCGACGTCGCGGCGCTGCGCCTGCCGAAGGACCTGTTCTTCGAGCTGCTCGAGACGATCCCCGATTTCAGCATGGCGCTGTCGCGCGATCTCGCCTCACGGCTCTATAGGCTCGCCGATTTCGTGCTGCACAAGGACAAGGAGCAGGTACATTGACGGGTCCGGCGCGCGCATGAGCCTGCAGCAAGCCTCCAAAGGCGGCCGTTCGGGAGCGGGCTTCGGCTCCGGCATGGAGCAGGTCTCGTCCTGGAGCCGCGACATCCGCTTCGCGTCGGGGCTCGTGCTCTTCGCATTCGCGCTGACGCATTTCCTCAATCACGCGGCCGGGATCGCCGGGCTCGCGGCTATGGAGGAGGTGCAGAACTGGCGCTATGCGCTGTGGCACTCCTGGCCCGGCACCGTCGTCCTCTACGCGTCCTTCCTGGTGCATCCTTTCTTCGCCCTGCTCAGGGTGGCGCAACGACGCACCTTCAAGATGCCGCTGCGCGAGATGCTGCAGATCGGGCTCGGCGTCGCGATCCCGCTTCTGCTCGTCGACCATATCGTCGGCACGCGGGTGATGGGCTCCCTGTTCGAGCAGGACGAGAGCTACCACGCGGTGCTCCGCCGCCTCTGGCCCCATCTCGCGGTGACGCAGAGCCTGCTCCTGCTGCTGGTCTGGGCCCATGGCGTCATCGGCCTGCATTTCACGCTGCGCTCGCGCGACGGCTATCAGCGCTGGCGCGACCCCTTCCTGCTCGCCTCGATCCTGATTCCGATCCTGGCGCTGATCGGCTTCGCCGTCGGCGGTCGCGAGGCGCAGTCGATGAGCCTGCCGCCGGAGACCTTCTCCGTCGATCAGGTCAACATGTTCAATCAGAACGTGATCTGGGCGAAGGGCGCGTTCTTCGGGCTCGTCGGCTGTTTCGTCGGCTTCGTCGCGATCCGCGAGATCAGGATGCGCACCGCCCGCCACATCACCGTGCGCTTCGTCGGCCACGGCGTGCGCAAGCTGACGCCGGGCCTGACGGTGCTGGAGATGTTCCGCCGCTTCGGCATCCCCCATGCCGCGCTTTGCGGCGGGCGGGCGCGCTGCGCGACCTGCCGCGTACTGGTGCTCGACGGGGGAGACGACCTGCCGCCGCCCGGCCCCAACGAGGCCAAGCTGCTGCGCCGGATCTCGGCCCCCGACCGGGTCCGCCTGGCCTGCCAGATCCGGCCGCGCGACGACGTCCAGGTCCAGATCCTGCTGGCCTCGCGGCTGACCGGCCCGGCCCGGGCGGCGCAGGCGGAGAGCGACGCCGGCAAGCGCGGACTGACCGTGATGGTCGCCGATCTCAGGGCTTTCTCGGCTCTGACCGAGCGGCAATTACCGCAGGAGCTGATGGGCCTGCTCAACCGCTTCTTCGACGAGATGTCTCAGGCGATCACCGCCCATGGCGGCCGCATCGACGCCTTCTACGGTGACGGCTTCATGGCCGTGTTCGGCCTTGAGGGCAGCCCGGCGCGGGCGGCCCATGCCGCGATCATCGCCTCGGCCGACATCGTGCGCGCGGTCGAGGCACTGAACCGCGAATTCGGCCAGGCCCTGCCGCTGCCGCTACGCATCGGCATCGGCATCCACACCGGCCAGGCGATCATCGGCTCGGTCGAGAACGACAGTCTCGGACGGCGCGAGATCACGGTCGGCGAGACGGTGATGGTCGCGAGCCAGCTCGAGGCGGCGACGCGGCGCGTGCTGGCGGACGTCGTCGTCTCCGAGGAGACCATCCGTACCACCGGGCGCAGCTATCGCGGCACCACCAGCCTGAAGATCGCGATCAAGGGCCGCGAGAAGCCGCTGACCGCCTTCGGCTTCGCCAGCGCGCCCGAACTCGCCGGACGCGACGATGAGGACGAGGCGCCCGTGCCGGAGGCCACGCCGAAGGCGTCCGAGGACGCTCCCGCCAAGGCGCCGGAGCTGGAGATGGTCGCGGGCGACGGGGCGGCTGCCGAGCCGGGATCGATCGAGGCTGCGGCGGAGGCCACCATCGAAAACGTGACGGAGGAGCCGCCGTCCAAGCCGAAACGCCAGGCCGCGCCACGGCGTCGCAAGCCAGACACCAAGAAAGCCGATTGAAGAAGGCTTCCCGCCGGTGCCGCTGGCCTTTGCCGCGGCGCCTGCATATGGTCCCGCCGCCTTCGCTCCGACCGCTTTTCGACCCATCGACCGCATGACCAGCGACACGCCTCCTGACGCCTTCTTCGACATCCTGCGCGGCGTCGCGGCCCTGACCGGCAACCGGGTCGTCGGCGACCTCGCCAAGCTCGTCGGGACCGAGATGCCGCCCGAGCTCTGGATCGCCTTCAACCACAAGCAGATCGCCTCGAAACGCTGGCTGGTCGACGCGCTGGCGCAGGCGCTGCCGGCGCCGCAGGGGCCGGTCTGGGTGCTCGGCGCCTGGTATGGCGTGCTCGGCGCGCTGCTGCTCGATGATGCGCGCTTGTCGCTTTCGCAGGTTGTCAGCCTCGACATCGATCCGGGCTGCGCGCCCGTCGCCGAGCGGCTGAACCGGCGCCATCTCGCGACCGGGCGGTTCCGCACCGTGACCGCCGACATGATGGCGCTCGATTTCGCTGGCGAAGCGCAGCCGCCCGGCCTTGTGATCAATACGAGCTGCGAGCATCTCGACGACGTTCCCGGCTGGATCGCCGGACTGCCGGCCGGAACGCCCGTGCTGCTGCAGTCGAACGACTATGTTCGCGAGCCCGATCATCGCAGTTGCGTGCCCTCGCTCGACGCCTTCAAGGTGCAGGCGGGGTTGGCCGAGAGCTGGTTTGCGGGCGCGCTGCCGACGAGGAACTACACGCGCTTCATGCTGATCGGCCGGCGATGAGCGAGCCGAAAATCGCGATCGCGATGAAAGGCTATCCGCGTCTGTCGGAGACTTTCATCGCGCAGGAACTGCTTGGCCTGCAGCGGCGCGGATTGCCGTTTTCGATCTGGTCGCTGCGCCGGCCGACCGACGCCGACCGACACCTGATGCACAAGGAGATCGCGGCGCCGGTCCATTACCTGCCGGAATATCTGCGCGACGATCCCGGCCGCGTGCTGCGCGGTCTCGTCGCTGTGCTCGGCCGATCGGGCTTCTGGCGGTTGCTGCCGGTGTTCCTGCGCGATCTCGCGCGCGACCGCACGCGCAATCGGCTCCGGCGCTTCGGCCAGGCGCTGGTGATGGCGCGCGAGCTGCCGGCCGCGATCGGACACCTGCACGTCCACTATCTGCACACGCCGGCTTCGGTGATCCGCTATGCGGCGGTGGTCCGGGGCTTGAGCTGGTCGTTCTCCGCCCACGCCAAGGATATCTGGACGACGCCGGATTGGGAGAAGCGCGAGAAGATCGCCGACGCCGCCTGGGGCACGACCTGCACCCGTGATGGCCATGCCGAACTCGCGCGGCTCGCCGACCGGACCGACACCGTGGCGCTGGTCTATCACGGGCTCGACCTCGCCCGCTTTCCGGCCCCTCCGACGCGGCCGGCGCGCGACGGTTCCGACCCAGCCGATCGCGTGCGCTTCGTCACGATCGGCCGCGCAGTGGAGAAGAAGGGTTTCGACGACCTGATCGCGGCGCTGGCGCTGCTGCCGGTCGGGCTGCATTGGCGGCTGACGCATATCGGCGGCGGCGAGAGGCTGGCGGCGCTGAAGGCGCAGGCCGCGGCGGCGGGGCTGGCCGACAGGATCGACTGGCTCGGACCCAAGGCGCAAGACGAGGTGATCGCGGTACTCCATTCTGCCGATCTTTTCGTGCTGCCCTCGAAGCAGGCCGGCGACGGCGACCGCGACGGCCTGCCCAATGTCGTGATGGAAGCGGCGAGCCAGGCTCTGCCGATCGTCGCGACCGATTTCGCCGGCATTCCGGAATTCGTGACGGATGGCGCCGAGGGGCTGCTGGTCGCGCCAGGCGACATCGCTGCGCTGGCTGCGGCGTTGCGCGATCTGGCGGGAGCGCCGGCTCGGCGCGCGGCACTGGGCGCGGCCGCCCATGCCCGGCTGGTGTCCGCCTTCTCGGCGGATGCCGGGCTCGACCGCGTCCACGATCTGCTTCTGCGCTCGCTGGCGAGTGCGGAGTGATGACGACGCGCATCCTGATTGCGGTGACGCATCTGCTCGGCTCCGGCCATCTCGTCCGCGCCCGACATCTGGCGCGGGCGCTGGCGGGCGCGGGGCACGCGGTGACGCTGGCGAGTGGCGGGATGCCGCTGCGCACGGAAGTCGACGAGCCCTTCGCCTTCGTGCAACTGCCGCCGGTCAAGGTCGAGGGCGTCGATTTCCGCAACCTCTTCGACGAGGCCGGGCAGCCGATCGACGCGGCGAGACGGGCGAACCGGCAGGCGCGGCTTGCCGAACTCGTCGCGACGACACGGCCGGAGATCGTCGTGACCGAGCATTTTCCCTTCGGTCGGCGCCAGCTCGCGGACGAATTCCTGGGCCTGATCGCGGCGGCTCGGGCGGCGACTCCGCAAGTGCTGGTCTTGTCCTCGATCCGCGACGTGCTGGTCGCGCCGCGCGCCGACCGGGTCGCCGAGGTCGAGGCCCGTCTGGACGCGCATTTCGATGCGGTGCTCGTCCACGGCGATCCAGACTTCCTACCGCTGGAGGCGTCCTGGCCGGTCTCGCCCGGCTTGGCGGCGAAGCTGCGCTATACGGGCTATCTGGCGGAGCCGTCGCTTTTCCGCTCTGCCGGCAACCATGGAAACGGCGAAATCCTCGTGTCCGGCGGCGGCTCGGCAGCAGCGCTGCCGCTGTTCCGGCTCTGCATCACCACGGCCAAGCTCGTCGGTTCCGATCGACCCTGGCGCATCCTCGTCGGGCGCGGCACGAGCGAGGCCGACTTCGCCGGGCTCGCCGCTTCCGCTCCGTCCCATGTCGCCGTCGAATGGGCGCGGCCGGACTTTCCGGCGCTGCTCGCGGCTTGTGCTCTTTCGATCAGCCAGGCCGGCTACAACACGGTGCTCGACCTCGTCGACGCCGGCCGGCCGGCGATCGTCGTGCCGTTCGATGCCGGCAACGAGACCGAGCAGGTGATCCGGGCGCAGGCGATGGCGCGCGCCGGGCTGGCGCGCTGCCTGCGGCTCTGGGAGGGGGAGCCCCTGCCTCCCGAGATGCTGTCCCAGGCCGTGAGCGAGGCGCTCCTGAGCACCCCGGCTGCTGGCATCGCGCTCGCCCGAGACGGCGCGGCGCGCACGGTCGCAGTCGTCGAGGCGCTCCCGGCCCGGCGCTGAGCGGCATGGCACGGCGATTGCTGCCGTTGGCCGATGCCCATCTGGCCCATGCCTGCCACGAATTGCCGCCTCTGCGCTTTCGCGAATTGCCGCTCCCCGGCTTTCGCTCTAAATGGGAGCTGCTACGCCTCCCTATCATGGTCGGCTCGGGGACAATCGGCGCTCGTCCGGTCCATCTCCCCATGCCTGGAGACTGAATGATGACAGTGACGACCGCGCCGGCCCTGCCCGACATGAAGCTGTCGGTGCGCCAGACCTTCGGGATCGAATCGGATCTGGAGGTCCCGGCCTATTCGCAGGCAGAGGCGCATGTTCCCGATCTCGACCCGGATTACCGCTTCGACCGCGACACCACGATCGCGATCCTGGCCGGCTTCGCGCATAACCGCCGCGTGATGATCTCGGGCTATCACGGCACCGGCAAGTCGACCCATATCGAGCAGGTCGCGGCCCGGCTGAACTGGCCCTGCGTGCGCGTCAATCTCGACAGCCACGTTTCGCGGCTCGACCTCGTCGGCAAGGACGCGATCGTGCTGAAGGAAGGCAAGCAGATCACCGAGTTCCAGGACGGCATCCTGCCCTGGGCGCTGCAGAACAACATCGCGCTGGTCTTCGACGAGTACGATGCCGGCCGCCCCGACGTCATGTTCGTGATCCAGCGCGTGCTCGAGCAGTCGGGCAAGCTGACGCTGCTCGACCAGAAGCGCGTCATCCGCCCGCATCCCTGCTTCCGCCTGTTCGCCACCGCCAACACGGTCGGCCTCGGCGACACGTCGGGGCTCTATCACGGCACCCAGCAGATCAACCAGGGCCAGATGGACCGCTGGTCGATCGTGACCACGCTGAACTACCTGCCGCACGACAACGAGGTCGCGATCGTGCTGGCGAAATCCAAGCACTACCAGACCAGCCCTGAGGGCAAGTCGATCGTCGACAAGATGGTGCGCGTCGCCGATCTCACCCGCAACGCCTTCATGAACGGCGACCTCTCGACCGTGATGAGCCCGCGCACCGTGATCACCTGGGCCGAGAACGCCGCCATCTTCGGCGATATCGGCTTCGCCTTCCGCGTCACCTTCCTCAACAAGTGTGACGAGATGGAGCGCACGCTGGTGGCGGAGTTCTTCCAGCGCTCCTTCGGCAAGGAGCTGCCGGAGAGCGCGGTCAACGTCGTGCTGAGCTGAGGGGAGACGGCGCTTGGCGCGGATCGGGCGCGAGGCGACGGGGGATGCGACGCGCGCGGCCGTCATCCGCGGCCTGAGCGCCCACAACGCCTTGCGCGCCGGCGAGCGCAACGGGCAGCCTTTGGCGATCAGCCTGCGCGACGAAGCTGACGAGATCGTCGGTGGCCTCGTCGGTGAACTGAAATGGCAGTGGCTGCATGTTGACTTGCTCTGGATCGACGAGCGCTTTCGCGGCGCCGGCCATGGCGAGGCGATCATCGCGCTGGCGGAAGAGGAGGCCCGTAGCTATGGCGCGCGCGGCGTCTACCTGTCGACGATGAGCATCCAGGCGCCGGGGTTCTACCCGAAGCTCGGCTATCGCGAATGCGGCCGGATGGAGAATTATCCGGTCACGGGGCAGACCCTGCATCATTTCACGAAGGCGCTATGACCCTCTCGAACCGCAAGCCAGGCACCACCAAGGAAGCGCCCGCCGAACCGCTGAAGCGGGCGATCTCGGGCGCCATGAAGGCGATCGCGCGCAAGCCGGAGATGGAGATCGTCTTCGCCGCCGACAAGCCGTCGCTGGTCGGCGACCGCGCTCGCCTACCCGAGCCGCCGCGCAAGCTCACCGCCGACGACGTCGCCATCCTGCGCGGCCATTCTGATTCGATGGCGCTCAGGCTCGCCTGCCATGACGCAGCCGTGCATCGGCGCGCCGCGCCCGAGGGCGACGCCGCGCGTGCCGTCTTCGACGCGGTCGAGCAGTCGCGGGTCGAATGCGTCGGCTCGCGACGGATGAGCGGCATGGCCGGCAACATCTCGGCTATGCTGGAGGACCGGTATCATCGCGGCGGCCGCTACGAGGAGATCACCGATCGGGCCGACGCGCCGCTGGAGGATGCGCTGGCGCTGATGGTGCGCGAGCGCTTGACCGGGCTGAAGCCGCCCAAGGCGGCCCAGAAGATCGTCGAGCTCTGGCGCGAGCAGATCGAGGCCAAGGCCGGCGCCGATCTCGATCGGCTTTCGAAGTCGATCGAGGACCAGCGTGGCTTCGCCCGCACCGTGCGCGACATGCTGGCCTCGCTCGACATGGCGGAGCAGAGCTCGCAGGGTGACGAGTCGGAAGAGGACGAGGACAACAAGGACCAGTCCTCCGAGGACCAGCAGCAGGAGGACGGCGAGGCCGAACAGGAGAGCCAGGGCGACCGCTCCGAGGTCGAAGTCAGTGAGGACGCGACCGAGGAGCTTCAGGAGGGCGCCTCCGAGGCGACGGACGCGCCAGCCGGCGATTGGGAGGACGAGGACGAGAACTCGGAATCCGAGGAAGCCGGCGAGGCGCCGCGTCCGCGCGAGTCGAAGGCCGACAACCGGCCGGTCACCGACTACAAGGCCTATACCCAGAAATTCGACGAGATCGTCACGGCCGAAGAGCTCTGCGACGCCGAGGAGCTGACCCGCCTGCGCGCCTATCTCGACAAGCAGCTCGCCCATCTGCAGGGCGTGGTGGCGCGGCTGGCCAACCGGCTGCAGCGCCGGCTGATGGCGCAGCAGAACCGCTCCTGGCAGTTCGACCTGGAGGAGGGCGCGCTCGATCCCGCCCGCCTGCCGCGCATCATCATCGACCCCTACCAGCCGCTGTCGTTCCGGCAGGAATCGGACGTCAATTTCCGCGACACGGTGGTCACGCTGCTGATCGACAATTCCGGCTCGATGCGCGGCCGGCCGATCACGGTCGCCGCGACCTGCGCCGACATCCTGGCGCGGACGCTGGAGCGCTGCGGCGTCAAGGTCGAGCTGCTCGGCTTCACCACGCGGGCGTGGAAGGGTGGGCTCTCGCGCGAGAAGTGGCTGCAATCGGGCAAGTCTGCCAATCCCGGCCGCCTCAACGACCTCCGCCACATCATCTACAAATCGGCCGACGCGCCGTGGCGTCGTGCTCGCAAGAATCTCGGGTTGATGATGCGCGAGGGGCTGCTGAAGGAGAACATCGACGGCGAGGCGCTGGACTGGGCGCATAAGCGCCTGCTCGGCCGGCCCGAGCAGCGCAAGATTCTGATGGTGATCTCGGATGGTGCGCCGGTCGACGATTCGACGCTTTCGGTCAATGCCGGCAATTATCTGGAGCGCCACCTGCGCCACATCATCGCCGAGATCGAGACGCGCTCGCCGGTCGAGCTGATCGCGATCGGCATCGGCCACGACGTCACCCGCTACTATCGCCGCGCCGTCACCATCGTAGACGCAGAAGAACTCGGCGGCGTGATGACCGAGAAGCTGGCAGAACTGTTCGAGGAGGATGCGGGGCTGGCGGGCAAGTCGCGCGGGTCGCGGCGGCTGCAGTGAGGCCGACACGGCGCGAGGCGTTTGCCGGGCTCGCCACGGCGTGCCTCGCGGCGCCCGCCTTTGCGCAAGCGCCGGAGCAACCGGTCCATCCCGTCGCCATCACCACACGCCCGATCAAGGCGTTCGAGCCGCGCAGTCCCGAGAAGACCCGCTTCGGCAGCCTGACCTTTCGCGGTGGGCTCGTGCTCACCGGCAACCATCCGCGTTTCGGCGGTTTCTCGGGGCTGTGGCGTTCGCCCGACGGGCGCGATCTCGTCGCGCTGACCGACAACGCCTTCTGGTTGACGGCCAAGGCCCGCTCCGAGGGCGGTCGCGTCGTCGCGCTGGAGGAGGCCGAGCTCGCGCCGATGCTGGGCGCGTCGGGCAAGCCGCTGCACCGCTCGCGCTATTTCGACACCGAGAGCCTCGCGATCGTGGACGGCACGGCCTATGTCGGCGTCGAGCGGACCCATGACGTGCTGCGCTTCGACTGGGGCCGTGAGGGCGTAGCGGCCCGGGCACAGATCGTGCCGGTGCCGCGCGAGGTCAAGCGCCTGCCGAGCAACAAGGGGCTGGAGGCGATCGCCGTCGTCCCAGTGGGCCATCCGCTGGCGGGCGCGGTGGTCGCCATCGCGGAGCGCTCGGGCGGGGAGGACGAGCCGACGCTCGGCGTCATCCTCGGCCGCCAGCCCGGCCTGTTCCAGGTCATCAGGCATGACGGCTTCGACATCACCGACATGGCCTATCTGCCCGGCGGCGACATCCTGCTGCTGGAGCGCTGGTATCGGCCGATGCGCGGCGTCGGCATGCGCATCCGCCGGATCGCGGGCGCGAGCCTGAAGGCCGGCGCGCTGCTCGACGGCCCCTATCTGATCGAGGCCGATCTCGGCCAGGAGATCGACAACATGGAAGGACTGTGCGTCCATCTGGATCAGGGGCGCACCATCCTGACCCTGATCTCGGACGATAATTTTTCCTTCATCCAGCGCACGATCCTGCTGGAGTTCGAGCTGGCCTAGCCCGGCTCGCCCGCGATCACGCCCTTGCGCAGCAGGAAGCAGCCATAGGGACGGGGATCGCCGACCTGCACGACGGCGAAGCTCGCCTTGGCAGCCTCGTAGAAGGCGAAGCGCTCGATGCCGACCAGCGGCAGCGGCTTGCCGTTGGCGTGGTCGATCTCGGCCTGCACATCCTGCTGGACCTGCGGGATCGCCGCGAGGTCGCCGACGACCTGCATGCGCCGGACCGGGGCGGGCTCGAAATCGTCGAGTGGCAGCACCGACAGGATGGCGCGGGCGGCGCGGGCCATGGTCAGTCCCGGCAGTCGGAGAAGTTTTCCGCTCGTCGTCGCCCGCGCAATGGTTTCGGCCGGGTGGTTGGCATCGACCAGAGCCAGATCGTCGCCGTGGCCCATGGCGGCGAGGATCCAGAGCAGTTCGGCTGTGAGGACGGGGTCGAGGCCCTTCAACATGGCGGCTCACTCGTCCGCGGCGGGTTCGCGCCTCGGCCGGCGGCCGCGACGCGATAGATAGATGCGCTCGGCATTGCCGCCGAGGATGGCGTCGCGCTCCGGTGCCGACAATCCGGCCAGCAAAGCGTCCGTGGCTGCGACCCAGCGGTCGTAATTGGCGGTCAGGCGCAGCACCGGCCAGTCGCTGCCCCAGAGCAGGCGCTCAGGACCGAAGGCGGCCAGCAGGTCGTCGACGACGGGCCGCAGTGTCTCGACGCTCCAGTCTTGTCCGGCTTCGGTGACAAGACCCGACAGCTTGCAGACGACGTTCTCGTGCTGGGAGAGCAGCACGATGCCGGCGCGCCACTCCGCGAGATCGCCGCCCGCGATGTCGGGCTTGGCAGCGTGGTCGATCACGACGGGGATGCCGGGCGAGCGCGCCAGACGCGCCAGCATCGCCGGGATGTGGCGGGGCTTGAGCAACGCGTCGAAGACGAGGCCATGCTCGGCGAGCGCGGCGAAGGCGTCGTCGAGGTCCTCCCCGGCGAGCCAGCCGTCGTCCGGCAAGTCCTGTACCATCGGGCGCAGGCCGACAAGCAGCGGATCGGCGGCGAGGCGGGAGATGTTGACCCGCGCCTCCGGCGCCTCGAAATCGCTCCAGCCGACGACGCCGGCGACGAAGGGTGTCTCGCCGGCCAGCCCAAGCAGGAAACGCGTCTCGGCCTCGGTCGGCGCAGCCTGCACCAAGATGGTGCGCCCGATGTCGTTACGAGCGATAACCGGGGCGAGGTCGGCGGGCAGGAAATCGTCCCAGAGCCGTTCGAGGTTGGGTGTCAGCCATTCGTAGTCGCCGCGCGCCGGGCGCCAGAAATGCTGGTGGGCATCGATCCGCATGGCATTCACTCCGGCACGGGCACGTCGATGCCGAGCAAGCCCGTCGTTTTGAGCTCTGTCCAGAGGGCGGCGGGGACGGGCCTGGCGATTTCGGCGATCTGGTCGGCGACCTCGGCGGGGGAGACCGCGCCCATCACGAGGCTCGCGACAGCCGGATGGCCGAGCGCGAAATGCAGCGCGGCGCGCTTCAGCGGCACGTCGTGGCGGGCGCAGACCGCCTCGATCTCGGCGACACGGGCAAGGATCGCCGGCGGGGCCGGCTTGTAGTTGTATTTCGCGCCGGAGACCGGGCCGGTTGCGAGGATGCCCGAGTTAAAGACGCCGCCCAGCATCAGGCCGATGCCCTTCTCCAGCGCCAGCGGCATGAAGGAGGCGAGCGCCGGCTGCTCCAGCAGGGAATAGCGCCCGGCCAGCAGCATCGTGTCGAAATCCCCCGCACGGGCGAAGCGCTCGCACATCTCCGCCTCGTTGACGCCGACCCCGATCACCCTGATCGCGCCGCTGGCGCGCAGCTTCTCAAGCGCGCGATAGGCGCCCTCCATCGCCTCGCCGAAGCGCTGTTCGATCATCTCGGGACCATGCGTCCAGACGTCGACGTCGTGGATGAGGACGACGTCGATCCGGTCGACGCCGAGCCTGAGCGCCGACTGTTCGAGCGAGCGTAGCGCGCCATCGTATGAATAGTCGAAGCGCGTCCCATGCGGCAGGCCGCCGACATAGCCCGAGCCGTCGCGGCGCCCGGCGAAGGGCTCCGCAACGCGGCCGACCTTGGTCGAGAGCACGACGTCGCGGGCGCCCGCGCGTCGCAGCGCCGCGCCGATGCGGTGCTCGGAGAGGCCGTGGCCGTAGAGCGGCGAGGTGTCGATCAGCGTGACGCCGCCCGCGAGCGCGGCCTCGACGGTCGCGACGGCCTGCGCCTCGTCGAGCCTGGCATAGAGGTCGCCGAGCGGCGCGCCGCCGAAACCGAGCGTCGAGACGGGCAGGTCGGTGCGGCCGAGCAGGCGCGTCGGCAGGGTGTCGGCGGCAGGCATCACAGGCGTTTCCGTTGTCGTTTCCGGCACTATGTGCACGCCAACATGTTAGCTTGCAACTGTGCAGGAACGGCGCTAGCTTGCCTCCGGATCGATCGAAGCCGCGGCGAAACGACCACGGCCGATCGCACGACCAACAGGCCCGACAACGGGCTGTGCCATGTCCGGAGGGAGGACACGATGTCATCTGAGATTCTCAAGCCGACCCGTCGCGCCTTGTTGCGCAATGCCGCAGCGCTCGGTGCGCTCGGCACGATCGCCGCGCCCGCGATCATCCGCGAGGCCAACGCCCAGTCGACGTTCAACTGGAAGCGCTTCTCCGGCACCAAGCTCGACGTCATGCTGGTCAAGAACCCGCGCTCCGACCTGATGCAGGCGGAGGAGAAGGCCTTTACCGAGCTCACCGGCATCCAGGTCTCCTCCGAGCAGGTGCCCGAGCAGCAGCAGCGCCAGAAGGCGATGATCGAGTTTTCCTCGGGCAAGCCCGCCTTCGACGTGACGATGCTGGCGCTGCACGTCCAGAAGCGGCTCTCGGCCAAGGGCAAGTGGATGGAGGACCTGCGGCCCTATCTGGCCGACGCCTCGCTGACCTCGCCCGATTTCGACTATGCCGATTTCGCCGCCGGCGGTGTCGAGTTCGGCAAGCAGGCCGACGGCTCGCTCGACACCCTGCCGCACTTCATCGATTTCTGGATGGTTTACTACAACAAGGAGATGTTCGAGCAGAAGGGCGTCGCCTATCCCAAGACGATGGACGAGCTCGTCGCGGCGGCCGCCAAGCTGCACGATCCCGCCAAGGGCGTCGCCGGCTTCGTCTCGCGCGGCCTGAAGAACGCCAACATCCCGGTCTGGACCTCCTGGCTGCTCGGCCAGGGGCTGGAGACGGTCTCGACCACAGGCAAGCTGCAGACCGACGGGCCGGAGGCGATCTGGGCGGCGGACATGTACCGCAAGCTCAACAAAGACTATGGCCCGGCCGGCGTCGTCGGCTTCAACTGGAACGAGTGCCAGACCACCTTCATGCAGGGCCGCGCCGCGATGTGGCTCGACGGCATCGGCTTCGCCACGCCGCTGGAGGACCCGACCAAGTCGCGCATCGTCGGCAAGGTCGGCTACGGCGTCACCCCTGCTGGACCCAAGGCGCATCATTCGGCGCTGTTCGGCGACGGGCTCGGCATCGCCCGCTCCTCGAAGAACAAGCAGGCCGCCTGGCTCTACCTCCAGTACATGTGCAACAAGGGCAACCAGCTCGCCATGATCAAGGCGGGTGCCGGTGCGCCCGGCCGGACCTCGGCGCTGTCGAGCCCGGAAGCCTCGACCGGCTCGCGCTTCCCCAAGCAGTATTTCGAGTGCCTGGCGGAATCGGGCAAGATCGCGCGGGCCGGCCTGCCGCAGATCATCCCCGTGACGGAGTTCCGCGACGTCTTCGGCGTGGCGATCACCAACACGCTGACCGGCGGCGATTCCGCGACCGAACTGAAGAAGGCGACCGAGACCTTCAAGCCGATCCTGGAGAAGAGCGAACAGGCCTGAGCGACCCCGTTGGCCGGTCGGGCGCTCGCCCGACCGGTGCCGGCATTCTGAACTACGGCTCAAGTTGGATGTCATCTTGATCAAGGGATGACATCGTTCCGTATTGCGCTATAAAAATCCTGAAATGCGGGATATCAACTCGCATCGGTCTGGAAACGAGCCCGAGATGAGCACTGTCACGACATCGCAGATCGTGCCGCCTCCACAGGTTGTACGGCATTCGGCCGCAGAGTTCCGGCATTCTGCGGATTTCACGCCGCGCTACTGGCTGTTCTCTCTGCCGGCGGTGCTGATCGTTGCGGGCGTGATCGTGTTCCCCTGGCTGTTCACGCTCTACATGTCGACGCAGGACTGGAAGATCGGCGGCGGGCCGGAATTCGTCGGCTTGCGCAATTTCTCCGAACTCTTCCGCGATGCCCGTTTCGTCGAGTCGATGGGGCACACGCTCTACTTTACCATCCTGGCCGTGGTCCTACCGATCTTTTTCGGCACCGCGGCGGCGCTGGTCTTCCACCGCGAATTCCCGTTCCGCGGCGTGCTCCGCACCATCTTCGTGATGCCGATGATGGCGACGCCGGTCGCTGTCTCGCTGGTCTGGACGATGATGTTCCATCCGCAGCTCGGCGTACTCAACTACCTGCTATCGACCATCGGCATCTCTCCGCAGGCCTGGGTCTACGATCCGGGCACCGTGATCCCGACGCTGATCTTGGTCGAGGTCTGGCACTGGACGCCGCTGGTCATGCTGATCGTGCTCGGCGGCCTCGCCGGCCTGCCGCGCGAACCCTATGAATCGGCGCTGATCGACGGCGCCAATGACTGGCACATGTTCCGCCACATCACGCTGCCGCTGGTCTGGCCGTTCATCATGGTCGCGATCGTGATCCGCACTATCGACGCGCTGAAGGCCTTCGACACGATCTTCGTGATCACGCAGGGCGGGCCCGGCACGGCCTCGGAAACGCTGAACATCTTCCTCTATCTTCAGGCGTTCCAGTTCTACAAGATCGGCTACGCCTCGGCCGTGGTGGTGATCTTCTTCGTGATCATCATCATGCTATCGCTGCTGCTGCTTTATGCGCGCCAGAAGTCGAAGTGGAACGCGTGATGAGGCGCCTCGCCACCAAGCTCGGCTTCTACCTGTCCGTCTTCGTGCTGGTCTCGCCGGCGATCCTGGTCTTCCTCTGGATGATCTCGCTGTCGTTCAAGAACGAACTCGACAACACCGCCTTCCCGCCGGTGTTCATCCCCGACCCGCCGACCTTCAAGAACTACATCGACGTTTTCGCGCAGAACAATTTCGGGCTCTATCTCTGGAACTCGATCCTGGTCACCGGCGGGGCGGTGCTGATCGGGCTCCTCGTCGGTGTGCCGGCGGGCTACGGCATCGCGCGCGGCAAGGCGACGAAGTTCGCGATCCTGATCCTGGTCGCGCGGATGACGCCGGCACTATCCTACCTCATTCCGCTCTTCCTGCTGTTCCAGATCACCGGGCTCGTAGGCACGATCACGGCGCTGGTCATCACCCATCTCGTCATCACCATCCCGATCATCGTCTGGATCATGATTGGCTATTTCGAGAACGTGCCGATGGAGCTTGAAGACGCTGCACGCATCGACGGCGCCACGACCTGGCAGGCCTTCCGCCACGTCGCGCTGCCGCTGGCGCTGCCGGGCATCACCATCGGCGGCATCCTCGCCTTCATCTTCTCCTGGAACAACTTCATCTTCTCGGTGGTGCTCGGCGGCAAGAACAGCCGCACCCTGCCCTCGGCGGTCTACAATTCGCTGACCTTCGAGCAGATTTCCTGGGGCCCGCTCGCGGCCGCGGCGCTCCTCGTCACGCTCCCCGTGCTCCTCGTCACCGTCTTCGCGCAGCGCCAGATCGTCACCGGCCTCTCGGCCGGCGGGCTCAAGGACGGGTGATCCCATCAGCTTGGCTGCAGGCGAGGGTCTCCGCGCTTGTGGCCTTTATGACCTCAAACTAACATGTCAGACATGACCTACTTCGGAAAGACCTCACATGGCACCTGATCCCAACCGTTTCGGCCTCTCCTGCGCGATGACCACGCCGATGCGCGAAGGCGGCGGCGTCGACCTGCCCCGCCTCGTCCATCACGCCCGTCACGTCTTGTCGCAAGGCTGCGATTCCGTCACTCTGTTCGGGACGACCGGGGAGGGCGCGGCACTCGGCCTGCCGGCGCGCACGGCGATGATGGGCGCGCTGATCGGCGCCGGGATCGACCCTACCAAGCAGGTTTATGCCGGCGTCGCCGCCGCCTCTCTGCACGAGGCGGTCGAGCAGGCGCAGGTCGCGCTCGATGCCGGCGCCAAGGGCCTGCTGGTCGCGCCGCCCTTCTACTTCAAGGGCGTCGGCGACGAGGGGCTCTATGCCTGGTTCTCGCAGTTCTTCGAGAAGCTCGGCGCGTCCGCGCGCAACGCGATCCTCTACCACATCCCCTCGGTGACGGCGGTGAACATCAGCGTCGGCCTGGTGCAGCGGCTGAAGACGGCGTTTCCCGGCGTCGTCACCGGCGTGAAGGATTCCTCCTGCGACTACCCGACGACCGAGGCCTTCCTGAAGGCGCATGGCGAGCTCGCCATCCTGGTCGGCGACGAGCGTCTGCTCGGGCGCGCGGTCAGGGCGGGCGCGCAGGGCTCGATCTGCGGTGTCGCCAACCTCGTGCCGCATCTGCTGCGGCCGATCGTCTACGAGGGCGCCGAGAGCCCGGTGGTCAACGCACTGGTCGACGAAATCTGTTCTCATCCGGTGCTGGCGGCGGTGAAGGCGCTGGTCGGTCATCTCCACAACGATCCGGGCTATGGCGCGATGCGCCCGCCCTTGGAGGCGCTGGGCGAAGTCGAGCGCAAGGCGCTGTTTGCGGCCTTCGACCGGATCACGCGCGCCAAGGCGGCCTGAGGAGCGACGAGCCTGTGAGCCAGCCGGAGCAGGATGCCCGCGAAGGCGAACCGCTGAAGCTGAGGGAGCGCGCCTATGCCTCCTTCACTGAGCGGCTGCTGGCGCGCGAGATCCGGCCCGGCCAGTTCGTGACCCAGCGCGAGCTCGTGGCGATGACCGGTTTCCCGCTCGGCGCGATCCGCGAGCTGGTGCCGCGACTGGAGGCGGAAGGGCTGATCAAGACCGTGCCGCAGCGCGGCATGCAGGTCGCCCATGTCGACCTCAACCTGATCCGCAACGCTTTCCAGTTCCGGCTCTTCCTCGAACGGGAGGCGACGGCGCTTTATACCCGGAACGCCACGGATGAGGAGGTCGCCGAGCAGCGTACCCGGCACGAGGCGATCATCGCCCGGGCCGAACAGGGCGGCGACGAGACGCTGATCGAGGATGCCGAGGATGTCGACCGGCTGATGCACGAGGCGATCATCGACCATCTCGACAACGACATCGTCAGCCAGGCGTTTCGCGTCACCTGGCTGAAGATCAGGCTCATCCGGCAATACGAGACCCGCATCCAGAACCACATCTTGGTGCCGGTGATGCAGGACCATCTCAAGATCATCACGGCGATCGAAAGCCGCGATCCGGAGCGGGCCGCGCAGGAGATGAGCGTCCATATCGGCAATGCCCGCAACCGGGCGATGAGCTACTGACGACGACAGACGGACAGGGACGACGAGCCGGAAAACCGGCCGCATCGGGAGGATACGATCATGACCAGACTGACGAAACGCGATCTGCTCACTGGTGCGGCCGCCGCCGGCACCGGCCTTTTCACGCCCGCGATCCTGCGCGCGCAGGCGACCGTGCTGCGCTGGGCCGACGGACAGCCGGCGAGCCATCCCTCGCCGCAGAGCGCGGTCAAGGCCGCAGCCGAGATCAAGGCGAAGAGCAATGGCCGGATCGAGATCCAGTCATTCCCGAATGGCCAGCTCGGCTCCTCGCGCGACATGGTCGAATCGGTCGCGAGCGGCGCGTTGACCATGGTGACGGAGGGCGCGGCGCAGCTCGGCCAGTTCGTGCCGCAGCTCTCGATCATCGAGGCGCCCTATATCTGGCGCGACCCGGCCCATATGGCGCGGGCGCTGAAATCGCCGCTGATCGACGAGCTCAACAAGGCGCTGGTCGAGAAGCGCGGCATGCGGATGATCGGCGTCAATTATTACGGCATCCGCCACCTCACCAGCGGCAAGAAGCCGATCAATTCGGTCGACGACATGAAGGGCTTCAAGCTGCGCGTGCCGGAGGTCGACACCTTCCGGGCGATGGCCGAGGCCTGGGGCGCACGCCCGACGCCGCTGAACTTCTCCGAGCTCTACCTCGCCTTGTCGCAGGGCGCGGTCGACGGGCAGGAGAACCCGTTGCCGACGATCGCCTCGGCCAAGCTCGGCGAGGTCCAGAAGTTCCTCGTGCTGACCGGCCACATCATCACGCCGCGACTGGTGATCGTGAACGAGGCCGCGTGGGCCAAGATCGCCGAGGCCGACCGCACCCTGATCAAGGCGGCCGTCGACGAGGCGGCGCTGTGGCAGGACAATGAGATCCTCGAACAGGAGAAGGGGCTAGCCGACACCCTCGCCAAGGGCGGGATGACCGTCGTCAAGCCCGATCTCGAAGCCTTCCGCAAACCGGTGCTGGCATCCGTGCCGGCCAAGTTCGAGAGCAAATGGGGCAAGGGCCTCTGGGATCGCATCCAGGCGCTCTGACCTCTCGCTGCTGCGACCGGCCTCGCGCCGGCAGGACCGCCTTGCCTGGAGCCACGACATGCTCGTCACCGCACGCTCGGTCTTCGACCGGACGATGGAATGCCTCGCCGGCGTGCTGATCGTAGCGCTGCTTGGCTGCGTCACGCTCGGCATCATCACCCGCGCGCTCGGCGATCCGCTGATCTGGACCGACGAGGTCTCGCGCTTCCTGATGCTGTGGTGCGCAGTCTGCGGCTGGGTCATCGCCAGCCGCAGGCGCGCCCATATCCGGATCCGCTTCTTCCATGACCTGCTGCCGCCTCGCGCCTGGCGGGCTGCCGAGATCGCGATGCAGGCGGCGATGGCTGTCTTCGGCCTCGCCGCCGGCTGGTACAGCATCCATCTCGTCGCGGTGAATTGGGACCTCGAGGCGACGACGGTGCCGATCTCGATCGCCTGGCTCTATGTGCCGATGGTCTTCGCCGGCTTCGTCACCGCCGCGCAGGGCCTGGCCGAGCTGATCGAGAACATCCGAGACCGCGATGTCTCGCCCTATGCGCCGGCCGAGCCACCGATCACGGGGCCGGTCCTGTGAGCACGTTGATCTTCCAGATTTCCGCCGTCTGGTTCCTGTCGATCCTGGCGGGCTTCCCGCTCTTCGCCTCGATGGGGCTCGCCGCCTTTGCCTTCGTGGCGCTGGCCGATCTCTCGGCCTCCATCGTGCCGCAGAAGATGGCGCAGGCGATGAACGCCTTCCCGATCGTCGCCGCTCCGCTCTTCATCCTGATGGGCAACATCCTGGGCGCCGCGCGCATCACCGACCGAATCGTCGCCTTCGCCACCTCGGTGATCGGCTGGCTGCGCGGCGGCTACGCCCATGCCTCGATCCTGACCAGTATGATCTTCGCCGGCATGGTCGGCTCGGCCGTGGCGGACGCGGCGGGCTCGGGCGCCATCGAGATCAGGGCGATGAAGAAAGCCGGCTACCGGCCCGAGACCGCGGCCGCGATCACGGCCGCGGCGGCGACGATCGGCCCGATCATCCCGCCCTCGCTGCCGATGGTGATCTACGGCGTCTCGGCCGACGTCTCGATCGGGCGTCTCTTCATCGGCGGCGTCATTCCCGGCGTGCTGATGGGCCTGTCGCTGATGGCGATGGTGATGGTGATCGCCAGGCGCCAGGGTTTCCGCAAGGAGCCGTTCAAGGGCTTTCGCGAGATCGGCCGAACCTTCTTCAACGGTTTCTTCGCGCTGATGACGCCGCCCTTGATCCTCGGCGGCATGTTCTCCGGCGCCTTCACGCCGACGGAGGCCGCGGCCGTCGCCTGTCTCTACGCGCTGTTCCTCGGTTTCTTCGTCTACCGTACGCTGGAGGTCAGGCAACTCGGCCAGATCCTGGTCGAGACGGTCGAGACCACCGGGCTCGTCATGGTGCTGGTGATGGCGGCGGGCGCGCTCGGCTGGTGCATGTCGATCTCGCGGGTGCCGCAGACGCTGACGCCGCTGATCGTGCAGACCATCAAGGATCCGCTCGTCTTCCTGCTCGTCTGCAACCTGATCCTGCTGATCGTCGGCTGCTTCATGGAGGCGCTGGCGGCGATGCTGATCCTGATCCCGATCCTGGTGCCGGCGGCGCTGAGCTTCGGGATCGACCCGGTCCAGTTCGGCATCATCATGATCCTGAACCTGATCTTGGGCACGATCCACCCGCCGATCGGCATCGTGCTGTTCGTGGTGACGCGGATCGCGGACGTCTCGTTCGAAGCGATGTCGAAGGCGATCCTGCCCTGGCTCGTGCCGCTGCTGGTCGTGCTCGCCGCGATCACGCTGTGGCCGCCGCTGACGACCTGGCTGCCCAATCTCGTGATGGGCCGCTGAGGGTTCCAATCCCGGTGCCGGCCGGATTAACCATTCCGTACGAGTTTCGGCCCGGCCCGACCGCCACCCCCTGATTGGGGGATTTCAACATCGATCAGGTCGAGTCACGTTTCTTAATGTTTCATTAAGGACGTGGCGTTGATCGATTTCGCCAACATCGCAGAGGCTTGCCGGCGCGGAATCGCGATGCATCGGCAGCACGATGCGGTGCGTCGTCGCGATGCCGCGCCTGCGAGCCCAGGCCTGCGACCGCATGGTCCGTGAGCGTCCCAAACGCCGCCGTTCGCGTCGGCTCGCCGATCCGGCGCTCGGGGCTCCGCCACCGGGCCTCACAAACCGTCTCACATCGGCGATCGGCACCTTCGGCGAACGGCTCGGGGCCGGCCGCGAACGCCGGCGGATGCTGCAGGAAAGTGTGGCGCACCGGGCGCTGTTCGAGACGCTCGAACCACGTGTCCTGCTCGCCGCCGACATCATCCCGATCAGTGGCAGCATCGACACGGCCGGCGAGGTCGACCGCTACAGCTTCACCGTCGCGGCCGAGACCCGGATCGCCTTCGATTCGCTGACCAACCGCAGCGACATTCGCTGGTCGCTGACCGATTCGCGCGGCGAATCCTATGTGCCCTACAGCCCGCGCGCCCTGTCCGATTCCGACAACTGGAACGGCTCGGTCCAGCCCGGCGTGTTCGATCTCTCGGCCGGCACCTATACGGTCTCGGTCGCCGGCTTCGGCAACCTCGCCACCGCGACGGGAGACTACGCCTTCCGCCTGATCGACCTCGAGGAGCGGCCGACGCTCGGCGTCAATTCCGGCACCTCCTTCCATGTCGACGATCCGCGCGAGACGCAGGCCTTCAAGGTCGCGCTGACCGGCGGCGACATCATCAGCCTGACGACGACGATCACCGACGCGACCGGCGGCAAGAAGGGCGGCGTGCGCGTCTTCGATCCTGAAGGCCAGCAGGTCACCGGTTTCGGCTTCGACGGGACGCAAGGCTTCAACGGCAAGGGCCAGTTCCAGGCCCGGATGACCGGCGAATACGTGATCCTGGCCGAAGGCGCGATCGACAACGCGGCCGGCGGCTATGATTTCGATCTCTCCGTCCGAAAGAGCGAGACGGGCTCGAACAGCAGCCTCGCCTTCAACCAGCGCAGCGAGGGCAGCCTCGCCAATGGCCGGGCGACGCAGAGCTACGCCTTCACTCTCAGCGAACGCAAGACGATCATCTTTGACGCCCTGAGCGAGAGCGACGACGTCACCTGGCAGCTCTTACGCGACGGCGTCGGGCTGACCGGACAGAAGCCATTCGGGCTGTGGTACCACGATCCCGCCAACAATCGCGGCCAGGTCCTGACGCTGGAGGCCGGCGACTACGCGCTGACCATCGGCTCGAACCAGCCGGGCATCGCGAGTTCGCTTGACTATGCCTTCAAGGTCTCGACCTTCGACGCCGGGACCCCCGAAGCGACCCCGGACCAGACCGTCCCCGCCGATCAGAGCGAAGGCGCGCTGTTCTGGTTCGATGCGGATTATGGCGAACGCATCACGGTCGTGAACAGGGGGGACAGCTATGGTGGCGATCAGGTCCTCATCATCGATCCCAACGGCGTACCGGTCGCGCGCAACGAGATTTACGAGCAGCGGCAGTTCACGGCGCGGACCAGCGGCCGCTACGGGCTCTATCTGGACCGCGATCTCAATGCGCCCGGGATAACCGCGGCTTTCGAGATTTCGCGGGACTCCGTCGAGGACGATAGCCTCGGATATGGCACGCCGGTCGAGATCGGCACGAGCGTCGGGGGGCGGCTTGACCCTGCCAGCGAGACGGTTTTCGAGCTCTCCGTTCCGTCGGATGAGAACGGCAACCCGACAACCCGGCGCGTCATCGTCACCAACAATGCGTACGACCGCTTCGTGCTCGAAATTCGTGGCCCCTACGGCGTGGAGGCGCGCGACGTGCCGCTGCTGCCGGGCAAGCCGGCGATCTATGAAGATGGCGCGACGCTGCCGCGCGCAGTTCTCGAGCTCAGGAGCGGCAACTACAGCTTCATCCTGCAGAATCAGGACGGCGACAACGCGCATGATTACGGCATCACTTTCGTCGATGCCGATCCGCAGTATTTCTACACCCTCGCCCAGGGTCACAACTATATCGGCCTGACCCCAGAGAATCCGGTGGCGCAGCGCCGGATCGACGGCGTCGCCGGCGGGACACTGACCCTGTCGGATCTGCGGATACTGAACGGTTACGAGATCGTCGACCCCGAGACGATGCTGACCGTGCTCGATCCGAACGGGCAGGTGCTGCTGAGCACGCCGCTCTGGATCGAGGACAGCGACAACCCGCCGGACCCGGGCGACCCGCCGAACTACAAGAGGGCGGAAATCCCGCCTCTGACCCTCCTGCTGACTGGGGCCTATACGCTGCGGCTCGACGCGCCGGTGGGCTTCCTCGAGAACAAGACGGTCTATGTCGACGTCAATGCGACCGTGGCGCCGCCGGTCCATGCCGCCGTCGATCTCGGCGACCATGTCGTCGGCGAGACGCTGGCGGCTGGCGGGATCGAGTTCTTCGACTTCGCCCTGACGCGGGATACGCGACTCTTCCTCGACGTGCTGGCGCGGGCTCCCGGCTTGCAATACCGCTTCGAGGGCCAGGGCGTCGCGCTGACCGCCTGGAGCGATTTCGACACCGGCAGCTACCCTTCTGGTCTGCCCGCCTTCCAGGCGCTGAACCGGTTGCCCCAGGGTGACTTCAAGCTCGTCGTCCGCAATCAGGGCAGCAGTCCCGCAGCCGCGAATTTCCGGCTGATGGACCTGACGCCGGGCGCGGCGCTGCCCGGCCTGCCGGCGGCGGGTGGCTTCACGCCGATCACGCTCGGCCAGCAGGTCGTCGAGGTCTTCGACAAGGCGGTCGATGGGCTCTACGAGACGGCGGCCTATCGCTTCACGGCGGCTCCGGGCACGCGGATCAGCTTCCTGCCGCAGCCCCAGTTCGGCTCGCCGTCCGACTACCAGTACACCTATGAAGCGCCATCCGTCCGCATCATCGACGAGGATGGGCAGGACGTCCCGGGCTTCTCGGGCAATCTGCAGAGTGGCCTGCGCACCGGGGTGCTGCGCGACGGCGGCACCTACACCTTGCTGATCGAGGGGCAGGGCGCGGTCAACACCAGCCGGACGACGATCACCGCGCGTTTCACCCTGTCGGCGATTCCCGATATCGTCGGCACGTTGGTCCTGGGCGAGACGAAGACCGCGAGTTTCCCGACACGAGGCCAGCGCTACCTCTACAGCTTCGACCTGACGGAGCGGACGCGGATCGCCTTCGACGCGCTCGCGGCCGACCCGACCTATGCCGTCACCTGGACGGTGATCGGACCCGACGGAACGCGCAGCGCCGCGCAATACGTCAACGAGGACTACCGCTACAACGGCCGCGGCCTGCTGCTCGGCCCCGGCCGCAGCACGCTCATCCTCGAATCAAACTACAACACGCTGGCGAGCCTGCCCTTCCGGCTGATCGATCTCGACGCCGCGCCCGTCATCACGCTCAGCCAGCCCTTCGTCGCCGATATCGCGGCGCAGGGCCAGGCCGCGGCCTACCGCTTCGAGGGCGAGGTCGGCGACCGGCTCCAGCTCGTGCGCACGGTCGCGAACCAGGCGCGCTACAACGGCCTCAACTACCGCATCCTCGATCCGACGGGCGCCATCGTCCAGAGCGGGATCGTCGGTTTCTCGACGTCGCTGCTCGAACTCCGGCTGAGCGGCACCTACTCGTTGATCTTCGACGAGCCGGCCGGCTCCGCTGGCGCAACCTCCGTCGGCATGGTCCTGCGCAAGCTCGCCACGGCCTATGCCGACCTCACGATCGGCGACCGCGTCGATGGCACGATCGCCAATGCCGGCGACCGGGTGATCTACTCGTTCACGCTGGATCGCTTCACCGAGGTGATCTTCGACACGCTCGTCAACGCTCCGCTCGTCTGGTCGCTGGAGGGCGGAACCTATACGAGCAACGCGGTCTCGTTCGCTGGCGATCCGAGTTCGTCGCCCGTGCGCGGTCTCGGGCCGGGAACCTACAGGCTGACCGTCCAGGGGACCTCCGACACGGCGACGGGCAGCTTCGCCTTCCGCCTGCTCGATTTCGCGGCGGCGACGCCGGTCGCCCTGGATGCGACGGTCAACGCCACCCTGTCGCCCGGCGCTGCGCTGCAGATTTACGCCTTTACCGCGACGGCGGGGGCGCGGCTCGCCTTCGATGCGCTGACCTCGGGCCCGGCCAACTGGCAGCTCTACGGTCCCGACGGCACGCAGATCTTCAACAACGGCTTCACCGATGTCGCGACCCGCACGCTGACGCAGGGCGGGCGTTACACCCTCCTGATCGGGGGCGCGGCCGCGGCGACGAACCCGATCTCCTACAGCTTCAACCTGGTCTCCTCGCTGCCGGCGACGGCGGCGATGTATAGCGGCACCGTGATCGCGCTCGGCCAGGCGGTCTCGGGATACCTGAATCCGATCACAGAAGCCGGCAACACGCAGAGCTTCACTTTTTCGCTGAGTGATCGCCGTCGCGTGCTGTTCTCGCCCGGCGGCCAGCCCGGGATGAGCTGGTCGATCGAGGGGCCCTACGGCACGATCGCCTCGTCCTACGACTACGGCGCCTACGACTTCCGGCCCTTCACGCTGGAGGCCGGCAGCTATCGCATCACCTATGCGCGCGCCGATACCGACACCAGCAGCGCGCTGCCGTTCAATTTCAAGGTCATCGACCTCGACGGTCTCGCGTATTCCAGCTTCGACACGCCGATCGCCGGCACGATACCTGCCAACGGCGCCCAGGTCGTCAAGCTGCATGTCGAAGATGGCGACGCATTCTTCTTCGACAGCGACACGAACTACATCAACGGCTACTGGACACTGCTCGACTCGAATTTCGTCCGCCAGACCAACAGCCAGTTCTACGACAGCGGCCCATATCGCTTCGCCGACGGTGGCGACATCTTCCTCGTCACCTACAACTACTATCAGGCCGGCGGAGCCAACTACGTCTTCACCCCCAAGCTCGTGCGTGACGTGCACGGCACCATGAGCCTCGACACTGTCGTCAGCGGCACGTTGTCGACGCCCGGGCAGCGGGCGATCTATTCTTTCTCCGTCGACGCGCCGACCTGGGTCTCCTTCGACAGCCTGAACGGCTATTCGTCGATGCGCTGGAGCCTGTCGGGCCCCAACGGCACGGTCATCGCCAGCAATGGCTACGGGCTGAGCGGCCGCTACTTCAACTACGAGCGCGTCATCGACGGCAACGCGCCGGCCCTGCTCGCAGCTGGTGGCTACACGCTGACGGTCGACAACGGTCCAGGCCCCTATGCCTTCCGCCTGATCGACCATGCCAGCGCGACGCCGATCAGCATCGGCTCCTCGGTCTCCGGCACGCTCGACCCGGCGACCTCGAACCTCGCTTTCAGCTTCTCCGGCACGGCCGGACAGCGCATCAATGTCGCGCTGAGCCAGAGCATCGAGCGCGCCAATTTCGTGCTGCTCGACCCCTACAAGACCGTCATCAACCCGATCGGATACGCCTCGCCGTCGCCCGTCGTGCTACCCTATGACGGCGTCTACACCGTCCTGATCCAGGGCGCGAACTACGACGCCGACCCGATCTCCTATCTGCTGCGCGTCGACGAGGCGCCGATCTCGGCCCCGGTCCCGCTCGGGCTCGGTGTGACGGAGGGGCCCAATCTCGCCGTCTCCAATCTCGGCGTCCTCACCGCCGGCGCCTTCGAGTCCGGGGCCGAGATCACCTTCTACTGGCGGGACGAGAATCGCGGCCAACTCGCCGCCGATGTCGCCTGGACCGACCGGGTGATCGTGCGCAACACCACGACCGGAGAGATCCTGCTGACGCGCGATCTGCCCTATTCCGGCGATCTCGCCCCGCTCGGCAATGGGGCGGGCGTCCTTCGCACGACCAGCTTCCGCCTGCCGGACGGTGCCCGCGGCGCCGGCTCGATCAGCATCCGCGTCATCGGCGACGCAACCAACGCGGTCACCGAGACGAACGAAAGCGACAACGACGGAAGCATCAGCTTCGGCTCGGTGCTGGCGACCTATCCCGATCTCGTCACCAGCGCGGTGGCGCTGAGCCCCGCCGGCAACTTCGCCGCCGGCCAGACCGTGACCTTGTCCTGGGACGTGAGCAATCTCGGCGATCGCGCACCTTCGGGCTCCTGGACCGAGCGGCTGGTCCTGCGCAACGAGACGACGAACGAGACTGTCCTGTTGCGCGATGTCGCCATCACTGGGGCGGACGCGGCGATCGGTCCAGGCGGCAGCCTGCGCCGCAGCCTCGACATCGTCTGGCCGAGCGGGCGCGTGGCGACCGGCGCCTTCACGGTGCAGGCGATCATCGACGTCAACGGCGACGTCGTCGAATATGCCGAGGACGGCACCGGCGAGACCAACAACCGTTCGAGCGCCAGCTTCCGCTCGGCGCCGGACCTGGTGCCCGTGGCGCTGTCGATCGACGGCACTCTGAGTTCCGGCGGCCAAGTCACGCTGCATTGGCGGGACCAGAATAATTCAGCCGCGGCGACGGGCGGGGCATCGACCGCGACGGCCTGGGTCGACCGCGTGCTGGTGACGCGGGTCGACACCGGCGAGGTGCTGGTCTCGCAGCTCGTGCCGTCGAGCGGCGCGCTCGCGGCCGGCGGCGAGGCCGAGCGCCTGTTCAGTTTCCGCCTGCCGGACGGAGCGCGCGGTGCCGGCGCGCTGCGGATCGAGGTCTATGTCGACTATGGCTCGGGTCTCGCCGGGGTCGCCGAGGCCAATGCCGGCGGCAACGCCGAGGCCAACAACAGCGCGACGCTCGACTTCATCGCCGCGCTCGCGATCTATCCGGACCTCAGCGTCTCCGCCATGTCGGCGCCGGCCTCGGCGCGGGCGGGCGAGACGATCACGGTCTCTTGGAGCGTGACCAATCTGACCACGGTCGGCACCGCCGTCTCCGCCTGGAACGACCGCATCATCCTCTCCGCCAATGCGACACTGGGTGACGGCGACGACGTCGTCCTGGCGACGGTGCCGCATTCCGGCGTGCTCGCCGGGCAGGCGAGCTATCCCGGTTCGACCCAGGTCACGATCCCCGCCGGGATTTCCGGAGGCTACCGCATCTTCGTGGTCGCGGATGCCGGCAGTGCGGTGGTCGAGCCCGACACGCGGGCGAACAACTACGCCTCGCAGACGATCGCGGTCGCGCCGGTCTACGGCGACCTCGCGGTCGGTGCGGTCACCGTCCCGGCGAGCACGAGCTATGCGACAGCCTTCACGGTCGGCTGGACGGTCACCAATGTCGGGCCCGATCCGACCGGTTCGGCGAGTTGGGCGGATCAGGTCTATCTCTCGCGCGACGACGTGCTCGGTGGCGACGACATCCTGCTCGGCAGCCTCGCCCATGCCGGCGCGCTCGCCGCCGGGGGCGCCTATCAGGGGGCGCTGTCGGTCACGATCCCGGACTCGGCGAGCTATCTCGGCAGCTGGCGCGTCATCGTGCGCACGGCGCAGCTGCCGGGCACCCCGGTGTTCGAAAACGGGCTGACGGCCAACAACGTCGCCGCATCCTCCGCCTTCTCGGTGGTCCGGCCGCCCTCGCCGGACATCGCCGCGACCGGCGTCACGCTGCCGGCCGGCGGCCAGCCGGGCGACGCGCGGACGTTGAGCTACACCGTCACCAATCGCGGCAACCAGACGGCCAGCGCCAATGCGAGCTGGGTCGACTATCTCTATCTCAGCAGCGACGGCACGCTGAACGGCGCGACCTATCTCGCCGCCGTGCCGATCGCGCTCGGTCCGGGCGGGCTCGGCGCCGGCGAAAGTTACACGCGGCAGGTCACGGTCACGCTGCCCAATCTCGCCGATGGCGGCTACCGGCTGATCGTCACGCCCGACATCTACGGCACCGTCACGCAGCCGGGCACGCCGCGGGCCGCGGCTCTCGTCTCGACCGGCGCTGTCACGGTCGCGACGCCCGACCTCGCGGTCGGCACCGTGTCGGCGCCCGTTAGCGCGATCTCGGGCACGACGCTGTCGCTGAGCTGGACGCTCGCCAATCTCGGGCTCGGCGACGCCCGCACGGCCTTCGCGACCACGGTCTATCTCTCGCGCGACGGCGTCGTCGACGGCTCCGACATCGTGCTCGGCAGCGTCAATGCGGCGGCGTTGCCCGCCGGCACGAGCCTGCAGCAGGTGCTTTCCGCGACGTTGCCGCTCGGCGCGATCGGCTCCTACCAGATCCTGGTCAAGACCGATTCCGGGCAGGTGCTGAACCAGTTCGGCCGCAGCGGCAACGACGTCGCCGGCGCCCCGCTGACGGTGACGATCGCGCCTTATGCCGACCTCGCGGTCAGCAACGTCACGGCGCCCGCCCGCGTCATCGCCGATCCGGCCTCGATCCGCGTCGGCTGGACGGTGACGAATGCCGGGACCGGGCAAGGCCAGACCGATAGCTGGTTCGACGCGGTCATCGCCTCCACCGACGCGATCATCGGCAATGGCGACGACATAGTGCTCGGTCGCTTCGCCCGCACCGGCGGCCTCGCGGTCGGGGCGAGCTATTCGCGCGACGTCAGCGTCACCTTCCCGCCAGCGGTGACCGGGCGCTACACGCTGTTCGTGCGCTCGGACGTCGAGCGCGCCGTGTTCCAGAACGGCAGCACCGCCAATGACGACGCGGCGGCCAATCATCCCGTCGACGTGATGACCAGGCCCTTCGCCGACCTCGTCGTCACCGCCGCCTCGGCAGATGCGATCGGCGACAGCGGCCGGCCGGTGACGATCGCCTGGACAGTGTCGAACCAGGGCATCGGGCCGACCGACCAGACGGCCTGGTCCGACATCATCACGCTGCGCGACGCCAACGGCGCGGTCGTCACGCAATGGAACCAGCCGCATCTCGGCGTGCTGGCCGTCGGCGGCAGCTATCGCCGCGAGGCGACGGTGACGCTGCCAAACGGCACCGCCGGCGCCTACACGCTCTCGGTCTCGACCGGCGGACCGTTCGAGTTCATCTACACCGACAACAACAATTCGCAGCCGCTGGCGCTGACGATCAACGCCTCGCCGACGCCCAATCTCGTCGTTCAAGACATCGCCTCGGTCCTGAACGCGACCGAGGGCGACGTGATCGACATCGCCTGGCGGGTCTCGAACGATGGCTTCGCACCGGCGAGCGGGGTCTGGACCGACACGGTGGTGCTACAGCCGATCGACCCGACGAAATCGGCGATCACGGTCGGCAGCTTCACGAACGACCGCACGCTCGCCGCCGGCCAGAGCTACCAGCGCACCGAGCGCTTCCAGCTTCCGGCGCGGATCGAGGGCATCTACCGCGTCGTCGTCACCACCAATTCCAACAGCGCCGTCTACGAATCGCCCGCCGACCGCGCCGACAACCGGCTGGTCGACGCCGATTTGATGACGCTCGCACTGAAGCCGCGCCCGAACCTGCAGGTCTCGCTGGTGGAGGCGCCGAGTATCGCCCAGGCGGGCGGCTCGATCGCGGTGGCCTACACCGTCATCAACCAGGGCACGGTGGCGGCGACCGGGGCCTGGACCGACGCGGTCTATCTCTCGCTCGACGGCAATTTCTCCGGCGACGACATCCGCATCGGCACCTTCGCCAACGGCTCGGCGCTGAATCCGGGCCAGAGCTACCGCACCGAGACCGGCTCGATCACGATCCCCTCGCGCTTCGGCGGGCCGGCCTACATCATCGTCGTTTCGAACTTCAACGGCGCGCTCGACGAATATCCCAACACCGGCGACAACACCCGCGCCAAGGCGATCGCGGTGACGCCGTCGCCGAAGGCCGACCTCGTGCTCTCCAACGCGGTCGCGCCGACACAGGCCGTCGCCGGCTCCGAGATCGAGGTGCGCTTTACCGTCAGCAATCTCGGTGCCGCCATCACCGATGCCGAGAGCTGGGCCGACACGATTTGGATCGCGCGCGACGCGCGCCGGCCGAACACCGCGCCGGCCCATGTCAGGGACGACGGCTCGATCGATTTCGACGGCGGCAACAGCGCCATGCTGCTGGCGACGGTCACCCATATCGGCGCGGTCGCGGTCGCGGACGGCTATCAGGTCACGGCGCGCGTGCGCATTCCCGACAACCTGCTGACCGGCAGCTACTACATCACACCCTGGACCAACCCCTATGGCCAGGTCTTCGAGGACGAGGTCTCGACCAACGTCAATCCTGACGATCCCAACGAATTCAACTCGAGCAACTACAAGGGCAGGCGCATCGAGATCATCGGCAAGGCGATCCCGCCGGCGCCGGACCTCACCGTCACCGCCGTGACCAGCACGCCGCAGGTGCTGGCGGGTCAGGAGCAGCTCACGGTGAGCTGGACGGTGCGCAATGACGGGCCGGGCGGCGTCTCCTCGAGCCAGGCTTGGTTCGACCGCGTCATCCTCTCCGACAGGCCGACGCTGGACGCGCCCGGCGCCAACCAGTTCACGCTCGGCTACTATTACCGCAGCACCGCGCTGGCGCAGGGCGAGAGCTATAACGCGACGCAGACGCTCGATCTCGGGCCGAACGTGGCCGGGCTCTACGTCTTCGTCGAGACCAACACGACGGACGGCACACCCGGCTTGAACCGTCCGGCCGAGACCGACCGAAGCGACAATGTCGGTCGCTCGTCCAGCGTCGTCACCAACCGGGCGTCCAACCTCGTCGTCGCCTCGGTGACGGCCGCGACCGGCGCGGTCTCGGGCGAGCTCACCGACGTCACCTGGGTCGTGCGCAACGACGGCGATGCGATCTGGTCGGGCACGCGGGTCTGGAATGACATCGTCTACATCTCGCAGGATCCGACCTACATTCCTGGCCGCGGCGTTTTCATGGCGGCGGTGGCGCATGGCAATGGCACGCCGCTCGGAACAGGCGAAAGCTATGTCGGGCAGGCGCGCGTCAAGCTGCCGCCCGGCATCGAGGGAAGCTGGTATTTCCACGTCATCACCGATGCCAGCGCCGGCAGCTATGGCGGCGCGGCGGTGGCCGATTCCTTCTACGGGGCGGGGCTGGCATCGCAATCGGGCTACGTCTCCACCGTCTACGAGGCCGGACGGACGGCGGACAATCTCGGCTCGGGCGCGGTCGAGGTGATCTATCGCGAGCCGAACCTGGTCGCGAGCGCGCTGACTCTGGCGGGCTCGATCCAGGCCGGTTCGACGCTCGACGTCGCCTGGACGGTGACGAACCAGGGCAATCGCGAGACCCGGGTCGATCGCTGGAGCGACATCGTCGTGCTCTCGCGCGACCAGAGCTTCGACGCCGGCGACATCGTGCTCGGCTCGTTCGAGCGGATCGGCTCGCTGCTGGCGGGCGCGAGCTATCAGGGCCGCGCCAGCGTCCTGATCCCCGACGAGATCGACGGGCCGTTCTATGTGCTGGTGATGACCGACACGCGGGTCGGTCCGGGCAGCGCCTATTACGGCCCGTTCAGCGACATCGTGCCGGGCGCACCCGGCCTCTCCTCGGCGGCCGACCGCGTCCAGGAATTCGCCAACGAGGGCGACAACAGCCTGGTCGCGGCTCTGACGGTGACGCCGCGGCCGCCGGCCGACCTGCAGGTCACCGCGATCGACGTGCCCGACAGCCTGCTCGCCGGCGACCGGTTCACGCTGAACTACACCGTGTCCAATCTCGGCCCGGGCGACATGGCAGCAGTCGATGCCGGGCGCAGCGACGTGTTCTACCTGTCGCGCGACACCGTACTCGACACCACGACCGACCTCTATCTCGGCATGCGGACCGGCACGGTCGCGCTGGCGTCGGGTGCGACCGACGTCGTCTCGCTGCTGCTCCAGATCCCGCAGCGGCTGGAGGGGGCCTGGTATCTCCTCGTCGGCACCGATCTCGCCAATGCACGCCAGCCGCGCGGGCTCGTCTTCGAGGGCTCGAAGGAGACCAACAACACCGGCGCCAGCCTGGTGCCGATCCTGATCTCGCGGCCGCCGCCGGCCGATCTCGTGGTCGACGGCATCGTCGCGTCCGGCGCGGGCGTCGCGGGCTCGGAGACGACGGTCACCTGGACCGTCAGGAACCAGGCCGAGAACGCCGCCACCGGCGCCTGGGAGGACGCGGTCTATCTCTCGGTCGATGATCGCTGGGACATCGGCGACAAGCTGGTCGGCCGCGTCGCGCACGCCGGCGGGCTCGCGGCGGGCGCGTCCTATCCCGCCTCACTGACGGCCGCGCTGCCGCCGCTGAAGGAAGGCGCCTATCGCTTCATCGTGCGCGCCGACGTTCTCGACCAGGCCGACGAGGGCAATCGCGAAAACAACAACACCGGCGTCTCCGCCAACACCATCTTCGTCTCGGTGCCGACGCTGCTGCTCGGCCAGCCGCTGGCGGGCACGCTGTCGACGGGCGAGGAGCGGCTCTACAAGATCACGGTCGACGAGGGCGAGACGCTCCGGATCCGGCTCGACGGGCTGAACGAGGCCGCCGACAACGAGCTCTATGTCCGCTATGGCGATGCGCCGTCGCCGGCGGCTTACGACGCGGCATATACCAACCCGCTGCATGCCGACCAGCAGGTGCTGATCCCCTCGACGAAACCCGGCGACTATTACGTGCTGGTGCGTGGGGCCAAGCAGCCGGCGCCGGCCACGGGCTTCTCGCTGCTCGCCGACACGCTGCCCTTCTCGATCACCGACGTCACGCCCGACCAGGGCGGCGACGGACGCTATGTCAGCGTCACCATCACCGGCGCGCGCTTCGGCGAGAACGCGCTGGTCAAGCTGATCCGGCCGGATGTCGCCGAGTTCGAGCCGGTGCGCTACCAGGTGATGGACGCGACGCGCATCGTCGCGATCTTCGACCTGACGGGCGCGCCGCGCGGGCTTTACGACGTCGAGGTCACGAACCCGGACGGGACCACGGTCTCGATCGCCTATCGCTATCTCGTCGAGCCGGCGCAGGCGCCCGACGTCACGCTTTCGCTCGGCGGCCCGCGCGTCGTCCCGATCGGCACCAGCGGCATCTACAGCGCCGTGCTGCGCAACCTGACCAATCTCGACACGCCCTATGTCCGCTTCGACGTCTCGACGCCGGAGCTCGGCGGCAACCAGTGGCTGTTCAACCTGCCCTTCGTCCAGACGCAGAACAATGTCACCGGCGTGCCGGACGGCGACGCCAGTGGCCTGCCCTGGGCCACCCTGAACTCGACCGTTGACATCGCCGGCCGGCTGACGGCGCCGGGCTACGCCTTCGACGTCGCCGCCAACGGCTATGTGCCGATCACCTTCTCGGTGACCTCCTATCCCGGCCTGCAGGCGATCATCGACCGCGACTTCCCGGCGCTCCGCGCCTTCCTCTACGCCCGCGATCCGGCGCTGGCGGCGGCCGGGACGCTCGACGCCGGGATCGAGTCGCTCAGGACCTATGACGAGGCGCTCTACGCGATCTTCCGCAATCCGACGCTGGATGTGATCGACGAGGCGATCAAGCCCTTCATCCCGTTCCAGTTCTACGTCGCGGCCAGCGCTACCGCGATGACCCGCGCCGAGTTCGTCGCCGACCAGACGGCGCAGGCCAAGCGGCTGCGGGCGGCGATCCTCGCCGATCCGACGGCCGGCGCGGCGCTGATGGTGATCGCCGCCGACGAGGACGGCTTCGTCTCCGGCTATCTCGGGGCGCTGGAGACGGCCGGGCTGCTGCGGCCGGAGGGCACCGCCCCGCCGATCCGCTCCAGCGCCAAGGTCGCGAGCCTGGTCTCGACGCTGGCGATGGGCCTGGTGCTCGGCCCCGATGGCGACAAGCTGGTCGGCGACGGCGACCTGACCACCTTCTTCACCGCGGTCAGGCGCTGGTATGGCGATACGCCCTCGACCACCGCGCCGCTGGCCCGCAAGGACGTGCGCTACTCCGAGGAGCTCGGCTTCTACGAGGTGCCGGTCGCGCGCCTGCCGACGGCGGCGGAGGCGGATCTCGGCCTGTCGCAGCCGACCTATTTCCAGGCCTACAACGTGTTCTCGCCGTTCAGCGACGGCCGCAACACGCCGGATTTCGGCTCGGACGCCTCGACCGGCCAGCTCAAGAGTTTCGATCTGCGCCGCTTCCTGGCGCAGGCTGCGCTCGCCGACGCCACGGTCGCGGTGCTCGGCCCGGAAGGAGCCGGCGCGAGCAACGCCGTGCCGGCCAATACGGCGCTACCCTGGCAGGTCAGCTTCAGCAATCCCGCGGCGAGCGGCGCGCCGGTGCGCGAAATCCGGATCGCGACAGAGCTCGACGCCTCGCTCGACCTGTCGAGCTTCCGGCTGGGCACGCTGACGATCGGCGACATCACCGTCGGCGTGCCCCAGGACCGCGCCCGCTTCCAGGCCGATTTCGACTTCACCGCCTCGAAGGGCTTCGTGCTGCGCGTTTCGGCCGGCCTCGACGAAGCCAGCCGGATCGCGACCTGGTTGATCCAAGCGATCGATCCCGCCACCGGCGAGGTGATGAAGACCGGCCAGGCCAGCCTGCTCGTCATGGCCGGCAGTGGCTCGGGCGCGCGCGGCTCTGTCGCCTACAGCATCGAGGCGCGCGACGATGCGGCGACCGGAGCGACGGTCAAGGCCGCAGCCAGCGTCTCCTTCGACGGGCGCCCGGCGCTGGCCTCGGCGCCCGCGACGGTGCTGTTCGACCTCGTCGCGCCGACGACGGCCCTGACGGTGCGCGGCGTCGGCGGCGGCGTCTATGACCTGTCCTGGATCGCGACGGACAGCGGCGCGAACGCCTCCGGCATCCGCCATGTCAGCCTCTATGCCGCTGATGGCGACGGCGCCTTCCAACTCATCGGCAGCCAGCTCACCAGCTCGAATTTCGTCTTTGCCGGCGTCGACGGGCACAGCTACCGCTTCCTCGCGCTCGCCACCGACATGGCCGGCAACCGCGAGCGCAACGCCGGCACCGATGCGATCGGCTCCGACGGCTACGTCGTCAATCTCGGTGGCGCGCCCGCGGCGCAGACCACGGCGGAGACGCCCACGCAGGCCCCGCCTCCCGCGAGCGGCGGCACCGCCAACGCCCTGTTCGTCCAGGCGCAAAGCGCGGTTCCGACGCCGGCCTCGACGGCGCGGCCGAGCGGCTATGCGGTCGCGATCGCGCCTTTCGCATTGGAACGCTTCGCGACCGGCCTTGGGACGAGCGGCGTCGGCGTCGGCGCGATGGCGCTGGCGGAAGCCGCCGACGGCACGGTCATCGCCAGTGGCGGCGCCAATCGCGGCTCGCTCTACCGGTTGTCGAAGGATGGCGGCGCGGCCGGCCAGCCCTTCGCGACGCTCGACACGCCGATCTTCGCGCTCGCTTTCGACGCGCAGGGCAGGCTTTGGGCGACCACCGGCGGCGACGCGCTGCTGCAGCTCGACCCGCAGAGCGGCGCGATCCTCGCTCGCTACGGCACCGGCGTGACGCAGGCGCTGGCGGTCCAGCCCTCGACGGGCCGGATCTTCGTCTCGACCGGTGACGGGATCGCGAGCTTCGATCCGGCGACCGGCGCCTTCACGCCGTTCTCGCGGGTCCGCGTCGACGCGCTCGGCTTCGATGCCGAGGGCAGGCTCTGGGGCACGAGCTGGCCCGATCGCGGCTCGCTCTATGTCTTCGACGCCGCAGGCAAGGCGCAGGTCGTCGTCGATGTCGACCTGCAGATCGATTCCTTCGCCTTCGGCCGCGCTGGTACGCCCTTCGCAGGCCTCGTCTTCCTCAGCGACAATGGTGGAGCCGGCCTGCCCGGTGGTGCCGCCGGGCGGCTGCTGGCGCTCGATCTCGCCACCCGTGGGCTGGTGACGGTCGCGCGCGGCGGCGAGCGTGGCGAGCAGGTCGTCGCGACGGCGGACGGACGCATCCTGATCGCGCAGACTGGGGGCATCGACGTCGTCGCGCCGAAGGTGACGCCGCGGATCATCGCGACGACGCCGGTCGACGGCGCGCTGGTGCCGCGCGCTCTGCCGGTGATCACGGCGACCTTCTCGACCGACATGGCACAGCTCGGCGCGAACGATCCGCGCTCGGTCGAGGATCCCGCGAATTATCTGATCGTGCGTCAGGACGGGCTGGTCACGCCGGTGCAATCGGTGAGCTACGATGCCACAACCCGGACGGTACGCCTCACAACCGGGCTGCTGCCGCCCGGCACGCACATGCTGCATTTCGCGACGACGATCGAGAGCACGCTCGGCGTGGCGCTGTCGACCTCGCCCAATGTGATCTTCTCGACGCTGATCGACCTCAGCGACGTGCTGACGCTGAGCTTCACCGGGACGCGCTCGAGCCGGATCGACGGCACCGTCTCCTACGACGTCGCGGTGACCAATACGGGCGGACAGGACATCTATGGCCCGCTGACGCTGCTGATCGACCCGGCGACGGGCTTCGCAGGCCATCCCATCGGCGGGACCGCCGACGCCAGCGGCGTGTTCATGGTCGATCTCAGCGCCGCGCTCGATCCGGCCGCCGGCCGGCTTCGCCCGGGCGAGACGGTCTCGGGCCAGACGGTGACGATCACCGGCCAGGGCGCGCAGGCGATCCAGCTCGGTCACGGCATCTTCGCGCTGGCGCCGACCAATGCCGCGCCGGTCATCACCACGGCCGCGCCGTCGTCGGCGACCGCCGGCACGCCGTTCGTCTATCAGGCGGTCGCGACCGACGAGGCGCCGGCCCAGTTGACGTGGCTGCTGCTCAAGGGGCCGGCCGGCGCGAGCATCGACGCGGCGGGCCGGCTGACCTTCGCTCCCACAGCAGCCACGCCCGCCGAGGTCGCGGTGGTGATCCGCGCCATCGATCGGTTCGGCGCCTGTGCCGAGCAGAGCTTCACGTTGCCGGTCGAAGGCGGCAACGCCGCGCCCGTCGTCGCCGATCTCGCCGAGACGGTGACGATCTCGGCCGGCCAGGCGCTGACGCTGCAACTGACCGCGAGCGATCCGGAAGGCCGCCAGCTGATCTACGACGCCGATCTCCTGCCGCCGGGCGCGCGCTTCGATGCGGCGACACACATCCTGAGCTGGACGCCGACCTATGCCCAGGCCGGAATCTACCGCAATGTCACGCTGACTGTCAGCGACGGCGTCAGCACCGTCGCCAAGACGGTGGCCGTGACCGTGCTGCCGGCCGATGCGCCGCCGCTGCTCGCGCCGATCCCCGCCATCACCATCGCCGAAGGCGACCCCTTCCGGCTGACGCTGCGCGGCAGCGATCCCGATGGCGGCGCGGTGACCTATTCCAGCCTGTTCCTGCCGCCGGGATCGCGTCTCGATCCGGATACCGGCGTGTTCGAATGGACGCCGAGCTATGTTTCGGCCGGCGTCTACGACGTGCCGTTCCGTGTCACCGATGGCACCAGCCTGACGACGCGCACGGCGCGGATCACGGTGCTCAACGTCAATGCCGCGCCGGTCTTCGTGCCGCGCGGGCCGTTCCAGATCGGCGAGGGCCAGCCGATCGTGCTGTCGCTTTCGGCGACCGATCCGGACAACCCGTTCTACGTGCCGCCGTCGCGCAACGCTGCGGGCGAACTCGTGACGGTCGAGGACGGGCCCGCAGCCACGATGAGCTACCGGGTCGAGGGGCTGCCGCCCGGAGCGAGCTTCGATCCGCAGACCCAGCGTTTCGCCTGGACGCCCGGCTACGACCAGGCCGGCACGCATGAGATGCGCATCTTCGCGACCGACACCGGCGACGGCGGCGCGCCGCTGACGACGATGACGGTGGTCCGCTTCGACGTCGCCAACGCCAACCGCGTGCCGGTTGTGACGCCGATCGCCAACCGGACCGTGACGGCCGGGGCGAGCCTCGACATCCCGGTGATCGCGACGGATCTTGATGGCGACGCGCCGAACTTCAGCGTGGTGCTGCAGCCGGCCTCGGCGGCGGGCCAAATCCAGCTCTCGGTCACGCCGATCGTGCTCGGGCCCGACAGCGGCTTCGTGACCTTCGTCCCCGGTCCGGCGGGGGCAGGGACGATCCGCGTCTCGCCGACGGCGTTCGACCGCGGCAACTATGTCATCACTGTCCGCGCATCGGACACGGTCCAGCCCGAGCTCAGCGGCGAGGCGCGCTTCGTGCTGAGCGTGACGGCGACCAGCATCCCGCCGCGCTTCGCGCCGATCGGCGACAAGGTCGCGATCATCGGCCAGCCGATCGTGTTCGACGTGCTGGCGCGCGATCCGGACCAGGCGCCGCTGACCTTCGCCGCCCAGAACCTGCCGACAGGCGCGACCTTTCTCGGCCTCTCGACCTATGGCGTCGCCCGCTTCTCCTGGACGCCGACCGAGGCCGAGGCCGGGACCCACGCGATCACGCTGACCGTCACCGACGACGGCGCCGGCAACCCCGCGCTGATCGGCAGCGACAGCGTCGTCGTGACGCTGCGGGTGCGGGCGACCAATGCCGCCCCGGTGATCGACGCGATCCCGCAGCAGAACGTCGCCGAGGGCGCGCTCCTCGTCATCGTGCCGACTGCGGCCGATCCCGATGGCGATCCGCTGCGCTACGGCGTCAGCGGCCTGCCGAGCGGGGCGGTGTTCGACAGCTTGACCGGCACGATCAGCTTCCGCCCGAGTTTCGAGCAGGCGGGCCGCTACGAGGGCATCCGGCTGACGGCGACCGACGGCCAGCTCTCGGCCAGCACGACCTTCGCGCTGGTGGTCACGCCGGTGAACCGCGCGCCGCTGCTGGCGCCGATGTTCGCGCAGTCCGGTCGCGAGGGCACCTCGCTCTCGTTCCAGCTCGTCGGCGCCGATCCCGATGGCGAGGCCGTGAGCTTCGCTGTGGTCGGTGCGCTGCCCGCGGGTGCGAAGCTCGATCCGGTCTCCGGTCGGTTCGAATGGACGCCGGGCTTCGCGGCGGCGGGCGACTACACCCTGCGCTTCGCGGCGATCGACGCCGCCGGGGCGCGCGGCGAGACCGACGTGCTGCTGCGGATCGACAATGTCGCGCAGATCCCGGTGCTCGAGCTGTCCAATCACTCGGTGGTGCTGGGCCAGACGCTCTCGCTGCAGCTCGGGCTCGGCGCGATCGATCCCGGCGCGACCATCGTCTGGTCGGCGGCCGGCCTGCCCGCCGGCGCCACGCTCGATGCGCAGAGCGGCCTGCTGAGCTGGACGCCGGGTCCGGCGCAGAGCGGCGATTATCTCGTGCGCGTCACCGCGACGAACGGGCCGGTCGCCACGACCGAGCCGATGATCCTGCGCGCCGGCCTGGCACCCGAGGGCCCGGTGGTCAGCATCACCGCGACGCCGTCCGGCGTCGTGCAGCCGGGCCAGCACGTCACTCTGGGCGCGCGTGCCGCCGGCTTCGCCGATATCGCGAGCATCGTCCTGACCGTCGACGGCGTCCCGGTCGCGCTCGACGCGCAGGGGCGCGGCACCTTCACCCCGACCGACCCCGGCCGCTACGTCGTGGTCGCGACGGCGACCGATGCGGACGGCCGGGTCGGCACGCTGACGCGCATCCTGCGCGTCGCCGATCCCGCCGACACGCAGGCTCCGGTCGTGACGCTCGGGGCGCTCGCGGGCGGAGACGTCATCGCGCCGATCGTGCTGAGCGGCGTCGTGAGCGACGCCAATCTGGATGGCTGGCGGCTCGATCTCGTGCGCGTCGCCACCGGGGCGGTGATGACGATCGCCGCCGGAATCACCGGCGTCAGCGGCGCGCTGGCGACGCTCGATCCCGGCAGGTTCGAGACCGGCGGCTATGTGCTCAGGCTGGTCGCGGTCGATCTCGCCGGGCGGACAAGCGTCACCGAGACTGCGCTGGTGCTGAACGCCGCTCCGAGCGGACGCGCCATCCGCATCGAGGACGGCTTGGCCACGACGCTCGGCGGCCATGCAATCACGCTCGCTCATGCGTATGACGACGCCATCACCGATCGCGACATGGGGCTCGGCGCCGGCTGGCGGCTGACCTTGCGGGACGTCTTCGTCGAAACCGACCTGCCGGCCGCGACCGACGGGCTCGGCCAGCCCTTCCGCGACGGCACGCGCATCTTCCTGACGACGCCGGACGGTGTGCGCCACATCTTCACCTTCCATGGCGCGCGCGACGGCAGCGCGGTTTCGCCGACATATGGCGCCGTCTTCGGTGACGACGGCAGTGGCTGGAGCCTCGCCGTCGAGGGACGGCGACTGACGCGCGTCGGCGGCGCCTATTACGACATCCTGACCGGGCTGCCCTTCGATCCGACGCGCGAGGGCGGCGCGCCGCTGGTCCTGACCGGGCCGGACGGCACGCGCTACGAGATCAATGGCGGGCGCGGCGTCAGGGCCGTGCGCTTCGCCGACGGGGTGAGCTGGACCATCACCGATGCCGGCGTCACCGCTTCGAACGGTGAGCACATCGCCTTCACCGAGGATGCCGGTGGGCACCTTGCCAGCATCGCCGCGCCGGACGGCACGACGCTGCGCTACCTCTATGACGACAACGGCAAGCTGATCGGCGTGCGCCGTGCCGACGCGGCGGTGACGACGCTCTACGGTTACGACGCCGACGGCTTCCTGGCTCTGGCGGCGGGGCAGAACGGCGTCTCCTTCGATCCGGCGACGCGGGTCGCGACGCCGCTCGCCGGTTCGCTCGGGGCCACCGGCAGGGCGATCGCCGCCGCGACGACCGGCGTGCTGGCCGCAGGCGAGACGCAGTCCTTCGCATTGGCGATCCGGCCGAGCGAGGTCGAAACCTCTCTCGGCGGCGGCATGCTGCTAGGCGTCGTCGTCACGGGGACGGGCGGGCTCGTGCCGGGCGTGCCGCAGCTCGACGGGTTGACGCCGCTGCTCTCGCGTAGCGGTCCGGGCGAGGCCTTCGCGCTGTTCCGCGTCGATGCCGCGGGCCTCGCCAGGCTTTCGCTTTCGGCCGCGAGCGGCGGCGCCTTCCGGCTCGAGCTCTTCATCGCCGGCGACCTCGACGGCTCCGGCGCGGTCGATGGTGCCGATGTCGTCGCGCTCGGGGCGGCGCTCGGATCGCATCGCGGCGAGTCTAGCTATCGCGTCGCTGCCGACGCCGATCGCGACGGTGATGTCGATGCCGACGACCGGGCGCTGCTCTATGCCAATTACGGCTTCAGCGTCGACCGCGCGCCGATAGTCGATACGACCGCGCTCAAGACCTATGAGGGGCTCGGCATCGCCCCGGGCACGGCCCAGCTCGCGGCCGACGCGGAGGGCGGGCCGGTCTTCATCCGCCTCGTCGGCGCCCAGCATGGCGTGGCGAGGCTCGCGGCCGATGGCGGCGGCGTTCTGTTCACGCCGGATGCCGGCTACACCGGCGCGGCCTCGTTCACGATCATCGCCGATGACGGCTGGATGGAGAGCGGGCCGATCGCCATCCCGGTCGCGATCTCGGATGCGGCGCTGGTCAGGATCGACTTCTCCTCGCGCGCGCCGAAGCTCGCCATCGGCGAGACCCGCGCGATCACGATCAACGCGACCTTCGCCGACGGCGTGACCGTCGTCGCGCCGGGAGCCTACGTCAATCTGCAGACCGAGAATCCGGCGGTCGCCTCGGTCGGCGCGTCCGGCCTGCTGTCTGGCCTGACGCAGGGCTACACCGTGCTGTCGGCGAGCCGCAATTCCGCCAGCGCGCTCACCGCGGTCATGGTCGGGCGGCCGCTGACCTATGGCGACGAGCTGCTGCTGGCGAGCGGCGTCACGGTCTATCCAGGCGCGGTCGCGCTCACAGCCAATGGTGGCACGCGCCTGGTCCAGGTGTTGCGAGACGTGGCGGACTCGGCCAGCGATCTGCGCACCGATCCGCAGACGCGCATCGTCTCCTCGGACAGCTCCGTCGTGCAGGTCGGCCCCGGCGGCCGGATCACCGGCGTCAATGCCGGCACGGCGACGCTGACGATCATCCACAAGATGCTGGAGGAGCGCATCGAGGTGCGCGTCTCCGACGTGATCGGCGCGAATGGCGACACGATCGGCCTCGATGGCGGCGTCGTGCGCAACGCCGACGGCTATCAGGTCGCGATCGCTCCCGGCGCCCTGCTGCGGCCGGCGGAAATCGCGATCCGGACGCTCGATCCGGCCTCGCTCGGGGTGAATGCGCCGGCCTTCGCCGGCTGGACCGCGGGGCCGGCCTTCGAGCTCGACACCTCCGACGTGCCGATCGATACGCCGCTACAAATCGCCATCCCGACGCAATTTGCGGCCGGCGACGCGGTGCGTTTTTACAAAGTCGGGCCACTGGTCGTCGACGGCGTGGTCAAGCAGGGGCTGATCGAGGTCGATTCCGGTTTCGTCGACGACAATGGCGTCGCCCGCACCGCCTCGAAGCCCTGGCCCGGCATCTTCGAGCAGGGCCGCTATCTGGTGATGAGCATCGGCTCGGCGCTGCGCGACGCTGTCGGGAATCTGACGAATTTCTCGCTGGCCGCCGGCGGCGCCCAGTTCGCGATCAACCTGCTCGGCGGCGCCGTGCTGGCGGCGCGCGCCGTGAGCGCCGTGATCTCGGCGCCGGGCAACGCGGTTCTCGGCGTTATCGGGCTGCCGTTCAAGGCGCTGACGCTGACGCTCGGCGGCGGACCGCAGCTGGTCGGCCTCGGCGAGGTGACGCCGGAGGGCGCCTTCCCGCTCAGCACGGTGACGGCGAACATCGACACCGGCCGCATGCAGTCGGCGAACTTCCAGTTCTTCGAGCCGAGCAGCGTCGCGGTCGCTAGCAACGCGCCACGAATCACGTCGGGCGAGGTCGTCTTCGGCAGCCTGCCGCATCATGTCAAATCCGGCGCGTTCGCGGTGATCAGCGCCTACAATCTGTTTTCGACCAACCTGTTTTCACCGGGCTACACGGCTGATGATGTCGACAAGGTGCGCATCATCGTCGGCAATGTTTCAGATGCCGATCTCACGCCGGACAACCTGACGCGCCGATACGATCTCGAAGTCGAGGGCGGCTACATCCTGCGTCCGCAGGACATCGAATTGTCCGACAATCCCAGGCTCGGCGACAAGATATGGTTCGACACGCCCGAGAACGTGGCGCTCGGATCGACGACGATCCGCGTCGTGCGTGTCGGCTATCAGCTCTCGCTCGGCACCAGCGATCAGGCATCGGTCTATGCCAAGCCAGGTGTGCTGGGCCTGCCCTATTTCCACGACCTCGCCGCAGTATCGAGTGCTCCTTTCCAATTCGAAGCGCGCACCGACTTCACCTTCGTCGCCGTCGCTTCTGGCGACCTGACCGTTGATGGACGCAATATCCGCACCGACCAGGTCGCCGTCATCGACCCCAATGCGGGACCCGACCACGGACCCGAACTCGTGGCCCGCATCCCGATCGGGACCAACAATATCGCCGAGGCGGTGAAGGGCCGCGGCGGCGCCTACGACCTGATCCTGACCCCCGACAATGCGCGCGCCTATGTCGCGCTGCGGGACACGGGTGCGATCGCCGTCGTCGACACGATGCTGCTCAAGCAGATCGACGTCGATTCGCACACGATCGGCAACAACCTGATCTCGCTGACGAAAGGCGGGGGCAGCGCCGCGCCATTCGCGATGGCGATGGACCGCGACGGACGCTTCCTCTACGTCGCCGATTTCAATCAGCCGGTGATCCACGTCATCGATATCCGGCCAAATTCAAAGACTTTCAACCAGAAGGTGGCGGCGTTCAATCTGGACCTGACGGCCGGCAGCGGAATCCGCGACATCGCCTTCACGCCCGACGGTACGCAGCTCGTGGTCACGCTGCCGGGTCCCGGCGCCAACAGCGTCACCTCGGCCAAGGGCGGCGGCCTGATCGCGATCTACGGCGCGCCGGATGTCGATGCGATCCTGGAAGGCCGGCCGAGCAAGCCTGGCGGCAAGGTCCAGACCGACCTGTTGCTGGTGCGGTCGTTCAGCGACGTGCTCGGCGTGCAATTGCGCGAGCCCTTCACCGTCAAGACGCTGGTGGGGCCAGACGGCAAGACGCGGATCGTCTACACCGACCGCTCGAACGACGCCGCCGGCATCGGCATATTGGTGCGCTCGGAGGGCGTCTGGAGCGCCGAGCGGCTGATCCCGCTGACCATCGCCGGTTCGCGCGTCACCCAGCGCGGCGATTCCTTCGACGTCTCAGACGCGATCGACATCGTCTGGACCTCGGATTTCGCCTATGCCTTCGTGCAAGGCTATGACCGCCTGACCTGGGGCGACGTCGAGCGCGATCCGTCGCTCGACCCGTTCCAGCCGGCGGGCTCGAACATCGGCGTCATCGCCAATCCGTTCGGGCCGAGCGCCAAGCTCGTCGCGGCGACCCGCATGATCCCGCAGGGCTGGGCCCAGGGTCTCAAGCTTTCCGAAGACGGCAGCCTGCTCTACGCCTCCTATTCGGGGGTGGGCGGCGTCTTCGTCTTCGACGTCAACGCGATCCGCGCCCAGACACCGCCGGCCGTCGACACCGGCTTCGCCCGGCAGCAGGGCATCGACGACATCTGGGGCGGCTATGGCGACCGCGTCGGTCCGCTCAGCCTGTTCCATCCATCGACGGGCGAGCGGATCAGCTATCCCTTCGCACTCAGCTACGACTACAACGCCGACATCGACATCCGCGCCGATTTCGCGATCCGCCTCGACGGAGCCAACACGGTCCTCGGGCCGAGTTCGCCGAACTCCGTCAACGCTCCGATCGGCACGGGCGGTTATCCGCGCGGCATCGACACGCAGGATTCGGTGATCCGGCTGATCAGCCCGGTCGGCGGCGAAGGCGTGGCGGACACAACGCCGACCTTCAGCTGGGAGGTGCTGCGCCCGCTGGTCGAGACAGAGCTCTTCATCTCGGTTGCGCCGTCGGGCTCCGGACTGTTCCCGGGCGACGAATCGGACGAGCTGCACAATGCCCTGATCAAGCTCGGCTTCGAGCCCCGCACGCTCGACGGCGATCCGACCAAGCCCTATGCCGGAGACGGCAACCGCAACCGCATCTATGCCCGCAATTTCAAGGCGGTGGCGCCGGGAACGACGATCAGCTTCGCGTTGCCGGAGTTCGCGGAGCTGACCAAGGGCCAGACCTATTGGTGGGGCGTCCGCGCCAAGGTCGCCAACGGCGTCGTCGAGAAATCGGAGAGCTTCCGCGTCACGCCCGGAGCGCATTTCGGCGAAGCGAGCTATCCTTTCACCGCCGTTACGGCGATCGTGCCCGGCATGACGCCGCTGGCCACGCCGGACCAGCCGATGCTGACGTCCTCAATCGAGCTCGCCAAGCGGATCGCCGCGCAGAATGACGGCCTCGCCTTCGTCTACAAGCCGAGCAATTACGGGCCCCAGACAGACGGCTTCATCAAGCTTCCCGACTTCCTGCTCGGCTCGGATTTCCAGGCGCTGACGAGGCCGCTGAGCAGGCCCGAGGATGCGCTCGGCAAGATGCTGGTCATTGTGTTCGACTGGACCGATGCGTCCTACATCCCAGATTCCGGCTTCGCCGAGGCGGCGGCCGACGCCTTCGTCGCCGCGCTGAGCGGCATCGACCAGCGCGTCGGCGGCGGTGTGTTCTCCTCGCCGGTTCACCTGATCGGCCAGGGCCGCGGCGCGGTCGTGACCAGCGAGATGGCGCAAAGGCTGCTCGCCCGCTTCGGCGTGACCGAGGGCCAGCGTGGCGGCAAGTTGCCGGATCTGCAGGTGACGACGCTCGATCCGCACGACCAGGACCAGGCGACGCTGAACATCCCCGTCGCCGACTTCTTCCGCGTGATCTCCGCTGTCGGCAAGCTCGCCGGGCTCGTGCCTTTCGAGCCGCTCGTCATCGCCGGAAACGCCATCGCCAAGGTTGCGGATGCCGTCGTCAACGTCTTGACGGGGCTCAGCCTCGATTCTGTATTCTACGGCAATTTCGGTGATCCCAAGATACAGGTCTGGAAGGGGATCGATTTCTCCGACAACTATTACCAGACTCAAGGAAAGGCCGAGGCGAGCACGATCGCGGCGCTGCTGCCCGGCGGCCAGATCCGCTTCAACTGGACCTTCACGCCCAACGGTCATTCGCTGGCTGCCGCCGGGGGAGCCGATGCCGAGATCAACCTGAACGGCCGCCCTGGCTTCACCGAGGACGACGCGCTGTTTGGCTTCCTCGGCGCCGGCACGGTCCATCGCCGGGTGACGTCGTGGTATCTCGGAACCGCCGATCTCTCGGCCGGCGAAGTGCCGGAGCATCTCTTGCCGCGCAGCAGCGTCGGCACGGCGGCCGAGTTGCTGGCGCGCCCGCTCTTCCCGCCCGACATGATCTGGCGTTCTCTGTCTGATCGCAATTACGAGTCGATCCGGCCCTATAGCTGGCTCGAAGCGTTCATCGACACCACGAACGATCTGGCCCAGACGGGTAAGAACACGCCTTTTTTCGCCGCGGGGCAGAAAGCGATCGAGCTGCTCGTCGGCGACGGTCATATCAGCCGCTACGCCCCAGGCGATGTCGGGCTCGTCCAGAGCCTGATCGGCGGCCGCAGCGTCTCGCTCGGCCTCGGCGGCTGGTATTATGCCCGCGAGATCGAACGCGACCCCAAGGACGAGGGCTACGACAAGGTCCTGTTCAACGACTATTCCTGGGAGGGGACCGCCAGCGGCTGGTTCTATTCAGCCGCCGGCGGCGGCAAGGAAGATCGGCCGAAGGCCGATGCGAGCGCCCGTCCGGAGGTGACGTCGCAGCCGATTCCCGACGTCTTCAACGGCGATTTCCAGGCGAGCCAGAAACCGATCTATGCCCGTTTCCCGATCGGTTTCGAGATGCCGGGCTGGTCCTTCGAGGGCGGAAGCGGCGGCTATTTCCAGGGCATCCCGCGGCCAGGCTCGGGCCTGAGATTTCGGCTGAACGAAGCGTTCTTCGACAAGATGATGCGCGATTCGGGACTGCTCGCCTCGACCGAAGCAGACACCATCAAGTTCCAAGCGGTCGAATACCTCAAGTCGATCATCAACGTGTTCAGCGGCAATCTCTACGATTCGGCGATCAAGACCCCCGATGCGGTCTTCGCCGCCATCGGCAAGATATTCTCCGAACTCGCCAGCGACCTCTCGCAGGGCATCACCAGCGGATCCACCGTCGGCTTCTCGGCGCTCCAGCGCGTTTTCGCTGGGCTTCAGGCGAATGGCAGCAATCTGATCTCGACGCTCGATCCCAAGAGTGTCGCCGGCGCCACCAAAGGCTTCCTGACCAATATCGGTCTCTCCTTCTTCGCCAGCCTGATGCAGTACATCCAGGCGAACCTGATCGACTGGTCCTTCGAAATCGTCAGCGGCGACCCACTCATCCACAATCTGATGGTGCTCGATCAGAACAAGACGACGCTCGCCTTCGACTACAAGACCAAGCTTGCCGACAATGAAGTCGCCGGCTCGGAAATTCAGGTCTGGTTCGATCTCGACAACGGCACGGCGCGGCCGACGCGCACTCTCGTCGGCTCCGTCAAGATCGGCGATGAAATCATAAGCTCTGCCAATTCGAACTACGACGTCTGGCTGCGAGCCGGCATCGAAATCCCCGAAGCGCTGCGCGGCAAGGCGGGGCGGCTGGTGTTTCAGTTGGTCAAGCCTTACGTCACCAACCCATTCTCGACTGTCGAGATCGACAACATCAGCTATTCGAGCTTTCGGATCGAGGAGAGCAACGGCAAGCGCAACGACAATGTGCTCTTCTTCACCGACAATGTCAGGCCGAACTCCGACCAGCCCGATGTCGAGAAATTCGGGCGCGACAAGGATGCGCTGCTGACATACGGGGCCAATTACGACAGCGTCACCGTCGTCAATCCGACGACAGCCGAGGTCGAGTTCACCATCGACATCGCGCCGAACCATTTCGTCGGCGTCGCCTTCGACACCACCACCGAACTCTACAATGGTGGAACGCAGGGCACGAAACTGCACTTCACGGTCGCGGCGCAGGGCCGCAAGGTAATCAATTTCTTCGCCACCCTCGACGCCGACTGGTTCCGCAACCTGACGACGCAGGAGGCGCTGGTCCTCTCGGCGGACGTCAAGATCACGCCGGTCACGGGTGCGTCCGGCGGCGCGCAGACGCTCAAGCTGTTCTATGTGCCAGACATCAGCGACGACAACCCGTATGACGGCAAGCTCTCGCTGCGCGACACGCTGGAGAACCAGAAGCGGACCTTCCGGATCGAGGCCGACGACGCCGGACTTTCGGCGGGCCTGAAGTCGACGAGCGAGCGCTTCTTCCAGCTCTCCACCGCGCAGGCGACGAGCGGCGGCGGCGAGGTCCACGAGCTGACCTTTAGCGCGGAGTGGCGCAGCATATTGGCGCAGAACTTCAATCAGATTCTCACGCCCGACCGGATGCCGACGCCGCGCACGGGGGCGGTCGAGTTCAGCTATGGCGGCAACGTCATCGGCTCGATCGGCGTCGAGGCGCGCATCCGCGAGGTCACCACGGTCGATCTGCGCCCGCTCGCACAGAAGATCCTGAACATCCTGACCTATCTGCGCATGGAGCAGTATTTTCCGGACGATCCGCTCGTCCCGTCGGTCGACGCCAACGGGCTCAAGGCCGGCGACTACTCGCAGCTTCCGAACCTGTTCGAATACGGTGTCGTCGGCGTCACGGGCGGGCTACCGATCGGCTATCTGGATGCAGACCAGTTCCGCCAGTTCTGGACGAGCCTGGAGACCCGGGTGCTGATCTGGGCGAAGCCGATGATCGAGGCCGGCACGCTCAAGCTGATCCTGCCGAGCGATTCCGATCTGAGCGTGATCGTCAATTTCCTGACGCCCGACCGGGTCGATTCGCAAGGTAATTCGACCGGCATCGAGATCCGCGGCGTGCGCGGCGCCGTCGTCGATGACCCGTCGACTCCGGCGAGCGCGAAGCGCGATCCCTACGACCAGGCCCGGCTGAGCTACGGCTTCCTCGATTTCGACACGCAGCGGGCGGTCCGGTCGCTGGTCAATCCGGCAGCGTTGACGGACACCCTGTTCGGGACAGAACCACTGCTCGCCGACATGACGGCTGCGTCGCTACGCTACCGGCTGGAGCGCATCGTCAATCCCCGCGACGTCGAGATCGTCGGCCATGACGACACGCCGGTTGCCGAGCGAGGCGGCGTGGTCTTCTCGATCCTCGGCGCGCTCAGGCAAGTGCCGTATTATTCGAGCTCCGAGGCCGAGAAGGGCCGGATCGACATGGGCCGGCTGTTCGGCACCATCCTCGTGCACGAGCTCAGCCACCCGCTCGGACTGCAGGACGAGTACAACAACGTCTTCGACTATCGTCCATTGACGACGCCGGAAAGCTACATGTCGGCGACGCCGGCGTCCCAGGCCTTCGGCCCGGATCCGACGCTCAAGATCACGCAATTTCAGCGCCAGGCGCTCGAGCTCGCGACCGCGCATGGTGCCAATCCGCGCAGCCTCTACGAACTCAGCGACAGCGAGTTGCGCGACTTCGCCAAGACGGTGCTGCACCTGACGGCGGCGCGTACCTTCCCGCTCTACGGCAATTCGGCCGATCCGGTGGTGACGCGCCTCGCCTTCGAGCCGGACCCAGCGGCAGTACAGGACGGCGTGCCCGCTGATCCGTTCGAGGCGGCGCTGCTGACGAATGCCGCGCGCAATGCGCTCGCGGCCGGTATCGCGGCGGACTGGGCGACGATCCCGGTCGGCCCTGGCGCGCCCCTGGTCAATGGCGCCTTCTCGATTGCCGATCCGGGCGATTCCGGCTTTGGCTGGGCGCTGCGCGGCGGGGCTGGTGTCTCAGGCGGCGAGCTCCTGCTGTCGGAGAACGCCGATGTCGCGACGCGGGCGACGCAGAGCTTCACGGTGCCGGCCGGCGCCAGGACGCTGTCGCTGACGATCAGCGATCTCGTGCTCGACGCGACCAGCGGGCTGCCGCCGGACGCCTTCGAGATCGCGCTGCTGGCGCAGGACGGCAATCCGGCCGCCGGCAATATCGGGCGCTTCGGCTCGGATGCGCTGCTCAACATCCAGGCCGACGGCAGCTACAGCGCCGCCTCGACGGTCGCCCTGCGCGGCAACGCGACCGGGCAGACGGTCTCCGGGCGCGGACCCTTCGTGGTTACGATCGACATCAGCGGCATCCCGGCTGGCCAATTCGTCACGCTGTTCTTCGACGTGATCGGCTTCGGCGCGGCGCAATCCTCGGTGCGGATCGACGACGTCGCCTTCGATGTCGCGAACCGGCCGCCGCAGGCCCATGCGGTCAGCGCCGAGACGGTGAGCGGCGCGGCTGCGATCGAGATCCGGCCGGATGTCAGCGATCCCGATTTCGGCGAGCGCTTCACCTATGTGCTCGACCGTTCCGGCCTCGCCGGCGAAGTGACGCTGCGGGCCGACGGCGTCTTCGTCTACGATCCGGGCTCCGCCTTCGCCGGCCTGCCGCCCGGCGCTAGCGGCACCGACCGTTTCAACTACACCGTGACGGACACAGCCGGCGCGACCTCGACCGCGACGGTCACGATCGCCGTGCGCAGCGCCAGCGCGCCGGAAGGCGACAAACCCCTCGTCGTCGAGGCGACGACGTTCGAGCCTGGCCGCCTGACCGTGCGCTTCAGCCGCGAGATCGATCCGGCGCGGATCGCGCTCTACGGCGCGGGCGGCAGCGACGTGCGGCTGTCCGGCCCGGGCGGCCTCGTCGCCGGCAGCCTCGTCTTTGACGCGAACGGCCGCGGCTTCAGCTTCCTGCCCACGGCAGGTGCGCTCGGTGCCGGAGCCTACCAGCTCTTGCTCTCGGGCGGCCCGGACGGCTTCTTCAGCCCGGCCGTCGGAGCGCTGGACGGCGACCGGGACGGCTCCGCCGGCGGTGACTTCATCACGCTGCTGACCCTGCCGCAGCGTAATGCCGGCCATGTCCAGGGTCTCGCTCTTCCGCCCCTGCTGGCACGGCCCGGCGAGCGCCTGACATATGCGGGCGCCGACGGCGTACCGCTCGTCCTGTCGAGCGACGGCGGCGTGCGCAGCCTCGTCCTCGAGCTCGAATATGATCCGGCGCTGGTCTCGCTTCAGGGCGTCGCCGATGGCGTCGACTGGCCGGCCGGCGCGAGTCGGACCGTCACGACGACCTCGTCCGGCGGCCGCAGCTATCTCACTGTGTCGCTGAGCTTCGCCGCTGCGCCACCGGCCGGAGCCCGCGAATTGCTGCGCCTCACCGGCAGCATCTCCGGCGGTGCGAATCCGCTCGCCGCGGGCACTGTCGCGGTCCGGGTGCTGACGATCAATGGCGAGGCCGAGGCCCGCCCGGCCGACCGCTTCGCGCTCGCCGTCGCGACGCGGCCCGGCGATGCCGATGGGGACGGCGCCATCACGCCGTTCGACGCACTTGCCTTCGCCTATTATCAGGCCGGGTTGACACCGGGACTGCCAGGTTTCCCGCTAATCGATCCGACATTGCTCGGAGCAGCGGCGGGCAATGGCGGGGGCTCTGGCGGCGGAACAGGTGGCGATGGCTCGGGAGGCGGCGTCGTTCCCGGCTCCGGTGGCGGCGGGGCGGGTGGCGGTTCAGGCTCGGGGTCCGGCTTGGGTCAGGGTTCGATCTTCGACGCCGTCGTGACCCTGGCAGGGTCGGCGCAGACGGGTGGCGTCGCCGGAGGGCCGACATCAGCCCTGGCCGGCCTCACCAGTGCCAGCCTGCTGGAGGCGCGGCTCGCCGGTCTCGCGTTGACGGGGGCGCTTGGCGCCGCTCCCACAAGCCTGACCGAGTTCGTGACCCTTTCGCTCTCGAGCAGCACGGAGACGCTGTCGGGCGGCGGCGTCACCACGGCGACTGCGGCGGCAGCCGCGGGCCGCGACAGGTCGGGCGGCTCCGCCGCGACGGACAGTGACCAGCAAAGCGCGGAGTTCCAGCGGATCGGCAATCGCATCGCCGACACAGTCGACGTCACGGGGTCGCTGCGGCGCCTGGCCTCCGGCGATCTGGCGACCAATGCGGCCGGCATCCGGCGCGCCTGCCCCTATCTGCCGGCGTCAGGCCCGGTCTCTTTCGACGACTTCATCGATTTCCTCGACGAGAACACCGAGAAGGGCTTTCAGCTCCGCACGACATTACTGCCGGGCGAGGCAGAGCTCACGCAAAGCGCCGGCATGGCCGACGAGGCCGGAGAGGCCGATACCGGCGCGACGGCCTGGAGCGAGGCCGCTCTCGGACTGCCGGATGTCGTGATCCGGGACGAGGTCGGGATCGCGCCGGCAGCGCGCGAGCCCTCGCGCAATGGCTTCGTGCTCGGCGCGGCGGCGCTCGCTCTGGCGGCGCGGCGGCGACAGCGCAGCACCGCGATCCTGGTCGACGACGAGGCCGAGGAGATCGATGCCGATGGAGATCAGCCGCGGGTCAGGATCGATTTCCGCCGCCCCGCCGCGATCGGCGACACCATTTCTTCCGTGCGCTGAGCGCGGCTGCCGTCACCCGTTCCCAGCGAGGCCGCCATGACGACCCCTTCCGAAACCCCGACCCCGGCCGCCGCCAATGGCGCTGCCTCGTCACCGGCAACACCTGAAACGGCGCAGCCTGCCGTCAACGTCGATACGCGCCAGCTCAAGAGCAGCTATTGCAACGTCTGCAACGCCTCCTCGACGCGCGAGGAGGTGGTGCTGAATTTCGGCATCAACCAGAACTGGGACATGGGCGGCAACAAGCTCGACATCGAGCTGCATCACCGCGTCATCCTGAACCCGCATGCGGCGCGGCGGCTGCACCAAGTGCTCGGCCAGCTTCTCGACGAACACGACAAACGTTATGGGGCGGCCGGATGAGGGTTCCGCACCGGGCGGCCTGGCTCGGGCTGATGCTCTGCATCGTCACCCTCGGTGCGGCTCGCGCTCAGGAGGCGCTCGACTGCCTGATCGATTCGCATTCGCGGGTGAAGGTCAGCGCCGCCAGCGTCGGCGTGATCAGCAAGGTCCATGTCGACCGTGGCGACGTCGTGCATGCCGGCGAGGTTTTGGTCGAGCTCGAATCGAGCGTCGAGGCCGCGCAACTCGCGGCGGCGCGGGCGCGCGCGAACAATGACCAGCCGATCGCCAGCGCGACCGCCCGGCTCGACCTCGCCCGCAAGGTACTCGACCGGTTGGCGCGGCTGCGCAAGGCGAGCCCCGGCGCGGTCACCGAGGTGAAATACGACGAGGCCGCGACCGAGGTCGCCTCCGCGACGGCCAATCTGCGCGACGCCGAGCAGAACCGCGAGCTTGCGCGGCTGGAGGCCGAGCGCGCCCAGGCGACGCTGGCGCTGCGGCGGGTCGTCAGCCCGATCGACGGTGTCGTCGTCGAGCGCGCGCTGACGGCCGGCGAATACCGCACCGAGCAGGCGCATGTGCTGACGCTGGCTCGGATCGACCCGCTGCATGTCGAGGTCTTCGCGCCGCTGCGGCTGTTCGGCACGCTCACGCTCGGCCAGGCCGCGAAGATCGTGCCGGAGGCGCCGGTGGGCGGCGAGTATGAGGCGCGGATCACCGTGATCGACCGTACCATCGACGCCGCCAGCGGCACCTTCGGCGTCAGGCTGGCGCTGCCCAATCCCAGCCTGTCGATCCCCGCCGGCCTGCGCTGCCAAGTCCGCTTCGAGCCCGCGCCCGGCTGAAGCGGGTTCAGTCCGGCCGCTCGGCGAAGGCGAGCTGGCGGTCGAGGTCGCGGGCCGAGGACAGGGTGTGGCGGCGCGACAGCGCCGCGACCGCTTCCGCCTTGCGCTGCCCGGCGAGGCGCAGCAGCGCCGCCGTCCAGACCGGCAGCCGCTCGCCGCCGAAGGCGACAGGCGCCAGGGCCCGCACCAGCCCCGGGCAATTGTCCTGGAACAGCGCGTCGTCGAGCGCGACCAGCGCTTCGGTCGAACCGGGATCGCCCTGCCGGCCGGCGCGGCCGTAGAGCTGGCGGTCGACGCGGGCGGATTCGTGGAACTCGGTCAGGATGACGTGCAGGCCGCCGGCCTTCCGCACGGCATCGTCGAGATGGATGTCTGTGCCGCGGCCGGCCATCGCGGTGGCGACGGTGATGCGGCCGGGCTTGCCGGCTTCGGCGACGATCTCGGCCTCCTGGCGGTCCTGGCGGGCATTGAGCACGACATGGGCGAGGCCCCGTGCCGCGAGTTCGGCCGAGAGCGCCTCGGAATCGGCGACCGAGCGGGTGCCGATCAGCACGGCGCGGCCCTTGGCGGCCACGGCCTGCGCCGCCTCTGCGACCGCCCGCCATTTCGCCGCCTGGCCGGTGCGGATGCGGGTGCGCCAGTGCTTGCGCCGGCTGCGCCGGTGCGTCGGCACGCGCGTCACCGGCAGTTCGTAGACCTGGCGCAGCTCGCGGCCGACCTCGGCGACGGTGCCGCTCATGCCGCCGCACCAGAGATAGCGCGCATAGAGCCGCTGATAGGTCAGGCGGCCGAGCGTGACGCGCCGGTCGGAGAGTTCGCAGCCCTCCTTGGCCTCGATCAGCTGATGGAGGCCCGCCTCCCATTGCCGATCCGGCATGATACGGCCGGTCGAGGCATCGACGATCTGGACCTTATCCTCGACCACGACATAATCGGCGTCGCGGCGGAAGAGGTGCAGGGCGCTCAGCGCCTGCGCGATCAGGTCCTCGCGTGCCCGGACCGAAGGCCAGTAACCCGACAGCCCGTCCTGGGCGCGTCCGCGCAAGGCGGTCCGGCCATGGTCGTTCAGGGTGATGCGGCGATGTTCCGGCTCGAGGATGAAGTCGCGGCCTTCCTCCAGGCCGGCGGCGATATCGAGGGCGGCGGCGTAGACCGACGCTGCCGTCCCGCCCTGGGCGGCGCCGGAAATGATCAGCGGCGTGCGGGCCTCGTCGATCAGCAGGCTGTCGGCCTCGTCGAGGATGACAAAGGGCAGGCCGCGCGCGGTCGAGAGCTGCGGGGCTGAGCCGCCGGAGCGCGCGACGTTTGCCGCCGCCGCCCGCAGGGCGGTCGAGGCCGAGCGGATGGCGATGCGGTCGCGCAGATAGTCGAAGGCGACCTCCTTGTTGGCGCCGTAGACGATGTCGCAGCCATAGGCGGCGCGCCGCTCTGCCGGCGGCGGCGGCTTGCCGTCCTCGCCCGGCACGGCGAGACCGACCGACAGGCCGAGCCGGGCATAGATGCCGCGCAGCGTTTCGGCGTCTCGCTTGGCGAGATAATCGTTGACGGTCAGGACATGGACCTGCGTGCCGGCGAGCGCGGCAGCGGCGGCGGCGAGCACGGCGGTGATCGTCTTACCTTCGCCCGTCGCCATCTCGGCGATGTGACCGCGCAGGATCAGTGCAGCACCCAAGATCTGCACGCCGTGATGGCGCAGGCCGCGTTCGCGGGCCGTCGCCTCGATCGCCAGTGCGAAGGCCTGCGCCACCAGGTTGAGACGGAAGCCGTGGGCGAGCAGCAGCGGCCGCAGCGCCTCGGCGCGCAGCAGGATGGCGTCGTCGTCGAGCGCGCTCAGCCTGCGTCCGTGCCAGCAGGTCAGCCAGACCGTGGCGTGGGCGCGCCAATCGGGCGAGCGCCAGTTGCGCCACCACAGGGCGGCGATGGCGAGGAGCCAGCGATCCCACCAGTCCGGCTCCGGCCGGATGCGCTCGCTCCAGGGCGCGTCGGCATGCGCGCCGGCGAGCCAGGGCCGCAGCGCCTCAGGCATTGAACTGGCTCAGGAAGAGCTGGCGGACCCGGCGCATGAGCCGCGGGCCGAGCGCCTCGGGCTCGAGCGCGAAGCGCAGATGAACCCGGCTGCCATAGCCGATATCGGCCGGGGAATCGGCCAGAGCGAGGTCGAACTGGAAGACCCGGGCCAGGAGCTTCTGGCCGTCGGGATCGCGGGGATCGAGCGCGAATCGGCCGCCGCCATTGCTGCCGAGCACCGGGCTCGGCAGGCGGTTGTCGGCGGCGGGCACCTCGCGAATGACGGCGGCGCGGAGCGGCGCGTCCATCCGGTCGGGCAACAGCGCCTCGACGCTGCGGGTCCGGCGGCGCACCAGCTCGATGTCGTCCTGGCTGACGAGCGCGCGCAATCGCTTCTCGCCGGCGCTGGCCTCGGGCAGGACATGGGCGACGACCTGGCCCTCCCTGACGAAACGCCCCGGCCAGTCGCCGGCTCTGGGGAGGCTGAAGACGCCGTCGCTGGCGGCGCGCAGCGTGGTGCGGGCGAGACGCTCGGTGAGACGAGCCTCCTCGGCGCGCGCGTCCTCCAGCTCCTGGCGCGCCAGCGCAGCCCGCGACTGGTCGCCGAAGCGCTCGACGGCGAGCCTGGCCTCGACCTCGGCGACCTTGCGCTTCTGGACGTCGAACCGGGTCTCCAGCAGCGGATCGCGCAGGGTCACGAGGACGTCGCCCTTGCGCACGCGTTCGCCTGGTCTGGCGGCGATATCGGCGATGAAGCCGTCGATGCCGGCGCGGAGCTGCGCGTCCTCGGGCAGCCACATCACTCCTTCGGCCATGGCGTGGTGGGGCAGGGGCAGCAGCGCGACCACCGCGACGAAGGACGCGCCGAGCCCGCCGGCGATCGCGATGGCGCGGCCGCGCTTCTCGCCGAAGCCGGGATGGCTGACGAGATGCCTGACCATCTTGCCGAGCGGCTGGACCACGCCGAGGAACAGCGCCCAGAGCGCGATCAAGACGCCGACGAAGAGATATTCCGTGGCGACGAACAGCGCGAGCGAGGCCAGCACGATCAGTCGCGCGACATAGGCGGCCGGCGCGTAGAGCCCGAAGACGACCGCCTCGAACGGCGTCACCGGGTCGGGCCGCCCCGCGGCGCGCCCGACCAGCAGGCGCTCGGCCTTGCGGCCCCACCAGCGGCCGGCGCGCTGCGCCAGATTGGGCAGCTCCAGCAGGTCGCAGAGAATGAAATAGCCGTCGAAGCGCAGCAGCGGATTGGCGTTGACGACGAGCGTCGAGACGCCGGCGATCAGCATGATGTTGAAGCAAGCCGCCTTGAGCAGGCCGTCCTCGGCGTTGACCCAGACGATGAGGGCGACGCCGGCCAGAGCGAGTTCCGTCATCATGCCGGCGGCGCCGACCAGAGCGCGGTCCCATTTCGACGGGAAGGCCTGGGCCGAGCTCGCATCGACATAGGGCACAGGATAGAGCGCGAGCAGCATCAGGCCGCATTCGTCGACCGCACCGCCATTGGCCTTGGCCGCGAGGCCGTGGCCGAGTTCGTGGATGATCTTGGCGACGGGGAAGACCAGCGCCAGGATGGCGAGGTTGTGCGCGGCCAGCACCTGGTCGGCCAGATTGGCGGTGAGTTCCTCCGCATGCAGGCCGGCCAGGACGGCGCAGGGCAGGACGAAGGCGGCCCAGAGCGCGAGCAGCCAACCCTGCCTGATCCAGCCGAGCGCGCCCAGCATCGCCTCGAGCAGCCGGTCCGGATTGAACAGCGGCAGGGTGATCGAGAGCGGATTCTTCCAGAGTTTGGCGCGCTGCTGGCTCGCCTGCTTGCGCATGCGTTCGAGCAGCTCGTGCGATTCCGGCGGAATCCCGGCGGCGAGCAGGTCCTGCTGGTGCAGATGGGCGAGCAGCCGGACGACGTCGTCCTGGCTCGGCGCGGCATCGCCGAGGCGGTGGGCGAGATCGGACCAGATCGCCTCCAGCGTGCGCTCGCCGTCGAGCGCGCCGATGACCGCGAAGGCCGAGGCGGTGAAACGGTGGACGCGGTTGGTAGCGTGGTCGCGCAGGATGTACCAGGTCTCGCCGCCATAGAGATGCGCGTCGATCTCGCCATGCGGCTTCAGCCGGGGCCTGAGCTCGGCGACGCGATGCCAGGTCGAGGACAGGAAGGGGACGCTCATGGCGTCCAGGTCCAGACCAGCAGGCGGATGCGGTCGAGCGTCGTGCGCGTCCAGATCCAGATCAGACGGGCCGGGCCGAGCTCGATCTTGCCGATGCCCTCCATGCCGGGCCGCAGCCCGGAGCCCGCGACGATCGCGGAACCCGGCTGCTCGATCAGCGCCGCTTCGACGCGAAAGGTGTTGCGGCCGTCCTGCGCGGTCGAGACCGGCGTCACCGCGGTGATCCTGATCGGCAGGCTGCGCTCGGTCTCGCCGGTCAGGACGAGCACGCCGCGCAGGCCGTCCTGGGTCGCGCCCGCGCTGGCGAAACGGGCGGCGACGGCACGATAGTCGCCCTCCGGCACCTGCAGCACGACGCGGATGTCGTCGAGCGGTGCGATCTCGAACAGGATCTTGCCCTGCTCGACCGGCGCGCCGAGCATCTGGCTGAGATCGCCGGAGACGACGAGCCCGGCCAGCGGCGCGGTGAGCCGCGTGCGGCCGAGCTTCTCGTCGACGAGGGCGAGCTCGGCCTGCGCCTGGGCGATCTGGGCGGCGGCGACGAGGACGCCGGCACGGTCGCCTTTGGCCAGCGATTCGCGCTGGCGCTGTTCGCCCTTCAGCCTGTCGCTGTCCCATTTCAGGCGCTCGAAGCGCAGTTCCCGGTCGTCGAGGCGGGCGAGCATGCGCCCGGCCTCGACGCGCTCGCCGGCGCGCACGGGCGCCTCGGCGACGAAGCCCTGGAACGGCACGACGACGGCGCGCTGGACCACGCCCTCGATCGTCGCCTTGGCGCTGGAGCGGAACTCGCCCTGCGCCGTGGCAAGCCAGCCGGCGGCGGCGAGCAGCAGCAAAGCGGCGAGCTTGAGGGCCGGACGACGTGGCCCGAATAGTTTCGCCAGGCCGCTGCCGAGGCCGTCTCTTAGCCGGCCCGAGAAAAGGCGGTGGTCGCGACGTTTCAGGCCGATCACCGGGCCGGCCAGTGCGGCTGCGAGTTTCAGGCTCTCGACCGTCTCGGCGTCGAAGCCCCCCACGCCTAGGGCGGTCGCGGGGGCATCCGGCCCGGCGTCGTCGGACTTCGAAGGCGCGAAACGCTCGAGAGTCAACACGCCGACCACGGCGCCGTCGCTGCGCAGGTGAAGGCTGATCAGGGCGCTGGCGCCATGGTTCGCGGCGAGCCGGCGATGGGCGGCGTCGACGGCGCGACGCTCGCCCGGCAGCGGCGGCACCTGGACGAGGTCGTTCTGGTGCAGCGTCTCGGCCTGGGCGGTCTCGATCGCGCGCACCAGGGCGGTGCGACGCTGGAACCAGGCGGCATTCGACATCGCGGCCAGTCGCGCGCGTCCGCGCGGGGCCAGGCCCGGCCGCAAGCCGAGCGAGACGCGGTCGGCCTGGAAGCGGGCGGCGAGTTCGTTGCAGAAGCCGGCGAGGGCGCCCTGCAGGCTCGCCTGCTCTTCCAGCGCCGCCAGCGCCTGCAGTACCCCGGCGGCGCGTTGCAACCGGATCTCCGCCTCGCTCTGGTTGGTTCGCAGCGCTGCCGCCTGCAGCCAGCCCGCCGCCCAATGGATCCGGCGGAACAGGCCGGCCAGGCCGGAGCCGGGGTGTCGCGCCAGCGTGACCGAGACGACGCCGTTCAGCGTGCCGTCGATCTCCAGCGGAAAGGCGATCTGGGCGGCCTCGTCGATGGCGCGGACGACGCCGCGCCGCTTCTGCAGGGCCTGTTCGCAGACGGCGCCGAGCGGCGTGGCGTCGATATCCGCGGCGATGCCGGCGGCGGCCTCTTCCGACCAGATCGCGGCGGGGGCGAAACTGCCGTCGGGCTGGCGCAGCAGCAAAACCGCGAGATCGGCGGGGCCGAGCTGGCGCACGAGCAAGGCGAGCCATGCGGACAGAAACGCGCTGCCATCGGCCGGCCGCGTGAAATCGAGCCAGAGACGCTGTTCCTCGGCGTCGCCATGCTGAACCGTATGGCGGATGTTCACCTGTGCCCCAGTGCCGGACCCGCTTCGCGCCCGGTGTCCGCGTGCCCCCGCCGCGCGGCCCGCTGCTTCCGAAGCGTCAGGACTGATCCTGAACGCACGGCCGGGAAAAGTCTGTCCCCTATTTAAGGGATGGTTAACCGCGTCGGGGGCGCTCAGCCGGCGGGCACGCCGATCGCCATGCCGTCGCGCTGCGGGTCGGCGCCGCCCGTGCACAAGCCGTCCTCGATCAGGATGCCGTGCAGGGCCGCGAAGGGATAACTCTGGGCCGAGCGCTTGACGTCGTAGCCCTGAGCGACGAGTTCGGCCTCGACGCTGCGGCGGATGCGGTTGGAGATGTCGATGCTGTTCGACACCGCCATGATGCGAGGCGCCGCGACCGCCTCCAGCATGCCCATGCCGAAATCGACCACGTTCATGATGCCCTGCGCCATCGCCGGGGCGATGAAGCTGCCGCCCGGCGCGCCCATCACGATGAAGGGTTTTTCGCCCTTGAAGACGATGGTGGGCGCGGCCGAGGACGACCGGCGCTTGCCCGGCGCGATCGAGCCGGCGCGGCCCGGCCGCGGATCGAAGCGGCTCATCGTGCCGTTCCAGATGAAGCCCAGCCCCTCGGTGATCGCGCCAGAAGGCGAGCCCAGAGTGTGCGTCAGCGCGACCGCGTTGCCGTGCCGGTCGACGACCGAGACATGGGTGGTCTCGCGCTGCGAGGAGCGCTCCAGTCGCTTGACCTCGGCGCGCTCGCCGCGCCGGATGGCGTCGGCCTGCGCGGCGGCATGGGCCTTCGAGATCAGCCGCTCGACGGGCACGTCGACATAGGCCGGGTCGCCCATGAAGGCGTCCTTGTCGATGGTCATGCGCTTCATGGCCTCGGCGAGGAGCCGGACATGCTCGGCCGAGCCATGGGGTTGCGCGCCGATGTCGAACGGCTCCAGCATGTGTAGGATCTCGAGCATCAGCATGCCACTCGCCGGCGGCGGGCTGGTCGAAATGCGATGGCCGCGATACTCGCCCCAGATCGGATCGGTGACCGAGAGCTCGTAGGCCGCGAGGTCCTCGCGCGAGATCAGCCCGCCTTGGGCGGCGAAGTCCGCGGCGATCTCCTCGGCCAGTTCGCCATGATAGAACAGATCGGCGCCGCCCTTGGCGAGCCGCTCCAGCGTGGTCGCCATGTCGGGATTGGCGACGATGTCGCCCGGCCGCTTTGGGCTGCCGTCGGGGCGGAAATAGAGCCGCTTGCCGGTCTCGCTGTAGCGCAGCTTGTCGGCGGTATTGACTTGGCCCGAGCCGCTCTGGTCTTGGCTCCAGAACCAGTGCATATGCGGGCGCACCAGCACGCCCTCGCGCGCCTGTCTGATCGCCGGCGCTATCACGTCGGCCCAGTCCATCGTGCCGTAATTGGCGAGTGCGAAATCATAGCCTTTGACGCTGCCCGGTGTGCAGACGGCGAGATGGCCGAACTCGCTGATGCCGCCTTCGAGCAGGAAGGCGAAGCCGTCGCGCGACTGGCCCGTGAGCTTGTCTGCCCACATGTCGGGCGTCGCCGAGAGCGAGGCTTTTGCATAGAACTCGACGATCTGGTGGACGCCGCGGCCCGGCATGTAGAGCTGCATCGAGCCGAAGCCGCCGATGCCCGACATCAGCGGATCGACCACCCCTTGCATGAAGGCGCAGGCGATCGCGGCGTCGACCGCATTGCCGCCGCGTTCCAGCACCGCCGCCCCGGCCTCGGCGGCCTCGGGCTGCGGGCAGACGATCATGCCGTTTTTCATCGTTGGGCCTTTCCAGCCGCATGGGCGCGCACTGTCTTTCCGATGCGATGCGCGGGGAACCCCTCTCCCGGATGGGAGAGGGGCAGGGGTGAGGGTGTGCCGCTGATCGCAAGGGCGAGACGGAGCCGTTGCGACTCATTGCTGCGAGGGCAGGCCCTCATCCCTGCCCTTCTCCCACACGGGAGAAGGGTTCCCCGCGCCCTTCGTTGCACTCACGCTCCGTCCCCCAGTCGCCAGAACAGCCTGACCCCGCCATCGTCCGCGCTCTCCAGCCCCGGTACGGCCGACAGGAGCTTGCGCGTATAGGCGTGCTGCGGTGCGTCAAAAATCTGGTCGCGCGGGCCTTCCTCGACGATGCGACCCTCATGCATCACGACGACGCGGTCGGCGACCTGCTCGACCACGCCGAGATCGTGGCTGATGAACAGGCAGGAGAAGCCGTGCTTCCTCTGCAGCTCGGCGAAGAGCTCCAGCACCTGGGCGCGCACCGTGACGTCGAGGGCCGAGACCGGCTCGTCGGCGATGACGAAGCTCGGCCGGCGCACGATCGCACGCGCGATCGCGACGCGCTGGCGCTGGCCGCCGGAAAGCTCGTGCGGATAGCGTTCGGCGAAACCGTTCTTGAGCCCGACCTCGGCCAGCACCTCGGCGACGCGCTCGCGCTTGCGAGGCGAGGTCATGCCCGGCACCAGCCGCAGCGGCTCGGCGACGAGCTGCCCGATCGTCATGCGCGGATCGAGCGAGGAATAGGGATCCTGGAAGACCATCTGGCAGTTCAGCCGGTAGCTCCAATAGGCGGCTTCACTCCTGAAGATCGGCTTGCCGTCGAACAGGATGTCGCCGCCGCTCGGCTTGACCATGCCGGCGATCGACTGGCCGAGCGTGGTCTTGCCGGAGCCCGAGCCGCCGACGACGGCGACGACCTCGCCTGGCTGCACCTCCAGCGAGATCCCGTGCAAAGCTCGCTTGGGCGCCGATTTGCGGAAGAAGCGCTGGCGGCCGGGATAGTCCACCACGAGGTCGCGCACCGCGACGATCGGCGTCGGTGCCGCGGACAGAGCGCGCGTCTCGCCGCGCTGCGGCATCGCCGCCAGCAACTTGCGGGTATACGGGTGCTGCGGCCGGGCCAGGATATCCTCGGCCTTTCCCTGCTCGACGACGTCGCCCTGGCACATCACCACGATGCGGCTGCAATAGCGCGCGACCATGCCGAGATCATGCGAGATCAGCAGCACGGCGGTGCCGTTCTCCTGTGTGAGCCCGACCATCAACTCCATCACGTCGCGCTGGATCACGGCGTCGAGCGCCGTTGTCGGCTCGTCTGCCAGCAGCAGCGCGGGCTTGAGCAGCATGACCGAGGCCAGCATGATGCGCTGGCGCATGCCGCCGGAGAACTGGTGGGGATAAACCTCCAGCGCACCCTCCGGATCGGAGAGGCCGACGCGGCGCAGCATGTCGAGGATCAGCGCGCGGCGGCCGGCGGCGTCGAGATCGCGATGCAGCGCCAGGCCCTCTTCGAGCTGCCGGCCGATCGTCATCGACGGGTTGAGCGAAGTCATCGGCTCCTGGAAGACCATGCCGACTTTTGCGCCGCGCACTGCGCGCAGGCGCTTGGGTTGCATGGTGGTGATCTCCTCGCCGTCGAAGCGGATCGAGCCCGAGACCAGTTTGACCGCAGGCGGCACGAAGCCCATGACGGCGCGCGCCGCGAGCGTCTTGCCCGAGCCGGATTCGCCGACGATGCCGACGATCTCGCCGGGCGAAACCGAAAAGCCGACATGGTTCACGACGGTGCGGCCCGTCGCCTTGATCGCCAGCGTGAGGTCTTCGACCTGGAGGAGGCGTCCGGTCATCGCGCGCCCCGCATCCGGGGGTCGAGCTTGTCGCGCACCGCGTCACCGAGCAGGTTGATGCCGAGCAGCGTCAGCGAGATGCACAGGCCCGGGAAGATGCCGAGCCAGATCGCCTGGCCGATATAGGGCCGCGAACCGGCCAGCATGTTGCCCCAGGTCGGGGCCGGCGGCGGCACGCCCAATCCGAGGAAGGAGAGCGAGCTCTCCGCCAGCAGGACATAGCCGAACATCGAGGTCGCCAGCACTGTCAGCGGCGCGATGCAGTTGGGCAGGATGTGGCGGGCCATGGTGAAGGCTTCGGAATTGCCCATGACCCGCGAGGCGGCGATGAACTCGCGCTCCCGCAGGGAGAGTACCGTGCCGCGGACGATTCGGGCGACCGAGGGCGTGTAGGCGATGCCGAGCGCCAGGATGATGCCGTATTTGTTGGCGCCGACGACGGCGAGCAGGCCGAGCGCGAGCAGGATGCCGGGGAAGGCGAGCAGTGCGTCGTTGAAGGCCATGATCACCCGGTCGACCCAGCCGCGCATATAGCCCGAGAACAAGCCGATCAGGGTGCCGAGCACGACGGCGAGTGAGACCGTCAGGATGCTGATCCAGACGGACGTCGCCGCTCCCGCCATCAGCCGCGAAAGCACGTCGCGGCCGAACTCGTCGGTGCCGAGCCAGTACATCGCCGACGGCGGCGCGAGTTTGTAGCGGAAGGACAGGCGCAGGGGATCGTAGGGCGTCCAGAGCGCACCGATCCCGGCCGCGACGAGCAGCGTCCCGATCAGCCCGCCGCCGATCAGCGCATTGAGCGGAGGGAGCTTCATTCGGCCGCAACCCTCGGATCGAAGATCGGATAGCACAGGTCGATGACGAGGTTCACCAGCACATAGGTGAAGGCGACGAAGAGCATGCAGCCCTGGATCACCGGATAGTCGCGGGCGAAGATCGCATCGACCAGCAGGCGGCCCAATCCGGGGATGGTGAAGACGGTCTCGACCACGGCGATGCCGCCGAGCAGGTTGCCGAGCACGAGGCCGATCAGCGTCCAGGTCGGCCCGAAAGCGTTCTTGAAGGCATGGCGCCAGAGCACCGCCATCTCCGACAGGCCCTTGGCGCGGGCATGGGTGATGTAGTCGAGCCTGAGCACCTCCAGCGTCGAGGCGCGCGCCATCCGCATCAGCACGCCGATCTCGTGCAGGAACAGCGTCAGGATCGGCATGACGAGATAAATGATCCCGCGCCAGGGGTCGTCGCCGATCGAGACATAGCCGACGACCGGCAGCCAGCCGAGCTTGAGCCCGAAGAACAGCAGGAGCAGCAGGCCGAGCCAGAAGGTCGGGATCGAGAGCAGCAGCGTCGCCACGGCGACGAGGCCGAGATCAAGAGTCGAATCCTGCTTCCAGGCGGCAATCACGCCGGCCGGCACCGCGACCAGGCTGGCGCAGACCACCGCGACCAGCACGATCTGGGCGCTGATCCAGAAGCGCGACAGGATCAGCGGCAGGATCGGCTCCTGCGTGTTGATCGAGATGCCGAGATCGCCGCGCAGCAGATTGCCGGACCAGATGCCGAACTGGACGAAGAGGCTCTTGTCGAGCCCGAGTTTCGCGCGCAAATCGGCGATCGAGGCCGGCGTCGCGAGATCGCCCAGCATCAGCGAGGCGGGATCGCCCGGGATCAGCCGGATCAGCACGAAGACCGAGACCGCGACGATCAGCAGCGTCGGCAGGGCCATCGCGATCCGGGTCAGGGCGAAGCGCAGCATCGGAGGCGTCCGGAGTTCAGCGGGAGAGGGCGCTCACTTCGTGGCGGTGACTTCCCACATCCGCAGCTTCGACTGCCAGGGCTGGAAGCCCGCGATCTTCTTGCTGTGCGCGACGGAATCGACGCCGTTGTACATGAAGATCAGCGGCACCTCGTCGATCACGCCCTTGTGGAGCTCGTCGACGAGCTTCTGGCGCTCGGCCTTGTCGGCGCTTGTCGCGAGCCGGTCGATCTTTCCTTGCGCCTGCGGATTGTCCCAGAGCTTGCGCGGCTGCTTGTCCTTGGGGCCGGCGAACTGCTCGAAGGCGAGCGCGGGGTCGAAGCGGGCCGAGAACGAGAAGGACTGCATCTGGTAGTTGCCCTTGTTGTAGCGGTCGAGCTGGGTCGCCCAGTCGATCACCTCGATCTCGGCATTGATGCCGGCGGCCTGCAGCATGGCCTGGACCACGACGGCGGCCGGGAAGCTCGGCACGGTCGGGCGCTTGTTGGCGAGGATCGAAATCGTCTCGCCCTTGTAGCCGGCCTCCGCCAGCAGCTTCTTCGCTGCGGCGGGATCGTATTTGTGGCCCTGCTTCTCGACCGCGCCGAAATAGGCCGAGCGCGAGTAGATCGGCGAGTTGTTGGGCTGGCCGAGGCCGTTCGAGGCGGTGGCGACGATCTCCTCCATGTCGAGCGCCGCGGCGATCGCCTTGCGCAGCTTGAGGTTGCCCATCACGGCGTCGCGGGTCTGGATCAAGAGGACATGGCGCGTCGCGGTCGGCGCGGTGGCGACGGCGAGCGTCGGGATCTTGCGGATCTCCTCCACGTCGCTGGCGAGGATCTCGCTCATGTCGAGCGCGCCCGAGGTCAGGCCGGCCTTGACGGTGGCCGGGTCCTTGACGATCAGGAACTTGACCTCCTTCAGCAGCGGGCGCTTGGCGCCGACATAGCCGTCGGGCTTGCCGGCGTTCTTCGGGGACTGGTAGCCGTCGAAGGCGGTCATTGTGAAATATTCGGCCCGCTTCCATTCGCCGAACTTGAACGGCCCGGTGCCGATCGGCTTGTCGAAAGCGCCGTCGGCCTTGACCGAATCCTTGTGGATCACGCCGGCCATGGCGCAGTCGGTGCGGGCGAGCGAGTCGAGGAAGAGCGCATTGGCCTGGTTGATCTTCATCACCACGGTTTTCGCGTCCGGCGCCTCGACCGACTCGACCTTCAGCCCGCCACGACCGTCGAACTCCGACAGACAGCGCCAGTCGGTCTTCGGATCCATGTAGCGGTTCCAGCTCCAGAGCACGTCGGCCGAGGTCAGCTCGGCGCCGTTGTGGAACTTGACGCCCTGGCGCAGCGTGAAGGTGTAGGTCCTGCCGTCGGCGGAGGTCGCGATCGTCTCGGCGAGCAGCGGCTGGGCGATGCCGCCCTCGTCATAGCCGACCAGGCCCTCGACGATCTGCAGCGCGAAATCATCGGTGTTGTCGTCGCGGTTGACGCCGGGATTGATGCTGCGGACATCGGCCGCGACCGCGACCGTCACCGATTGCGCCAGCGCGGGCGTGGCGAGCAGCGTCGAACCGGCGAGGAGCGGCAGCAGGCAGGCGCAGGCGAGATGACGGTTCATGGCTGGTCCCCTGTCGTTGTCATGTGCCGGCGGTCTCAGGCCGCCTGGGCTTTGCCGGCGCGTCGTTGCGCGATCGTCTCGGCGAAGAAATCCGCGGCCTTCGGCACCGCTCTCAGTCCGTCATGGGCCATGTTCGGCACCAGGTCGAAGCGCACGGCGATGCCCTGGTCCTCGAAGGATCTGCGCAGCGATGCCAGCCGCTCGGGCCTTGTCGCGCCGGCATGGTTGGCGTCCGGCATCCAGTTGCGGCCGCCGGGCTTGTGGGTGATCTCCCAGGTCTCGAGATCGGCGGCGCCGACGATCATCTGCACGGCGACCTGCTTCATCGCGGCGACATCCGGCGCGGTGCCGAAGAGTTCCGCGATGTTGCGGGTGCCGACCCACCAGTCGCGGGTCGGATCGAGCAGGGTCACCGAGCCCGGCGCGCCGATCGAGCAGGCGAACAGGCGCTGCGGCTGCAGCATCAGGAAGCGATGGGCGAAATGGCCGCCGCCGGAATAGCCGAACAGGCCGAATTGCGGGAAGCTCAGGCCGTAGCGCGCCTCGACCTCCGCGACCATGGCGAGCAGGATCGCGTCATAGCGGATCGCGCCCTCGCGCATGTATTTGAAGCCGTCGCGGTTGTCGTCGCCGAGCACGCCGATCGGGAATAGCGGCGCCAGAACGACGCAGTTGTTCCAGCGGCCGAACTCCTCGAAGGCGTCGCGATAGCCGGTGAAGCCGCGGCCGGTGCCGTGCATGGCGACAACGAGCTCGGGCGGTTGCGACGTCTTGCCAGTGTTCTGCTTGCCGAGCGTCTTGGGGACGTAGAGGCAGTAGCTGAAGCGCGGATCGGCCTTGCAGGCAGTGACCGGCGTCGGGCCGAGATCGTAGAGCGCCCGCGCGATCGCGGCGGCGTCCTCGGCGGGGGCGGCTTGCGTCTCTGCGTGGCTCATGCCGGATCCTGTGGCGCGATAATTGGCGCCAATTTTGTTGCATGCCGATTTTCGGCATGCAAGAGTCTTTTGCGTCGCCCGCCGGAATCGGCCACAACGCCGCCATGCAGCCGCAACGAAAACCCAGCAAAGTCACCGCCAAGCGTGCGCTCGCCGGAGAGATCGCCCAGGCGATCCGGCTGCGCATGTACCGCCCCGGCGAGTGGCTGCGGCAGATCGATCTGGAAGAGAAGTTCCAGGCGACGCGCTTCGACGTGCGCAGTGCGCTGGAGGAACTCGCGGTCCGCCAGACCATCGAGCATGTGCCCAATCGCGGCTACCGCGTCGCCGAGATCGACATCGCGACCTATCGCGCCATCCGCGAGACGCGCGTCCTGCTCGAAGCCGGCGCGATGGCGGGCGTCGTCGCCCGGATCGACGAGCCGACGATCGCGCGTCTCGCCGAACTCGCGGCGGCCTTCAGCACGGCGGCGGTCAGCGGCACGCGCACGCAGCAGAGCGAGATCAACAGCGAGTTCCACCATCTGATCTATGCCTCTTGCGGCAATCCGGTCCTCGAAGAGACGATTTGGGCCTTGCGCGACCGCTCTCGCGGCCAGGCCGTCACGGTCTGGGCCTCGCATGAGGCGCTGCTCGCCAGCGACCGCGACCATCACGCGATGGTCGAGGCGCTGCGGCGCCGCGATGCCAACGAACTCGCGGTCCTGATCACCCAGCACATCCGCAAGGACATGCCCTGAGCCGCGCCGGCCGCGCTGCGCTCACGGCGCCAGCGAAACCTCCCAGAGCCGGGGCAGCGAGGTCAGCGACGAGACATAGCCGTTGACGCGCTTGCCGACCGCTCCGCCGGCGATGCCGTTGTAGAGCATCACCATCGGCATGTCGGAGAGGAAGCGCTTGTGCAGCTCGTCGAAGATCGCCTGGCGCTCTGCCTTGTCGGCGACGATCATCGACCTGTCGAGCAAAGCCTGGACCTGCGGATCGTCCCAGAGCTTGCGCGGCTGCTTGTCCTTGGGGCCGGTCATCGATTCGAAGGAGAGAGACGGGTCCATCCGTCCGGAATAGGGAAAGGCTTGGATCTGGTAGCTGCCCTTGTTGTAGCGATCGAGCTGGGTCGCCCATTCCAGCACTTCGAGCTCGACCTTGAGACCGACCGATTGCAGCATCTGCTGGGCGATGACGGCGGCGTTGAAGCTCTGCGGGTAGCGCTTGTTCGCCATCATCACAATTGTCTCGCCCTTGTAGCCGGCCTCGGCGATCAGCTTCTTCGCGGCGGCCGGATCGTAGGCGATGTCCTCTCCTTGAGCCTTGCCGTGATAGGCCGAGAGCGTCGGCACGATCGAGCCGTTGGGCTTGCCGAGGCCGTCGGTGACGGCGCCGACCAGCTCGGGCTTGTCGATCGCGGCGGCGATGGCGCGGCGCAGCTTGACGTTGCCGAGCAGGGGATCGCGCGTCTGGATGATCAGCCCGACCAGGCCCATATGCGAGACGACCGAGAGCTTGACCTTGGGCTCGGTCTTCAGCTCCGCGACATCGGCATTGGCGACATCGGGCACGACATCGATATCGCCCGAGACCAGGGCAGCCTTGGCGGTGGCGCTGTCGGGGATGACGACGAAGCGCAGCTCATCGACGAGCGGGCGCTTGGCGCCGCTCAACCCGTCGATCTTGCCGGGCAGCGCGGCATAACCGGCAAAGCGCTCCAGCCTGACGAACTCGCCGCGCTTCCACTCGGCGAATTTGAACGGACCGGTGCCGACCGGCTTGTCGAAGGAGCCGTCGGCCTTGACCGAATCCCGGTGCAGGATGCCGGTCATGGCGCAGTCGGTGCGGGCGAGCGAGGTCAGGAACAGCGCGCTCGGCTTGTCGAGCTGGAAAACGACGGTGCGCGGATCGGGCGCGGTGACGCTCTCGACCTTGACGAGACCACGCCCGTCGAACTCCGACAGGCAGCGCCAGTCGGTCTTCGCCGTCATATAGCGGTTCCAGCTCCAGACCACGTCGGCCGAAGTCAGCTCGGCGCCGTTGTGGAATTTCACGCCCTGGCGCAGCGTGAAGCTGTAGCTCCTGCCATCCTGCGAGATCGCGACCGTCTCGGCGAGCAGGGGCTTGGGCGCCGCATCCTCGCCATAGGCGACCAGTCCCTCGACCATATGCAGCACGACACCGTCGGTGTTGTGGTCGCGGTTGACGCCGGGGTCGATCGAGCGGATGTCGGCGGGGAGCTGGACGCGCAGCGTCGTGGCGGTGGCAGCGGCGGTGCCGATCCCTGCGAGCGCGAGAGCGGCGATGATGGTCGTCGTCACGGACTGTCGAAGCATCGGCCTGTTCCCCTCGTTCTGTGACGGCGATGGCGTCTTATTCGGCCGCTCGCGCCAGGGTCTGCGGTTCGCCGGTCAGGCTGTAGCGTGTGAAGCTGCGGTTCAGCGCCGGCAACGGGCAGACCTCCATGAGCCCCTCCGCCGGCTGCATGATCACCATCGCCACCGTCGCCGAGAGATTGCCGGTGTCGTTGAGGCGCGGCGGGCGGCAGACCGAATGGGGTGTGAGGAAATCGTCGAAGAAGGCGTGCTTGAGATCGTCGACCGTGAGCTTGCCGCCGGCCTCGTCGAGCAGTTTCCTGACGCGCCAGTCGCGGTAGAAGCTCTCGGGCACGCGCGGCGTGCCGGTGTCGCGCAGCTTCGTCAGCGCGACCTGACCGACCCAGTGGTTGGCGTGCACGATCAGCCCGTCGCGCGGATAGATCGGGAAGGCCTCGTCGGGCGCACATTCGAAATCGATGCCGAAGCCCGCCACGGTCGAAAGCATCATGTTGTTGGAGCAGGCTTTCGGCGTGGTCGCGACCGCCTTGATGGCGAAGGCGAGATGCTCCTGCTCCAGCACCTTGCGGCGGATCAGAGCGAGCGGCACGCCGGTCTGGGTGAAGTCGCGCTCGGATTCGAGATAATTCGCGGTGATGCAGATGCCGGCCGCGTTCATGCCGCAGCGGGCGAGGCCGCCGGCCTCGACGAAGGTCAGGAAATCCGGCCCGTCGTCGCGGCGCACACGCAGGACGATCGCGGTCTCGGCGCATTCCGCCTTCCAGTCCCAGTTCTGGCCGTGGATCAGCGTGCCGGTCGCGCTGCGCTCGGGCAGGATGATCGCGCCGGTGCAGCCATCGTCGAGCTCCTCGGTCGCCTCGACCGGCTTGTTCTTGACCAGCCGCGCCTTGGCGATGACCTCGGTGCGGGCATTGACCATGACGATGTCTTCGAGCTGGACGCCGGCGCCGTCGGCGATGCCGCGCATCTCCTCGATGTAGTGTGCGCCGAAGGCCTCGATCTCGCGGGCGAACTCGCCGATCAGCGCGGATTTTGCCGCTGCGTCGTAGCCGAGCTCGCCGAGCTGGCCGCCATAGAGCTCGATCGAGCGCCTGACGCGCGCCGGCACAGTTGCACCATGCTGGCGGCCGCGCTCGTAAGGCGTGCCGGAGACGTCGACGAAGGGGCAGGGCTGGACGGCGGGCATCGGTTGAGCCGCAGATACGGGCTGGACCATGGATCGGGTTCCTGAACAGGGCCGTCAGGCGCTGGCCTGTTGCCGATCGATGATGTATTTCATCTTTAAGTAAGACGATCAAGGCTTGAATCGATGTCGATGCCGACCCGCCTGCAGCAGGATCTCGCCGAGCGTATCCTCGACATGGTCAGGGAGGATGGCTTGCGCGCCGGCGCCATGCTCAACGAGAGCGGCACGGCGAGGCGGCTCAACGTCTCGCGCACGCCGGTGCGCGCCGCGCTCGCCCATCTCGCCGCGCGCGGCTTCGTGCGCCGTCATCCCAACCGCGGCATCGAGCTGATCGACGCGCCGACGCCCGGTGACGCCATGACGTCCGCGCCCGACATCCTCGAGCAGGTCATGGTGCGGCTGGCCCATGATCGCGAGAGCGGCGGCCTCGGCGACGAGGTCTCCGAGCAGGAGGTAATGCGCCGCTACGACCTCGCCCGCCCGGAGGCGCAGCGTCTGCTCGCCAAGCTCGCCGATCTCGACATGATCGAGCGCAAGCCCGGCTATGGCTGGCGTTTCCTCTACCCGCCACGCGACGCGGCGGCGCATGACGAGCGCTATCGCTTCCGCCTTTTGATCGAGCCTATGGCGCTGCTGGAGCCGGGCTTCCAGCTGGAGCCGGCCTGGATCGCCGAGATGCGCGCGCGGCATGGCGAGACTTTGGCGAAACCCTGGCTGGAGAGTTCGGCGATCGGCTTCTTCGAGATGAACGCCGCCTTTCACGAGGGGTTGGCGGCGGCCTCCGGCAACCGCTTCATCCATTCGGCGATCCGGCGGCAGAACCGGCTCAGACGGCTCTCGAACTATGATTGGGTCTTCGGATTCGAGCGGGTCGAGGTGAACTGCTGCGAGCATCTCGAACTGCTCGACTTCCTCGAAGCGGGGGATCGCGAGGTCGCCTCAGCGCTGATGCGCAGGCATCTACAGCGCGCCAGCCTGCTGCGGCACAGAGCCAGTCCGGGCCAAGGCGATTAGTTTTTCATGTTCTGAAGAACAATCTTGACAGCGTTTTGGGGATCAAAGGAAGCGCGGGCCCAGATCGCGCCCCGGCATGCCGGCATCGTTCGCGCCGGCCTTGCGGCGAAGCCGAGGCTGCCGTAACCCGAAAGACCCCGCAGCCTCGCATTCCCCAGCATGGCCGTCTCGATCTCAGAGCAATATGCCGCCCTCGTCGCCTCCGGCGCGATCGAGCGCGATCCGGCGCAGGTCGCGGTCGTCCGGAAGCTGCAGGCGCTCACTGATGCCCTTGCCGCGCGTCGGCTGGCCCGCAAGAGCAGCGCGCTCGGCTGGCTCTTCGGTTCGAAGTCCAACACGGCGGATGTGCCGAAAGGACTCTACATCTGGGGTTCGGTCGGTCGCGGCAAGACCATGCTGATGGACATGTTCTACGATGCGGCGCCGGTCCGGGCGCGCCGGCGCGTGCATTTCCACGAATTCCTGGCCGATGCCCATGCCCGGATCCATGCCTATCGCCAGAAGCTCAAGGCCGGCGAGGTCAAGGAGCCCGATCCGATCGCGCCCGTGGCCGCCGACCTCGCCGAGGAGGCGAGCCTGCTCTGCTTCGACGAGTTCACCGTTACCGACATCGCCGACGCGATGATCCTGGGGCGGCTGTTCACCGCCTTGTTCGCGGCCGGCGTCGTCGTGGTCGCGACCTCCAATGTCGAGCCGTCGCGGCTCTATGAGGGCGGGCTGAACCGGGCGCTGTTCCTGCCCTTCATCGAGCTCCTGACCACAAAGGTCGAGGTGCTCAAGCTCGATGCGCGCACCGACTTCCGCCTGGAGAAACTCGGCGGCGCGCCGGTCTATCACGTCCCGGCCGACGACGCGGCGAAGACGGCGCTGGACGAGGCCTTCCGGCGTGTCTCGGGTGTGGCGCAAGGCCAGCACGTGACGCTTTCGGTCAAGGGCCACGAGATGCGGATCCCGCAGGCGGCCGGCGGCGTGGCACGGGCGAGCTTTTCCGATTTGTGCAGCCAGGCCTATGGTGCCTCCGACTACATCGCGCTGGCGCAGCGCTTCCACACGCTGGTGCTCGACGATATCCCGGCACTGATCCGGGACAGGCGCAACGAGGCCAAGCGCTTCATCATCCTGATCGACACGCTCTACGAGCATCACGTCAAGCTGGTCGCCTCGGCGGCGGCCGCGCCGCATGAGCTCTACAAGGATGGCGACGGCCGTGAGGCCTTCGAGTTCGACCGCACCGTCTCGCGGCTGATCGAGATGCGCTCGGAAGATTATCTCAGCCTGCCGCATGGCCGCGTCGATTCCGCCGCGAGCGGCGACAGCGGTGGTCTGGTCGAGACCTGACGGCATGGCGCAGCGCGAGCCCGACGATGAGGTGACGATCAGGCGGGCAAAGGCAGGTGATGCAGCCGCGATCAGCACTCTCGTCATCCGAACCCTGCATGAGACGAACGCGACATTCTACACCGCCGCCGTGATCGAGTCCGTGGCCGCCAATTTTTCGGTCGAGCAGGTCGCGGCACGGATGGCGGAGCGTTTCGTTCTCGTCGCCACGATCGCAGATCGCGTCGTCGGAACAGCCAGCCTAGAGCAAGGCACCATCCGCACCGTGTTCGTCAGTCCCGATCGGCAGGGGCGGCGCATCGGCGCTGCCTTGATGGCCCGCATCGTCGATATCGCTCGCGAGCAGGGGCTCGACAGTCTGACGGTTCCGTCCTCGATCAACGCGGAGCCGTTTTATCGCAAGCTGAGGTTCGGGTATCTTCGGGACAGGATCGAGGGCGACGAGCGCATCGTCATCATGGGCAGAACGATCGCTCCTGCCGGCGAACGGGGGTGACCGCGATGCCGCAGCGCGAGCCGAGCGAGATCCGCATCCTCTCGGTCGCCAGCGAGCATCTGCGGCTGTTCGGGCTGAAGCGTTTCACTGTCGTCGCGGTTGCCGACGAGGCCGGCATGACCCATGCCAATGTCTATCGCTATTTCCCCTCACGCGCGGCGCTGATCGACGCGGTCGTCGACGTCTGGCTGAAGGCGACCGAGCGGCGCCTCGCCGACATCGCCGACGGGCCCGATCCCGCCTTCGACAAGCTCGAGCGGCTGATCCTCGCGCTGGCCAAGGCCAATCGCGACCTGCTCGCCGAGGACCCGCATCTGTTCGCCGCGCTGTCGCAGGCGGTGGCGAAGCGCCATGCGATCAGTCGGCGCAACCGGGCGCGTGTGCGGTCGCTGTTCGAGCGGGTCGTCGACGAGGGCATCGCGTCTGGCGCCTTCGAGCCGCGCGACCGCGAGCGCGCCATCGCCTTCGTCATCGACGCGACGCACCGCTTCATCCATCCGGCCACGCTGGCGCTGGAGGGCGATGTCCCGCAGGCCTCGGTCGATCAGCGGCTCTCGACCCTGATCCGGGTGATTCTGCGCGTGCTGGCGAGCGGCATCATCTGAGCATCGAACAAATAGTGACAGATTTTGTAAATTGTCATTGATCGAATTCTGGGCACGGCCGGCGTCCGGTATGACCTGATTCCCGCTAAGATACTGTTATACCGGAACTATCGTGCTTCGGGCGTTGAAACGCCGCTCCTTCGTCCGTCGTCGGGTCAAGGAAACACAGGGTTGCGGCAAAACCCCTGTTTGGGCCAAAGAGGCCCACGGTTTTCGCCGGTCGACCGGCATTTCGCAGCGCAAGGACAAGGACGCATCCATGGCCCGCAAGAAGATCGCCCTCATCGGCGCCGGCCAGATCGGCGGCACGCTCGCCCATCTCGCCGGTCTCAAGGAACTGGGCGACGTCGTCATGTTCGACATCGCCGAGGGCATTCCGCAGGGCAAGGGCCTCGACATCGCCGAGTCCGCCCCGGTCGACGGTTTCGACGCGAGCTACACCGGCACGCAGTCCTATGAGGACATCAAGGGTGCCGATGTCGTGATCGTCACCGCCGGCGTGCCGCGCAAGCCCGGCATGAGCCGCGACGACCTGATCGGCATCAACCTGAAGGTGATGAAGTCGGTCGGCGAGGGCATCAAGGCCTATGCTCCCAAGGCCTTCGTGATCTGCATCACCAACCCGCTCGACGCGATGGTCTGGGCGCTGCAGAAGTTCTCAGGGCTGAAGCCCAACATGATCTGCGGCATGGCCGGCGTGCTCGATTCCGCCCGCTTCCGCCACTTCCTCGCCGACGAGTTCAAGGTCTCGGTCAAGGACGTCTCGGCCTTCGTGCTCGGCGGCCATGGCGACGACATGGTGCCGCTGGTGCGCTATTCCGGCGTCGCCGGCATCCCGCTGCCCGACCTCGTCAAGATGAAATGGACGACGCAAGAGCGGCTCGACGCCATCGTCGAGCGCACCCGCAAGGGCGGCGGCGAGATCGTCAACCTCCTCAAGACCGGTTCGGCCTTCTATGCGCCGGCGGCGTCCGCGATCGCCATGGCCGAGAGCTATCTCAAGGACCAGAAGCGCGTCCTGCCGGCGGCCGCCGCGCTCAAGGGCCAGTACGGCGTCAAGGACATGTTCGTCGGCGTCCCCGTAGTGATCGGCGCCAAGGGCGTCGAGAAGGTCGTCAAGATCCGCCTCAACGGCGCCGAGAAGGCGATGCTGGAGAAGTCGGTCGCCTCGGTCCAGACCCTGATCGACGCCTGCAAGGCCATCGATTCGTCATTGGCTTGATTTAGAGCCGCTGGTGCGAGGAGCGTGGCGGTTGTTCCGCCGCGCTCATCGCCCCGCAAGCGGTTTCCCGCCCTTCGCAGCTTCGGCACAGGACATCAGGCATGAACATCCACGAATATCAGGGCAAGGCGGTTCTCAAGGAGTTCGGCGCGCCGGTCTCCGCCGGCTTCCCGGCGCTGTCGGTGGCGGAAGCCGTCGAGGCGGCGAAGAAGCTGCCCGGCCCGCTCTATGTGGTGAAGAGCCAGATCCATGCCGGCGGCCGCGGCAAGGGCAAGTTCAAGGAGCTGCCGGCCGAGGCCAAGGGCGGCGTGCGCTTGGCGAAGTCGATCGACGAGGTCGAGAGCCACGCGAAGGAGATGATCGGGAACACGCTGGTGACGGCGCAGACCGGTCCCGCCGGCAAGCAGGTCAACCGGCTCTACATCGAGGACGGCTCCGACATCGAGAAGGAGTTCTATCTCTCGGCGCTGGTCGACCGCGAGACCTCGCGCATCGCCTTCGTCGTCTCGACCGAGGGCGGCATGGACATCGAGGCGGTCGCCCATGACACGCCGGAGAATATCCTGACCTTCTCGGTCGATCCCGCGACCGGCATCATGCCGCATCACGGCCGCACCGTCGCCAAGGCGCTTGGCCTCACCGGCGATCTCGCCAAGCAGGCCGAGAAGGTCCTGGCGCAGATCTATGCCGCCTTCGTCGCCAAGGACATGGCGATGCTCGAGATCAACCCGCTGATCGTGACCAAGCAGGGCCAGATCAAGTGCCTCGACGCCAAGGTCTCGTTCGACTCCAACTCGCTCTACCGCCACCCCGAGGTGATGGCGCTGCGCGACGAGACGGAGGAGGACGCCAAGGAGATCGAGGCCTCGAAATACGACCTCGCCTATATCGCGCTCGACGGCACGATCGGCTGCATGGTCAACGGCGCCGGCCTCGCCATGGCGACGCTCGACATCATCCAGCTCTACGGCGAAAGCCCGGCGAACTTCCTCGATGTCGGCGGCGGTGCCTCCGAGGAGAAGGTCACGGCAGCCTTCAAGATCATCACCGCCGACCCGAAGGTGAAGGGTATCCTGGTCAACATCTTCGGCGGCATCATGAAGTGCGACGTGATCGCGCGCGGCGTCATCGCCGCGGTCAAGGCGGTCGGGCTGCAGGTTCCGCTGGTGGTGCGGCTCGAAGGCACCAACGTCCAGGAGGGCAAGGACATCATCTCGTCCTCCGGCCTCAACGTGATCCCGGCGGACGATCTCGACGATGCCGCGCAGAAGATCGTCGCCGCGATCAAGAAGGCCTGAGGAAAAAGCATGTCCATCCTGATCGACAAGAACACCAAGGTCATCTGCCAGGGCTTCACCGGCAAGAACGGCACCTTCCATTCCGAGCAGGCGATCGCCTATGGCACGCAGATGGTCGGCGGTACTTCGCCGGGTAAGGGCGGAGCGCTGCATCTCGGCCTGCCGGTCTTCGACACTGTCGCCGAGGCGCGCGACAAGACCGGCGCCACCGCGTCCGTCGTCTATGTCCCGCCGCCGGGCGCGGCCGACGCCATCTGCGAGGCGATCGACGCCGAGATCCCGCTGGTGATCTGCATCACCGAGGGCATCCCGGTGCTCGACATGGTCCGGGTCAAGCGCTCGCTCGAAGGTTCCAAGACCAGGCTGATCGGGCCGAACTGCCCCGGCGTCGTCACGGCGGGCGAGAGCAAGATCGGCATCATGCCGGCCAACATCTTCAAGCCCGGCTCGGTCGGCATCGTCTCGCGCTCGGGCACGCTGACCTATGAGGCGGTGTTCCAGACCACGCGCGAGGGGCTGGGCCAGACCACGGCCGTCGGCATCGGCGGCGACCCGGTCAAGGGCACCGAGTTCATCGACATGCTGGAGATGTTCTTAGGTGACGAGAAGACGACCTCGATCGTGATGATCGGCGAGATCGGCGGCTCGGCCGAGGAGGACGCGGCGCAGTTCATCAAAGACGAGGCCAAGCGCGGGCGGAAGAAGCCGATGGTCGGCTTCATCGCCGGGCGCACCGCGCCTCCCGGCCGCCGCATGGGCCATGCCGGAGCGATCATCTCGGGCGGCAAGGGCGGCGCCGAGGACAAGATCGCCGCGATGGAAGCGGCCGGCATCAGGGTCTCGCCCTCGCCGGCGCGCCTCGGAAAGACCTTGGTCGAGGTGTTGAAGGGATAAATCGTGAGTCTGATCGACCTCAAAGCCTATTTCGGATCGCTACGTCGGCGGCTCGCGGCTAACGGGTCGGTCGACAGCGGAGTTCGGGTCGGAGGTCGAGTTGTTCCTCTCGGTCGCGCGGCAAGGCAGGCAACAGATGAACTGTCGCTGCAGCGTGTGAAGGTCCAGGCATTTGAGGCAGTGATGGCAGTGATGACTGATGTCTTGGAGCCGGTGGCAAAAGGACGGTTGTTCGAACCGCATGAGCTTGGGAGCGAGGTAGCTTCGAGGCTTTCCGCAGTTGGTTGGCATTCGGTTGAAAAGAACCGCATGAGACCGAAGCAAGCAGAGGCCGTGGCTGCCTCGCGTTCGTTCGGATGGTCATTGGGGTTCGGCGATGCTTTCGAAACACTGCCGCCAGACGCTGATAAAGCTACCAAACTTAGAGATACGATCAAAATTGAAATAGATCAAATAGCTTCGAACGACGAAAATCAATGGGCCTCGAATTTTTTCAGCCACGATGAATGCGGGCAATCAATCATTGAAATTGTAACCGTCGGCACACTCAACGATAGTTGGTCAAATTTTTGTATGAGTATTTTCTTTGAGAAGATACCTATAGAAGCTTTTGAACGTGCGGTAACAGCGGCGCCGCTTTCTTATATGTTCCGCAAAGACTATCGCTCCCTTGAGATGGACGAATCATTGCGCGTGCGAGGTTGTTCCCGGACCGGGGGACGCGACGGATCCAATGCGAGATTCTTTAGCATTCAGACCGAACCGAACCTAATTGAGGCGATGGCCGATAACGGCTTCACGCTGTATCCGGCTCAAGTTTTTGCGACGTTTCATCAAAGGATGCTCTGATCATGGCTCGCCAGGACATCAACGAGGCTCTCGCGCAGACGGGTTTCCTCTATGGCGGCAACGCGGCCTATATTGAGGATCTCTACGCCCGCTACGAGGCCGATCCGACGTCGGTCGACGAGCAGTGGCAGGGCTTCTTCGCCGGGTTGAAGGATGACGGCCAGGCCATCGTCCAGAACGCCAAGGGCGCCTCCTGGACCAAGCCGAACTGGCCCGTCCATGCCAATGGCGAGCTCGTCTCGGCGCTCGACGGCAACTGGGCCGTGGTCGAGAAGGTCGTCTCCGACAAGCTCGGCGCCAAGGCCAAGGCTGCCGGCGCGACGCTCTCGGCCTCCGACGTCCAGCAGGCGACGCGCGATTCCGTGCGCGCGATCATGCTGATCCGGGCCTACCGCATGCGCGGCCATCTCCATGCCAAGCTCGATCCGCTGGGTATCGAGAGCAACAAGGACGCCGAGGAGCTGTCGCCGTCGGCCTTCGGCTTCGGCGAGGCCGATCTCGACCGCAAGATCTTCATCGACAACGTGCTCGGACTCGAGTTCGCGACGATCCGCGAGATGACCGCGATCCTGCAGCGGACCTATTGCAACACCATCGGCGTCGAGTTCATGCACATCTCCGATCCGGAGCAGAAGGCATGGCTGCAGGAGCGGATCGAGGGGCCCGACAAGGAGATCGCCTTCACGCGCGAAGGCAAGAAGGCGATCCTGAACAAGCTGATCGAGGCCGAGGGCTTCGAGAAGTTCATCGACCTGAAATACACCGGCACCAAGCGCTTCGGCCTCGACGGTGGCGAGTCGCTGATCCCGGCGCTGGAGCAGATCATCAAGCGCGGCGGCGCGCTCGGCGTGCGCGACATCGTCTTCGGCATGGCGCATCGCGGCCGCCTCAACGTGCTGACGCAGGTGCTGGGCAAGCCGCACCGGGCGCTGTTCCACGAGTTCAAGGGCGGCTCCTTCGCCCCCGACGACGTCGAGGGCTCGGGCGACGTCAAATACCATCTCGGCGCCTCCAGCGACCGCGAGTTCGACGGCAACAACGTCCACGTCTCGCTGACCGCCAACCCGTCGCATCTCGAGATCGTCGATCCCGTCGTGCTCGGGAAGGTCCGCGCCAAGCAGGACCAGTTCGGCGACATCGTCGAGCGTTCCAAGGTGCTGCCGCTGCTGCTGCATGGCGACGCGGCCTTCGCCGGCCAGGGCGTGGTCGCGGAATGCCTCGGCCTGTCCGGGCTGAAGGGTCACCGCACCGGCGGCTCGATCCATTTCATCATCAACAACCAGATCGGCTTCACCACCTATCCGCGCTATTCGCGCTCCTCGCCCTATCCATCCGACGTGGCGAAGATGGTCGAGGCCCCGGTCTTCCATGTGAACGGCGACGATCCCGAAGCGGTGGTCTTCGCCGCCAAGATCGCGATCGAGTTCCGGCAGAAGTTCCACAAGCCGGTCGTGGTCGACATGTTCTGCTATCGCCGCTTCGGCCATAACGAGGGCGACGAGCCAGGCTTCACCCAGCCGCTGATGTACCGCAAGATCCGCGGCCACAAGTCGACGCTGGAGCTCTACGGCGCCAAGCTCGAGGCCGAAGGCGTGATCCAGCCGGGCGAGCTCGACGAAGCGCGGGCTGCATGGAAAGCGAAGCTCGAGATCGAGTTCGACGCCGGCCAGGCCTTCAAGCCGAACAAGGCCGACTGGCTCGACGGCCGCTGGGCCGGGATGAAGGCGATCCGCGCCGACGAGGACGATCCACGCCGCGGCGCGACCGGCGTGCCCGAGGCGGTGCTCAAGGAGATCACCGAGAAGATCACCGCGGTTCCCGCCGGCTTCAACGTCCACAAGACGATCCAGCGTTTCCTCGACAACCGCCGCAAAGCGGTCGAGACCGGGCAAGGCATCGACTGGGCGACGGCCGAGTCGCTCGCGTTCGGCTCGCTGTTGCTCGACGGCAACCCTGTCCGGCTGTCGGGCCAGGATTGCGAGCGCGGCACCTTCTCGCAGCGCCATTCGGTGCTGATCGACCAGGAGACCGAGGCGCGCCACACCTCGCTGAACCATATCCGCGAGGGCCAGTCGCGCTACGAGGTCATCAACTCGATGCTCTCGGAAGAGGCGGTGCTCGGCTTCGAATACGGCTACTCGCTGTCGGAGCCGAACGCGCTGACCTGCTGGGAAGCCCAGTTCGGCGACTTCGCCAACGGCGCGCAGGTCGTCTTCGACCAGTTCATCTCGTCGGGCGAGCGCAAATGGCTGCGCATGTCCGGCCTCGTCTGCCTGCTGCCGCACGGCTATGAGGGGCAGGGGCCGGAGCATTCCTCGGCCCGGCTCGAGCGCTTCCTGCAGATGTGCGCCGAGGACAACATGCAGGTCGCCAACTGCTCGACGCCGGCGAGCTATTTCCACATCCTGCGCCGGCAGCTGAAGCGCGACTTCCGCAAGCCGCTGATCCTGATGACGCCGAAGTCGCTGCTGCGCCACAAGCGCTGCGTCTCGGACCTCGCCGACCTCGCCGAGGGCTCGACCTTCCACCGCGTGCTGCACGACGACGCCCAGCGCGGCCATTCGACGACCAAGCTGGTCAAGGATTCGAAGATCCGCCGCGTCGTGCTGTGCTCTGGCAAGGTCTATTTCGACCTGCTGGAGGATCGCGAGAAGCGCGGCATCGACGACGTCTACCTGATGCGCGTCGAGCAGCTCTATCCGTTCCCGCTGAAGTCGCTGGCGCAGGAGCTGGCGCGCTTCAAGGGCGCCGACGTGGTCTGGTGCCAGGAGGAGCCGAAGAACATGGGCTCCTGGACCTTCGTCGAGCCCTATCTCGAATGGGTGCTCGGCCATGCCGGCTCGAAGTCGAAGCGGCCGCGCTATGTCGGCCGCCCGGCCTCGGCGGCGACCGCGACCGGCCTGATGTCGAAGCACACGGCGCAGCTCAACGCGTTCCTCGACGAGGCTTTCGCGGCCTGATCCGCGCGGCCTGACCTGAACGCAAGACAAAAAGACCCGAACGAGAGGCCTGACATGGCGACCGAAATCCGCGTTCCCACCCTCGGCGAATCCGTCTCCGAGGCGACCATCGGCAAGTGGTTCAAGAAGCCCGGCGACGCGGTGAAGGCCGACGAGCCCCTGGTCGAACTGGAGACCGACAAGGTCACGCTGGAGGTCAATGCGCCGGCCGCCGGCGTGCTCGGCGAGATCGTCGCCAAGGAAGGCGAGACGGTCGGCGTCAGCGCGCTGCTCGGCATGATCGCGGCCGGCGACGGCAAGGCCGCCGCGACCGCGCCCAAGGCCGAAGAGAAGAAGGCCGATGCCGCGGTCGCCCAAGCCGCTGGCAAGGCCGGGGCCGAGACCGTCAAGGACGCCGAGAAGAAGGCCGGCGAGGTCGCCGGCGACACCCCGATCAAGCCCGCGACCAAGGCGGCCGATTCAGGTCCCGCCGTGTCGCGCCTCGCGGCCGAAAGCGGCGTCGATCCCTCCTCGGTCAACGCGTCCGGCAAGGATGGCCGCGTCACCAAGGGCGACATGCTGGCCGCGATCGCGACCGGTGGTCCGGCCGCGCCCGCCGCCCCTGCGCCGGTTCAGGTCCGCGCCCCGTCGGCGCCCGACGACGCCTCGCGCGAAGAGCGCGTCAAGATGACCAAGCTGCGCCAGACCATCGCGCGCCGCCTCAAGGAGGCGCAGGCGACCGCGGCGATGCTGACGACCTTCAACGAGGTCGACATGTCCGCGGTGATGGCGCTGCGCAACCAGTACAAGGACGTGTTCGAGAAGAAGCACGGCGTGAAGCTCGGCTTCATGGGCTTCTTCGTGAAGGCCTGCGTGCAGGCGCTGAAGGAGATCCCCTCGGTCAATGCCGAGATCGACGGCACCGACATCGTCTACAAGAACTACTACCATGTCGCCGTCGCGGTCGGCACCGACAAGGGCCTCGTCGTGCCGGTGGTGCGCGACGCCGACCAGCTCTCCATCGCCGGCGTCGAGAAGGCGATCGGCGCGCTCGGCAAGAAGGCCCGCGACGGCTCCCTCAAGATCGAGGACATGCAGGGCGGCACCTTCACCATCTCGAATGGCGGCGTCTACGGCTCGCTGATGTCGACGCCGATCCTGAACGCGCCGCAATCGGCGATCCTGGGCATGCACAAGATCCAGGAGCGGCCGATGGTGGTCGGCGGCCAGATCGTGGTCAGGCCGATGATGTATCTCGCGGTCAGCTACGACCACCGCATCATCGACGGCAAGGAAGCCGTGACCTTCCTGGTGCGGATCAAGGAGGCGCTGGAGGACCCGGCGCGGCTGGTGCTGGATCTCTGAACAGGTCAGAGCGTCATGTTCGGGCTTGTCCCGAGCATCCACGACTTCCTTCCGGCTGCCAAAGACGTGGGTGGTCGGGACAAGCCCGACCATGATGGGCACTGAGAGGCTTTGTTGATGTCCTACGATCTCGTCGTCATCGGAACCGGCCCCGGCGGCTATGTCTGCGCCATCCGCGCGGCCCAGCTCGGCCTCAAGGTGGCCGTCGTCGAGAAGCGCGCGACCCATGGCGGCACCTGCCTGAATGTCGGCTGCATCCCCTCAAAGGCGCTGCTGCATGCCTCCGAGATGTTCGAGGAGGCCGGCCATACCTTCCCGAGCCTCGGCATCGTCACGGCCAAGCCCAAGCTCGATCTGAAGCAGATGCTGGTCCACAAGCAGGAGACCGTCGACGCCAACGTCAACGGCGTCGCCTTCCTACTGAAGAAGAACAAGATCGAGCCCTTCCACGGAACGGCCAGCATTCCGGCGGCCGGCAAGGTCGTCGTCACCGCCGAGGATGGCAAGACCACGGGGCTGGAGACAAAGTCGATCGTCATCGCAACCGGCTCGGAATCGGCAAACCTGCCCGGCGTCGCGATCGACGAGAAGACGGTCGTGACCTCGACCGGCGCGCTCGAACTGACGGCCGTTCCCAAGGAGCTGCTCGTCGTCGGCGCCGGCGTGATCGGGCTCGAGATCGGCTCGGTCTGGGGGCGGCTCGGAGCCAAGGTCACGGTCGTCGAATATCTCGACCGCATCCTGCCCGGCATGGACGACGAGGTCGCGAAACAGTTCCAGCGCATCCTGCAGAAGCAGGGCTTCGAGTTTCATCTCGGCTCGAAGGTCACCAAGGTCGAGACGGGCAAGAAGGGCGGTGCCACCGTCACGGTCGAGCCGGCTGCGGGCGGCGAGGCGAAGACGCTGTCCGCCGACATCGTGCTGGTCGCGATCGGCCGCCGGCCGAACACCGAGGGCTTGGGACTGGAGCAGGCCGGCGTCGCGACCGAGCGCGGCCGTGTCGTGATCGACGATCACTTCAAGACCAACGTCGCCGGCGTCTACGCGATCGGCGACGTGGTGCGCGGCCCGATGCTCGCCCACAAGGCCGAGGACGAAGGCATGGCGGTGGCCGAGATCATCGCCGGCAAGGCCGGCCATGTGAACTACGACGCGATCCCCGGCATCGTCTACACCGCGCCGGAAGTCGCCGCGATCGGCAAGACCGAGGAAGAGCTGAAGGCCGCCGGCATCGCCTACAAGGTCGGCAAGTTCCCGTTCACGGCGAACGGCCGGGCGCGGGCGATGCGCCACACAGAGGGCTTCGTGAAGGTGCTGACGGATGCGGCGACCGACCGTGTGCTCGGCTGCCACATCATCGGTCCCCATGCCGGCGACCTGATCGCTGAGGTGACGGTGCTGATGGAGTTCGGCGGCTCGTCGGAAGATCTCGCCCGCACCTGCCACGCCCATCCGACACTCTCCGAGGCGGTGAAGGAAGCGGCCCTCGCGGTCGAGAAGCGCCAGATCCATATGTGATAGGCGAGCGCGCACGTCATTCTCGGGCTTGTTCCGAGAATCTCACGACCCGCACACGCTGGTATCCGAGATGGCCGGGTCAAGCCCGACCATGAGATTGCTCAGCCCCTTCGCGCCCGGAACGCCGTCAGCGTATTCCGCAGCAGGCAGGCGATCGTCATCGGGCCCACCCCGCCTGGTACCGGCGTAATCGCGCCGGCGAACTGTGCCGCCTCCGCGAAGGCGACGTCGCCGGTGAGCTTGCCGTCCGCGGTCCGGTTGATGCCGACGTCGATCACCGTGGCGCCCGGCTTGATCCAGTCACCCCTGACCATGCCGGGGCGGCCGACGGCGGCGACGACGATGTCGGCGCGGCGTACCACCTCCGGCAGGTCGCGCGTGCGCGAATGCGCGATCGTCACCGTGCAGTCGGCTTGCAGCAGCAATTGCGCGACCGGCCGGCCGACCAGCTCCGAACGACCGATCACAACCGCCTCGAGTCCGGACAGGCTCGGCAACACCTGTCGCAGCAGCAGCATGCAGCCGAGCGGCGTGCAGGGCACGAGCCCATTCTTGCCGGCCGCGAGCTTGCCGGCATTGATCGGGTGGAGGCCGTCGACATCCTTGGCTGGATCGATCGCGTCGATGATGCGGCCGGTGTCGATGTGCTTCGGCAGCGGCAGTTGCACGAGGATGCCGTCGACGGCCTCATCGGCGTTGAGTTCGGTGAGCTTGGCCAGCAGTTCGGCCTCGCTGGTCTCTGCCGGCAGGCGATGGGCGACCGAGTTCATGCCGATCTCGGCGGCGAGCTTCTCCTTCGACGCGACATAGACGCGGCTCGCCGGATCATCGCCGACCAGCACGACATGCAGGCCGGGCACGAGGCCGCTCTGCGCCTTGATCGCCGCGACCTCGCGGCCGATCTCGGCGCGGAGCGCGGCGGCCGCCGCCTTGCCGTCGATGATCTCAGCCTGTCCGGGCATGGGCTCGTCCTCGTCTCGTCCGCGAGCCGCCCTCTTGCGCGATCGATGCGGGCGCGACAAGCCCGGATGCGACGCCGGGATGTCGCAGCGCGTCATGCCTTGCCGGCGCTGCCGGTGGCCGGTATCGATCGAAGCCGGGACAGCTGGGAGAGACGATCAGCGTGACGACCGGATTCGCCCGCCTGCCTGATGCCGCGCGCTATCGCCTGACCGGCCTGCGCATGCCGCTCTGCCTGGTCGACGGGGTTGCGCTGGCAGCCGATCGCGACGGGCTCGCTCTCGCCGACATCGCGGTCGCGGACGGGCGGATCACGTCGATCCTGCCGGCTAGGACCGAAGCGCCGGGCGAGGATGCGGCATGCGATCTCGACGGCGGCATCGTCCTGCCGCGTCTCGTCGATGCCCATGTCCATCTCGACAAGGGCCATATCTGGCCGCGCCGGCGCAATCCCGACGGCACCTTCCAGGGCGCGCTCGACAACGTCATGGCCGATCGCGAGGCGAACTGGTCGGCCGTCGACGTCCGCGCCCGGATGGCGTTCGGGCTGCGCTGCGCCTTCGCCCATGGCACCGCGGCCGTCAGGACGCATATCGACTCTTTGGGCAAGCAGATCGGCATCTCCTGGCCGGTGCTGGCGGAACTCAGGGCGGAGTGGGCCGGTCGTATCGCGCTGCAGGCGAGCCCGCTCTTCGGCATCCAGTTCGCGCTCGATGCCGGCCATATGCAGGCGGTGACAGCCGCCGTGAAGGCGCATGGCGATCGCCTCTTCGGCTGCGTCAGCTACATGATCCCGGAGCTCGACCGGGCGCTCGACCTCGTCTTCCGCACCGCGATCGAACACGGCTTCGATCTCGACTTCCATGTCGACGAGACCAGCGATCCGAGCGCTCGCTCGCTCGAGCACATCGCCGACGCTGCGCTGCGGCATCGCTTCACCAGAAAGATCCTGTGCGGGCATTGCTGCTCGCTCAGCGTTCAGACGCCGCAGGACGAGGCACGGATCATCGCCAAGGTCCGGGAGGCCGGCATCGCCGTGGTCTGCCTGCCGATGTGCAACATGTATCTGCAGGACCGCCGGGCCGGGCGCACGCCGCGCTGGCGCGGCGTCACCGCCCTGCACGAGCTGAAGGCCGCCGGAGTGCCGGTGATGGTCGCTTCCGACAACACACGCGACCCGTTCTACGCCTATGGCGATCTCGACCTGATCGAGGTGTTGCGCGAGGGCACCCGCATCCTCCAGCTCGACCATGCCGGGGCGGACTGGGCCAATGCGGTGGCGCGCTGGCCGGCCGACATCACGGGCCATGCCGACAAGGGCAGGCTTTCGCCCGGCGGCCCGGCCGACCTGATCCTGACACGGGCGCGCGACTGGACCGAGTTCTTCGCCCGCCCGCAGGCCGACCGGACCGTGCTGGTCGCCGGCCGGGCGATCGACACGACCCTGCCGGATCATCGCGAGCTGGATCATCTGATGGCCCCGAGACCATGATCGCCCGCTACGACATCGCCGCCCTCAAGCAGCGCCTCGGCGGCATCCGCAGCGAGGACAACCCGGCCCTGATCAGGCAGAAGAGCCGCGACTTCTTCTGGTATTCGCCGGTGCTGAAGCGCCAGCTCGACCATGTCGTCGCCGATCTCGTGGTCTCGCCTGTGAGCGAGCAGGAGGTCGTCGCGACGCTCGCCGCCTGCCATGGCCTCGGCATCCCCGTGACGCCACGCGGGACCGGCACCGGCAATTACGGCCAGGCGATGCCGCTCGCCGGCGGCGTGCTGCTCGATCTCTCCGGTTACAACCGCGTGCTCGAGATCGCGCCCGGCCGCTATGTCGCCGAGCCCGGCGCGATCATGGCCCGCATCGACGAAGAGACGCGGGCGCACTCCCGTCAGGAGTTGAGGCTGCACCCTTCCACCTACCAGACCGCCTCGATCGGTGGTTTCATCGCCGGCGGCTCGGGCGGGGTCGGCTCGATCAAATGGGGCGGTCTGCGCGACTGGGGCAACATCATCGCGCTCAAGGTCGTGACGATGGAGGCGCAGCCCCGCATCCTCGAACTCACCGGCGAAGACCTCCACAAGGTCGCCCATGCCTATGGAACCAACGGCATCATCACGCAGGTCGAGATGCCGCTGGCGCCAGCCTATGATTGGGTGGACGTGATCCTCGGCTTCGACAGCTTGCGGGCCGCGACCGAATTCGCCAACGCGCTCGGCGAGCAGGACGGACTGGCGCTGAAAAACCTCGCGGTCGTGGCAGCGCCAGCGCCGCACGATTATTTCCTGCGCCACCGCAGATTCCTGCCTCGCGGGAGCCATGTCGTCATCGCGACAGTGGCGGATTTCGCGGTCGGGTCGCTGCTGGCCTACGCGAGGCGCTTCAGGGGCGCGGAGCTGCTGATGCGCTCGGACCGGCTCTCGGCTGAAGAGGCGAAGGGCCTGCCGCCGGGTTACGAGCTCGGCTGGAACCACACCACGCTCAGAGCACTCCGCGTCGATCCGGCGATCACCTATCTGCAGGTGCTCTATCCGTTCCCGAACCAGGTCGAGCTGGTCGAGGCGATCGATGCGCGCTTCGGCGACGAGGTCGTCGCCCATCTCGAATTCGTTCGATTCGATGGGAAAGTGACCTGCTTCGGGTTGCCTCTGGTGCGCTTCACCACGGAGGAGCGGCTCGACGAGATCGTCGCGATCCACGAGGAGATGGGGGCGCCGATCTTCAACCCACATCGCTACACGCTGGAGGAGGGCGGTATGAAGCAGACCGACGCGGCCCAACTCGCCTTCAAGCGCCAGGCGGATCCGCAGGGCCTGCTCAACCCCGGCAAGATGATCGCCTGGGAAGACCCGGACTATGATTATGCGTCCGGAAAAACCTTCCTGTTCCGCAGCCTTTCCGATGCCGGGGTCGGCTAGCGTTATGCGCGTGCTTGTCCTCTATGCCCATCCGAACCCGGAAAGTTTTGGCGCAGCGCTGCACGATGCGGTGGTCGAGACCCTGCGCCAGGCCGGGCACGAGGTCGACGACTGCGATCTCTATGCCGAGGGTTTCGACGCGGTGCTGAGCCGGGCCGAACGCGTCGGCTATCATGATCTTGCCAGCAACACGCTTCCTGTTGCCGGCTATGTCACGCGGCTGAAAGCGGCGGAGGCGCTGGTGCTGTGCTTCCCGGTCTGGAATTTCGGTTATCCTGCGGTCCTGAAAGGGTTTTTCGACCGCGTCTTCCTGCCGGGCGTCTCGTTCAAGCTGGTCGACGGCAAGGTCCGTCCCAATCTCTGGAACATTCGCCGGCTCGCGACTGTGACGACCTATGGCGGCACGCGCTGGCGAGCACTGTTGATGGGCGATCCGCCGCGCAAGGCGGTGAAGCGCGTGCTGCGCGCGGTCTGCCATCCCGGCGCGAACCCGCTCTATCTCGCCCATTACGACATGAACCGCTCGACGGACGGGACGCGCGCGGCGTTTCTGGCAATGGTCCGGCGCCGCATCGGAGCTCTGTGAGACACCCGTCTTGCGATTGTCATCAGGGCGTCATGATCGCAGGTGATCTGACAGCCGGCGAATAAACCAGTAGCTCATGGCAAGGATCGGCCGATGACGAAGTCGCTCGAGAAAAGCGTCGGTCGCGCTTTGCTGGTCACCGCCCGGCTGCACCGGGCGCGGATGGGTGAGCGGCTCAACGCGCTCGGCCTTTTCCCCGGCCAGGAACAGGCGCTGAAGGCGCTTCAGCCCGGCGCGATGACGATGGGCGAGCTCGCCGGCCTGCTCCGGGTCAAGCCGCCGACCGTGTCGAAGACGATCGGCCGGTTGTCGCTTCAGGGTCTCGTCAGCCGCGAGGGCGGCAGCCGCGATGGAAGGCTCGTCCAGGTGACGCTGACCGAAGCCGGCCACAAGACCACGGCCGAGCTCGACGCGCTCTGGAACCAGGTCGAGGATGAACTGCTCGACAAGCTCGATTCCAAGGAACGCCGGCAGTTGCGCAAGCTCCTGCGCAAGGCGGCCAAGGGCCTGTCCAAGGCCGGTGCCGATCTCGACGATAGCGAGGCCGATGCCGACGAGGCCGACAGCGACGCGTAGCGTCGGATAAGTCCGTCTCTGCGCCAAGGAGCTGGCGCATGCTGTCGCCCGAAAACCGGGTTCCACTTTTCGGCATCATGCTCTGATCGGCGCATGCGCCTCATGCGTTCAAGCGCTGGTCACCCGATGCAAATCGGTTAAATCTGCTTGCGTCATTCCCACGACGCATGACGGGACGCGCCTTGGCCGCCGCAGATCATCTTCCCGAAACGGGCCGGACGCGTCATGCCGCGATCGGCCTGATGTGCGGCGCCGTCCTGCTCTTCGCTCTGCTCGATGCCAGCGCCAAGTGGCTCTCGGGGCATATGGATCCCGTCCAGGTCGTGTTCGCGCGCTATGCCGGCAGCATGCTGTTGGTGTCGCTGCTGCTGAACCCATGGAGCCGGCCCGGCATTCTCAGGACGCGGCGGCCTTGGCTCCAAGCGGTCCGCTCGCTCCTGCTGCTCGGCTCGACGGCGTTGAATTTCTTCGCGGTGAAGTATCTCCAGCTCGCCGAGACGGTCTCGATCATGTTCGCCGGGCCGCTGCTTGTCGCGTTGATCTCGGGGCCGCTGCTCGGCGAATGGCCCGGCCCGCGCCGGCTGGTCGCGATCGCCGTCGGTTTCGTCGGCGTCCTCGTGATCACGCGGCCGGGCGTCGGCGGCATGCATCCCGCGGCACTGCTCAGCGTGCTCGGCTGCATCTGCTACTGCTTCTATTCGCTGGCGACGCGCCAACTCGCCGCTTTCGATTCACCCGAAACGACGATGGTCTATTCCGGCGTCGCCGGCACGCTCGCCATGCTGCCGTTGATCCCGTTCTTCTGGACGATGCCGCAGACGCCGGTGATCTGGCTCGTGCTGTTCGGCACCGGCGTGCTCGGCGGCTTCGGCCACTGGCTGCTCATCCTGGCGCATCGTCTCGCGCCGGCGACGGTGCTCGCGCCCTTCATCTATTCGCAGATCGTCTGGATGATCGCGCTCGGCTGGTTCGTCTTCGGCCAGTGGCCCGATCGCTGGACCTTCGTCGGCGCCGGCATTGTCATCGCGTCGGGGCTCTATCTGCTCTATCGCGAGCGGGTCAGGCGAGTGCCGCAGGGCTCGGCGCGCTTGGACTGACGCTCACACCGTGACCTGCGTGCCGACCTCCACGACCCGGCCGGTCGGGATCTGGAAGAAGCTCGTCGCGTCGGTCGCGCTCTTGGTCAGGCCGATATAGAGATTGTCCTGCCAGACCGGCATTCCCGATTGCGGCGAGGCCTTGATCGAGCGGCGCGACAGGAAGAACGAGGTCGACATGATGTCGAACTTGAAGCCCTGCTTGCGCAGGATGGCCAAGCCCTTGGGCACGTTCGGGCTCTCCATGTAGCCATAGACCATCTCGACGCGCCAGAAATCGTCGGTGATGCGGGAGAGGCGCACGCGCTCGTCTTCCCTGATGCGCGGCGTGTCGGCCGAGCGCACCGTCAGCACGACGTTGCGCTCGTGCAGCACCTTGTTGTGCTTCAGATTGTGCAGCAGCGAGGCCGGCGCGGTCTCCGGGTCACTGGTCAGGAACACCGCCATGCCCTTGACCCGGACCGGCGGGCTCTTCGAGAGCATGCCGACCAGTTCGAGCAACGGCACGTCGGTCTTGCGCGTCTTGTCGAACAGGATCTTGGTGCCGCGCACCCAGGTCCACATCAGCACGATCAGCGCGATCGCCAGCAGCACCGGCATGTAGCCGCCGCTGAACAGCTTCAGCATGTTGGCCGAGAAGAAGGCGACGTCGATCACCAGGAAGGGGACGATCAGCGCAGTCGTCGCCCACAGGCTCCAGCCCCAGCTCCGGCGGATCACGACGAAGGCGAGCAGCGAGGACACCACCATCGTGCCGAACACGGCGATGCCGTAGGCATGCGAGAGGTTCGACGAGTTGCGGAAGGACCAGACCAGGATCAGCACCACGACGAGCAGCATCCAGTTGATGCGCGGCACGTAGATCTGGCCCGAGGTGTGCTCCGAGGTGTGGCGGATCTCGAGACGCGGCAGCAGGCCGAGCTGGATCGCCTGGCGGGTCAGCGAGAAGGCGCCGGTGATGACGGCCTGGCTCGCGATGATCGTGGCGACGGTGGCGAGGATGACGAAGGGCAGGATCAGCCAGTCCGGCGCGAGCCGGTAGAACGGATTGTCGATCGCGGTCGGGTCGGAGAGGATCAGCGCACCCTGGCCGAGATAGTTCAGCCAGAGCGAGGGGAAGACCAGCCAGATCCAGGCCGAGCGGATCGGCCCGCGGCCGAAATGGCCCATATCGGCATAGAGCGCCTCGGCCCCGGTGACGGCGAGGCAGACCGAGCCGAGCACGGCGAGCGACACCGCCGGGTGGTCGAAGAAGAAGCGGAAGGCGTAATAGGGGTTGATCGAGGCGAGCACGCCGAGATCGTCGCTGACATGGATGATGCCGAGCACGGCCAGCGTCACGAACCAGACCAGCATCACCGGCCCGAAGAAATTCGCGACCTTCTCGGTTCCGCGGCTCTGGACCAGGAAGAGCGCGATCAGGATCACCGAGGCGATGATGACGATGTAGTCGTTGAGGACGGGCGTCACCAGCTTGATGCCCTCGACCGCCGACAGCACCGAGATCGCCGGGGTGATCACGGCATCGCCATAGAACAGCGCCGCGCCGGCCATGCCGAGGAACAGAACCGGGCCGCCGCGCATGCGCCCGAGCGCGCGCTGCGCCAGCGCGACCAGGGTCAGGATGCCGCCTTCGCCGTTGTTGTCGGCCCGCATCAGCAGGAAGACGTATTTCAGGGTGACGACGATAACGAGCGACCAGAGGATCTGCGAGAGCACGCCGATGACGATGTCGCGCGGGATCGCGGCGTTCGTCGCCTCGTTCAGCGAGCCATGGGCGGTCGCGGCGGCGAGGATGGTTTCGCGCAGCGCGTAGAGCGGGCTCGTGCCGATGTCGCCATAGACGACGCCGAGCGCGCCGAGAGCGAGGGCGGCATAGCCATGGGGAGCGTGATGCTGCTTGTGTGCGCCGCCATGGCCGTCATCGAGGCCGAAGCGCGAATCCTCCGGCCGTGCGGTCGGGGGATTCGGGTTGTCATGACCCATCCGGGTTCTCCGCGCGTGCTGCGCTGCAGCGAAAGGCCGGGGCCTCTAGCACAATGAATTCCCTGCGCAAAGGCGCGGTCAAGTCATCTTACGCAGCGGCATCGGACCGTCCGCCATAGCGCCGCTCGACATAGGTCTCGACCATCGCCTTGAATTCGGCGGCGATGCCGGCGCCGCGCAGCGTCGCCACCTTCCTGCCGTCGACGAAGACGGGCGCGGTCGGCGCCTCTCCGGTGCCGGGCAGGGAGATGCCGATATCGGCATGCTTGCTCTCGCCCGGGCCGTTGACGATGCAGCCCATCACCGCGACGTTGAGGTTCTCGACGCCGGAGTAGCGCGTCTTCCACTCTGGCATCGACGACGAGATCCAGGTCTGGATGTCGCGCGCCAGTTCCTGGAACACCGTCGAGGTTGTGCGTCCGCAGCCGGGGCAGGCGGCGACCAGCGGCACGAAGGCGCGGAAGCCCATGGTCTGGAGCAGTTCCTGCGCCGCCTTGACCTCGAGCGTGCGGTCGCCGCCGGGCTCGGGCGTCAGCGAGAAGCGGATCGTGTCGCCGATGCCCTCCTGCAGCAGGATGCCGAGCGCGGCCGAGGAGGCGACGATGCCCTTGGAGCCCATGCCGGCCTCGGTCAGGCCGAGATGGATGGCGTAGTCGGAGCGGGCCGCCAATGTGCGGTAGACCGCGATCAGGTCCTGCACGCCGGAGACTTTTGCCGAGAGGATGATCTTGTCCTTGCCGAGCCCGATCTCCTCGGCGCGTGCGGCCGAGAGCAGGGCTGACTGCACCATCGCCTCGCGCATCACGGCGCGCGCCTCGAGCGGCTGGGCGGAGACGGCGTTCTCGTCCATCAGCGCGGTCAGCAATTCCTGGTCGAGCGAGCCCCAGTTGGCGCCGATGCGGACCGCCTTGTCGTGTTTGATGGCGAGTTCGACGATCTGGCCGAACTGGCGGTCCTTCTTGTCTTTGAAGCCGACATTGCCGGGATTGATCCGGTATTTCGCCAGCGCCTGCGCGCAGGCCGGATGGTCGGCCAGCAGCTTGTGGCCGATATAGTGGAAATCGCCGACCAGCGGCACGTCGACGCCGATGCGGTCGAGCCGCTCGCGGATATGGGGGACCGCCGTCGCGGCCTCTTCGCGGTCGACCGTGATCCGGACCAACTCCGAGCCCTGCCGCGCCAGCGCCGCGACCTGCGCCACCGTGCCGGCGATGTCGGCGGTGTCGGTGTTGGTCATCGATTGCACGACGATCGGCGCGCCGCCGCCGACCGCGACGTTGCCGACCATGACCGGCACCGTCAGGCGGCGTGGTTGAGGGCCGGCCTGATCGGGAAGGCAGGGTGGCGAGACGCGCTCGTTCATGTCCGTGGGCTTTCGTCCGGGGCGGCCCTGCAATGCTCGCAGCGACCGACGATCTCGACGACCTGATGCGAGGGCGCGAACTGGCGCGACTGGGCGATCGTCGCCACCGCCTTCTTCATGGCGGGCGAGGAATCCTCGTCGACGCCGCCGCAGGCCTCGCAGATCAGGAAGGCGACGACCTCGTCGGCGCCGTGGCCATGCAGGCAGGCGATATAGGCGTTCTTCGAGGAGAGCCGGTGGACGAAGCCCTGCTCGACCAGGAAATCGAGCGCGCGGTAGATCGAGATCGGCGCGAGCCTGCGTCCGCCCGCGGGCGAGATGCGGTCGGCCAGATCATAGGCGCCGACCGGCTTGTGATCGGCATGCAGCGCCTCCAGCGCGCTGCGGCGGATCGGCGTCAGCCGCAGGCCGCGCTCGCGGCAGACCCGCTCGGCCCGCGCCAGTGCGGCGGCGGCATGGTGGCGATGATCATGGGCGTGCCGGCAGGCTTGTCCGCCCGGCGCGGCGTGGTCATGATCGTGGGCGTGCGGCTGCATTTCGGTCATGTTGCGTTGCAATAGGAGAGCCGGCAGAGTTCGGCGGCCGTCCGGTTCTCCGGTTTGTCCGTCATCTCGCGCCCAACCTAAGCATTTTCCTCCCCGATGTCAGGAGCCTTGACGCTCATGTTCCTCAAAGACCGCTGCGCCGTGATCACCGGCTCGACCTCCGGCATCGGCCTCGCCTATGCCCATGCCCTGGCCAAGGAAGGCGCGAACCTCGTCATCAACGGCATCATGCCGCCGGACGACGCCGAAAAGCTTCGCTCGGGGCTCGAAGCCGAGTTCGGCGTCAAGGTGCTGTTCTCGCCCGCCGACATGACGAAGCCGACCGAGATCGCCGGCATGATCGCCGATGCCGAGAAGGCTTTCGGTGCGGTCGACATCCTCGTCAACAATGCCGGCATCCAGCATGTTGCGCCGATCGACGAGTTCCCAATCGAGAAATGGGACATGATCATCGCGATCAACCTGAGCTCGGCCTTCCACACCATCCGCGCCGCCCTGCCGAAGATGAAGGCGAAGGGCTGGGGCCGGATCATCAACACCGCGTCGGCGCATGCCTTTGTCGCCTCGCCCTTCAAGAGCGCCTATGTCTCGGCCAAGCACGGCATCGCCGGATTGACCAAGACGGTGGCGCTCGAGGTCGCGACGCAGGGCATCACCGTCAACGCGATCGCGCCCGGCTATGTCTGGACGCCTCTCGTCGAGAAGCAGATCCCCGACACGATGAAGGCGCGCAACCTGACCAAGGAGCAGGTCATCAACGACGTGCTGCTGACGGCGCAGCCGACCAAGGAGTTCGTCACGGTCGAGCAGGTGGCGGCGCTCGCCGTCTTCCTGTGCACGGACGCGGCCAAGTCGATCACCGGCACGACGCTGCCGATCGACGGCGGCTGGACCGCGGCGTGACCGGCCGGCGCAGGGCCTCGTCCGCTCCGGTCAAGGGCCTCGCCGGCCCCAGGGCCGAAAAGAGCGTGTCGCTCGCGCTCCAGGGCGGCGGCGCGCATGGTGCCTTCACCTGGGGCGTGCTCGACGCGATCCTGGAGGACGGGCGTCTCGCGATCGAGGCTTTGTCCGGCACCAGCGCGGGCGCGATGAACGCGGTCGTGCTGAGCGAGGGCTGGATCGAGGGCGGGGCGGAGGGCGCGCGCGCGAAACTCGACACGTTCTGGCGCGCGATCAGCGTCGACGGCAAATATGGCGGCTCGGAGCGCTCGCTGATCGACACCATGCTCGGCGCCTGGGGCAATGCGGCGGGCACGCCACCAGGCATGCTCTGGTTCGAGATGTTCTCGAAGGTGGCGAGCCCCTACGACGTCAATCCGCTCAACATCAACCCGCTGCGCGGCGTGATCGCCGACCTGATCGACTTCGACAAGGTCAGGGCCTGCACGCAGGTGAAGCTGTTCATCGCCGCGACCAATGTCAGGACCGGCAAGATCAAGGTCTTCAACGGGCCCGAACTGACGGCCGAGCACCTGATGGCCTCGGCCTGCCTGCCGATGCTGTTCCAGGCGGTCGAGATCGACAGGGAAGCTTATTGGGACGGCGGCTATATGGGCAATCCGGCGCTGTTCCCGCTGTTCTACGAGGCCCATGCCGACGACATCCTGCTGGTCCAGATCAACCCGATCCAGCGCAAGGAGCTGCCGACCAAGGCGCGCGAGATCCAGGATCGGTTGAACGAGATCACCTTCAACGCCTCGCTCTTGCGCGAATTGCGCGCGATCGACTTCGTCAACCGGCTGGTCGATGCCGGCAAACTGCCGACCGACGAGTACAAGCGCGTGCTGATGCACCGGATCGACGGCGGCCCGCCGCTGGCGGAAATGACCTCGTCGTCGCGGCTCAACGCCGAATGGGACTTCCTGCTGCATCTGCGCGACATCGGCCGGGCGGCGGCGAAGCGCTGGCTCAAGCGAAATTACGAGGCGATCGGCAAGGCCGGCACGCTCGACCTCAAGGAGGCGATCTCGTAGAGACCGCTCGACATCTCCTACGGAAAGACCCGACCCTATGACCAAGCTGATCGTCACCGCCGGTCCCTACACCTTCGAAGGCAAGCTGGAGCTCGAGGCTGCGCCGAAGACGTGCGCCGCCTTCTTGCGGCACATGCCCTTCGTCTCCAAGATCGTGCATGTGCGCTGGAGCGGCGAGGGCGTCTGGATGCCGCTCGGCGAGCTCGATTTCGGCGTCGGCTACGAGAACCACACCAGCTATCCGGCGCCCGGCCAGATCATCCTCTATCCCGGCGGCATCAGCGAGACCGAGATCCTGCTCGCCTATGGCGGCGTGCACTTCGCCAGCAAGATGGGCCAGCTTGCCGGCAACCACTTCATCACGCTGACCTCGGGGCTGGAAAACATCTATCCGCTCGGCCGCAAGACGCTCTGGGAAGGCGCGCAGGACATCAAATTTGAACTAGCCTGAGCTCCAGATTGGTTTCTGCGACCGATCTCAGAATCTCTCCGTCATCCCGGGCAAGCGACGCAGCCACGCCGATCCGGGATCCATCGTAGAGCGCAGTTCCCTCCGATGGATCCCGAATCTCCACTTCGCTACGTCCGGGATGACGGCGCGTGCGACATGAGATGAGCCGCGTTCAGGTGCGGCAGAATCTTGCGCCGCCCCGCCCAAAATTAGCGCGCACGGCGCATTGCCGCGTTACCGACGCCCTGCCATGATTTCGTTCCGGGAGGAACCAAGTTCATGGCCGCGTTTCCGAAAGCCGATGTGGTCCTGCAGAACGGACCGGTCTATCTCGGGCTGAAGGAAGGCTATGCCACGGCGGTGGCGCTCTGGGCCGGCAAGGTGCTGGCGACCGGCACCCCGGCCGAGATGGAGCCTCTGATCGGGCCCGGCACCAAGGTGATCGACCTCGCCGGGCGGACGGCGACGCCCGGCCTCTACGAGGCGCATCTGCATCTTCTGCCCCTCGGGCTGACGATGAAGGAGCTCGACATCCGGCCGCGTTTCGCGCGCACGCTCGACGGCTTGCTCGACATGATCGCGGCCGCTTCAGCCAAAGCGAAGCCGGGCGAATGGATCCTGGCGCGCGGCTACGACCATTTCGAACTCGACGTGAAGCGTCACCCGCACCGCACCGAGCTCGACAAGGCGGCCCCCGACAACCCCGTCTACATCGTCAGAGCCTGCGGGCATCTCTCGGTCGCCAATTCGTTGGCGCTGAAGCTCGCCGGCGTGACCGAGAGCACACCGGTGCCGGCCGGCGGCGCGATCGAGCAGGTCAATGGTTCGTTGACTGGGCTGATGGCCGAGAACGGCCGCGACTACATCAAGAAGATCATCCCCGATCCGAGCGACGAGGAACTGGTCGCCGCGATCGAGCGGGCCGGGCGCTACTGCAACTCCTTCGGCATCACCAGCGTGATGGATGCAGCGGTCGGCATGCGCTCGCGTTATCGCGAGGTCGCGGCCTATCGCACGGCGCAGCGCACCGGCCGGCTGCCGGTGCGCACGAACATGTGCCTGCTCGGCGGCCATAACGGCATCGTCGAGCAGGCCCATGCAGACGGCCTCGTCACCGGCGCCGGCGACGACTGGCTCTCGGTCGGGCCCGTCAAAATCTTCACCGACGGCTCGGCGGGCGGCCGCACCGCGGCGATGAGCCTGCCCTATCTCGGCGAGCCCGAGACCAAAGGCATCTTCTGCCTGACCGACGACGAGATGGACGCGCTGACCCGCGATTATCATGCGAAAGGCTATCAGCTCGCGGTCCATGCGATCGGCGACGCCGCGATCGAGCAGACGCTGAACGCCATGGAAAACGGGCTCGACGACCATCCCGATCCGGACCGGCGCCACCGCATCGAGCATTGCGGTTTCAACTCGGCCGCGCAGATCGCGCGGATGGCGCGGCTCGGCATCGAGCCGGTGCCGCAGCCGGTTTTCATCTATGATTTCGGCGATCTCTATCTCTCGGTGCTGGAGCAGGAGCGCGTGGATGCCTGCTACCCGATGCGCGACTGGATGAATGCCGGGATGAAGCCCGCCGCCTCCTCCGACGCGCCGGTCTGCGACGCGAACATCTGGCCCAACATCTACACCATGCTGACGCGCAAGACCGCGCGCGGCACGGTGATCGCGCCCGACCAGATCATGACCATCGACGAGGTGATCTGCGCCTATACCGAGTTCGGCGCCTATGTGAACCGCTGCGAGGGCCATCGCGGCAAGCTCCTACCCGGCATGGCGGCCGACGTCGCCGTATTCTCGCGCGACCTGTCGAAGGCTGCGCCGGAACAGCTCTTGCACGAGACCCGCTGCGACCTGACGATCCTCGATGGCGAGATCGTCTACGAGGCGGAAGGGTGATGACGGGAAAGGTCGACCCATGCTGAACCACGTCGCCCAGCGCCTCGTGCTCTCGGTGCCGGTGCTGTTCGGCGTGCTGCTCTTCGGCTTCCTCCTGCTGCAACTCGTCCCGGCCGATCCGGCCGCGATCATCGCCGGACCGACAGCGAGCCCCGAACTCGTCGCGCAGATCAGGCAGGATCTCGGCCTCGACAAGCCGGTCGTCGTCCAGTTCGCGCTCTATATGGCGCGCGTGCTGAAGGGCGATCTCGGCGTCTCCCTGATTTCCAACACCAGCGTCGTCGCCGAACTGCTGGAGGCGATCGGCCCGACCGCCGAGCTGATGTTCGCCTGCCTGGTCTGGGCGGTGCCGCTGGGCATCGCGCTCGGCACGATCGCGGCGGTCTATCGCGGCCGGCTGCTCGACCGGCTGGTGATCGCGATCTCGGTCGCCGGCGTCTCGACGCCGGTGTTCTTCATCGGCCTGATCCTGATGCAGTATATCGGCTACCAGTGGGGCCTGCTGCCCTTCATCGGCCGGGCCGGGCCGCTCTGGAGCCTCGACGGATTGGCGGCGATCGCGTTGCCGGCGCTGACGCTCGGCCTCGTCTTCATCGGGCCGATCGCGCGGATGACACGCACCGCCGCGCTCGAAATCCTCAGCGCCGACCATGTCCGGACCGCCCGCGCCAAGGGGCTGGCCGAACGCAGTGTCATCCTGCGCCATGTGCTGCGCAACGCGCTGATCCCCGTCGTGACCCTGATCGGACTGCAGGCCGGCTATCTGCTCGGCGGTGCCGTCGTGACCGAGACGATCTATTCCTGGCCGGGCGTCGGGCGGCTCGCGGTCGGGGCGATCCTGGCCAGCGACTTCCCGCTGGCGCAGGGCGCGATCCTGGTGCTGGCGCTCGCCTTCCTGACGATCAACCTGATCGTCGACATGCTCTATGCCGTGCTAGATCCTCGGGTCGAGGCCCATGGTTGACCTCGCCGCGCCCGTGCCCGCGCCGCCTGAAGCGCGCCGGCTCGGCGCCTTCGGCCGGCGTATCCTGCGCGACCGGCTGGCGCTGCTCGCGGCCGTCGTCCTGGCTGCGATCGTGCTGGCCGCGATCTTCGCGCCCTGGCTCGCGCCCCATGATCCCTACAACACCACGCGCCGTCCGTTCATCCCACCGGTCTGGAGCGCGGGCTCGCTGCCGCAATACTGGCTCGGCACCGACGGTCAGGGCCGCGACATGCTCTCGCGCCTGCTCTACGGCACGCGGCTGACGCTGGTGATGGGCTTGGCCTCGATCGTGCTCGGCGGCGGGCTTGGCGCGCTGGTCGCCTTGCTCGGCGTCTATTATCGCCGGTTCGACCCTTATGTGATGCGCGGGGCCGATATCCTGCTGTCGTTTCCGGCGATCCTGCTGGGCCTCGCGCTCGCCGCCGTCGTCGGGCCCGGCCTGACCGCGATCGTGATCGCACTCTCGATCGCAACGATCCCGGACGTCGCCCGCATCACCCGCTCGGCGGCGATCGTGGTGATGGGGCAGGACTTCATCGAAGCCGGAAGGGCGCTCGGCCTGCCCGATCGCGTCCTGATCTGGCGCTATCTGGCGCTGAACTGCCTGTCGCCGGTGTTCGTCTTCATGACCCTGCGCTTCGGCCAGATCATCCTGATCGGAGCGGCGCTCTCGTTCCTGGGGCTCGGCGTGCGCCCGCCCGAGGCGGAGCTCGGCATGATGGCCTCGCTCGGGCGCGACGCGCTGTTCTTCGCGCCGCACATTTCGCTGCTGCCGAGCCTCGTGATCATCGCCATCGTGCTCTGCGTCAACCTGCTCGGCGACGCGCTGCGCGACCTGCTCGATCCGCGGATGAGGAACCAGTGAGCCGCCTCGCCGCCACGACATCACAATCAAAAAGGGGAGAATGAGCGTGAGACATCCGACAGCCATCGCAGCCTGCGCCCTGCTGGGCCTTTCCATCCTCGCCGGCCCCGCCCTGGCGCAGGCGCCGAGCACGCTGACCATCGTGCGCGAGGTCGATTCCGACCGCTACGACCCGCAGCGCTCGACGGCGCGCGGCGCCTCCGAGATCATCTTCATGCTGGCCGACACGCTGGTCTCGCTCGACCACGACATGGCGACGATCAAACCCGGTCTCGCCTCGTCCTGGACGACCTCTCCCGACGGCAAGACCTACACCTTCAAGTTGCGCGACGACGTCACCTTCTGCGACGGCAAGAAGATGACCGCGCAGGACGTGGTCTACTCGATCAAGCGCTGGATCGATCCGGCGACGCGATCGCCCGTTGCCTGGCGCGCCGGCAAGATCGAGGACGTCGTCGCGACCGATGACACCACCGTCGAATACAAGCTCAAGGCGCCGTTCTCCGAGCTGCTGTACCAGCTCACCCAGAGCTTCGCCGTCGTGATCGACAAGGTCAATGTCGAGGCGCTCGGCGCCGATTTCGGGGTCAAGGGCTTCAACGGCACAGGGCCCTATTGCTGGGGCGACTGGAAGCCGCGGAACGAGTTCCGGCTGAAGAAGCACGCCGCCTACAAATGGGGGCCGCCGATCTACGAGAACAAGGGCGCGGCTCAGATCGACGAGATCGTCTGGAAGATCGTGCCGGAGGAGAACACCCGGCTGGCGGCGGTGATGACCGGCCAGAGCCAGGTGACGCAATATGTGCCCTATTCCGGCCTCTCGCAGATCCGCGCCAACCGGAACCTCAAGCTGGTCGAATCCAAGGAGGCGTTCTGGACCTATTTCGTCGGCTTCAAGATCGACAAGGACGTCGTCAGCGATCCGGCCGTGCGCAAGGCGATGGTGATGGCGGTCGACCAGAAGGCGATCGCCGACAATCTCTATTTCGGCGAGGTCGAGCCGGCCTATTCCTACATCTCGACCGAGGCGCTCGACTGGAACAGGGCGGTGACGCCGACCCTGCTCAAGACCAATGTCGCCGAGGCCAACCGCATCCTCGACGCCGCCGGCTGGGTCAAGGGCGCGGACGGCTTCCGCGCCAAGGACGGCAAGAAGCTCTCGCCGACGGTCTATGGTTTCACCGGCTCGACCTGGCAGAAGCTGATGGAGGCGATTCAGGGCGATCTGCGCAAGATCGGCGTCGATCTCAAGGTCCAGCTCTTCGATGCGACGATCGCCTGGGGCAAGCTCGCGACGCAGGAGTTCGACATGTTCGGGATGAGCTTCCCCTACATCTCGGCCGGCGACGCGCTGAACCTCTACTTCCCCTCGACCAACGCGCCGACGCCGAACCGGATGAACTGGAAGGATCCGGCGACCGACGAACTCCTGACCAAGGGCATCACCGCACTGAACGACGCAGACCGCGCCGCAGCCTATGGCGAGGTGCTGAAGAAGGTGCACGAGGCTGCCGTCTGGATGCCGCTCTACCACGAGCCGATGAAGATCGCGGCCTCGGCCCGTTTGGCGCCGTTCAAGGCGCACAACATCTATGGCTGCGGGCTCTACAAGGGGCTCGACCTGAAGTTCGTGCGGTAGACGGCGTGACGCGAGGCGGCCGGAGCGACCCTGCCCGGCCGCCATTTCCGTGATAGAGACCGGCGAACAGATGAGCGCCGGAGACCATGATGGCCAGGAAGACGCCCGAACAGCTCGCCCGCGAATTCGAGGGGCGCAAGGCCAAGGGGCTGGCCAAGGGCGCGGCCGCCTATTGGCCGAATGTGATGGCCAACGCCGTGCTGAAGCTGACCGCGGGCGGCGGCGAGATCACGCGCGAGGCCTTGCTCGCGCAACTCGGCCAGGATGCTGAATCGTCCGATCTTGAGCTCCGGGTCGGCGCCGAAGAGGCGATCGCCCGGCTGCGGCAAGCCGTCGCCAAGGCCTCATAGATGAAAAGGCCTCCTGAGCCGCGTCAGGCGCCCCGCGGCGAGCGCGGCAGCAGGAAAGTCAGGAGCCCGATCGCCGGCAGCCAGGCGCAGAGCCTGAATACCTCGACGATGCCGATCCGGTCCGCCAGCACGCCGAGCCCCGCTGCGCAGACGCCGCCGAGGCCGAAGGACAGACCGTAGAACAGGCCGCCGACCAGCCCGACGCGATGCGGCACGAGATCGATCGCGTAGATCAGGATCGCCGAGAAGGCGCTCGCCATGATGAAGCTGATGACGATGCTGAGCACACCGGTCCAGAACAGGTCGGCATAGGGCAGCATCAGCGCGAAAGGCAGCGTGCCGACGATCGAGAGCCAGATCACCCGGTCGCGGCCGATACGGTCTCCGATCATGCCGCCGATGATCACGCCGAAGGCGCTGACGACGAGATAGAGGAACAGCATGATTTGCGAGAGCTGCACCTCGATGCCGAAACGCGAGATCAGGTAGAAGGTGTAGTAGGAGGTGAAGGCCGAGGTGTAGGCGTTCTTCGAGAACAGCAGCACGACCAGGATCGCCATGGCGAAGAGCACGCGGCCGCGGGGCAGGCCATGGCTCGCGAAATCCTCGACATGGCCCTTGCCTGCGGCCTGGTCGCGCCGGAAGGCGCTGTAGCGCGCGCCGATCCATGACATCAGCAGCATCGCGAGCAGGACGACGCCGGAGAACCAGGCGAGGCTCGCCTGGCCGCGCGGCACGACGACGATCGCCGCCAGCAACGGGCCGATCGCATAGCCGGCATGGCCGCCGACCTGGAAGACGCCCTGGGCCAGGCCCTGCCGGCCGGCCGCCGCATGGCGCGCCATCCGCGTCGCCTCGGGGTGGAACACGGCCGAGCCGAGGCCAATCAGCCCGGCCGCGACCAGCACGACCGGATAGCTATGGGCATAGGAGAGCGAAAGCAGCCCGACCAGCGTCGCGGCCATGCCGGCGACCATCGCATAGGGCCAGGGCCGGCGGTCGGTGAGATAGCCGAGCAGCGGCTGCAGCAGCGACGACGTCACCTGGAAGGCGAGCGTGATCAGGCCGATCTGCGCGAAGTCGAGCGCATAGGCTTCCTTGATCAGCGGGTAGAGCGCCGGGATCATCGACTGGACGAGGTCGTTCAGCAGATGGGCTGCGCTCAGCGCCGCCAGGACGGGCATCAGGGGGCGTCGTGCGACGCCCGGCATCGGGATCGTGGTCATGATCGAGGCTTTAGCCCTTGTGCCGGCGCGGTCAATGGTCCGGCGCGACGCTGGTCGCATGGCGTCCATGGCGTGGCGTCCGTGCTGCGTTGCAGCGAGCGGGACGCCAGCTCACTCGGCATTCCCACGCCGACCTGTTATCGGGAGCGCCCGAGCCCTGCTTCACCGACGTCATGACCGCGCGCACCGCCACCTTCATCGGCTTCATCGCCGTCCTGCTCTGGTCGACGCTGGCGCTGTTCACGGCGATGTCGGGCCGGGTGCCGCCGTTCCAGCTCGTCGGCATGACCTTCGTGATCGGCGGGCTGACGATCCTCGGCTATGCCGCGCTCCGCGGCCGCCTGCGCCAGGTCATGCCGACGCCGGCCTCCTTCGCGCTCGGGCTCTACGGGCCGTTCGGCGATACCTTCCTCTACTATGCCGCCCTGAAGACCGCGCCGGCGGCCGAGGCGAACCTGATCCATTATCTCTGGCCCCTGCTGATCGTGCTGTTCGCGGCGCTGTTGCCGGGCGCGGGCCTGAAGGCGCGGCATCTCGTCGGCGCGCTGATGGGGCTGGTGGCGACGACGCTGCTGGTCTCGGGCGGGCTCGGCTCAGGCGCGGGCCTCTCGCTCGGCCATCTCCTGGCGGCGCTCGGCGCCTTCGTCTGGGCGAGCTATTCGGTGGTGTCGCGGCGCTTTGCGGCGGTGCCGTCCGAATCGATCGGCGTCACCATGCTCGGTTGCGCCGTGCCGGCCTTCGCCTGCCATCTCGCCTTCGAGCCGACACTGTGGACACTGACCTCCGTCGAATGGGCCGGCGCTCTGGGACTGGGTCTCGGGCCGATCGGGATCGCCTTCGTGGTCTGGGACATCGGCATGAAGCGCGGCGACGTCGCCCTGCTCGGCGTCGCCTCCTACGCAGCACCGGTGCTCTCGACGATCATCCTGGTGGCGGCGGGATACGCGGCCGCGAGCTGGCTGCTGGCGGCGTCCTGCGTGCTGATCGTGCTGGGGGCGCTGGTTGCGAGCTCAGGCGGCAGGTCCAAACCCCTCCCGGAGGAGGCGCGGGGAACCCCTTTCCCATAGGGTGAGGGGTCGGCCTCTGGACCAGTTGAACGGAAACCCACCGGGGCTGCGGTGAGGTCACGGCCGTGGTTTCAAACGGCCGACCTCTCACCCTACCCTCTCTCTACGGAAGAGGGGTTCCCCGCGCTCAAATAAGCTATCTCCACAGCATCTCAATTCCGCCTGAGCAGGCGCTCCAGATAGTCGAGTTCCTCGCTCGGTCGCGACGGATCGCCGAGACGGCGGCGCAGCTCTTCGAGAATGCGCCGGGCCCGTTGCGTCGCACTCTCGTCGGCGCCGGGCACGCGGACGCGGCCATCGGCCCAATCGCGCTGGCGCTGCGGCCGGCCGAGCGGGTCCTCGCGGCCGCGCTGCTGGGCCGAGGGACGGCCGGCGGGCTGGCCGTCTGGCTCGCCATAGGCGCCCTCGGTGCCGTCGCCGTCGCCGGGCTGGCCCTGCATCTGCTGGGCGAGATTCTGGCCGCCTTTGCGCAGCGCCTCGAGCGCCCGCCCCTGCGATTCGAGCGCGCCTTCGCCCTGGCCCTGGCCGAGCTGGCCTTGCGCCTCGCCCATCGCGTCCTCGGCCTCGCCGAGTTCGCCCTGGCTCGGCGCGCCCATGCCGCGCATCCGTCGCTGCAGTTCCTGCAGCCGCTCGCGCAGCGCCTGCTGGCGTTCGGCGAGACCCTGGCCCTGTCCCTGGCCCATCTGGCCTTCGCCGTCCTGGCCGTCGTCGCCATCGCCCTGATCGCCGGGCTGCTGGCCCGGCTGCTGACCACGTTGTCCGCGCTGGCCCTGTTGTCCCTGCTGGCGCTGGCCCTGCTGGCCGGGCCGCGCCTGCTGCTGGCCCGGTCGCTGGCCGCGCTGGGCCCGGTTTTGGCGCTGCTGTTCCTGCTGGAAGGTCTCGTCGCGCAGTTGCTGCTGCTCGCGGGTCATGCGGTCTAGATCGGAGAGCGCCTGGTTCATCTCGCGCTGGCGCGGATCCTGCTGGCCGGGGCGGGCCATCTGCAGGTTGTTGAGCATCTGGTTGAGCTCTTCCATCAGGCGCTGGGCCTCGGCGAGATCGCCGCGCTTCGACAGCTCCTCAATCCGGTTGAGCATGTTCTGCAGGTCACGCGGTGTCACGGTCCGGAAGTTCTCCGGCATCTGCGCCATCTTCTGGTCGCCGTTCTGCTGCTGGCGCTGCATCTGCTCGGCGAGCTGGCGCATGAAGCGGTCCATGGCGCGCCGCATCTCTTCGGTGAGCTTCTTGATCTCCTCCTCGGAGGCGCCGCGCTCCAGCGCCTGCTGCAGGTTCTCCTGCGCGGCGCGGAGCGCCCGCTCGGCGTCGGAGAGGTCGCCATCTTCCATCTGCAGGGCGAGCGCCCACATCAGCTCGGAGACGTCGCGCAGTCCGTCGTCGGAATTGGCGCGGCGCAGCCGTTCTGCGATCATGCGCATGCCGAGATAGACGCCGGTCTCCTTCATGAAGAGCTCGGGCTCGATCATCAGCGCGTCCATGGCGAGCTGGACCTTCGAGCGCGTATCGACGTCCATCACCAGCTTGCGGCGCTGCTCGACCAGCGCCTTGGCCAGCGGCTTGGAGAAGGTGCGCTGCGGCAGTACGACCTCGATCGGCTCGCTGCGGCCCTCCTGGCCGGCCTCGTCGCGCGCGACCAGCGTCATGCCCACCTTGGCGCCCGCCCAGGGATGGGCCGAGAAATCGACGGTGCTCTTCATCTCCTCGTCGCTGGCGGGCGAGGAGGGCACGCTCAGGGCCTGCTTCGGCGGCTCGACCAGCGAGCGGCCGCCTCCGGCCGGGCCGGGCCGCGAGACCAGCACCTCGACCGAGGCGACGCCGTAGTCGTCCTTGGCATGGTAGCTCAGCGAGAGCCCGCCGGACTGCGCGCCGGTGATGGGCTTCGGAGCCTCGCCGAAGCGGATTTGCGGCGGCTGGTCGGGGATCGCCGAGAGATTGAGCGTCGTGCCGGGGGCACCGCTGCCGGTCAGCTTCAGCGTGCCGTTGCCGGCGAGGGTGTAGCGCTTCTCCAGCACGGTCGGCGCGCCTGCGACAGGCGCCTGCGTCGGCTGGCCGGGCTTGGCTTCGGGCGCGGGTAAGGTGTCGAGCCGGCCCGTCGTCGCGACGTCCATCTGGATCTTGCCGGCGATGCGCACCACGACGACGGATTTTTCCGGCGCGCTGAGATTGGGGCTCTGGAGCTTCGCGAAATCGATCAGGATCGGCGGCAGTCGGGTATAGGCAGGCGGGTCGATCCAGGCGTCGATGCGCACGGCCGGCGTGGCCGCGGCCGGTCCGCGCCAGTCGAAGGCGGCGGAGAGGCGCGGCGCGGCCTCGTGGCCAGCGACGAAGAAGGCGGTGACAGTGGCGAGCACCGGCACGGCGCGCAGAGCGAACCGGTCGCGCCCTGCCATCAGGGGACGGGGCGCCGAGACCGTCAGCCCGGCGACCTGCCGGCTCTGGCGCTCGACATGGAGCTTCCACAGCGCCTGCGACACCGGGTCGCCCGAGCCGACGGCGAGCGAATCCTCCAGTGCTGTCGCCGGGCGGTGGCTGCCGGCGACCGATTGGTCGAGCCGGGCGAGCGCATCGCGCCGGCTCGGCAGGCGCAAGGTCGCGACATGCCAGAGGCCGGCGGCGAGCGCCGCGCTGAACAGCACGACGCCGAGCGCGCGGCCCTGCCAGGGCAGATTGACCCAGAGCCCGAACCAGGAGACGGCGAGAAAGCCTAAGACGATCGAAAGGGGGAGCCAGAGGCGCGGCCAGGCCCGTTCCCAGCCGAGCGCGACGCGGGAGGCGGTGGCGAGGCGCGACAGCCTGAGCCTCACGCTCTCGATCGGATCGACCGGCTTGCGGCCGTCAGCCTCGTTCATGCGTCGCTCCCGAACCGCCCCACCTGCCGTTCATTCCGCCAACCTCAACCACAGGCTAGCACGGGAATGTGGCAAGGCCAGAGCGAAGGCACCCCGCCCACAGGCCGCTCCGCTGATCGTGAACGGCGCTCAGGGCAGCCAGGGCGGTGCACGATCCGTGCCGAGCAGCTCCTCATAGCTCTGGCGTGGGCGCGTCACGGCGAAATCGCCGCCCTTGACCAGCACTTCGGCGACGAGCAGGCGCTGGTTGTAGGTCGAGGACATGCTGGCGCCATAGGCGCCCGCGGTCATGAAGGCGATCAGGTCGTCGGGCTTCAGCGCCGGCAGCACGCGCCCGGCCGTGAAGGTGTCGCCTGATTCGCAGATCGGCCCGACCACGTCATAGGCGATCTCGGGCGTGCTGGGCGCCGGCTCCGCCACCGGCCAGATCTCGTGATAGGCCTCGTACATCGCCGGCCGCACGAGGTCGTTCATCGCCGCGTCGACGACGAGGAAATCCTTGGTCGGGCGCGGATTGAGATGCAGCACCCGCGTCAGCAGGATGCCGGCATTGCCGACGATCAGACGGCCGGGCTCGAAGCCGAGCTCGACCTCGAGGCCCTTGGTGACGCGACCGACCATCGCGGCATAGGCCTCGATCAGCTCGGGGCCGTGTTCGAAGGTCTTCGGAACCTCATAGGGGATGCCGAGCCCCCCGCCGAGATCGAGCCGGTCGACGCGGTGGCCCTCGCCGCGCAGCGAACCGACCAATGTCGCCATCTTGGCATAGGCCGCCTCGAAGGAGGCGGTCTCGCGGATCTGGCTGCCGATATGCAGCGCCAGCCCCATCATCCTGACGCCGGGCATGTTGGCGGCGCGGGCATAGAGCCGGCCGACCTCCTCGAAGGAGACGCCGAACTTGTTCTCGGACGACCCGGTGGTGATCTTGGCATGGCCGCCGGCGCCGATGTCGGGATTGACCCGGAACACCGCTTCCTGGCGCTTGCCGAGCGCGGCGGCGACCCGCGAGAGCGCATCGAGCTCGCCCTCGGTCTCGATGTTGACCTGGTAGATGCCGGCCTCGACCGCGTAGCGCAGCTCGCTCTCGCTCTTGCCGACGCCGGAGAAGACGATCCTGTCGGCCGGGAAGCCGGCCATCAGCGCCTTGCGCACCTCGCCCTCGGAAACGGTGTCGACGCCGGCGCCGAGGGCTGCCAGCGTCTTCAGCACGCCGAGATTGCCGTTGGCCTTCATGGCGTAGAAGACATGCGCCTTGCCGGCCGGCGCGGTCGTCTTCATCGCCTGCTCGAACAGCCGGTAATGCCGCTCGATCGTCGCGGTCGAATAGACATAGACCGGCGTGCCGACCTCGGCCGCGATCCGGCGCAGGTCGACGTCCTCGGCGAAGAGGGCGCCGCCGCGATAGCTGAAATGATGCATCGCGGGCTCTCAGAGGATCGGGTCGAGCACGAAGGGCTTCTCGGGGATCGTGAAGTTGCGATTGGCCTTGGGCGGTTTGCCGAAGGGGGTGGCGCCCGCCGCGGCCTGCTCCTGGGTCTTGTCCTCCTCGCCGCCGATGTCGCTGTCGGGCAGGTCGAGCGCGCCCTTGGTTTTCGGAGGGGGTTCAAGCGGTCCGCGGCGACCGCAGGCGGTCAGGCTCAATCCAAGCAGGCCGGCGATCAGGACGACGCGGCCGAGTTTCAGGCGGGAATGCGGCACGAAAGAAGACCCTCGGGACAAGCGTGTCGACGACTGTAGCGAATGGAGCGCGGGCTTGCGAGCTTTTGCAGGCCGGCGCAAGGCGGGTTCAGCCCTTGGCGAGCTGTTTCAGCCAGCGCCGCGCCTGACGCCGGACATTGGCGGGCGCGGTGCCGCCATAGCTGGTGCGGCTCTTGACCGACTGGGTGACGCCGAGCACGGCGAAGACCGCCTCGGTGATCTGCGGCTCGACGCCCTGCATCTCGGCGAGCGAAAGCTTCTCCAGGCCGATCTTCCGCGCCGAGGCCAGGCCGACGAGCCGGCCGGTGACGTGGTGGGCGTCGCGGAAGGGCATCTTCAGCACGCGCACCAGCCAGTCGGCGAGGTCGGTCGCGGTCGCGTAGCCGAGGCCGGCGGCCTGCTTCATCGTCTTCAGTTCCGGCTGCATGTCGCGGACCATGCCGGTCATCGCGGCGAGGCAGAGCGAGAGCGTCTGGAGGGCGTCGAAGGTGCCTTCCTTGTCCTCCTGCATGTCCTTGGAATAGGTCAGCGGCAGGCCCTTCATCATGGTCAGCAGGCCCTGCAGCGCCCCGAAGACGCGGCCCGCCTTGCCGCGCACCAGTTCGGCCGCGTCGGGATTGCGCTTCTGCGGCATGATCGAGGAGCCGGTCGAGAACTTGTCGGAGAGCTTGACGAAGCCGAATTGCGGCGTCGCCCAGAGCACGATCTCCTCGGCCAGCCGCGAGAGGTGCATGGCGCAGATCGAGGCCGCGGCCAGCGTCTCCAGCACGAAGTCGCGGTCCGAGACCGAATCGAGCGAGTTCGCCGTCGGCCGGTCGAAGCCGAGCGCTTTCGCCGTCATGTGCCGGTCGATCGGGAAGGAGGTGCCGGCGAGCGCGGCCGCGCCGAGCGGGCATTCGTTCAGGCGGGCGCGGGCGTCGCGGATGCGGCCGCGATCGCGCGAGAGCATCTCGACATAGGCGAGCAGATGATGGCCGAAGGTGACGGGCTGCGCCGATTGCAGATGGGTGAAGCCCGGCATCACCGCGGCATGGTGCTCGTCGGCGCGCTCGGCCAGCGCCTTCTGCAGCTCGGCCATCTGGCCGTCGAGCTCGCCCAGCGTGTCGCGGACCCAGAGCCGCATGTCGGTCGCGACCTGGTCGTTGCGCGAGCGGGCGGTGTGCAGCCGGCCGGCGGCGAGGCCGATCTTGTCCTTGAGATTGCTCTCGACGTTCATGTGCACGTCTTCCAGCGCGCGCGAGAACGTGAAGCTGCCGGCCTCGATCTCGGCCTCGACCTGCTTGAGCCCGGCCTCGATCGCGGCCACATCGTCGCGGGTCAGGATGCCGGTCTCGCCCAGCATGGCGGCGTGCGCCAGCGAGCCGCGGATGTCCTGGCGCCACAGGCGCTTGTCGAAGTCGATGGAGGCGTTGATCTCCTCCATGATCGCGTCCGGCCCCGTGGCGAAACGCCCACCCCACATGCGATTGCTCACGGCGGTCTTTCCTGATCTGAGAGGTACGATGACGTCCGGGACGAAATTCGGTCTGGCCCTCGGGGTCGTGGCGGCGGTGTCGGCAGCACTCGGCCTCGTTGGCGTGGCGGCGTTCTACTCCGGCGGAGGGCTCGCCGGCAATTCCGCTTCTTGCCCGGCGTCCGCCGCGCGCGCCGCGGCGATGGCGCCGCTGGCCAAGGGCGAGGTCGCCGCCGTCGAGATCCGCAAGGCGCCGCAGCCGGCCCCCCCGCTCGCCTTCGCCGATCCGGAGGGCAAACCGACGGCGCTCGCCGCCTTCCGAGGCAAGGCGGTGCTGGTCAATCTCTGGGCGACCTGGTGTGCGCCCTGCCTCAAGGAGATGCCGGCGCTCGACACGCTGCATCGGGATCTCGGCGGGGCCGATTTCGCCGTGGTCGCGGTCAACATCGACACGCGCAACCTCGACAAGCCGAAGGCCTGGCTCGCCGAGAACAAGGTCGCGGCACTCCCCTATTACGCCGATCCGCAGGCGGCGGTGTTCCAGACGCTGCGTGCGGCCCACAAGATCGAGGGCATGCCGGTCAGCCTGATCGTCGACAAGGAGGGCTGCGAGCTCGGCATCATCCAGGGACCGGCCGACTGGGCGAGCGCGGACGCAAAAGCGCTGATCAAGGCCGCCACGGGCCGCTGACGGCGGCGTCCGCGTCACTCGCGCCACATTTCGCCCCTAACGGCTTACACGGTCCGGTCCTGGAGCCTTTCACGATGAATGCGCGATTTCCGTCATCTTTGCAGCTGGTCGGCGCTGGCCTGCTCGCGGCGAGCCTGATCCTGCCGGCCGTGGCCGGCGCCGAGGAGCGCGTCGCGATCCAGGGCACGACGGTCTCCCTTGTCCCGGCCAAGGGCTTCGAGCCGGCGGCGGATTTCTCGGGATTGCTGAACCAGGCGATCTCGGCCTCGCTGGTGATCGTCGAGATGCCGGCCGTCGCCCATCCCCAGGTGTCCAAGCTGTTCGAGACCCTCGACGCGGCGAAGCAGAGCCTCGCCCGGCAGAACGTCGCAGTGGCACGCCTCGAACAGATCAAATCCGCCGGCGGGACGGCGCCGTTGGCGATCGGCATCCAGAAAACCGGTGCCGTCGATTTCGACAAATGGGTCATGCTGCTCAAGGGTGACCGGACGGTGATGGTGACGGTGCAGGCGCCGCGCGCGGCCAAGCTGTCCACAACCTCCGTCAAGGCGATGCTGAGTTCGGTCGCGCTCAGCGCCGAGCCGAGCCTCGCCGACAAGCTCGCGGCGCTGCCGTTCAGGATCGCCGCGGCCGAGCCCTTCCGCATCGTCGACGCGATCGGTGGCTCGACCGTGCTGATGACGGCGGGCCCGCTCGACGTCGACCCGCAGGGCACGCAGCCTCTGGTGATCGTCTCCTACCAGCTCTCGGGTGCCTCGTTCGCGGGGCAGCTTGGCGCCGCTGCCGAGCAGATGCTGGCGAACACGCGCGGCTTCGAGCAGGCGAAGGTCGAGAAGCGCGAGGATGCGCGGTTCGCCGGCCAGGACGGGGTCTTGCTGTCGGGCACGCATCAGGGTCCCGGCGGCGGTGTCCGGCGTTTCGCGCAGTTCATGGCGATCGGCGAGCGCGGACGGTATCTGCGCCTGATCGCGACGGCGGACGAGGCGCGCTTCGGCGAGATCGAGCCTGCGCTCAAGACGATCGTCGACGGCGCTGCGTTCGCCGAGCGGCCCTAGCGCCGGCGCAAAGCCGATTGCCTCGACCGGCGGCCTGCTCCATAGGCTGCCGGCCATGACCTATACGATCGGCCTCGCCACCACCTTCCACGACCCCGCCATCGCGATCGTCGGTCCCGATGGCGCGGTGCTCTTCGCCGAGGCGACCGAGCGCTATCTGCAATACAAGCGCGCGCCGAACTGCGAGCCGGATTCGGCGCCGCGCATGGAAGGGCTGCTGAAGCGCTACATCCCGCAGGGCGCCGAAGTCCGGATCGCGACGAGCTGGGGCGAGGATTTCACCGGCTTCCTCCAGCAGATGAGCCGAGCCGGCTCGTTCTCGCTGGAAGCCCTGCTCAAGCTTTCGCCGGAGCTCAACCGCTCGCTGGTGCCGGAGCGCACCGAGCGCGCGCTGATCGCCTCCCTGCATCTCGGCCAGCAGCGCGCCGGCTTAGGCACCTTGCTCGGCCTCGACCGGGCCTTCGGCAAGGCGAACGTCACGGGTCTCTCGCGCCATGGCCACCATCTCAGCCACGCGGCCTATGCCTGCTGGTCCTCTCCTTTCACCGATGCGGCCTGCCTCGTCGTCGACGGCATGGGCGAGACCGGGGCTTCGGCCATTTTTGCTCTGGAGAACGGCCGCATCCGCGAGGTCAAGCGCCATCGCGGCCGGGAATCGATCGGCTTCTATTTCGGTCTCGTCACCGACCTCGCCGGCTTCGACCAGGCCAAGGGCGAGGAGTGGAAGATCATGGGGCTCGCGCCCTATGGCCGCTCCGACGACCGGCTGATGGGGCTGCTGCGCAAGCTCTACCGCATCGAGGGCCACAAGCTCTCCTTCGCCAAGGCCGATGTCGTGCGCGAGGTGTCCGCCGAGATCCTGGCCTTGAGACCGGGTGATGCGCTCGACCGGGGCTGGGCCGATCTCGCCCGTTGCGGCCAGGATGTCTTCGCCGAGATGATGGAGGCGCTGCTCTCCGAGGCGGCCGCCCTGGTGCCGAGCGAAAACCTCGTGCTCGCCGGCGGCTGCGCGCTGAACTCATCCTTCAACGGGAAGATCGTCGGCCGGCACGGTCTTGGAAATGTCTTCGTGCCGTCGGCGCCGGCCGATGACGGCAATGCGATCGGCGCCGCCTGGCTCGCGCATGCGCAGGCCAATCCTGACTGGCGCGCGCCCAAGGGGCCGGCTTCGCCCTATCTCGGCTCGACCGTTTCGACGGAGCCCTTCGAGCGGATGCAGGCGTGGGAGCCGCGCCTGCGCAAGCTCGCGCCGGAAGAGGTCGCGCCCGTCACCGCGACGCTGCTGACGGAGGGCAAGCTGATCGGCTGGGTTCAGGGGCGGGCCGAGTTCGGCCCGCGCGCGCTCGGCAACCGCTCGATCATCGCCGATCCGCGCCCGGCCGACGCCAAGGACATCCTCAACGCCAAGGTGAAATATCGCGAGGCCTTCCGCCCCTTCGCGCCCTCGATCCTGGCCGAACATGCGTCCGACTGGTTCGAGGCCTATCAGGACGCGCCCTATATGGAGCGGACGCTGGTCTGGAAGGAGGCGGTGCGCGAGCGCGTGCCGGCGGTGGTGCACGAGGACTTCACCGGCCGGCTGCAGAGCGTCACGCCCGAACGCAACCCGCGTTACCACGCGCTGATCTCGGAGTTTCACAAGCTGACGGGCGTGCCGGTGATCCTGAACACCTCCTTCAACATCATGGGCAAACCGATCCTGCACACGGCGGAGGACGCGATCCTGATGTTCTACACCTCGGGCCTCGATGCGCTGGTGATCGAGGACTGGCTCCTGGTGAAGTGATCGCCGGCGCTGATCGCTGCGATCAGCGGAAGTCGCTGGGCAGCCCGGCGATTGCGCGGCATGCTTGGCAGCGAAGGATGACCGCCATGCTGCAACTGCGCCCGAACTGCGAATGCTGCGACCACGACCTGCCACCCGAGGCGCGCGACGCGATGATCTGCACCTTCGAGTGCACCTTCTGCGCCGATTGCGCCGAGACACGTTTTTGCGGCACCTGCCCGAATTGCGGCGGCGAACTGGTACGCCGGCCGATCAGGCCGGCGAGCAAGCTGGAGCGGTTTCCTGCATCACGGGAGCGCGTGATGAAGCCGCACCCTGAATGCGCTTCGGCATGAAGGCGTCGGTCAGCTCGCCTGCTTGACCGCGATGCCCTTCTCTTCGAGCAGGGCCTGCAATTCGCCGGCCTGGAACATCTCCCGGGTGATGTCGCAGCCGCCGATGAACTCACCCTTGACGTAGAGCTGCGGGATCGTCGGCCAGTTCGAATAGGCCTTGATGCCCTCGCGGATCTCCATGTCCTCGAGCACGTTGACGCCCTTCCAGGGCACACCGAGATAGCCGAGGATCTGCGCGACCTGGCCGGAGAAGCCGCACATCGGGAATTGCGGCGTACCCTTCATGAAGACGACGACGTCGCCGGACTTCACTTCGGCGTCGATGCGGGCGTTGATGTCGGTCATGGTCTGATCTCCCGGGGCGGGTTCAAGGCCCGCTGGACTGGCGTTGCTCTAATCTTGGGGAACCGTCGTCGTCAGCGCAAGAGCATGCAGCACGCCGCCCATGTTCCCCTTGAGCGCGGCGTAGACGAGCTGGTGCTGCTGCACCCGGCTCTTGCCCCTGAAGGCGGCCGAGGTCACGGTCGCGGCGTAATGGTCGCCGTCGCCGGCGAGATCCTTGATCTCGACTTGCGCATCCGGCAGCGCCGCCTTGATCATCGTCTCGATGTCGATCGCGTTCATCGGCATGACAAAGCTCCTCAGGCGGCCTTGCCGGCCATGTAGTCCGGCAGCCAATTGTCGTGCGTCTGCTTCAGCTCGGAAAGCGACAGTGCCGGCTCGCCCGGCAGGGCGAGTGAGGCGCCGCCGGTCTTACCGAGGGCGAGCGCCGATACGCCCGCCGCGTTGGCCTCGGCCAGGAGCGCTCCGGCTGCAGTTTCCGGCACCGTCATGAGATAGCGCGCCTGATCCTCGCCGAAGAGCGTTGCATGGGCCGGGCCGGCCGGCAGCACCGTAAGAGTCGCGCCGATGCCGCCGGCCATCGCCATCTCGGCCAACGCAACGGCGAGCCCGCCATCGGACACATCATGGCACGCTGTGACGCGCCCGGCCTTGATCAGCCCGCGCACGAAATCGCCGTTCTTGCGCTCGACCGTGAGATCGACCGGCGGCGGCGCGCCCTCCTCGCGGCCGCAAACAGTCGCCAGATAAGCCGACTGTCCGAGCCAGCCGGTGGTCTCGCCGATCATCAGGATCGCTTCGCCCTCGGCCTTGAAGGCGATGGTGGCGTGCTTCGTCACGTCCGCCAGCACGCCGACGCCGCCGATCGTCGGCGTCGGCAGGATCGAGACGCCGTTGGTCTCGTTGTAGAGCGAGACGTTGCCGGAGACGACGGGGAAGTCGAGCGCGCGGCAGGCCTCGCCGATTCCTTTGATGCAGCCGACGAGCTGGCCCATCACCTCGGGCCGCTCCGGATTGCCGAAGTTCAGGTTGTCGGTGACCGCGAGCGGCGTCGCGCCGACGGCGGTGAGGTTGCGATAGGCTTCCGCCACGGCCTGCTTGCCGCCTTCGAACGGATCGGCCTCGCAATAGCGCGGCGTCACGTCGGCGGTCATGGCGAGGCCTTTGGGCCCGTTCTCGATCCGGATCAGGCCGGCGTCGCCGCCCGGCGTGATCACCGAGTTGCCGAGGATGAGCGTGTCGTACTGCTCGGCGATCCAGCGTTTGGAGGAGAGGTCCGGCGAGCCGATCAGCTTCAGCAAGGCATCGGCATTCGACAGCGGCGGGGTGATCGATGTCACATCGATCACGGCCTTTTTCGGCGTCTCGACCCAAGGGCGGTCGTATTCCGGCGCCTCGTCGCCGAGTTCTTTGATCGGCAGGTCGGCCATCACGTCGCCCTGATGCTTCACGACGAAGCGTAGATCGTCGGTGGTCTTGCCGACGACGGCGAAATCGAGGCCCCATTTGCGGAAGATCGCCTCGGCCGGCTCCTCATGGCCGGGTTTGATCACCATGAGCATGCGCTCCTGGCTCTCCGACAGCATCATCTCATAGGCGCTCATGCCGTCCTCGCGGCAGGGCACGGCGTCGAGGTTCAGTTCGACGCCGAGATCGCCCTTGGCGCCCATCTCGACGGCCGAGCAGGTCAGGCCGGCGGCGCCCATGTCTTGGATCGCGTCGACATGGCCGGCCGCCATGATCTCGAGGCAGGCCTCCAGCAGGAGCTTCTCGGCGAAGGGGTCGCCGACCTGCACGGTCGGGCGCTTCTCTTCCGCGCCCTCGCCGAAAGCGGCGGACGCCATGGTCGCGCCATGGATGCCGTCACGGCCGGTTTTGGAGCCGAGATAGACGATCGCCTTCCCGACGCCAGAGGCTTTCGCGTAGAAGATCTCGTCGGCGCGGGCGATGCCGACCGCCATGGCGTTGACCAGGATGTTGCCGTCATAGCGCCGGTGGAATCCGGTCGCGCCGCCGACATTGGGCACGCCGAAGGAGTTGCCGTAGCCGCCGATGCCGGCGACGACGCCGGAGACCAGGTGGCGCGTGCGCGGGTGGTCCGGTGAGCCGAAGCGCAGCGCGTCGAGTACCGCGATCGGCCGGGCGCCCATGGTGAAGACGTCGCGCAGGATGCCGCCGACGCCGGTTGTCGCACCCTGATAGGGTTCGATGAAGGAGGGGTGGTTGTGGCTCTCCATCTTGAAGACGATGGCGAGGCCGTCGCCGATGTCGATGACGCCGGCATTCTCGCCCGGCCCCTGGATCACCCAGGGCGCCTTGGTCGGCAGGGTCTTGAGGTGGATTTTCGAGGATTTGTAGGAGCAGTGCTCGTTCCACATCGCCGAGACGATGCCGAGCTCGGTGATCGAGGGCTCGCGGCCGATCAGCTTGAGGAAGCGCTGATACTCGTCCGGCTTGAGGCCGTGCTCGGCGACGAGCTGCGGAGTGATCTTGATGTCGTTGGGAATCACGGGCGGTTCCTGGCGAGCCGGCGAGGTCGCAGGGGCCATAGCGCGTGTGCGCCCGCGAGACAACGCATTCCGGCCCTGCGGCGGGCGCGTTCAGCCACCAAGCGCCGTCAGGGCGGCACGCATCGCGTCCGGGATCGGCACCGGTTTCTGTGTCGCGCGCTCGACATAGACATGGGTGAAGCGCCCTTGCGCCGCCGCCAGCTCCCCGCCTCGCCGGAAGATGCCGAGCCGGTAGGTCACCGAACTGCTGCCGAGACGCTCGACGGCGAGGCCGACCGCGACGGTCTCGGGAAAGGCGACACTCTCGAAATAGGTGCAGGTCGTCTCGACCACGAGCGGCACGACCGGGCTCTTCGACGCATCGAGATGGCCGTTTTCGAGCAGCCAGCCCGTCACGGCGGTGTCGAACCAGCTATAATAGACGAAGTTGTTGACGTGGGCGAAGACGTCGTTGTCGCTCCAGCGTGTCGGGATCTGCCGGAACAGCCGGAAGGAGTCGCAGGCGAGGCGGGGTTGGCGAGCGGTCATTGCTTGTCACAACTTGTGTTTGCGACCACATTCGATTGGTGCTTCCCAAGTCGTCTCATCGTTCGACGTTCTCGCATGACGTGGACAATGATCGCGGAAACCAGCGCTGCTATGACCAGCGCAACGATGAAGAACGCCAGAACAGCTACCGGATTGCGGTCTCGAAAGACAAGGAGCAGGGCAGCGATCATGCCGGCGCCACCGAGCTGGACCAGGTGTTTTCCAACCGGCGAAAGCATCGTCGTCAGTCCACCCCTCGTTCCGGCACGCCCAGCGCATCCGCGAGTCTGGCCTTGGCCGAGCCCGGCCTGAGCGGCTTCTGCTGGCTTTCATGCGGCGCCCAGCCGGAGAGCCAGACCATCTCGAAACTCGCGCGCAGGCGCCCGTCCGGGTCGGCGAACTGCTCGGCGTAGAGCGTCCCCGCCCGCAATAGCGTCTCGCGGCGCAGGGGCTTGCGGCTGCGTTGAGCGAGCGCATTGGTCCAGCCCATGGCGCGCAGGTCGCGCAGCAGGCCGAAGATGTCGCGGTAGCGCACCGTGACGAGTTCGCTGTCGACGACGGGCAGCGCGAAGCCGGCACGCTGCAGCAGTGAGCCCATGTCGCGCAGATCGGCGAAGGGGGCGACGCGCGGGCTGACCCCGCTCGTCGTCTCGGCCTCGGCCTGCAGCAGCACCTGCCTGAGTTCCTGGAGGGTCCGCCCGCCGAGCAGGCAGCCGATGAAGAGCCCGTCCGGCCGCAGGCTCCGCTTGATCTGGATCAGTGCGCCCGGCAGGTCGTTGACCGCATGCAGCGCGAGCAGCGAGCAGGCAAGGTCGAGAGAATTCGGCGCCAGCGGCAGACGTTCGATGTCGCCGACGAGATCGCAGGACGGCTCGGCGGCTTCGGCGAGCCGTCGGACGGTATCGGCCTTGGCGCGCAGGGTGGGCAGCGCCAGCGGCAGCGCCGAGCCGAGATCGGCCGCGACGTCGAAGCGGCGCAGCACCGCGTCGAGCCTCTCGGTCAGGTCTTCGGCCGCGCGCGCCAGCAAGAAATCGGGATAGCCGGCCGCCAGCGCGCGGGCGAGGCGTATCCGGACCAGCGCACGATCGAAGACACGATGGTCTTCGCTCACGCGCCACGCTCCCGAACCATGGCGATCAGCTTTCCAGCAGCCGCTCGATCTCGCGGCGCAAATCCTGGCCGAGGTCGCTGCGATCGAGCGCATAGGCGATGTTGGCGGTCAGGAAGCCGAGCTTCGAGCCGCAGTCATAGATGTCGCCGTCGAAGCGCACGGCGTGGAAGGGTTCCAGCCGCGACAAGGCGATCATCGAATCGGTGAGCTGGATCTCGCCGCCGGCGCCGGGCTCCTGGTTGGCGAGCAGGTTGAAGATCGTCGGCTGCAGGATGTAGCGGCCGGTGATGTGCAGGTTCGAGGGCGCCGTACCCTTGGCCGGTTTCTCGACCATCTTGGTGACCTTCGAGACCTTGGCCTTCACGTCCTCGACGCCGACGATCCCGTATTGATGAGTCTGGTCGTCTGGGACGGGAGCGACGGCGATGTGGTTGCCGCCATGCTTGGCATAGGCGTCGATCATCTCGGCGAGGCAGCCCTTGCCGTGACTGTGGTGCAGCATGTCGGGCAGCAGCAGCGCGAAAGGCTCGTCGTCGCCGATGATCTCGCGGGCGCACCAGACGGCGTGGCCGAGGCCGAGCGGAGCCTGCTGGCGAGTGAAGCTGGTGCCGCCGGCGGCCGGCAGATCGGCGAGCAGCGCCTCGATCTCCTTGACCTTGTTGCGCTTGCGCAGGGTGTCGTCGAGTTCGTAGGCCATGTCGAAATGGTCTTCGATCACGCCCTTGTTGCGGCCGGTGACGAAGACGAAGTGCTCGATGCCGGCGGCGCGCGCCTCGTCGACGACATGCTGGACCACTGGCCGGTCGACGACGGTCAGCATCTCTTTGGGGATCGCCTTGGTCGCGGGCAGGAAGCGGGTGCCGAGACCGGCGACGGGCAGGACGGCCTTGCGGATGCGTTTGCTCATAAGTGGTCCATCTCGCGCTCTGGCATGGGCGCCGGGCGGTCGGGGCGGCGGGAGGGCGACATGGCTCACCACCCCAGTGCGCCATGTCGTCTGCGAGAGATAGCAGAACGAGCCTTGATGGCTCGTCAATGTTTTTTGCGTAGATGATGGCGAAACATCCGTGAGGACGCGACTTTCGATGACGATACTGGTTTCGGGCGGCGCGGGTTACATCGGCAGCCACATGGTCCTCGAACTCCTCGACCGCGGCGAGCGCGTCGTGGTGCTCGACGATCTGTCGACCGGCTTCTGGTGGGCGGTGCCGAAGGAGGCGACTTTCGTCCAGGGCGATATGGGCGACCAGGATCTGGTCGGACGCGTCATCGCCGAGCACGGCATCAGCGAGATCGCGCATTTCGCTGCCCGCATCGTCGTGCCCGATTCGGTCTCCGACCCGCTCGGCTACTACCTCAACAACACGGTCAAGACGCGCGCCTTGCTGGAGAGCGCCGTGCGCGGCGGGGTGAAGCATGTGATCTTCTCCTCGACGGCTGCGGTCTATGGCGAGCCCGCGGTCTCGCCGGTGCCGGAGGAGATCGCGCTCGCGCCGATCAACCCCTATGGCCGCTCCAAGCTGATGAGCGAATGGATGCTCGCCGACGTCGCCCGGGCGCATGGCCTCACCTATGTGGCGCTGCGCTATTTCAACGTCGCCGGCGCCGATCCGCGCGGCCGTTCCGGCCAGTCGACGCCGAATGCGACGCATCTGATCAAGGTCGCTTGCCAGGCGGCGCTCGGCCAGCGCGCCGGACTCGAGATCTTCGGCACCGATTATGCGACGCCGGACGGCACCTGCGTGCGCGACTACATCCACGTCACCGACCTCGCCCGGGCGCATTTGGCCGCGCTCGACCATCTGCGCACCGGGGGGCAGAGCCTGACGCTGAACTGCGGGTATGGCCAGGGCTATTCGGTGAAGGAGGTGACCGAGGTGGTGAAGCGGGTTTCGGGCGTCGACTTCCCGGTCAAGCTGTCGCCGCGGCGGGCTGGTGATCCGGCCTCGATCGTTGCTAAGGCGGACCGCATCCGGGCCGAGCTCGGCTGGGCGCCGGAGCACGACGATCTCGAACAGATCGTGCGCCAGGCCCTGGATTGGGAGGAGAAGCTTAGGACGAGGAATGCGGTCTGATTGCGCCGCGTTTACCTTCGGTTAATCTTGTTCGGGCTGCTTCGGGGGGTCGCTTCGTTCCCCGAAATGCCCCGCACGAGGTTTCCCATGCGCCTGTCCGTCATCGCCGCCACGGCGCTGCTCAGCCTTGCGCCGGCCTGTGCCCAGACGACGGGATCGATCAAGGTCTCGGCGGCGCACGCCAAGGAGACGAAGCCGGCGGCCGCGAACGCTTCGTTCGACGCTTTCGTGAAGGGGCTCTGGCCCACGGCACAGGCGCGCGGCATTTCGCGCGCGACCTTCGATCTCGCCTTCCGCGGCGTGACGCCGGACGCCTCGATCGTGGCGCTGACCAGGAAGCAGTCCGAGTTCACCGCACCGATCTGGGGCTATCTCAACAGCGCGATCGGCGGCACCCGGATCCCGCGCGGACGGGATGCCGCGGCCGACAACGCCGCGGTGCTGGCGCAGATCGAGGCGCGGTATGGCGTGCCCAAGGAGATCGTGCTCGGCGTCTGGGGGATGGAGACGAACTACGGCGCGTTCAAGGGCGACAAGGATACGATCCGCTGCCTGGCGACGCTCGCCCATATCCGCTATCGCGGCGAGTTCTTTCGCGACGAGCTGCTGACGGCGCTGGAACTGATCGAGAAGGGCCATGTCGAGCGCTCGGAATTGCGCGGCTCCTGGGCCGGCGCGATGGGCCACACCCAGTTCATGCCATCGAGCTACATGAAATACGCGGTCGACTGGACCGGCGACGGCCATGCCGACATCTGGTCCTCGACCCCGGACGCGCTCGCCTCGACGGCGAATTATCTCAAGGGCTATGGCTGGGTGCCCGGCCTGCCCTGGGGGCTCGAGGTGACGCTGCCGGAGACGTTCGACTACCGCCTCAACAAGGCGAGCTTCTCGTCGTTCTCCTCGGCCGGCGTGCGCCGGGTCGACGGACGCGGCCTGCCATCCTCGGGCGAGGGCCGGCTGTTCTTCCCGGCCGGACACCGCGGGCCGGTGATGCTGCTGACCGAGAATTTCGACGTCATCAAGAAATACAACTCCTCCGATGCCTATGCGCTCGCCGTCGGTCATCTCGGCGACCGGATCATGGGGCGGCCTGCGATCCAGGCCGACTGGCCGGTGCAGGCGCCGCGCCTCGACAAGGCCGGTCTGCAGGACGTGCAGCGAAGGCTCAAGGCGGCCGGGCTCTACAATCACGAGGCCGACGGGCGCATCGGAACCGTCACCCGCGAGGCGGTGCGGCAGTATCAGCTCAAGATCGGCGAGATCGCCGACGGCTATCCGACACCGGCGCTGCTCGTGAAGATGCGCGACGCCCGCTGACGCGTCGGTGCATTTGGCCTATATTGGGCTCGCAAGCCGTCGCGTGACGGCGCGGGCATGAGGCCGATGCGGATTCGCTCTCTCGTCATGGTGCTGGCTGCGTCCTGCCTGGTCCTCGTGACCGGCGGCCCGTCCTCGCTCGCCGAGAACGACACCTATCTGACCCGCGACCCGACGTTGCAGCGCGGGCGCGGCTTCTTCTCCTTCGGCCAGCCGCAGCAGCAGCGGATCGCGCCGCGCCAGCAGCGGGTCGCCCCGGCGACGCCGCGCCGCAGTGCGCCGCTGATCGTGCGCGACGACCCGGTCATCCCCAAGGTCGATGTCGCCCATCACGTGCTGGTGGTCGGCGATTCGCTCGGCGACCTGCTCGGCGGCGGTCTCGACGAGGCCCTGAACGACCGGCCCGACGTCGCCGTGATCCGCCGCGCGAGGCCCGATACCGGGCTGGTGCGCTCGGATTTCTACGATTGGCCGAAGGCGATCGCCGATCTCCTGGCCGGCGACCAGAAGGTCAGCATCGGCGTCGTCCTCCTCGGCCTCAACGACCGGCAGTCGATCCGCGAGGGCGAGAGCGTCCACGAACCACTGAGCCCGCGCTGGCTGGAGCTTTATCGTGCCCGGATCGCGGCGGTTACGGGTGCCTTCGCGACCAAGCGCATCCCGCTGATCTGGGTCGGCGCGCCGCCGGTGCAAAACCCCAAGCTGTCGGCCGATTTCGCCAGTTTCAATGCGCTCTACCGCGAGGAGGCGGAGAAGGCGGGCGGAACCTATGTCGACCTCTGGGGCGGCTTCGTCGACGCCGAGAACCGCTATGCCGCGATGGGGCCGGACGTCTCCGGCCAGACGATGCGGCTGCGGCTCGGCGACGGCATCCATTTCACCGCGGCCGGAGCGCGCAAGGCCGCCCATTTCGTCGATCTGGTGATCCGCCGGATGATCGAGGCGCAGCCCTCGCAGCCGAACGTGATCGCGCTGCCGGTCGCGCCCGAGACCGGCGCGCCGCTGAGTATCGAGCTGCAGCCAGGGGGAATCGAGCGGCTGATCGACACCATGGTCGGCAACCAACCGGCCCAGATCGGCTTGCCGAGCGCGCTCCAGGTCAAGCCGCTGGCGGGACCGATCCAGCCCCTTACCGGTCAGAGTGTGACCGGAGAGCAGACGCTGCTGGCTTCGATCGAGGATGTGCGCGGGCGCGGCGAACTCGCAGCCCAACTCGACCGCGTTTTCGCGGAAGGTGTGCTGCCCGATCCGAAGCCCGGTCGCCTCGACGATACGCGCTGGCCGCGGTGAAAGCCGAGACGGACCGGGAACCATATGAAACCACTTCCGTCCTCCCGGACGCAGCGAAGCGAAGATCCGGGACGGCGCGCGGTCCAGACGCGGACCGGTCTATCGTGGCAAGATCGTCTCGCCCATGAGCTGCTTGTCGATGGCGTGCGCCATCTGGCGGCCCTCGCGGATCGCCCAGACGACGAGCGACTGGCCGCGCCGCATGTCGCCGGCGGCGAAGACCTTCTCGACCGAGGTCTTGTAGGCGACCTGGTTGGCCTCGACATTGCCGCGCCCGTCGAGCTTGACGCCGAGCTTGGCTAGAAGTCCGTCGTGCACCGGCGAGACGAAGCCCATGGCGAGCAGCACGAGATCGGCCTTGAGGTCGAATTCGGTGCCCTCGATCGGCTTGAACTGGCCGTCGACCTTGGCGCAGCGCAGCTTCTTCACGCGGCCGTTCTCGCCGGTGAACCTGACCGTGCCGATGGCGAAATCACGCTCGGCGCCTTCCTCGTGGCTCGACGAGGTCCTGAGCTTCAGCGGCCAGTTCGGCCAGGTGAGCTGCTTGTTCTCCTTCGCCGGCGGCTCCGGCATGATCTCGATCTGGGTGACCGAGAGAGCGCCCTGGCGCACCGAGGTGCCGATGCAGTCGGAGCCGGTGTCGCCGCCGCCGATGACGACGACGTGCTTGCCGCCGGCGAGGATCGGCATGGCGTTGGCGAGCGTCGCCGGCTCGCCGCCATTGCGGCGGTTCTGCTGCGGCAGGAAGTTCATCGCGAATTCGATGCCTTCGAGATCGCGGCCCTCGATGGGCAGGTCGCGCGGCTTCTCGGCGCCGCCGGTCAGGGCGACGGCGTCGTATTTTTCGAGAAGCTCGGACGGCTCGATGTCGACGCCGACATTGACGCCGTAATGGAAGACGACGCCTTCGGCCTCCATCTGCTGGACGCGGCGCTCGACATGCGACTTCTCCATCTTGAAGTCGGGAATGCCGTAGCGCAGCAGGCCGCCGGCGCGGGCTTGGCGCTCATAGACATGGACGGTGTGGCCGGCGCGGGCGAGCTGCTGGGCGGCGGCGAGGCCGGCGGGGCCTGAGCCGATGATCGCAATCGACTTGCCGGTCTTCGACTTGGCGGGCTCGGGCGAAATCCAGCCCTCGGCCCAGCCCTTGTCGACGATGGCGCATTCGATCGACTTGATGGTGACCGGCGTGTCCTCGAGGTTCAGCGTGCAGGACGCTTCGCATGGCGCGGGGCAGACCCGGCCGGTGAACTCGGGGAAGTTGTTGGTCGAGTGCAGGTTGGTCAGCGCCTCGCGCCATTTGTCGTTGTAGACGAGGTCGTTCCAGTCCGGGATCTGGTTGTTCACCGGGCAGCCATTGTGACAATACGGAATGCCGCAATTCATGCAGCGCGCCGCCTGGTCGCGCGTCGCCTCGGCGCCGAGCGGGATCACGAACTCCTTGTAGTTCCTGATCCGGTCGGAGGCGGGGAGATACTTCCGGTCGCGCCGGTCGATCTCGAGAAAGCCGGTTACCTTGCCCATGCCGATTACTCCGCCGCGACCGACAGGCCGGCCTGCGCCTGCTCGATTTCCTGAAGCGCCCGCCGGTATTCGACCGGCATGACCTTGACGAATTTGGGCAGGTACTCGGCCCAGTTGTCGAGAATGTCCTTGGCACGCAACGAGCCGGTGTAGCGATGGTGGTCCGCCACGAGCTGATGCAGGCGCTCGCCGTCATAGCCGGACATGTTGGCCATCACGTCGATGCGGCCCTTGAATTCGAGATCGCCGCCATGATGGTAGAGGCGCTGGGTCAGCTCCTCTTCCTCCGGCACCGGCTCGAGATCGACCATCGACAGGTTGCAGCGCTTGGCGAAGCTCTTGTCCTCGTCGAGCACATAGGCGATGCCGCCGGACATGCCGGCCGCGAAGTTGCGGCCGGTCTGGCCGAGCACCACGACGACGCCGCCGGTCATGTATTCGCAGCCATGGTCGCCGGTGCCCTCGACCACCGCGATTGCGCCGGAATTCCGGACCGCGAAGCGCTCGCCAGCGACACCGCGGAAATAGCATTCCCCGGAGATGGCGCCGTAGAGCACGGTGTTGCCGACGATGATCGCCTGCTCTGCCGGGGGCCTGGCGTCCGGGGCTGGCTTGATGATCAGCTTGCCGCCGGAGAGGCCCTTGCCGACATAGTCGTTGGCCTGGCCGGTGAGGTCGAGCGTCACACCGTTGGTGACCCAGGCGCCGAAGCTCTGGCCGGCGGTGCCGGTGAGCTTCACCGTGATCGTGTCCTCCGGCAGCCCGGCATAGCCGTAGCGCTTGGCGACCTGCCCCGAGAGCATCGCGCCGGTCGAGCGGTCGACGTTCTTGATCGGGCTCTCGATCACGACCTTGTCGCCGCGTTCGAGGGCGCCTTGCGACTGCGCGATCAGGCTGCGGTCGAGCACCGTGTCGATCGGATGTTGTTGCAGCTCGACATGGCGCACCGCCACCTCGCGACCGACATCGGGCTTGTGGAAGATGCGGCTGAAGTCGAGCCCCTTGGCCTTCCAGTGTTCGATCGCCTGCTTCTTGTCGAGCCATTCGGAGCGGCCGACGAGATCGTCGAATCGGGCTACGCCGAGCGATGCCATGATCTCGCGCACGTCCTCGGCGAGAAAGAAGAAGAAGTTGATGACGTGCTCGGGCGCGCCCTTGAAGCGCTTGCGCAGGACGGGATCCTGCGTGGCGACGCCGACAGGGCAGGTGTTGAGATGGCATTTGCGCATCATGATGCAGCCGGCCGCGATCAGCGGTGCGGTGGCGAAGCCGAACTCGTCGGCCCCGAGCAGCGCGCCGATGACGATGTCGCGCCCCGTGCGCAGGCCGCCGTCGACCTGCAAGGCGATGCGGCCGCGCAATTTGTTCATCACCAGAATCTGGTGGGTCTCGGCCAGGCCGATCTCCCAGGGGGAGCCGGCATGCTTGATCGAGGTCAGGGGCGAGGCGCCGGTGCCGCCCTCATAGCCGGAGATCGTGATGTGGTCGGCGCGCGCCTTGGCGACGCCGGCCGCCACCGTGCCGACGCCGAGCTCGGAGACGAGCTTGACCGAGACGTCGGCGTCCGGGTTGACGTTCTTGAGGTCGAAGATCAGCTGGGCGATGTCCTCGATCGAATAGATGTCGTGATGCGGCGGCGGCGAGATCAGGCCGACGCCCGGCGTCGAGTGCCGGACCTTGGCGATGCGGGCATCGACCTTGTGGCCGGGCAACTGCCCGCCCTCGCCGGGCTTGGCGCCCTGCGAGATCTTGATCTGCATCATCGCCGAGTTGGCGAGATATTCGGTGGTGACGCCGAAGCGGCCGGACGCGACCTGCTTGATCGCCGAGCGCATCGAGCGGCCATCGGCCATCGGCACGAAGCGCTCCGGCTCCTCGCCGCCCTCGCCGGTGTTCGACTTGCCGCCGATCTGGTTCATCGCGATGGCGAGCGTCGAATGCGCCTCGTGGCTGATCGAGCCGAAGGACATCGCCCCGGTCGAGAAGCGCTTGACGATGTCGGCGGCGGGCTCGACCTCCTCGATCGGGATCGCCTCGCGGCCGGTGGCCTCGGCGTCCTTGATCGCGAACAGGCCGCGGATGGTCGAGAAGCGCTGGCTCTGGTCGTTCACCAGCTCGGCATAGGCCTTGTACTTGTCCTGGGCGTTGCCGCGCACGGCGTGCTGGAGCAGCGAGATGTTCTCGGGCGTCCAGGCATGGTCCTCGCCGCGCAGGCGGAAGGCGTATTCGCCGCCGATGTCGAGCGCGTCGCGATAGACCGGCGAGTCGCCGAAGGCGTCGCGATGGCGGCGCACAGTCTCCTCGGCGATCTCCGCCAGGCCGACGCCCTCGATCGAGGAGATCGTGCCGGTGAAATACGCGTCGATCGTTTCGGTCTTGAGGCCGACGGCGTCGAAGATCTGGGCGCCGCAATAGGACTGGTAGGTCGAGATGCCCATCTTGGACATGACCTTGAGCAGGCCCTTGCCGACCGACTTGATGAAGCGCTTGACCACCTCGTAGCGGTCGACCTCCTTCGGGAACTCGCCGGCCTCATAGAGCGCCTCCAGCGTCTCGAAGGCGAGATAAGGGTTGATCGCCTCGGCGCCGAAGCCGGCGAGGCAGGCGAAATGATGGATCTCGCGCGGTTCGCCGGATTCGAGCACGAGGCCGACCGAGGTGCGCTGGCCCTTTCGGATCAGGTGATGATGCACGGCCGCGGTCGCCAGCAGCGCCGGGATCGGGATGCGCTCGGCCGAGACCTGGCGGTCGGACAGGATGATGATGTTGTAGCCGCCATGGACGGCGGCTTCGGCGCGCTCGCAGAGCCGCTCGATCGCGCCTTCCATGCCGGCCGCGCCCTCGCGCGCCGGATAGGTCACGTCGATCGTCTTGGTGTCGAAGCGGTCCTCGTAATGGCCGATGCAGCGGATCTTCTCGAGATCGTCATTGGTCAGGATCGGCTGGCGCACCTCGAGGCGCTTGCGCCGCGAGGTGCCTTCCAGGTCAAGGATGTTCGGCCGCGGCCCGATGAAGGAAAGCAGGCTCATCACCAGCTCCTCGCGGATCGGGTCGATCGGCGGGTTGGTGACCTGGGCGAAGTTCTGCTTGAAATAGGTGTAGAGCAGCTTCGACTTCGACGAGAGCGCCGAGATCGGCGTGTCCGTGCCCATCGAGCCGACGGCCTCCTGGCCGGTCACGGCCATCGGCGCCATGAGGATCTTGGTGTCTTCCTGGGTGTAGCCGAAGGCCTGCTGGCGATCGAGCAGCGGCACGTCGGTGCGCTGGGCCCGCGCCTCGACGGGGGGCAGTTCCTCCAGCACGATCTGGGTGCGCTTGAGCCAGTCCTTGTAGGGGTTGGCGAGGCAGAGCGAGGTCTTGATCTCATCATCGCCGATGATGCGGCCCTGTTCGAGGTCGATCAGCAGCATCTTGCCGGGCTGCAGCCGCCACTTCTGGACGATCTTCTCCTCCGGGATCGGCAGCACGCCGAATTCCGAAGCCAGCACGACGAGCCCGTCATCGGTGACGAGATAGCGCGCCGGCCTGAGGCCGTTGCGGTCGAGCGTAGCCCCGATCTGGCGGCCGTCGGTGAAGGCGATCGCGGCCGGCCCGTCCCAGGGCTCCATCAGGGCGGCGTGATATTCGTAGAAGGCGCGCCGGTCCTCGCCCATCAGCGGGTTGCCGGCCCAGGCCTCCGGCACCAGCATCATCATGGCGTGGGCGAGCGAATAGCCGCCCTGGACCAGGAATTCGAGCGCGTTGTCGAAGCAGGCTGTGTCGGACTGGCCCTCATAGGAGATCGGCCAGAGCTTCGAGATGTCGGGTCCGAACAGCTCGGAATCGACCGAGGCCTGGCGCGCCGCCATCCAGTTGACGTTGCCGCGCAGCGTGTTGATCTCGCCGTTATGGGCGACCATCCGGTAAGGGTGGGCGAGCCGCCAGGACGGGAAGGTGTTGGTGGCGAAGCGCTGGTGGACGAGCGCGAGCGCGCTGACGAAGCGCTGGTCGGTCAGATCCCTGAAATAGGTGCCGAGCTGGGTGACCAGCACCATGCCCTTGTAGACGACGGTGCGGCACGACATCGAGACCGGATAATAGGTCGCGGTCGCCCGGTCCTGGCGCTTGTAGACCTTGTTGGAGACCGACTTGCGCAGGACATAGACCTTGCGCTCGAAATCGTCCTCGCTCTCGATCCCCGCCGGACGGCCGACGAAGAGCTGGCGGTGGACCGGCTCGCTCTCCTTCACGGCTTCGCCGAGATCGGAGGAATCGACCGGCACGTCGCGCCAGCCGAGGAAGGTCAGGCCCTCCTCGGTCACGGTCTGGGCGACGATCGCCTCGACCTCGGCCCGGGTCGCGGCGTCCTGCGGCATGAAGAACTGGCCGACGGCATAATGGCCGGCCGCCGGAAGGTCGATGCCGAGCTTGGCGCATTCCTCGACGAAGAAGCCGTGCGGGATCTGGACGAGGATGCCGCAGCCGTCGCCGAGCTTGGGATCGGCGCCGACGGCGCCGCGATGGTCGAGATTGTGCAGGATCTGCAGGCCCTGCTCGACGATGGCGCGGGTCTTGCGGTTCTTCATGTCGGCGATGAAGCCGACGCCGCAGGCATCCTTCTCATAGGACGGGTCGTAGAGCCCCTGGCGCTCCGGCATGGCCGGGTCGCGCACTGCCGGAAAAGCCGCCGCCGCGGCCGCCACGCTCGCCTTGCTCGATCCGCTCATCTCAAACCCCGCTTCGCGCTTCCCTGTCAGCTTCCACCGACAGCCTGCCTTGAGTCCATCGTCTCACATCGTCGTCCTGCGCCGCACCTGTCCCGCCGCCTGCCCGCGAGGCATGCAGCAAGGATGGGGCCAACGCCGGCCGTCTCGTCGTCGCGGAGGGTGCTTGGGCTGTCTTGGTGGCGCCCGCGTCCTCCGCAGGCGCTCGGGGCTTGAGCCCGGCCGCGCCTGTCAGGCCGCCGTTTTGCGGGCGGCGCGCGTACGATCGGTTTTGGCGTTGGTGGCCGTACCCTTCGTCATTCGTCCGCTCCGTTGCGCCCCGGCCGGACGACAAGCCGCGCGGCCCCTCATCCGTCCCGTGAAAATGGGACAGCAGCACTGTCCTATTCCGATGAATTTGCCAGAATTCCAATCTGGGCACAAGCGCCGATTTCGCCGCCATCTGACATTTTATTGCGATATCGGCCTCGAGTGAGACATTTCCGAGTCGAATGCCGGCGCCAGGTCGCACACATCTTGTCGCAGGTCTGGATCGGGAGCGAGGCTGGACGCCGGCCGAGCCGACCCTATCTCTGCCGGAGTGTCAGCCCCGGGACCCGTCATGTCTTTGTCGATCGTGCCGATCTATGCCGGCCTGCTCGCGCTGCTGTTCGTCTGGCTCTCGATACGCGTGATCGTGAGCCGCCGGGCGGGCCGTATCGCCATCGGTATCGGCGAGGATCGCATGCTGGAGCGACGTGTCCGCGCCCATGGCAATTTCACGGAATATGCGCCGTTCGCGCTTCTGCTGCTGGCGTTGCTCGAAGGGCAGGCTTGGCCGGCATGGCTGGTCCATCTCTGCGGCATCGCCCTGCTCTGCGGCCGGCTGGCGCATGCCTGGGGGGTTTCGAACCCTGACGAGGACTTCCGCTTCCGGGTCGGAGGCATGGCGGCGACGCTTTCGGTGACGATCGCCGCCGCGCTGCTGCTCTGCGTCGGCACAGCCATGCGCTGAAGGCGGGCGGCGAGGCTTGGCAGCCTTCTCGGGCACCGCTAACGCTCGATCATGAACTTCATCAGCGACAACACCGCCGGGGCGAGCCCGCGCGTCATGGCCGCGCTCGCGGCCGCCAACGAGGCGACGGCCTCGGCCTATGGCACCGATGCCTGGACGAGTCGCGTCGAGGGGCTGATCGGAGAGATCTTCGAGCACGAGGTCGCGGTCTTCCTGGTCACGACCGGCACGGCGGCGAATTCGCTGGCGCTGGCCTCGATCACCCGGCCCTGGGGCGCGGTTCTGACTCATGAGGAGAGCCATGTCGCCGACGACGAATGCGGCGCGCCGGAGTTCTTCAGCGACGGCGCCAAGCTCGTCGGCCTGCCCGGCGCCGGCAACAAGATCGCGCCCGATCTGGTGACCAAGGCACTGGTGCGGATGCGCGAGGGAGCGCTGCACCAAGTCCAGCCGCAGGCGATCTCGATCACCCAGGCGACCGAATGCGGGACGATCTACACGGTCGACGAGATCCGTGCGCTCAAGGCGGCCGGCGCGCCGCGCGGGCTGAGGCTGCACATGGACGGGGCGCGCTTCACGAACGCGCTCGTCGCGCTCGGCTGCACGCCGGCGGAGATGACCTGGAAGGCCGGCGTCGACGTCTTGTCCTTCGGCGGCACCAAGAACGGTGCCTGGGCGGCCGAGGCCGTGGTCTTCTTCGATCCGGCGCTGGCGGCCGAGACGAAATGGCGGCGCAAGCGCGCTGGCCACACCCTGTCGAAGGGGCGGCTCATCGGGGCGCAGTTCGAGGGGCTGCTCGGCGGCGGCCACTGGCTCGACCTCGCGCGCCACGCCAACGGACTGGCAGGCCGGCTCGCGGCTGCACTCGCGGCGCAGGGCGTTCCGCTCGCCTGGCCGTGCCAGGCCAACGAGGTGTTCCCGATCCTGTCTCCGGCCCTGCAGCAGGCGCTGAAGACGGCTGGGGTCGGCTATCTGCCCTGGTCGCCGACGGCATTGCCGGCTGCCACGACGCTTGCGGAGGGCGTCGTGATCGGCCGCTTCGTCATGGCGTTCTCGACACAGCCGGAGCAGGTCGAGCGGTTGATTTCGGTTTTCGAGGCCGCCACGCGCTGAATTGCCTCCCGAATTCAGCCCCACGCCTGCCGTAATCCCTAAGGAAGACTGAACGTCACGGTTCCGTCGCCCCAAGGAGACGACATGACGATTGCAATGACGGCGCCCTCGCGCCTTCTGCTGGCGGGCCTGGCGCTGACAGGCGCGCTCGCCGGCACCTGCGGCACGGCCGCCGCGCAGTATTATTATTACGAAGAGGACTATTACCCGCGCGGCTATTACGAGCGCTATGCGCCGTTGCCGCCGGCTCCGATTCCGCGCCGAGCGCCCGCGCGGATCGCCGCGCGCGATTATGGTCTCGCCGAGGTCGACCGCGCGATGCGGACGGGCTCGTCCTACATCGTCGACGGCCGCAGTTTCCGCGGCAATCGTGAGAGGCTGATCTTCGATGCACGCAGCGGCGAACTGGTCGACCGCATCGTCCTGCAGGGCGCGCCGCGCGAGCGCACGGCGCGCGTCGACCCGCGCGAGGACGAGCGCCCGGCCCCGAGGCTGACGCCGCGCCCGCCGGAACGACCGCCGGTGCTCAAGCCGCCGGGCCAGGCGAGCGCGCCTGCGACAGTCGTGCCGCCGGCACCGGCCTTGCCGCGCCCGACGCCGGAGCCGGCGAAGCCGCTCGCCGCCCCGCCAGTGGAGGCCATCGCGCCACCGACCACGGTGCCGAAGCCCGCAGCCGCGCCGCCAGCTCCCACGCCGGGCGCGACCAATCCGGAGTCAGGTGCCGAGAAGCCGCGGCTGGTCAATCCCAACGACATCCGCGGCGGCGAGCCCGAGCGCAAACCGCCGCTCGCCAAGGCTGACCCGTCGGGCATCTCGGTCGCGCCGGTGCAGTTGCCGCCGGTGCAGATCGAGGACAACGCGACCGCCAATCCCAAGCCGGCGACGCCGGAGGTTCCGGTCGCGCCGCTGGATTGACCTCGCGTTCCGAGCTGCAGAAAGGGCGTCCCCGGCTTCCCGGAGACGCCCTCGTCATGTCAGGCCGTCAGGACGGTCGACAGTCACGCGGCCTTGGCTTCCAGCACCTTGGCGGGCTTGGCCGCACCGATCGCGATCTGGCGGGGCTTCTTGGCCTCCGGAATCTCGCGGACGAGGTCAATGTGGAGCAGCCCGTTCTCGAGGCTCGCGCCGGTCACCTGGACATAGTCGGCGAGCTGGAAGCGGCGCTCGAAGGCGCGTGCGGCGATGCCCTGATGCAGGACCTCGCGCTTCTCGCCGTCAGTGGCCGCCTGCTTCTCGCCGCGGACGGAGAGCGCGTTTTCCTTGCTCTCGATCAAGAGGTCGGCCTCGCCGAAGCCCGCGACCGCGATGGTGATGCGGTAGGCGTTCTCGGCGGTACGCTCGATGTTATAGGGCGGATAGCTCGGGGCGGCGTCGTTGCTGCCGGCCTGATCGAGCAGCGAGAACAGGCGATCGAAGCCGACGGTCGAGCGATAGAGCGGGGAAAGATCGAAGTGACGCATGATGTCCTCCTGAGGAAGCGACAATGTGGTCCGCCCGCCTCATCATGAGCACGGGCCGGGATGGTCTGGCGCAGCCGATGACGGCCTGCGCAGGGATGATCTGGGAGCGTGATTCCGGCTTTTCAAGAGGGTGCCGGCGGGGGCATAAACAGTCTGGCGACCCGTCGCGGCCGTCGTCGATTCGAAGGCCTTGACCCGAAAGCGCTCGATGGCCGAGGCCGAACTTTTCGCCCATCCCGACTATCCCGTGCCAGGCCATGGCAAGGTCTGGCTCGCCGCGACGCGCGACGGCGCTCGCCTGCGCTTTGCGAGCTGGCATCCGACGGTCCGGCCGGTGCGCGGCACCATCGTCCTGGTGCAGGGGCGGGCCGAATTCATCGAGCGTTACAGCGAGACGGTCGCCGATCTCAGGCGACGCGGCTTCCATGTGCTCGCCTTCGACTGGCGCGGGCAAGGCGGCTCGCAGCGCTTCGTCCGGCGCGAGCGCAAGGGCCATGTCGGCTGGCTCCGGCATTACGAGGCGGACCTCGCGCTCGCGATGGCGCAGATGCAGGCGGGCTTCCCGCCGCCCCATTTCGTGCTGGCGCATTCGATGGGCGCGGCGATCTGCCTCGACGCGGCGCGGGAGGGGCGGCTGCCGGTTTCGCGGCTGGTCGCGCTCGCGCCGATGCTCGGCCTCGCCATGGTCGAGAATCCGCGGTCGGCGTCACGGCTGGCGAGCCTGCTGTTCTGGCTCGGCTTCGGGCGCGCCTTCGTGCCGGGCGGCGGCGACACCGCGATCGCGACGAAACCCTTCGACGGCAATCGGCTGACCGGCGATCCCGCGCGCTATGCCCGCAACAGCGCGCTCTCGGCGGCGGCCCGGCATCTGCCGGTCGGCGACCCGACGGTGGCCTGGGTCCGCACCGCCTTCCAGTTGATGGCGCGACTGAATGCGCCCTCTGCCGCGCGCGAGGTCAGGGTGCCGACGCTGGTGATCGCGGCCGGGCAGGACCCGGTGGTCTCGACGCCGGCGATCGAGCGCTTCGCTGCCCGGCTCAAGACCGGCGCCGCGCTCGTGCTGCCGACGGCGCGCCACGAGATCCTGATGGAGAGCGATGCGATCCGGGCGCAGTTCTGGGCGGCGTTCGACGCTTTCGTGCCCGGCGAGGACGCCGGTGCGTCAGCCGGCAAGGAGGGCGAGCGCGGCCTCATGCAGCGCCTTGCTGCCGGCGGCGATCACGGAGCCGCCGCCGGCGGCGCTGCCGCCGTCCCATGAGGTGACGACGCCGCCCGCACCCTCGATGATCGGGATCAGGGCGACGATGTCGTAGGGCTTCAGCCCAGCCTCGATGACAAGGTCGACATGGCCCGATGCGAGCATGCAATAGGCGTAGCAATCGCAGCCATAGCGGGCGAGGCGGACCTGCGATTCGATGTGGGCATAGGCGTCGGCCTGCGTGCCCTTAAACATGGCCGGCGAGGTCGTCATCAGCGTCGCGCCCGCGAGCTCGACGCCCTGGCGCGTGCGCAGGACGCGCGGCCCGTTCGGCCCCTGGTAGCGGGACTGGCGGCCGTCGCCGGAATAGCGCTCGCCGGTGAAGGGCTGATGCATCATGCCGTAGACCGGAACGCCGTTACGGGTCAGCCCTATCAGCGTGCCCCAGACCGGGATGCCGGAGATGAAGGCTCGCGTCCCGTCGATCGGATCGAGCACCCAGACATATTCGGCGTCGATGTTCTCGTTGCCGAATTCTTCGCCGAGCACGCCATGGGCCGGGAACTGGCGTTTGATCAGGTGGCGCATCACCGATTCGCCGGCCTTGTCGCCCTCCGTCACCGGATCGAAGGCGCCGCCTTGGGACTTGTCCTCGAGCGCGTGATGGGCGCGGAAGAACGGCAGGATCGCCCGGCCTGACTGCGTCGCCAGCTCGGCGACGAAGGCGCCGAAATCGATCGCGCTCATGATCGCGTCTCCCAACTCGATGTTGCTCTGCAACGAAGGCGTGTACCCCGACGCGTGACGCCCGGCGACGCCATTTCGTATTCTGTCCAGAATCTGCTCAAAACCTTCGCAATCGGGCTCTCGTCCCGCGCCAAGCGCATACCTCATAAGACTTTCGACAAAGTCACTTGTGTTTTTGCGCTGCACCGTCATATTGTGCACTGCGAAGGGGCGATCACCTCAAGCCTTCGTTGCCCTCCTTGGGCGTTTCCTCCCTAGACTTGGGCCGCCACGAAAGTGTGCGGCCCTTTTTTCTTGGGTTGCGGTGGCAAGCATTTCCCGTGCGAGCATTTGCGTTGCCGCGATCGTCCGTTCATTCGGCCGCCTGGCGCCATTCGTCGAGCCAGCCGCTCCAGCGCGCGAAGCAATCGGCCATGGTGGCGGAGATCGCCTGTTCCAGCGCGGCGAAGCCGGCATGAGGTTCGAGCGTCGTCTCGTTCATGTAGAGCGCCCGATTGACCTCGATCTGCAGGGCGTGGACGCTCGAGGCCGGAGAGCCGTAATGCTCGGTGATGAAGCCGCCAGCATAGGGCCGGTTGCGGGTCACGCTGAGGCCCTGCCGGCGGAAGGCTTCTTCGGCGATGTCGATGACGTAGCCTGCCGCGCTGGTGCCGAAACGATCACCCAGGATGACATCGGCCTTGGTCAGCCCGTCGCGGTCGAGCCCCGTCGACGGCATCGAATGCGCATCGACCAGGATGCAGGTGCCAAAATTGCTGTGCGTGCGCTGGATCAGGCCGCGCAGCCCGGCATGATAGGGCCGGTACAGCGCGTCGATCCGCTCCAGCGCTTCCTCGACCGGGATGCGGCCGAAATAGATCTCGTGCGCGTCTCCGACGATGCGCGGGATCGTGCCGAGGCCGCCGGCGACCCGCATGGAGCGGGTGTTGGCGAATGCCGGCAGCCTGCCGTCGAACATGCGCGGGTCGAGTTCGTAGGGCTCGCGGTTGACGTCTAGGAAGGCGCGCGGGAACTCGGCGATCAGGAGCGGTGCGCCGAGCGCGACAGCGTGCCCGAACAGCCGGTCGACATAGGCGTCCTCGGAGCGGCGCAGGGAGCGCAGCGACAGGCGCGAGCGGTCGACGAAGCCGGCCGGGTAGCGCCGTCCAGCATGGGGCACGTCGACCACGACGGGCACGACCTGCAACGCCGGCTGATGGAGCGTGAATGGCCGCTCGATCTCGGCGACGACGTCCTCGGGATCGGGCTGGAACGGGGCGGAGGAAGAGAACATGCCTAGAGCATGATGCCGAAAAGTGGGAACCGGTTTTCGGACGACATCATGCTCTAACTCTCGGATCAGAGTCGGATTCAGACATTGAATGGGCTCGCTTACGATCGGATTCAATGTCATCCGTCTCCCGCGACTGAAGCACACAAAATCGCGCTGTTGAAGAGTCGCCGTGCCGTGTCGGAAACGACACGCCGGATTCACGCGTTGTTTACCATGGCCATGCCTTATAAAAGGACATGGTTCCACCGATGCGGGCAGCCGGCTAACCCTGCCGCCCGCGGACGCGACGAGCGGCGTCGACGATGCCGCACACGACGGATGACGGGCCGCCTCGGGCGGCTTTCATCTTGCAGACAGGCCTTACGGGACGGACATTGGCAGGCCCATGACGAAGATACTTCTCGCCGAAGACGACAACGATATGCGTCGTTTCCTCGTCAAGGCCCTGCAGAATGCCGGCTATGACGTCGCCTCCTTCGACAACGGCCTCTCGGCCTACAACCGCCTGCGGGAAGAGCCGTTCGAGCTCCTGCTGACCGACATCGTCATGCCGGAGATGGACGGCATCGAGCTGGCGCGGCGCGCCACCGAACTCGACCCCGACATCAAGGTGATGTTCATCACCGGTTTCGCGGCCGTCGCGCTCAACCCCGATTCGCAGACGCCGAAGGACGCCAAGGTGCTGTCGAAGCCCTTCCATCTGCGCGAGCTCGTCAACGAGGTCGAGAAGCTGCTGGCGGCCTGAGCCTCGAGCGCATCAAGCGCCTTGCAAGGCCCTGCCCGAGCGGCTATAGCCGCACTCCTCGCAACATGGTCGGCCTCGCAGGCGGACCGGTTCCGGTCGTAGGGGCGGTTCGCCGACACTGCAACGGGCGCGTAGCTCAGCGGGAGAGCACTACGTTGACATCGTAGGGGTCACAGGTTCGATCCCTGTCGCGCCCACCATACAGGCCCTCGGCATCGAGGGATGAACCCGGAGACGGCGGACACGCCTCTCCGGGTTTTTCGTCGGCTGGCAGGCCGGAGCGCTCGCGGATCAGGACGAGCGCTGTGGAATATGCCTCAGGTCGGCGGCACTTCGTCGATCGCGAGATGGCTGTCGTATCTGCCGCCGAAATGGACGATGTGACGGCCCCTGTTCCGGGTCGGCGGCGGGGTCGTCGCGAGCCTCGTCGCACTCGTCTCCGCCGGTCCGGAGAACTGGCGGATCTCGGTCGGACGGCCGGGCTCGAAGGTCAGGCCGTCGGCGGGGAAAGGCACCTTGGCCTCACCGAAGACGAAGGGGATGTAGGGCGGATAGCGGGAGGCCGAGACCGTCAGCTCGATCTCGTCGCCCTTGCGGAAGAACAGCGCGATCGGCGACAGCGCGATGTCGACCGGCACGATCTCGCCTGCCTTCAGCCGCAGCTCCCGGCGCATGGCGAGAACGGGGATCTCCGGCGTCGAGCGCCTGGTGTCGAGTTCGCGGAAGGAGACGCGGAGCAAGCCGCTCGCGGCGTTTCCGTCCGGTGGGCCGGGAAGGGCGGTTTTCACCCGCGCCAGGAGGCCGGGCCGCTTGCGCAGGCTGACGGAGATGTCCATGTCGTCGGAGCCGTCTGCCTCCAGCCAGAGTCGCAGCGCCATGTAACCGCTGATCTCGATGTCCCTGTCGACGGAAAGGACGAAGCGCGTGCGGCCGTCCTCCGCCGAATGGGACGCGGACGTCTCGCCACTCTTCGGCGCGCGCGACAATCCTCCCGGCTTCAGGAAGAGTTTGCTCCGTTGCGCCCGCCGGGGCGGAAAGCTCTCCTCGGCGCGGCCGACGACGTCTTTGCCGCCGGGGTCGAGCACGGACATGCGTACGCTCGGCGTCGCCGCCCAGCCATTCTCGATGCCCTTGGCGTAGCGGTCGAAGAAGCGGCGCAGATCCTCGACATGGGCCGGGGTGTAGTAGTCGGTCCATTCCTGCGTGTTGTGGATCCGCAGCCATTTCTGCTTCGAGCCGAGATGGCGCCAGGCATCGAACGTGCCGACCGTGTGGGCCATGTTGGTATAGCTCGCGACGACATAGGCCGGCACCTCGATGCGCTCGACCCGGGCGCGATGGTCGCGCCAGAATGCGTTCATCAAGGGGTGCTCCAGCAGCATGCGCGGCTGGTCCTCGACATAGCCGTTGCCGGCGAGGCTCTGAATGATGATCTCGCCGACGACGATGCCGACCGGGATCGGCGCCGGGCCTTCCTCGACCAGCCCCTCCCAGGGCGCGATCGCCGCCAGATGCGGGGGCCGCTCGGCCGCGATGAACCATTGCGAGACGGCGAGCCAGGAATTGCCCGACATCACGACCTTGCCGCTGCACCAGGGCTGTGCCGCCAGCCATTCGACGAAATCGTAGCCGTCCTCGGCGAGCTGGCGGCCCCAATAGGTGACGTTGCCTTCCGACATCAGCGCGCCGCGCGGATCCGGATTCACCACCGCATAGCCATGGGCGCACCAATAGGCCGGGTCGGCGCCCTCGAAGCGCTGCAGCTCGGAGACCGCCGAGAGCGGCACGCCGAAGCGGTTCGGCAGATCGTCGAGCCACTGCCCGCCGAGCGCCTTGCCATAAGGGCTCCAGCTGAAGATCGCCGGCAGCTTTGCATCACCGACCGGGCGGAAGATGTCGGTGTAGATCGTCGTGCCGTCGCGCAGTTTCATCGGGACGTCGCGCTCGAAGACGATGTCGACCGGCAAGGGCTTCGCACCCTCGCGCCGGACCGTGCCGGCCTTCAGGATCCACTTGCCCGGCTTGAAGCCGGGATAGCGGGCGCGCGGCGCCGTAGGTGGCAGGAGCTTGCGGTATCTGACCGGGAACAGCCCGTCCGGCGCGTCGGGGCCGGGATAGACCTTGGTCGGGATCACCACGAAATCGTGCTCGCCAGGCTTCGCGCCGACGGGAGACGCGGCCAGGGCCTGGTCGACGAGACCCGTACGCGGCGCGAACGCCGCCGCTGCGGCTCCGGCGAGGATTGCCCGCCTTGTGCGTGACGTCGTCATGGGTGAAGACCTCTCTTGCATGTCGTTATGCGTGGCGGAGCGGAGCGCGCGGGTCGCAGGCCTTCGCATCGTGGAGAGAACTTATATCATAGAGCTCTAGCATATTGCTAGAGCTCTAGTATAATGGTGAACGATGAACGCGCCATCAGGTCGGAAGGTGCCGGGCGGTCCGCCCGGTGGGCCACGTCTCGGCTATCTGCTGCGGCAGGCGGCCGGCGCGCATCGCCTCGCCATGGAGCGGGCCTTGTCCGACCTCGACGTGACGCCGCCGCAATTCCTGGTGTTGCGGCTCCTCGCCGAGACGCCGGGCAGTTCGAGTGCCGACATCGCGCGTGCGGCGTCGCTGACCACAGCGACGATGAGCGTCATCGTGACCAATCTGAAGCGGCGCGAGGCGGTGGCGAGCACGGCCCATGCCGTCCATGGCCGCATCCAGCAGCTGAGTCTGACCGAGACGGGCCGGGGCCTGCTGCGGGCCTGCGGCGCGCGCGTCGCCGGGGTCGAGGCGGAACTTCAGGCGGGCTTGAGCGCAGACGAGGCCGAACGGATCGCGGCCTGGCTGCGCAGGGCGACGTCCGGCGGCTCTTAGGGCGTGACGGTGCAATTCCGAAAAAGCTCAATAAGCGCTCGGCATGCGGCGGCACTCAGAAGCCTGCCGCGAATCCGTCCTTGCGCTGGTCGGACCCCGCGGTGAGGGTGCGGTTGTCGCGGTCGATCCAGATCGCCTGGCTGCCGCCCATCGGCAGCTTGCGCGGCTTGAGGACATGGCCGCGGCGCGCCAGTTCGGCGAGGTCGGCTTCGGGGATGGTCGGCTCGACTTCGAGAACGCGGCCATAGGCGAAGGCGCGCGGCGTATCCATCGCCTGCTGGATGTCGAGGCCGAGATCGAGCAGGTTCGACAGGAAATGGCTGTGGCCGGCGGCCTGGTAATGCCCGCCCATCACGCCGAAGGGCATCACCGCCAAGCCGTCCCGGCGCAGCAGGCCGGGGATGATCGTGTGCAGCGGGCGCTTGCGCGGGCCGATCGCGTTGGGATGGCCCGGCACCACGCGGAAGGACGAGCCGCGGCTGTGCAGCAGCACGCCGGTCGCCGGATCGAGATGGCCCGAGCCGAAGCCGTGGAAGATCGAGTTGATGAAGGAGATCGCGTTGCCCTCGCGGTCGACGGCGCAGAGATAGATCGTGTCCTTGTGCTCGGGCTCCGACCACAGCACCGGTGTCGCAGCGTGGTCCATGCGGATGCGAGCGCGCAGGGTCGCGACGACTTCCGCCGTCAGCAGCGCCATCGGATCGGGGCAGAAGGCGGGATCGGCGAGATAGGCGTCGCGGTGATGATAGGCGAGCTTGGTCGCCTCGGCCTGGAGATGGATGCGATCGACCGGTGAGAGCGCGGCGATGTCGAAGCCCTCGAGGATCTTGAGGATCAACAGCGCGATGATGCCCTGCCCGTTGGGCGCGCATTCGACCACCTCGTAACCGCGATAGCTCGCAGAGACCGGCGTGGCATAGTCGGCGCCGTCCACGGCTTCAGCGAAATCCTCCACTGTGTGCAAGCCGCCGAGCCCGTTGAGGAAGGACACCAGCGATCGCGCGGTCTCGCCGGTGTAGAACGCCGCCGCGCCGTCGCGGCCGATCTCGCGCAGGCGCTGGCCGAGCAGCGGCTGGCGGTGGCGTTCGCCCTGCCGCGGCGCGCGGCCACCGGGCAGGAAGGTCGCGGCCGTGCCTGCATCCTTCGCCAGCAGTTCGACCTCGCCGGCCCAATCGCCGGCGACGCGCGGGGTGACCGGATAACCGGTCTCCGCATAATCGATCGCCCGCTCGAACAGCCGCGAGAGCGGCAGACGGCCATGGTCGCGATGCAGCTTGGTCCAGGCGGCGATGGCGCCGGGCACGGTGACGGCATGCGGGCTGGTCTGGCCGATCGCGGTGACGCCGAGCGACAGGAGTTTTTCGACGGTCGCTGCCGCCGGCGCCCGGCCGCTGCCGTTGAGGCCGATCGCCTCGCCGCCTGCCGGTTGGTACAGCACGAAGCAGTCACCGCCGATGCCGGTCATGTGTGGTTCGACCACGCATTGGACGGAAACCGCCGCGATCGCGGCATCGACCGCGTTGCCGCCGGTGCTCAGCACGTCCAGGCCGGCCGCTGTCGCCAGCGGATGGGAGGTCGCGATCGCAGCATCCCGCGCGATCAGGGGCGCGCGGCCCGGACGGAAGAAGTCATGCATCGGAAACGGTCCCTGACCCGGCGCTATGGCGCCGACGATGGGGAGTGCATGCCCGCTGTCTTGCAGCGACGCAATCGCTTGACGCTTAGCGGGGATATCATGCGGCTCTGCGCGCAGAGCATGGTGCGCAGGGCGGACGATCTCAGGCGGCGATGGCCCGCGACGGTACGGTCTCAACATAGGCCGCGACCTCGGTGACCCGCTTCAGCGTGCGCCAATAGACGTCTTCCATCAGGATATGCGCGAATTCGCCGTTGCGGCCGATGCTGTAGAGACCGTCGACCCCGGTCGAGACGGCGAAGCGTCGGCGCTCTTCCTCGTAATCGAGCCGGTAGACCGGATAGGAGATTGGCGTCTTCACCACGCCGCCCGGGCCGAGATAGCGCTCGCGCAGCTCGGGGTAGATTCGGCTTAAGCCGTCCAGGCAGATGGTGGCGAGGTCGTCGTCCGACATCGTCCAATGCGCGTCGCCGACGTTGCAGCCGATGTCGAAGGTGATCAGCGTCTTGCCGTCCGGGGCGAGCCAGGGCATCGAATGCGGCGCCTCGGTCAGCCGGAAGAAGGGCTGGCTGCGGTCGGGTACCCACAGCATCGTGTCGGGCAGCAGGTTGCGTCCGGAAAAGCGCAGGTTGACGAAGACCATCGGGCGATAGCGGAACGCCGCCAGGCCGGACAGCGCATCCGTGCCGCGCACGAGCTTCGGCAGGACATGGACCGGCGCGGTCGAGATCACGGCGGAGACGGCGATCTCGCGTCCGGCGACCTTGACGGCCTCGACCCGCCCACCTTCGACGAGCACGGCCTCGATCGGCGATTCCATCCGGATCATGTCCGCGACCTCGCGGGCGGTCGGCTCGAGCAGCCTGGCGATGCCGCCTTCGGGATAGACGTGATAGACGCCGGCGCTCTCTGGCATCTCGTGCGAGTAGCCGATGCAGACGGCGCGGCCCGTGACGTGCCGGGCGGCCTTGAGATAGAGCGATTTCAGGATGCCGCCGCTCATCTTCTCGCCGACCGATGGCGCGAGCTCGTCGGCCGGCGCACCGGACCAAGCCTCCGCCAGCGGGATCGCGACATCCTCGGCGAGGGCGTCGCCATAGCTGTGGCGGAACCAGTCGGCGGCCGAGCGTATCTCGGTCTTGCGCAGGCGGCTCGCCAACGCGCTGGCGACGAAGCGCGGCGATCGCATCAGCCCGAACGGATAGCCGTAGCTCGTGCCGTTCAGCGAGACCGCCTCGCCGTAATGCGCGACGGTGCGGCAGGTGTCGGCGGCGCCGAGCGCGTCCGCCAGCCGGTTGCTGACGAAATGGGCGCCCATGTCGTAGGAGAAGCCTTCCGCATCCTTGAAGGAGCGCGCCATGCCGCCGATCGATGTGCCGGCTTCGAAGACGATCGCCGGGAGGCCGCGTCGTTTGAGTTCTCGTGCCGCCGTCAGGCCAGCTATTCCGGCGCCCAGGATGCCGATCGGCCTCATCGCATGATCCTCCCGCGGTTGCGGTTCGGGAGACCTGCGGCGCGTCGCCGACAGGGCCGTCTGGCGCAGGGAGGGAGTGGAGCCCGCGCGTTTCGGCAGGCAAGGTTTATGCGTGAGGATTTAATATTCCCTTGGGATAATCCTCGACAGGCTTGAACGGGAAAGGGCCGCCCGGCGGGCGGCCCTCGCTGATCTGGTAGCGGATCGAACGGTCAGCGTGTGGCGCGACGCGTCTCGCGCACGACGGTCGGGGCGGTGACGGCGCCGGCGGCACCACCCACCACGGCGCCGACCGGCCCGGCGACGACAGCGCCCGTGCCGGCGCCGACCGCCGCACCGCCGATCCGCTGCTCCGTCGTGTTGCCGCAGGCGGCGAGCGCCAGGCCGGAGGCCGCGAGCGCGCAGAAAGTGATGATCTTCATGATGAAATTCCCCAGTGATCGATACTGCGGCAACGCCGGGCTGCGGCATCTTGTTCCAGCCCCGGACACGGCATAAGGCCGACGCGGGTTGCGGATTTGCCGGGCGGTGATGGCGTTCGCCCTTGCGATCCGCGCAAAAATCCGTATACAGCCGGCATCGCATCAGCCGCTGCCTTCGTGCGGGCGATGCGGGCCGGTCTCCGGTTCGCGTCGCAAGGTCTCATGGCATGGCTTCGTTTTCGACCGGTCCGCCGCGAAAGGCGGATCGATGGAGTTGGACAGATGAAGATCCGCAATTCGCTGAAGTCGCTGCGTGCGCGCCATCGCGACAATCAGCTCGTGCGCCGCAAGGGCCGCGTCTACATCATCAACAAGGTCCAGAAGCGCTTCAAGGCGCGCCAGGGCTGAGGTCGCGCGCGGGTCTGCCGCGCGGTCTCCTCTCCATTGGACGGCATGGCGGGGCGCTCAGGCGCGACCCCGCCTTTTTGCGTTGCATGGTCGCTGGCCTGTGAATTGACGCGAGGCTCCGCCGCTTTAGACTGATGGGTATGAAGCTCATCGGTTCGACCCTGGCGCTGACGCTGATCCTCACGCTGACGCCGCTCTCCGGACAGGCACAGCAGCCGCAGCCCGATGCCGTGCCGGCCCGGCCCGGCGCCGTTCCCAACGCCGACAAGGACGACAACCCGGTCGCCCCGCCGGCGCGCACGCCGGCCGCGACGCTCGACCGGCTGTTCCAGCGCCTCGCAGCAGCCAAGAGCGCCGAGGAGGCCAAGGGCATTGCCAACCTGATCCAGCGGCGCTGGGCCCGCTCGGGCTCCGACACGGCCGACCTGCTGATGACGCGCGCCCAGACGGCGCTACGCGACAAGCAGCTTGAGCTCGCGATCGAGCTGCTCGACCGGATCATCAGCCTGCAACCGGAATGGGCAGAGGGCTGGAACCAGCGCGCCAATGCGCTCTTCATTGCCGGCGACCCGATCCGCTCGATGCTCGATATCGGCGAGGCCTTGAAGCGCGAGCCGCGCCATTACGGCGCGATGATGGGCCTTGGAACGATCCTGCGCCAGCAAGGCGACGACAAGAAGGCGATGGTGGCCTATCGCAAGGCGCTCGAAATCTACCCGCAGATGGAACAGCTCAAGAGCGCGGTCGAGTCGCTCGCGACCGAGGTCGACGGGCGCGACGCCTGAGCGGTCGCGAAACCAGAACGATCGTCGCGACGTAAGCGCTCCATGCCTATCCGCGCCTTGCTCATCCTCATCCTCATCGTCCTCGTCATCGCCGGCCTGATGATCACGAGCGAATGGCTCGGGGTTGCGGCCGCGCGCCGCTTTCCGCCGAAGGGGGCCTTCGTCACCGTGCCCGGCGGGCGCATCCACTATGTCGAGCGCAAGCCATCGGGCGAGATGCGCGGCACGGTCGTGCTGGTGCACGGAGCCTCTTCGGCCCATGCCGATCTGCTGGCGACACTCGGGCCGGAACTGGACCATTACCGCGTCGTCGCGCTCGACCGACCAGGCCAGGGCTGGAGCGACCGGCTGGAGGGCGCCGCCATGGCCGATCCAGGCCGGCAGGCCGTGGCGCTGATGCAGGCGCTCGACCAGATCGCGCCCGAACGCTTCGTGCTGGTGGCCCATTCGCTCGCCGGCGCGGCTTCGGCCCGGATCGCGCTCGACCGGCCAGAGCGGCTGCACGGCCTCGTCCTTCTCGGCGGAGTCACGCATCCCTGGCCCGGCGGCATTGCCTGGTATCACCAGCCCGCGACCTGGCCGGTGATCGGACCGATCTTCACCCGGCTGGTGACGGTGCCGCTGGCGAGCCTGATGCTGGAATCGGGCGCGCAGAGCGTGTTCGCGCCGAAGCCGATGACGCCGGGCTATCTTGAGACCGGCGAGATCGCGCTGCTGTTGCGGCCGGCGGCGTTCCAGGCGAATTCGCAGGACATCGCCGCGACCTTCGATTTCGTTACGGCGCAGGTGCCGCGCTATCGTTCGCTCAAGGTCCCGGTGGTCGCGATCACCGGCGACAGCGATACGATCGTCTCACCGATGATCCATTCCGCCGCGATCGCGCGCGAGGCGCTGCAGGGCCGTTTCGTCCTGCTGCCCGGCGTCGGCCACATGCCCCACCACGCCGCGCCCGAGATCGTCGTCGAGGCGATCGACCAGATGGTCGGGCCGCGGTCGGGACTGGCATCCAGCACGAAATAAGTTCACGCCTTCTCGGCGTGCTCCTTCGCGACGAAGGCGATGCGGACCATGTTGGTCGCGCCCGGCGTGCCGAAGGGGACGCCGGCGACGACGATGATGCGGTCGCCCAGCGCGGCGTAATTCTCGCGCACCGCGAATTTGCAGGCGCGGAAGGCCATGTCGTCGATGTCGCTGGCATCCTTGGTGACGACGGAGTGCACGCCCCAGACCAGGGTCAGGCGCCGCGCGGTGCCGCGATTGGGCGTCAGCGCGATCACGGTCGAGTTCGGTCGCTCGCGGGCGAGGCGAAAGGCGGTCGATCCCGACGAGGTCCAGGCGCAGATCGTCCTGAGCTTCAGCGTCTCGGCGATCTCGTGGGCGGCCTTGGCGATGGCGTCGGCGCCGGTCGCCTCGGGCTCGGCGCGCTGCGCCTCCAGGATCGAGCGGTAGACCGTCTCGTTCTCGACCTCCTCGGCGATGCGGTTCATCATCGCGACCGCCTCGATCGGATATTGCCCGGCCGCGCTCTCGGCCGAGAGCATCACCGCGTCGGCGCCCTCGAACACGGCGGTCGCGACGTCGGAGACCTCGGCGCGGGTCGGCACCGGGGCTGTGATCATGCTCTCCAGCATCTGCGTTGCGACCACGACCGGCTTGCCCTTGCGGCGGGCGGCGCGGGTGATGCGCTTCTGGGTCCCTGGCACCTTCTCCAGCGGCATCTCGACGCCGAGATCGCCGCGCGCGACCATGATCGCGTCGGAGGCGTCGATGATCTCCTCCAGCCGCTGCACCGCCTGCGGCTTCTCGATCTTGGCCAGCGCCAGCGCCCGGCCGCGCACGATCTTGCGCAGCTCCGCCATATCCTCCGGCCGCTGCACGAAGGAGAGCGCGATCCAGTCGACACCGGCCTCGGCCGCCGCTTCGGCGTCGGAACGGTCCTTGTCCGTCATCGCCGAAACCGGGATCGTGGTGTCGGGCAGGCTGACGCCCTTGCGCGAAGACAGGCGGCCGGCGACGATCACTTTGGTCAGGGCTTGCGTCAGCGTCGCCTTCTCGACCACGAGCCTGATCTTGCCGTCGTCGAGGATCAGGTGATGACCGGGCTCCAGCGCGGTCAGAATCTCGGGGTGAGGCAGTTGGACGCGCTTGACCGTGCCGGGCGCGGGGTCGGAATCGAGGGTGAACTTCGCGCCCTTCTCCAGCATGACGCCGCCGTCGCCACCGAACTGGCCGACGCGCAGCTTCGGCCCCTGCAGGTCGGCGAGGATGCCGACCGGGCGTTTGAACTTCGTCTCGAGCGAGCGCAGCATGGCGATCTTCTCGGGCAGGGTCTCGCGCTGGGTGTGGCTCATGTTGATGCGGAAGACGTCGACGCCGGCCTCGAACAGCTTTGCGCACATCTCCTCGGTCGACGAGGCCGGCCCCAATGTCGCGATGATCTTGATCCGGCGCTCGCGCTTCATCCCGCTCGTCCCCTCATGGCCTCGGCGTCTGCGCGCCGGTGGTGTCGGTGAGCTGGATGGTCCAGCTCTTCTGCTCGCCTGTATCGACCTCGAAATAGCCGGCGCGGTCGAAGCCGCGCGCCAGGCAATCCTCGATGCCGCGAATCGTGAATTCCTTGTTGCGCGTGCACATGACGGATTTCCCCGTCCACTCGCCGCCCTTGTCGTAGTCGATCGCGTGCACGTAGTAGAATCGGGCTGCCAGCGTGCCGCGCAGCAGCGTCTCGCAGGCGCGCGGTGCGATGTTCCACCAGCCTTCCGTGGTCCAGCCCTGTGCGTCGCGATAGCCGATGGCGACGCCGACGCGGCTCGATGTGGTGTTGCACAGGCGCAGATCGGCATGGGCCGGCGCGGCCAGGCCGAGAAGCCCGGCGGCCGGCAAGGCTAGGCGCAGGAACAGGGCCTGGAAGCGGGTCATCGCGTCGGTCGGTCAGGAATCATGGGTCGATCAGGATCACGCGGCAATCGTTGACGTTGGTCAGGGTCGGCCCGGTCCGCAGCAGATCACCGAGTGCCTTGAAGAAGCCGGTCGAATCGTTGTCGGCCAGCGATTGGGCGGGAACGAGGCCGAGCCGTTCGGCGCGAGCGAGCGTGCCGGGATCGACCGTCGCGCCGGCTGGATCGGTCGCCTCGCCGCCGCCGCCATCGGTGCCGTCGGTGTCGCCAGAAAGCGCGACGATGCCGGATGCGCCCTTCAGCGCGATGGCGAGCGCGAGCGCATATTCCTGGTTCGGCCCGCCGCGGCCCTTTCCGCGCAACGTCACAGTGAGTTCGCCGCCAGACAGGATACAGGCGCGCCGGCCTTCGCGTTTCAGCCGGAAGGCCAGTTCGGCATGGGTGGCAGCGACGTCGCGGGCCTCGCCCTCGCAATCGGGGCCGAGATCGTGGACGGCATAGCCGGCGGCCTCGGCCGCTATCCGTGCCGCTGCGATGGCATCGGCCGGACGGGCGATGATGCGGAACTCGCTCGTGCCGAAGGCGGGATCGCCGGGCTTGGGCGTCTCGCTCGCCGGATCGGCGATCAGGGCGCGGGCTGCCTCGGGCAAATCCAGCCGGTAACGGGCGACGATGGCGCGCGCATCCGCCAGCGTCGTCGGATCGGGCACCGTCGGCCCGGACGCGATCGCGGTCGGTTCGTCGCCGGGCACGTCGGAGATCGCCAGCGTCAGCAGGCGCGCGGGCGCGGCGGCCAGCGCCAGCCGGCCGCCCTTGATCCGCGAGAGCCGTTTGCGGACGATGTTCATCTCGCCGATCGGCGCGCCCGAGCGCAGCAGCGTCTTGTTGACCGCCTGTTTCTCGGCGAGCGTCAGCCCGCCCGCCGGCGCGACCCAGTTGGCCGAGCCGCCGCCCGAGAGCAGCACCAGGACGAGGTCGTCGGCGGTGGCGCCCTGCGCCAGCTCCAGCGCCTGCGCCGCGCTGTCGAGGCTGCCTTGGTCGGGCACCGGGTGGCCGGCGGCGACCATCGGGATGTGCCGCGTCGCCGTCTCGTAGCCGTGGCGGGCGACCGCATGGCCGAGCAGGCGCTCCGGTGGGAAACCTGCATCGAGGTAATGCGCCTCGACTAGTGCCGTCATCGAGCCTGCGGCCTTGCCGGCGGCCAGCAGGATCAGGCGTCCGCTCTCGGGTGCAGGCGGCAGATGGGCGGGCAAGCAGCCTCGGGGATGGGCGCGCGCCACAGCGGCGTCGAAGATCGCGCGCGCCACGGCAAGCCGATCCGCCGTCGTTTCGCTGGCCTCGCTCACGCCGTCCCTTGCCCCGGATTTCGCCGTCGATTGATCGACTTTCGTTGCTGATTCTTTTAAGTCGCGCAGCAGCGGACGTCACCCGCCTTTTGCCGATATAATCATACTTAATTCGAAGACGACATCGCGTCGCCGCCGTCGTTTGCGGCTTGACGACAGGGCCCGCGCGATGCGAACCCCGGCGGCCGAATTCCAGACGATCCCGACACAGGCGAGAAGGACGAGACATGGACGATCCGGTTCAGGGCGACCAGCTCAAGAGCATCGTGCAGCGCATCGAGCGGCTCGAGGAAGAGAAGAAGACGATCTCCGACGACATCAAGGAGGTCTATGGTGAGGCGAAGGCGAACGGCTACGACGTCAAGGTGCTGCGCAAGGTCATCGCCATCCGCAAGCGCGACGCCAATGAGCGCCGCGAGGAAGAGGCGATCCTCGACCTTTATCTGCAGGCGGTCGGCGAGAGCGCCTGAGGGTCGTTCGCCAGTCCGCAAGCGCGGCCGCCAGACGCGGCCGCCCCTGCCTCCGCGGAAGCGGCTCTGTGTCGGTTCAAAGCCAGCTGTTCTTGCGGAAGCGCCAGTACAGCACCGAGCAGGCCACCAGAATCACCGCCAGCACGGTGTGGTAGCCGAACTGCATCTCGAGCTCCGGCATGTTCTTGAAGTTCATCCCGTATATGCCGGCGACCGCCGTCGGCACCGCCAGGATCGCCGCCCATGAGGCGAGCTTCTTGGTGATCGCGTTCTCCTGGCTCTGGCCGACGAGCAGGCTCGCCTCGAAGGCGAAGGCCAGGACCTCGCGCAGGCTGTCGATCTTCTCCTGCACCGTGCGGACATGGTCGGTCACGTCGCGGAACATCGGCGCAAGCGTCGGGCGGACCTGCGGCACGCTGGCGTTGGAGAGGCGCTGGCAGACGTCGACCAGCGGGGCGATGGCGTTGCGCAGGCGCAGCAGGTCGCGCCGGAGCATGTAGAGCCGCTCGATGTCCTCGCGGCCCATCGGCCGCTCCAGCACTTTGTCCTCGAAAGCCTCGACCTCGTCATGGATCGCCTCGAGCACCGGCATGTAGTTATCGACGATGAAATCGAGGATCGCATAGAGGATGAAGTCCTCGCCCTTGGCGAGCGAGGTCGGGCAGGTCTCCCAGTGCTGGCGCACGGTCTTGTAGGAGGTAGAGGCGCCGTGGCGGACACTGACGATATAGCCATGGCCGACGAAGATGTGCGTCTCGCCGAAGGCTATACGCTTGTCGACCATCTGCGCCGTGCGCGCGACGACGAAGAGCGCGTCGCCATACTGCTCGAGCTTGGGACGCTGATGGGCATTGGTCGCGTCCTCGACCGCGAGCGGGTGGAGGTTGAACTGCCGTTGCACGCATTTCAGCAGCTCGGCATCGGGCTCGAGCAGGCCGATCCAGACGACGTGCCCCTCCTTGCGGGCCCATTCGCCAGCCTCTTCTACGGGGATGTCGGCGATGCGCACCCCATGCGCATAGACGCTGGAGGCGACGACGCCCGCCTCGTGGCGATGAGCCTGCTCGACCGGAGGACCGGCCGCGACGTCGTCGGATTCGACGCGGTGTGGGAAACGGATTTCGGCGACGGACATAGGTGCACCTCGTCAGCCATGGGACCTTAGCCGGCAGGCTAGCCCTTTCAGCAGCAATAACAAGGGGATATCGCGGAACTGGCCTACCGTGCCCGCCATCAGGTGGCGTGATGCGTCAGATCACCCGAATTCGCGTGGCAAACCCGGCGACGCCCGGCAGTCTTCTCGCGCTTGCAACAGGAGATCGCCATGCTGCTCGTAGGAATGCTGGACAGCCCCTATGTCCGCCGCGCCGCCATCACCGGGACGCTGCTGGGGCTCGATTTCGAGCACCGATCGGTCTCGGTGTTCCGGCACATGGACGCCTTCCGGACGATCAACCCGCTGATCAAGGCGCCGACGCTGGTGACAGACGACGGTACGGCCATCAGCGAATCGCTGTTGATCATCCAGCATTTCGAGGATGTCGCCGGCCGTTCGCTCCGGCCGATCGAGCCGGTGGCGCGAGCGCGCGATCTCAGCCTCACCGGCATCGGCATCGTCGCCGCCGACAAGGCGGTTTCGGTCGAATACGAGCGCAAGCGGCCGGAGGCGCAACGCTACGTTCCCTGGCAGGAGCGCATCGTCACGCAGCTCCATACCGCACTCGACCTGCTCGATGCGGCGGCCGAGCGCGACGAGATCGCGGCCGGGCCGGACCTGTGGCCGGGCGACATCGCGGCCGCGGTCGCCTGGGGTTTCTGCCGCTTCGTCATCCCCGACTTCGTGCCCGAGGAGCGCTGGCCGGCGCTCAGTGCGCAGGCGAAGGCCTGCGAGGCATTCGACGTGTTCAAGCACTGGCTGATCGACCGCGAGGAGCCATGACGCACCGCCGGATTGGCCCCGGCGAGTCGGCTGGTGTGATTTCCGAGAACCGGAGCGGATCGGATTTTCGTCCGTGAGCACCGGAAGCACAGGGAATTGCGTCAGACGGCCGCTGGGGCCAGTCCGGCTCAGTTCTGGACGAAATTCGTCGGCAGGGAGCGGACCGCCGGGCCGCTGAACGAGCCGGTCCTGGCGTCGCTCGGCTCGACATGGCTGAAACCGAGCGCCGCCGCCGGGCTCGGACCCTGGATCTCGGTGTCGAATGAGGCCGGTTTCGCGCGCGAGCGAGCCGTCGCGACGGTGACCGTTCGCGCTTCGGAGCCGGTATTGCCGGCGACTGCCGCGAAGAGCGAGTCGAGGCCGGTCCGGTCGGCGTCGTAATGCGCCACGATCGGCGTAGGTGGGCTCGGCGCATGCCGGCTCGTCGCGACTGGCGCAGCCGGCGCGGGTGCCGAGGCGAGAGCGAAGCCGTCGCCGCGCGGGCGTCCGGGAGGCAGCGGATGGGTGATGTTGACCAGTTTGCCTTCCGGCGCCTTGACTGAGACGTCGCCGGTGCGCAGCTCGGCGAGCGCGAGATTGGCGAAGGCGGCGGGCCGCGTCGGCGGCACCGGGGCATTGGTTGGCCGGCCGGTCGCGATGCTCTCGATCAGCGCCGCCATCTGGTCGGGACGGCGCGGCGGCAGCGAGGCGACGACCGATTTGGCGTCCTGCAGCGGGGCGCCCTGCGGCGCGAAGGCCAGTGCGCCACCCGATGCGGGCAGGGCGGCGATCTGCGTCGCGGCGCCGGAATCGGGCGCTTGCGGCAAGGTGAGGCCGCGCGGCCGCGCCAGCGGCACGGGCGCGTCGATCAGGCGCGGGCGCTTGTCCTCCTCGGGCGGCGGCGCGGGCGGGGCAGCAGTGGCCGGCGCGAGCGCGGCGATCTGTGTCTGCTGCGGCTCGACGATCTTCGGCGCCAGGCGCTGCGCGCGTTCGCGCCCAAGGCTGCGCGCGGCAGGCTCGGCCTGCGGCTGCGGCGCCGCGACGGCGAAGCGGCCGCCATCGTTGGAGTTGGAATCGTCGCGCGCCGGAGCAGCATAGGCGATGACGGCGGGCTGCTGCTTCGGTCCGCCGGGGCGGCCGCGCGTCGGACGGGCATCGGCCTCCTCGTCGTCGCCGCCGAACAGGGCCGACCACAGACTCTTCTGGCCCGACGAGATCACCGCGCCCTCATCGAGATCGGCCGCCGCATAGCCGGCGACCGAGCCGCCGCGCGACAGGATCTCGGCCTTGGCGACCTCGTAGCCGCCGAGCGGCTGGCCGTCAGCGGGCAGATGCACCGTCTTCTCGTCGGGGAACAGGCGCACGAGCTGGTCGCGCGTCATGCGCGGCCAGGAGCGGACCGAGCCGGCGTCGAGATGGACGAAGGGAGTGTGCGCGCCCGGATAGAATCCGACGCCGCCGCGCTGCATCCGCATGCCGGCCTCGCGGATCTTCACCGTGGCAGTGTCCGGCAGGTAGAAATCCATCGCCTTGCCGAGCATGTGCTGAGAGTGCTTGGCGACGGCGCGCGAGCGGCGGCGCAGCATCGAATTGGTGCCGGGCGAGCGATAGGCCGAGACGACGTGGAAGGGCTCTTCCGAGCCGACCGTGCGGTGGACCTCCCAGGCGAGGTCGAACAGGCGCGGATCCATCCGGATCGGCTCGTCGGTGCGCCAGTCGCGCAGCGCCCAGTTCAGCTTCTCCAGTGCCGCGGAATCGTAGCGGCCGTCACGCTTGAAGGTGACGGTCGTCTCTTCCTTGGTGTGCATGTGCCGGATGGTGATGGTGCGGGTGTCGCCGTTGGCGACCGCATCCTGCGTGCCGCGCGCGCCGGACAACAGTGTCGCGAAGGCGATGCCGAGCCCGAGGACGGTGCGCAGCCGGGAGGCCGGAGCAGACGGAAACCGTCTCGGACGCGTGGCGGTGGACCTGCCCAATCTGCTTGACCCGTCTCGATACCCGCCCCGCGGCAGTGCGATGAACGTGAACGAACAGTTGCGGAGAAGCGTTAATGCAAGGTTACCAAGCGAGCAATCGCCATGCCAGGCATTTCCGCGCGCAGCGTTTCCGGGCCGTCGCTAGCTGTGGATCGTGGCGAAACCGTGCCGCGCGGTGTCAACCGCGCGATTCGAGAGCTTGGCGCACCAGCCGGTGGAAACCATAGAGGTCCTCGAAGGTGGTGATGCGGCCGTCGGCCTCGACCGTAATGGTGTTGTAGACGAGGTGGATCGGTAGCTGCTCCGGCAGGTTGATCCGGCGCTCGCCCGAGCCGATCAGGCGCTTCAACCGCTCATGCGACCACTCGGCGCCGAGCACTTGGTCGGCGAGCGCGAAGGGGTTCTCGACGCGTACACAGCCATGGCTGAAGGAGCGCCGCTCATTGGCGAAGAGCCGGCGGTTGGGCGTGTCGTGCAGATAGACCGCATGGTCGTTGGGGAACATGAACTTGATCCAGCCGAGCGCATTGCGCTCGCCCGGCGGCTGCCGGACCGAGATGTTGCCGCCGCGCCGGGTCACGACATAGCCGCGCTTGGCGGCATAGTCGGGATCGGCGGCCAGTCCCGGCAAGAACTCCTTCTTCAGGATCGAGGGCGGCACGTTCCATGAGGGGTTGACGATGACGTGGTCCATCCGGTGCGAGAAGATCGGCGTCGGCGTATCTGCCTTGCCGACGATCGCGCGGGTCTGGTGCACGACCTTGCCGTCGCGCACGACGCGGACCAAGAACTCCGGCACGTTCACCATGATGTGGTCGCGGCCGAGATCGGGCGGCAGCCAGCGCCAGCGCTCCATCTGCGCGACGATGTCCTGCTCGGCGCGGCTCGACGCCGGAGTGCCCAGCGCGGCCAGCGTGCGCTCGCTGAGGACGCCGTTTGCCGGCAGGCCGGCCTTCTTTTGGAAATCGGCCAAAGCGAGGGCCGTCGAACGGTCGAAGACCGGTTCCTCGACCGGGCCGAGGCCGAGCCGGGCGCGCACCAGCGGCACGCGGTCGTCGCGCATGCCGAGCTTCAGCGCAGGTCCTGCCGGGATGCGCACCAGCGGCGTGTCGTCCTGGTGCTCGCGCATCTCGGCGAGCTTCGCCCTGAGCCGGCGATAGCCTTCATGCGGCGGGTTGTAGGCCGCGAGCGCCTTGCCGGGGTCGTCGACCGCAGTCAGCTCCGAGAGCACCTCCGTCGCTGACGGCAGGTAGAGCGTCGGGGTGATCAGCTTGGAGAGCCGGCGCGGGTCGATGCGGGCGCCGCGCGCATCGCGTGCGTAGAGAACGGCAAGGCCTGAGAGCCGGACGTCGGCCTCGGCGAGGCTGCCCTTGTCGCTCGCCTCGAAAGCGGGCAGCGGATAGTCGGCGGGCCTCAAGCCGTCTTCGCCGGCGCGTTCGAGCCGGGCGACGAGGCGCTTGGCGGCCTCGCTCCAGCCCTTGCCATCGACCCAGAAGGGGCGGTTCTCATGCGTGGCGTAGGCTGCGAGCACGTCGTTGCGCTCGCGCTCCGACAGGCGCGGCAGCGACAGCGCCGCTGCGGAGCGGCCGACGATGTCGGCGGCGAAGTCCGAGCCCGGCGGCAGGGTCACGACGACCGCGGGCAGGTCGGGCGGAGGAAGGACGACATCGGCCGGCGTCGCGGCGCGAAGCGGCTCGGGCTGCTTCGGCAGCGGCACGGCCAGCGCGGGATCCGCCGCCGGCATCTCGGTCGCGGGGATGTCGAGCGAGATCGGCTGATTGGCGCTGCCGGGCTGGGCGCCGTCCGCGGCCGCCGGCTCGCGAGCGACAAGGCCTTCCGGCCGGGCCGAGGGCTTGATCGTGCCGGTGATGATGTCCTTGTCGCTGTCGGGAGGAACCTCGGCCAATGCGGCCGCCGGCGGCTTCTCGTCGTCGAGCAGGACGAGATCGGGCTGCTCGGGCAGGGGGATGCCGAGCTCGACCGGGGCGGTGGCGGTCCCGGCGGCAGGCGCGATCGAGCCGGTGATGATGTCCTTGTCACTATCGGGCGCGACGGGAGCCACCTCGGCCGTCGCGACGGCGTCAGGGCCTTGAGGTTCGGGCGTGCCCTGCGCGAGGGCTGGGCCCCAGGCGAGCATCAAGGCCAGTGCCGAAGCCGATCTCAAGCCGGCCTTGTGGCTGCGCCGCATCATGGTGATTCCGCTCGTTCGCCGTCATCGCACTCCTGCGCGACTCGGGCCGTTTCGACAAGATGCGGCGCTGCAACAGAGCCCGCGATTTCGACCGACGCCGCGAAGCTACGCTGCGTCGGAGCTTTCGGAGGCGGCGTCGGGCTCGACCAGCCCGTAATCCTTGAGCTTGCGGTAGAGCGTCGAGCGGCCGATGCCGAGCTTGCGCGAGATCTCCGACATGTGGCCGCGGTAATGGGCCAGCGCGAAGACGATGATCTCGCGTTCGAGCTCGTCGAGCGTGCGCATGTCGGAGCCGGCGATCAGCTCCAGGGCGTTCGGGTCCTTCACAGGCATCTGGATGATGCGCGGCGGCGCCTCGTCATGGCCCTCGCTGCGGATGGGCGAGGCCGGTGCGGGCGGGATGCGGACGTCGAATCCGTCCATCTGCGCCGCGATCTGCGGGAATTCGGCGATCGTCAGCTCGTCGCCGTCAGCGAGCACGACGGCGCGGAACATCGCGTTCTCGAGCTGGCGGACATTACCTGGCCAGTCGTAGCCGGAGAGCAGCGCGAGCGCCTCGGCCGCGATGCCGCGCAAGCGCTTGCCCTCCTCGGCGGCGAAACGCGCGAGGAAGCCGCGGGCGAGATCGGCGATGTCCTCGCGGCGCTGGCGCAAGGGCGGCAGCGTGATCGGGAAGACGTTGAGGCGGTAATAAAGGTCCTCGCGGAATTCGCCGCGCTTGACCTGTTCGAGCAGGCTCTTGTTGGTCGCCGAGATCAGGCGGATGTCGACGCGCACCGACTTCTTGGCCCCAACCGGGTCGACCTCGCCCTCCTGAATCGCGCGCAAGAGCTTGACCTGCGCGTCGAGCGGCAGTTCGCCGACCTCGTCGAGGAAGAGCGTGCCGCCATGGGCCTCGACGAATTTGCCGACATGGCGTTCGGTCGCGCCGGTGAAGGCGCCCTTCTCGTGGCCGAACAGGATGGATTCGACGAGGTTGTGCGGGATCGCGCCGCAATTCACTGTGACGAAGGGCTTGCCACGGCGGTCGCTCGAGCCCTGGATCGCGCGCGCCAGGACCTCCTTGCCGACGCCGGATTCACCCTCGACCAGGATCGGGATGTTGGACTTCACCGCGCGCTCGGCCAGGCGCACGACGCGGGCCATGTCCGGGCTCTTGGTGGCGAGGTCGCGGAAGCCGAGCTGGCCGGCGGCGCGGCGTTTGATGTGGCGGATCTCGTGTTCGAGCGCGCCGAGCTTGAGCGCGTTCTTGAGCGAGACCTGCAGACGCTCGGCACCGACCGGCTTGACCACGAAATCGACCGCACCGGCGCGCATCGCCGTGACCACGGTCTCGATCGAACCGTTGGCGGTCTGGACGATGACGGGCGTCTCGATGCCGCTCTCGCGCAGCGCCGCCAGCACGCCCATGCCGTCGAGGCCGGGCATGACCAGATCGAGCACGATCGCGTCGGGCGCCGGGAGGTCGGTCTGCGACAGCCGGCGCATCGCCTCGTCGCCGCTCTCGGCGATCGCGACCTCGTAGCCGGAGCGCTTCAGCATGGCGTCGAGGAGACGGCGCTGGACGGGATCGTCGTCGACGACGAGGACGGTGGCGGTCATGTCACCTCGGAAGGCCAGTCAGGGCGGAACGCGGCGATTCGACGGGTGGAATCGGCTGTTCCGTTCTGGGGCAGAGTGGTGGAGAACGGTTAAGCGGCGCTTAAGCGCCACAGCGTCGGGCAAAGCGAACCGGATCGACGCGGCGGCGTTGCCTGCAAGCCGTCGCAGCGCCTAAGACTCCGCCCTGCGACGGCGACGAGGTTTTCAGCACATGGCGATGTCGATGACGGATCTGGGACGGACGATGGCGCGAGCCGGCGCCAAGGAATCCGCCGCGCAGGCCGCAAAGGCGCTGGGATCGCTGCCGGAATGGGATCTGAGCCATCTCTATCCCGGCATGGATTCAGCCCTTTTCCTGGCCGACCTCGACAGGGCGCTGGCCGATTCGCAGAGTTTTGCGGCGCTCTATCGTGGCAAGCTCGCGACGCTGGCGGCACGGCCCGACGGCAGCGCGGCGCTGGCGGACGCCGTCGCGGCTTACGAGAAGCTCGAGGACCTGCTCGGCCGGATCATGTCCTATGCCGGGCTGGTCTACTCCGGCGACACCACCGATCCGCATCGCGCCAAGTTCTACGGCGACACGCAGGACAGGATGACCACGGCCTCGACCGAGCTGCTGTTCTTCGGGCTGGAGCTCAACCGGATCGAGCCCGCGCTGATGGAGGCGGTCTCCTCGCAGGCGCCGCTCTCGCATTGGAAACCCTGGCTCGACGACCTCGCCAAGGACAAGCCGCATCAGCTCGAGGACCGGATCGAGGAGCTGTTCCACGAGAAGTCGGTGACCGGGCGCGCCGCCTGGAACCGGCTCTTCGACGAGACCATCGCCTCGTTGCGCTTCTCGCCGCAGGGCGAGGAGCTGACGCTCGAACTGACGCTGAACAAGCTGCAGGATTCAGACGGCGCGGTGCGCAAGGCCGCCGCCGATGCGCTGAGCGAGGTCTTCCGCGGGCACCTGCGCACCTTCGCGCTGGTCACCAACACGCTCGCCAAGGACAAGGAGATCTCCGACCGCTGGCGCAAATTCGAGGACGTGGCCGATTCACGCCATCTCGCCAACCGGGTCGAGCGCGAGGTCGTGGATGCGCTCGTCTCCGCCGTGCGCGAGGCTTATCCGCGCCTGTCGCACCGCTACTACAGGCTGAAGGCGAAGTGGTTCGGCCGCGAGCAGCTCGATTTCTGGGACCGCAACGCGCCGCTGCCGCAGGTCGAGCAGCGCACGATTCCGTGGGCCGAGGCGCGCGACACGGTGCTCGACGCCTATGGCGCCTTCTCGCCGGAGATGGCCGGCATCGCCAAGCGCTTCTTCGACGAGAACTGGATCGACGCGCCCTCGCGTCCCGGCAAGGCGCCGGGCGCCTTCGCTCATCCGACGGTGCCTTCCGCGCACCCTTACGTGCTGCTGAACTACCAGGGCAAGCCGCGCGACGTGATGACGCTGGCCCATGAGCTCGGCCATGGCGTGCATCAGGTGCTGGCCGCCCCCAACGGCGCGCTGATGGCCGCGACGCCGCTGACGCTCGCCGAGACCGCGAGCGTCTTCGGGGAGATGCTGACCTTCCGGCGCCTGCTCGACGGCACCAGGGATCACAAGCAGCGCAAGGCGATGCTGGCGGCCAAGGTCGAGGACATGATCAACACGGTCGTGCGCCAGATCGCGTTCTACTCCTTCGAGCGCAAAGTCCATGAGGCGCGAAAAGGTGGCGAGCTGACCGCCGAGACGGTGTGCGAGCTCTGGATGAGCGTGCAGGCCGAGAGCCTCGGCCCCGCGATCCGGCTGGGGTCGGGCTACGAGCCGTTCTGGTGCTATATCCCGCACTTCATCCATTCGCCGTTCTACGTCTACGCCTACGCCTTCGGCGACTGCCTGGTGAACTCACTCTATGGCGTCTACCAAAATGCGGCGGATGGCTTCCAGGAGCGCTATTTCGCCCTGCTCTCGGCCGGCGGCACCAAGCACCATGCCGAGCTGCTGGCGCCCTTCGGGCTCGACGCGCGCGATCCCGCCTTCTGGCAGATCGGGCTCAGGATGATCGAGGGCATGATCGTCGAGCTGGAAGGGATGGAGTGACGCCTTGGCGTCATGGTCGGGCTTGACCCGACCATCTCCGAAACCGGTGTCGTCTCGTCAGGAAGTCCTCGGGTTTGCGCTTTGCTGCACCCCAGGATGACTGCAGGTCTCAGAACTGCACCCGCAGCCCCACCTGCGCGACATTGGCCGTATAGTCCGAGCCCTGCGCCGTCGAGTTCAGGCGCTCATGGGTGAAGCTCGCGCGCACCGAGAAGGTCCGCGTCAGCTTGTACTCGATGCGGGCGCCGACGCTGGTGAAGTCCTCGCGCAGGCCCTGCCCGTCATATTCGGTGCGACCGAAATTGGCGAAACCGGTGACGGTCAGGTTGCGCCGGAGCGCATGGGCGATCTCCAGCGTGGCGCGACGCGCGGTCGTGCCGGACGAGCCGGCGATGGTCGTGTCGCCGAGTTCCGAGGTGCCGCGCAGCGTGACCGTGGTCAGCGGCGTCGGCGACCACAGGATCGCGGCGTCGCCGACGAACCCACGCAGGTTCTTCAGCCGGTCGTCGTCATAGGCGCGGTCCTGGTAGCCGGCCGAGACCTCGCCGGTGAGCTGGCGGCTGAGCTCGATCGTCGAGCCAACGCGGCCGGTCAGCCCGTTCGAGGAGCGCTGATAGCCCGAGGAATCGACGCTCTGGTCGAACTGGCGCGTGTCGATCTCGCCCTGGACGAAGGGCTTGATCCCCGGCGTCAGCTCGTAGGCGGCGCGCAGGCGCAGGCCGTATTGCGTCTGGTTGCGGTCCTTCTGGCTCAGGATCGCGCCGCTGGAGAGCTTCGCGTCCTCATAGTCCTGCCGGTCGACCGAGCCGCGCAGGGTCAGCTGCAGCCGGTTGATGTCGTGGGCGACGCCAGCCGAGGCACCGTATTGATAGACCTGCGGGCGGCCCTTCACCGAGGCGGTGAGGTCGGGCGAGCCTGGCCGCTGGGTGTCGAGGTTCACCCGCGATTCGAGCAGGATGCGCGTGTCGCGCGTCGCGTCGAGCCGCAGGTCGAGATTGCCGGTGGCGTCGGGACGTGAGGCGTCGGGATCGCGGAAGAACCGGCTGTAGCCGCCTTTCAGCGTGCCCTTCAACTCGTGCACGTTCCAGTCGGACTGGATCCCGAGTTCGCCCTCCTCACGGATGAAGGACGAGCTGTTGCGGGTCGCCCCGCTGACGCGCTGGGGATTGCTGTCGTAGCCGACCGAGCTGGTGATGGCAGGCCGGAGCGTGACGCTGCCGAGCCGCAGGCCAAGCGGCGCGTAGGGGTCTTCCTCGATCGCGCTGCGGCGACGGCGCGGGGGTGGGGCATCGGCAGCCGGCGGCAGGCCGGCGACGACGGGCTGCGAGGCGCGGAACTGGCGCTGCGTCACCCCGCGCGTGCCCTTCGCCTGCACCGGCTTGCTGGCGCGCGGCGGCGCGCGGCGCGAGACGGTCGAGCTCTGGTTCTGAATCAGGGCGGCGGGATCGACCACACCATTCGGTGAAACGGCGGCGGCAGCAGGCGCCGGCGGCGTCTCCTGCGCGACATAGGCCGGCGTACCGGTGCGCAGGCCCGATCCGCGCGCCTGCTGCGCCAACGCCGAAGGCGCGGCGAGCAGCAGGCTCGTCGCGGCGACGCCGGACAGGAGGAGAAGCGGGACGCGGAGCACGCGCGGACGAAGCTCCCGGAAGCAGGCTTGCGCACCGGGATGGCGCGCATGGTTAACGGAGTTAGAACGAAGAGGGTTAACGGCGCGTCAATGCCAGCGGGGCGGTGGCGCCCGTGGCGCATGCCGTGCTAGAGCGCGCGCCATGACGGCCGAGATCCGCGCTTCCGCGCTCCGCACCATCGCCACCGAACGCGCCGGGCTGGACATCCTGCATGATGCCCTCGCCGATGGCCTGGGCACTCCTTTCGCCGCCGCCGTCGAGATGATCCGCGCAGCGACCGGCCGCGTCGTTGTCACCGGCATGGGCAAGTCCGGCCTCGTCGGGCGGAAGATCGCGGCGACGCTGGCCTCGACCGGCACGCCGGCGCATTTCGTCCATGCCGCCGAGGCGAGCCATGGCGATCTCGGCATGGTCCAACCCGAGGACGTGGTGATCGCGCTGTCCTGGTCGGGCGAGGCGGTCGAGCTGGCTGCGATCGTCGCCCATACCCGCCGCTTCCGCGTCGGGCTGGTCGGCCTCACCGCCAACGCCGACAGCGCGCTCGGGCGAGAGGCGGACATCGCGCTGGTCATGCCCAAGGCGGAGGAAGCCTGCCCGAACGGGCTCGCGCCGACGACCTCGACGACGATGCAGATGGCGCTGGGCGACGCGCTCGCCGTGGCGCTGCTCGAGGCGCGCGGCTTCTCGCGCCAGGATTTTCTCGTCTACCACCCCGGCGGCAAGCTCGGCGCGCAGCTCAAGACGGTCGCGAGCATCATGCATCGCGGGCCGGCGCTGCCGCTGGTCGGGCTCGACGCAGGCCTGCCGGACGTGATCGCGATGATGACGGAGAAGCGCTTCGGCTGCGCCATCGTCACCGATCCCGACGGGCGCCTCGCCGGCGTCGTCACCGACGGCGACCTGCGCCGCAAGCTGACCGTCGCCGGTGCGCCCGGCCGCCGCGCCCGCGACGTGATGAGCGAAAACCCGCGCCGGATCGCGCCCGATGCGCTCGCGGTCGAGGCGCTGGAGATGGTCAACCGGCTGCGCATCACCGCGCTGATCGTGGCCGATGCCGATGAGCGGCCGATCGGCCTCGTCCATGTCCACGATCTGCTGACGCTGGGCGTGGCGTGAGGCTCGTCATTCTCGGGCTCGACCCGAGATCTCCATCAGGATAGGGGTCGTTCGGTCGGAGATGCTCGGGGCAAGCCCGAGCATGACGCCTTTCGGTCACCTCTGCTCGTAGAGCAGCCGCGCCCTGATCGTGCCTTCGAGCTCGCGGATCTCGCGCAGGATCTCGACCGAGACCTCGCCGACCGGATCGGCCTCCATCACGACATAGCCGATCTCGCCGTCGGTCTGGTAGTTCTGCGCGGCGATGTTGAGGTTGCGGTTGGCGAAGACGTCGTTGAGGCGGCGCAGCATGCCGGGCACGTTGCGCTGGACATGGATGAAGCGCGTGCCCGAGAGCCGCGGCTGCAACTGCACCTGCGGGAAATTGACCGCGCCTACCGTCGAGCCGATGTCGGAATAGTCGATGATCTTGCGCGCTACCTCCGAGCCGATGCGCTCTTGCGCCTCCTCGGTCGAGCCGCCGACATGCGGCGTCAGGATGACGTTGGGCAGGCCCTGCAGCGGCGAGATGAAGCGCTCCTTGTTCGAGGCCGGCTCGACCGGGAAGACGTCGACGGCGGCGCCGGCGAGATGGCCCGATCGCAGGGCGGCTGCGAGCGCATCGAGATCGACGACCGTGCCGCGCGAGTTGTTGATCAGGTAGGAGCCCGGCCGCATCATCGCGATCTGCTCGGCGCCGATCATGCCGGCGGTCTGCGGCGTCTCCGGCACATGCAGCGAGACGATGTCGGCGAAGCCCAGCAGGTCTCCCAGGCTGTCGACCGAATCGGTGTTGCCGTGGCGCAGTTTGTCGGTCTGGTCGTAATAGACCACGCGCATACCCATCGCCTCGGCCATGGTCGAGAGCTGGCTGCCGATATTGCCGTAGCCGACGATGCCGAGGATCTTGCCGCGCACCTCGAAGGAGCCGTTGGCCGACTTGTCCCAGCCGCCCTGATGGGCCGAGACCGAGCGGTCGGGGATCTTGCGCAGCAGCATGACGATCTCGCCGATGGTGAGTTCGGCGACGCTGCGGGTGTTGGAGAAGGGCGCGTTGAAGACCGGCACGCCGCGCGAGCGCGCCGCCTGCAGGTCGACCTGGTTGGTGCCGACGGAGAAGCAACCGACCGCGAACAGGCGTTTTGCATGCTTCAGCACAGTCTCGGTCAACTGCGTGCGCGAGCGGATGCCGAGGATGTGGGTCGTCGCCAAAGCCTCGATCAGCTCCTGCTCGTCCAGCGCCTTGGGCAGGCGCGTCATGTTGGTGTAGCCCGCCTGCAGCAGCAGGTTGGCGGCGGAATCGTTGATGCCCTCGAGGAGCAGGACCTTGATCCGGTCCTTGGGGAAGGAAAGGCGTTCCATGATGGTCCAGAGAGGGCTTGCGACAGGACTTGCGGCGTCGCGTCCGCTATAGACCCGCCAGCGTCGCGGACAAGCCCGTTCTGTGCAGGCTTGGCGCGCTCCGGCGTCGCGGCCTCACGCCTTTTCGACCACCAGCGTCGCGCCCTCCACCCGCACGACCCTGACGCTGGCGCCCGCCAGCAGCTCGGGCCCGGTGATCCGCCAGGACGAATCGCCGACGCGGATGCGGCCCTCGCCGCCGGCCATCGTCGCCTCCAGCTTGAAGATCTTGCCGATGAGCTGGCGGCCGCGATCGTTCAGGCCGGTCGCGGCGTCGGGCTCCTCGCCTTTGCGCCGCGTCAGCGTCCGGCCGGCGAGCACGCTGACGAGACATAGCGCAGCAAAAACCAGCATCGCCGCCTGCCAGCCGAGGCCGACGACGCCGACAGCGATCCCGGTCAGCAGCGCGGCGAGGCCGAGCCAGATCAGGAAGACGCCGGGCGCCAGCATCTCGCCGCCGATCAAAGCCAGCCCGAGCGCGATCCAGGCCCAGCCGCCGAGCGATGCGAACCAGTCGAGCATTGCGCGCCTCAGCCCGCGTTGCGGCCGGAGGCCGGCACGGAGACGCTGCGGCGGGCCTCGACCGCGTCGTCGCCGAACACCGCCTTGGTGAGCTGGGCGATGCCGCCGACGGTGCCGGCCAGCGCCGCGGCCTCGATCGGCACGATCACCACTTTGCTGTTGTGGCTCGACGCGATCGCCTTGAGCGCATCGGTGTAGCGCTCGGCGATCAGGAAGTTCGCGGCCTGGATGTCGCCCTTGCCGATCGCCTCGGAAACCATCGCGGTCGCGGCAGCTTCGGCCTGGGCCGAGCGCTCGCGCGCCTCGGCGTCGCGGAAGGCTGCCTCCTTGCGGCCCTCCGCCGCGAGGATCTGCGACTGCTTCTGCCCTTCGGCCTTGAGGATCTCGGCCTGGCGCAGGCCTTCCGCTTCGAGCACGGCGGCGCGCTTCTCGCGCTCGGCCTTCATCTGCCGATTCATCGCTCCGGCGATGTCGGCCGGCGGCAGGATGTCCCGGATCTCGATGCGCGTGACCTTGACGCCCCAGGGCGAGGCGGCGGCGTCCATCACCCGCAGCAGCCGCTCGTTGATCTCGTCGCGATGCGAAAGCAACTGGTCGAGGTCCATCGAGCCGACCACGGTGCGGATATTGGTCATGGTCAGGATCATCAGAGCCTGGGCCAGCGAGGCGACCTCGTAGCAGGCTTTTGCCGCATCGAGCACCTGGTAGAAGGCCGCCGCATCGATGCGCACGCCGGCATTGTCCTTGGTGATCGCCTCCTGGCTGGGAACGTCGAGCACCTGCTCCATCACGTTCACCTTGTGGCCGATGCGGTCGAAAAACGGCCAGATCAACCCGAGCCCCGCACTCAGCGTCCGAGAGTATCGCCCGAACCGCTCGACCGTATAATTGTAGCCCTGCGGCACGGTGCGTACGCCCAGTGCAAGCCCGAGGATAACGACACCGACAAGAAGCAGGATGGCAACATCGTAACCGCCGATCTGCACGTTGCACCTCCCAACGACCGCTCTCGGCCCGCCGTCAAACTGGCGACTGGAATGAAGCGATGCAAGGGCGCGCATCGCCAGCGCTGGACGATCGCCGGGTGGTGGCGGTCCGCCATGATATGACGTAACGTCGCGTATGTCGGTGAGCCGGCTATCGGAACGCCGGCAGAAGCGGATCGAGTCGACGGGAGGCGAAGGCGATGTCGCGAACAGCGGGTCTTGGACTTGCCGTCGCCATTGTGCTTGGCGGCCCTGCGCTCGGCGAGGAGGCGCGTAAGCCTGCGGGTTGCGGTTTCCTCAATCTCGGCGACTGCGAGATGCAGGAGCTGAAGGACAAGGGCGTCCAGGACCTGCGCTGGAACCATTCCTGCCCGATCTATTATCCGATCCGGCGCGAGGGCAACGCCTGCTTCGCGGGTGGCGTCGAGGTCGGCGCGAGCTTCCCAGGGGGCTGCTGCACCAAGCTGACTGCCGAGGAGGACCGCTCGGAGAGCTGTCGGACCGGTTTGAACAAATGGGTCGGCGATGCCAAGGCGGCATCGGCTCGCAAACCGGGGCGAAACCGCGCTGCGCTCTGGTATTCGATCAACAGGGACAAATGCGCCCGTGAGCTTGGCGAGATCGCCGCTCAGACGGGGCGCGCCCTGCCGGTGCGCGGCGCCGCCGCGACGCCGCGCGCCAATGCGGCGATCGCCGAATCGCTCGGCCGCCGGCCCGGCAGCGAGCGCCGGCCGGGCCTCGTCGACAGCGGCGGCGGGGACGGAGGCGGTGGCGACGACACTGCGGCATACGTTCTCGACATCCTGGAGTTCGCGCTCGGCGCAGCGTCGATCGTCGCCGCCAATTACCGCCCGCGCGTCGGCGGCTCCTACGGCACGCGCGATCCCGGTCGAGCGCCTCCGGCGAACTCCTATGTCCGGCCGGTGCCGCGCACCCACCAGAGTGACATCACCGGCACCCGTTGAGGCCTGCCGTACACCCGAGACGAGGCCTGGACCATGATGCCGACGCCTGCCAAAGCCGCCTTCGCCGCCGTCTTGACCCTGACCCTGTCAGCCTGTCTGCCGACGCCGCCGGGCGCCGGCAACGCGTATGAAGGGCTCACCCGCGCCGGGCAGGCGCCGACGGCGGCTGTCTCGCAATTCCCGATCGCGGGGCGCGGCCGCTCGATCGGGGTCGTCGCCTCGAGCGGCACGGAGAAGTCGCTCGCCTATCTCGAGGAGGCGGTGAACAAGCAGCGCACCAGCCCGCTGCTCAACAGCCATTACCGGCCGGGCAACGAGGCCCTGAAGAAGCCGAGCTACCTGTTCGACACGGCGATGTCGCTGCTGCGCCAGCGCTTCGGCCGGGTCGTCCAGATCAACGACCTGAACCAGGCGAAGGGACTCGACTATGTCGCGGTGCTCGATCTCGAGGCCGCCCTGCCGACGCCGATAAGCCACGTCTTCGCCTACGACCTCAAGCTCGATCTCCTCAACGGTCAGCTCCAGAAGATCGGCACGATCCGGGGTACCGACAGCCAGCCGATGACCTCCGACTGCTATGGCTGGGGCGACGCCGTGATCGACTGCGGCATCAATAAGAACGTCACGGCGATCCGCAACGCCGCCGACGCTTTCCGGGGGGCGTTCCTGGCGTCGGTTCGATAGGGCGGTACAGCCGGCCGCATAAGGCGGTGGGAGCACGAGGCGGTGGGAGACGGGTTCCCAGCGCCCCTTTTGGTCAAGGCGTCGCTAACTCACACGAACTGCCCGTGGCAGTGTTTGAACTTCTTCCCCGAGCCGCAGGGGCAGGGCTCGTTGCGGCCAACCTTGCCCCAGCTTTCGGGGTCGTTCGGGTTGCGGTCGAGTACGGCGGTGTCGCTCTCGGCGGCCGAGGCATATTGCAGGCCGGGCGAGCCGTAATCGCCGAAACCGGGCGGCGGCAGCTCGTTCTGGGACGGCGGGGCACCTTCCTCCGGCTGCTCGAAGCGGACCTCGATGCGCATCAGATTGCCGGTGACCTGCTCGCGCAGGCGGCCGATCAGCGAGTCGAACAGCTCGAACGCCTCCTGCTTGTATTCGTTCAGCGGGTCGCGCTGGGCGTAGCCGCGCCAACCGATGACCTGACGGAGATGGTCGAGCGTGACGAGGTGCTCGCGCCAGAGATGGTCGAGCGTCTGCAGCAGCACCTGCTTCTCGACATAGGTCATCACCTCCTCGGTGTTGCGGGCGATGCGGGCGGCATAATCCTCGTCGGCGAGCTTGCGGATGCGCTCGCGCAGCTCGGCGTCGGCGATGCCCTCCTCCTTGGCCCACTCCTCGATCGGCAGATCGAGGTTGAGGAACTGCATCACGCCTTCCTTGAGCGCGGCGGTGTCCCACTGCTCGGGATAGGCCTCTTCGGGGATGTGGCGGGCGACCTGGTCCTCGCAGACGCCGTGGCGCATGTCGTCGATGGTCTCGCGCACCGTGTCCTGGCGCATGAAGTCGCGGCGCTGCTCGAACACGACCTTGCGCTGGTCGTTCATGACGTCGTCGTATTTGAGGATGTTCTTGCGGATGTCGAAATTGCGTGCCTCGACCTTGCCTTGCGCCTTCTCGACCGCTTTGTTGATCCAGGGATGGACGATCGCCTCGTCCTCCTTGAGGCCGAGCGTCTTCAGCATGCCGTCCATCCGGTCGGAGCCGAAGATGCGCATCAGGTCGTCCTGCAGCGACAGGAAGAATTTTGAGCGGCCGGGATCGCCTTGGCGGCCGGCTCGGCCGCGGAGCTGGTTGTCGATGCGCCGGCTTTCATGGCGCTCGGTGCCGACGATGTAGAGCCCGCCGGCCTTGATGACGCGTTGCTTGAAGTCGGCGACCTCGGCGCGGATCTCGGCCTCGCGGCGGGTGCGCTCCTCGCCCTCCGGCATCTCGCCGAGATCGTGACGGATGCGCATCTCGGCATTGCCGCCGAGCTGGATGTCGGTACCGCGGCCAGCCATGTTGGTGGCGATGGTGATGACGCCGGGTGCGCCGGCCTGTGCGACGATATAGGCCTCTTGCTCATGGAAGCGGGCGTTCAGCACGGCGAAGTAATTGGACGGCTTGCCGGCGCGGGCCGCCGCATAGACCGGCTCCAGCGCGTCGGGTGAGGTGAAGTCGATCTGCTGGAAGCCCTCCTTGGCCAGCATCTCGGCGACGAGCTCGGAACGCTCGATCGAGGTCGTGCCGACCAGCATCGGCTGGCCGACCTTCTGGGCGTCCTTGATCTCGCGGATGACGCCGCGGACCTTCTCCTCGAAGGTGCGGTAGACCTCGTCGTCCTCGTCCTTGCGGGCGACCGGGACGTTCGTGGGGATCTCGACCACTTCGAGCTTGTAGATCTGGAAGAACTCGTCGGCCTCGGTCGCGGCCGTGCCGGTCATGCCGGCGAGCTTGCCGTACAGGCGAAAGTAGTTCTGGAAGGTGATCGAGGCCAGCGTCGCGTTCTCGGGCTGGACGGTGACGTGCTCCTTGGCTTCCAGCGCCTGGTGGAGGCCTTCTGAATAGCGCCGGCCCGGCATCATGCGGCCGGTGAACTCGTCGATGATGACGACCTCGTCGTTGCGGACGATGTAGTCCTTGTCGCGGGTGAACAGGGTGTGCGCGCGCAGGCCCTGGTTGACGTGGTGGACCAGCGTGACGTTGTGGGCGTCGTAGAGATCGCCCTCCTTGAGCAGGCCGGCGGCGCGCAAGAGCTCCTCGATATGCTCGTTGCCGGCCTCGGTCAGCGAGACTGCGCGCTGCTTCTCGTCGACCTCGTAATCGCCCTTGACCAGGCCCGGCAGGACCTTGTCGATCGCGACATAGAGTTCCGACTTGTCGTCGAGCGGGCCGGAGATGATCAGCGGCGTGCGGGCCTCGTCGACCAGGATCGAGTCGACCTCGTCGACGATCGCGTAGTGGTGGCCACGCTGCGACATCTGCGCGACGTCGTATTTCATGTTGTCGCGCAGATAGTCGAAGCCGAACTCGTTGTTGGTGCCGTAGGTGATGTCGCAGGCATAGGCGCGCTGGCGCTCCTCGTCATCGATGCCGTGGACGATGATGCCGACGCTGAGGCCCAGGAAATTGTAGAGTTTCGCCATCCATTCGGCGTCGCGGCGGGCGAGGTAGTCGTTGACGGTGACGACGTGGACGCCCTTGCCCTCGAGCGCGTTGAGATAGGTCGGCAGCGTCGCGACTAGGGTCTTGCCCTCACCGGTCTTCATCTCGGCGATGGCGCCCTCGTGCAGCACCATGCCGCCGACGAGCTGGACGTCGTAGGGACGCTGGCCGAGCACGCGCTTGGCCGCCTCGCGCACCGTGGCGAAGGCGGGCACCAGCAGATCGTCGAGCTTGGTGCCGGCGGCGATCTGCTCGCGGAACTGGGCGGTGCGGGCCTGCAGCGCCTCGTCGCTGAGAGCGGAAACTTCGTTCTCCAGCCCGTTGATTGCGGCGACGCGAGGGGCGTAGCCCTTGACGCGCCGGTCGTTCGACGAGCCGAAGAGTTTCTTTGCGAGCGCGCCAAGCATGTTGGGCCTTTCGGATGGTGCGGCCTGCCGCGGCGACACATCGGTGTCGCGTGCGAGGGCCATAAATCTCAATGCGACCGTGTGTTTAGACGCGCGCGGGTGCGGGGTCCAGCATCGCTTGCGCCGGATTTCCGCCGGATGTGGGGTCGCGGGGGCCGCGATCCAAGGGCGTCGCCCGCGCTCGCACGATGGCGTGACAGCCCGGCCATGGCGAATGGACCCGCCTTGCCTTTGCCGCGTTCAACTGGCAGTGCAGCCGCCATATCCGATTTCGGTTTGATGCGAAGGACTTGACGTGATGAAGACCTCCAGCCTCGCTTTGCTCTCGCTCGGCCTGATGCTCGCGACCGCGCCGGCGGCGTTCGCCCAGGCCGACAAGGTGGTGGCCAAGGTCAACGGCATCGCCATCACCGAGCGCGAGCTTGCGCTCGCCGCCGAGGATCTCGGCGACCGCCTCCAGCAGCTTCCCGAGGAGCGCAAGCGCGACGAGACGATCAACTATCTCGTCGATCTCAAGCTCGGCGCCAAAGCCGCGCTCGACGCCAAGGTGGCTGAGGGGCCGGAATTCGCGGCGCGTCTCGCCTATTATCGCGAGAAGGTGCTGCTCGACGAATACCTGCAGCGCGAGGCCAAGAAGGCGGCGACGCCGGAGGCCGCCCGCAAGCTTTTCGACGACACGCTCAAGGCGATGGCGCCCGAGGAGGAGGTCAACGCCCGCCACATCCTGGTCGAGGAGGAGGCGCAGGCCAAGGCCGTGGCCGAGCGCCTGAAGAAGGGCGAGGATTTCGCCAAGGTCGCGGCCGAGCTGTCGAAGGATCCGGGCTCCGGCAAGGAGGGCGGCTCGCTCGGCTGGTTCGGCAAGGACCGGATGGTGCCGGAATTCGCCGAAGCCGCCTTCAGGTTGAAGAAGGGCGAGGTATCCGAACCGGTGAAGAGCCAGTTCGGCTGGCACGTCATCAAGCTCGACGACCGCCGCACCAAGCCGCTGCCGGACTTCGCCTCGGTCAAGCCGCAGATCGACCAGTATCTCGAGCGCAAGGCGCAGCAGGACATCGTCGTGGCCTTGCGTGAAAAGGCCAAGGTCGAGCGCCTCGACCAGCCTGCGGCCGCGCCGGCCACACCAGAGCCGAAGAAGCCCTGACCCTGCTGGATCTGGCACGAGAACCACTGCGTCATCCCGGACAAGCCGCGTAGCGGCGCAGCGCCGGGAATCATCATAGGGCTCGCCAGCGCTCTGTGACGGATCCCGGATCGAAGCTTCGCCTTGTCCGGGACGGGGCGCCTTCTCGCCTCCGCCCAGCTCGGCGGAGCGGTCTTTCGAGGCTTCTCGCGGTTGCCAAGCCGCGCCTCAGCCCGCATGTATCCCGGACGCCTGACAGCCCTCGTCCGCTCGGGAGACCCATGCATCACGGCCCGCTGATCGCCATCCTCGTCGCGGGCCTGTGCCTCGCCTTCGTCTTCGGTGCGCTGGCCCAGAAGCTGCGCTTCTCGCCCCTGGTCGGCTACCTGCTCGCCGGCGTCGCGGTCGGGCCGTTCACGCCGGGCTTCGTCGCAGACCAGAACCTCGCCAACGAACTCGCCGAGATCGGCGTCATCCTGCTGATGTTCGGCGTCGGCCTGCATTTCTCGCTGAAGGACCTGCTTTCGGTCCGCGCCATCGCCGTGCCGGGCGCGATCGTCCAGATCGGTGTGGCGACGCTGCTCGGCCTCGGTCTTGGCCTGGCGCTCGGTTGGAACGTGGCCGCCGGGCTGATCTTCGGGCTGGCGCTATCGGTTGCGAGTACGGTCGTGCTGCTGCGCGCGCTGCAGGAGCGCCGTTTGGTCCAGACCGAGAAGGGCAAGATCGCCGTCGGCTGGCTGATCGTCGAGGACCTCGCCATGGTGCTGGCGCTAGTGCTGATCCCGGCCGTGGCGGATGCGCTGAACGGTGCCCGGCCCGGCGTCGGTGCACCGCTGGCTGGGCGCTTCGATCTCGGCCTCTGGGGCGCGCTCGGGCTGACGCTCGCCAAGGTCGCGGCGTTCGTCGCCTTCATGCTGATCGTTGGGCGGCGCGTCATCCCCTGGGTGCTGCACTGGGTTGCGCATACCGGCTCACGCGAATTGTTCCGGCTGGCGGTGCTGGCGCTGGCGCTCGGCGTCGCCTTCATGGCGGCAAGCCTGTTCGGCGTCTCCTTCGCGCTGGGAGCGTTCTTCGCTGGCATGATCTTGAACGAATCGCCGCTGAGTCAGCGCGCGGCCGAGGAATCGCTGCCGTTGCGCGACGCCTTCGCAGTGCTGTTCTTCGTCTCGGTCGGCATGCTGTTCGACCCCGGCATCCTGCTGCGGGCGCCGCTGCCGCTGCTGGCGACGCTCGCCATCATCCTGTTCGGAAAGTCGCTCGCCGCTTGGCTGATCGTGCGCGCCTTCGGCCGTTCCAACGCGGTCGCGCTGACGATCTCGGCCTCGCTGGCGCAGATCGGCGAGTTCTCCTTCATCCTGGCGGGCCTGGGCGTCTCGCTCGCGCTCCTGCCCGAGCAGGGCCGCGACCTGGTCCTGGCGGGCGCGATCCTGTCGATCCTGCTCAATCCGGTGCTGTTCGCGATCGTCGACCGCCTCGCCGGCGAGCCCACTGCGCCGAAGCCGAAGGCCGGCCCCGCGCCGGCGAGCCTGCCTGAGCCGGAGCCGGAGCGCGACATCGTCGCGACCGCGCTCGCTGGTCACATGGTCATCGTCGGCTATGGCCGGGTCGGCGCTTTGCTCGGCGCCGGGCTGATCGCGCAGGGCGAGAGCGTGCTCGTGGTCGAGGAGGAGCCCGAGGCGATCGCGCTCGCCAGGGGGCAGGGCGCCGAGGTCCTGCCGGGCAATGCCGCCGATCCCGAGGTTCTGGCGGCGACGGGATTGGCCCGGGCCAAGCGGCTCTTCGTCGCGATCCCCGAAAGCTTCGAGGCCGGCCAGGTCTGCGAACAGGCGCGGCGCGACAATCCGGCGCTGGAGATCGTGGCCCGCGCTCATTCGGATGCCGCCGTCGCACATCTGACCAAATGCGGGGCGACGCTGACGATCATGGGCGAGGCCGAGATCGCGCGCGCCATGCTGGCCCTGTGCCGGGGCGAACCGACAGCCGCAGCGGAGGTCTGAGCGAGCCATGGCGTGGAGCGACATCGCAGGACTGGCCGGCTTCGTCGCGGCCTGCATCACGGTCGCGAGCTCGGGCGCGGTGTTCAAGCCGGGCGACTGGTACGAGGGCCTGGCCAAGCCATGGTGGCGGCCGCCGAACTGGGCCTTCCCGGTGGTCTGGAGCGTGCTCTATCTGATGATCGCGATCTCCGGCTGGCTGGTCTGGCGCAAGGCCGGTTTCGCGGGCGCGGCGCTGCCGCTCGCAGTCTACGGCCTCCAGCTCGTCCTCAACGCCGCTTGGTCCGGCTTCTTCTTCGGGATGAAGCGGATGAACCTCGCCCTTGTCGATGTCTGCCTGCTCTGGCTCTCGATCGCGGCGCTCATCCTGCTGTTTTCGCCGATCGACGCGACGGCGGCGCTGCTGCTCGCGCCTTACCTGCTCTGGGTCAGCATCGCCGCCTTCCTGAATTGGACGATGATCCGGTTGAACCCGGATGCCGGCGCGCGGGCTTGAAGCTGGCCATCAACCTTCCCAGTCATTCCGGACAAGCCGCGAAGCGGCGCCGATCCGGAATGACGGTGCGGGAATGATGGGGCGTTCGCCTCAACCCTTTCCGGCCGGAAAGGTCAGCGGCGAAATCTCGAGATGGTCGCGCTTGGCCCAGTCGAGACCCTTCACCTTCGGCTCGGCCCGGCGCTGCGCCTCCTCCAGCTCGGCGGCTGCCGAAGCGTAGTCCATGGTCAGCACCTTGCCGTTCTCGACCACGGTGACGCCGTCGACGATCACGGTCGTGACGGCGCGCTCGCCCGCCGCATAGATCAGGCTGCGGATGGGGTCGCGCAGCGGGCGCATCATCGGATGGGTGACGTCGACCAGCACGATGTCGGCCTTGGCGCCCTTGGCGAGCCGGCCGATGTCGTCGCGGCCGAGCGCTTTCGCGCTGCCCAGTGTCGCGGCGTTGAAGGCGTCGGAGGTGCGCAGATCGTAGACGTCCTCGGCCATCATGCGCGATCCGATGCAGACGGCGCGCAGCTCTTCCAGCATGTGGTGGGGATAGGTGTCGGTGCCGATGCCGACATTGATGCCCGCCGCCACATACTGTCCGAAACTCTGCATGGCGATGCCGCGGCGCTGGAACACGATCGGGCAATGAGCGATGCTGGTGCCGGTCTCGACGAGGGCGCCCATGTCGTCGGTCGCCGGCCATTTCACCGAGGAATGATGGTCGAGGAAGATGCCGTGGCCGATGATCGAGAACGGCCCGAGCACGTCGAGCTCCTCCAGCCATTCGACTGGGGTCATGCCGTGGCGGCGCGTGATCTCGTGGAACTCGACCACGCTCTGGGCGGCATGGATTTGGAAGGGCAGCTTGCGCGTCTCGGCCTCGGCATAGCTCGCCTGGATCAGCTCGGGCGTGCAGGTGTCGATCTGCGAGGGCGAGACCATGCCCGACAACCGGCCGGAATCGTCGGCCGCGACCCGGTCGAGCAGCGTCATGGCGGATGCCATCGCCGCCTCGCCGGCCTTGGCGTCCCATTCGTATTTCGCGAGATGGCCGTTGTCGGTGTACCAGCGCGCCGAGCGGTACATCGGCGAGAACACAGCCCGCAGGCCCGACGCCTTGAAGGTGTCGAACCAGCCGTCCCAGGCGACGGACATGTCGACCAGCGTGGTCACGCCCGACATCAGCAGTTCGGAATAGGTCACTTGGGCGCAGGGCTTGATCCCCTGCGCATCGCAGCGGAACAGCGGCATGAACTCGTAGAGCGCGGTGCCATACATCTTCGCCGAGCCAAGCTCGTCGTTCCAACCCTTGCACATCGCCTCCGAGGAGGGGTGGGAGTGGATGTTGACGAGGCCGGGCATGACCATCTTGCCGCGCCCGTCGATCGTGGTGTCGGCCTTGCCCTTGAAGGGCCCGCCGACATGCAGGATGCGGTTCCCGTCATAGGCGACGTCGCCGTCGCGCAGATAGACATGGCCCTTGGCCTTGCCGTCATAGGCGACGATCCAGCTCGCGTTCTGGATGAGGGTGATCGGCATGGGGCGGCTCCGGCGGTCGGCTTCGAGGCGGGGAGGCCTTTGTAGCCGTGGCGTGGTGTGCCTCGCTAGGGCGTGGACCAACGAACAATTCGCCCAAACGAAAGAAGCGGCCTCGCGGCCGCTTCGTTCAGTCCCGTAAAGAAAACACGCTCAGGCGGTCGCGAGCTTCTTCTCGATGTCGCGCTTCAGGGTCAGCGCGTTGGGCGAGAGGTTCGCAGCCGCCTCCTTGACCAGGAACGCGTCGAGGCCGCCGCGATGATCGACCGTGCGCAGGGCGTTGGCCGAGATGCGCAGGCGTACCGAGCGGCCGAGCGCGTCCGACTGCAGCGTCACATTGACGAGGTTCGGCCGGAAGACGGTCTTGGTCTTGCGGTTCGAGTGGCTGACGAGATGGCCGGTCTGGGTGGCTTTCCCGGTCAGTTCGCAACGGCGGGCCATGGTCTTGATCCTTAAGCGTCCCGGTGGTCCAAACGAAAAATCCGACACGCGACGTGCCGGACGGATGGGCCGGAAGTCAATTTGAAGTCGCAGGGTCCATAGCCAAGCTCGGCGGAGCCGTCAAGGAAAACCGGCGATGGACGGCTCTCAGTGGGCAACGGCCATCTGTAGCCCACCGTGGCATCAGCGCATCTCGTCAAGCCTGCGGAAAGAGGCCACGATTCGGACCGATTCGCGCGGCATGTCCACAAGGGCAGCCGCAGCCCGGAGGAACTCGATGAAACCCGCCATCGCACCGTCCCTGGCCGGGTTGACGCTGCTCGCCTCGCTGGGCGCCGCAAATGCCGCCTCGCTGGAGGCGCGCTACGACGTCTCGCTGCTGGGGCTGACGCTCGGCACCGCCAATCTCGTCGGCGGCTTCGATGCGGGCAGCTACAAACTCGACGCCGTCGCCAAGATGAGCGGCTTGATCGGCGGCTTCACCGGCGGCCGCGGGTCCGGCGCATCGAGCGGCGCGATCGCCGGCGGCAAGCCGGTGCCGGCGGCCTTCGCGATCAACTCGGCCAATTCGAGCGAGAGCCGGACCGTGCGTATGGCGCTGGACGGCGGCAGTGTGGCGGCCGTCGAAGTCGACCCGCCGATCGACGCCAAGCCCGACCGGGTGCCGCTGAACGACAGCCACAAGCGCAACATCGTCGATCCGCTCTCGGCCTTCGTCATGCCGATCGACGCCAAGGGGGGCAGTGCCGCCGCCTGCAACCGCACGCTCGCGATCTTCGACGGCGCGGCGCGCTACGACATCAAGCTGAGCTATTCCGGCATGCGCCAGGTCAAGCTCGAAGGCTATAGCGGCCCGGTCTCGGTCTGCCAGGCGCGCTACATCCCGATCGCCGGGCACCGGGCGCTGCGGCCGAGCACCAAGTTCATGGCCGAGAACAAGGAGATCTCCGCCTGGCTCGCGCCGGTGGCGGGCACCAACGTCATGGTTCCCGTGCGCATCTCGGTGAAGACGATGATCGGCACGGCGGTGATCGAGGCGTCGAGCTTCAAGGTCGATCCATCCGCGCCGGCGAGCGCGCCGAAGGGGAATTAACATCAGGCCGATGTAAGCTGGAACGGGAACGGCTTCTTCTCGTAGATGTCCTGCAGGCCGTGCAGTTCTACAAATTGACGTTCCCAATCATACAGCAATGCCGCTACGGCGGCCTTGTCCCCGGTTTGCGTAAGAGGCCAAAGCACTTCCATCGCCTCGCAATAGGTTTTCTCGCTCCAGAAATATGTCTCGCGATAGCCGAGTGCTTGAAGCTCGCGCGCGGCCTGATCGACTAGCTCGAACCGACCAAGTGCAGCGTTAATAAAAATTCGATTCATGTGCTCCAACAAGCCGCTATCCCATAGCAGAGAATTTGGATGCTGTAGCGTCGTCATGCGTTCGACCGTGTCAATTGATTTAAGAAGCGGCAGGATTGTGTCTTCGAGTACTTCGGTGAATGCGTCTTGGTGGCGAGGATGGGACCATTTCGTCTCTTGAAAATCATGCGCGTAGAACGGTACTCCACCGAATTGTGTGAGGGGCGCTCTCGCCCTGAAGCTGTAGCTGAAGAACCACTTGTGCTCCGGCAGGTCGCCGATGCCGGAACGACGAATGGTAAGGCCTCGGACCATATGGTCGACGGGCCCCAACATGACGTTGAATCCCTCAAACTCCGATTTGATAACGAAAAGTTCGGGATGCCGTTCCAGCACCGGGCGCAATAGTCTCTTGATCTGGCGCTTCGTCGTCATCGCTTGCTCGGACGGACTTCCATCACGATGGCCCTATTCTGGGTCAGCCTGCTGAAGTAAGCCGCCCGCCCAAGGATGTATGAGCGGGACGGCCCCATACCGGCCTTCCCGGTCTTGAAATCGTACACGCAAACCGTTCCGTCGGTACGGTACTCCAACGCGTCGATCCGGACTGTGCCAGGTTGGCCGTGATCGGCGCCAGAAAGTTGACCCTCGGCCACTTCCTTGAGCAAAGACCGCTCCGCATAGAGATCACGAAACGGGCCTGCCTTGATACGCTCTTCCAAGCGCTTGTGAATTTTCGTGCCGTAGGCTGCTTCCGAAGAATAAGCGCTGATCGGGCCTGCTTTCGCAACTTCATCGTCCAGCCATTCCTGCATATCGGGCAAGTATTTGCAGGCGGCCGCAGCTTCCTGCTGGCTGACGCGCCCGCTCAGGCTGAGATCCAACGCGCCCGGCGCGCTCGGCCTATACTCCCGCGCCTCGAACCCCATCACGGCCTGCTGGCCGTCACTGCCGTTGAAGGGCGAATGCCAGTTGAACAGGATCGCGCCGCCGATGATCAGTGCGGGTGCGGCCGCCATCGGGGCGAAAGCCGGATGCACCGTCGCATCGCGCTCCGGCCCCGACGGCGTCCAGAGAGTGCGGGCGACCACCTCCCCGTCCGTGCCGTCATAGCGGATGGTCTGCTCGCGGCCGGTGGTTTCGAAGGTGACCTTCTCGCCGGAGTTCAGCGTGACGGTCTGGCGCTCGTCGAAGCCGGCAGTGCGGGAGGCGGCGTATTCCGAGCGGATCGTGCTGCCGTCGCGGTTGGTGACGTCGCGCTCGAAGATCGAGCCGTCGTCGTTCCAGCCCTCGCTGTAGGAGGACCAGCTTTCGGTCCCGCTCGTGTCGAAGATCGTGCCGCCGCCCGGGTCGGCCTCGCCCGGTTCGCCGCCGAAGCCGAAACCGGCTCGTGGACCGCCGCCGCCTCCGCCACTGGTCCAGCGCCCGCCACCGCTGTTGCCGGCCGGGACGCGCGGCTGGTCGGAGCTGTATTTCTGCCGGAGCAGATGGCGGCGCAGAAGCCGCGTCTCGTCCTGGAGCCGGATCAAGCTGCGGCGCAGGCCGATCAGCTCGCCGAGTTCGGCCGCGGAGGAGAGGTGGTCGTGATCTTCGACGGGCATGACGCGCTCCAGGATGTGGAGCGCGACAATCTGAGGCCGTTTCTGCGACCGGGGATAAGTCGGGGCTGCGCTACGCATGCAGGGAGTTGTGCGAAACCCCTTCCGCATGCACTGCATGCAGTGTTCACGGATTGCGGGCGCGCCGATCGCGGCGCTAACCTCGCGCTCCCTGCCTGCTTCGGGAGCCGTCATGTCGAGCGATTTCGCCCTGCCCGCTGGCCTGCGCCATCGTCAGGTCCCCGTGCGCGACACGACGCTGCACGTCGCCGATATCGGCGACGGGATGCCGGTGCTGCTGCTGCATGGCTGGCCGGAGTTCTGGATGACCTGGCTGCCGATGATCAACCGGCTGCATGGCGAGTACCGGCTCATCGCGCCCGATCTGCGCGGCTTCGGCGACAGCGACAAGTCGCGCGGCCCGCGCGCCGATGTCGGCGCCAATGCCCATGCCGACGACATGGCGGCGCTGATCGACGCGCTGGGCCTCGATGCGGTCGGGGTCGTCGGCCATGATGTCGGGGCCTATGTCGCTCAGGCTCTGGCGCGGCGCCATCCGCGGCTGGTCGAGCGGCTGCTGTTCTTCAACTGTCCGACGGCGTCGGTCGCCGGCCTTTGGGTCCGCGAAGGGCATATCAACGAGATTTGGTATCAGTCGTTCCAGCAATTGCCTTTGGCGGAGGTGCTGGTCGGGTCGAGCCGGGAGGCCTGCGCGCATTATCTCGGCTATTTCCTGAACCACTGGTGTCATCGCAAGGAGGCGTTCCAACCGGCCTTCGAGGCCTGGGTCGAGAATTTCATGAAGCCCGGCAATCTGCGCGGCGGCTTCGACTGGTATCGCAGCCAGAACGCGTCGCGCATCGCCGCGATCGACGGCCATCCCTTGCCCTCGGTGAAGATTCATCACCCGGCCCGGGTGCATTGGGGCCGGCACGATCCGATCCTGAAATCGGAGTGGGCACGCTTCGTCCCGGAGCATTTCGACAATGCCGAGGTGACCTTCTGCGAGAACGCCGGCCATTTCGTCCATGTCGAGGCGCCCGACGAAGCGGCCGAGGTGTTTGCGGCCTTCTTCCCTCCGGATTGAGGGCTGGCCCCTCGTCATCGCGGCGGGACGGCTTAGATTGGCAGGACGCTCAGCACGCGATGGAGGCCTCGATGCCGATCGAACCCAACAGGCAGGATCGCTCCTTGCGCCGCTCTTTGCCGTTGCGGACGGAGAACGAATCGCGGTTGACACGCAGTCAGCGATTCGGGCCCGCTTCGTTCAGGACACGTTCCTGCCTCTGAGGTTTCCAGGTTCGTCCGGCTTGCCCCAGAGCGGGCATGTCCGGATGGGCCGATTTGATCGGTCGCGTTCTTGATCTCCGCTCAGCCTTTGCCCCGCTCGCTGCCTCGCTCGGTCCGCGCCCAGGGTGTCACCGCAGTGCTGGGCCCGACCAACACCGGCAAGACCCATCTCGCGATCGAGCGCATGGTCGCCCATCCGACAGGGATGATCGGCCTGCCGCTGCGCCTGCTGGCGCGCGAGGTCTACCAGCGCGTGGTCGAGAAGGCCGGCGCCGATTCGGTCGCGCTCGTCACCGGCGAGGAGAAGATCAAGCCGGAGCGGCCGCGCTTCTGGGTCTGCACGGTCGAGGCGATGCCGCGTGACCTCGCCGTCGATTTCGTCGCGATCGACGAGATCCAGCTCGCATCGGATCTCGATCGCGGTCATGTCTTCACCGATCGGCTGCTCAACCGACGCGGCCGGGCCGAGACCATGCTGATCGGCGCCGGCACGATGAAGCCGCTGATCGAGCAGCTCATGCCCGGCGTCAACGTGGTGACGCGGCCAAGGCTGTCGCAGCTCCTCTTCGCCGGCGACCGCAAGATCACGCGGCTGCCCCCGCGTTCGGCCATCGTCGCCTTCTCGGTCGAGGAGGTCTACGCCATCGCCGAGCTGATCAGGCGGCAGAAGGGCGGGGCGGCGGTGGTGCTGGGGGCGCTGAGCCCGCGCACGCGAAATGCCCAGGTCGAGATCTACCAGTCGGGCGACGTCGACTATCTCGTCGCCACCGACGCGATCGGGATGGGGCTCAATCTCGACGTCGATCACATCGCCTTCGCCGCCGACAAGAAGTTCGACGGCCACCATATCCGCAAGCTGCATCCGGCCGAGTTCGGTCAGATCGCCGGGCGGGCCGGGCGGCATCTGCGCGACGGCAGCTTCGGAACCAGCGGGCGCTGCCCGCCCTTCGAGGCGGACCTCGTCGAGGCGATCGAGAACCACCGCTTCGAGCCGATCCGGCAATTGCAATGGCGCAATTCCGATCTCGACCAGCGCTCGGTTGCTGGACTGCTCGACAGCTTGAACCAGCAGCCGACGGAGCCCGGCCTGACGCGGGCGCTGATCGCCGAGGACATGACGACGCTGGAGATCCTCGCGCGCGATCCGGACGTCAAGCGCCTGGCGGAAGGGCGGCCGGCGGTCGAGCGGCTCTGGGAGGTCTGCGGCCTGCCCGACTACCGCAAGATCGCCCCGATGCAGCATGCCGATCTCGCGACGACGCTTTATCTCGCGCTGATGCGGCGCGGCCGGCTCGACCCCGACTGGTATGCCGCCCAGCTCGCGGCGCTCGACCGCACCGATGGCGAGATCGACACGCTCTCGGCCCGGATCGCGCAGGTCCGGACCTGGACCTTCGTGGCGAACCGGCCGGACTGGCTGCCTGATCCCGAGCATTGGCAGGGGGTGGCGCGTCTTGTAGAGGACAAGCTGTCGGACGCTTTGCACGAAAGGCTCGCCAGCCGGTTCGTGGATCGGCGCACGAGTGTGCTGATGCGTCGTTTGCGGGAGAATGCGATGTTGGAGGCTGAGGTCACCGCGACGGGCGATGTGCTCGTCGAGGGCCAGCACGTCGGGATGCTGCAGGGTTTCCGCTTCACCGCGGACCCGAAGGCCGGCGGGCCGGAGGCGAAAGCCCTGAACATGGCGGCGATGAAGGCGCTCGGCGCCGAGATCGATGCGCGCGCCGCCCGCGTCTCGCTCGCCGGCGACGAGGCCTTCGTGCTGTCGCATGACGGGCTGCTGCGCTGGATCGGCGAACCCGTCGCGAGGCTGGCCGCGGGCGAGAAGGCGCTGGAGCCGCGCCTGCGCCTGCTCGTCGAGGAGCATGTCTCAGGCCCGGCGCGCGAGCAGATCGAGGCCAGGCTGACGACCTGGCTCAAGACCCATGTGACGAAGCTGCTCGGACCGCTGCAGGTGCTGGAAGAAGCGACCACTCTGACGGGGATCGCGCGCGGCATCGCCTACCAGACGGCCGAGGCGCTGGGCGTGCTCGAGCGTGCCCGGGTCGGCGAGGAGATGAAGGCGCTCGACCAGGAGGGCCGCGCCGGCCTGCGCCAGCTCGGGGTTCGCTTCGGCGCCTTCCACATCTATGTCCCGGCGCTGCTGAAGCCTGCCCCCCGGGCGCTCGCGGCGCAGCTCTGGGCCCTGAAGCATGGCGGACCGGAGACGGCAGGGCTCGACGACATCGCCCATCTCGCCGCCTCGGGCCGGACCTCCTTCGCCGCCGACAAGGCGGTGCCGAAGCCGCTCTATCGCGCCGCCGGCTACCGGGTCTGCGGCGAGCGGGCGGTGCGCGTCGACATCCTCGAACGTTTGGCCGACCTGATCCGCCCGGCGATCGCCTATCGTCCCGGCCTGACCCAAGGCGTGCCGCCGGCGGGCAGCGCCGATCAGGACGGCTTCGTCGTCACCGGCGCGATGACCTCTCTCGTCGGCTGCTCCGGCGAGGATTTCGCCTCGATCCTGCGCTCGCTCGGCTACGTCTCGGCCAAGCGGGCGGGACCGGCGATCACGGTCGCGCTCGCGGCTCCGCCCGCGCCGACCGAGCCCGCGAAGGTCGAGCCGGCTGCCGACGAGGCCGCGCCAGCCGACACGGTCGAGATGCTGAACGCGGAGGCGGCTCCGGACGTGTCTGCGCCTGCCGAAACGGAGACGCCCGAGACCGTCGTGGCGGAGACGCCGGACGCGCCGATCCTGACCGAGGCCGAACAGGTGGAGGCGGCCGGGCCCGCGCCCGAACCGGTTCCCGCCGATCTGATGTCGGCGCTTCCCGCCGCGGAGCCCGTCGCCGAAATCGCGCCCGCAATCGAGGCGGAGCCGGCGAGCCCGGCTCCCGAGGCCGAACTCGCCACCGAGGCCGCCGATGCCACGATCGAGGCGGCCGCCGCGCCGGCCGAGCCCGAGCTGATCGAGGTTTGGCGGCCGCATCGTCATCAGGGTGGCCGCCGGCCCGAGCACGGCCAGCGCCCGGCCCGCGACGGCGCTCCCGGCGAGCGCCAGCCCGGCGGACGTCGCGGCGATCGGCCGCAGCGTGGCCAACGCCGCGACGGCGGGGCGCCGCAGCCGGCGGCCGCCGCCGGCGAGGTCGTCGCCGCCGGTCCGCGTCCCGAGCGTCCGCCGCGCCGCGACGAGCGGCCGCGCCAGGGGCAGGGTCCGCGTCCCGAGGGACGGCCCGAGCCGGGTCGTGGATCGAGACCGGAGCAGGGCCGTGGCCCGCGGCCTGATTTCAAGCGCGACGGACGCCCCGGCGGCCCGCGCCGCGACGACCGCGGCGGCGAGCGCTTCCAGCAGCCGGCCCGGCCGCGGCCGGCCGAGCGCGAGCCCGATCCAGATTCGCCCTTCGCCAAGCTCGCTGCGCTGAAGGCGCAGCTCGAGCGCGGCAAATCCTGAGGTCCGGCACGACAGGCGGGCGATGCGGCAGGATCGGCAGCGTCTAGACAAATGGCTCTGGTTCGCGCGCTTCGCCAAGACCCGCAGCGCCGCCGCCAGGCTGGTCGAGGACGGCCATGTCCGGGTCGATGGCCGCCGCGTCGAGCAGGCCGCGCACGGCCTCAAGCTCGGCGACGTGCTGACGCTGGCCCTGCCGCATGCGACCGTCGTGGTGCGCCTGCGCGATCTCGGCAGCCGGCGCGGGCCTTATGAGGAGGCGCGGCTGCTCTACGAGCCGGTCGAGGGCGAGGCCGGGTCCGGTCCGGCTCTTGCGCCGGACGGTGAGGATGCCTAGGATTGTTTGTATACAAATGAAATCTGGATCGGCCGGCGACGAGGCTTTCACGATGTCTAAACCGTGCCGGAGAGAGATTCCTACTCTGGAAGCCCTCCAGAACGGCCTTGAAACAGAAGGCCGACAGGGCTTTAAGAGCGGCGGACGCGTTTTGGAAGGACCGGCGACATGACCTATGTGGTCACCGAGAACTGCATCAAGTGCAAGTATATGGATTGCGTCGAGGTCTGTCCGGTCGACTGCTTCTACGAAGGCGAGAACATGCTCGTCATCCACCCCGACGAATGCATCGATTGCGGCGTCTGCGAACCTGAATGCCCGGCCGAGGCGATCAAGCCCGACACCGAGCCCGGGCTGGAGAGCTGGCTGCAGCTCAACTCGAAATACGCCTCCTCCTGGCCCAACATCACGCAGAAGAAGGAGGCGCCCGAGGATGCCAAGTCCTTCGACGGCGTGGCCGGCAAGCTCGACGCGCATTTCTCGCCCAATCCCGGTGAGGGCGACTGAAGCTTCCGTGACGGGGGGCCGGCGGAGCCGTTAACCAAACGAGCTCCGATCGCGTCGATCGCGGCGCCGAATCGCGTTTACCTTTGATTCGGCGTGTTTTTTATGCTATGCAATAAGTCCAGTCGCATTCGTTCCGCATGCCCCTGCGAGGTTTCACAAGAGGGGCGCCCCCGATCATGACATCAGGTCAGCCGCCGGCAGTAGCCGAGCGCGGCAGTCTTGTTGTCCGGTGGCCATGAAGCGATCGACTGAGGGAGCGTGGGGCATCCGGACGGCGGCAGAACGCCAGCCATCCGGTCCGCTTCAGGCAGAGACGGGCGCCCGGTCATTCCGGCCGGGTGCGAACATCTGAGGCCGCACCCTTGCGGCCGCGTCAGGAGTCGTAACGGCATGTCCATCGTGAAGAAAGCTGTTGTGCGCCAGGGGTTCAAGACGGGCGAGTACGTCGTCTATCCGTCGCACGGCGTCGGCCAGATCACGGCGATCGAGGAGCAGGAAGTCGCCGGCTTCAAGCTCGAACTCTTCGTCGTCAGCTTCTCGAAGGACAAGATGACCCTGCGTGTGCCGACCGCCAAGGCCGCCAGTGTCGGCCTGCGCAAGCTCGCCGATGCCGAGAGCGTCGCCAAGGCCCTGCTCACTCTGACCGGCCGCGCCCGCGTCAAGCGCACCATGTGGTCGCGCCGCGCCCAGGAGTACGAAGCCAAGATCAATTCGGGCGATCTCGTCGCCATCGCCGAGGTCGTGCGCGACCTCTATCGTTCCGAGGCGCAGCCGGAGCAGTCCTATTCCGAGCGCCAGCTCTATGAGGCCGCCGTCGACCGCATGACCCGCGAGATCGCGGTCGTCGACGACGTCACCGAGACCGAGGCACTGAAGAAGATCGAAGGCCAGCTCGCCAAATCGCCGCGCCGTCCGGCCAAGGGCGAAGTCGCTGAGACCGCCGAGGGCGAGCTCGAAGGCGACAATGACGACATCCAGGAAGAAGCTGCCTGAGCAGGCGACAGTTTCCGGACATCATGGAAAACCCGGCTGACGACCGCCGGGTTTTTCGTTTCAAGCCGCCCCCGTCTCCGCCGCCAGAAACGCCACCGTTCGCTCCCAGGCCTGTTTCGCCGCCGCCGCGTTGTAGCGCTCGATCGACGTGTCGTTCATGAAGGCGTGGTCGACGTCCGGGTAGACGATCGCCTCGTAGCGGATGTTCGCCGCCTTCAGCGCCTTCTCGTAGTCCGGCAGCATCTGCACCAGCCGGGTGTCGCGCGAGGCCTGCTGGATCAGGAGCCGCGCCTTGATCTGCGGCACTTTCGCGAGATCGGGCGAGCGGCCGTAGAAGACGACGCCGGCCGAGAGCTCGGGCACTGAGACCGCGAGATCGTTGACAGCGCCGCCGCCCCAGCAGAAGCCGACCGCGCCGGTCTTGCTCGTCGCGTCCGGCCGGGCAACGAGCCATTTCAGCGCAGCCCGCCCCTGGGCCAGGACGGCCTCGGCCGGCAATTGCGGAAAGAGCGCGCGGGCGGCATCGGGATCGACCGGCGTGCCGCCGAGCGGATTGAGGAAATCGAGCCCGAGCGCGGTGAAGCCGGCCAGCGCCATACGCCGGGTGATGTCCTCGATATGCGGGTTGAGGCCGCGGTTCTCGTGGATGACGAGGACGCCGCCACGCTTGCCCGCCGCTTTCGGCGCGGCGAGATAGCCCTTCAGCGCGACGTCGTCGACGGTCGTGTCGAGCCGTTCGGTCACAAGCCGGGCATCGTCGGGTGCGACTTGCTGGGCCTGCGCATAATTCGGCTCGAGCAAGGCCAGCGCCGCTTCGGCGGCGGCGGCCGTGCCGGCGATGGCGAGCAGGCGGTTCATGAAGATGCGCCGGTCGAGCGGCTTGTGGGTGTATTCGTCGTAAAGTTCGACGATGCGGCGATCCAGGGCCATGGCCGATCCTTCTCCCCTCATCACGGCGGCAGGAAACCTGTGATCCGCCGCCGCGTTTCCACCGTAAGACACCCAGCATAGCCAAAGGAGGCGGCCATGGGCGGCGGCACGGATGCGGATCGCAGCTTCGTGAAGGCGGCGATGGCGGCGCCCTTCCTTGAACGCGAGGAGGAACGCGACCTCGCGCTGCGCTGGCGCACTGACGGCGACCAGCAGGCGATGCACCGCCTGACGTCCGCCCATATGCGGCTGGTGATCGCGATGGCGACGCGCTTCCGGCATTACGGGCTGCCCGCAGCCGATCTGATCCAGGAGGGCCATGTCGGCCTGCTGGAAGCCGCCGCGCGTTTCGAACCCGAGCGCGACGTCCGCTTCTCGACCTATGCGAGCTGGTGGATCAGGGCCTCGATCCAGGACTACATCCTGCGCAACTGGTCGATCGTGCGCGGCGGCACCTCCTCGACCCAGAAGGCCCTGTTCTTCAACCTGCGGCGCCTGCGGGCACGGCTGACGCGCGGCGGCGAGGACCGTGTCGGCGAAGCCGTCTACGGCATGATCGCGACCCGGATCGGCGTCAGCCGCGACGACGTCGCGGCGATGGATGCTCGGCTGTCGGGCCCGGATCTTTCGCTCAATGCGCCACTCGGCGACGAGGATGGCGCGGCTGAACGCATGGACGTGTTGCCCGACACCGGCTCGCTGCCCGACGAGATCGTCGGTGACGCTATCGACGCCGACCGGCGGCTCGGCTGGCTGCAGGCGGCCCTGTCGGTGCTGTCCGACCGCGAGCTCAGGATCGTGCGTGAGCGGCGCCTGGCCGAGGACGGCTGCACGCTCGATGCGCTCGGCTCGCGCATGGGGATATCCAAGGAGCGCGTCCGCCAGATCGAGGGGCGGGCGCTGGAGAAACTGAAGCGTGCCTTGCTGGCGCAGCAGCCGCAGGCCGCCGCCGTCCTCGGCTGATCAGTCCGAGACGATCTTGTAGCGCTGGCCCGGCGTCAGCGTGCCTGCCCGGTCGAGGCCGTTGAGCAGCAGGAAGAGTTCGAGCGGCCGATCCTGCCCGGGCATGCGTGCCGAAAGCGCCGCTGCGGTGTCGCCCGGTGCCGCCGTGACGATGCGGATTTGCTGGATGCGCGCGGCCTGCGCCTCCGCAGCCGTGAGCGCGCGAAAACTGTCGAGCACCTGGCGCATCGGCCGCTCGGGGTCGGCGGCGCCCCGCGCCGCCAGGATGAAGCGGTAGACCCGGCCGCCGGCCTGGATCGCGGCGAGGCGGAACGACCAGTCCGTACCCTTGCCGACGGCCAGCGCCGCCGGCTGTCCGGCGATGTCGAGCTTCTCGACCGTGCCGGTCTCGACGCCGTCGATCCAGCCGGAGGCGACATAGGCCTCGAGCGTCTGGTCGGGCTTGAGCGTGACGGAATCGAAGCGCAGCGCCTGGCTGCCATTGCCGCTGACGCCGATCACCATGTCGCGGGCGGCTTCCAGTGCGAATCCCTCTGGTGCGGTGAAGGCGATGCGCAGCGCGCTGTTGAGATAGCGCCGGCCGCGCACGACGCCGTCGCGCGGATCGTCGCCATAGGCGATGCCGTCGATCGCGGTGAGCCAGTGGCCGGGGTCGCGCTCGCCGAGGCCGGGCGCGCCGATCTGGCGCGCGGCGGCGGTCACGGCCGCGATCCGCTCCGGCGTCGCCGGGTGGCTAGCGAGGATGTCGAGCCTTTTGTCCTCGGCGCTCTGGCCCTGGCCGGCATTGCGGAAGGCGGTGTTGCGACCGAGCGCGGCGAGGAAGCGGCCGGCGCCATAGGCGTCATAGCCGGCGCGCGAGATGTTGCGGACGCTGATCTGGTCGGCGGTGAACTCCTGCTGGCGCGAGAAGCGCGCGAGCGAGAGCTTCGAGCCCGCCTGCACCGCCGCGCCCGCGGCCGGATCCTTCAGCACCTGCGAGACGACCTGGCTGACCAGTGCCGATTCCGCCTCGCGCTCGGCCCGCTCGACCGCGTGCTGGGCCGTGACATGGGCGATCTCGTGGGCGAGGACCGAGGCGATCTCGGAGGTGTCGCTGGCGAGCGCGAGCAGTCCGCGCGTCACATAGAGCCGGCCATTGGGCAAGGCGAAGGCGTTGACCAGCGGCGAGTTCAGGATGGTGATCTCATAGGCGCCGATCTGGCCTTCGCTCGCCTTCGCGAGGCGCTGTACGATCTCGTCGAGTGCGGCGCGGACCTGAGGTGCGCGGTATTCGCCGCCGAAAGCTGCGAGCAGCCGCTGGTGCTCGCCCTCGGCTGCGCGTTGGATGGGGCTGATGCGCGGGGCGAGCTCGCCGTCCCCCGGCTTCTGCGGCGGCAGCACGATCGCCTGGTCGCCACCGCAGGCGACGAGCCAGAGCGGCAGCGCGAGCGCCGCCAGCCAAGTCGCCATGGCCCTTTTCCGCTGTGTCCAGGACATCCGCATCAAGTCAGTCGATCAGCTCCAGCGCCGCCGCGGCGTTGACTTCGAGCAGCATGCCGTCCTGGCCGGAGAGGACGCCGCGCGCCCGGATGCGTCTACCGCTCAACCCCTCGGCGGTCCAGCCGGCCGCCTGCAGCTCGCGCCAGAGCTGGCGCGACAGCATGACGGCGCCGGCCTCGGCACGGCGCCGCGAGAAGTTCAGATAGGTGCGTTGCGCCCGCTCGCCCACGGAAGCCACCCGTCCCTCGATCGCGACCAGGCGCCCCGCCTGCGCCTTCAACGCGGCGATATCGTGACCGTCGAGGACGCCGGCGGGCTGAGCTGCGGTCGACGCGGCGGCACGCGTCGCCTTCGCGGGCGGCGCGGCTTTCGTCTTGACGCCGCATTCGGGGAAGGCCGCCTCGGGCAGAGCCTGCGCCGCCCCGGCCGCCACGATGTCGGCGGCGAGGCTCGCCTCGCTCTCATTCGGCGACAGGAACAGCCGCGCTGGTAGTCGGCCCCAGCGATCCGCCTCGCCGAGCACGACGAGCCGGAGTTCCTCTCCGCTCCAACGCGCGATCGCGGCAGCGAAACGCTCGGCCTCGCGCGCGTCCTGTCGCGGCGCGAGGCCGACGAGGCGCAGCGCCCGGCCATCGCTAAGCACCGGATCTCCGGCGGCATCGACCCCCGCCAGCGTCGCGACCGGGGCGGCGCGGATCGTCTCGACACAGTCGTCGGCGGCCGCGGCCGAGGCTAGGCCGAGCACCAAAAAACCGATCAGGAGAGGCTTCACCGCCATGGCGATTATGCTACACGGTTTCGCATGCGTCCCGGTAGCTCAGCAGGATAGAGCAACGGTTTCCTAAACCGTAGGTCAGGGGTTCGAATCCCTTCCGGGACGCCAGCTCTTCATCGATCCGCGTCGATCTCGCCGAAATGGCGCCGCGCCTAAGGTCTTTCGTCGCCATGCCCGGCTGCGTCGGCAGTCCGAAATCTGCCGGAAACGCAATATTTGTCGGAAAGTCGTAGTGGAAACGTTTTAGAGCTTGCGAACCGGAGAACGCAAAAGCTAATCATTTATACTCAAATGCTGTGAACCATAGATTTGGCGTGGGGACGCGGCAGCAATAGCATGGATGGACAAGGCGGCAGATGTCGGACACCAAGAGAGAACTCGTCGATCTTTCAGCCATGATCGTGGCCGCCTACGTCGCCAACAACAGCGTACAAGTCGGTGATCTCGGTAGCCTCATCGAGAATACGCATGCTGCGCTGAACCGTCTCGGCGGCGAAGTCGAGATGGCGCCGAGCGAGCCGCCAGTTCCAGCAGTCTCGATCAAGAAATCGATCACGCCGGACGCGCTGATCTGTCTGGAAGATGGCAAGTCCTTCAAAAGCCTGAAGCGTCATCTATCGTCCAAATATGGCATGACGCCCGAACAGTATCGCGCCAAGTGGAAGCTGCCGGCCGATTATCCGATGGTGGCCCCGAACTATGCCGAGCAGCGCTCGGCCCTGGCACGTTCGATGGGGTTGGGTCGGAAACCTGGCGAAAGCCCGAAGTCGAAGAAGAAGACGAGTGCCTGATCGCGGCGACCTCGCACGCTCTGCGCGGTCAGGCCTTCGGTTTCTCCAGCATCAGCCGTCCTTGCTTCTCGACTCCGAGCTTGAGCTTTTCAGCGAAGATCGCGAGCATCCAGGGCAACATCACTTCGACGCGGACGAGCTCGTCTTCAATATCGAGACTGCCGCGGACGGTCTGGCCGAGCGCGGCGACGCCGAAGCGCAGCGTGTCGCCCTGCCACTCCTCTTCGACGAGCTGCATCCTGACGAGGCCGAGCTTGTCGCGGATACGGTCGATGCCGCCGCGAATGCGGCCGAGCGCGGCCTCGCGGCCGAGCTCATGGGATACGGTGATGCTGACGGCCCTGCTCATTCCCGGCAGGTGGGCCTTGTGCCAACGGGTTTCAAGCCGCGCAGTTGGCGTCCGGGCCGATCACAATTCGCGGTCGGTCAAGGCCCTCTGGCCGTGCGGCGTGACGCGCCAGACGTCGCCTTGCGGCTCGACCAGGCCGCGGCGATGCAGGCTAAACAGCATCCTGTCGTCGAAGATGAAATGCCGGGTGTTCTCGTCGAGACTCTCGAGCGCGATCCATTCCGGGTCGGACATCACGCCAGGGTGAGCGATCTGGAGGTGCTGACAATCCATGCGCGTCTCCTTTCTCGATTCGACCTGATGCCCCGATCATTCGCAGCCAATCATGGCGCGGGCATGGCGCGACAGTCGAAATAAACCTTTGCCGGCAAGTCGTTGCGCGCTTCCGCGCGGGCGTGGAAACGTTGTCGTGGCAACCCGGCGGAGCCGGCGATCTTTCTTGATGCCCGGCGGAACTCTCCCATCGCTGTCTCGTTCTCTCGGCAAGTTTCGAAGACAATGGAGAGCGAACGATGGCGACCATGAGCAAGTTTCCGCCCGACGTACCGAAGGATTGGGACGAGGCCGAAGACGAGGTGACGAAGGCGACGTCGACCCTGCGCGCCAAAGCCTCCGACCTGACCGACAAGGCGACGGAGACGGTGAAGGACGGCTATGGGCGCGCCAAGGACGCGGTGGCGCAGGCAAAGGACACGATCTCCGAACTGGATCCGGTCGAGACGGCGCGCGAAGGCGGCGAGGCGCTGATCCGCGCGGTCGAGCGCAACCCTGTGATCGCATTCGGCCTCGGCGCGATCAGCGTCGGCCTGATCGCCTGGGCCTCGATGCGCAAGCCGGAGCCGGCCGCCTGGTGGGAACGCTACCAGCCCGACTATGGCCGTCTGCGCGGTCTGCTGGACAGCGTCAGGAACGATGCCCAGAAGAACGGCGAGAGCGCCTACAAGACGGGCGATGCCTGGCTGCGCAGCTATGGCGACCAGGCTCGTGGCTACGCCGACCAGGCGCGGGGCTATGCCGAGGACGGAAGCCGGATGATCGTCCACCGTGCCAGGAACGAGCCGGTCGCCGCGCTGCTCGGCGTCGGTATCGCCGTCTATGTGCTGGGCTCGCTGCTGAGCGGCTCGAGCGAGCCGGCTCCGGCGCGCAGGCGGACCGCGAAGCGCGCCTGATCCTCGTCGACAGATCCGAAAAAGGCCCGGCGCGTGAGCGCCGGGCCTTTTTCATTCAGGCGATGCCGGTGCGGCGAGGCCGCGCCGGGGATGATCGCTCAATACCAGCCGTAATAGCCGCGACGGCCGTAATACGGGCCGGCCGCAGCCGCGCCGATGGCGCCGCCGATGACGCCGGCGGCGACGCCGGTCGCGACCGCATTGCTCGCCTCGGCATTGGCGCGGCGGTTCTCGACATAGTTCGCCGAGCGGCACTGCTGATAGGCGCGCGTGCCGGGGCGGAAGCCCTGGGACTCGCAGGTGATCTCGGCGTCGACGAGCGATTCCTGGCGGGTCTGGCAACCCGCGACGACGGCGGCGAGCGCGCCAGCGATGAGAATGATGCGCATCTGTTTATCCTTTTCAGCCTCCCAATGGCTACAACGACTTAAAGTGCAGTGCGCGTTGCAGGTCAAGAACATCGCGGCAAGTTAGGTTAAGGCCTGCGGCCGGCATACGAATACGCTCGACCGTTGTGCACTGCGGCAGATCAACCGGCCTTGCGATCGGGTTTCGCCGCCGCCTTGCCGGAGCGCGCGATCGACGCGATCTCGAGCGCCGGCCTGCCGGACTTCTCGGCGATGAGCTGGTCCTGTTCGTGGATCGCCTCGCGTGCCGGCTCGTCGCCGTCGAGGCCGCCGAGCAGCGCATTCGGGACGCGGCGGTTCGAGGTCCGCGATCCGTCGGAATAGACCACGTCGAACATCACGAATTCCGCCTCGAGCGGTTTGGATTTCTTGCGGGCCATGAAGGCTTCCTTTCGGCAAGGGGCTCGGCCGAGCACGGGGGCGGCAGGTCGCTCGCCACGGGGTGCCCGCGGCCGGGGCCGGGATGGTTCCGGCGTCGCCTAGACCATGCCCGGCGCCAAGGCAATGCGACATGCCGGCCGGGCGGGGTGTCGCATGCGCCCTTGCCGGCCCGGCGGCGCGGCGCTTAGCTCGTCGACCTGACGGGAGGTCGTCTGGCGAGAGGGTGTCGGCGTGCGGGTTCTGATTTTCGGCGGTGCCGGCTTCGTCGGCCTGAACATCGCGGCTGCGATGCTGCGGGCGGGGCACGATGTCGTGGTGTTCGACCGCGCCCCGGTCCCCGGCGCGGCCGAGCGGGCTTTTGCCGGCTTGCCGGGACGGCTCGACAGCATCGCAGCCGACGTCACCGATGAGGCCGCGGTCGCGGCGGCGATCATGCCGGGCATCGACATCGTGGTGATGGGCGCGGCGATCACGGCGGGCTCAGTGCGGGATGCGGCCGAGCCAGAGACGATCCTGCGGGTCAACCTGATGGCGCAGGTGCCGATCCTGGCGGCGGCACGGGCGGCCGGCGTGCGCCGCGTGATCAATCTCAGCTCGGCGGCGGCCTATGGCGCGGCCGGCGAGCGCGAGGCCGAGCTGGCCGAGACGACGCCGGGCGATCCGGTCGGGCTCTACGCGATCACGAAATGGGCGGGCGAGCGGGTCGGCGCCCGCCTTGCCGGCCTGTGGGGGCTCGATCTCGTCTCGCTCAGGCTCAGCGGCGTCTTCGGGCCCTGGGAGCGGGCGACCGGGGTGCGCGACACGCTGAGCCCGCATTGCCAGGTGCTGGCCGCCGCCGTCGCCGGGACGCCTGCGCTCCTGCCCCGGCCGGGCCTGCGCGACTGGATCCATGCGCCCGATCTCGCCGAGGCGGTTCGGCTGGTGGCGGAAGCGCCGCGGCTCGCCTACGGGCTCTACAACGTCTCGACCGGGCAGCGTTTCAGCGTGCTCGACTGGGGCGCGGCTCTGGCCCGGGATTTCCCCGGCTTCACCTGCCGCCTGGCTGAACCCGGCGAAGCGGCGACGATCGACCTGCACGGCACGGGCGACCGCGCGCCGCTGACGACGACGCGACTGGCGGAGGATCTCGGCTGGCGCGCGCCGACGGCCTATGCGGCGTCGGCGGCAGTGCTGGCGCAATGGTGGCGCGATCACGGACGGGAGCTCGACGCATGAGGCTCGCAGGGAAGGTCGCGCTGATCACCGGCGCAGGCTCGGGGATCGGGCAGGCGATCGCCGCATCGTTCGCAAGCGAGGGCACGCGGCTCGCGCTGGTCGATCGCGATGCGGACGGTCTGCGCGAGAGCGCCGTTGCGGCAGGCGGCGAGAGCGTCAGCCATGTCGGCGATGTCGGCGAGCCCGGTTTCGCCGACCGGGTCGCCGAGGACGTGCTCGCCCGCCTCGGTCGCATCGACATCCTGGTCACGGCGGCGGGCTTCTCCTGCGGCGGCACGGTGACGACGACCGCGCCCGAGGATTGGGACGCGGTCTTCCGCGCCAATGTCGGCGGCACCTTCCTTTTCGCCAAGGCCGTGATCCCGGCGATGCAGCGCCAGGGCGGCGGCGCGATCGTCACCTTCGCCTCGCAGCTCGCTCTCGCCGGCGGACGCGGCAACAGCGCCTATATCGCCGCCAAGGGCGCGATCCTGAGCCTGACCCGGACGATGGCGCTCGACTACGCTGCCGACGGCATACGCGTGAACGCGATCGCGCCCGGCGCGATCGACACCCCCATGCTCCGGCGCAGCTTCGCCCGCCATGCCGATCCCGAGCCGGTGCGCGAGGCCTCGCGCAACCGCCATGCGCTGAAGCGTTTCGGGACGGCGCAGGAGGTCGCGCAGGCCGCGCTTTACCTCGCCAGCGACGCCTCTTCCTTCAGCACCGGCACCACGATGGTGGTCGATGGCGGCTGGCTCGCGGGGTGAGCGGTCTCTTGCGGCGTACGCATTTCCCGGCATGATCGCTGCATGGGCGCGCGGCCATGAAGCATGACGGTCTCCCGGTTCTGGAAAGCCGCATCGCGAGCGATCTCGCCCGCATCGCCCATCCGCGCGCACCATGGCTGGAGCCGGTCGTCGGCCCTGACGGCAAGCCCGCCTTCGACGTGATCGTGGTCGGCGGCGGCCAGTCCGGCCTCGCCACCGCCTTCGGTCTGAAGCGCTCGCGGGTCGACAACATCCTGGTGCTCGACAAGGCGGCGGCCGGGCGCGAGGGACCGTGGCGGACTTATGCGCGCATGCACACGCTGCGCAGCCCGAAGGACTTCACCGGCCCCGATCTCGACGTGCCCAGCCTGACTTACCAGTCCTGGCACGAGGCGAAATTCGGCAGCGAGAGCTGGGACGAACTGGCGCTGATCCCCAGGGGGCATTGGGCCGATTATCTCGACTGGTTCCGCCATGTCGTCGGCATTCCCATGCGCAACGAGGCCGAGGTGATCGACATCGCGCCGGTCGCCGGGCTGCTCGCCGTGACGCTGCGCGGGGGCGAAGTGCTGTTTGCCCGCAAGCTCGTGCTCGCGACCGGGCAGGAAAGCCTCGGCGATTGGACGCTGCCGCCGATGCTCGCGGCCTTGCCGGAGAGGCGTCGGGCGCATTGCGCGCAGGAGATTGATTTTTCGGCGCTCGCCGGCAAGCGCGTCGCAATCGTCGGCGCCGGCGCCTCGGCCTTCGACAATGCCGCGACCGCGCTGGAAGCCGGGGCCAGCGCCGTGCATCTGCTCTGCCGGCGGGCCGAGATCCAGGTGGTGCAGCCTTATCGCTGGCTGACCTTCCGCGGCTTCCTGCGCCATCTCGGCGATCTCGACGATGCCTGGCGCTGGCGCTTCATGAGCGCGATCCTGAAGCTCCGCGAGGGCTTTCCGCAGGCGACATACGACCGCTGCGCCGACCATGCCGCCTTCAATCTTCATCTCGGCGCGCCCGTGCTCGGTGCGGTCGATGGACCTGACGGCGTCGCGCTGGCGACGCCGCAGGGGCCCCTGACCGTCGATTTCGTCATCGCCGCGACCGGCATCGACATCGATCCGGCGGTCAGGCCGGAGCTTTCGCGCTGTGCCGGCAACATCGCGAGCTGGGCCGACCGTTATGAGCCGCCGCAGGCCGAGCGCGACGAGCGGCTCGGCCGCTTCCCCTATCTCGCCGACGACTACGCGCTGACCGAGAAGGTCGCGGGCGAGACGCCGTGGCTCGCCGACATCCATCTCTTCTCGATCGCCGCGACGATGAGCTTCGGCGCGTCGGGCTCCTCGATCAACGCGATGACGACTGCGGTCCCGCGCCTCGTCGCCGGCATCACGCGCGGCTTGTTCCGCGCCGATGTCGCGTCGCACTGGGCCGCCTTCCAGGCCTATAATGTGCCGCAGGCGGTGCTGCGGAACAGGTGAATTGTATGCAGAGTGTATGGCACCGGGCTTGCATCATGTTCCGCCCGGAACCAATCTGGCAAAAAGCAAGACGACAGGGGAACGACAGAATGAAGCTCGCCCGGACGACCTCTCTCGCCATGGCCTTGATGTCCGCGACCGCGCTGCCGGCGCTGGCTCAGACCCGGGCCGAGACGCTGCGCCATGTCACCGGTGCTGCGATCAACACGCTAGACCCCAACATCCCCGGCTCGACGCGCGAGGCCTTCGGCCTGTCGCTGCTGACCTATGACCGGCTGCTCTCCTTCGGCAAGAAGCAGCTCGACGGCAAATGGGTCTTCGATCTCGACAATTTCCGCGGCGAGCTGGCCGAGAGCTGGACGGTCAGCCCGGACGGCCTCAAGATCACCTTCAACCTGCGCAAGGACGCGAAATTCCACGACGGTACGCCGGTGACGTCCGAGGACGTGAAATGGTCGCTCGACCGCGAGGTCTCGGCCAATGTGCTCGGCAAGGCGCAGCTCCTGACGGGATCGCTGACCTCGACCGACCAGTTCAAGATCGTCGACGCCCACACCTTCGAGGTGACGCTGCCCAAGCCCGACAAGCTGGCGCTGGCGAACCTCGCCGTGGTCTATCCGATCATCATCAACTCCAAGCTCGCCAAGTCGAAGGCGACCGCCGAGGATCCCTGGGCGCTGAACTGGCTGAAGGAGAACACCGCGGGCTCCGGCGCCTACATCATCGAGAGCTTCAAGCCCGGCGAGACCACGATCCTGCGGCGGAACCCGGACTGGAACCGCGGCTCGGCCGAGAAGCCCGCCGCCTTCAAGCGCATCATCACCCAGACGATTCCCGAGGCCGCGACGCGGGCCAACCTGGTCGAGAAGGGCGACGCCGACATCGTCATCGACCTGCAGGCGACCGACGCCGCCGACCTGGAGAAGAAGGGCAAGCTCAAGGTCGTCTCGACGCCGCAATACAACGCCATCACCTTCGTCTCGTTCAACAATGCGATGGCGCCTTTCGACAAGCCGGAGGTGCGCAAGGCGATCGCCGCCGCGCTGCCCTATGACGACATGTTCAAGGCGGCGCTGTTCGGCCGCGGCAAGCCGCTCTACGGCGCCACCTGGGCCGACGGCAAGGCGCCGACCGGCGAGGTCTTCCCGATCCCGCAGCCGGTCAAGACCGATCTCACTGAGGCCAAGAAGCTGCTCGCGGCCGCCGGCCTGCCCGACGGCTTCTCGACCACCTTCTCGTTCAATGTCGGCCAGGCCGGCACGGCCGAGCCGATGGCGGCGCTGCTGAAGGAATCGCTCGCCAAGGTCGGCATCAAGGTCGAAATCCAGAAGCTGCCGGACGCGCAGATGTCGACGCTGATCAACGAGAAGAAGGTGCCGTTCTTCACCGAGGGCATCGTCGCCTGGCTGCCGTCGATGGACTACTTCTACCGCAATTTCTACATCGGCCCGATCCGCTGGAACTATGCCTCGCTGGACGACGCCAAGGTGACGGAGTGGGCGCAGGCCGCCCGCTTCGAGCCCGATGCGGCGAAATACGCCGCCTACGGCAAGGACCTCAACACCCGGCATTTCGAGCTGATGCCGCAGATCCCGCTCTGGCAGCCCGCGCAGGACGCGGTGATGGCACCCTCGATCGAGGGCTATGTCTACCAGTTCCACCGCCAGATCGACTTCCGCGACCTCAGCCGGAAGTGATGGTGTCGGCCCGCCCAACCTCTGCCGTCATCCCGGACAAGCCGCGAGGCGGCGCCGATCCGGAATCCGCCGTAAAGCTCCGCGTTCTACGATGGATTTCGGGTCTTCGCTTCGCTAAGCCCGGAATGACGGTCGAGATTGATCGACGGGTCGGCTGACATGTCCCAGCTCTCCACCACCGCGAAGCGCGCCGGCTGGCGCTTCGCTTCGTCGCTGCCGGCGCTGTTCGGCGTGCTCGTCTTCACCTTCCTGCTGATGCGGGTGCTGCCGGGCGATCCGGCTGTGTTCTTCGCCTCGGGCCCGACTGCAGGCAAGGAGGAGATCGAGCTGATCCGCAAGCAGATGGGGCTCGACAAGCCGGTGCCCGAACAGCTCGTGCGCTATCTCGGCGATGTCGGCAGCGGCAATCTCGGCCGCTCGCTGACGACCGGCCAGCCGGTGCTGGCCGATCTCCGGTCGCGGCTGCCGGCCTCGCTGGAGCTGACCTTTTCGGCCCTGCTGATCGCGCTGGTGACGGCGGTACCGCTCGGCGTCGCGGCGGCGCTCAGACAGGGCTCGGCGATCGACCATCTCGTACGCTTCGTCTGCGCGCTCGGCGTCTGCGTACCGACCTTCGTCTCCGGGCTCTTGCTGATCTACGCCTTCTATTATTTGCTCGGCCTCGCGCCCGATCCGACCGGCCGCGTCGACATCTTCACCTCGCTGCCGCCGCGCGCGACCGGTTTCCTGCTGATCGATTTCGCGCTCGCCGGCGATTGGGAGGGCTGGCGCGCCGCAGCCGCCCAGCTCGTGCTGCCGGCCTTCACCATGGCGCTGTTCGTGGTCGCGCCGCTTGCCCGAATCACGCGGGCGGCGATGCTGGCCTCGCTCGGCAGCGATTTCGTCCGCACCGCCCGCTCGCTCGGCCTGCCCTGGCGCAAGGTGATCGTGACATATGCGCTCCGGAACGCGATCCTGCCCGTGCTGACCATCGCCGGCATCGTGTTCTCGACCATGCTCGGGGCCAATGTGCTGGTGGAGAAGGTATTCTCTTGGCCGGGCGTGGCGTCCTATGCGCTCGACGCGCTGCTGGCGTCCGACTATGCGCCGGTGCAGGGTTTCGTGCTGCTGATGGCCTCGATCTTCGTGATCGTGAACCTGACGGTGGACGTGCTGTATGGGATCGCCGATCCAAGGGTGTCGGTGGAATGACCTCCGCCACGCTGCGCCACACCGTCTGGATTCTGCGCGGCAACCCGATCACCGCGGTCGCCGCCGGCGGAGCGCTGATCCTGTGCCTCCTCGCGATCATCGGTCCCTCGATCGTGCCCTACGATCCGATCGCGTCGGATGTGCCGAACGCCTTGCAGGCGCCGAGCCGGGCGCATTGGGCCGGCACCGATCAGCTCGGCCGCGACGTCTTCAGCCGGCTCGTCGTGGCGGCCCGGCTCGACCTCGCAATCGCGGCTTCGGCCGTGACGCTCTCCTTCGTCGTCGGCGCGGTGATCGGCGCGCTCTGCGGCTATAATGGCGGGCGGCTCGACCGCTATGTCGGGCGCTTCGTCGACGTGCTGATGGCGTTTCCACTCTTCGTGCTGGCGATGGCGATGGTCGCGGCGCTCGGCAACCGGGTCGAGAACATCGTCATCGCGACCGCGATCATCAACCTGCCGTTCTATATCCGCTTCGCCCGGGCCGAGGTGAACGTCCGGCGCAATCTCGGCTGGGTCGAGGCGGCGCGCGCCTGTGGTGATTCGCATCTTTCGGTGGTGCTGCGCTTCCTCTTGCCGAACGTGCTGCCGGCGATGGCGGTACAGGTCTCGCTCAATCTCGGCTGGGCGATCCTGAACGCGGCGGGGCTCTCCTTCATCGGGCTCGGCGTCTCCGCGCCGACGCCGGAATGGGGTATCATGGTGGCGGAGGGCGCGCGCTTCATCTCGACCGGGAAATGGTGGCTGGTGGCGTTTCCGGGGCTGGCGCTGATGCTGTCGGTGCTGTGCTTCAACCTGCTCGGCGATGGGCTGCGCGACATCCTCGATCCGCGCATGCGGACATGAAACCGATGCAACCCGCGCCCCTGCTGGCGATCGAGGACCTGCATGTCGCCTTCTCGACCCGGCGCGGCGTGGTCGAGGCCGTACGCGGCGTCAGCCTCTCGGTCGGCGTCGGCGAAACGTTGTCGATCGTCGGCGAGAGCGGTTCGGGCAAATCTGTCACCGCCTTCGCGGTGACGCGGCTGCTCGACGCCGCCGGACGGATTACCAAAGGCACCATCCGCTTTGCCGGCGCGGACATCGCCAGGGCGTCGTCGAAGCAGTTGCGCCAACTGCACGGCGCCGCGATCTCGATGATCTTCCAGAACCCGCGCGGGGCGCTGAACCCGATCCGCACTGTCGGGCTGCAGATCGCGGATGCGATCATGGCTCATGAGCGCATCTCGGCGGCGGAAGGACGCGCGCGGGCGCTCGACCTGCTCAAGGCGGTGCTGATCCGCGAGCCGGAAAAACGGCTCGACGCCTATCCGCATGAGCTCTCGGGCGGGATGTGCCAGCGCATCATGATCGCGATGGCGATCGCCTGCGAGCCGAAACTGCTGATCGCCGACGAGCCGACGACCGGGCTCGACGTCACCACGCAGAAGACGGTGATGGACCTGCTCGCGAAGATCACCGCCGAGCGCGGCATGGCGATGATCCTGATCACCCATGATCTCGGGCTCGCGGCGCGTTATTGCCGGCGCGCCGTGGTGATGGAGCAGGGCAAGGTGGTGGAGGCCGCAGCCCCGCGACAGCTCTTCAGTGCGCCGGAGCATCCCTATACCAAGCGCCTCGTCGCAGCCTCGCCGACCGCGACCTCGACGATCGCGGATCTGGCCTATCCCTCCAGCCCTCGTCCTGACGAGCGCCGCCCTGCGGGCGCTCGGCAAGATCAGGGCTCAGGGAGAAAAAAGCCGCTACCCGGTACGCCGCTGCTGCTCGAAGTCCAGAATCTCGTCAAGCGCTATGACGGCCTCACCGCCGTCGACGACGTCTCATTTTGCATCGAGGCCGGCGAAAGCCTAGGCCTCGTCGGCGAATCGGGCTCCGGCAAAAGCACGATCTCGCGGCTGGTCTGCCGGCTGATCGATCCGAGCGAAGGCGAGATCCTGTTCGACGGAGGCGCTATAGGGCAGGTTCCGGCGCGCGATTTCCATCGCAGCGAATTCCGCCGGCATATCCAGATCGTCTTCCAGGATCCGACCGAGAGCCTGAATCCGCGCTTCAACGCCTTCGACTGCATCGCCCATCCCTTGCGTCGGCTGCTCGGGATGAAGGACGGCGCGGCGCTGAGCGCCCGCGTCAATGAATGCGCCGAGCGGGCCGGCCTGCCGGGCGACCTGCTGGAGCGCTTCCCGCATCAGCTATCCGGCGGACAAAAGGCGCGAATCGGGATCGCGCGCGCCATCGCCTGCCGGCCGCGGCTGCTGATCCTCGACGAGCCGACGGCTGCGCTCGACGTCTCCGTGCAGGCGGTGATCCTGCAACTGCTCGACCGCCTGCGGCGCGAGGACGGCCTCGCTTTGCTTTTCGTCAGCCACGACCTCAACGTCGTCAGGATGATGTGCGACCGCACGATCGTGCTGCAGAACGGCAGGATCGTCGAAGAGGGCGAGAGCCTGGCGCTGTTCCGCGCGCCCCGGACGGCCTATTCTCGCGAGCTGCTCGACGCCGTCCTGCATCTCGACGGCGCGCCGGCTTGAGCCGTCGGTCTTGAATTCGTGGCATTGGCGGGATCATCTGTCGGATCGATCCGGCCCGCCGAGGACTTCGCGATGCTTCGATTTGCCCCCCTACTCGCTTTGCTGCTGCTGCCGGCCTGCGCCGCCAGCAAGGCGAGCGCCAACAAGGTCGCCATCACCGACAACAAGGCCGTCGTCGAGAAATGCACCAAGGTCGCCGATCTCGACGGAGCGCCGACCGCCGGGTCGATCATGCTGCGCGATCCCAAGCGCGATGCCGCGATCGCCAAGCTGAAGGCGGCCGCCGCCGAGCAAGGCGCGACCCATGTCCACACCACGCTCGCCGACATCAAGTGGAAGGGGCCGGATACCTCCGGCGTCGCCTATAGATGCGCGACCGGCTGAACGGTCAGATGCCCTTCCAGTCCGGGGTGCGCTTGCCGAGAAAGGCTTCCATGCCCTCGCGGAAATCGGCGCTCATATAGCACATCACCACGAGGTCATCGCCCTCGATCGCGGGTCGCGCCTTGGCGAGGCGCGACAGCGCTTCCTTGGTGGCGCGTAGCGTCAAGGGCGCATGGCCGGCGATGGTCGTTGCGAGTTCCTTCACCCGCTCCATCAGCGCGGCGTGGTCGGGCACGAGCTCGTTGTAGAGCCCGGTCTGCTTTCCCTCCTGCGAATCGAGCAGGCGGGCGGTGAAGACGATGTCCTTGACGCGGGCCGCGCCGAGCAGGGCGGCGAGGCGGGCATAGTTGCTCATCGACAAGCAGTTGCCGAGGGTGCGGGCGACGGGGAAACCAAAGCGGGCGTCCTGCGTCGCGACCCGCATGTCGCAGGCGCAGGCGATCGCCGCGCCGCCGCCCGTGACCGCGCCCGAGATCGCCGCGATGGTCGGCACCGGACAGGTCTCGACCGCGGTGATGATCCGGTCGATCCGCTTCTCGTAGTCGAGTGCGTCCTGCGGCTTGGTGAAGCTGCGGAACTGGGCGATGTCGGTGCCCGCGGCGAAGGCCTTCTCGCCGGCGCCGGTCAAGACCAGCACCTTCGGATCGCCATGGGCCTTCAAATCCGAGCAGATCGCCGCGATGCGCTCATACATCGCGAAGGTCAGGGCGTTGCGCGCCTGCGGCCGGTTCAGCGTGATCATGCCGATGCCGGCCTCGATGGAGTAGAGAATCTCGTCGTTCACTGCGGCGCTCCCGGAATTCGTATGCCATCCTGCCCGAGCGACGGGGCGCTGTCGCCCCGCCCCGGACGCGCGGGTGGCCGCCTTCCGGCGCAACCGACTCCCGGGCTCAGTCGGTGAACACCACCGTCTTCTTGCCGTTGAGCACGACCCGGTCCTCGAGATGGTGCAGCACGGCGCGCGCCAGCACGCGGCGCTCGATGTCGCGGCCCTTGCGGACGAGGTCGTCTGGCGTGTCGCGATGCGAGATGCGCTCGACGTCCTGCTCGATGATCGGGCCCTCGTCGAGATCGGGCGTGACGTAGTGGGCGGTCGCACCGATCAGCTTCACGCCGCGCTCATGCGCCTGGTGATAGGGCTTCGCGCCCTTGAAGCCGGGCAGGAACGAGTGGTGGATGTTGATGCAGCGCCCCAGAAGCTTCGCCGAGAACCCGTCCGACAGAATCTGCATATAGCGCGCGAGCACCACGAGATCGGTCTTGGTCTCCTGCACCAGCCGCCAGATCTCGGCCTCCTGCTCCATCTTGCTCTGCCGCGTCACCGGCAAATGGTGGAAGGGCAGGTCGCCGAGGTCGGTCGAGGCGATGTGTTCGCGCGCGTGATTGGAGACGATCGCCGAGATCTCCATCGGCAGCTCGCCGATGCGCCAGCGATAGAGCAGGTCGGCGAGGCAGTGGTCGAACTTCGAGACCAGCAGCATGACGCGGCGCTTCTGCGAGCGCTCGCGCAGGGTGAAGGCCATGCCGAAGCGCCCGGCGAGATCATCGACCGACGCGGCGATGGTCTCCTGAGACCGGCTGTCTTCGAGCCGGTTGAAGACGACCCGCATAAAGAAGGTGCCGGTCTCGGTATCGTCGAATTGCTGGGCGTCGAGGATGTTGCAGCCGGCCTCGAACAGCAGCGTCGAGACGGCGGCGACGATGCCGGGCCGGTTGGGGCAGGACAGGGTGAGGGTTGCGGTGCGGTCGAGCATGGCGGCTGCCGCCTTGCGGGCGGCCCTTCAGGATGAGGTCCGTGGGATGAGGGTGGGAGATCGGCGGCGCGCGACGCGCTGCGCTCAACCTCGGCCGGTCGAGATGATCCGGCAGCCGAACTCCGCCGCCGAGGCGGAGAGCCAGGACCAGAAGCTGCCGGCCATGCTGCGTGCGACCATGATCTCGAAAACCGCGCCGTCTGGACCATCGTCGGTCCGCCAGAGATGCACACCCATATGCGCGATGCTTGTCAAGGTGGTCGCGCCGACCGGGAAGGCGGCCGGGTGCAGGTCGATCATGCAGCCTTTCGCCAGCCCCTCGCGGATTTTTGGGCCGGACAGGCGCAGGGCGGCGCGGCCGTCGCTCTGGTCGGAGATGGCGGCAAAGCCCGCGAGTGCGGCGAGCGCCTCGGGGAAACCGGCGCGATCCCCGGCGACCAGCAGCCATTGGCCGGGGCCGGCCCAGACCAGCATGTGAGCGCCGGCCTGCGCGATCACCGGCGTCGCCGGCAGGTCGAGCCCCAATTGCTGTTTGACCGCTGTTGCAAGAGCCGCCTCGCCGCCTTCCGCCGCGATCAGCGTGGCGATGCCGAGGTTGTCGCGGGCGAGCACGCTCACACCGGACGTGCCGGCGGCGCCGATCCGGCCCTCCGTGACGATGCCAGCCCAGGCGCCACGCGGGCCCCAGCTTGATGCGATTGCAGGCTCAGCCATGGAGGCGCGCTCCGTCCGGATCGAGGAAAACCGGGGAGCAGATTTCGACCTCGATGTCGCCGTTGCGCAGCGGGTCGACGGCGCGAATGCGCTCACCGATCCGGGCGGGACCGTTCTTGAGCAGGCCGAGCCCCATCCAGTGCTTCAGGTTCGGCGAATAGGCGACCGAGGTCATGAAGCCCTCGTCGTGCTCCATCGTCATGGGCTTGCCCAGCCGGACGAAATGCGCGCCGGCGCGCAGGCGTTCGCTCCGGTTCACCGGCCGGAAGCCGACGAAGGCCGGCCGGTCGGCCTCGACCAGCGCCTCTCGCCTCGCCATCAGGCGGCCGACGAAGTCCTTCTTCGACGACATCATTTTGCTTAAGCTCAGATCGCGGGCCGTGGTCTGGCCGTTGAGCTCGTTGCCGGCGACATGGCCCTTCTCGATCCGCATCACGCCGAGCGCCTCGGTGCCGTAGGGCGTGATGCCGTGCGCCTCACCTGCCGCCATTAATGCGCGCATCATCGCATCGCCATGATCGGCCGGGACGGCGAGCTCAAAGGCGAGCTCGCCCGAAAACGAAATCCGGAAGAGCCGGGCCGGGATGCCGCCGCCGACCGTGACCGCCCGCGCCGCGAGATAGGGGAAGGCCTTGTTGGAGATGTCGTGCTGGGCGTCGACCACGCCTTGCAGAACTTCGCGCGTCTTGGGTCCGGCGATCGCGGCTTGCGCCCATTGCTCGGAGACCGAGACCATGCGGACGTCGAGAGCGGGCCAGAGCACCTGATGGCAGAATTGGAGATGCTGCATCACCTTGGCGGCGTTGGCCGTGGTGGTGGTCATCAGGAAATGCGTCTCGCCCAGCCGCGAGGTGGTGCCGTCGTCCATGACGAAGCCGTCCTCGCGCAGCATCAGGCCGTAGCGCGCCTTGCCGATCGGCAGCGCCTTCCAGCCGTTGATGTAGACGCGCTCCAAAAATTCGGCGGCGTCCGCGCCCTGGATGTCGATCTTGCCGAGCGTCGAGACGTCGCAGAGGCCGACGCCGGAGCGCACTCCGAGCACCTCCCGGTTGACGGTGGTGAGCCAGTCGTTCTCGCCGGACTTGGGATAATACTGCGCCCGCATCCAGGCGCCGTTCTCGATGAAGACCGCGCCCATCTCCTTCGACCAGTGGTGCGTCGGCGCCAGCCGGATCGGCCGGAAGTCGGGGCCGCGATGATGGCCGCCGAGCGCCCCGATTGCGACCGGCGTGTAGGGTGGCCGGAAGATCGTCGTGCCGGTCTCGGGGATGGTCTTGCCCGTCTGCTCGGCCATGATGGCGAGACCGGCGAGGTTCGAGGTCTTGCCCTGGTCGGTCGCCATGCCGAGCGTGGTGTAGCGCTTGAGAAGCTCGACCGGCCGGAAACCCTCACGCGCGGCGAGCTCGATATCGGCGTCGGTGACGTCGTTCTGGAAATCGACGAAGGCTTTTCCGTTGCCGCCCTTCACGCGCCAGACGGGAGCGAGCTCTACGCCCTCTGTGTCTGTCTTGGGGGGCTGCGAGACGGGCTTCGGCGCAAAGCTGCAAGCTGATGCCGCCTCGCGGCCGAGCCGGGCACCGTCCTCCAGCGCCTGTGCCAGCGAGAAGCGTCCGGCCGCGCTGCCGGCGACGCTCAGGCCCGCCGGCAGGGTGCCCGGCACGAAGGCATGGATCGCCTCGTCCCAGACCGGCCGCGTGTTCTGGTGCGAGGTCAGATGCAGGGTCGGATTCCAGCCATTGGAGACCGCGAGCAGGTCGCAGGACAAAATCTCTTCGCGGCCCGAAGCCTCGCGGATGGTGACCGCCTTCAACGCGCGGCCGCCCGAGGCGCTGGCGACAGTGCCGGTGACGATGCGCGCGCCGAGCTTTTGCGCGAGCGCATTCAGCGCGACGTCGCGCTCGGAGCGGGGATCGACGATCGCCGCGATCTTCGCGCCGGCAGCGGCGAGGTCTTGCGCGGTCGCCCAGCCGTCGTCACCGGTGGTGAAGACCACGGCGTCGCGGCCCGGCAGCACGCCGTAGCGGTTGAGATAGGCGCGCACCGAACCGGCCAGCATGACGCCGGGCGTGTCGTTGCCGGCAAAGACGATCGGCCGCTCGATGCTGCCGGCCGCCAGGATCGCCTGCTTCGCCGTGATCCGCCAGGAGCGTTGGCGCGGCTGATGCGTGGGCGGGACAGGCAAATGGTCCGACACACGCTCGACCGCGCCATAGACGCCGTGGTCGTAGACGCCGAAGACCGTAGTGCGCGGCATGATCCGGACATCCGGCAGACTCGCGAGCTCCGCCAGCGTATCGGCGATCCATTCCGACGAGGCACGCGCGTCGATCTCGCGCTTCTCGTTCAGCAGCTTGCCGCCGAGCCTGAAATCCTCGTCGCAGAGGATGACGCGCGCACCCGCGCGGCCGGCCGTGAGCGCAGCAGAGAGACCCGCCGGGCCACCGCCGATCACCAGCAGGTCGCCGAAGGCGAAGGCCTTCTCGTAATGGTCGGGATCCTCATGGCCGGCGGCGCGGCCGAGGCCGGCGGCGCGGCGGATCAGCGGCTCGTAGAGCGCCTCCCAGAACTTCGCCGGCCACATGAAGGTCTTGTAGTAGAAGCCCGCCACCAGCGCCGGCGCGACGAGCTGGTTGACGCAGAGCAGGTCGAAGGAGAGTGAGGGCCAGCGGTTCTGGCTGGCGGCTTCGAGCCCGTGATAGAGTTCCGTCACGGTCGCCCGCGTATTGGGCTCGCGCCGCGCCCCGGCGCGCAATTCGACCAGCGCATTGGGCTCCTCAGGCCCGGCCGAGAGGATGCCGCGCGGGCGGTGGTATTTGAACGAGCGCCCGACCAGCTTCACGCCATTGGCGATGAGCGCCGAGGCCAGCGTGTCGCCGGCGAATCCCTCATAGCGTTTGCCGTCGAAGCGGAAGGACCGGCTCTGGCTGCGGTCGATCAGGCCGCCGCCAGCGAGGCGGAAGGGTTGCGCGCTCATGCGGCGGCTCCCGCTCTGGCCTGCTTCATCGTCTCGACGGCTTCGATCTGATGGTTGCGGGTGTCGCGCGTCACGACGAGCCAGGCATGGCAGCCGGCGCCGTGATACCAGAGTTCGCGCAGGCGCCCGGCCGGATTGTCGCGCTGGTAGACGTAAGTGAACATCGCGGCTTCCGTCGCCTCGAGGCCATCGGGACGCTGCGGGGCGGCATCGCCGAGATAGCTGAATTCCTGGACGTCGCGAGCGCCGCAATGGGGGCAGGTGATGCGCATGGGGATGTCCTGAGATCCGTCAGTGCAGGTTCGGCTGGGCGCCGGCGCCCTTTTCGTCGACCAGCCGCCCTGTTGCGAAGCGGTCGAGCCTGAACGCGGTCGCGACCGGGTGCGGTTCGTCCCGTGCTATCAGATGGGCGAAGCAGTCGCCCGAGGCCGGCGTCGCCTTGAAGCCGCCATAGCACCAGCCGGCATTGAGATAGAGGCCCTCGACCGGCGTGCGGTCGATGATCGGCGAGCCGTCCATCGACATGTCCATGACGCCGCCCCAGTGCCTGAGCATCCGGACGCGCCCCAGCCCCGGCCACAGCGCCATCGCCGATTCCATCACGTCCTCGATTACGGGCAGGTTGCCGCGCTGGGCGTAGGAGCTGTAGCCGTCGATGTCGCCGCCGAAGACGAGCCCGCCCTTGTCGGACTGGCTGATGTAGAAGTGTCCGGCACCATAGGTGACGACGCAGTCGATCAGCGGTTTGACGCCTTCGGAGACGAAGGCCTGCAGGACATGGCTCTCGATCGGCAGGCGCATCCCCGCCATGGCGGCGAGGCGCGAGGAGTTGCCGGCAACCGCGAGCCCGATTTTCTTCGCCCTGATCGGCCCGCGCGTCGTCTCGACGCCGGTGACGCGGCCGTTTGCGATCGTTAGGCCGGTGACCTCGCAGTTCTGGACGATGTCGACGCCGCGCTGGTCGGCGGCGCGCGCATAGCCCCAGGCGACAGCGTCATGGCGCACCGAGCCGCCGCGTTTCTGGAGCAGCCCGCCCTGGATCGGGAAGCGGCCGGTCTCGTAGTTCAGATAGGGCAGCATCGCCCGGACCTGCTCGCGGTCGAGCAGCTCGGCATCGACGCCGGCGAGCCGCATTGCATTGCCGCGCCTGGCATAGGCGTCGCGCTGGGCATCGGAATGATAGAGGTTCACCACGCCGCGCTGGCTGACCATGGCGTTGTAGTTGATGTCCTGCTCCAGCCCTTCCCAGAGCTTCAGCGAATGCTCGTAGAACGGCGTATTGCCAGGCAGCAGGTAGTTCGAGCGGATGATCGTGGTGTTGCGGCCGACATTGCCGGAGCCGATCCAGCCCTTCTCGATCACCGCGACATTGGTGACGCCGTAGCGGCTGGCGAGGTAATGCGCGGTCGCGAGCCCATGGCCGCCGCCGCCGATGATCAGCACGTCGTATTCGGGCTTGGGCGCGGCGTCGCGCCAGGCCGGGGACCAGCCCTTGTGGCCCCTCAGCGTCTGGGCGAGCAGGGAGAAGACGGAGTAGCGCATCGGCGATCCGGATCGAAACTGAACCCTTGACCTGAGGCGCCGGGCTTGTGCGGGCGAGATTGCCGGACATAGGCTCTCCGACATGACTGCCAGCGACGCCAGATTGACCGACAGCGACGATACCAGGCCGACCCATGTCGGCTTCCTGCTGATCCCGGATTTTGCGCTCCTGGCCTATGCCTCGGCGATCGAGCCGCTGCGCGCCGCCAACCGGCTCTCGGGGCGCGAACTCTATCGATGGAGCCATGTCTCGATCGACGGCCGGCCCGCCCCGGCCTCGAACGGCGTCGAGATCCGGGCCGATCTCGGCGTCGGCGAGGAGGGGCGCTTCGACCATCTCTTCGTCTGCGCCGGCGGCAATCCCGCCGCTTTCCAGCATCCGGCGACCTTCGCCTGGCTCCGGCAACTGGCGCGGCGCGGCGTCAGGCTCGGCGGCATCTCGGGCGGCCCCTACATCCTCGCGCGCGCCAACCTGCTGTCGGGCCACCGCTTCACCATCCATTGGGAACACGCGCCGGCCTTCCTGGAAGAATATCCCGACCTCGATCTGCGCCGCTCGCTCTACGAGATCGACCGCCACCGGCTGACCTGCAGCGGCGGCACCGCGCCGCTCGACATGATGCATGCGGTGATCGCCCGCGAGCATGGCAGCGAACTGGCGCTCGCGGTCAGCGAATGGTTCCTGCAGACCCATGTGCGCGAGGGTACGGGTCCGCAGCGCATGCCGTTGCGCGAGCGGCTCGGCATCGCGCATGCGCCGCTCCTGCGCGTGATCGGCCGGATGGAGCAGCATCTGGAGAACCCGGTCGGGCGCGAGGAACTGGCGCGAACGGCCGGCGTCTCGCTCCGGCAACTGGAACGGCTGTTCCGGCTGCATCTCGGCCGTTCCCTCGGCGAGCATTACCTGAGCCTGCGGCTCGACCGGGCGCGCGACTTGCTGCGCCAGACCTCGCTGTCGGTGCTGGAGACCGGTCTCGCCTGCGGCTTTTCCAGCGCCAGCCACTTCTCGCGGGCCTACCGCACCCGCTTCTGCCATTCGCCGCGAAACGCACGCGGGAGAAAAACGGCGCAAGGCCAATAGTAATGTTATAGTATAACATCAGATAGACAGCGAAGATTTGGATGGTTATCGTCCTGTCACATAGGCTTCATAACGGTCCCGGCAGACATCCGGCGAGATCGATGGGAGACGGGAATGCGCGCGCAAAACTGGCTGATGACGGTCATGGCGGTGACGGTCACGGCGGCGGGCCTCGCCGCGGCTCCCGCAGCCGCCCAGACGATCTATCCGATCAACCGGGCCGAGATCCTCGAGGGCTCGCGCTTCGACTTCAAGGTCGAATTCCCCAACGCGCCGGCTTCCGCCGACATCGCTGTCACCATCAACGGCAAGCCACCGGCCGAGATCTTCGGCAAGCCGACGAACTTCATCCAGAACGAGGAAGGCCAGCGCCATTCGGCGCTCTGGCTGCGCGGCGCGACGCTGCCGGCCGGCACCTACACTGTCGAGGCGACGCAAGGTGCCGCCAAGGCCGCGGTGAAATGGGAGGTCTTCGCCACCGCCCAGCCGCGCCGCGCGAAGAACGTCATCCTTTTCATCGGCGACGGCATGTCGATCGCGCACCGCACCGCCGCGCGCATCATGTCGAAGGGCTGGGAGGAAGGTCGCTACAATGGCGAGCTCGCCATCGATGACATGCCGAACATGGCGCTGATCTCGACCTCGGGCAACGATTCGATCGTCACCGACAGCGCCAACAGCGCCCATGCCTACACCACCGGCCACAAATCCTGCGTCAACGCGCTCGGCGTCTACTGCGCACGCAACGCGCTGACGCTCGACCACCCCAAGGTCGAGACCATCTCGGAGCTGATCAAGCGTCGCAACAAGATGGTGGTTGGCGTCGTCACCAATGCCGAGATCGAGGATGCGACACCGGCCGCCATGGTCGCCCATACGCGCCGGCGGTCCGACTACAACGACATCGTCAAGATGTTCTACGATGTCGGCCCCGAGGTCATCATGGGCGGCGGCTCGCCGAACTTCCTGCCCAAGACCACGCCGGGCTCTAAGCGCACCGACGACGACGACTACATCGCCAAGTTCAAGGCGGCGGGCTACGCGATCGCGACCACCAAGACCGAGATGAACGCAGCCGCCGCCAGCGGCGCAAAGAAGCTGCTCGGCCTCTACAACACCTCGAATGTCGACGGGGCCTTCGACCTGCGCCTGGCGAAGAAGGGCGGCGTGCCGAAATTCCCGGATCAGCCCGATGTCGCCGAGCAGACCAAAGCCGCGATCGACATGCTGAAGGGCAACGAGGACGGCTTCTTCCTGATGGTTGAATCCGGTCGCATCGACAAGTACAGCCATTCGCTCGACTGGGAGCGCGCGGTCTTCGACACCATCATGCTCGACAACGCCGTCAAGATCGCCAAGGACTTCGCCGGCGAACGCAACGACACCCTGATCATCGTCGTGCCCGACCACACCCATGCGGTCTCGCTGGTCGGCACCTATGACGACGAGCGGCCGGGCCAGTTGCTGCGCGACAAGCTCGGCACCTATGCCGACTCCAAGCCGCCGAACTACGGCCCCAACGACGCCGACGGCTATCCGACCAAGGTCGACACCTCGCGCCGCCTCGCCGTCGTCTTCGGCACCTATCCCGACACCTGCGACACCGGCCGCCCCTTCATGGACGGCGAGCGCGTGCCGGCGGTGAAGGGCCCCGACGGCAAGGGCAACGTCGCCAACGAGGCCGACTGCACCGGCCCGCTGGCGACGCGCAAGACCGGCAACCTGCCCTTCGACGCCAATTCGGGCGTCCATTCCGGCGATGACGGGCTGCTGACCGCGATGGGTCCGGGCGCCGAGAAATTCCGCGGCCACAAGCCCAACACCTATGTCTTCCGCGTCATGGCGGAAGCGCTGGCGCTGGGCGGCAAGTAGCGGCACCATCGGGCGATGCAGCGCCTTGCTTCCATCGATATGACGACCCGCCGCGCGGCCCTGCGGGGCTTGGCGGCGGCGATGCTTTGCCGGGACGCCGTCGCGGCCGAGGCCGCCGCGATCAGCTTCGACGGGCTCTACAAATCCTTCGGCGTGCTCGGCTTCCAGTTCTCCGACCGCGCCACGAGCCTGCGTGGGCAGGAGGTCCGCATCCTCGGCTACATGGCGCCGCCGCTGAAGCCGGAAAGCCATTTCTTCGTGCTGACGCGCGAGCCGCTGGCGATCTGCCCGTTCTGTCAGTCCGATGCCGACTGGCCGGTCGACATCGTCGTCGTCTTCATGAAGGCGGTGACGCCGATGGTCAGCGCCGGACAGAAGGTCGCGGTCTCCGGCCGGCTCGAGATCGGCTCGGCGACCGACCCCGAAACAGGCTTCGTCAGCCAGGTCAGGCTCGTCGATGCCAGCTTCCACATCGCCTGACCCGGAAACAGCCGCCAGACCGCTGCGCCTGTCGGGGATCACGCTCGGCCATCGCGACGGCGACGGTCGGCCTTTCCGGGTGCTCGACATCGCCGATCTGACGGTTCCCGCTGGGGCGCGGATCGGCTTGCGTGGCGCGTCGGGCTCCGGCAAGACCTCCCTGCTGCACTTGATCGCGGGGCTGATCGCCCCCGATGCCGGCTCGGTGAACTGGGGCGATATGGCGATCTCGACCTTGTCGGCCGGTGCCCGCGACCGCTGGCGCCGGCAGACGCTGGGCTTCGTTTTCCAGGATTTCCACCTGATCCCCGAACTCGACATCGCCGCCAACATCACCTTGCCGCTGAGCTTTTCACGCTGGCGAACCGGCGTGGCGGAGCGTGAGCGCGCGGCCTATCTCGCCGGACGGATGGGACTCACGGATCTGCGCCGCAGGGCGCGCCTGCTGTCGCGTGGCGAGCAGCAGCGCGTCGCGATCGCGCGCGCCATGCTGCATCTGCCGGCCTTGATCCTCGCGGACGAGCCGACCGCCAGCCTCGATGCGGCCCATGCCGACGCCGTCGGCGCGTTGCTCGTCGAGATGGCGGCGGAAACCGGAGCGACGCTGCTCTGCGCCTCGCATGATGCAGCCCTGCTCGCCCGGATGGAGAGCTGCGTCGTGCTCGATGGCCATGCCCTGGCCCCGGCCGCGGCATGAATCCGTTTCCGATGATCCTCGCCGATCTGCGCGCCTTGCGCTGGACGGCAGCGGCGATCGTGGCGCTGGTCGCGCTCGCGGTCGCGGTCGGCGTGGCGATCGGGGCGCAGGAGCGCGCCTTGCGCCGCAGCTCGGCTGCGGCGGCCGAGGATTTCGATCTCCTGATCGGCGCGCCCGGCAGCCAGACGCAATTGCTGATGTCGACGATTTATCTCCAGCCCGACGCCGTTCCCCTGATGGACGGCCGGCTCCTCAACTCATTGGCGCAGGACGAGCGCGTCGCCGACGTCGCTCCGATCGCCTTTGGCGACGTCAGCCGTGGTTATCCGATCGTCGGCACCACATCCGCCTTCGCGAGCCGGTGGCGGCGGCTCGCGCCTTCCGAGGGCCGCCTCTTCGACAAGGAGGGCGAGGCGGTGCTGGGCGCCGATGTCGCGTATCGCCTCGGCGAGCGCATCGCGCCCTCGCATGGCCTGGCCGGCGCGGCCGTGCGGCCGGGGGTGGCCGGAGACGACGAAGCCGGCCATCGCCACGAAGGGCACGACTATCTCGCGGTCGGGCGGCTGCCACGCCTCGGCTCGCCCTGGGATCGCGCGATCCTGGTGCCGATCGAGAGCGTCTGGGAGATCCACGGGCTGGCCAACGGCCATGCCGCCGATGACGGCCGGGTCGGCCCGCCTTTCGACGGGCCGCGCATCCCAGGCGTGCCGGCGCTCGTGGTCAAGCCGCGCAGCGTCGCGGGAGCCTATGCCCTGCGCGCCCAATATCGTCAGGGCGGGACGATGGCGTTCTTTCCCGCCGAGGTGCTGGTCACGCTCTATCGCGCGCTCGGCGACGTCAGGACGGTGCTGGTCGTCGCCTCCTTCCTCAACGCGGTGCTGATTCTGGCGGCCGTGCTGCTGCTGCTGATCGCCGTCGCCGGACTGCGGCGGCGGCGCTATGCGATCCTGCGGGCGCTGGGCGCATCGCGGGCCTATGTGCTGCTCGTCGTCTGGCTCGGCATGGCCATGCTGATCGGCGCGGGCTGCCTCGCCGGGCTGGCGACCGGAGCCGTCCTGACCGCGCTCCTGTCCGACGTCGTCGTAGCCCGGACCGGACTGCGGCTGACCTTCGCCATCGAAGGCCAGGAGATCGCCTTCGTCGGGGCGCTGTTCCTGATCGGCAGCGCGATCACGCTGGTGCCGGCGCTGCTCTCCTATCGCGCGCCGGTCGCGAGCGCCCTGCGCGAGTGATCGCCGCTCGCGTCAGCTCTCGGCAGCATCATGGCCGCGCCGGATCCGGCGGACGGCCGCCCAGACGCCGAGCAGCGCCACCGGCACGAAGAGCGCGGTCGCGACACCGGGATCGAGCATCAGCCAGCCGGCGTCCTTCGTGCCTTTGGCGATGTAGCCGAACAGGCTGACGACGTAGTAGCCGATCGCCGCGACCGAGAGCCCCTCGACCGTCTGCTGCAGGCGCAGTTGCAGGCGGGTGCGGTCGTTCATCGCGGCGAGCAGGTCGCGGTTCTGCTGCTCGAGCGCGACGTCGACGCGGGTGCGCAGCAGGTTGGCGGCGCGGGCGAGCCTGGTCGAGAGATCCGCCTGGCGCTCCTGCAGCATCTGGCAGGTGCGCATCGCCGGCGCGAGGCGGCGCGCCAGGAAGGCCGAGATCGTCGGCCAGCCGGCATGCGGCTGCTCGCCGATCGCCGCGAGGCGCTGGTGCACGATGGTGTCGTAGGCGCGGCACGCCCCGAACCGGTAGTTCGCGGAGGCTGCCTCCGATTCCAGCCGCGCGGCCAGCGCCGTCATCTCGTCGAGCAGGGCGTTGTCGGCGGCGAGTCCGCCGGTCGTGGTCATGGTCGAGGCGATGCGGACCAGGGTTTCCTCGGTGCGGCGAACCGAAGGTGCGACGCGCTGCGATTCCGGCAGGCCGAGCAGCGCCAGCGTGCGGTATGTCTCGATCTCGAGCAGGCGCTGGACGAGCGCGCCGGCGCGTGCCGTGGTCAGGCCGCGGTCGAGCACGAGGATGCGGACGAAACCGTCGGCGCCGGCGCGGAAATCGGTCGCCGCGACCGCCGCGCCGCCATCGACCGAGGCTGCCGCCAGGCTCGCCGGATCGAAGATCGCATCGAGCGCGGAGACGGCGGCCTCCGGAACGAGATGAAGATCGGCCGCGACCAGATGCGGCCCGGGTTGCGGTAGGGCGCGCATGCCGTGCGGCAGCAGGCCGGCAGCCGGCAGGAACGGCGTCTCGGCCGGCGCCGGCAGCTCCCAGCTATACGTGGTGAACTCGCTGTGCTGCTCCCAGCGCAGGCTGGAATCGCCGAGCCTGACGCGATGATGCTTGGCGCCTTCCGTTGGAGCGGTGACGCCACGCTCGGCGCAGAAGCGGGCCAGCGCCTCGCGGTCGGCGGCGGCCTGGCCGGCATCGGTCAGGAAGGCGAAGTGCAGCAGGCGGCGCGGCGTCGGCACCGCAGCGAAGGGGCGCGCATGCACCTCGCCCAGGATCGCGCCGCGCTCGGGATGCGGGACCAGCCAGTTCGGATCGCCGTCGCTGCTCTCGGCCATGCCGTCCTCCCCGCCGATCGGGCCGTTCGGCCTCGCGATTGGGCGCGAGTGTGCGATGTCCATGACGCTCTGACCAGAGGGCTGCGCCCGCGCGCTGCTGTCGCAGCCTGGCAATGCGCGCGCTACCCTGCTGCGCTTCAGCTTAGGAGCGAGCCATGCCCCTACCCAACCGCGTCCGGCCCGACGGAGCGCTCTTCGCCGACCCGGCGCGCGGCACCCTGTTCGGCAATCGCGGCGGGCGCTTCCACGATCCCGTGACGCGGGTGCTGCCCAGGCGTACCCATACCAGCCGGCAATGGATCTGCTGCGTGCTCGCCTTCAAGGGGCGGCGCCACGCGGTCTGGGGCAGGAACTACACCGCGCTGTTCTTCTGCGACGAGGTCACCGCCTTCGCGGCCGGACACCGGCCCTGCGTGGAGTGCCGCCGGGCCGACGCTCTGGCCTATCGCGCCGCATTGGTCGCGGGGCTCGGACTTCCGGAGACACCGCTCTTTCCCGAGATCGACCGGCTACTCGACGGCCAGCGCCGCGACGGCCGGACGAAGCGCCGCCATCGCCTGCCGGCCGATACGCTGCCCGACGGGGCGATGCTGGCCAGCGGCGACCTGTTCCTAGCCTTGAAGGGGCAGAACGCGCTGGTCTGGTCGCCGTCCGCATATACGGGGATCCGGCCGCGCCCCTTCGGGATGGTCGACGTTCTGACGCCGCCGGCGACGCTGGCTGCGCTGGCGAACGGCTATCAACCGCTCTGGCATCCGAGCGTCACGATCTCGGCGTGAGACGACCGCGACGCGGTTGCCTGTCATGCGCCGCGTCGGCATTCTGTGTCCGCCCGCCGATGACCGCCGGACCGCGACAGAGAGCGGCCGCCGGCGCGGACGCCATAGCGAGCGGGACCAGGGGGATCATCATGCCAAGACATCTCATGCGTGCCGTGGCGCTCGCGATCGCGTTCATCGCGTTGCCTGCGCTGGCCAAGCCGCTCGCGCTGACCTCTGCTGATCCGGTCGCGGTGATCAACATTCCCAATGACTGGTCGGGTTCGAAGATCGCGCGCGGGCTCGAGATCAAGACGCCGGACGAGGAGGTCTATCTCTGGTTCGAGCTCGCGACGCAGGCCGAGATGCCGACCGTGCAGAAGGAGCACGACGACTATTTCGCCAAGCAGGGGGTCAAGATCACCGGCTCCTCGGAAACCAAATCGGCGGAGGTCAACGGCCGCGCCTGGTCCTTCACCGAGCTTCAGGCCACCGGCAAGGACGGCCCCTCGATCATCCGCTACGTCGCGATCAACCCGAATCTGCCGAGCGGCAAGATCGTCCTGATGACCTATTGGGCCTCGCCCGGCGGCGACAAGATCCACGATGCGGCGATGCAGAAGCTGCTCGACGCCATCGAGTTCAAATAGGTCCGTACGGAACAATCGCCGCGACGACCGCGTTGCCTCCGCATCGAAAATCCTGTCGGGGGACTGATCCATGCGTTCGATTGCTCTGTGGCTGCTGGGTGTGCCGATTCCGGTGATCATCCTGCTGTGGTTCTTCATGAAGTAGGCGCCGCCGATCTGTGGCATCATGCGATGGCCGGGCTCGTCCCGGCCATCGTGGTTTCGGCTCCTGACAGGACGGGGCGCGATGCCGGCGCATGACGGACCGGTCGGTCGGCGCATGGCACCGCCCTCGTCAGACCGGACCCGCCAGCCTATATGCCGCCCATGCCGCCGATCATCTCCGTCTCCAATCTCTCGAAAACCTACAAGTCCGGCTTCAGCGCGCTGAAGGGCGTCGATCTTGCGATCGAGCGCGGCGAGATCTTCGCGCTGCTCGGCCCCAACGGCGCCGGCAAGACGACGCTGATCAGCATCATCTGCGGGCTGGTCAACCGCAGCGAGGGCACGGTCGAGGTCGATGGCCACGATATCGTCGCCGATTATCGCGCGGCGCGCGGCAAGATCGGACTCGTGCCGCAGGAGCTGACCACCGACGCCTTCGAGACGGTGTGGAGCACGGTCTCGTTCAGCCGCGGGCTGTTCGGCAAGGCGCGAAACCCCGCACTGATCGAGCAGGTGCTGAAGGACCTCTCGCTCTGGGACAAGCGCGACACGCAGATCCGCATGTTGTCCGGCGGCATGAAGCGGCGCGTGCTGATCGCCAAGGCGCTCAGCCACGAGCCGCAGATCCTGTTCCTCGACGAGCCCACGGCCGGCGTCGACGTCGAACTCCGCCAGGACATGTGGAAGATGGTGCGCCGGCTACGCGAGAGCGGCGTCACCATCATCCTGACCACGCACTACATCGAGGAGGCCGAGGAGATGGCCGACCGGATCGGCGTGATCAGCAAGGGCGAGATCATCCTGGTCGAGGACAAAGCGGAGCTGATGCGCAAGCTCGGCCGCAAGCAGCTCACCTTGTCGTTGCAGGCGCCTCTCCCGGCCGTGCCCAAGGCACTGGCGAGCTACGACCTCGCGTTGGCCGCGGAAGGGTTCGAGCTGGTCTACACCTACGACACCAAGGCGGAGCGAACCGGCATTACCGCCCTGATGCAGGATCTGGCCAGCGCCGGCATCCGCTTCAAGGATCTGCGCACCAGCCAGAGTTCGCTCGAGGACATCTTCGTCAGCCTGGTGAGGGACGCACGATGAACGCGCTGGTGAACTGGCACGCCATCAAGGCGATCTATCTGTTCGAGATGGCGCGGACCTGGCGCACGCCGCTGCAGAGCATCGTCTCGCCGGTGATCTCGACCTCGCTTTATTTCGTCGTGTTCGGCGCCGCGATCGGCTCGCGCATGCAGGCGATCGACGGCGTCGCCTATGGCGCCTTCATCGTGCCCGGGCTGATCATGCTCTCGCTTTTGACGCAGAGCATCGCCAACGCCTCCTTCGCGATCTATTTCCCGAAATTCACCGGCACGATCTACGAACTGCTCTCGGCGCCGGTGGCGTGGTGGGAGGCGGTAATCGCCTATGTCGGAGCGGCGGCGACGAAATCGATCGTGCTCGGGCTGATCATCCTGCTGACGGCGACCTTGTTCGTGCCGCTCAGGATCGAACATCCGCTGTTCATGATGCTGTTCCTGGTGCTGACGGCGACGACCTTCAGCCTGTTCGGCTTCATCATCGGCATCTGGGCCGACGGTTTCGAGCGATTGCAGGTCGTGCCGTTGCTCGTGGTGACGCCGCTGACCTTCCTCGGTGGCTCGTTCTATTCGATCGGCATGCTGCCGCCGTTCTGGCAGACCGTGGCGCTGTTCAATCCGGTCGTTTACCTGATCAGTGGTTTCCGCTGGAGCTTCTACGGTGTCGCCGATGTCGGTCTGGCGCTTAGCCTGGGCATGACGTTCGTCTTCCTGGCGGCCTGCATCGCCGTCACGGGCTGGATCTTCCGCACCGGATACCGCCTGAAGAACTGAACCGAAGCGGCGTCGGTCTCAAGCCGCCTGCACGTCGGCGAAGAAGGTCGCGACCTCGCCGCGTAGTGTCTCGGCCTCGCTCGCCAGCCGCTCGGCGACGTCGAGCACGCGGCTCGCCGTGCTCGTGGCGGCCTGCGAGGCTTCGGTGACATGGCGCATCTGGCTCGCGACATCGGCCGTGCCTGCCGCCGTCGCCTGGGCGCTGCCGGCGATCTCGGAAGTCGCCACCATCTGTTGCGCCGTCGCGCCGGCGATGGCGACGGTGTGTTGCGAGACCTCGCCCATTACGCTGGCGATGGTTTCGATCGCCCGGACCGCATGGCCCATTTCGGTGCCGAAGGCCGCGATCTGGCTCGCGATCTCGTCGGTCGCCTGGGCGGTGCGGCTCGCGAGCGACTTGACCTCGCCGGCGACGACCGCGAAGCCGCGTCCGGCCTCGCCGGCGCGGGCGGCCTCGATCGTGGCGTTGAGCGCGAGCAGATTGGTCTGGGCAGCAATGTCGCGGATCAGGTCGACGACCTCGCCGATGCGCCCGGCCGCCTCGGCGAGGCCGGCGACATTGGCGCTCGCCGCGCCGGCATCGCGGGCCGCCAGCGTGACGACGCCATTGGCCTGTCCGACGCGGTCGGCGATCTCGGCGATCGACTGCGACAGCTCCTCGGACGCGGCCGCGACGGAGCGGACATTGTCGGAGGCGTCGAGAGAGGCGCTGCGCGCGTCGCTCGCGCGGGCGGTCGCGTCCGTCGCCGTCTCGGCCAGTCCGCGCGCCGTCGTCTCCATTTCGCCTGCGCTGAGGCGGACCGTCTCGATCACCGAGTCGATCCGGGCACCGAACTCCGCGATCAGCGCCTCGAGCCTGTCCTGCCGGCGCAGCCTGGACGCCTCGCCTGCGCGGGCCTGGCGCTCGAGCGCTTCGCGCGCCTCGGCATTGTCGCGGAAGACCACGACCGAGCGCGCCATGTCGCCGATCTCGTCCGGCCGTCCGGCGAGGGGGACTTCGGACACCGGTTCGGCGGCGGCCAGCCGACCCATCGTCGCCGCCAGCCGCCTGAGCGGGCGGGTGACCCTGATGTGCACGAGCAGCAGGGCGAGCGCGAGCCCGGCGGCGAGGAAGAGCCCGCCGCCGACGATCTGGGCGCTGACGCTGGTCGCCTGGAGCTGGTCGAGCCGGCCGTCGATGGCGCGGCTGCGCAGATCGTTGATTTCGGCGATACGCTTGAGCGCCTGGTTGAGCGCCTTGCGGTTCTCGCGGTTCTCGTCGTTGTTGCCGAGGCGGTCGGCCTCCTTCGGCGAGGTTTCGCGGGCGAGCCGCACGATCTCCTCGCGGAAGCGCAGGAACTGGGCGATGCGCGTGTCGACGGCGATGAAAGCTTGCCGGTCATCGTCCTCGATCAGAGGGCGCCAGTCCTCCAGCAGGAGCCGCATCTCGTTCAGGCCCTGCAGCAGCGGCAGCGCGAAATTCTCGATCTCCTTGGCGTCGCGGCTCATATAGATGCCGCGTGATTCCATCACCACGCCATTGACCAGCGCATTCATGCGCTCGGCGATCGCGACGCGCTGGGAGGCCGACTGCATGCTGTCGGTCATGCGGGCATAGCGGTCGAGGCTGTCGACGCCGAGATAGATCGCGAGCACCGCCGACAGCGCCAGCAACAGCACGGCGGCGCTGATCTGGTTCGAGATCGTCCGGAAGAAGCGTGTCCTGGCTGGCATGCGCGCCGCGTCGCCGTCGTTTGCTCGTCACGGAGGCATGACGGAACAGAGCATGGATTTTGCCGGTTAATTTTGCATGAGGCGCGGACCGGTCGCGCCTCATGCACGCGTCCGGCATTGACTTGCCGGGGCGCGTGTTGCCTTAAGCGGCGATGATCGACAGCCCCGCCATCGAGTCAGCCGCGGCCCCGCATGCGCGCCGCCGGACCTTCGCCATCATCTCGCATCCGGACGCCGGCAAGACGACGCTGACCGAGAAGCTGCTCTATTTCGGCGGCGCGATCCAGCTCGCCGGCGAGGTGCGGGCCAAGGCCGGCCGCCGCCAGACCTCGTCGGACTGGATGAAGATCGAGCGCCAGCGCGGCATCTCCGTCGTGACTTCGGTGATGACCTTCGAATACGGCGGGCACGTCTTCAACCTGTTGGACACGCCGGGCCACGAGGACTTCTCCGAGGACACCTACCGCACCCTGACGGCGGTCGATTCCGCGGTGATGGTGATCGACGCCGCCAAGGGCATCGAGGCGCGGACCAAGAAGCTGTTCGAAGTCTGCCGCCTGCGCGACATCCCGATCGTCACGTTCATCAACAAGGTCGACCGCGAGACGCGCGACCTGTTCGACCTGATCGCCGAGATCGAGAACACGCTGGCGCTCGAGGTCGCGCCGATGACCTGGCCGGTCGGGCGTGGGCGCGAATTCGTCGGCACCTACGACCTCAAGGCCAACAGCTTCCGGCGCAACCAGAAGGGCGACGAGACCACGCAGGACCAGGCCGTCTCGGGGCCGGACGACCCGCTCTTCGACGAACTCCTGCCGAACGGCGCGGCCGATGTCTGGCGCGAGGAGGTCTTCCTCGCGGCCGAGGGACTGAAACCCTTCGACCTGCAGTCCTTCCGCGAGGGCCATCTGACGCCGGTCTATTTTGGCGCGGCGCTGCGCGACTACGGCGTGCGCGACTTGATCGACGCGCTAGGTGCCTTCGCTCCGAGCCCGCGGGCTCAGATCGCCGACAAGCGCCCGATCGAGGCCGGAGAGCCGAAGATGACCGGCTTTGTCTTCAAGATCCAGGCGAACATGGACCCCAATCACCGCGACCGCATCGCTTTCATGCGGGTCTGCTCGGGCAAGCTCTCGCGCGGCATGAAGGCCAAGCTCGTGCGCACCGCCAAGCCGATGCCGCTGAACGCGCCGCAGTTCTTCTTCGCCCGCGATCGCTCGATCGCCGAGGAGGCCTATGCCGGCGACATCGTCGGGCTGCCGAACCACGGCACATTGCGCATCGGCGATACGCTGACCGAGGGCGAGGACATTGTCTTCAAGGGCGTGCCCTCCTTCGCGCCGGAAATCCTGCGCCGGGTGAAGCTCAAGGACGCGATGAAGGCCAAGAAGCTACGCGAGGCGCTGCAGCAGATGGCAGAGGAAGGCGTCGTGCAGCTCTTCCTGCCGCATGACGGTGCGCCGGCGATCGTCGGCGTCGTCGGCGCGCTGCAGCTCGACGTGCTGAAGGAGCGGATGGAGGCGGAGTATTCGCTGCCCGTCGATTTCGAGCCCTGCCAGTTCTCGATCGCGCGCTGGGTCTCCAGCGACGACAAGGTGGCGCTGCAGAAATTCGTGTCGTTGAAGCCGTCGGCGATGGCGGACGATCTCGACGGCGACCCGGTGTTCATGGCGTCGAGCCAGTTCACGCTGAAATACGACGCCGAACGCGCGCCCGAGGTGAGCTTTTCGGATGTGAAGGACTATCAGAAGGTGGCGGGAGGGTGAGACCCTAACCTCACCCCGCCCTGTTACCCGAGACCACCGCCAGCGCCGCGATGAAGCGGTCGAAATCGGCTTCCGTGAGATAGGGAGCCGGCGCGATGCGGATGGTGTTGCCTTTGGCGACGCCGCCGCGGCGCACCGTCATCACCTTGTGCTGGTCGCGCAGGCTGGCGACGATCGCGTTGGTGTCGGCCGGCGAACGCTTGCCGGTCAGTGCGAACGAGGTGATGCCGGCTACCATCGTCGGATCATCCGGCGTCTGGATCTCGACGCCCTTGAGTTCGCGAGCCTTGGCGACCCAGTAGTTGCGCAAATGGCGGTAGCGCGCCTCCTTGGCCTGAGGGCCGATCTCCTGATGCAGAGCCAGGGCGGCTGGTACGGCGAGCTGGACGGCGAAGTTCGGCGTGCCGGTGTGGATGCGCGAGCGGACGTCGTCGGCCTTGAAGTCCTCGTCGGCCATGTACGGGTCGATATCGGAGAGCCGCCCTCTGGCGATGTAGATCATGCCGACGCCCAGCGGCGCGCCGATCCATTTGTGCAGATTGAAACCGATGAAGTCGGCGCCGAGATCCGTCGGCTTGAAGTCGATCTGGCCCCAGCTATGAGCGGCGTCGAGGATGACGTCGACGCCGCGCGCCTTCGCCATCGCGGCGATCTCCTTGACCGGCATCATCAGGCCGGTGCGGTGGCTGATATGGGTCAGTAGCAGCAGCTTCGTTTTCGGATTGGCCTTCAGCGCCGCATCGTAGGCGTCGAGCACCGCCTGCCGCGTCGCAGGTTCCGGAATGTCGAACTTCGCGACCTCGACGCCGCGCCGGTCCCTCAGCCAGTTCATGGCATATTGCATTGAATCATAGTCGAGGTCGGCGTAGAGCACGGCGTCGCCGGGCTTCAGCCTGTTGTAGCCGGAGATCAGCGCCTGGAGCGCCTCGGTCGCGCCGCGCGTCAGGGCGATCTCCTCCTTCTGGACGCCGAGGAACGCCGCGAGCGGGGCCCGGACATTGTCGAGATCGGCGCCGATCTTCGTGCGGGCATAGACCGTGTTCTCGAAATTCACGAGATCGGTCAGGCGCTTGTATTCGGCCTTCACCGGCTCGGCCATGATGCCCCAATAGCCGTTTTCGAGATTCACCATGTCCGGAGTCACGCTGTAGAGCGCCCGGACGGCGGTCCAGTACTCCGCGTCCGTCGCGGTCGCCGGCAGCGGCGGCAGGCTGCGCGCCAGCGCGGTCGAAGCCCCGGCGACGAGCGTCGCGGCCCCGAGCCCGAGCAGGAGATTGCGGCGGCTGGTTTCGGGAAGCTGGCTCGGCATGATCGTCGTCTCCACGGATTGCCCGACGGAGTTAGCGATCTGCTGTCTCAATGCTGTGACGGTTCCTGCCGCCTGTCACACGGCGGCCGCCGCGAAGCCGAGCGGGATCGCCGTCGTCGATTTCAGCTCTTCCATGGCGAACATCGAGGTGACGTCGTTGAGGTCGATGCGCGCGATCAGCTTCTTGTAGAGCGCGTCATAGGCGGCGATGTCCGGCACATAGGCCTTGAGCAGATAGTCGATCTCGCCGCTCATCCGGTAGAAGTCGACGATCTCCGGCAGGTCGTGCACGGCGGCATGGAAGCGGTCGAGCCATTCGATCGAGTGGCGCGCCGTCTTGACCGCGATGAAGACCGTCACGCCTGCCTGCAATCGCTCCCGGTCGAGCAGGGCGACGCGGCGCTTGATGTAGCCGGCGGTCTCCAGCTTCTGCACGCGCCGCCAGCACGGCGTCGGCGACAGCCCAACCGCTTCGGCGAGCGCCGCCAGCGGCATGCTCGCATCCTGCTGCAACTGGGTGAGGATGCGCAGGTCGAAGGCGTCGAGCTTGGCCATGAAACCTCACGAGATCCGAAATGCGGTAGCTTAGGAGTGCCGCGATACGCAATAATTTTCTCAATCACTCCCTAATCTCGGTAACTGCTTCCGCATTCTCGCAATTTGCGTGCGAGATCGCAAACTGATTCCCGGCGTCCGGGCTATCATCGACGGGTCGATCGATCGCAGTCGGGAGCGGGGCGTGCAGGACTTTCTGAGCGTGGAACGTCGTGGGGCGGTGCTGAGCAGCCTGCGCAGCGATGCCGGCACGAACTCGCGCGACTATCTTGCCGCGGCGCGCAGCGTGTTGCGCGATCTCGTCGCCATGCCCGAGCTGATCCAGAGCCTGCCGCTGATCCGCAAGCCTGGTTGCTACACGCGAAACCTGCTCGCCGGCGACGATGCCGTCAGCGTCTGGGCGATCGTCTGGGGCGAGGGCGCGGCGACCTCGATCCACGACCATCACTGCTCCTGCTGCTTCGGTGTCGTCAGCGGCGCGGTGACCGAGACCTGGTACCGCGCCATCGACGCGACGCGGGCGGTCGCGTCCGAGGAGCAGGTCCGCCAGCCGGGCTATGTCGCCTGCATGCTGCCGTCCGGACCCAACATCCACCGCATGGCCAATACCGGGCCGGGCGAGGCGATCTCGATCCACATCTACGGCTTCGACCACGAGGTCCACGCCTCCTCGATCGAGACCGAATACACCGCCGTCGGCGGCTGAGGCAGCTCGCGCGTCCGCGACGCGGACCTATCCCCGGCCCCTCGCGGTGGCGCGACACTGGCTCCCCTTTCTTCGGGGGAGCCTGTCTTCATGTCGATGCCAGGATCGTCCGCGGCCGTCATACCCGCCGCCCCATCGCCTTCGCCGCTCGCCGTCACGCCGGCACGGTTGCAGCGCCTGGCGCCTGCGGGCAAGCCCGCGATCATCGCCGGAATCGCGGCGTCCTTCGACCGGCTCGCCGCCGCGCATGGCGTGACGACGCGGCTGCGCATCTGCCATTTCCTGGCGCAGGCGGCGCAGGAGACCGACCGCTTCCGGACGCTGCAGGAATATGGCGGGCCGGCTTATTTTGCGCGCTATGAGGGCCGGCGAGATCTCGGCAATACAAGGGCTGGCGACGGGGCGCGATTCCATGGCCGCGGCGTGTTCCAGCTCACGGGCCGCGCGAACTACCGCCGCTACGGCGCGCTGGTCGGGGTCGATCTCGAGGCGGAGCCGGAGCGCGCGATGGAGCCGGCGATCTCGCTGGCGGTCGCCTTCGTCTATTGGCGCGAGCGCGGCCTTGATGCTGCGGCCGATGCCGATGACGTCGTGCGCGTGACCAGACTGGTCAATGGCGGCCGCAACGGGCTGACGGAGCGGACGCAGTTGTTGGGTGTGGCGAAGGGGATCTGGGTTTGAACGTTGGGCATGAGCCGCGAGGAACCCCCTGTCCTGTAAGGAGAGGGGCTGGGGTGAGGTGTAAGCCCCTGGACCAGTGGAGTGCAAACCCAACCGTCGCTGCGGTGAGGTCGCCGAAGCAGTGTCAAAGGGCCGACCCCTCACCCTGCCCTCTCCCTACGGGAGAGGGTTCCCCGCGCTTCGTCCTTTGGCTGGCGCGGGTGTCACTCAGCCATGCCCGGCCTTCAGCGCCTGGTCGAGATCGGCGTAGAGATCCTCGATGTCCTCGATGCCGGTCGAGAGGCGCAGCAGGTCGGTCGGGCAGGGCGAGCCTTCGCCCTCGATCGAGGCGCGGTGCTCGATCAGGCTCTCGACGCCGCCGAGCGAGGTCGCGCGCTTGTACAGCGCGACATGGGCGGCCGTCTTCACCGCCGCGGCTTCGCCGCCGAGCACCTGGATCGAGAGCATGTAGCCGAAACCGCCTTCCATCTGACGGGCGGCGATGTCGTGGCCGGGATGCTGGGGCAGGCCGGGATACAGCACGCGCGCCACCAGCGGATGGGTCGAGAGCCGCTGCGCCATCGCCATCGCCGAGGCGCTCTGGCGCTCCTGCCGGACATGCAGCGTGCGCAGGCCGCGCATCAGCAGATAGGCCTCGAACGGGCCGAGGATGCCGCCCTGGCCCTTGCGCACCGTCTTGACGCGGGCCCAGAAGGCGTCGTCCTCATTGGCGCAGAGCGCGCCGGCGACGACATCGGAATGGCCGTTCAGCACTTTCGTCGCGGCGTGCATGACGATGTCGGCGCCCAGCGTCAGCGGCCTCGTGTGGACCGGCGAGGCGCAGGTCGAATCGACCGCGAGCTTGGCGCCGGCCGCATGCGCGATCTTCGCAACCGCGGCGATGTCGGTGACGCTCCAGAGCGGGTTCGACGGCGTCTCGGCCCAGACCAGCTTGGTCACGCCGGGCTTCAGCGCCGCTTCGAGCGCGGCGAGATCGTCGGTCTCGGCGAAGTCGATCACCAGGCCCCAGCGTGCGGCTTCGGTCAGGAGCCAAGCGCGCAGGCCCCAATACATCACCTTGGAGGCGACGACATGGTCGCCGGGCGAAAGCGCCTGGAAGACGGCGGTCGCCGCCGCCATCCCTGAGCCGAAGAGCAACGCGCCCGCCTTCGCCTCCTCCAGCATGGCCAGCACGCTTTCGCATTCGCGGATCGTCTCGTTGTCCGGCCGGCCGTAGATGAAGCCGTTGGAATAAGCGTTGTCGGGGTCGCGGATATAGGTCGTGGCGACATGGATCGGCGTGACCACGCCACGCGTCTGCGGATCGATCTTGCCCATGGCCTGCGCGGCGAGAGAACGGGGGTGGAGCGTCGATTTGGACATGGCGAAAATCCGAAATGGTTCCATGAGGGACCGGAAGGGCCATCTGGCGCAGGCGAAGGCCGGGACGCAAGGGCCGCCGTCTTGCCGGCGGCGCACCATCGCCCCATCTCCCATGCATGAGCCAGACCACGCCGCATGCCGCCGCCGCCCCGCGACCCTTCTGGGTCGATGCCCTGATCGCGATCGTGCCGGTGGTCATGGTGTCGCTCGCCGGCAATGCGGTGACGATGCCGCAGATCCCGAGCTGGTATCCGACGCTGATCAAGCCCGTGTTCAATCCGCCGAACTGGGTCTTCGGACCGGTCTGGACGCTCCTGTTCGGGCTGATGGCCTTCGGCGTCTGGCGCATCCTGCGCCTGCCGGCGGAGACGCCCGGCAAGAGTGCCGCACTTGTCGCCTATAACGTCCAACTCGCGCTGAACCTCGCCTGGTCCTGCGTCTTCTTCGGCCTGCACAGCCTGCTCGGCGGGATCCTGGTGATCGTGCCGTTCCTGGCGATGATCCTGGTGACGATCGCGCTGTTCCGTCCGCTAGACCGGCTCGCGGCGAGCCTGCAATGGCCTTATGTCGCCTGGGTTTCGTTCGCGACGGTGCTCAACGTCTCGATTTGGTGGCTCAACCGCTGAAATAGCCTGCAAAGCCGCCGGAGCGGCCGTCTGACGCGGTATGCTGCGCTTCCGCTGCTCACGGACGAGAGGCCCGCTCCGCTCCGGTTCTCTAAAGCCACACCAGCTGCCTCACTCCAACGACTTCATGTGGCTGCGGGTCACCCGAGGGCCGTGTCGTAAAGGAGCTTGACGTTGAGCGCGATGATGATCGCGGCGATGATCGCGGCCGTCAGCGTCAGCCAGCGCGGCGCCACCAGCGCGCCCATCTTCTCGCGCGAGGCGGTGAACATCACCAGCGGCACGATCGCGAAGGGCAACTGGAAGCTCAAGATCACCTGCGACAGGATCAGGAGCTTCGCGGTCTGGCTCTCGCCATAGATCAGCGTCACCACGATCGCCGGGACGATCGCGACGAGCCGCGTCACCAGCCGGCGCAGCCAGGCCGGCAGCTTCAGGTCGATGAAGCCCTCCATCACGATCTGGCCGGACATGGTCGCGGTCACCGTCGAGTTCAGGCCGCAGCAGAGCAGCGCGATGGCGAAGAGCGAGGGCGCGATCGAGGCGCCGAGCAACGGTGCCAGCAGTTCGTGCGCGCGGCCGAGTTCGGAGACCTCGGTCTGGCCGGTCTTGTGGAAGGTCGCGGCCGCCAGGATCAGGATGGCGCAGTTGATCAGCAGGGCGAACATTAGCGCCACCGTCGAATCGAGCGTGGCGTATTTCAGCGCCTCGTGCTTTTCCGGCACGCTCTCGCCATAGGCTCGCGTCTGGACGATGCCGGAATGGAGGTAGAGATTGTGCGGCATCACCGTCGCGCCGATGATACCGAGCGCGATGAACAGCATGTTCGGGTTGGTGACGATGTCGGTCGTCGGGGCGAAGCCGCGGATGACCTGGCCCCATTCCGGGCTGGCGAGTGCGATCTGGATGGCGAAGCAGAGCGCGATCACGCCGGTCAGGGTGATGATGAAGGCCTCGATCTTGCGGAAGCCCTTGGTCTGCAGCCAGAGGATGATGAAGACGTCGAGCGCCGTGATCATCACGCCGATCTCGAGGGGGATGCCGAAGAGCAGGTTCAGCCCGATCGCGGTGCCGATGACCTCGGCCAGGTCCGTGGCGCAGATCGCCAGCTCCGCCAGGAGCCAGAGCGGCCAGGAGGCCCAGCGCGGATAGGCGTCGCGGCAGGCCTGGGCGAGATCGCGGCCGGTCGCGATGGCGAGCCTGGCGCAGAGCGACTGCAGGATGATCGCCATGATGTTGGAGACGAGCGCGACGACGAGCAGCGTGTAGCCGAATTGTGCCCCGCCGGCGAGCGAGGTCGCCCAGTTGCCGGGATCCATATAGCCGACCGCGACGAGATAGCCGGGCCCCAGGAATGTCAGGAACTTGCGCCACGGCGTCTGCGCGGCGGCGACCGGGATCGAGCGGAACACCTCCAGCAGCGAAGGCTCGCCGCGCTGGCGCAGCCAGCTCGGCTGCTTTGGGTCCGTCACCGCTTCGATCGCCATGTCGCGCCTCTACCTGCAATTCGTTTGCAAGAGCAGACTAGACGCAGCGCTACCGGGCCGTCAACGCTCTTGCAAATCTTTTGCAATAAAAGCGCGGCGCCTGTTCCGGTGGCGCATGCCGGCTCTCAGCCGATCGAACGTTCGATCACCTTCAGCACCGTCGCCCTGAGATCGGCGATGGTGAAAGGCTTGATCATCACCTCCGAGACGATCGCCTCCAGGCTCTTGGCACGCTCGCGCTGCTCGGCATACCCGGTCATCAGCATGATGGTGAGGTCGGGGAACTGTTGCTTGGCGGCGAGCGCCAGCGCGATCCCGTCCATCAGCGGCATCCGGATGTCGGTCAGCAGCAGGTCGAAGCGGCCCTGCTCGGCGATCAGCACGTCGAGCGCCTCGGCGCCGTCGGCCGCCATCAGGCAGGTGTGGCCGTCCATGCCGAGGCCGCGCGCGACCAGTGCCCTGAGCGATTCCTCGTCATCGACCACCAGGATGCGCGACATGGTTCAGATCCCCGGCAGGCCGGCCTGATCGTCGGTCTCGACGACGCCGACATAGGGCAGTTGGCGATAGCTGTGTGCAACGTCCATGCCGTAGCCGACGACGAAATAATCCGGGCAGGAGAAACCGACATGGTCGGCCACGATGTTGACGGCGCGCTTGCCGGGCTTCTCCAGCAGCACGGCGGAGGCGACTTTGCTCGCGCCGCGCGCCGCCAGCAGATCCTTGGCGAAGGCGAGCGTGCGGCCGGATTCCAGGATGTCGTCGACGAGCAGCACCTGCCGCCCGCGCACCTCGCTCTGGACGTCGCGCAGGATCTCGACCTGACCCGACGAGACCATGGCGGCGCGATAGCTCGACAGATGGATGAACTCGACCTGCGGCGCCATGCCGGCCCGGTGCATCGCCCGGATCAGGTCGGCGACGAACATGAAGGAACCCTTCAGCACCGCGACCACGAGGAGGTCGGCAGGGGCGCTCGTGGCGATCGCCTGCGCCATCTCCTCGTTGCGGCGCGCGATCGTCTCCTCGTCGAACAGCACCCTGATGCGCCGGGCTTCAGCCATCGTCTCGTCGTCCTCTCCAGCTCGTGCGGGCGGCGGCCGAGCCACGGCCGCGCTGCTTCGGATGCATGATCACTTGGCAGGTTTACAGCATAAGGACGGCCGGGCCAGTGCCGGTTTGCTAATGCGCGCTCGCGAGCCCGGTCGTCTTGGGTTGGGCGAAGCGCACCTGCACCGTCTTGCCGTTCGCCGGCGGAGTCGCCAGCCGGGCGCGGAAATGCACCAGCTCCGATGGTTCGAGCGACGGTTTCGGCGGGGTCGTCGACCAAGTGTAGATGATTTCGCCGGCGGCATCCTTGACCGCGACCTCGATCGCGGGGACGGGCGTGTCGTGCCGGGCGATGTTGGTGATGTCGCCCTCGACCACCAGGAAGCGACCGAGCCCGTCGTCGACCACGCCGCTTTCGACGGCGCCGAGCTTCAGCCCCCGGATGTTCACGGGCATGCCCAGCTTCTCGAACAGGCCGGCGAGCTGTGGCGCGGTCCTGACCGCCGCCTCGCGCTGCCAGACCAGCAGGCCGAGCAGCGCCAGGCCGCCGGCCGCCAGCGCGAGCGGCAGCCTGAGCGCTCGCGTCGATTGGGCGGCGCCGGCGGCGACCTTGCCGCGGAGCGCCTTGGCTCGACGCCTACGCGGAGCTGGCGCCGGGCCGGGCTCGCTCTCGGCCGGCTCGACCGCCGGCATGTCCTGCGCTTGGCCTTCCGCGGCCACGGCCGAGATCTGCTCGTCGATCACCGCGGCGCGGGCGATCTCCTCCTGCAGCAGCGCCCGCGTCTCGTCCTCGCTCGGCACCTCCGGGAACTCCGGCGCCGGTTCGACATGCCAGAGCGTCTTGCAGGCGGCACAGCGCACCTTGCGCCCGGCCGGGCCGAGCTTGGCCGCGTCGAGTTCGTACCGGCTGGAGCAGGACGGACAGACGATCAGCATGGTCGCCGTTCTTGAGATCCTCGTCGGGCGTGGCGGACGCCCCTGCCGCAAGCGAAGCCTTCGCCGCGGTGCCGCCACGGTTCAAGCCGCATCGTCCGCTCAGGCGGGCTCAGCCTGCTCATTGGCGGTGTTTATGGTTAACGCCTCGTGAAGAACCTGTGCGCGATGCTGCGCGGCAGACGCGACGCGCGCGTGCCGTCGGCAAAGCGGTGTAGCATCGCCCGTGGGATTCGGGCGGCGCGGAGAGGGAACGAAGCTTGGTCCGGTTCGAGAATGTCGGCTTGCGCTACGGCATGGGGCCGGAGGTGCTGAAGGACATCACCTTCAGCATCGAGCCGCGCTCGTTCCAATACCTGACCGGCCCGTCCGGCGCCGGCAAGACGACGCTGATCCGGCTCGTGCTGATGGCGCTCAAGCCGACGCGCGGGCTGGTCAACCTGTTCGGGCAGGACGTCTCGCGCCTCGACAACGACATGCTGACCGCCTTCCGCCGGCGGATGGGCATCGTCTTCCAGGATTTCCGCCTGCTCGACCACCTGACCCTCTACGAAAATGTCGCGCTGCCGCTGCGCGTGCTCGGCAAGGAGGAGGCGAGCTACCGTGCCGAGGTCGTCGAGCTCTTGCGCTGGGTCGGCTTGGGCGAGCGCATGCATGCGGTGCCGCCGGTACTGTCGGGCGGCGAGAAGCAGCGCACCGCGATCGCACGCGCCCTGATCAGCCGGCCGGAGCTCCTGCTCGCCGACGAGCCGACCGGCAATGTCGATCCCGGTCTCGGCAAGCGGCTGCTGCGTCTGTTCATGGAGCTGCAGTCGCTCGGCACGGCGGTGGTGATCGCGACGCACGACCTCGCGCTGATGGAGCTTTATGACGCGCCGCGCCTCGTGCTGGTCGACGGGCATCTTCATGTCGACGCCTGATCCGGACGAAGCCGCCGGGGAAGAGTCGGCACCGGCGCTGCCGGTCAATCTCAGCCGCGACCAGCCACTTGTCCCGGTCGATTCGGTCGCTGGCCGGGCGCTAATGGCGGTGATCGCGATCCTGACCTTCCTGGCTGCGCTCAGCGCCGGCGCCGCCGTGCTGGCGGCACGGGCGTCCGAGCAATGGCGCGGTGCGGTCGCCAACGAGATGACGATCCAGATCAGGCCCGATGCCCGCCGCGACATGGAGGCCGATCTCGCCCGCGCCGTCGCCATGGCTGTCGGCGTCGGCTCGATCGAGAGCGTCCGCGTCGTGCCCAAGGCGGAATCCGACAAGCTGCTCGAGCCCTGGCTCGGGACCGGGCTCGATCTCGTCGAGCTACCGGTGCCGCGGCTGATCGTGGTGCGCCTGCGCTCGCAGATCGGCCCCGATCTGCCGGCCTTCTCGGAGGCGCTGCGCCGGGAGCTGCCGAGCGCGATCCTCGACGATCACCGGCTCTGGCTGCGCCGGCTCTCGACCATGGCCAACACCATCATCCTGTCGGGCGCGGCGGTGGTGTTGCTGGTGCTGCTCGCGGCCGCGCTGGCGGTCGGCTTCGCGACGCGCGGCGCCATGGCCGGCAGCCGCGACAGCGTCGAGGTGCTGCATCTGGTCGGCGCCGACGACGCCTTCATCGCGCGCGAGTTCCAGACCCGCTTCGTCGCGCTCGGCCTGCGTGGCGGGGCGATCGGGGGTGCGGGCGCGATCCTGGTGATCGCTTTGCTCGGCTTCCTCGCCTCGCGGGTCAGCGCCCTGCCGCAGGCCGAGCAGTTCGAAGCCCTGTTCGGCGCCTTTGAGATCGGCTGGACCGGCTATGGCGCGGTCGTGCTGGTGGCGATCGTGGTCGCGGCGATCGCCGGGCTCGTCTCGCGTTTCACAGTGAGACACTATCTGCGTGCGCTGGCTTAACTCTTGCGACGAAGCCGAGATGGGAGCTGCCGCCGTTATGCCCGATTATCGCGCTACTGTCGCAACGTTATGGCGATGATCGGCAGCAGTCACGACGATCTGGCGATGGCGCGCGACGTGCCGAAAGCCGCCCGCAACTGGCCGGCTGGCCGGCGCTGGCTGCGCCTGCTCGGGCTGGGTTGCGCCGGCGCGGCCGTCGCCGGATTTGCCGCGCTCGGCATCGGCTTCGTCGATTTCGTCTCGCGGATCGATCCGCGCGAGCCGGTGGTCGTGCCGCGCACCGACGCGATCGTCGTGGTCACCGGCGGCTCGCAGCGCGTCGGCGACGCCATCAGCCTGCTCGGTGCCGATCGCGGCTCGCGGCTGCTGATCAGCGGCGTCAACGAGAAGACCGGCCGCGAGGAACTCGCCAAGCTCAACCCGGCGGCTCGCGAACTCCTCGCCTGCTGCGTCGATCTCGACCATCGCGCCCGCAACACCATCGGCAACGCGATCGAGGCGCGGCGCTGGATCCGCAGGCATGATTTCCGCTCGTTGCTGGTCGTGACGTCGAACTACCACATGCCACGCGTGATGGCGGAATTCGCCCATGCCATGCCCGGCGTGCGGCTGGTGGCCCATCCCGTGGTGACCGAGCATGTCGAGACGGCGGGCTGGTGGCAGCGCTGGAGCACGATCAAGCTATTCGCGCCGGAATACGTCAAATACGTGGTGGCGCGGCTGCGAAGCACGCTCGAGGACGATCCCGAGACGTCGCGGCTTTCGGTCATCATCGGCGGCCGCAAGCCGGTCTCGCCGAAGCCGGCCGGGCTGATCGGGCCGGAATACGAGAAGCGCACCAGGCTGAACGGCCGCCGGACCGACGCCTGAGCCCGCGCGGACGCTTGACGTCGGCGGGCCGGCGGGCTTTCTGCGCGCCATGCTGATCCTGCGCTCGCTCGTCTTCAACACCCTGTTCTACATCAACCTGGCGCTCTGGGTGCTGCTCGGCGCGATGCCGTCGCTGCTCTTGCCGCGCGGGGCGCTGCTCGCGGTCGCGGCCGGCTGGGCGCGCAGCGCGCTCTGGCTGCAACGGGTCGTCGCCGGCACGCGTTACGAGGTCACGGGGCTTGAGAACATCCCCGCAGGCGGCATCATCGTCGCGGCGAAGCACCAATCGTTCTGGGAGACCTTCGCGCTGATCACGGTGTTCCCGAATCCGGTCTTCATCCTCAAGCGCGAGCTGACCTGGATCCCGTTCTTCGGCTGGTGCCTGTGGAAGCTCAGGATGATCCCGGTCGATCGCGGCGCCCGGGGCCGGGCGCTGGCCGAGGTGACCCGCCGCGCCAAGGGCGCCTTGCGTGATGACGGCCGCCAGCTCCTGATCTTCCCGGAAGGGACGCGCCGGCCGCCGGGCGCCGAGCCGGCCTACAAATTCGGCGTCGCGCATCTCTATGCCGAGCTCGGCGTGCCTTGCGTGCCGGTGGCGCTGAATTCGGGGCTGTACTGGCCGCGGCGCAAGTTCCTGCGCCGCCCGGGGACAGTCCGCGTCGCCATTCTGCCGCCGATCGCGCCAGGCCTGCCGAAAGCCGAATTCCAGGTTCTGCTGCAGCAGCAGATCGAAGGCGCCAGCGACCACCTGTTGGGGCAGGGCCGCGCGGAGCTGGCGGCGATCGGGCTCGACCCGCTGGCCTGACGCTGCTGACAGCTCCTGTCAGCAGCTGGCGACGTTGCGTCGCTCGCGCCTTGACACTGCTTCTCATCGTTCTCATTTTGTTCGCAGCAAAAGGAGAACGCCATGGCTGCTCTCGCCTATGATCTCTTCGATTTCCTCGATGCCCCCGCTCCGCCGGAGCTGGCCGCGCGCGAGATGCCGCTGCGCAGCACCGCCGCCCTGGGCGAGCGCCGATTCACCGCCTGGCGCGGCCGCTCCGGCCGGCGCTACGTCGCCTCGGTCTTCGCAATGTCCGACGATCACGCGCTCGGTTTCACCGACGCGGTGATGCTGGCGGTGTCGCAGGACCGGCGCATCCTGGCGGCGCGCGACAGCGGCGTCTTCGGGGTCGAGGCGGCGCTGACCCGTTGGCGCAATGCCGTGATCGCGGCGGGCGCGCAGGAGATCCATGTGCACCTGCTGGCCGAGGACGGCGCGAGCCGGCGCGCGGCCCTGATCGATCTGATGCCGGAGGCCTGAGCCTTTCAGAGCGGCGGGCGCGGGCGCCCGAGACTTGGATCGAGCTTCTGCGCGAGATCGGCGAGGACGGGATCGAAGATGCCCATCTTGCGCAGATGCTCATGGGTGCGAAGGACATAGTCAGGATTCTCGCCGGACACGCCCTTTCCAGCGCGGACCATCTCCAGCAGCCTTTCAGGTGCGAGCCGCCCGGCATATTGCAGGTGCTGGCGATCGGCGACGTAGAACAGCGCTTCGACGCAGCGACCGCCCTCCAGCAGGATCGGCTTGTAGCGTTCGAGATAGACGGCGGTGACCTGCTCGCGGGCGCGCAGATAGGAAACCGTCTCGGCTGCATGCGCCTTGTCGACGCGGAAGGCGACGCCGCGGCAGACGCCGCCGCGATCGAGCCCCAGCACCAAGCCCGGCCGCTCCGGCGTGCCGCGATGGACATGCGAGAAGACGCAGAGCGAGCGGTGATAGCCGTGCAGGCGCGCGGCGACGCTCTCGACGAAGGGAAAGCCCGGCCGCCAGATCAGCGAGCCGTAGCCGAACACCCAGAGATCGTCCCGGGCCAGATCGCCGAGCATCAGAGCATGATGCCGAAAAGTGGGAACCGGTCTTCGGACGACATCATGCTCACCTCCCAGCCTCACAATTTGGCCGCCGCGGTCTGCGAGCTTGAGCGAACTGGCGCCGGCCTCCGGCGCGAGCTAACAATCCGCCCGCTTCTTCGCAATGGATTCCCCACGCATGACCGCCACGCCGACGCGCAGCCGCAGCCGCTTCTGGCTCTATGCGCCCTTCGTCCTGCTCGCCCTGATTGCCGTCGGCTGGAGCGGGTTCTGGTTCGTGGTGCGCGGCCGGGTGGCCGACGCCGTCGACGGGGCGCTGACGCGCGAGGCCGGGCTGGGGCGCGACTGGACCTGCCGTGATCGCTCGATCACGGGTTTCCCGTTCCGCGTCGAACTGCGCTGCGCCGCGCTGACGCTCGCCTCCGCGCGCTGGGGCGAAACGGTGAAGTTCGAGACCGGTCCGGCGCTGGCGCTCGGGCAGATCTACACGCCGGGCCTCGTCATCCTGCAGATCGCCGGGCCGCTGAAGGGCAACCTGCCGGAGAACCGCGGCATCGAACTCGGCTGGAAGCAGTTGGAGGCCAGCCTCGAGCACAACGGCGTCGAGCCGCATCTGCTCGCGCTCGTCGTCAGCGAGCCGACCGGCACCCTGACCGCCCCGGGCGAGCCGCCGACGACGTGGCGCGCCAGCCGCTTCGAGGCCTATGCGCGCAAGAATCCGACCCGTCCGGCGACCGAGCAGGCGGTCGATCTTGCGATCAGCGCCAAGGGTTCGGTGCTGCCTGCGCTCGACGCGCTGGTCGGCGCGACCGATCCCGGCGATGTCGACATCCAGGCGACGGTGACGCAAAGCGAGCCGTTCCGCCTCGGCTTCAACCCCGATGCGCTCGAAGCCTGGCGCAACGCCGGCGGCCAGGTCGAGATCACCAAGCTCCTCTCGGTCAAGGGCAAGTCGCGGGTCGAGGCGACGGGGCGGCTCCTGCTCGACCAGACGCACCGGATCTCCGGCCAGGTCCAGGCCGGGATCGCCGGCATCGACCAGATTGGCGGCATCAAACTCGGCGGGCTGATGGGCGGGCTCGGCAGCCTGCTCGGCGGCGGCCGCAACGCCCAGCCGCAGCCTGGTGCCGCGCCCGCGCTGATGACGCTGCCACCGGTCGTGATCCGCGAGGGCCGCTTCTATATCGGGCCGCTGCGCCTGCCCTTGCAGCCGCTGACACCGCTCTATTGAAGCGCGCATGAAAAAGGGGCCGCGAGGCCCCTTTTTGAATCGTTTGGCCGGCTGGCGACCTCACGCCGCCGGCAGGGCGGCGCGGGGTGCCTCGATCCGGACCAGCGCCTTCTTGACCGCGTCCTGAACCTTCTCGAAGGCACGGACCTCGATCTGGCGGACGCGCTCGCGCGAGACGTTGAACTCCTCCGAGAGCTGCTCCAGCGTGATCGGGTCGTCGACCAGACGGCGCGCCTCGAAGATGCGGCGCTCGCGCGGGTTCAGCACATCGAGCGCCTCGCGCAGGGCCGAGTGCCGGTTGTCTGCCTCTTCCGAATCGGCGAGGCGGCGTTCCTGGCTGTCGCTATCGTCGACCAGCCAGTCCTGCCATTCGCCGTCGCCATCCTCGCGCAGCGGCGTGTTCAGCGAGGCGTCGCCGCCGAGCCGACGGTTCATGTCGATGACGTCCTGCTCGCCGACGCCGAGCTTGGTCGCGATGGTCTTGACCTGCTCGGGCCGGAGGTCGCCCTCGCCCAAAGCCGAGATCTTGCTCTTGGCCTTGCGCAGGTTGAAGAACAGCTTCTTCTGGTTGGCGGTGGTGCCCATCTTCACCAGCGACCAGGAGCGCAGGATGTATTCCTGGATCGAGGCCTTGATCCACCACATCGCATAGGTCGCGAGCCGAAAGCCCTTGTCAGGCTCGAAGCGCTTGACCGCCTGCATCAGGCCGACATTGCCTTCCGAGACGACTTCGCCGATCGGCAGGCCATAGCCGCGATAGCCCATCGCGATCTTGGCGACGAGCCGCAAATGCGACGTCACGAGCTTATGGGCCGCATCGCGGTCGCCATGCTCGCGCCAGCGTTTCGCCAGCATGAATTCCTCGTTCGGTTCCAGCATCGGGAACCGACGGATTTCGTCGAGATAACGTGAAAGTCCACCCTCCGCGGAGAGGACGGGCAGCGTGGCGGACGCCATGCGCAGTCTCCTTGTCGAGGCCCCCGCTTCGCGGCAGGCTCACCGCGCGATCAACCTTCGCGCAGGTTTCGGATGTCGTGATCTAGCCCAACGCAGGAACCGGTTCGCGGTTCGCTCAGCCGGGCCGTCCACTTGCGGCGCCCCTTAGCCATCCGCATCCGACAAGCATCTTATGGCAGAATTGCGTGTCGGAAAATGGGCAACGAAGCCAGAAACACTCACAGGCTCGCGAGTGAACCTTGCAGTTCTGCAAAATCCTCTGGCGGCTGCGATTCAAACAACAGCTCTTCGCCAGTGGCGGGATGCTCGAAACCGAGCATCGCGGCATGCAGCGCCTGCCGATCGAGCCGGACCAGCGCCTCGCGTGCGGTCTCGGGAAGGCGGACGGCCTTGGTGGCGAAGCCGGAGCCGTAGAGCCCGTCGCCGAGCAGCGGGTGACCGAGATGGGCCATGTGCACGCGGATCTGGTGGGTGCGGCCGGTCTCCAGCCGGCATTCGACCAGGCTCGCCATGGCCTCAGTCTCCTCGCGGCCCTTGAGCAAGGCCGGATAGCGCTCGATCACGGTGAAATGGGTGATCGCCTCGCGGCCGCGATCCTCGGCCACGACCATCATCTTCTCGCGGTTCTTGTTGGAGCGCTCGATATTGGCGGCGATCGTGCCGTGCGGCCGGCGCGGGAAACCCCAGACGATGGCGAGATAGGCGCGTTGCAGCGGGCCGGTGCGGCCATGGTCGGCGAACTGCTTCGCCAGCCCCTGATGCGCCTTGTCGGTCTTGGCGACGACCAGGAGACCGGAGGTGTCCTTGTCGAGACGGTGGACGATGCCGGGACGCCGGACCCCGCCGATTCCCGACAGGCTCTCGCCGCAATGGGCGATCAGCGCATTGACCAGCGTGCCATCCTCGTGCCCGCCGGCGGGGTGGACGACGAGGCCTGGGGGCTTGTCGATGACGATGAGGTGCTCGTCCTCGTAGACGACCGTGAGCGGGATGTCCTGGCCGACCGGGTCGGCGGGTTTCGCGGCCGGCATGACGAGCGCGAGCGCATCACCCTCGACGACCTTGCGGCTGCCATCGGTGAAGACGGCACCGTTCAGGCTGACGCCGCCTTCCTTGATGACCTGCTGCAACCGGGCGCGTGAAATCTCGCCGGCGAGCAGCGCCAACGCCTTGTCGAGCCGCTGGCCGGCCTGTTCGGCGGTGACGAGCAGGGTCACGCCGGCAGTCTCCGGCGTCGGGGCGGGCTGGATCGTTTGGGTCATCAGCGACGCTATAAGGGGCGCGGGCGAAACCCGCACCCCTTTTCACGAGGAGATGAGCCGGGCTCAGGCGCGGTTGTCGCGCCAGAGCATGATCGCGAGCCCGACGAACCATGCGAGCGCCAATGGCACGGCCGCGCTCTGGATCGTGGCGGCGGACGGAACCACGATCCGCAGCGCCGTGGCCAGGAACAGCGCGCCGCAGGCGATGCCGAAGATGCCGAGCCAGCCCTTTCCGGCCCGGCGCAGCGCCCAGCCGAGCGCGACCAGCCAGAGACCGCTGAGGAGTTGAACGCCGAGCAGTTCGCCGACGGCGCCGGCATAGGCGTTGATCGCGCGGTAGCTCAGCTCGATCGCCCGGCGGGTCGGCTCGTCGGCCTGGCCGTATTCGGCGGCGAGCATGGGCATCACCGAAAGCCAGCGCACGATGCCGAGCGTCTTGAACAGGCCGGCGCCGGCCCCGACGAAGGCTGCGGTGTCGATGAGCCAGCCGGCGACGCCGCGCGTCATGAGCCAGGCCCGCAAAGCGAAGGCGAGTGGGATCAGGGCCAGCGAGACCGTCAGGTAGGCGCCATAGCCGATCAGCACGGCATCGGCTTCGGCAGCGATCAGCGATAGCACCTCCGCCGCCGGCAGCCTGAGCGAGGCCGGCCAGCCGATGGCGCTGCCGAGCACGACCATCGGCACGATGAACAGCACGGTCTGGAGCAAGGCGAGGCCGGCGGCGATGCGGGCGATCGGACGGGACGAGGAGTGATGGGCGGCGTCCCGCCGCGGGACGGAGCCGGAGAAAGCAGCGGCTGACATGACGATATCCTTTCAGGAATGGCGTGCGGGTTCAGACGGTCTGCACGCGCGTGGCCGGGCCAGGGCGGGCGGGAATGCTGGCGGGGCCAAGCGAGGCCTCGATCGCGGCGGCGAGCGGAGTGTGCGGCTCCGGGCCGATCACGGCTTCGAGCTTGCGGTTGTCGAGCCGGACGGATTCGCGCCAGAGCCAGCGCATCTCGATCAGCTCGCAGAAGAAAGTGACGAAGGGCGCGATCAGATAGATTTGCGGCCAGAAGAAGCGCCGGATCGGGACATGCCCGCCGAGCGCGTACCGAACCGCCTCGGCCAGGTCGCGACCATCGGCGAACCAGTGGCCCTGGAAATGGAAGACGTCATGGGTCGCGAGCCTGTCCTGCCGATCGAGCAGGCGCATGAAGGTTTCGGCGAGATCGGGCGCATAGGCCCAGGAATGGCCGATGCCGGGCGCGCCGAGATCCTGGATCACCGTGGCCGCGCGCCCGCCCTTGACCAGGGCCTGGCCGAACCAGGAATTGGGCACGTCGGGGCCGAAGAAATCGCCGGCGCGGACGATCAGCGAGCGCACGCCATGGTCGGCGGCGTGGCGCAGCATCGCCTCCATGTCCATGCGGACGGCGCCCTTCACCGTGTTCGGGTTCTGCGGGCTCGCCTCGTCGATCACGGCGCCGGCCTCGGGGCCAAAGGCGTAGATGTTGCCGGGGAAGAGGATGCGTGCGCCGGAATGCTGCGCGGCGACGATGCTGTTGGCGAGCATCGGCACCGCCTTCTCGCGCCATTTCGCATAGCCCGGCGGATTGACCGCATGGGCGATGACCGCGGTGCCGGCGGCGGCGCGCAGCACGGCGCCGCGATCGAAGGCGTCGCCCTGCAGCCAGTCGACGGCGAAGGGCAATTTCGCGGTGGCGGCCGCCTTGGCGGGATCGCGCGACAGGGCGCGGATGGCGTAGCCGCGGCCATGTAGGGCAATGGCGAGGGCGTGGCCGAGGCCACCGGTGATGCCGAGGACGAGCGCGATGCGGGTGGATGAAGCAGGATTGGACGAAGCAGGATGGGACATGGAAACCTCCGTTGCGTTGCCCGGAGAATGGTCCGCGGTCCTGCAAACGGAAATTGCCTAACTTTGGCGATCGTCTATACGTTTTTGTATGAACGATGATATCGGTTGGGACCTCTGCCGCTCCTTCCTCGCCGTGGTCCGGCAGGGCAGCCTGTCGGGTGCGGCGCGGGCGCTCGGCGCGACGCAGCCGACGCTAGGCCGTCATGTCGAGGCGCTTGAGACGGCGCTGGGCCTGTCGCTGTTCACGCGCTCGCAGGGTGGGCTTCAGCCGACGGAAGCCGCGTTGGCGCTGGTCGCGCAGGCCGAGGCGATGGAAGCCGCCGCCGCGGCACTGCTGCGCAATGCCGACGGGGCGCGCTCCGAGGAGGGCGGCACGGTTCGGATCACCGCCAGCGAGGTGATGGGCGCCGAGGTGTTGCCGCCGATCCTGGCCGCGCTGCAGGAGGCGCATCCGAAACTGACGCTCGAACTCGTCTTGAGCAACCGGACGAGCGACCTGCTGCGGCGCGACGCCGACATCGCGGTGCGTATGCTGCGGCCGTCGCAGGATGCGCTGATCGCGCAGCATCTCGGCGCGGTTCGGCTCGGGCTCCATGCGCATGAGCGCTATCTGGCGCGGCATGGCGCGCCCGAGACGGTCGAGGCGCTGCCGCGCTTCCACGTCATCGGCTTCGACCGCGACGACCGGTCGGCGCGGTCGGTCGCGACCGGCACGCTGCCGATCGACCGTACCTTGTTCTCGTTCCGCAGCGACAGCGACCTTGCGCAATATGCCGCCGTGCGGGCTGGGCTGGGCATCGGCGTGGTGCAGACCGGTCTCGCGGCGCGTCACCCCGAATTGCGGCCGGTCCTGTCCGAAGCGATCGCCTTCAGGCTCGAAGTCTGGCTCGCCATGCACGAGGACCAGCGCGCCAACCGCCCGGTCCGGCTCGCCTTCGCCGCCCTGGCGGACGGGTTGAAACGCTGGACGGCGGGCTGAGGCTTCAGCCGAAGATGCGGAACTTCGCCTTCTTGTCCTCGACCGGCTGAACCTCCTCCGGGCCCGGATCGTCGGGCGCATGCGAGACCGGGAAGATAACTGGTTTCGGGCGGGCCTCGGGAGGCGCCGGCATCGGCCTGGCCTCGGCAAGAGCCTCCGCGACCAGCGGCTCGGGCTTTGCGGCCGGCTGCGCCGGTTTGGGGGCGGGCTTCGGCTCCGGCTTGGCCTCGACCTTCGATTCCGGCTTCGGCTCGGGCGGGGGAGGCGGCGGTTCGGCCGCGGCCGGCGGCGGGGCGGGCGCGATCGGGGGCGGGGCGGGCGCCACGGTCTCGGCGCGGGCCTCGATCAGCGGCGCGGAATCGGCGAGATCGGCGAGCACGTCGTCGACGATCGGCGCCTTGCTGCCGAGGGTTGCGGGCGGCACCGTCCAGACGAAGGCGTCGAGCCGGCCCGAGATCGGCGACATCGGCAGCCATTTGTCGGAGACGAGGCCGTCGGCGACCCAGGCGGCGTCGCGCGGGGCGCGGGTGGCGCGTGCCAGCCATTCGCGGACGCGGCCGGCGGCGCCATGCTCGGCCTCTTCCAGCTCCGCCATCAGCAGGCAGGCGCGCACCGAGGCGCCGCCGGCGAGCAGCGGGCGCAAAGTCTCGCGCGCCTTGGCGAAGTCGCGGGCATGGATCGCCGCGCCGGCCAGCGCGAGCACACCCTCGGGATCGGCGGGCCTGAGTTTTGTCAGCGTCTGGGCCCGGGCGAGCCGGTCCTGGGCGCTGTCGCCGCTGCGCACGTCGAGATAGGCGGCGGCGATGTCGGGATGCGAGACCTCCTTCCAGGCGGCCTCCAGGATCTTGACCGCCTTGCGGACGTCACCGCGCTCGGCCAGCATCCGGCCGGCGAGCGCGGCCGCCGGCGTCAGGCCGGGCGCGAGCTTGAGCGCTTCGAGTGCGGTCGCGAGCGCGCGCTCCGGCTCGTTCTCGCGTGCGTCGAGCGCCTCGGCCGCGAGCAGCACGGCGCGCTGCCGGCGGGCCTCGGCCTTGTCGGCGAGGCGCAGCGCGGCACGGCGCTCGACCGCGGTGCGCGCCGCCTGCCAGTCGCCTGCGGAAGCGTGGAAATCGAGCAGTGCGTCATTGGCCCAGGCGAGCGAGGGCGAGCGGCGCACGGCGTCGTCGGCGAAGGCACGCGCGGCCGGCATGTCGCCACGGCGCTTGGCCTCGACGAAAAGGCCGCGCAGGCCGAGCACGCGCGTCTCCGGCCGGTCGAGCATCGCCTTGAAGGCGGCCTCGGCCCGTCCGCGATCGCCCGAAAGCTGGGCGGTCTGCGCCTCCAGCAGCAGGGTCAGCGCTTCTCCGCCGGCGAAGCGGCGCGCGTCCTGGGCGTGGCGGCCGGCGGCGACGGGATCGCCCGCGCCGATCGCGACCATGCCGCGCGAGACGGCTTCGAAGCCGCGCGCCCGGCGCCGAGCCCGCGAGGCGAAGCTGAAGGCCGAGGGCAGGCCGAGGACGAAGCGGATCAGCGCCCAGGCCAGCATAGCCAGCATGGCCAATACGACGATGCCGATCGCGGCGATCGCGACGGAGGTCTCGATCCGATAACCCTGCCAGAGCACCGAGACCTCGCCCGGCCGGTCGGCGAGCCAGACCGCGCCGATGGCGAGCAGGGCGAAGACCGCGAGATAGAGCAGAACGCGAACCATGAAAGCGATGTCTCCGTCAGCCTGCCGCGCCGAGCGCAGCGACCGCATCTTGCGCGATTTTCGCGATGGCCGCATCCGCCGCCGCGCGTTTTTGGAGGTTCGCGCCGAAATCGGCACCGGCGCGGCGAGCGGGCTCGGGCAGTTGCGCCCAGAGGCCCGCCGCGGCGACCATGTTGCCGGTGCTCAGCGCGTTCTCCAGCCTCAGCGGCAGCGTCGCTGGATCGGTGCCGCCGGCGTCGCCGACGGGCCGGATCGTGACGACGCGGCTGGCCAGCGCGAGCAGGCGATCCTGCCAGCCGGTCGCTGCCGGGGCGAGTTCGCGCGCCAGCATGGCCCGCTGCGTCCTGAACTGCGCCAGCAAGACCTCGCGGGTAGGGGCGCCGGTCGCGGCGACGGCGTTCAGGGCCGCGAGTTGCTCGGCCGCGCCGCCGCCTTTGGCGAGCGCTGCGACATCGCTCGCGAAGGGTTGCCCCGAGGCGAGCGCCACCTGGACGCGTTCGGCCAGCACGATGCGGGCGGCGGCGAGGGCCTGCGGGCTCGGCGCGGCGGCCGTTTTCGCCAGCGTCTCGACCGAGCCGATGCGCTGGGCCGCCTGGTCGAGGCGCTGGTTGAGGCCGGCGAGTGCGCCGGCGTCGGTCGCGGTCGCGCTTTGGTTCGCGCTCTGGACCTTGGCGAGATCGGCGAGACGGGTCGAGAGCGCCTGGGCCTCCGCGCCCGCCTTGCCGGCAGCCTCCGAGGCCGCCGCTGCGCGACGATCGGCGGCGCCGGCCGCGGTCTGGAGCGCGTCGATGCGGCTGCGCAGCTCGGCGATCTGGGTTGGATCGACGGCCGGCGTCGCCCGGCTCCAGCCGAGTAGCATCAGCCCGGCGCCGATGACGCCGCCGACGAGGCCCGCCGCCGCGAGCGCGCGCCAGGGCAGACGGTCCTTTTCACGGGGCTCCTCGATGGGCCGGGCCCCGGTGGCGTTCGTTGGTGGCAGTTCGGCACCAAGCCCGGGCTTTGGATCGGGTGCCGAGAATTCCTCGGGCACCGCCTCTGTCGGCAGCAACGCGGCGGGCTCGTCGGCTGCGGGTGGCGCTGGCGTCGGCGCAGCCTCCTGCGCGGCGAGTTCGATCGTCGGCGGCGTCCGGCCGGAGCGCTTGCGCGCGCTTTCGGGGCGTGTGGCTTCTGGCGAAGGGACCGGCTCGTCCTGAACCATGTCGACGGTTGCGGCGTGCGGTGCGTTGTCCGGTGCACTTTCCTGTCTGAGGCGCAGCGAGACCTGGTCGAGCGCCGCGAGCAGCCCGGCTTCCTCCGGATATTCGGCGACGAGCACGGTGCTGGCACCCGCTGCGATCAGCGGTCCGGCGACGTCGGCGGAGATCGCGACATGGGTCAGGGCCAGCGCCTCGTCGGTCAGGCTGACGGCACGGGTCAGCGTCAGGAAGGTCTCGGCGCCGCGCTGCGAGTAATGCAGGGCGGCGTCGACCTCGCCCTCGGCGATCGCCTTGCCGGCCGCCTTCGGCAGGAGGGTGATCGCCTCGGCGGCATAGGCCTCCCAGAGCACGACCTCGTAGCCGGCCTCGGTCAGGCGCGGCGGGATGTCCTCGTGGCGGTCGCGGCCGACGATCAGCAGCAGGCGTGCCGGAGCCGTGATGTTGCGGGAAATCAGCTCGATCAGGTCGTTACGGTCGCCATCGGCGCTGCGGGCGTCGGCGAAGCCGGCCTCGCGTGCCTTGGCGGCGGTGCGGGCGCCGACCGTGAAGACCGGCAGCTCGCGCCAGGGCGCCGGGCCCTCGGTCAGCGCCGGAACGGCGTTGCCGCTGGTCAGGACGATGGCGGCGAAGGCGCCGTCCGGCGCCGGCTTTCCCGAGGGCACGATCGTGAACAGGGGCGCGACGACCGGCTCGTGGCCGCGTGCCGCGATGGCGCGGGCGCTGCGATCGGCATCGGCCTGGGGTCGGAAGACGAGAATCCGCATCGATGGTCCTTTCGCCGCGATCGGCGTCAACTGTAAATCCCGGGCGGTGCGAGAACGCGCAATCGGCGCCCGAGTTCGGCCCCGAGCTCGGCTGCATCGTTGACGGGACCGGAGGTCTCGTCCTCCGCCACCGCCGTGCCGTCGGGCGACAGCAGGAGCCCGCGCAGATGGACGCGATCGCCCGTGACCGTGGCGTGGCCGGCGATCGGGGTGCGGCAGGAGCCGTCGAGCTCGGTCAGGAAGGCGCGCTCGGCGGCGAGCGCGATGCCGGTGTCGCGGCACAGGATGGGGTCGAGCGCCGCACGCGACGCCTCGTCCTGCGCCCGGATCGCGACCGCGATCGCGCCCTGGCCGACGGCGGGCAGGAACTGCTCGACCGGCAGCACGCCGCTCGCCTTGTCGGCGAGGCCGAGCCGCCGCAGGCCCGCATAGGCGAGCAGGGTCGCGTCGAGCTCGCCTCCCGCGATCTTAGACAGGCGCGTGCCGACATTGCCGCGCAACAGGACGATCCGCAGATCCGGCCGGAGGCGCCGCAGCATCGCCTGGCGCCGCAGCGAAGCCGAGCCGACGATCGCGCCTTCCGGCAGTTCCGCGATCGTCGCGGCGTCGCGGGCGATCAGGGCGTCGCGGACATCCTCGCGCGGCAGATAGCCGGCGATGACGATGCCGTCCGGCAATGCGGTCGGCAGATCCTTGGCCGAATGGATGGCGTAGTCGATCCGGCGCGAAAGCTGAGCCGCGTCGATCTCCTTGGTGAAGAGGCCCTTGCCGCCGGCTTCCGAAAGCGGCCGGTCCTGGATCGCGTCGCCGGTCGTCTTGATGATGTCGAGCGGGAGGTCGTCCACGCCCCAGCCCTGGGCTTGCGCGAGGCGGCCGGCGAACTCATGGGCCTGTGCGAGGGCCAGCGGGCTGCCGCGGGTGCCGATGACGAAGCGGCCGGCGACGACATGGTCGGAATCGGCCGGGGTGGAAGCTGCGGTCTCGCTCATCTGCCGTCATCGTCCCCCGGGGGCCTGGTCTCGTCGAGACTCTGTCTCGTCGACACCCTTGGCCTTCTGCTTGCTCGCGCACTATACGGAGGAAATCGCGGCGCGAAACCGCCGGGATCTCTTCCGCCCTTCTTGCCGCCGCTCAGCGTCCGGGACCAGCCTGCCGATCATGCGTGTTCTGGGGATAGAGACGACTTGTGACGAGACGGCGGCCGCGATCGTCGTGCTTTCGCCCTCGGGCGAGAGCAAGATCCTGTCGAACGAGGTGCTGAGCCAGATCGCGGCGCATGCGGCCTTCGGCGGCGTCGTTCCGGAAATCGCGGCGCGGGCGCATGTCGAGGCGATCGACCGCATCGTCGCGCGCGCCTTCGCGACCGCCGGCCTGCAACCATCCGAGATAGACGCGGTCGCGGCGGCGGCGGGTCCGGGCCTCGTCGGCGGGGTCATGGTCGGGCTGACCAGCGCCAAGGCGATCGCGCTGGTCACGGGCAAACCCTTCATCGCGATCAACCATCTCGAGGCGCATGCGCTGACGGCGCGGCTGACCGACAACGTCGCCTTCCCCTATCTCCTGCTGCTGGTCTCGGGCGGGCACACGCAGTTGCTCGCCGTGCGCGGCGTCGGCGACTATCTCAAGCTCGGCGGGACGATCGACGACGCGGTCGGCGAGGCCTTCGACAAGATCGCGAAAATGCTCGGCCTGCCCTATCCCGGCGGCCCCTCCGTCGAGCGCGAGGCCGAGAAGGGCGATCCCGAGCGCTTCGATTTCCCGCGTCCGCTGAGCGGCCGGCCGGCGCCGGATTTCTCGCTGTCGGGCCTCAAGACCGCGGTGCGCCTCGTCGCCGAACGGATCGCGCCGCTGTCGGACGGAGACGTCGCCGATCTCTGCGCCTCCTTCCAGGCAGCGGTCGTCGATGTGCTGGTCGACCGGACGCGGGCGGGCCTGCGCGCCTGCCGGGCCTTCGGCCTGACGCCGAGCGCGCTAGTGGTCGCCGGCGGCGTCGCCGCCAACCAGCCGATCCGGCGCGGGCTGACGCGGCTCGCGACCGAGGCGGGCCTCGCCATGATCGCGCCCCCGCTGGCGCTGTGCGGCGACAATGGCGCGATGATCGCCTGGGCCGGCATCGAGCGTCTGCGCCTCAAGCTCGTCGACGACATGAGCGCGGTCGCGCGCCCGCGCTGGCCGCTGGACGAACTCAGGCGCAAGGCATGAGTCTCATCGGCATCGTCGGCGGCGGCGCCTATGGGACGGCGCTGGCGCTGGCGGCGGTGCGGGCCGGGCGCGAGGTCGTCTTCTGGGCGCGCGATCCGGCCACGATCGCTGCGATCCGGGACATGCGCCAGACGCCGCATTTGCCGGGCGTGACCCTGCCCGAGGCGATCGTGCCGACCGCGTCGCTGGCCGATCTCGCGCCGGCCGCGGCCCTCGTCGTCGCCGTGCCGACGCAGTCGCTGCGGGCGGTCTGCCTGGCGCTGTCGCAGGCGCTGCCGGCCGGCCGGCCGGTGGTTTCGGCCGCCAAGGGCATCGAGCAGGCGACCGGCCTGTTCTCGACGCAGGTGATCGAGGATGCTTTTCCCGGCTCGCCGGCGGCGATCCTGTCGGGGCCGAGCTTCGCTGCTGATATCGGGCGCGGCCTGCCGACCGCGGTGACGCTTGCCGCGCCCAAGGTCGAGCTGGCGCGGGAGCTGGCGGAGGCGCTGAGCTCGGCCTCGTTCCGGATCTATCACAGCGCCGATCCGCGCGGCGTCGAGATCGGCGGGGCCGCCAAGAACGTGCTTGCGATCGCGGCGGGCGTCGCTGTCGGGCTGGGCTATGGCGAAAGCGCCCGCGCCGCCCTGGTGGCGCGCGGATTTGCGGAACTGCGCCGCTTCGGCGAGGCCCATGGCGCGATGCCGGAGACGCTGATGGGGCTATCGGGGTTGGGCGATGTCGTGTTGAGTTGCGCGTCGGTGCAGTCGCGCAACTTCGCCTTTGGCCTGGCGCTCGGGCAGGGCCGGCCGGTGGCGGAGGCCGCCAGCGGCAAGCTGGCGGAGGGCGCGTTCACGGCCTCGGCGCTGGCACGGATGGCGCGCGAAGCGAGCGTCGAGATGCCGATCGCCGAGGCGGTCACGGCGATCATCGCGGGCCGGATCGCGGTCGCGGATGCGGTCGCTGGCCTGCTGGCGCGGCCCGTCCGCGCCGAATTGTGAGGAAAGACGGCCGATGGCGAACGACTGGTCCGATCTGACGAAGCGCGTCGCGCGCGGCATCGCCGAGGTCCGCAAGACGACCGGCTCCGAACTCGTGACCGAAAGCCTGCCGGTGGCGCTGGCCGGGCGGGTGCCTGCCGGACCGGTGATCCAGCTGCGCCGCCGGCGCGCCGAGGATACGCATCGCTTCGTGCTGATCCTGCCCTTCGGCGAGGGCGAAGTCCGGGTCGAGCTCGAGCCGCAGGACTATGCGGCGCTGACCCGCGAGATGGTCAGGTTCTGGAACGAGAACGGGCAGGCGGCGTCACGCACGCCGGTTCCACTGCCGAGCGACGACGAGACGAAGGAGTGAGGCATCATGGCCTATTGGCTGATCAAATCCGAACCCTCGAAATGGTCCTGGGAGCAGCAGGTCGCGGCCGGGCCCAGGGGGACGCATTGGGACGGCGTCAAGAACCACACCGCCAAGCTCAACCTGATGGCGATGAAGCTGGGCGAGCAGATTTTCTTCTACCATTCCAACGAGGGGCTCGAGGTCGTCGGCATCGTCGAGGTGATCAAGGAAGCCTATAACTGGATCCCGGGCGAGCCTTGGGTGCTGGTCGACTTCAAGGCGGTGAAGCCCCTGCCGAAGCCGGTGACGCTGGCCGAGGTCAAGGCCGAGCCGAAGCTGGCCAAGATGGCGCTGGTGACCTCGTTCAGGCTTTCGGTGCAGCCCGTGACGGAGGCTGAATGGAAGCAGGTCTGCGCGATGGGCGGGGTGTGACGGGTCGGTAAAGATCGCCGAAAGTCTTTGAAACGAAAGTGCGAGCTGCCCGCGCTTGCCGGCCGGGCACGCGGCACTATGATGCGCCGCATTCAAAGCAAGCGGACGCGGCGGATTCCCGGATGCGCCTCCGAAACCGCGAGACGGCCCAACTCTGACGGCCCAAGTCTGGGGAGACGCCTACCATGTCCGAGACGATCCACGAGGTGCCCGCCGCCTGGGCCAAGAAGGCGCATCTGAACGACGCCAAATACAAGAAGATGTATGCCGCCTCGATCAAGGATCCGGACAAGTTCTGGGGCGAGCAGGGCAAGCGGATCGACTGGTTCAAGCCCTATACGAAAGTCCGCAACGCCAGCTACAAGCCCGGCAAGGTCTCGATCAAATGGTACGAGGACGGCACCACCAACGTCGCTTATAATTGCGTCGACCGGCATCTGGCGACGCGCGCCAAGCAGACCGCGATCATCTGGGAGGGCGACGATCCCTCCGAGTCCAAGAAGATCAGCTACGGGCAGCTCTACACCGAGGTCTGCACCTTCGCGAACGTGCTGAAAGCCAAGGGCGTCAAGAAGGGCGACCGGGTCACGATCTACATGCCGATGATCCCCGAGGCGGCCTATGCGATGCTGGCCTGCGCCCGGATCGGCGCGGTGCATTCGATCGTGTTCGGTGGCTTCTCGCCGGATTCGCTGTCGGGGCGGATCGAGGGCGCGACCTCGGACGTCGTCATCACCGCCGATGAGGGCCTGCGCGGCGGCCGCAAGGTGCCGCTCAAGGTCAATGTCGACGCGGCGGCCGAGAAGGTGCCGGTCAAGACGGTGATCGTGGTCAAGCGCACCGGCGGCGATGTCGCCATGCAGGACGGCCGGGACGTCTGGTACCATGAGGAGGCGGCCAAGGTGTCAGGCCATTGCCCGCCCGTGGAGATGAAGGCGGAGGACCCGCTCTTCATCCTCTACACCTCGGGCTCCACGGGTAAGCCCAAGGGCGTGCTGCACACGACGGCCGGCTATCTCGTCTATGCGGCGATGACGCATAAATACGTCTTCGACTACCATGACGGCGAGATCTACTGGTGCACGGCCGATGTCGGCTGGGTCACCGGCCACAGCTACATCGTCTACGGCCCGCTCGCCAACGGCGCGACCACGCTGATGTTCGAGGGCATCCCGACCTATCCGACGATCTCGCGCTTCTGGGAGGTCGTCGACAAGCACAAGGTCAACACCTTCTACACCGCCCCGACCGCGATCCGCTCGCTGATGGGCGCGGGCGAGGAGCCGGTGAAGCGGACCAAGCGCAAGTCGCTGCGCCTGCTCGGCTCGGTCGGCGAGCCGATCAATCCGGAAGCCTGGGAGTGGTACCACCGCGTCGTCGGCGACAAGCGCTGCCCGATCGTCGACACCTGGTGGCAGACCGAGACCGGCGGCATCCTGATCACGCCGCTGCCCGGCGCGACCCGGCTGAAGCCCGGCTCGGCGACGCGGCCCTTCTTCGGCGTCAAGCCGGAGATCGTCGATGCCGAGGGCAAGGTGCTGGAGGGCGCAACCGAGGGCAACCTCGTCATCGCCGAGAGCTGGCCTGGCCAGATGCGCACGGTCTATGGCGACCACAAGCGCTTCGAGGAGACTTATTTCGCGACCTATCCGAACAAGTATTTCACCGGCGACGGCTGCCGGCGCGACGCCGACGGCTATTATTGGATCACCGGCCGCGTCGACGACGTGATCAACGTCTCGGGCCACCGCATGGGCACGGCCGAGGTCGAATCGGCGCTGGTCGCGCATCCGAAGGTCTCGGAGGCCGCGGTCGTCGGCTATCCGCACGACATCAAGGGGCAGGGCATCTACGCCTATGTCACGCTGATGACCGGCGAAAAATCCTCCGATGCGTTGCGCAAGGAACTGGTCGCGCATGTCCGCAAGGAGATCGGCCCGATCGCCTCGCCGGACCTGATCCAGTTCTCGCCCGGCCTGCCCAAGACCCGCTCGGGCAAGATCATGCGCCGCATCCTACGCAAGATCGCCGAGGACGAGTTCGGGGCTTTGGGAGACACTTCGACTTTGGCCGATCCGGCGGTGGTCGACGACCTGATCGCCAACCGGCAGAACAAGCGCAAGGCGGGGTAGAGCGAGAGCCGCCGCTACCGCTTGCCCAACTCGATGTCCGGCATCGTCGGGGGCGTGGAGCTGTCGGCGAGCGGCGGCGAAGGATTTCGCGAAATCCGCAGCGCCAGATAGGCCGCGACCGAGAGCGACAGCAGCAGGACATAGGCGAGCAGGCCCTGCGGTCCGATGAGCTGCATCAACAGGGTCGCGGCGAGCGGTCCGATGGTCGAGCCGACGCCCCAGAGAAAGAGCAGGCGCGCCGACAGGCCGACCGCGTGCTCGCGGCCGAAGCGCAGGAAGGCATGGGTCACGGCGACGGTGTAGAGCGAGACGCTGCAGCCACCGATGATGGCGAACAGGGCAAACAGCACGGCGCGGTCGAGACCGTGTCCGAGGCTGACCAGGCTCAGCAACAGGCCGGCGGTCAGGGTGACCAGGCTGATCGAGACCAGCATGACGATGCGACTGGCGACCCGGTCGGCGAGAAGGCCCATTGGCCATTGCGTCACGAGTGCGCCGATCTGGACGCCGGCTGTGAGCAGGATCGCCGAGCGCTGGTCGAGCCCGATCAGGATGCCGTAGGCCGGGACGACATTGGTCAATGTGCCGCCCATCAGTCCGACATAGAGACAGCCGACGACGGCCGCCGGCGCGCGACGCCAGACGCTGGCGAGGCCGATCGAGATCACTTCGCCCGAGGCCGGGGCCCGCGCCCGCGTCAGCCCGACCGGGATCAGTGCCAGCGAGAACGCCATGCTGGCGAAGAGGAAGATGTCCTGCGCGGCGAGCGCGACATAGCCCATGCCGATCTGCGAGCCGATCAGCGCCCCGCGGTTGAGGATTTGATAAAGGCCGAAGATGCGGCCGCGGTTGCGACCGGTGGCCTGGCCACTGATCCAGCTCTCGATGCAGATCGCATGGCCGGCCGCCGACAGGCCCATCAGCAGCCGCGAGATGCCCCACCAGGCCTCCGGCACGATCGGGAAGCTCAGCGTGGTCGCAGCCTGCAGCGCCGCGAAGACGGCGAAGCCCCGGATATGGCCGATGCGCCTGACCAGGGCCGGGATCGAGAAGCAGCCTGCCAGGAAGCCGACGGAATAGGCCGAGCCGACGAGGCCGATCAGGAGCGGCGGCTGTCCCGCCAGCGCCATGCGCAGCGGCACGACGGTGTTCACGATCGTGCCGGCGATCTGCAGGATCAGTGCGCCCGCGACGATGGCGCCGAGCGCCCTGGCCGAGGTTTCCGTCGTCGCCGTCGTGACCTGCTGGGACATCCGCACCCTGCTCGCCGAAATCGGCCCGGGACCGATCGCCGCCCATGCGGCGCCGCGTCAGCGCCGCGCGCGCTTGCCGCCGGGTTGCATCTTGCGCCCGTAGAGTTCGAGCCGGTGGCGCACCAGTTCATAGCCGAGCTCGGCGGCGATCCGGCGCTGCAGTTCCTCGATCGCGTCGGAAGCGAACTCGATCACCTGGCCGGTCTCGACGTCGATCAGGTGGTCGTGATGCTCTTGGTCGGCATGCTCGTAGCGCGAGATGCCGTCCTCGAAGGCGTGGCGTTCGATCGCGCCTTGCGATTCGAGCAGCTTCATGGTCCGGTAGACCGTCGAGAGCGAGAGCGTCGGATCGTGCTGGAAGGCGCGGGTGAAGATGCCCTTGGCGTCGGGATGGTCGTCCGCCTCCGCCAGCACGCGCAGGATGAGCCGGCGCTGCTGCGTCATCCGCAGGCCGGCGTCGCGAAGCTGGCCCTCGAACACGGCCACGCGCTGGTCGATTCCCGTCATTCCGTTGGAATAGCAAGACTGAGAGGCATTTGCAAAACAGCGCTACTGCAATTGCGTCTCAGTTCTGTTCTTGATAATATTGCGTCTCAGTTGCAATATTGAACCCGGCTGCAATAGAGCGTCGTCGCCGTGACACATGCTGCGGCGCTGGCGATCCTGGTCAGGCGGCCTGGTCGAGCCCTTCATCCGCCGCGCGCCGGACGTTGATGGTCTGGTTGAGGCACTGGCACTGGTAGTCGCTGCTGAGGAAGGCGATGTCGGCGGCGTCGCGCCCGCTCGCGATCCGGACCATCCCCTCGACGGGGGCGAGCCGCGTCGGGTCTACCAGCCACCAGCGCCCATCGAGATAGACCTCGTAGACGGCGTGGAAATCGGGCGGGTCGAGGTCGAGCGCATAGGCGCTGACGGCGCGGGCCGGGATGTTCAGTGCCCGGGTCAGGGTGATGCCGAGATGCGAGAAGTCGCGACAGACGCCGGCTCGGTCGATGAAGGTCTGCTCGGCCGTCGTCGTCGCCTGGCTGACGCCATGGACGTAGTCGACATGCTTGTTCAGCCAGTCGAGCACGGCGAGGACGCGGGCGCCGCCGCCCTGGATGCTCCGGAATTCGCGCTGGGCGAAGCGCATGAACTCGTCGGACGGGCAGAACCGGCTCGGCAGCAGAAAGGGCAGCACATGCTGCGGCAGCTCCGACCAGTCGTGCTGATGCGCCTGTGGCTGGAGCAGGCTGCGCACGCCGTTGTCGACAACAGCGCGATACGCGATCTCGACCTGGCCCGACAGGATCGCCCGGAAGCGCCGCTCGCCAGTGAAGGGATCCTCGTCATGGATCAGCTCGGCCCGTGGCGAAACGGTGAGTTCCTCGCAGAGGATGGTCTGGTCGGGCGAGCGCGCCGCCTCGATCGCGGCCATGACTTGGGTCGCGCCGGAAAAACCATAGGAGAGGGTGGCGGAGAGTTCGAGCTTCACCGGCGGTGCATCCTGTTCGCGTTCTTGATGGGAGACGCCGGTAACGCGACGATGAAGGTGAGGTTCCTTTCTGCGGTCTCTGATGCGTCAAGCCGCGCGCGCCGCCCGGCCCAACCCCGGCGCGATCTCGGCCAGGATCTCGTAGGAGCGCTTGCGCTTGGCATGGTCGAAGATCGGGGCCGTGACCATGATCTCGTCGGCGCCGGTCTCCTGCAGGAAGGCGCCGAGATCGCGCCGCAGCGTCTCGCGCGAGCCGATGAAGGCGTAGCGCAGCATGCCGGCGACATGAACCTTCTCGGCCGGCGACCAATAGGTCTCGATGTCCTCGATCGGCGGCTGGAGTTTTCCGCGCGCGCCGCGGACCATGCCGACGAAGCGCTGCTGCAGCGAGGTCGCGAGATATCTCGCTTCCGCGTCGGTCTCGGCCGCGACGACGTTGATGCCGGGCACGGCATAGGGCGCGGCGAGTTGTTCGGAGGGCCTGAAGCGCTCGCGATAGATCCGAAGCGCCTGGATCAGGGCGTCGGGCGCGAAATGCGAGGCAAAGGCATAGGGCAGGCCGAGTTCAGCCGCGAGCTGTGCGCCGAACAGGCTGGAGCCGAGGATCCAGAGCGGCACGTTCGACCCTGAGCCCGGCACGGCGCGGATTGCCTGGTTCGGCCCCGCCGGCGCCAGGAAGGCCTGGAGTTCGAGCACGTCCTGCGGAAAGCTGTCGGCCGACATCGGATTGCGGCGCAGCGCCCGCATCGTCATCTGATCGGTGCCGGGCGCGCGACCGAGGCCGAGATCGATGCGGCCGGGAAAGAGCGCGTCGAGCGTGCCGAACTGCTCGGCAATGACGAGTGGGGAATGGTTCGGCAGCATGATGCCGCCGGCGCCGACCCGGATCGTCTTGCTGGCCGCGGCGAGATGGCCGATCACCACGGCGGTCGCGGCGCTGGCGATGCCGGTCATATTGTGGTGCTCGGCGACCCAATAGCGCGTGAAGCCCAACGTCTCGGCATGGGCGATCAGTTCGGCGGAGTTGCGCAGCGCGTCGCCCGCCTCCTGCCCTTCGACGATCGGGACGAGGTCGAGGATGGATATCGCGACCATGAAGGGCTCCCACATTCGCCGAAACATCCGGCGCGATTATGCAGATGGGGGTTCGTCTCGCGCAATCCAAACCGGCCGGCGGTATGGCGCGTCTGCGTCGGGGTTCTGGCGCAAAGGTGTCCTCAGCGGCCGCCGGCCGTCGGTTCCCGGAGCAATGCCGCGCATAGCGCCGGGCCGACCTCGCGATACGCGGCCGCATAGTCCTTGAAGTGGACGCCGTCGACCTGGGCCGCGTCCGTGCCGGGGGCGGCCGTCACGAGGCAGCCCGGCGTGGCCTTGCAGGTCGCTTGCGCGATGGCGTCGATCCGCTCGGCCGCTTCGGGCGAGAAGCCTTCGCCGTCTTCGGGATTGATCCGCGGCACGCCGGTCAGCATGACCAGCGGGGCGGTCCGCCGCAGCCGCGCCAGCAGCGGCTGGAAACCCTGCCCGAAGCGGCGGGCGGCCTCGTCGCCATCGCGGAAGCGCTTCTCGTTGGCGTCGTTGGTGCCGATGGTCAGGATGATCGCGCGCGGCGGGCGGGTCAGCGGCAGTTCGGCCAGGAAGTCGCCATAGCTAGTGGCCGTCGCGCCGGAGACGCCGGCATTGACCAGCGGCAGGCCGCAAAGCGCGCGTGCCGGCCAGCGCTCGATATGGGAATCGCCGGCGGCGAGCAGATAGTCGCCGGCGATCTGCCGCAGCTCCGCCGAGACCGCTCTGAGACGCTCGCTGCGATAGCTTCCGGCTTTTCCGAAGGCGTAACCGGCGATCGAGCCGAGGACCAGCGCCAGCGGGAGCACGACCAAGGTGATCGCGAGCGGATGACGCAGCACGAGTTCGCCCGCCCGGGTCGCGAGCGAAAGCGGAGCGGGCTCTGCCGGGACTGATCCGGCCGTCATGGCCGCCAATCCGCGGTGGTCGGTCGGCAGATCGTGCGGCGATGCGCCGCTTGGCCGGTGATGGGGTCGCGATAGCCCGGAGCGCCGCATTCGTCGATGCGCCAGGACAGGCCGCTATGGCCCAGAAGGGCCGGCAGCGTAGCGATCCAGATCAGGAAGGCCGCTCCGGCGAGCAGCGCCGTCGCGACCCGGCGGAGCCACCGGGCGGTGGCCGAGACACTCTTGCGCGGCGATGCGCCGGGTGTCAGCCTGTGGTGCGGATGTTGGTCGAATGTCATCGTCATCCGCATGGTCTGCGCCCGGCGTTTTGCTGGATGACGACCGGGAATCGACCTTCTGGTATCGCGGCATTTCCGGTTGCGGGCCTGGAAACAATCGGAAACATATCGATCCGCGACCGCGTTCCGCGCAGGCGCTAAGGCCGCCCGATGACGAAAACCCCGCATATCCTGCTCGTCGAGGACGATCGCGAGATCTCGACGCTGGTCTCGCGCTTCCTGCGCAACAATGATTTCCGCGTGAAGGCGGTCGCCAACGGCAAGGAGATGGACGTCGCGCTGCGCGACGGCCGCTTCGACCTGATCGTGCTCGACCTGATGCTGCCGGGTGAGGACGGCCTCAGCCTGTGCCGGCGGCTGCGCTCGGACGGGTCGATCCCGATCATCATGCTGACCGCCAAGGCCGAGGAGATCGACCGCATCCTCGGGCTCGAGATGGGTGCCGACGACTATCTGGTGAAGCCGTTCAACCCGCGCGAACTCCTGGCGCGTATCCGCGCCGTGCTGCGCCGTGCCCAGGCCCAGGCTCAGCCGGAAATCGGCGACATCGTCGCGCTGCGCTTCGCCGGCTGGACGCTCGACAAGGCGGTGAGGCGCCTGTTCAACCCGGCCGGCGAGCGCGTCGCATTGACCGGGGCAGAGCTCGACCTTCTGCTCGCCTTCTGCGAGCGGCCTCGCCGCGTGCTCTCGCGCGACCAGTTGCTCGACCTGACGCAAGGGCGCACGGCCGGCCCGTTCGAGCGCTCGATCGACGTTCTGGTCAGCCGGCTGCGCCAGAAGATGGAGCGCAATCCACGCGAGCCCGAGCTTATCCAGACCATTCGCTCAGGCGGCTACATGTTCTCGCCGGAGATCGAGACGGCATGAGACGCCTCCTGCTGCGGCTCTTGCCGGAGCGCGCGGCGGCGCAGATCGCGGCGATCGTGGTCGGATCGCTGATCCTGGCAAATCTCGTCACCGCGATGGTGTTGCTGGCCGTCCTGCCCGGCGAGCTGCGCCGCGTGCCGCATCTGCCCTATGTCAGCGAATTCATCGCCATTGCCCGGCAGATCAAGGCCGCGCCGACGCCGGAGGCGCGCCGGATCGTCATCGAGGCGGCGCTCACCTCGCAGCCACGGCTGCAGCGGCTGCCGCCCGATGCCAGGGACATTGACAGTGACGAACACTGGCCGCACCGCGTGGTGATCGAGGAGTTGCGCCGGGAATTCGGCCGCGATGTCGAGTTCCTGGCTCTCGGGCCGGCGGAGCTCGGTCCGCCGCCGCTCGGCATACGTTTCGCCGATGGCACCGGGCTGATGATGTCGCCGCCGCCGATGACACGCCCGCCCCGCGGCACCGGCTTCATCGTCTATCTGATCGTGATGCTGTCGCTGCTGGCGATGCTGATCGGGCTGCTCTCGCTCTGGGCCGCGCGCGCCATGGCCGCGCCCTTGTCGCAGCTCGCAGCTGCGGCCGACCGTTTCGATCCGGACCGGGCCGAGCCGGTCTCGCTCGAGCGCGGGCCGGTCGAGGTCAAGCGACTCGCCGGCGCCTTCAACGCGATGTCGGAGCGCATCCGACGGATGGTCGACGAGCGCACCCGCATGCTGGCGGCGGTCAGCCACGATCTTCGCACCCCGATCACGCGGCTGCGGCTGCGGGCCGAGGAGTTGTCGGAGGAGGACAAGCGCCGGGCGATCCTCGCCGATCTCGCACTGATGGAGCGCATGGTCTCGGGCGCGCTGTCCTATCTGCGCGAGGGCCGGGCTTCGGGCAGCATGGCGGCGACGGACATTCCGGCGCTGCTCCAGACGATCTGCGACGATTTCGCCGATCTCGGCCAGATCGTCGTCTATGACGGGCCGATCCGCGCCTCGGCCCGATGCGATGCCGACCAGCTGATGCGCGCCGTGACCAATCTCGTCGACAACGCGATCAAGTTCGGCGGCAAGGCGCAAGTCCGGCTCGAGGATACGGATGCCGAACGCATCGCCGTGATCGTCGAGGACGAAGGCCCGGGCATCGCGCCTGAGGAGCGCGAGAAGGTGTTCGAGCCGTTCTATCGGTCGGACGTCGCGCGGACCTTGCGCGAGGGCAGCGGCTTCGGTCTCGGGCTAGCGATCGTGCGCGCCATCGCCGAGGCGCATCGCGGTGAGCTCACGCTCGCCGAGCGGCCGGGCGGTGGGCTCAGGGCCACGATCGCCTGGCCGCGGCGCTGGTAGGCGCGCGGAACGCCCCGGCGATTGCCGCGTTCGTCCCTTGAAGCACGCGTTCCGCGTGATCGAAGGGGAGATTTCGCCATGGCGACCAGCAGCAATCCGGCCAAGGAGAGCCTGCGCAAGGAACAGCAGGAGCAGCGCCAGGCGGCGAAGGGCAAGAGCAAGGATGCCGCGCTCAGCGAGGCGCTGAAACACACCTTCCCGGCGAGCGACCCGGTCGCGGCGCAGACCGCGACCAAGCCCGGTGCCAAGAAGCGCACCAGGCACTGATCCTCCTGTCGCCGATCAGGCGCGGACGCCGATCGTCGCAACGATCGCGATGCCGCTTTTGACCATGAGGGTGGTGGCGGTCGCGTCGATGCGAAGCGCGGCGCCGGCCTCGATCGCGACAGGTTCTCCGCCGATCAGGCCAGCGACGGTCCCCGTCGCGGCGTAGAGGACGTGCAGGGCTGGCCGAAGCATGTGCTGGGCCGGGGCGGCGACGACGGCGAGCGCGATCTCGCAGCGCTCTCTGTCCGCGATCAGGTTGACGACCTCGACCGGCCCATGTTCGAGGCGGCTCACGATCGGCATCCCGCCGTCGTAGCGCACGACCTGGAACGGCCGGCGCAGGTCGATCTCGCCATCGGGCGTTTCGAGCACCAGCCCTTGGCCGGAGATCACGGTCTGGAGGCGGTCGTAGCCGGTCAGGTCGGAGAACGGGCCGGGTGCCGCGATGGTGGTGCGGCCGAGACGCCAGATCATGCCCTGCCAGCTTCCCGGCGCGACGTCCGGGCCATAGGCGTCGGCGATGTCGATGGTGATCCCGCCGCCATTCTTCCACGGTGTCCGGCGGAAGCCCGCGGCCGGCAGCGGCGTCAGTCTCGGTTCGGCCATCACCGCTCTCCGCTCAGTCCGTATCGGCAAGCGGGTGCAGGTCGCGCACCATGTTCTTCAGCCGCTCGTCGAGGATGTGGGTGTAGATCTGCGTCGTGGCGATGTCGGCATGCCCCAGCAGTTCCTGCACGACGCGCAGATCGGCGCCGTTCTGGAGCAGATGGCTGGCGAAGGCGTGGCGCAGCACATGCGGGCTCAGCGCGGCCGGCGAAAGCCCTGCGGCGGCGCCGAGCGTCTTGAGGTCGCGGGCGAAGGCCTGCCGGGTCAGGTGGCCGCTTTCGCCGTCGGAGGGGAAGAGCCAGCGGCCGCCAGCCTCGCCGGCCTGGCGGAGCGCTTCGAGATAGGCCAGTCCCGCCTGCCGAGCGGCCTCGTTCAGCGGCACCAGCCGGTCCTTGCCGCCCTTGCCGCGCACCACCAGGAAACGCTCGCGCGTGGTCGCGGCCGAGAGCGGCAATGCGATCAGTTCGGAGACGCGCAGGCCGGTGGCGTAAAGGAGTTCGATCAGGCAGGCCATGCGCAGGGCCTTGAGGCGCTGTGCGGGCGTGAGGTCGGCGCGCCCGCCCGCCGCATGCGCCGTCTCGATCAGCCGGTCGACCTGGTCGACCGAGACCACCTTGGGCAGCGGCCGGCCCTGGCGCGGACCCTGCAATGCGGCGGCAGGGTCGGTCGCGGAGAGCCCTTCGGTGTAGAGGAAACGGTGGAACTGCCTGACGGCCGAAAGCTTGCGCGCGCTCGACGAGGGTTTGAGCCCGCGGGCGGCGAGGTCGGAGAGCCAGCCGCGTATCGCATCGGCGCGAACGTCGGCGACGGGTGTGCTGCCGAGCCAGACCAGGTAATCGCCGAGGTCGCGCTCATAGGCATCGAGCGTGTTGCGCGCCGCGCCGCGCTCGGCCGCCATCATGTCGAGGAAGGCCTTGAGCCGCGCTTGCGACAGCCGGCTCATTTCGGCTGGAGTTTCGCCGGGGGCACGATCTCGATGATCTCGCGCGGCTCGGGCTCGACGAAGGTCGCGAGCGCGATCATGCCGCCGACGATCAGCCCGCCTAGGATGGCGAGGATGGCGACGAATCGAAACAGCGTCGGCACTGGGTTGACGACCCTCGGAGCGCCCGGACATCGGGATGAGACGGTTATTCCCGATGCGGCCCCTCGGGCGCAAGGGCAGTTGCGCGCCGGGGCATGACGGCGCGCGACCTCGCGTGCTAGACGAGCGGCGAGGATACGCCGCAATGAGCATCGCCGAAACGATCGAGCCCCTGGAACGGGGCCAACTGCGCGCCGCGCTCGGCCAGCGCGCTGTCGTGCTCGTCGGCATGATGGGCTCGGGCAAGAGTTCGGTCGGCCGCAGGCTGGCGAACCGGCTCGGCCTGCCCTTTGTCGACGCTGATGTCGAGATCGAGATGGCGGCCGGCATGACCATCCCCGAGATTTTCGCGCAGCGCGGCGAGAGCGAGTTCCGCGACGGAGAGCGGCGCGTCATCGCGCGCATCCTGACGACGCGTAGTCCCCTCGTGCTGGCGACCGGGGGCGGCGCCTATATGAACGCCGAGACGCGGGCGCGCATCGCGGATCTCGGCATCTCGATCTGGCTCAAGGCCGATCCGGAGGTGCTGATGCGGCGCGTGCGCAAGCGCTCGAACCGGCCCCTGCTCCAGACCGCCGATCCGGAAGCGACGTTGCGGCGCATGCTGGCCGAGCGCGAGCCGGTCTACGCGCTCGCCGACATTACCCTGACCTCGCGCGACGATCCCCACGACATCGTGGTCGAGGACGCCGTCGCAGCGCTCGGCCGGCATCTGCGCGGCGCAGACGGGGCGGCGTCGTGACCGCCGTCGGCGCGAGCGGCGCCCGTCTGGTCGTGCCGGTCGCGCTCGAGGGGCGGGCCTACGACATTCATATCGGGCGCCATCTCCTTTGCGAGGCGGCGGCGCTGATCGCGAAGCTCGCGCCCGGCGCCAAGCTCGCGATCGTGACGGACGAGCATGTCGCCGCTCTGCATGCGCCGGCCTTCGAGGCTTGCCTGCACCAGGAGGGCATCGCGGCGACGCGGATCGTCGTGCCGCCGGGCGAGGCCTCGAAATCGCCCGCACGACTGATCGCGCTGTGCGAGGCGCTGCTCGACGCGAAGATCGAGCGCAACGATCTCGTCGTGGCGCTGGGCGGCGGCGTCGTCGGCGACCTCACCGGCTTCGCCGCGGCGATCCTGCGGCGCGGCGTCCGTTTCGTGCAGATTCCGACGAGTCTCCTGGCGCAGGTCGACAGCTCGGTCGGCGGCAAGACCGGGATCAACTCGGGCCATGGCAAGAACCTGATCGGCGCCTTCCATCAGCCGGCGCTGGTGATCGCCGACACCGCCTTGCTCGACACCCTGAGCGAGCGCGAGTTCAAGGCCGGCTATGCCGAGGTGGTGAAATACGGGCTGATCGACGATGCCGGCTTCTTCGACTGGTGCGAGGTCAACTGGAGCCGGATCATCGCGGGTGGGCCCGAGCGCGACCATGCCGTCGCCGTCGCCTGCCGGGCCAAGGCCGCGATCGTCGCCCGCGACGAGCGCGAGGAGGGCGACCGCGCCCTGCTCAATCTGGGCCACACCTTCGCGCACGCGCTGGAGCGGCTGACGAACTACGATTCTGCCCGGCTGGTGCATGGCGAGGCGGTCGCGATCGGGCTGGCGCTCGCCTTCCGCTTCTCACAGCGTCTGGGGCTCTGCCCCGGCCAGGACGCGGTGCGCGTCGCGCGCCATCTCGATGCGGTCGGCCTGCCGAGTACGTTGCAGCAGGTGCCGGGCGGGGCGGGGACGGCCGAGGAGGTCGTCGCGGCGATGGGCCAGGACAAGAAGGTGCGGCGCGGCGTGCTCACCTTCATCCTGGCGCGCGGCATCGGCCGCAGCTTCATCGCGCCCGGCGTCGCCGCCGGCGAGGTCAAGGCCTTCGTCGAGGCGGAGCTCACCGTCAACGGCAAGGCCGCCTGAAATCAGGCGGCGCGCGCGTCCTCGCCGCTCTTGTCGAGGCGGGCGAGCGATTGCGACAGCGTCGCCATGCGCTCTCGGCTCTCGCTGACCAGCCGGGTGATGTCACGGGCCGATTCGGCCGATTGGTGCGCGAGCGTGCGGACTTCGGCGGCGACGACCGCGAAACCCTTGCCGGCGTCGCCGGCGCGCGCCGCCTCGACGGCTGCGTTCAGCGCCAGGATGTTGGTCTGGAAGGCGATGTTGTCGATGTAGGAGACGATGTCGGCGATGCGCTGGCTCGACTGCAGCACGTCCTTCATCGCGAGGCTGGTCTCGTCGACGGCGCGGCGACGGTCGGAGACGTCGATGCCGCTCATCAGGACGCTGACCGGCTTGCCCTGGAGATCGCGGATCACCGAGAACACGGCGTCGAGCGACAGCGTGCCGCCCTCCGGTCGCGGCCAGGCGATCTCGCGGCGCACGCTCTCGCCGTTGCGGACGCGGGCGGCCTCGTCGGGCGGCAGAAGCCGCTCCAGCGCGACAGTCGCCCCTTCAGTCTGCCCGCCCCAGGCCGTCAGCGCGGTGTTGGCGGCGCTGAGAGCGCCCTCCAGCGTCCATTCCGCCATCGCGTTGGATTCGCCGATGGTGTTGAGCTTGGTGGTGAATTCCAGCGCCCTCTGCTTGGTGGCGTCGATATTGGCCTGGATCGAGACGAAACGCTCGATCTGGCCATGCTTGTCGAAGACCGGGTTGATCGCCAGGCTGATCCAGTAGGCCCTGCCGTCGCGGGTGTAATTGAGGATCTCCTCGTAGAAGGCCTCGCCGCGGTCGAGTTTCGCGCGGATGCGCTTGACGGTGTCGCCGTCGGTATGAGCGCCCTGCAGCACCTTGCCCGGGCTCTTGCCGATCACCTCGGCCGCCTTGAAGCCGGTCATGCGTTCGAAGCCGGCATTGACATATTCGATGCGGCGCTGGCCATCGGTGATGATCACCGAATTGTCGGTGCCGTTGGCGACGAGCGAGAGCTGGCTCATCGTCGTGCGACGGGCGACCTCCTCGGTGATGTCGGTGGCGTATTTCACGACCTTGATCGGCGCGCCGTTGAGGTCGAAGATCGGGTTGTAGGACGCTTGGATCCAGATATCCCGGCCGCCGCGGCCGACGCGGCGAAACTCGCCGGCCTTGTACTCACCGCGGTTGAGGGCGGCCCAGAACTGCTTGTAGCCCGCGCTTTCAGCCTCGCCCGGCGGCATGAACATGCTGTGATGGCGGCCGATGACCTCCTTCTCACCATAACCGACGGCATTCAGGAAATTGGCGTTGGCCGTGAGGATATGGCCGCCGAGATCGAAGGAGATCACCGCCTGCGAGCGGCCGATCGCCTCGACCTGGCCGGAGAAGTCCGCCGCCCTCAGCTTCGTCTGGGTGACGTCGCTGGCGAATTTCACGACTTTGAAGGGTTTGCCGTTGAGGTCGAAGATCGGGTTGTAGGAGGCCTGGATCCAGATCTCGCGGCCGCCCTTGGCGATGCGCTTGAATTCGGCCGCGGCATATTCGCCGTTACGCAGGCGCTGCCAGAAACGGCGATATTCGTCGCTGTCGCGCTCCTGCGGCGTCACGAACATGCGATGATGCCGGCCGACGATCTCGCTCGCGGAGTAGCCTATCGCGGCGAGGAAATTGGCGTTGGCGTCGAGGATGATGCCGTCGAGATCGAAGGAGATCACCGCCTGCGAGCGGCTGATCGCTTCGATCTGGCCGGCATGGTCGGCGGACTGGAGCTTGGCCTGGGTGATGTCGGAGGCGAATTTGACGACGCCGTAGGGCTTGCCGGCGGTATCGAGCTTGGGATTGTAGGTCGCCTGGATCCAGACCTCGCTGCCGTCCTTGCGCAGCCGCTTGTATTCGCCGGAATCGAACTCGCCGGCGCGCAAGCGGCGCCAGAATTCCTTGTATTCGCTCGATTCGCGATCGGCCGGCGTGACGAACAGGCTGTGGTGGCGGCCGACGATCTCGTCGCGTTCATAGCCCATGGCGGCCAGGAAATTGGCGTTCGCATCGACGATCATGCCGTCGAGGTCGAATTCGATCATCGCCTGGGAACGGCTGATCGCCGCGACTTTCGCCCGCAGCTCCGCCTGTTCCAGGTCGTCCGCCCCCGCGTCTTCGCCCCGGCCGAAAAGCGCCTTCAACATGGCTTTCCCCCAACCCTTGCGATCGCGTTCCACAACCGAGGGCTGCACCAATATGTCAGGGCTTGGTTAGCAAAATCTTACGTCCCGGCGGAAGGCTGCCGTTCTGTGGTGCATGCGCATCTTGTCGCAACGCAAGGGCGGTCATCGCCGGGATGGATGCGCCTTGAAGTTGTATCGTCGGCCCGGACCTGAAAAGGTCAGTCGATCGCCAGCTTAGCCGCGAGCGGGCTTACGGACTCGTCGGGTACAGGCGCGGCCGGCTTGTCGGTGACGAGATATTGCGCCCGGGCCAGGGCTTCGAAGCGCCCGCCCTTGGCGACGAGCTCGTCGAAGGAGCCCATCTCGATGACGCGCCCCTGCTCGAAGACCAGGATGCGGTCGGCATTGCGGATCGTGGCCAGCCGATGGGCGATGACGAAGGTCGTGCGGCCCTTCATCACCTCCTCCAGCGCCTTCTGCAGCTTGACCTCGGTCGCGGCGTCGAGCGCCGACGTTGCCTCATCGAGGATCAGGATCGGCGGGTCCTTGAGCAGGGCACGGGCGATCGAGAGGCGTTGGCGCTCGCCGCCCGAGAGCGTGCGGCCGCGCTCGCCGACGAGGGTGTCGAGACCGTCGGGCTGGCGCGCCATCACCTCGGTCGCCTGGGCTCGGTCGAGCGCCTGCATCATCTCGGCGTCGGTGGCGTCGGGCTTGCCGACGGTCAGGTTCTCGCGGATCGAGCGGGCGAACAGCATCGGCTCCTGGAAGACGACGCCGATGTTGCGACGCAGGCTCAGCAGCGAGATGTCGCGAATGTCGGTGCCGTCGGCGGTGATCGCGCCCGATTGCGGATCGAAGGCGCGGTGCAGCAGGCCCAGCGTGGTCGATTTGCCCGAGCCGGTCGAGCCGACGATCGCGATGGTCTCGCCCGGCGCCACCGCGAAGGAAACGTCGGCGACGGCGGCGCGCTTGCCGTCATAGGAGAAGGAGACGTCCTCGAAGGCGATCGCGCCCGAGAGCCGGCCGGCATCGGCCGCTGTCGGCACGTCTCGGACGGTCGGCAGCGTATCCAGCACCTCGAAGAACTCGCGCATCTTCGGCGCCTGCATGAAGATGAAGTTGACGAAGGCGACGATCTGCTCGAGCCGGCCGACCAGCATGGTGGCGAAGCCCATGAAGGTGACGATCTCGCCGACCGTGGTCAGCCCCTGCATCAAAAGCCAGGCGCCGACGACGAAGATCGAGAGCACGGTCAGCGTCGCCGAGGCGCGCGTCGCCACCGTCGCGATCGCCCACCAGGACAGCACCGGCAGCTGCGCGTCGAGCAGGCTGGCGATGGTCGAGCGCAGGCCGCGCACCTCGGCCTCGATGCGGGTGAAGCTCTGGATCACCGGCACGTTGCCGAGCGCGTCCGAGGCGCGTTCGGCGAGGCTGGAGTGATAGGCCTCGACATGGCTCTGGAGCTTGTCGGTCTTGCGCAGGACATAGGCCGTGAGCGAGCCGAACAGCACCACGAGACTGATCAGCAGCAGGCCGAGCTGCCAGTTCTTCCACAGCGTGAACGGCAGCAGGATGAAGAGCGCGACCAGGCTGGCGCAATGCTCGCGGAAGAAGGAGAGCCAGAGCGCCCACATGCCGCTGGTGCCGTCGAGCATCACCTTGAGCACGCGACCGGAATGGGTCTGGGTGTGGTAGGCGAGGGGCAGCGTCAGGGCGTGCTCGAAATAATTCGCCATCACCGCCAGGCGCCGGCGATGCGCCAGCCGGTCGGAATGCAGCGAGACGAAGACGCTGGCCGCGATGGTGAACAGGCCGAATCCGACCCAGGCCAGGATCAGCAGGTTGAGATCGGCCCAGGTCAGGCGCTGGCCGGAGCCCTGCACGGAGGAGAGCTTGTCGATCAGTGCGCCGAACAGCATCGGCTCGGCGAAGGCGGTCGCGGCCAGCAGGATGTTGGCGAGCGCCAGGATCAGCCCGAGCCGTTTTTCGGGGCCGAGCTCGCCGAGGACGCGGGCATAGATCGCAAACAGGGACATGTAACCAGCTTTAGCGGACATGGGCGCGTGAACAAGCCCTGAACCTCAGCGCGTCCTTCAGAGCCCGCCGGGTCTCCGAGGCGACCGATGGGCCGGGCCTCTTGCAGAACACGCACAAAGCCGCCGGCTCACGGTGCCAGCACCAGTGCCCAGTAGACCTGATATTTCGAGCCCGGCGCATAGGCCGTGGCGATGCCCATGCGGGTCGCGCCCGGGGTTTTCATGACGCGGTCGTGCTGGGGCGAATCGCGCCAGCCCGAGAAGGCCTCGGCGAGCCGGCGATAGCCTGCGGAGAGATTGACCTCGGCGCCGCGCTCGCCGTCGCGGGCGAGGCGCGCCTTCACGGCTTCGGCCGAGCCCGGCTTGTCGGCGGCTGCCATCGCGGCAGCCTCAGCCTCGGCCGCCTGCATCAGGCCGGCATCGAGCCTTAACGTTGCCAGCCCTTGATTCAACCGATAGGCCGAGATCGTGGCGCGCGCGGCCTCGGCGTCGACCCGGGCCGAGGGCGAACCGAGCTCGCGATAGAAGGCGGGCTGGCCGCGCGGTGCCTCCGTGCAGCCGGCCAGGTTGAAGGCGGCGAGCGCGCCGGCAAGCAAAGCGGGGCAGCTCATCGCACGGACCTCGTGCGCGGCACGCTGGAAGAAGGGCATCGCATCATTCCTTGCTGTCGTCCTTGAGCGGATTCTTCTCGGTTTCCGGCTCCGGTGCCGGCTTCTTCTCCGTGACGGGCTCGGCTTCGGCCTCCACTGATGCGTCCGTCGAGCGGCGCACCGTGATCTTCGACTTGGCCGGGTTGCTGCGGGCCTTGAAGCCCTGCGCGACCGAATCGGCCAGGCTGCCGAGCGAATGCTCGATGCCCTCGAGGCCCTTGACGGTGAGTTCGGCGCCGGGCGGCGGCACCTCCATCTCGGAGAGGCGCTTATGGATGACGAAGTTGAGATCGCTGGTGACACGGCCGACGATCTCGACGTCGCCGACGACGCAGATGAGGTCGAAATCCATCGTGGCCGTGCCGATCTTCTTGAACAGCACGGCCGGCGGCGGCTTCGTCATCACGTCGCCATGGGCGGAGGCCGCTTCCTGAAGCATGGTGCGGACGTCGCCGGGATCCAGCGTGCGCGGCACCGCGATCGAGATCAGGACGCGGCCGGTGCGATCGGTGCGGACGCGGTTGCGCACCACGCCGGAGATGAGGTTCGAGTTCGGGACGATCACCGAGGAGCGGTCGAAGGTCTCGATCTCGGTCGAGCGGACGTTGATCTTCTTGACGATGCCCTCGGCGTCGCCGACCAACACCTGGTCGCCGACCCGGATCGGCCGCTCCCAGAGCAGGATCAGGCCGGAGACGAAGTTCGACACCACCGATTGCAGGCCGAAACCGATACCGACCGAGAGCGCCGAGGCGACGAGCGTCAGGCGCTCCAGACTCAGTCCCAGCGACGAGAAGGCGAGCGCGACCGCCGCCGCATAGCCGAGATAGCCCGACGCGGTGGTGATCGAGTTGCGCAGGCCGCGGTCGAGCTTCGTCGTCGGCAGGAATTTCTGCTCGAGCCAGCCCTGCATGTAGCGCGTCGCGGTGAGCCCCAGCGCGAAGAGCAGGATCGCGAAGACGATCGAGGACAACGAGATCGTCACGCCGCCGACCTGGAAGCCGAAGAAGGCGGCGCGCAGCGAGGTGAAGATGTCGGCCGATTCCAGCCCCCAGGGCGCCAGCACCAGCATGACCGCGACGACGATCAGCACGAGCTTCAGCGCGCCGGTGGCGACGACCGCGATCTTCTCCAGCGTCGAGGCGCGGATGCCGATGCCGGCCTTCAGCGTCAGCGAGAGCCGGCCCTTCCCGGTCAGCGCCTCGGTGATGCCGAGGTCGATCAACTGGTGGATCAACAGGAACAGGCTGGCGACGATGCCGATCCAGAGCACCTGCTCGGCCAGGAAGCTGGCGAAGACGACATAGCCGGCCAGCGCCGCCAACACGATGGCGAGCCCGACGACCCAGCCGAGGATGCGGATCGGTCCGAGGCTCGCGCCGTCGACCGGGACATAGGGGCCAAGGCAGGCTTCCTCCTCGACCTCCTCGTCGTCGCGCAGCTGGTAGAGCCCGGCGATCAGCGTCAGCGCGAAGATGATGGCCAGCACACCGCGCACGATGATCGAGACCGCGAGTCCGGCCGCGATCGCCTGGAGCCAGGCCTCGAAGACCTTGCCGACCGCCATCACCAGCGCCAGCGAGCTCGCGATCCAGACGACGACGCGTGCGGTCGACTCCAGCACGCTGACGAGCCGCCGCAGCGGCTTTCCCGGCGCGAACAGCGCATCGGCCAGCGCCTGCACGAAGGCGAACATCGCCAGGCCCGCGACGGCCGCGCCGACGACGGGCTGGATGCGCGGCGGCAGCAGGCCGGCGGTGTTGAGCGCCGAATAGATCAGCCAGCTCGCCAGCGCGGGAGGCGCCGCCCCGGCGACGAGATGGGCGAAGGCGACCGAGAGCGAGCGCAGGCTGCCCGCGCCCTCCTGACCGCCGACGCGTTCCTTGAAGCGCGGCATGTAGCGATGGCGCGCGAGATAGAGCAGCAACGCGCCGATCAGGGACAGGCCGACCAGCGCGCCGCGCGAACCGTAGAAGGCGTCGGCGACGACCGAGAGCCAGCCGCCGAAGATGTAGCCGGAGGCGCGCAGATCCTCCGGCAGGGTCGAGGCCGCACTCGCCCAGACGTCCGGGCTCAGGATGGTCGGCCCGGCGGTGAACAGGGTTTTGGCGAAGAGGTCGCGCCTCTTGTCGCCGATCGCGGTCTGGAGCTGCTCGGCTTGGAGCTGGGCGGCGCGGACGATCTTCATCGTCTCGTCGGCCTCGGCATAGGCCTTCTGACGGACGTCGCGGTCGCGGGCGACATCGGGGCTTTCGGGTGGGGCGGCCGCCTCGGGCTTGGGGCCGAGCTGTTCGAGGCGCAGCTTGGCCTGCTCGACGCGCGGGCCCTGCTCCTCGATCAGTTTGCGGGTCTGTTCGAGCAGCGGCTGGAGACGCAGCCGCTGGCGCTGCAGCTCTGCATCGGTCGGGCTGGGGGCGGCCAGCACGGTCTCGATCTGGGTCAGTTCGGTGCGCAGCGGGTCGAGCCGAGCCCGGACCGGGCTCGCCGGCTGGTCGGGCGCCTGGGCGAAGACGGGCGCCGCCACCATCGCGACGGACAGCATGACCACGAGGGACAAAAGCGTCGCGATCCGTCGCACGAAACCCTGTGGGGTGAAACACTGCGGGAACTGCGCCCTGCGCCTGTCAGCCCTGCCGATCGCCATGCCTCTTCGACCTCGCCTCGTCCTGGGTGATTCGCGCTGCGCCCGACCCTCGCCTCCGCCCTGCCGCAAAGGCAAGGCGTGCCGAAAAATGCGTTGCGGAACGGGAGCCTCGAACCTTGTTGCGGGAAATCGGAAGCCGGCGACTGAAAGCATCACGTTAGCGTGAGATCGCGCGCCGGCGGGCGGTCCTGATCGGCGACAATCGGGTCACTATGATGGCAGCAACGCGGAAATTCGTCCGATTTGGCCATGCCGGAGACGGTTTTTCCGTTTCCGGCGCGATCGGCGAAAGGAGCCTCGGCCGGCCTCCCGCAGGCTGGCGGGCGCGAGCGTTCTCGGTTTCAATCTGGTCCAAAGAAAGACTGGCCAGCCTCGCCATGACGGCGGGGCCGGTCTTCGTGGCGAGGCGCGCTGGCACTCTCGTCATTCTTCTCAAATCGAAACCGGGAGGTTTGCGGTGGCGAAGCTGAACGTGAACGGCAAGATGCTCGACGTGGCGGTGGCGGACGACACGCCGCTGCTCTGGGCGATCCGCGAGCAGATCGGCTTGACCGGCACGAAATATGGTTGCGGTGTCGCCCAATGCGGCGCCTGCACCGTGCATATCGACGGGGTCGCGACGCGGACCTGCGTGCTGCCGGTGAGCGCGGTGACGCCGGAGCAGAAGATCGTCACGATCGAGGGGCTCTCGCCCGACGGCACCCATCCGGTGCAGCAGGCCTGGATCAAGCACGACGTTCCGCAATGCGGCTTCTGCCAGAGCGGCATGATCATGGCGACGGCGGCGCTGCTGCAGGCCAACCCCAAGGCGACCGAAGCCGACATCGCCAGCGAGATCACCAATATCTGCCGCTGCGGTACCTATGCCCGGGTCAAGACGGCGATCCTCGACGTCGTCGCCAGCGGCGCGCTCGGTCGCGGTTGAGGGGAGAACGATCATGACCGTCTCGACCGAAACCAAATTCCGTCCCTCGCGTCGCAGCCTGCTCGCAGGCTCTGCCGCGGCCGCCGGCGCCTTCTCCTTCGGCTTCGCCATCCCCTTCGCAGGCGAAGCGCAGGCCCAAGGCGCGGTGCCGGAGATCAACGCCTGGGTCGTTGTCCATCCCGACGACAAGGTGGTGATCCGCATCGCCCGTTCCGAAATGGGGCAGGGCACGCTGACCGGCCTCGCCCAGCTCGTCGCCGAGGAGCTCAACTGCGACTGGTCGAAGGTGACGACCGAATATCCGACGCCCGGACAGAGCGTCGCGCGCAACCGGGTCTGGGGCAATTTCTCGACCGGCGGCAGCCGCGGCATCCGCGAATCGCACGACTATGTCCGCAAGGGCGGCGCGGCCGCCCGGACCATGCTGATCCAGGCGGCGGCCAACGAGTGGAAGGTGCCGGCGGCCGAGTGCAGCGCCGAGAAGAGCGTGATCACGCACAAGCCGTCCGGCCGCTCGATCCGCTACGGCCAGGTCGCTGCCGCAGCCGCCAAGCTCGAAGCGCCCAAGGACGTCGCGCTCAAGGATCCGAAAGACTGGACCATCGCCGGTAAGCCGCTGCCGCGGCTCGACACAGCCGACAAGACCAACGGCAAGAAGATCTACGGCATGGACCTCAAGATGCCGGGGATGCTCAACGCCGCGATCAAGGATTGTCCCGTCTTCGGCGGCAAGGTGAAGAGCTTCGACGCCGCCAAGATCAAGGATATGCCGGGCGTCAAGCATGTGCTCCCCGTGGGCGAGAGCGCTGTCTCGGTCATCGCCGAGACCTGGTGGCAGGCGAAGAGCGCGCTCGATGCGCTGCCGATCGTCTGGGACGAGGGCGAGCACGCCAAGGTCTCGAGCGCCAGCATCGCGGCCTGGCTCAAGGAAGGTCTGGACGCGCCGACCGCCGTGGTCGGCAACCAGAACGGTGACGCCAAGGCCGCGATCGCGGCGGCGGCAAAGACCGTCGAGGCGGTCTATTCCTATCCCTACCAGAACCACGCCACCATGGAGACGATGAACGCCACGGCGGTCTGGACCCCCGACAAATGCGAGGTCTGGACGCCGACGCAGAACGGCGAGGCGGCGCTCGCCGCCACCGCCGAGGCCGCCGGCCTCCCGCTGGCGAAATGCGAAGCCTACAAGATCGACCTCGGCGGCGGCTTCGGCCGGCGCGGCGCCAGCCAGGACTGGGTCCGGCAGGTCGTCGCCATCGCCAAGCAGATCCCCGGCACGCCGGTCAAGCTGATCTGGTCGCGCGAGGAGGACATGACGCATGGCCGCTACCACCCGGTCACGCAGTGCAAGATGGTCGGCGCCTTCGACAAGGACGACAATTTGACCGGGCTGCACATGCGCATCTCCGGCCAGTCGATCGTGGCGGGCCTGTTTCCGGGGACGATCCAGAACGGTCGCGATCCGGCCGTCTTCCAGGGGCTGAACGCGCCGGGGCCGGAGGCCTCGATCGGCTATGGCGTGCCGAACCTGCTGATCGACCACGCCATGCGCAATCCGCACGTCCCGCCGGGATTCTGGCGCGGGGTCAATCTCAACCAGAACACGATCTATCTGGAATCCTTCATGGATGAGCTGGCCCATGCGGTCGGCAAGGACCCGCTCGAATTCCGGCGCGGGCTGATGAAGAACCATCCCAAGCACCTCGCGGTGTTGAACGCCGTTGCCGAGAAGGCCGGCTGGGGCAAGCCGCTGCCGGCCGGAATCTTCCGCGGCATCTGCCAGACCATGGGCTTCGGCTCCTATGTCGCGGCGGTCGCCGAGGTCTCGGTCAGCGACGACGGGCGCTTGAAGATCCACCGCATCGTCGCGGCGACCGATCCCGGCCACGCGGTCAATCCGGCGCAGATCGAGCGGCAGGTCGAGGGTTCCTTCGTCTACGGCCTGTCGGCCTCGCTCTATGGCGAGATCACGATCAAGGACGGCCGGGTCGAGCAGGAGAATTTCGACAGCTACGAGGTGATGAAGCTCGAAGCTATGCCTGCGGTCGAGACGGTGATCGTGCCGTCCGGCGGGTTCTGGGGTGGCGTCGGCGAGCCGACGATCGCGGTCGCTGCGCCAGCCGTGCTGAACGCGATCTTCGCGGCCACCGGAAAGCGCATCCGCAGCCTGCCGCTGAAGAATGCCGATCTCAAGAAGGCGTGAGGAGGGGCAGGCGAGGGGGCCGCTTGGCCTGCTCGCCGCCACCCTGCTGATGCTCGGTGGCGGCGCAGGAGCCGCCTCGGCGCTCGAAGCCTACCAGATCGTCACCGACACGATTCCGCTGCCGCTCGGCGGGCTCGCCGGCGATGTCCGCCGCGGCAAGGCGCTGGTCCGGGATCGCGAGCGCGGCAACTGCCTGATCTGCCACAGGGGCGCCGATCCGTCGGAACCTTTCCAGGGCACGATCGGGCCGCCTTTGGTCGGCGCCGGTGCGAGGCTCGACGCCGGGCAGATCAGGTTGCGGCTGGTCGATGCCTCTCGGCTCAATCCGCAGACGGTGATGCCGCCCTATTTCCGGACGGAAAACCTGCATGATGTCGCTGCGCCCTATCGTGGCAAGCCCGCCCTCTCGGCCCAGGAGATCGAGGATGTCGTCGCCTATCTCGCCACGCTCCGATAAGCCGGGCACGACCGGCATCGATCGCCGGCGCTGGCTCGCCGGCGCGACGGCCGGCGTCGCCGTGGCTGCGCTGCCGCAGGTCGGCCGGGCGGCGGCGCTGTCGGAGTTCGTCACGCGCCTGACCGAAGGCGCTGTTCCCGAGACCGGCCGGATGGTGCTCGACATCCCGGCGCTGGTCGAGAACGGCAATTCGGTCGACACCCGGATCGCCGTCGAGAGCCCGATGAGCGAGGCCGACCATGTCCGCTGGATCCACCTCATCGCCGAAAAGAACCCGTTCCCGGACATGGCGCGGCTGCATCTCGGCCCGCGCGCCGGCCGGGCCGAGGTCTCCACCACGCTTCGTCTGGCGGCCTCGCAGACGGTGATCGCGCTCGCCAGCCTCAGTGACGGCCGCTTCCTGATGGCGCAGGCCGACGTCGTGGTGACGCTCAGCGCCTGCATCGACGGAGGCTGAGCGACATGGCCGTCTTCAACGCCCGCATCACCTTGCCGCCGCAAGCCAAAGCCGGCGAGATCGTCGAGATCAAGGTGCTCGCCCGCCATCCGATGGATCGCGGCGGCCAGTCCGACGGCAAGGGCGGCACCGTGCCGCGAAAAATCCTGAACCGGCTGACCGCGACCTATGCCGGGGCCGAGATCTTCCGCTTCGACATGCATACCGGCGTTGCCGCCAACCCTTTCGTCTCCTTCACGACGCGGGCGGTCGAGACCGGCGACATCGTCTTCGAATGGCGAGAGGATGGCGGCGCGGTCTACACGCGGACAGCCAGGCTGACGGTGACGTGAGCGGGTCACTGACGCGCCTCGGCTGGCTGGCGGCTCTCGCATGGCTCGCGATGCCTGCTGCGGCGCAGGAGCCGCCGATCAGATCCGGCAGCGCCTTCCTCTCGCCGGAGATGCGCCGCCAGCAGGACGACGAGACCCGCAATCCGGCTTGGTTCTGGGTCGAGCAGGGCGAGGAGCTGTTTTCCGCAGAGCCGGGCGGTGGAGAGGCCTGCTTGTCCTGCCATGCCGAGCCGAAGCAGAGCCTGCGCGGCGCGGCGACGCGCTATCCGCAGGTCGATTCCGCCAGCGGCAAACTGCTCAATCTCGAAGGCCGGATCGAGCAATGCCGGGTCGAGCGCCAGAAGCAGCCGGCCTTCGGCTATGAGAGCGCCGAGCTGCTGGGGCTGACGGCCTATGTCGCCTCGCTCTCGCGCGGGTTGCCGATGAGCGTCGCGACCGGGGGCGCGGCAAAACCCTTCTACGAGGCTGGAAAGGCCTTCTTCGAGCGCCGGCAGGGCCAGCTCAACCTGTCCTGCCAGCAATGCCATGACGGGCTCGTCGGCGAGAAGCTGCGCGGCGACACGGTCAGCCACGGCGCCGGTACCGGCTATCCGGCCTATCGTCTGGAATGGAACACGGTCGGCTCGCTGCACCGACGCTTGCGCGCCTGCTCGCTCGGTGTCCGGGCGACGCAGTTCGACTATGGCTCGCCGGAATATCTGGCGCTGGAGCTTTATCTCGCCGGGCGCGCAAAGAGCTTACCTGTCGAGACGCCCGGGATCAGGCGGTAGCAGACGGCCTTCTCACCGTGGCCGCTGCACACAACGCCGCGAGCGCGTCGCCGACGGATCGGCCGAGGCGAGCGAATCGCGCGTGCGCTGCCTTATTCCCGTGACCTCGCGGACCTGTCCCGCCGGGCACCGGCCGTCATCGACGAGGATGACTTCTCCGGTGGCGAGCTTGCCCGGCGGAGGCTCGGCCCGAAGGATTTGCTGTGCCAGCGCGGGGCCGGTCAACATCCCCATCGTCGCTGCCATCATCAACACGCTTCGCATCGCAGACCTCGTCGCAGTCTCGCCTGCCGGAGCCGGCCCGACGACCCGACCATAGCCGCGTGGGAGCAGGACGGGACATCCCCCGAATCGTCAGGTTTTGCTGTTGCTGCGCGTCGGCTTGGCCTTGTTGCGATAGCTCGCATTGCCGAGGCCGGTTCCGATGGTCAGCACGGCCCAATGCGCGACGTCCTGCATGCGCGGCATCTCGCTCAAACCCTGGATGACCGCGTCGTTGTGCATCACCACCTGCGTCTCGTGCTCGCCGATCTCCGGCACCAGAGCGCGGATCTCGTCGACCAGGTTGAAGCGGCTGCTCTCCCAGTTGCCGGGCAGGTTCTGGGCGCCGCGGTCGATCGCGCCATGCGGCTCGATCAGCCCGGGACAGCCGACGCCGATGAAGGGCGCGACCCGCAGCCCGGCCTTCTCCGCCTGGCGGATCTGGTCCTTGAGCATCTTGCCCAGCCGCTTGATCGCGGCGTCGCGGCTCGGTTCCTCGTCGGCATGGCGCCAGAGCTCAGATTTCCAGACCCGCGCCCGGCTCAGATCGGGCGCCTTGTCCTGCCTGAGCTCGACCACGCCGGCGCGGATGTTGGAGCCGCCGATGTCGACGGCGATCAGGCTGTCATAGGCCTTGAAGATCCATTTCGGCGCGAGATGGGCGGAGCCGACGAGGCCGGCCTCGTCGGGATGATGGCGGATCGGCGTCAGGTCGATGGCGTGGCCGTCGGTCTTCAGGATGATGCCGGCCCGGCCGATGGCGAGTTCTCCGATGCGGCTCTCGCGGAACCCGCCACCGACCGCGATGCGCTCGACCTCGGCCCAGCTCTTCAACCGGGCGAAGCGGCGGATGACGAAGGCGAGCGACTGGGCGAAGCCCTCGATCGCGCTCAGCACCAGCGCCGCCTCGTGCGGATCGCCCTCGATCAGCAGCGCGTCGAGCTCCTTCTTGCTGATCGCGGCGCTCTCGCCCTTCAAGGGATCGTCGCCGTTCCTGCGCAGATGCCGGCGCAGGTCGTCGAGATGCTTGACGAAGGCGCCGCGGCTCGCCTTGTCGCCGACGAAGCCGTCATCGTCGCGGATTTCGAGGTTGTAGCTGGTGATCGCGACCGAAGGCAGCTCGGCTGCGCCATGCGTGCCGGCCTTGTCGGCGGGGCGCGTCTTCTCTGCGGCTGCGCTGCTCATGCGATCTCCCCCTGCATGAGGTGAAGAACGGGCCGTCGCCATCAAGGGTTCCACCGCCGGTCCGTCGATGGGTGCAGCGGGTGGGACATGGGCCCTCTGCGTGGCCGTGGCGTGTCGGCGATTGACCGTGAGGAGCATTGTCGGCTCCATGGCGTCGTGGTGTGGCCAGCCTGAACAGGCGGCCATCGCGGGGGCGAGACATGACTTTTCTGATCAAGGCCGTGCTGATCGGTGCCGGCGCGACGCTGCTGCTCGATCTCTGGGCGCAGTTGCTGAAACGCGTCGCGGGTTTCCCGCCACCGAACTGGGCGATGCCCGGCCGCTGGGTCGCGCATCTGCCTTCGGGCAAGCTGGTGCATGACGACATCGCGCTCGCGCCGCCGGTAGCGAACGAACTCGCGATCGGCTGGGTCTTCCACTACGCCGTCGGCATCCTCTTCGCTGCCGTCCTGCTGGCGAGCTGGGGCCTCGGCTGGGCGGCCAACCCGACGTTTCTGCCGGCCTTAATCGTCGGACTCGTCACGGTCGGCTGCGGCTGGTTCATCCTGCAGCCGGGCATGGGGGCGGGCGTCGCCGCCTCGAAGAAGCCCAACGCCGGTCAGATCCGCATTCTCAACATCGTGGGCCACATCGTCTTCGCGATCGGGCTTTACGGCACAGCCCTTCTGATTCGCTGAAGCCGCTCAATCCAGGATGCGGGTCTCGTAGGCGTAGAGCCGGCGATAGCCGAGGCGTTCGTAGAGCCTGATCGCGACGGCGTTGGTCTGGTCGACCTGGAGATAGGCGAAGGAGCAGTCCTGCACCTTCGCCCAGGACATCAGCCCGGCGACGAGGCGCCTGCCGAGGCCGTGGCCGCGCTGGGCCGGATCGACGATGATAGAGCCGATCTCGGCCATGCCGCGCTCGGCGACGGCCAGGCCATTGGCGACGGGCTCGCCCGCGATCAGCAACGTGGCGAAGGCGGCGGGCAGGCGGATCTTCTCGACGATCGCCGCGAGATTGCCGAGATGGGCCTTCTCGCCGCTCTGGCGCGCGGCGACGCCGGCGATCCAGTCGGGACTCGGCCCAGCCTCGATCTGCAGCTCCGGTTCGAAATCGGGCGCGACCGCGTCCAACTCGCAGATCATGCCGAATGACGCGTCCTTCAGCCGGTAGCCGCGCGCGAGCACGGCCGCGATCGTCGTCTCGCCGGCCAGCGGGGTCAGCCGGATGCAGGGCGGCAGGCCGTCGGCGCGGTAGAGTTCCTCGATCAGGGCGAGCATCGCCTCGTCGAGTTCGGCGGCGGTCGCAATCGGCGAGGCAGAGTTGGCGCGGCCGGAATAGCCGTTGGCGAAACGGATCACCCAGTCGCCCATCACCAGCGTCGAGACCGCTGGCCAGGCATTGACGATGCGACGCTCGCATTCAAGCGTCTGAGCCAGATCCTCGGGAGCGAGCGCGGCCATCAGGCTCCTCCCGCCTCGCGCGGCGTCGGCCGCCAGCCGGGCGCCGCCATCTCGAAGCCTGCAAAATCAAAGCCCGGTGCGACGGTACAGCCGACCAGCGTCCAGGCGCCGAGCGAGGTCGCGCTCTGCCACCAGGCGGCGGGCACGACGAATTGCGGGCGCTGGCCGGCCTTGAGGTCGGGGCCGAGATGATGGGCGGAGGCGTCGTGGCCATTGGGCGAGACGCTGATGACGAGCGGCGCGCCGGCATAATGATGCCAGATCTCGGCGGCGTCGACGCGATGCCATTCCGAGGTTTCGCCGGTGTCGAGCAGATAGTAGATCGCGGTCGAATGGCCGCGCCCCTCCGGCCCGGCGGCGTCGCGGAAGGTCTCGCGATAATGCCCGCCCTCGGGATGAGGCTCCAGGTCGAGCAGGGCGATGACCTCTTTTGCGGTGAGGCCCGCGAGCGCGGAATTCATGCCCGCTCCTTCAGAACGTGTTCTTGGCTTCGCGCAGCGCTGCAAAGACCTCGCCAGGCTGCGCGCCGACCTTGCCGACGGCCGCCGCCAGCGCGCCCTCGCCGGCGCGGAAGAAGGGGTTGGTCGCCTTTTCCTCTCCGATCGTGGTCAGCGCCCAGAACTCGCCGTTCGCCTTGGCGGCCTCTGCCTGCGCGAAACGGGCCTTCAGCGTCTCGTTGGCCTGGTCGACCGAGATCGCGAAGCGGGCATTGGACAAGGTGTAGTCGTGCCCGCCGAGCAGGCGGACATCGTCGGGCAGCGCCATCAGCCGGGTCAGCGAGGTCCACATCGCCCCCATCTGGCCGGGCTGGACGCGGCCGCAGCCCATCACGAAGACGACGTCTCCGACGAGAGCGAGCTTGCCCGGCACACTGACGAAGCTGAGATGACCGTCGGAATGGCCCGGCGTGTGCCAGATTTCGAAGGTCTCGTTGCCGAAGGGGACGGAGTCGCCCTCGGTCAGGACGCGGTCGAGCGGGGCGGAGTCCTGCGCATCGGCCGGGCCGCAGACCGTGGCGCCGGTCGCTTCCTTCAGTTCAGCGACGCCCTGGGTGTGGTCGAAATGGGCGTGGGTCACGAAGATGTCGCTGATCGTCCAGCCCTTCGCCTTGGCGGCGGCGAGGATCGGGGCGGCGTCGGGCGCATCGACCGCGGCGCAGGCCTTGGTCGCCGGGTCGTAGAGCAGCGCGCCGGCATTGTCGCTGAGCGTACGGAAGACATGCAGGTCGATCGGCATCTGAACCTCGGCAGGCGGCAATGGAGCAGTCGGCAGTCGGATGCCGCCGCCTTTACTGGGGCAGGTCGGGACCGCGATCAAGCGGGAACCAAGGCCTGCCAACGGCCGACCGCCCGTTGCCGACGGCCCATCTTGCGGTGGTCCCGAGCGCACGCCATCTTCCCGCGCACATGCCGCTCGATGTCGTCGATCTCCGCGCCTTCTATGCCAGCCCGCTCGGGCATGTGGCGCGTCGCTTCATCGGCCAGGCGATGCTGCGCTTCTGGCCCGACTGCGCGCGCCAGCGCGTGCTCGGGCTGGGTTTTTCGACACCCTATCTCTCGGTGCTCGGCGCGGGCGCGGAGCGGGCTCTCGCCTTCATGCCGGCGGCGCAGGGCGTGGTGAACTGGCCGTCGGAAGGTCTGTCGGCCTCGGCGCTGGTCGAGCCGACGCTGCTGCCGCTGCCGACGGCTTCGGTCGACCGCGTCGTGCTCGTGCACGCGCTTGAGGAGACCGAGAGCCCCGACGACCTGCTCGAGGAGGTCGCGCGCGTGCTGTCGCCAGGCGGTCGGATGATCGTCGTCGCGCCGAACCGGCGCGGCTTGTGGGCGCGGATGGACGGCACGCCCTTCGGTCATGGTCGGCCGTTCAGCCGCTCGCAGCTCGAGGCGCTGATGCGCGGCGCCGAATTCTCGCCCGAGAACTGGGCCGAGGCGCTCTATGTGCCGCCGCTGAAACGCCGGCTCCTGATGCGCTCGGCCTCGGCCTGGGAGCGTGTCGGAGCGGGGCTCTCGCTGCCCTTCGCCGGGGTCCACGTCATCGACGCGACCAAGCAGTTCTATCGGCGCGCGCCGTTACGGGCGACCCGGCGCAGCTTCGCCTTCCGGCCGATCCTGCTGCCGCAGCCGACTCCGACGCCGCGCCTGCTGCAACGACCGGATATGGCGGCTCGGGTTGACAATTCCGCCGGGGCGCGGACAAGGTCCGCCGCTTTTCGCGAGCCATAGTCCCTGGCAGCCGCCGGCCCCGTTTGCCGCCGCTGCACGGGGCGGCTGGCCGCACGACACTGGATCATGATGCGAAGCTATCTGGATTTCGAGAAGCCGGTCGCCGAACTGGAGGCCAAGGCCGATGAGTTGCGTGCTCTCGACGGCAAGGGCGAAGGCTATTCGCTGGCCGAGGAGATCGGCAAGCTCGACGCCAAGGCGAGCCAGGCGCTGAAGGACATCTACGCTGCGCTCACCCCTTGGCAGAAGGCGCTGGTGGCGCGCCATCCGCAGCGGCCGCATTTCAAGGATTATTGCGCCGCGCTGATCGAGGAGTTCACGCCGCTGGCGGGCGACCGCGGCTTCGGCGAGGACGAGGCGATCGTCGGCGGGTTCGGCCGTTTCCGCGGCGAGCCGGTCTGCGTCCTCGGCCAGGAGAAGGGCGATTCGACCGAGACCCGGATCCGGCACAATTTCGGCATGCCCAAGCCCGAGGGCTACCGCAAGGCGGTCAGGCTGATGGAGCTCGCCGATCGCTTCGGACTTCCGGTCCTCTCCTTCATCGACACGGCCGGCGCCTATCCCGGCATCGAGGCGGAGGAGCGCGGTCAGGCCGAGGCGATCGCGCGCTCGACGGAAGCCTGCCTGGCGCTGCGCAGCGCAAGCGTCGCGCTCGTGATCGGCGAGGGCGGATCGGGCGGGGCGATCGCGATCGCGGCGGCGAGCCGGGTGATGATGCTGGAGCACGCGATCTATTCGGTGATCTCGCCGGAGGGCGCCGCCTCGATCCTCTGGCGCGACACGGCTCGCGCGCAGGACGCGGCGACGGGCATGAAGATCACGGCCCAGGATCTGCTGAAATTCGGCGTCATCGACCGGATCGTCAGCGAGCCGGCAGGGGGCGCCCATCGCGATCCGCAGGTCGCGATCACGCGGGCGGGCGATGCGATCGCGGCTGCGCTCGCCGATCTCTCGGCACTGACGCAAGACGAGGTCGTCGCGCGCCGGGCGGAGAAATTCCTGGCGATCGGGCGCAGCCTCTGAGCAACACTGACGGACCGTCTCGCTTCATCCGGCCTTTACCATATGGCCATGACGAAAGTCGCCGTGGTAAGGAACCCTCAAGGCTAATGCTTCTAAAACCGTTCGGACGGCACAATTTGGCCGTGTTGCGAAGTCAGAGGTCGCGCTTCTCGGGCGACCGTTGGATGGGATGAACGACGTGGCACTCAAGCACTTCGCGCTCGTGGCTTTCGTTGCACTGACCCTGGGCGCCTGCGAAGAGGACCGTTATCGCGGCTCCGCGCGCCACTACATCCCGATCCCGTCCGCGACCTACACGCTGATGTCCGAGAAGGGCATGAGCAAGGACCAGCCCATCCTGATTCGCTCCTACAAGAAGGAATCGGAGCTCGAGGTCTGGAAGCGCAAGGCCGACGGCCGCTACGCTCTGCTCAAGACCTATCCGATGTGCCGCTGGTCGGGCCAGCTCGGCCCGAAAGTGCGCGAGGGCGACCGGATGGCGCCGGAAGGCTTCTACGCCATCACCCCGGCGCAGATGAACCCGAACTCGTCCTATTACGTCTCGTTCAACATGGGCTATCCCAACGCCTATGACCGCTCTTATGGCCGCACCGGCGCGCATCTGATGGTGCACGGCGCCTGCTCGTCCGCGGGCTGCTATTCGATGACCGACGACCAGATCGGTGAGATCTACGCGCTCGTCCGCGAGGCGCAGAACGCCGGCCAGAAGGCGGTGCAGATGCAGGCGTTACCCTTCCGGATGACGCCGGAGAACCTCGCCAAGCACCGGCTCGATTCCAACATCGCCTTCTGGAAGAACCTGAAGGAAGGCACCGATTATTTCGAGGTGACCAAAGACGAGCCGCCGGTCTCCGTCGCTGGCGGGCGCTATGTCTTCACCGCTCCGAACGTCGACAGCTCGGTCGCCCAGGCGGTGCAGCAGAAGCGCCAGCAGGACGACGTCCAGGTCGCCCAGCTCGTCGCGAAGGGCACGCCGGCGATCAAGCTGCTCTATGATGATGGCGACAGCCATGCCTCCTTCAAGAAGACATTGATGGCGAACGGCTCCGATTCGCTGAACCGGACCGCGACCTGGGCCTCGCGCGACGTCGGCGTCAGCCGGCCGGACGCGATCAGCAGCGGGCCGCGCGTCGTCGTGCTCGACGACAAGGGCAAGGCCAAGATCACGGTCCGGGCCGAATCGGCTGACAATGAAGCGATCCTGGCGGCGGTCGCCGCCGCTCCGGCCGAGCAGCCGGTCAAGCCTGAGGCCGCCAAGGTCGATCTGACCAAGCCCGAGCCCGCCAAGCCTGTCGCGGTGAGCGCCGCGACGCAGCTCGCCAAGGTCAGCCCGGGTGCCGGGACGCCTGCTCCCGTCGTTGCGAGCGCCGCGCCCGCCGAGCCGGCTTCGACGCCGTTCTACCAGCGCGCGCTCGGCTTCGTGCCGCTGATCGGCGGCTCGTCGACGCCGCCGAGCGAGCCGACGACGGTCGCCTCGATCGTGCCGTCCTCGCCGATGGCGATGCAGGCGCCACTGCCGCCGCGGCGCGCCAGCAGCCTCAAGACCTCGCGGCTCGAGCAGCCCGCGGCGGATTATGCGAGTCAGCCGACCACACGCTGAGGGTTGCGCCGGCGGCGCGACACCCGCAATGCGTGACTGAAAAGCCACAGCTGCTTCGATTATCTGAAAAGCCTGTTTCGACAGCGTCGAAACAGGCTTTTGCCTATCGGGTTGCCCGATGGGTGGGCAGCGTGCCGAAAAGCTCGTCTTGCCGAAGTTGGCGAGACCCAGGCCTCATCATGGCGAGAGCGCGGCGGAATGCGCTCGGGATTCGCACATGACGGAGCTGATGATGCCATTCGAGTTCGCCTGTTCTTCGCTGGCCGGCGCGGCAATGTCCGTGTTGGTCGGGGCCGGTCTCGCCCAGGCCTCGGACTTGCCGAGCAAAAAGGGGCCCCCGCCCGCGCCGGTGCCGCCGGCGATCACCTGGTTCGACGTCGCGGTGACGATCAAGGCGACGACCGACTATAATTTCCGGGGCATTTCGCAGTCCGACCGCAAACCCGCGATCCAGGGCGGGGCGGAGCTGCAATTCTACGACAATCTGTTCTATGCCGGCGTCTGGGCCTCCAGCGTCGATCTCGCGACCAACCCGCCGGCGGAGATCGATTTGACGGCCGGCATCCGGCCGAAATTCGGCCCGGTCACCTTCGATCTCGGCGTGATCCAGTATTATTACCCGGCCGAGAGCCGCTACATCGACAATTTCCGGGTCATCTGGACGCCGAAGAACACCGACTTCTTGGAGCTCGCCGGCAAGGTCTCCTACAATTGGGAAGACAAGCTGACGCTCGGCGCCAATGTGTTCTATTCGTGGAACTGGCTCGGCACCGGCGCGACCGGCACCTACGTCTCCGGCACCGCCAAATACAACCTGCCCTTCCTCGAAGGCCTCTCGGTCTCCGGCGAATTCGGCCGCTACTGGCTCGGCACGACCAACACCAACATTGCCTTCCCGGTGGCGATCCGGCTGCCCGACTACAATTACTGGAATGTCGGCCTGTCCTACACCTGGAAGAACCTGACCGCCGACATCCGCTACCACGACACCAACCTGTCGAAGACCAAGTGCTTTACGCTGACCTCGGATCCGAGCGGCATCACCCGCGGAAACGCTGGCGGCATCTACGGCTCGAAATGGTGCAATCCGACGATCGTCGGCTCGCTCTCCTTCGACATCACCGCGAGCAGCGTCGGCATCTTCGCTCCGGCGAAGTGAGCCCGGTTTTCATCGAAGCGTGACGGGGGCCGCGCGCGAGAGCGGCCCTTTTTCGTCGCGTCAGCTTTCCAGGGATTTCGCGATCCGGCGCATCATCTCGCCGATCGAGTCGCATTCGGCGTCGCTGAGCACCGTCATCATCGCCTCCATGCGCGCGACGTGGATCGCCATGGCCTGTTTGGTCAGCGTCTCGCCTTCCAGCGTCAGCCAAAGCCGGCGGACCCGGCGGTCGGCCTCGTCGCCGCGCCGCTCGACCAGACCGCGCCGCTCGAGTTCGGGCAGCAGCATGCTCATCGCGCTGCGCCCGACGAGGAGCTTCTCGGCCAGTGCCTGCTGGGTCAGTCCGGGCACATGGGCGATGTTGGCGAGCACGTCGTAATGGGCGAGCTGGATGCCGAGCGGCGCCAGCGCCTCGCCGAAGACCTTCTTCCAGAGCTGGTGCACGCGCGCGACCGCGATCCAGTTGCGGAAGCGCGGGATGTCCCAGGGCAGCACAGCCGGCGCGCCGGCCGGCGAAGATGCTTCTTGCTTTTTGTTCATGGTTGAACATACTCGTTCAGCATTGAACAAAATAAGGCTCTCGCCATGGCCGCCCCGTCCCTCCGTCTGCTCCGGCCGTTGGTGCGGGCGTCGAGCTTCATCGCGCCCCGCCTCGCCGGCCGTCTCGCCTTCAAGGCGTTCTGCACGCCGCCCCGCTCTCAGCAGGGAGCCAATCGCGGCGCCGGGGTCAAGCCTGTCACTGAGCGGCTCTCCGGTGCCGAACGGATCTCGGTGCCGTTTCCCTGCGGTTCGGTGGCGGCCTATGTCTTCGATCCCGCAGCCTCGGACGCGGCCGGGCCACCGCCGACCGTGATACTGCTGCATGGCTGGACCGGTGAGGCGGCCTTCATGGGCGCCTTTGTCGCGCCGCTGCTGCGGGCCGGTTTCCGCGTCGTCGCCTATGACCTGCCGGCCCATGGCCGTTCCAGCGGGGCCGAGCTCAACGTGCCGATCGGCGTCGCCAGCCTGGTCGCGGTGGCGCGGGTCTTTGGTCCCGTCCATGCGATCGTGACCCATTCCTTCGGCGGCTCGATCGCGATGGCGGCGCTCGCGGGCACCGTGCCGGCGCAGCCGCGCGTCGCGGCACAGCGCCTGGCGATGGTCTGCCCGCCGTCCTCGCTCACGGTGGTGACGCGCCAGTTCGGCGCGACGATCGGGCTGGGGCAGCGCGGGCAGGCCGCGCTGGAGCGGCGCATCCACAGCGTCGCCGGCACGCCGGTCACGGCGTTCGAGGGCGCCGAGCAGCTCGGGCGCATCGGCCTGCCGACGCTGCTGGTGCATTGCCGCGACGACAAGGAGCTCGGCTTCCACCACGCTCAGGCGCTGGCGGCGGCGGGCCCCTTCGTCAGGCTGGAGGCGATGCAGGGGCTCGGCCACCGCCGCATCCTGCAGTCGAGGATGGTCGCGGCGCTGGTGGCCGATTTCGTCGCGGGACGCTGACCGCTACAGCCAGCCCATCAGCTCGCGCTGCACCACCTCGGTGATGACGCGCATGCCCTCCTCGGAATCGTTGAGGCAGGGCAGATAGGCGAAGTGCTTTCCGCCATTGTGGATGAAGATCTCGCGGTTCTCGACGTCGAGTTCCTCGAGCGTCTCCAGGCAGTCGGCCGAGAAGCCGGGCGCGACGATGGCGAGCGACTTGGTACCGGCCTTGGCCAGCGCCTCCACGGTCTCGTCGGTGTAGGGCTGGAGCCATTCGGCCGGGCCGAAGCGCGACTGGAAGGTCAGCTTGAAGCGCTCGGGCGGCAGGCCCAATTCCTCGCGCAGCAGCCGCCAGGTCTTGGCGCATTGGCAGTGATAGGGGTCGCCCTTGAGGAGATACTCCTTCGGCATGCCGTGGAAGGAGCAGAGGATGACCTCGGGGTCGAAATCGAGCTTGGCCAGTTCGCCGCGCATCGAATCGGCCAGCGCGCGGATATAGACGGGGTCGTCGTGATAGGGCGGGGCGACGCGCACCGCCGGTTGCCAGCGCATTTCCATCAGCGCGCGGAAGGCCTGGTCGCAGGCGGTGGCCGAGGTCGGGGCGGCATATTGCGGGTAGAGCGGCACCAAGAGGATGCGGTCGCAGCCCTGGTCGAGCAGCGTCTGGAGCCTGCTCTTCACATCGGGAAAACCGTAGCGCATCGCCCAGTCGAAGACGACGCGCTCGCCGGCGAGCGAGGCCAGGCGGGCCGCGACCTGTTCGGTCTGCGAGCGGGTGATCGTCTTGAGCGGGCCCTCGTCGCGCTCGGTGTTCCAGATCGAGGCGTAGTCCTTGCCCTTGCGGCCCGGCCGCGTCGTCAGGATGACGAGGTTGAGCAGCGGCCACCAGAGCCAGCGCGACGTCTCGATGACGCGCCGATCGGACAGGAACTCCCTGAGATAGGCCCGCATCGGCCAGTAGCTCGTGCCTTCCGGTGTGCCCAGATTCATCAGCAGCACGCCGATGCGGCCGGCGCGGACCGGCGGATGATCGGCAGGCAGCTTGACGGCGCGCATCGCGGCGGCCGGACCGGGATCGGACATGAAGGCTCCGGTGAACAGGGCAGCCCTGATTTAGACGAGTTACGGGTTTCGTCCAGTCGGCAGGCATCTGCGGCTGCAGGGTGCGACATCGGCGCGCGCACTCTGGCCAAGCCGATGCCGGGCTTGCTAGTTTGCACGGGCTTTAAACAGAGGCCTGCGCCATGTCCGAACTCACCCGCCGCAAGGCGCTCGGCGTCCTCGCCGCCCCGGCCGCGCTGGCCGCGACGACCCCCGTCGCCAAGGCGCAGGTGCCGGCGCCCGCCTTCACGCTGCTCCTCGTCAACGACATCTACAAGATGAGCGACGACAAGGGCAAAGGCGGTTTCGCACGCGCCTCCGGCATCGCCAAGGCCGAGCGCGCCAAAGGTGTGCCGCTACTGTTCTGCCATGCCGGCGACTGCTACTCGCCCTCGCTGATGTCGGGCTTCGACCAGGGCGCCCATATCGTCGCGATGCAGAACAAGATGGGGCTCGACGTCTTCGTGCCCGGCAACCACGAGTTCGATTTCGGGAAGGAGAACTATCTCAAGCTCGCCGCAGCACAGACCTACCCAACGTTCGCCGCGAACCTGCGGGATGCGTCGGGAAATCCGCTGCCGGGACACCGCGACTCGCAGCTCTTCGAGCTCGGCGGCGTCAAGGTCGGCGTCATCGGCACGGTCTACGATCCGACGCCGCAGCTTTCGAACCCGGGCGACCTGAAATTCTCCTCGACCATGGACGCGCTGCGGCGTGAGGCGCGCATCTTGAAGGCGCAAGGCGCCGACATCCTCGTCGCCGTCGCCCATGCCGACCGCCGGATGGACTACGAGATCGTGCGCTCGCGCGTCGTCGACATCCTGCTCAGCGGCCACGACCACGATCTCGCCATCGCCTATGACGGCAAGGTCGTGATGGTCGAGTCGAACGAGGAGGGCAATTACGTCACCGCGATCGACATCGCCGTGTCGATCCGGGGCGAGGGGGCGGCGCGGCAGGTCTCGTGGTCACCGACCTTCCGCGTCAACGATTCGCGCGCCGCGACGCCCGACGCCGAGGTCGCCGCGATCGTGAAGGGCTATGAGGCCGAGCTCTCCAAGGAACTCGACATCGACATCGCGACGCTCGCAGGCCCGCTCGATTCGCGCACCGGCGTCATCCGCACCCAGGAGACCGCGATCGGCAACCTGATCGCAGACGCGATCCGCGCCTCGACCGGCGCCCAGCTCGCCATCACCAATGCCGGCGGCATCCGCGCCAACAAGCAATATGCGGCCGGCCAGAAGCTGACGCGCCGCGACGTACTGAGCGAACTGCCTTTCGGCAACGCGACCGTGATGGTCCAGATCACCGGCAAGGATGTGAAGGACGCGATCGAGAACGGCCTGCGCGACGCGCCCCAGGGTGCAGGCCGGTTTCCCGAGGTCTCAGGCTTCACCTTCGAGGCCGATCTCAAGCGCCCGACCGGGCAGCGCGTCGTCTCGGTCCTGGTCGACGGCAAGCCGATCGACGAGGCGGCGAACTACACCGTCGCCTCGAACGACTTCATGCTCGGCGGCGGTGACGGCTACACCGCGCTCGGCCGCGGCCGGACCCTGATTGGCCTGACCGACGGCAAGCTGATGGCGAACGAGGTCATGGTCTATCTGCGCCGGCTGGGCACGATCGACGCCAAGATCGAAGGCAGGGCCGTTCTCAGGTGAGCGGCTACCGGGCGGCGCTAACCGCCTTCCGCCGCGAGCCGAAGGCGGCCGGTTGGCGCGACCTCGGCGTGTTCGGGCCTGGCGGTGCTGCCGAACGTGCCTGTGCGGCGGCCGATGCCGAGGTCGCGGCCGGCCATGTTGTCGCGCCATCGCCGGCCCGCATCTTCGCGGCGCTCAGCCTGACCCCGCTCAAACGGGTGCGTGTCGTCATCCTCGGGCAGGACCCCTATCCGACGCCGGGCCATGCCAATGGGCTCGCCTTCTCCTATGTCGGTCCGCCGCCTTTGCCGCGCTCGCTGGTCAACATCGATCGCGAGCGCCGCGACGATGTCGGCGGCGCGCCGTTGCGCGACGGCGATCTCTCGCCCTGGGCAGGGCAGGGCGTTCTCCTGCTCAACACCGCCCTGACGGTGCGCGAGGGTACGGCCAAGGCGGGCTCTCATCTGGCGCTGGGTTGGGGCGCGGTCACCGACGCGATCGTTGCAGCCGTGTCGCGCGAGCAGCCCCATGTCGTTTTCACCTTGTGGGGCAATCCGGCTCAGACGCGGCGGCCGCTGATCGACGAGGGCCGGCATCTGGTGCTGGCTAGCGCCCATCCCTCGCCGCTCTCCGCGCGGCGAGGGTTCTTGGGGTCGAAGCCGTTCTCGCAGGCGAATGCGTGGCTGGAGGCGAGGGGGGAGCAAGGCATCGTCTGGTAAGTCGATGCCCCCAGTCGTCATGGTCGGGCTTGTCCCGACCATCCACGTCTTCCTTCGACGAGGGCGGTGTTGAAGACGTGGGCGCTCGCCGCAAGGTCGAGCATGACGGCGCGCCATTTACCCCACGGGCCGCTCGTCGGCGATGACCTTGCCGTCATTGGGCAGGGCGCCAAGCGGCAGCATCTCGACCTTGCCCTTGAGCTTCGTCACCTGCTGCAGGCTTTGCGACACCGCGTCGATCAGTCCCGGCGGCTCGGCATGGATCTCGGCCTTCAGCGTCATGGTGTCGACTTCGTCGGCGCGACCGACCACCAGCCGCAGTTTTGCGATCTCGGCATGGCGCCGCGCGATCTCGGCGACCTGCTCGGGGCGCACGAACATGCCCTTGACCTTGGCGGTCTGGTCGGCGCGGCCCATCCAGCCCTTGATCCGCGTGCTGGTGCGGCCGCAGGCGCTGACGCCCGGCATCACCGCGGTGAGATCGCCGACGGCGAGCCGGATCTGCGGATGATGCGGATCGAGATTGGTGACGACGATCTCGCCGACCTCGCCTTCCATCACCGGATCGCCTGTGCCCGGCCGGACGATCTCGACGATCAGGTTCTCGTTCAGCACCATGCCCGAGCGCGCTGACGTCTCGTAGGCGATGACGCCGACATCGGCCGTGGCGTAGAGCTGGTAGGCGTCGATGCCGCGCTCGTGGACCCAGGCCTGGAGCGAGGGCGGGAAGGCGGCGCCAGAGACCACGGCGCGCCGGATGCAGGAGATGTCGATGCCGCGGCTTTCGGCCGCCTCGATCAGGATCTTCAGGAAATCCGGGGTGCCCGCATAAGCGGACGGCCGATAGGCGGCGATCACCTCCATCTGCTGCTCGGTGTTGCCCGGCCCGGCCGGGATCACGGCGCAGCCCAGCGCCCGCGCGGCCGAATCCATGATGAAGCCGCCCGGCGTCAGGTGATAGCCGAAGGTGTTGAGCACGACGTCCCCGGCACGGAAGCCGGCGGCGAAGAGCCCGCGGCCGGCACCCCAAGCGTCGGACCCAGTCCCTTCCGGCTCGAAGATCGGGCCGGGCGAGGTGAAGAGCCGGCCGAAGGAGCCGAGCGGGGCGGAGACGAAGCCGCCGAATGGCGGGCTCGCCTTGTGCAGCGCCGGCAGATCGGCTTTGCGCAGGATCGGCAAGGTGGCAAGCGCCGCGCGGTCGGTGATGGCGGCAGGGTCGACCCCCTTTAGATGCGCGGCGTAGGCCGGCGCCGTCATCGCGGCCGCCAGAACGGCCGGCAGCCGGGCGAACAGATCGGCCTCGCGGGCTTCGGGCGAGCGGGTTTCAAGATCGTCGTGATGCTCGCTCATCCGCCTTGTCCCCAGCTTGTCACGCGACCATCACACGCGCCGTCATCCCGGACGCAGCGAAGCGGAGTTCCGGGATCCATCGTAAAGTTCCTGCGCTCCATGACGGATTCCGGAGCGGCACCGCTTGAACCTGCGATATGCATCACGACAGCCAGCGCTTGCGGCGCTTGTAGCTCTTGACCTCGCGGAACGACTTCTTGTCGCCCTCGGCGACGCCGAGATAGAATTCCTTGACGTCCTCGTTCTCGCGCAGCATTGCGGCCTCGCCGTCCATGACGATGCGGCCCGTCTCCATGATGTAGCCATAGGTGGCGTAGCGCAGGGCCATGTTGGTGTTCTGCTCGGCGACGAGGAAGGAGACGCCGTCCTCGGCATTGAGCCGGCGCACGATCTCGAAGATCTCCTCGACGATCTGCGGGGCGAGGCCCATCGAAGGCTCGTCGAGCAGGATCATCTTCGGTTTCGACATCATGGCGCGCCCGACCGCGCACATCTGCTGCTCGCCGCCGGAGGTATAGCCGGCCTGCGAGGAACGGCGCTGCTTCAGCCGCGGGAACAGTTCGTAGATCTTCTCTAGGTCGCGCTTGATCGCGGCGTTGCCGTCTCGGCGGGTGAAGGCGCCGGTCAGCAGGTTCTCCTCGATCGAGAGATGGCCGAAACAGTGCCTCCCCTCCATCACCTGGATGCAGCCGCGCCGGACCAACTCGTTCGGCGACATCCTGTCGACGCGCTCGCCATCGAAGACGATCGAGCCCTTGGTGACCTCGCCGCGCTCGGCCTTGAGCAGGTTGGAGATCGCCTTCAGCGTCGTGGTCTTGCCGGCCCCGTTGGCGCCGAGGATCGCGACGATACCCTTGCGCGGCACGGTCAGCGAGACGCCCTTCAGCACCAGCACGACGTGATCGTAGATCACCTCGATGTTGTTCAGCGCCAGGATGGTGTCGGTCGCAGCGGCGGTCGTGGCTGGCTTTTCGAGGGTGGCGGTGGACATGGCGTTTTCCCGACGGTGGGCAGTGGGCAGTCGACCGTCGGGCAGGCAGCCGGAGCCCCGACTGCCTGCCGCCGACGCCGACTGCCTCTAACTCAGGACGACTTCTCGCAGGGCTCGGCCCGCTTGGGCCAACCGGTCGCCTTCTCGACATAGTCCTTGGCGGCGGACTCGATCAGCGGCCGGACCTCGTCCTTCAGGGGCTCGATCCAGTCCGAGCCCTTGACCCATTTGGTCCCGTCCCATTTGGCGACGAACATCTTGCTGTGGCCGGAATGGTCGGTGCAGGAGACGGTGGTCGGCGTGGCGAAGCCCGCCATGCCAATCTCTTTCAGCCGTGCCTCGGAGATGTTCAGGCTCTCGAAGCCGCGGCGCATGTCCTCGCCGGTGACGACCTTCTTGCCGCTGAGCTTCTGCGCGTTGCGGATCGCCTCGACCACGAGCATCGAGTTGTAGACGCCGCGATTGTAGAGCGCCTCGCCGACCTTTTCCTTCGGCGCCAGGCTCTTGCCCTTCTCGACGACGTATTTCTGGATGTCCTGGATCGCCGGGAAGTCGGTGCCGGACGCGTTGAAGGAGAGTGCGCTGTAGCCCTTGGCCTCGGCGCCGCCAGCGCGCGCGTCGTCGTCGCCGCCGGCCCACCAGACGCCGACCAGGCGGTTGATCGGGAAGTTGTTCTTGATCGCCTCCTTGACCGCGGTCGGGTTCATCGCGCCCCAGCCCTGGTTGTAGAGGAAATCGGGCCGGTCACGCCGGATCGAGAGCCAGAGCGAGCCCTGGTTCTGCATGTCGGCGGCGGCGACCGGGTAGAGCTTGACCTCGAAGCCGTATTTCTTGGCGAGGTTCTCGAGCACCGGGATCGGCTCCTTGCCGAAGGGCGCGTCGAGATGGATCAGGCCGAGCTTCTTGCCCTTGAGCTTGTCCATGCCGCCGAGCTCGGCGGCCATGTGCTTCACCATGACGGAGGCGCCGTCCCAATAGGTGAAGGGCGGGATGAAGACCCAGGGGAAGTTGGTCCCGTCGGCCGAGGCCGAGAGACCGTAGGCCATCGACAGGATCGGGATCTTGTCGATATGGGCGCGCGGAATGGCGGCCAGCGTGGCGCCCGTCGACCAGGGCGAATACAGGATCGTGCCCTTCGACTTGCCCTGCTCGTAGCACTCGATCGACTTTTTGGTGTCGTAGCCGGTCTCGCATTCCTCATAGACGATCTTGACGCCGTTCACGCCGCCGTCGCGCTCGTTGATCATGGTGATGTAGTCGCGCATGCCGTCGCCGATCGGGATGCCGGAGCCGGCGAAGGGCCCAGTGCGATAGGCATTGTTGGCGAAATAGACCGAATCCTGCGCGGCGGCCGGCGCGATCGCGGCGGCTGAGGCGAGAAGTGCGCCGAGAGCGGCGCCTTTCATCAATTGGGTCTTGATCATTCGGGTTTCAGTCATTGGGACGTCCTCCGTGGATGTGGCGGGTTTTCAGGCCGGATGGCCCTTGATCCGTCTGCTTTTTGCCCGTCGCTTGCTGTGCGCGGCGGGTCGTTGTCTCAAGGCCGACCCCTCAGTAGGGGAACGGCCAGGTTCTGAGCTTCTGCTTGCCGATCTGCCAGAGCCGCGCGAGCCCGTGCGGTTCGACTATCAGGAAGAGGATGATCAGCGCGCCGACCAGCATGAAGGTGGTGTGCTCGGCGGCGGCGCCAGACAGCGGCACGCCCAGCGCCGGCAGGCCGAATTTCATGATCGTGGGAAGGCTGGCGATGAAGGCGGCGCCGAAGAAGGAGCCGATCAGCGAGCCGAGGCCGCCGATGATGACCATGAACAGGATGTTGAAGGAGAGGCGGATGTTGAAGACGTCGGCCGCTTCGCCGCCGCCATACCAGAGGAAGATCATCATCGCGCCGGCGACGCCGCAGAAGAAGGACGAGACCGCGAAGGCGGTCAGCTTGGCGTCGAGCAGCTTGATGCCCATCAGCTCGGCAGCGATGTCCATGTCGCGCACGGCCATCCAGGAGCGCCCCAGCTTGCCGTGGACGATGTTGGAGGCGAACCAGGTCAGCACCACGACGAGGCCGAGGCAGACGAAGTAGCGCGTCTCAGGCGAAGCGGAGGCGCCGGTGACGGGCAAGCCGAACAGCGTGCGCAGCGGCACCTCGATCGCGCCCGAGCCGTTGTAGTTGAACAGCCAGGGCACGCGGATGAAGGCCCATTGCAGGAAGAACTGCGCTGCCAGCGTCGCGACGGCGAGATAGAAGCCTTTGATCCGGAGCGAAGGCAGGCCGAACAGCACGCCGATCGCCGCCGAGAACAGGCCCGAGACCAGGATCAGGACGATGATGTTCACGCCCGGCCACCAGGTCGTCATCTTGTAGCAGGCATAGGCGCCGACGCCCATGAAGGCGGCGGTGCCGAGCGAAATCAGCCCGGTATATCCGGTCAGGATGTTGAGCCCGATCGCGGCGAGCGAGAACACCAGGAACGGGATCATCACCGAGGCGATGAAGAAGTCGCTGCCGGTCAGCGGGATCACCACGGCGGCGACGAACAGGATCACCGCGATGCCGATGCGGTCCTGGCGTAGCGGGAACACCGCCATGTCGGCGGAATAGGTCGATTTATACTGGCCGGCCTCGCGGTAGAACATTATTTCTGCTCCACTCGATTCAAGAACTGCAGCGTTGCCGAATTTATCTCGACTTCTCGCCGTTCTCTTCTCCAACTTTGCATGTAAATCTCGATCATTCCGCTGGCGAAGGTCGTGTCAGTCTGCTTGGAAGACAGCGATTGAACGATTTTTCCTTTCACCTCGGCGGATCTTGCTTCGAGGACATTCTCGCAACCGGAAATCGCGGCATGAGCGAGCTCGAGAGAGCTGGTCGTCTTCGCTTTCGATGCCAGTTTTTCGATCATGGTGCCGACACAGGCTGAGTACGGCTCTGGTGTCTGCGCCTGCGAAGCAGCGAAGCCGGAAATCAGGAAAAAGACCGAAAAAAATACGCAGCGCATCTTGTCAGATTCTTTCGATGATCTTGTCGCCGAACAGGCCCTGCGGCCGGAACAGCAGGAAGCCGAGGGCGATGACATAGGCAAGCCAGCTCTCGATGCCGCCGCCGACCAGCGGCCCCCAGTAGAACTCGCCCATCTTCTCGCCGATGCCGATGATCAGTCCGCCGATGATGGCGCCGGGGATCGAGGTGAAGCCGCCGAGGATCAGCACCGGCAGGGCCTTCAGTGCGACGATCTCGAGCGCGAAGGAGACGTCCGAGCGCGCGCCCCACATGATGCCGGTGATCAGCGCGACGATGCCGGCGGTGAACCAGACGATGACCCAGATCTGGTTCAGCGAAATGCCGACCGAGAGCGCCGCCTTGTGGCTGTCGGCGACGGCCCGCAGCGCCCGGCCGATCCGGGTGTACTGAAAGAACAGCGCCAGCGCGGCGATCATCACCGAGGCGATCACGGCGGCCGCGATGTCGATCTTCTGCAGCGAGACCAGCCCGCCGAAGAGCTTGAGGTCGATCGCCCCCTTGGGCAGCCAGAGCTGCTCGGTGATCATCTGCTTGGGATTGCCACCGAACAGCGCCTCGCCAAAGCCGATCAGGAAATAGGTGATGCCGAAGGTCGCCATGAACAGGATGATGTCGGGCTGGTTGACGAGCGGCCGCAGCACCACGCGCTCGATCGTGACCGCGAGCAGGAACATCACGCCGAGCGTCAGGATGACCGCCAGGAAGGCCGGAACGCCCTTCTCGTGGAGCCCGACCAGGGTCAGCGCCGCGAAGACGACCATGATCCCCTGCGCGAAATTGAAGACGCCAGAGGCCTTGAAGATCAGAACGAAGCCGAGCGCGATCAGCGCGTAGAGCACGCCGGAGACGAGCCCCTCCCAGATCGTCTGGGCGAGCAGGTCGGGCGCCTGGACCATCTGCTCGAACGGATCGACGAGGATCTTGTAGAGCGTGCCGGAGCTGTCGAAGCGGATGCCGAGGATCGCGACGAGCAGCAGCGCGACGAGGATCAGCGCGGCCCGGGCACGGAAGCTGCCGAAATTGATGCCGGCAGGGCGGATCGCGACGTCGCTCATCAGTGCGCCACTCCGAGATAGGCGTCGATGACGCGCTGGTCGGTCTTGACCTCGGCCGGGGTGCCGTCGGCGATCTTGCGGCCGTATTCTAGCACGACGACGCGGTCCGACAGGTCCATCACCACGCCCATGTCATGCTCGATCAGGGCGATGGTGGTGCCAAACTGGTTGTTCACGTCGAGGATGAAGCGGCACATGTCCTCCTTCTCCTCGAGATTCATGCCGGCCATCGGCTCGTCGAGCAGCAGGAGTTCCGGCTCCATGGCGAGCGCGCGCCCGAGTTCGACGCGCTTCTGCAGGCCGTAGGGCAGCTTGCCGACGGGCAGCTTGCGGATGTGCTGGATCTGCAGGAAGTCGATGATGTCCTCGACGACCTTGCGATGGGCGATCTCCTCGGTCATCGCCGGCCCGTGGCGCAGCGCCTGCCAGAAGAAGTTCCTCTTCATCTTCAGCGTGCGGCCGGTCATGATGTTGTCGAGCGTCGACATGCCCTTGAACAGCGCAACGTTCTGGAAGGTGCGGGCGATGCCGGCGGCCGCGGCGCGATGCGGCTTCATCCGGTCGCGCCTCGCGCCCTTATAGGTGATCTGGCCTTCCTGCGGGTGGTAGAACCCGTTGATGCAGTTCAGCATCGAGGTCTTGCCGGCGCCGTTGGGGCCGATGATGGCGCGGACCTCGCCCTTGCGGATGTCGAAGGAGACGTCCGAGATCGCCTTCACCCCGCCGAAGCGCAGCGAGATGTTTTCGACGGCGAGCAGCACCTCGCCCTTATCGCGCGGCAGGGGCAGTCCGGTCAGGTTCATGGTCTCGACGTTCATGCCGCTCTCGCGGGCGCTGTCGCCGGATAGGTCGCGGCGTCGCGGACCTTGACGTTGGCCGAGATCACGCCCTTGCGGCCGTCCTCGAAGGTGACCTCGGTCGAGATGTCGGCAGCGCTCGAGCCGTCGTAGAGCGCCGCGACCAGCGGGGCGTAGCGCTCGGCGATGAAGCCGCGGCGGACCTTCTGGGTGCGGGTCAGCTCGCCGTCGTCGGCGTCGAGTTCCTTGTGCAGGATGAGGAAGCGCCGAACTTGAGCCCCGCCCATCAGCGGCTCGGCGGCGAGCGAGCGGTTCACTTCGTCGATGTGCTTGGCGATCATGTCGTAGACGAGATCGTGGCCGGCGAGCTCCTGATAGGAGGCGTAGACGACGTTGTTGCGCTCGGCCCAGTTGCCGACGGCGGTCAGGTCGATGTTGAGCGCCACCGTGGCATAGTCGCGGCCTTGGCCGAAGGCGACGACCTCCTTGATGTTGGGATAGAATTTCAGCTTGTTCTCGATGTATTTCGGCGGGAACAGCTCGCCGTTCGAGAGCTTGCCGACGTCCTTGGCACGGTCGATGATCTTGAGGTGGCCGCTCTCGTCGAAGAAGCCGGCATCGCCCGAGCGGACATAGCCGTCGGCGGTCATGGTCTCGGCCGTCTTTTCCGGGTCCTTGTAGTAGCCGCCGAAGATCGAGGGCGAGCGGTAGAGCACCTCGCCATTGTCGTCGATCCGGATCTCGACCATGGGCGCAGGCTTGCCGACGGTGTCGGCCTTGATCTCGCCGTTCGGCTGCATGGTGATGTAGACGCCGGCCTCGGTCTGTCCGTAGAGCTGCTTCAGGTTCACCCCGATCGAGCGATAGAAGCGGAACAGCTCCGGCCCGATCGCCTCGCCGGCGGTGTAGCCGACCTTGATGCTGGTCAGGCCGAAGCGGTTGCGCAGGGGGGCGTAGACCAGGAGATCGCCGAGCTTGTAGAGCAGGCGCGCGCCCAGCGGCACGCTCTCGCCGTTGAGTATCTTCTCGCCATGCTGCTTGGCGACGCCGAGGAAGTAGTGGAAGACCCGCCGCATCAGCGGGCCGGCATCCTCCATGCGCACCATGGTCAGCGTCAGCATGGTCTCGAAGATGCGCGGCGGAGCGAAGGCGTAGGTGGTGCCGACTTCGCGGCGGTCGTCGATGACGGTCTCGGGCCCCTCCGGGCAGTTGACGCAGAAGCCCGCCAGCATCGCCTGGGCATAGGAGAAGACATGGTCGCCGACCCAGGCGATCGGCAGATAGGCGATGACCTCGTCGCTCTCGTTGAGCCCGTCGAACTGGCAGCCGATCTCGGCGGCGACGATGACGTTGTAGTGCGAGAGCATCACGCCCTTGGGCCGCCCGGTCGTGCCGGAGGTGTAGAGGATGATGCCGAGATCGGAGCCCTGGCCTGCCGCCATCTCGCGATCATGGGCGGCGGCGGCCTCGGGCGAGGCCTTCAGGGCCTTGCCGCCGGTCTCGATCACCGTCTCGATCGCGTGCAGCTTGCCGTGATCGTAGTCGCGCAGGCCGCGCGGCTCGTCGTAAAGCACCTGGCGCAGATGGGGCAGGCGGTCGGCGATCGAGAGCAGCTTGTCGACCTGCTCCTGGTCCTGCACGCAGGCGAAGACCGCGCCGGCATGGTCGAGCACATAGGCCATTTCGTCGGCGACCGAGTCGGCATAGACCGGCACCGGCACCGCGCCGAGCCATTGCGCGGCGGCCATCGACCAGTACAGCCGCGGCCGGTTGTAGCCGATGATCGCGACGGTCTCGCCGCGCTTGAGCCCGAGCGCCTGCAAGCCTTTCGCATAGGCGCGAACCTGCTCGGCGACCTCGATCCAGTTCCAGGATTGCCAGATGCCGAGGTCCTTGTGGCGGAACGCGACGCGTTGGCCGCGCTCGCGCGCATTGCGCAGCAGCAATTTCGGAAAGGTATCGGCCTCGCCGGCGAGCGCGCTTGCCACAGTCGTCGTTCTCCACCCTGTCCGGTCGCCGTACATCGCGGCGGCCTCGTTCGGACCTTTGGTCCTTGTTCTTCATGCAAGCCTTGCAGCCGCCCCTCATCTTTGCAAGGGAGGGCTTGACAGACAACTCGGCATTTGGTCGCTATTGTCCCGCCGAAGTGTGAACCGCGCTCATGCCCCGTCTGTCCCGGGCCCTGGCACCCCCAGTTTCCGTCATCGAAGGACGGGTTCGGGACGCCGATCGCTACGCGGCGTGGATATCGTGCCGTATCTCTGCCGGAATCGGCGCGCGAGGATCGGCACATGCGCTTTTCGGCCTCGATCACGATTGCGTTCATGCTCGTCGTCGCCGTTGCGACGCAGGCGGACGCGCATCGGGCACCTTTCGGTCAGGACTATCCGTTCGAATGCTGTTCGGAGGCGGATTGCGCCCCGCTCGACACGAGCGCCGTGCGCGAGACTCCGTCCGGCTATGTCGTGACCGTCCTGGCGGGGCAGCATCCGATGTGGCCGACCGAGCGCCGCCAGCCGGTCGTTCTCGACATCCCCTTCCAGAAAGCCCGCCTCTCGCCGGATGGCTCCTTTCATCTGTGCATGAACGATGCGGGGGAGCTGCTGTGCTTCTTCTCGCCGGGCGGAGGTTCGTAGTGGTCAAACCTCTCTCGTGTCGCCGCTACGGCAAATTCAAGCCCCGCAGAAAGGCGTCGACCCGGCCGGTATAGGCTTCGTCGACGCCGAGATCCGCATTCAATGCGCCATGTCCCAACGCGATGGGGAGGACCTGCGCCCGGGCACCCGTCGCGGCCGCGAAACGTTCCGCCTGCGGGCAGGCGTCGCGCCGCAAGCTGGAGCAGATCAGCAGCATCGGGAGCGTGGTTCCGCGCAGTCGGTGGAGCGGCGAGGCCTGCCGCCAGAATTCCTCCCGCGTTCCGAAGGCGCGATCATAGAGCGGGAAATGCGGTCGCTGCATGATCGCCGGGATGTCGAGCGCCGCGCTGTCGATCGCGACGGTCGCCAGCCAGGGCCGCAATCCGGAGTTTCGAGCGGTCGCGGGGTCGGCCGAGAGCAGGGCCGCGAGATGCGCTCCGGCAGAATGGCCCATCAGCACGATCTTCGTCGGGTCTCCGCCCCAGCTCGCGGCGCGCGCCTGGATCGCCGCCAGCGCAGCGCCGAGATCGGCCGCCTGTTCGAGTGGATCGGCCTTCGGCAGGAGCCGCGTATTGATGGAGACGAAGATGTAGCCGCGCGACAGCCAATGGCGGACCTTGCCGTCGACCACCCGACCGATCGTCTTGTCGCCGCGCGCCCAGCCGCCGCCATGGAGCATCACGATCAGCGGTGCGTGCTGCGGCGAATCCGGCCGGTAGACGTCGAAACGCTGGGCCTGGTCGCTGCCATAGGCGATGTCGGAGAGCGTTTTGCCGGGCGTCGCCAGTGCCGGGGCGGACGGCGCCGGCCGTTCGGCGGCGGACGCCTCCAGCACGCGACCGCAGCCTTCGGACAACTGCCGGCGATGATCATCGAGACAGGCCAGGATGCGGCCGCCGCCGGGGCGCACGCCACTGCAGAGACGGCGATAGTCCGGCCCGCAGGCCTGCATCGCCCCGGCCTCCGCCTGCGCCCGGGCCGCCGTGCCGGCCATGAGAGACAGGATCAACGTCAGGATCAGGCGCATCGCCGCGCACTCCCAATGCTCGTCTTCGCCCCGGGTGACTCTGACCGAGACGGCGCGGGCCGACAAGTTACCCTTCGGTAATACGGTAGCCGTCTCACCCCTCGTAGCGTGCCAGCCGCTCCAGGTCCCGGATCGTGACGCTGCCATGGCCGATTTCGAGCAGGCCGAGGCCTTCGAGCTTCGCCAGCCCCTGATTGGCGATCTGGCGCGACATGCCGGCCAACAGGCCGAGCTCCTCCTGGCTGATCGCCAGCGTCCGATCCTGATCGGGATAGAGCGTCGGATTGAATAGCCAGGCGAGGTTGCGCGCCAACCGCCCGGTCGAATCGAGCGTGCGCTCGGTCTCGGCCAGCGCGATGAACTGGGCCAGGCGCTCGTTGAACTGGTGGACGAGGAAGCGGTTGAACGCGGCCGAATGCTCGAACAGCCACATGAAGGTCGAGCGCCGCATCAGCGCGAGTTTCGTCTCGCGCAGCGCGACGAGTTCGTAGCGGCGCGCTTCCGCCTTGATCACCGTGCCCTCGCCGAACCAGGCGCCGGCGCGCATGCCGGCGAGCGTTGCCGATTTGCCGGTCTTCGAGGTGGTCGACATCTTGACCAAGCCGTCTGCGACGCCGGTCCAGGATTCCAGCCGGTCGCCGACATGGCAGATATTGGCGCCCTTGCCATAGCTCTTGAAGGAGACGCCGCGTCGCGCCTCCTCGAATTCCGCCTCCGTCAGGTCGCGGGACCAGGCGGCGATGGCGCGCAGTTCGTCGGGGGAGATCAAGGCGGGACGGCCTTCGGAAGCGAGGCGGGTGACGATCCGACTATGACCCGTAGCGGCCGGCCGACTCAAGCCGGCCGGTCGGTCCCGCGAAGACGCTTCAGGCGGCCTGCTTGCGCGGCTGGATCAGCTTGCGATTGACCAGCACCTCGGCGATCTGGATCGCGTTCAGCGCGGCACCCTTGCGCAAATTGTCGGAGACACACCAGAAGGCGAGGCCGTTCTCGACCGTATTGTCCTCGCGGATGCGGGAGATGTAGGTCGCGTCCTCGCCGGCCGCCTCGTGCGGGGTGATGTAGCCGCCGGGTTCGTGCTTGTCGATCACGAGGATGCCGGGCGCCGTGCGCAGCACCTCGCGCGCCTCGTCGGCGGTGATCGGCTTCTCGCACTCGATGTTGACGCTCTCGGAATGGCCGATGAAGACCGGCACGCGCACGCAGGTCGCGGTCAGCTTGATCTTGGGATCGAGGATCTTCTTGGTCTCCGCCATCATCTTCCACTCTTCCTTGGTGAAGCCGTCCTCCATGAAGACGTCGATGTGGGGGATGAGGTTGAAGGAGATGCGCTTGGGGAACTTCTTGGTCTGGATCTCGCCGGCCGAGAACACGGCGCGGGTCTGGTTGAAGAGCTCGTCCATACCCTCCTTGCCGGCGCCGGAGACCGACTGATAGGTCGAGACGACGACGCGCTTGACGCCGAAGCGGTCATGCAGGGGCTTCAGCGCGACGACGAGCTGCGCGGTCGAGCAGTTCGGGTTGGCGATGATGTTCATCTTGGTGAAGCCGGCGGCGGCCGCGGCGTTGACCTCCGGCACGATCAGCGGCACGTCGGGGTGCATGCGCCAGGCCGAGGAGTTGTCGATCACGATCGCGCCCTGCGCGCCGATCTTGGGCGACCAGGTCTTGGAAACCTCGCCGCCGGCCGACATCAGGCAGATGTCGGTGTCGGAAAAGTCGTAGTGCTCCAGCGCCTTGCACTTCAGCGTCTTGTCGCCGAAGGAGACCTCGGTGCCGACCGAACGCGAGGAGGCGAGCGCCACGACCTCGCCGACCGGGAAGGCACGCTCGGCCAGGATATCGAGCATCTCGCGACCCACATTACCGGTGGCGCCGACAACCGCGACCTTGAAGCTCATCGTCATGTTCCTTTTGGATTGGACCTGATGGTCTCTCCCGGAAGATGCCGGTCCGCGCGGGTCACCGCTGCGGGGCCGGCTCCCGCCCCCGCCGGGGGGAGAGGACCCGGACCGAAAGGCGAAGCGTCAGCGCGACGTCCCGGCTTTGCCGGTCGTCTTGGTCGTGCGTTTCGTCGTGGTCGAACGAACGGTCACAGGGCCAGTCTCGCAGGAGCTTCGCGGCGGCGGACGACGAGCGCCCGCAACGCTCGTTTCTGAACACCGAAGACGGCCGAAAGTCAATCTCCCGTGCACGCTCCGGTCCGTTAACCGTCTCGCTTGACGTTGCGTTCACGCTGTCGAGCGAAAGCACCGGCGCAGCTCCAGCCCGGTAACGAGATCGCGACCGCCGGCCCTCCACTCTCGCCACGGGTCTGGGCGAGCCGGCGTTGGGGAACGGCGGCACAGGAGCGGGTGCGGGTCGTGTCGGGTGAGTTTCTCGGGCGTTTCCAGGATGGAGCGAAACTGTTCGCGCCGGCGGCGCAGGCCGTGGCATCGCGGTCGGTCTCGGCCGTGTGGTCGCGGCTGCGCACCATCGACCTTACGGCGGCGCTGATCGCTTGCGCGGACACCACCGAGGCGGGCTTCCGCTGGATCGCACGCGCGGCGCGCGACCTCATGCGCAACCGCGGCTTCGGTCTGACGGGCGGGCTGGTCTGGCGCTCTCTCGCCGCGCTGACCGGCATCGGCCTGACCGCGACGCTGGTTACGGCGCTCTCGCTCGATGAAGGCGGGCCGCGGCTGTCGACCCTGACGGTGGCGCCCGCGCCGGAATTGCGCCCGGTCCGCGACGTGCGGCTCGACCCGCGCCCGCAGGCGCAAGGCGGCGACGCCTGGGTCAGGATCGCGCGCCCGATCGCCCTGTTCGGCCTGGATTCGCCCGAGCTCGACAAGCAGCCGGTCGCCTATGAGGCTGCGCGCAGCACGGATGGCGCCCGCCGGCTCGACACGCTCGTCTTCGGCGGCTTCGCCAGCGAGAGGCCGCATCTGCAGATGCGGGCACTGGTCGAGAACAGCGCGACCGGCATTGCGGCGCCCTTCGTCATCGCGCTGGTGCGCGACACCGCCGAGCGCGGCATGTCGGTCCAGCGCAGCGGCGTCGCCGATGCGATCACGACCAAATTCGGCGCGGTCGAGACCGCCGATGCCACGCTGAGTGACGGCGTCTCGAGCCGGCCCTGCCTCGCCTTCCGCAAGGCCGCAGGCGAGGGGCCGCTGGCGCTCTCCGGCTGGTGGTGCGGCAGCGCCGCGCGGCCGGCCGACCGCCAGCAGCTCATCTGCCTGATCGACCGGCTCGATCTCCTCAGCGCCGGCGACGACCAGGCCCTGCGCGCGGCGTTCTCGCGCAGCGAACTCGCCCGCCAGCCGGCCTGCGCGCCGCCGCGCCTGTCGGCGTCCGGCCGCAAGGCCTCCTGGCTCGACGCCGACGGCAAGCCGCCGGCCCTGAAGACCGCGGCAAAGCGCTGAAACCGAAAGTCTGTCACAAGGCCGTGCTTTGGCTCTGGCGGCCGCGAACAAAACCGTTAACTACGGCATTGTATCGTAGCGGCATCCACAAGCGCGCCGCCGCGCCCTTCGACCGCCTCAGGAGACCCGTCATGCGTTCTGTCCAGCGCCTCGCCGCCTGCCTCGGCCTCTCGCTCGCGGCGCTGACCGTCGCGACGTCCTTCGGCGAGGCCCAGACGCGGCGCGGCCCGCTGCGCGTCACCGTGCAGAAGCGCAGCTATTTCGACGCCGGCAACGTCGTCCCGGTCGGCTCGATGAACAACTATGCGAGCCAGCATTTCGCGGCGGCCCCGGCCTATGCGAACACCGGCAGCCTCTATGGCGAGGAGACGCTGCCCGGCCGCATCGGCGCCGGCCGCAATCCCTTCGCCAACTCGTTCGAGACGCCGCGCTTCTGAGCGGAACTTCGCCTCGTCATGCTCGCCTTTGTGGCGAGCATCCACGTCTTGGCCGCAGCGTTCGACGCCGGAAGACGTGGATGGCTGGCACAAGGCCGGCCATGACGGAGAGCCTCAAGGCAAGGCCTTGAGATAGCGGACCGGCCGCCCGGGCGCTGCCGCCTGCGCTGCGTGGACGATCGCGTTAGCGTCGATGCCGAAATGGCGGTAGAGATCGGCGACCGTTCCAGTCTGGCCGAAATGCTCGACGCCGAGCGCCTTCTGCCTGTGGCCGTGCACGCTGCCGAGCCAGGCCAAGGTCGCCGGATGGCCGTCCAGTACCGATACGATGCCACAATCGCGCGAGAGGTCGCCGAGCAGGCGCTCGACATGGCTGGTCGCGGCAGGATTGCCGCGCTGGCGCGCCCGCTCCGCCGCCTGCCAGCCGGCATTCAGCCGGTCGGCGGAGGTGATGGCGAGCAGCCCGACATCGCGCCGGTCCTCGGCGAGAAGGCCGACCGCCTCGATCGCCTCGGCGGCGACCGCGCCGGCATAGGCGACGACCACCGAGGCGTTCGGACCGGGCTTGCGCAGCCAATAGGCGCCGTCGATGATGTCGCGCTCCAGTTCCGGCGTCATCGCGCGCTTGGGCTGTTCGAGCTGCAGCGTCGAGAGCCTGAGATAGACCGAGCCGCCGGTCTCGTCCCTGAGCCAGGTGCGCTCGTCGGGATCGCCGTCGCCGTCCTTCTGCAAGTAGTCGAAGGACCAGCGCATCATCACCGCGAGCTCGTCGACGAAGGCCGGCTCAAAGGCGCAGAGCCCGTCCTGGCTCATGCCGATCAGCGGCGTCGCGATCGACTGGTGCGCGCCGCCCTCGGGCGCGAGCGTGACGCCGGACGGCGTCGCCACCACCATGAAGCGGGCATCCTGGTAGCAGGCATAATTCAGCGCATCGAGCCCGCGCGAGATGAACGGGTCGTAGAGCGTGCCGATCGGGATCAGCCGCTCGCCGAAGATCGTGTGCGAGAGCCCGAGCGCCGAGAGGTTGATGAACAGGTTCATCTCGGCGATGCCGAGCTCGATATGCTGGCCGCTCTGGGAGAACTCCCATTTCTGCATCGAGGGGATGCGCTCGTCCTTGAAGGTGTCGGCCATCGAGGCCTTGGCGAAGAGCCCGCGCCGGTTGACCCAGGGGCCGAGATTGGTCGAGACGGTGACGTCGGGCGCCGTCGTGACGATGCGGTCGGCGAGCGGGCCACCGCGCTTGGCGAGGTCGTCCAGCACCTTGCCGAAGCCCATCTGCGTCGACATCACCGGCTGGATGCCGGCCTCCAACTTGGCGGGCACCGGCAGCTTCGGCGCCGTCCGGCGCCGGCGGCCCTCGGCGAAGAAGGGCACCTTTTCGAGGAAGGCGCGGATCTCGCCTTCGGGCAGTTGAAGCCCTTCGAACAAATCCCATTCATGGCCGGGGCGGACAGCGTTGGCGCTGCGAAAACCCTCCATCTGCTCCCTGGTCATCAGCCCGGCATGGTTGTCCTTGTGGCCGGCGAGCGGCAGGGCGAAGCCCTTGACGGTGTAGGCCAGGAAGCAGACCGGACGGTCATGGTCGATCGCCTCGAAAGCTTCGAGGATCGAAGGCAGGTCGTGGCCGCCGAGATTGCACATCAGCCGCGACAGCGCGGCGTCGGAACGGGCTTCGATCAGCCTGGTCACCGGGCCCTGGTCGCCGAGGTCGTCCATCAGGCGCTTGCGCCATGCCGCGCCGCCCTGGAAGGTCAGGGCCGAATAGAGCTGGTTCGGGCAGGAATCGATCCAGGCCTTCAGCCGCTCGCCGCCTTTTTCCTTAAAGGCCGCCTGCTGCAGCGAGCCGTATTTCAGCGTGACGACGTCCCAGCCGAAATTCCTGAACATCTGCTCGAAGCGGTCGTAGAGCCCCTCGCGGATGACGGCGTCGAGCGATTGTCGGTTGTAGTCGATCACCCACCAGGTGTTGCGCAGCCCATGCTTCCAGCCCTCCATCAGGGCCTCGAAGATGTTGCCCTCGTCGAGCTCGGCATCGCCGATCAGCGAGATCATCCGGCCTTCGGGCCGATCGGTGCCCCAGCCATGGCCGCGCAGATAATCCTGCGTCAGCGAGGAGAACAGGGTCTGCGCCACGCCGAGGCCGACCGAGCCGGTGGAGAAATCGACGTCGTCGATGTCCTTGGTCCGCGAAGGATAGCTCTGCGCGCCCTTGTAGCCCCGGAAATTCTCCAGCTTCTCGCGGGTCTGGAGCCCCATCAGATAGTTGATCGCGTGGAAGATCGGCGAGGCATGCGGCTTCACCGCGACCCGGTCTTCGGGGCGCAACGCCGCCATGTAGAGCGCCGTCATGATCGTGCAGAGCGAGGCGGACGAGGCCTGATGGCCGCCGACCTTCATGCCGTCGGCGCTGTCGCGCAGATGGTTGGCGTTGTGGATTGTCCAGGAGGCGAGCCAGAGGATCTTTCGCTCGAGCTCGGCCAGAAACGGCAAACGCGGGTCTTCAGGCAAGCGAGGGTCGGACATCGGGCACAGTCACTCCAGAGGCATACGGACGAAGCGAGTTCAACGCGGGGAACCCTTCTCCCTACGGGAGAGAGTTCCCCGCACCTTGTCATCTAGCTGTCGCGCAAAGACATGCGGATGCCGCATCATGCATGCTTTGCGAAGCGATGGCAGCCAAAGACATGCTGCGGGCTTCCATCCGTTGGTGGCTTCCGCCAATCTTGCCCTCGAAAGCGAGCGAAGATGCCAGAACACAGACTCGACGAGATCGATCGCCGCATCCTCCAGGCGCTGCAGGTCGACGGCAGGATGAGCAATCAGGACCTCGCCGACCGGGTCGGGCTTTCTCCCAGCCCGTGTGCGCGCCGCGTCCGGCTGCTGGAGGAGGCCGGCGTGATCAAGGGCTATGTCGCGGTGGTCGACCAGGACAAGCTCGGCCTGCCGGTCTCGGTCTTCGCCTCGATCAAGCTGGAGCGCCAGCGCGAGGAGGAACTCGACCGTTTCGCCGCCGCCGTCGCCCGCTGGCCCGAGGTCGCCGACTGCTACCTGATGACCGGCGAGCGCGACTATCTGCTGCGCATCATCGTCGGCGACCTCGCCGCCTATGAACGCTTCCTCAAGGACAAGCTGACCCGGCTCGACAATGTCGCCTCGATCGAATCGAGTTTTGCGCTCGGCCAGGTGAAGCGCTCGTTCTCCGTGCCGGTGGAACTCGGTCCGCGATAGGCCGGTCAGCCCGGCAGGAACGCCACGCGCCCCTCGCCGTCCCGCACGGTCTCGACAGGCGAGCCATAGAGCGCCTCGAGCCGCTCCGTCGTCAGCATCGCCGTGGCCTCGCCCGCCGCGATCGCCAGCCCGTCGCGCAGCAGCAGCACCCGGTCGGCGTGGCGCAGGGCCTGGTTGGGGTCATGGGTGGTGAAGAGCACGCCGAGCCCGTCTCCGGCGAGGCGGCGGACCTCGCGCATCACCTTGCCCTGGTTGCCGAAATCGAGGCTCGCGGTCGGCTCGTCCAGAACGACATAGGCCGGTTCCTGCGCCAGCGCCCGGGCGACCAGCACGAGCTGGCGCTCGCCGCCGGAGATCTGGGTGTAGGGACGTTCGGCGAGATGGGCGATGCCGAAACGCTCCAGCATCGCCAGCGCCACGGCCCGGTCGCGTGCCGAGGGCGCGGCGAAGAGGCCGCCATGGGCGGTGCGACCCATCAGCACGACCGTGAAGACGCTGAAGGCGAAGGTGCCGGCATGAGCCTGCGGCACATATCCGAGGAGCCGCGCTCGCTCAGCCGTCGAGAACGCCGCCAGCGGCCGACCGTCCAGCGTCAGGGCGCCCCGTTTCGGGGGCAGCAGGCCGAGCAGGGTCTTGAGCAGCGTCGTCTTGCCGTGGCCGTTGGGGCCGAGCAAAGCGAGCACCTCGCCGCGCTTCAGCTCGAGCCCGATGTCGCGGCCGATCTCGCGCTCGGCATAGCCATAGGCGAGGTTTCTCGCGCTGAGACTCACGACCAGCCTCCGCGCGAGGAGGCGAGCAGCCAGATGAAGAAGGGGGTGCCGACCACGGCGGTGAGGATGCCGAGCGGCGTCTCGACTGGGCCGGCGGTGCGGGCAAGTGTGTCTATCAGCAGGAGATAGCCGCCGCCGAGGATCGCCGCCGTCGGCACCAGCCTTCCGAAATCCGGCCCGACCAGGAAGCGCGCCAGATGCGGCACCACCAGTCCGACCCAGCCGATGATGCCGGCAGCCGCGACGCTCGCCGCCGTGACCAGCGTCGCCGCGACCACGATCGCGAGGCGCAAGGGGCCGGTGTCCAGCCCGAGCGCGCGGGCCTCCTCCTCCGGCAGCGACATCGCGTTCATCCGCCAGCGCAATGCGACCAGCACGGCGCTGCCGACCAGCACGGGGCCGAGCAGCGGCACGAGATCGGCCTTGGCCGTGCCGGCGAGGCTGCCGAGCAGCCAGAAGGTCATGGCGGGAAGCTGGTTGTAGGGATCGGCCCAGTATTTCACCAGGCCGATGCCGGCGCCCAGCAGCGAGCCGACGACGACGCCGGTCAACACCAGCGCCAGCACCGGGTCGCCCCGCCTGATCGTCGAGCCGACCAGATAGACCGCACCGACCGCGACGAGCCCGCCGAGGAAAGCCGCGAGCTGGATCGCGAACAGCCCGAGCGAAAAATAGATGCCGAGCACGGCGCCGAGCGCCGCGCCCGAGGAAGCGCCCAGGATGTCGGGCGAGACCAGCGGGTTGCGAAACAGGCCCTGGAAGGCCGTGCCCGCCACCGCCAGCGCCGCCCCGCACAGCACGGCCGCGACGACGCGTGGCCCGCGGATGTTCCAGATCACGGTCTCGACCTGGGCAGGGAGGCCGGAGGGCTGGCCGGTCAACGTCGCGAGCAACAACCGGCCGAGATCGCTGGGGCCGATGGGGAAGCGTCCGAGCCCGAAGGCGAGCAGGATCGCCAGCGCCAGAAGGCTGATGGCGATGGCATTGCCGCGCAGGGAGGATGGCGGCAAAACTCAGCCCCGCCCGCTCAGCATGAGGTCGAGCTGCGCCTCGCTCGGCGTCACCTGGTAGAACAGCGTGTGGAACTCGCGCGCCAGCGCCCGGATGTTCTCGGGAAACTGCGCCGGATAGAGCAGCTTGCCGAGCCACCACAGCCCGATCATCCGGTTGACCGAGGGCGGGAAATCGACCCAGCCGAAGGGTAGTTTCGGCGAGAGATGCACGCGGCCGGACTTCACCGCGCGGATATCGGCCCAGGCGGGATCGCGCCGCACCGCTTCCGAGAAGGCGAGGTCGATGGTGACGATGACCTCCGGGTTCCAGGCCAGAACCTGTTCCAGCGAGACCTGCGCTAGGCCGTTGCCCGGCTGCTCGGCCGCGACGTTGCGGGCGCCGAGGAACGACAAGGTCTCGACATTGATCGAGCCGCCGAGGCCCGTCTCCAGCCCCCGCGGCCCGCGGGCATAGTAGACCGAAGGGCGTTCGCCGGCCGGCACCGCCGCGATGCGCCCTTTGATCGTGGCCATCGCGCTCTCGCACCAGCGCACCAGCGTCTCGGCCCGCTCGACCCTCCCGGTGAGCTGGCCGAGGATGCGGTAACCGGCCGGGATCGCCTCGAAGCGCCCGTCGATCAGGGAGTAGGGGATGCCGGTCTGACCCTGTACGCGGTCGGCGAGCTCGACATAGGTGCGCCCGGTCGAGCCGGCATCGACGATCAAGTCGGGCTTCAGCGTCAGCACGGCTTCGAGATTGGCGCTGTTGCCTCGACCTGTGATGCGGCCGATCTCCGGCCTGTCGCCGATACCGGGCAGCAGGAAGGGCAGTTCCTCCGGCCGGTTGGCGCGCGGCCAGCCGATCAGCAGGTCTGGCGCCAGCGTGTAGAGCTGGATCGCCGCGGGAGGGCCGGCCGGAAAGACCCGCTCGATTTTTCCGGGAATCGCGACCTCGCGGCCGGCGCCGTCGCGGATGGTGGCGGCGCGCGCGAGGTGGGGAGCGGCGATGCTCGCAGCGATGCCGGCCAGGACGGCGCGGCGGTCAGGCTGTGGCATGGCGAACCTCCGGCGCGGCGAGTGAATGCTGGCAGCGGTTCGGCTTGATGTCGATGAGCGGCGTACCGTCGAGGCAGTCGAGCCCGCGCACGATCAGCGTCCCGCCCTCGACACCAAGCAGCCGCACCCGCGACAGCGCGATCGGATTGGGCCGGACCGGCGAGCGCAGCGCGAAGGTGCCGAGCGGTTCGCCGCCGCGTGGCGTCTGGGTAACGAGATCGCGCCTAGCCTCGTGCATCCAGTAGAGCAGGTCGAGATGGGCGAAGCTCTCGATGCCGGCGAGCGCCGCCCGCCAGAGCGGATCGATCTCGACCCGGCAGTCCGGTCCGCCCTCCATGTCGCCCTGGCGCGGGCACTGGTCGCGCGTGGCGAACGGCGTGCGGATGGTGCCGATGAAGACGAGATGCGCGTCCCGCCGGTCCGGCAGGGGTTGTTCGGTCTCGCCCGGCCGTGTCGCCGTCCAGTCCATCGTCGCTGCTCCGCTCGTCACGCCTCGTTCGGCAAAGTGGGCGCCCCGAAGCCGTGCCGCGCCAGGATCGCCTGTCCCTGGCGCGACAGGATGAACATGGCGAGCCAGCCCGCATTCGGCGAGGCCTCGCTCATCACGGTCAGGCCGTAATCCGCCCCCACCGCGAGCTCGGGCGGCAGCGCCAGCATCCTGACGCCCGGCTGCTCGCGCGCGATCGCGGCTGCATTCGTGCGATAGGCCAGGAAGATGTCGGCCGCGCCCGAACCGAGGTTGTAGCCATAGATGTTCAGCCTGTCCGGCGCCGGGCGGCTCGTCGCCGCACCCGTCAACTGCAGCGCCTTGGCCTCCAGCGCCGCCCGCGCGCCGGGCTTCACAGCCTCGGCCCTGGCGAAGACCTGCCAGGCATAGTCGCCGGAAGGGTCGGCCTTCGGCGTCGAGGTGCCGAGACGGATCGCCGGATCGAGCATATGCGCCAGCAGCGTCGCCGGCGTGACGGCGAGGCCCGGCCGCACGAAGGCGTAGAGCTCGTTGCGGGCAAACAGCACGACCGGCCCCGACAGCCCGTCCCGCTCCAGCATCTGCGGATTGCCGAGATCGGCCGATGCGAAGACCTCGGCCGCCTCTCCGCCGGCTATGCGGTTCCTGAGCAGGCCGGATGCGCCGAAATCCGCAGCGACGCGGCAACCGGTCGCGCTCGCGAAAGCCTCGCCGATCTCGCAGAGCGCGGCGCGCAGGCTGCCGGCGGCGAGCAGGCGGATGGGCGCCTGAGCCGCCGTCCCGAGCGGCGCGACGGCTGCCGCCATGCGTTCAGCTCCCTTCATGCGGTGCGGTCGGCGCGCCGAAACCGTGCCTGGCCAGGATCGCCTGCCCGTCGGGCGAGAGGATGAACATGGCGAGCCGGTAGGCCCCGGGCGAGGCGCCGTTCATCACCGTCATCCCGTAATCGGCGCCGACGGCGAGTTCCGCCGGCAGCCTGACCATGCGCTGGCCCGGCTGCTCGCGCGCGATCGGCAGGGCGTTGGTGCAATAGCCGAGAAAGAGATCGGCCGCGCCGGTCGCCAGCAGATGGCCGGTGCCGTTGCGATCCGGCGGGGTCGGCGCGCTGGTGGGTCCGCCGACGAGCTGGAGCGCCTTGGCCTCCAGCGCCGCTTTCGCGCCGGGCTTCAGCGCTTCGGCCTTGGCGAAGATCTGCCAGGCATAGTCGCCGGATGGGTCGGCCTTTGGTGTCGAGGTGCCGAGCTTGACCGCCGGGTCGAGCATGCGTTCGAGCAGCGTCTGCGTCGTCACCTCGAGCCCGGCGCGGGCGAAGGCGCAGGTCTCGTTGCGCGCGAAGATCACCATCGGTCCGGCCTTGCCTTCGCGGCCGAGCGCCAGCGGATGGGCGGTATTGGCGGAGGCGAAGACCTCGGCCGTTTCGCCCTTGGCCAGGTTCTCGCGCAGCAGGCCGGAGGGACCGAAGGCCGTCTTGACCGGCTGCTTCGTCGCGGCCTCGTAGGCCTTGGCGACATCGCTCAGGGCGAACCGCAGGCTGCCCGCCGCGTGGAGCAGGACGGGTTCCTGCGCCAGCGCCGGCGATGCGAGCCAGGCCGAGAGGACGATCAGGACGAGCCTGCGCATGACGTCAGGCCCCGGCTTGCGTCGCATTGGGGAAGAAGAGCTGCTGGCCGTCGATCTTGTAGGCCGCGATCGCCTGCTGGCCTTCCGGCGAGGTAAGCCAGGTCACGAAGGCCTGTCCGTCATTGATCTTAACGTGGGGGTGCTTGGCCGGATTCACAGCGATGACGCCGTACTGGTTGAACAGGCGGGTGTCGCCCTCGACTGCGATGGTGAGGTCGCCGCGGTTCTTGAACGAGATCCAGGTGCCGCGATCGGCCAGCACATAGGCGCCCATCGCACCGGCCGTGTTCAGCGCCGCGCCCATGCCCTGGCCGATCTCGCGATACCAGGGGCCTTTCTTCGCATCGAGGTCGACGCCCGCCACCTTCCAGAGACCGAGTTCGGCCGCATGCGTACCGGATTTGTCGCCGCGCGAGACGAAGGCCGCGCCCTTCTCCTGGATCTTGACCAGGGCCGCCGCGATGTCCTTCGAACCGGCGACGCCGGCTGGGTCGGCCTTCGGGCCGATCAGCACGAAGTCGTTGTACATCACCGGCCTGCGTTCGAGCCCGAAGCCCTCGGCGACGAACTTCGCCTCCTGCGCCCTCGCATGGACGAACACGACGTCGGCGTCGCCGCGGCGGCCGGTGTCGAGCGCCTGGCCGGTGCCCTGCGAGATGACGCGGACCTCGATGCCGGTCTTGGCCTTGAACAGCGGCAAGATATGCCCGAACAGGCCGGAGTCCTGGGTCGAGGTCGTCGAGGAGACGATGATGAAGCGGCCGCCATCATTGCCCGGCACCGGCGCGGCAGGCGTCGTCTGGGCGAGGGCGGAGCCGACGAAAGCCAGGCTCACGCATGCCTGGATCAGAAGGCGTCGGGTCGTCGTCATGATGTCCTCCGTCATATCTCGTCTCGTGTGATCACCAGAGCAGGTCTCCGGCGAGGAAGGCGCGCGCCTCGGCCGAGCGCGGCCCGGCGAAGAACGTTGCGGCATCCGCATCCTCGACCAGCCGGCCGCGATGCATGAAGAGCACGCGGTTCGCCAGCCGCCGGGCCTGGCCGAGGTCGTGGGTCGACATCAGCACCGTCATGCCCTCGGCGACGAGGCCGGTCAGCAGTTCCTCGATCTGGCGCGTCGCGGCAGGGTCGAGCTGCGAGGTCGGCTCGTCCAGGAAGAGCAGTTCGGGCCGCAAGCTCCAGGCGCGGGCGATGGCGAGGCGCTGCTGCTCGCCGCCCGACAGCAGCCGTGCCGGCTGCTGCGCGCGTCCGCTCAGGCCGAACCGGGTCAGCGCCGCCTCCACGCGCTCGTGCCGTGCCTCGCCGGCGACGCCGGCCGCGGCCAGAGCGTGTGCGACATTGGCCGCGACCGAGCGGCGCAGCATGATCGGCTTCTGGAACACCATGGCATGGCGACGCGCGCGCTCGTCGGGCTGCGCCGCCCAGCGCACGGCGCCCTGGCCGGGTTGCAGCAGCCCGTGGCAAAGCCGCAGCAGCAACGATTTCCCCGCGCCGTTGGGGCCGAGAAGCACGGTCAGCCCGCCGGCCGGCAAAGCGAAGCTCGCACGATCGACCAGCGGGCCCGCGTCGGCCGCGAAGGTCAGCGCCTCGACGCTCAGCGGCAGGATCGAGACGGTGTCACGCATCGGCATCATCCGGCATGGCGCGCGCCGATGCGGCTCGCGCCGAAGGCCGCCGCGTTGACGACAAGCGTCAGCGCGATCAGCACGAGACCGAGGCCCAGCGCCAGCGGTAGGTCGCCCTTGGAGGTCTCCAGTGTGATCGTCGTCGTCATGGTGCGGGTGTAGCCGGCGATGTTGCCGCCGACGATCAGGACCGCGCCGACCTCGGCGCTGGCCCGGCCGAAGCCGGCGAGCAGGGCGGTCGCCAGCGCGAAGCGCCCGTCGAAGAGCAGGGTCGGAACGGCGCGCAGGCCATCGAGTCCGACCGAGCGCAGATGCTCGCGGTATTCGCTCCAGAGGTCCTCGACGATCTGGCGGGTCAGCGCGATCACGATCGGCAGCACCAGCAGCACCTGCGCCATGATCATCGCGGTCGGCGTGAACAGCAGCCCGAGCGGGCCGAGCGGTCCGGAGCGGGACAGCATCAGGAAGATGACGAGCCCTGCCACCACCGGCGGCAGCCCCATCAGCGCGTTGAGGATGACGATGACGATCGCCCGGCCGCGGAAGCGCGCCAGCGCCAGCGCCGCCCCGAGCGGCAGCCCGATCACGGCGGCGATCGTCACGGCCGTGAGCGTCACGCGCAGCGACAAGCCGACGATCGCCAGGAAGCCCGGATCGAGCCCGACCACCAGCGCGAAGGCCGCCTTGAGGATCGCTGTTAAGTCCACCGTGCCGCCGACCTCCCCGTCCCGCCCGGGCGCATCATTCTGCAAAGCCTTGCGAATTCAAGAATTCAATGCGACCAAGTGCCTAGTTTGGAACACATGCATTCTGAAGCATATCGATGCAGGACCACATCTACCTCACCACCGAGGAGGCGGCCGCCTATCTGCGGCTGAAGGAGCGCAAGCTCTACGAGCTCGTCGCGCATGGCGCCGTGCCCTGCACCAAGGTCAGCGGCAAATGGCTGTTCCCGCGCGCCGCGCTCGACCGCTGGCTGGAGGCCGGGCTGGCACGCCCGGACGGGCTAGAGCCGGCCTCACCGCCGCCGATCATCGGCGGCAGCCAGGATTCCCTGCTGGAGATCGCGGTGCGCGAATCGGGCTGCGGGCTGGCGCTGCTGGCCGAGGGCTCGCAGGCCGGGCTCGACCGGCTCCTGCGCGGCGAGGTCGCGATCGCGGCGATCCATCTCCATGCCACGCCCGACGACGACGAAGCCAATCCGGCGGCGATCCGGGCCGAGCCTCTGCTGTTCGACGCGGTGGTGATCGGTTTCGCCCGGCGCGAGCAAGGCCTTCTGGTCGCCGCCGACAACCCGCTCGGCCTGACCGGCGTCGCATCCGCCGTCGAGGCGCAGGCCCGCTTCGCGTTGCGCCAACGCGGTGCCGGCGCCCAGCTCCTGCTCGATAGCCTGCTCGCCCGCGAAGGGGTCGTGTCTGGCCGGCTGGTCGCGGCCGCGGGCGTCAGCGCCACCGGGCAGGACCTCGCGCTGGCGATTCGCACCGGCCGGGCCGATTGCGGCATCGCCTCGCGCGCCATCGCTACCGCTTTCGGGCTCGGCTTCCTGCCGCTCGTCTGGGAGCATGTCGACTTGGTGATGCGCCGGCGGACCTATTTCGAGCCGGGGCCGCAACGGCTCCTCGCCTGGATGGCCGGCCGCGACATGGGCGCGCGGGCCGGAGAGCTCGGCGGCTATGATCTGTCGGCGAGCGGAGCGGTCAGGCTGAACCGATGAGCGGGCTCAATCTTCCGGGAAGGGGATGGCATCATAATCCCGCGCGCCCTGAAGCACCGCGATGACCTCTAAGTAAGCGCGCCGCGCGCCGCGACCGGCCAGAGCGCCTCGACATGGGCGTCCGGCCGGTGCAGGCCGCGGACGCAGACATACCAGTCGTGGAGATTGACGGTCGGGTCGCAATGGCCGGGGATCAGGAGCACGCGCTCGCCGCGATGCGGCAGCGCGATCGGATCGCCTGTCAGGACGCCGTGCTCGTCTGAGGGTTTCGTATAGACCGCGCCCTCGCGCCGGAACGGCACCGGCAGGCCGGAATCGATCGCGGCGGCCTTGTGGCCGGCGTCGAGGATGGCGCGGTCGGGCACCGGCTTGCTCATCACGCCGGCGAGCACGAAGAGCGCATGCTCGAAGGTGCGGAAGGGCTCGCCATCGGCCTGGCGGTTGCGGGCGTAGTCGGCGTCCATGAAGATGTAGGAGCCGGCCTGGACCTCGTTCCAGATGCCGGAGCCGGTCTCGATCTCGAAGGTGCCGGTGCCGGCGCCGCTGACGAATTCGCAGGCGAGGCCGGCCTGGGCCAGCCGCTCGACCGTGTTGCGGGCGGAGAGGCCGGCGCGCTCGATCGCCTCACGGCGCTCGTCGATCGAGCGCATGTGCTGGGCCGTGCCGTGATAGGCCTGCAGGCCCTTGAAGCGCAGCGTGTTGGAGCGCGCGACCGCATCCGCCAGCCGAACCGCCGCCTCGCCCGGTGCCGTGCCGCAGCGCCGGCCGCCGACATCGATCTCGACCAGGATGTCGAAGACGACGTCGTGGCGCGCCGCGGCCTCCGCCGCCTCGCGCACGCCCTCGATATGATCGACGCAGAGGCTGATCCGCGCGGTCCGAGCGAGCTTCGCCAGCCGGTCGAGCTTGGCCGCGCCGGCGACCTCGTTCGAAACAAGCACGTCCACGACGCCGCCTGCGACCAGGATCTCGGCCTCGGAGATCTTCTGCACGCACTGCCCGACCGCGCCATGGGCGATCTGGCGCAGCGCGATCTCCGGGCTCTTATGCGTCTTGGCATGCGGCCGCAGCCGGATGCCGTGCCCCTGGGTGAAGGCCGCCATGGTGACGAGGTTGCGCTCGAAGGCGTCGAGATCGAGCACCAGGGCCGGCGTGTCGATCTCGTCGAAACTTTGGCCGGCCTGGGCCGGCGGGGGCATGGGCATGGGCTGCCTTGGTCTGGTGAATCGGAACAGGGTCAAAGGACGCCAGCTTCGTGTCGCAAGCAAGACCCGCGGCCGCTCCTTGGAAACGACCCTCTGCCGGGCCTGTGGCGCTCGCGATGGCGCCGTGATAGGGCCGCGCCCATGAAGATCGGCCGCGTCACCGACGACACCCTTTCGCTTTTCGCCCGGGTCTGGCGCGAACGCGGACGGGCCTATCTGCCGCAGATGGCGGCGATCCTCGCGCTGGTCGTCGTCATCGCCGCGACGACGAGCTTCTATCCGTTGCTGATCAAGGCGGCGTTCGACGCCTTCGCCGATCCGCTGACGGCGGAATCGACCGGCTTCGTCCGGCGCATGGAGCGGCTGGTCTCCAAATCGATCAATTTCGAGATCGGTGTGATCAATGCGGTCGCGGTCGTCGTGGTCATCGTCACCGCGATCAAGGGCTTCTCGCTGCTGACCCAGACGGTGATGACCAACAGCGTCGTCAGCCGCATCGAGGCCGACATGCAGACGGCACTCTACGGCCATCTGATCGATGCCGATCTCGCGCAGCTCCAGCGCGAAAATCCGGCCTCCCTGACCCAGCGCTTCACCACCGACTTCACCTTCGTCAAGGAGGCGCTGACGCGGCTCGTCAACATCGCCGTGCGCGACGTGATGACCGCGATCGCGCTGGTTGGCGCGCTGCTCTGGATCGACTGGCAGATGACGCTGGTCGTGCTGCTGATCGCGCCTGTCGTCGCCCAGCCGATCGGCAAGATCGGCAAGAAGCTGCGCCGCATGGCGATGTCGCAGCAGGAGCAGACCGGGCTGATGGCTGGCCTCGTCACCGAGAGCCTGCAGGGCGCGCGCGCCGCCAAGACCGATTCGCTCGAGCCCTATCTGAAGAGCCGCGCTGCGAATGCCTTCGAGACCATCCGTGCGCTCAAGATGAAGGCAGCCAATGCGCGCGGCCGGCTCGATCCGCTGCTCGAGGTCGGCGGCGGTATGGCGGTGGCCGGCGTGCTCGCCGCGATCGGCGTGCGCATCACCTCGGGCTCGTCGACGGTCGGCGACTTCACCGGCTATGTTTCGGCGCTCCTGCTGGCGGCGCAGCCGATGCGCTCGCTCGGAAACCTCAACGCGATCGTCCAGGAGGCCGGCGCCTCGCTGAAGCGCTATTACGCGCTGATCGACGAGAAGCCGCTGGTGACGCAGCGGCCCGATGCGAAGCCGCTGGCGATCGGGGCGGGCGAGGTCGCCTTCCGGCAACTGCGCTTCCGCTATCGCGACGACCAGCGCGCGCTGGAAGGCATCGACCTCGTCGCCGAGGGCGGGCGCACCACGGCGCTGGTCGGGCGCTCCGGTTCCGGCAAGTCGACGCTGCTGGCGCTGGTGCCGCGGCTCTACGACCCGACCGAAGGCCGCGTCGAGATCGACGGCCAGGACATCCGCGACGTCGCCATCGCCAGCCTGCGCGGCCAGGTCGCCGTGGTCAGCCAGGACGTGGTGCTCTTCGACGACACGGTCCGGGCCAATATCGGCTTCGGCCGGCCGGGCGCGAGCGAGGCAGAGATCGTGGCGGCGGCGAAGGACGCAGCGGCGCACGACTTCATCATGGCGATGCCCGAGGGCTACGAGTCGCAGGTCGGCGAGCGCGGCTCGAAGCTCTCGGGTGGCGAGCGCCAGCGCATCGCCATTGCGCGGGCCATCCTCAAGGACGCCCCGATCCTGCTGCTCGACGAGGCGACGAGCGCGCTCGACGCCGAATCGGAGCGCCTCGTCCAGCAGGCGCTGGCGCGGCTGATGCGGGACCGGACCACGCTGGTCATCGCCCATCGGCTCTCGACCATCCGCGAGGCCGACCTGATCGTGGTGATGGAGGAGGGCCGGATCGTCGAGACCGGCAGCCACGACGCCCTGATCGCCCGCGACGGCGCCTATGCCAGGCTGCACCGGCTGCAATTCGTGGAAAACTGAACCGAACGGATTCCGGCGGTTGTCAATCGCCATCCGTTGTCATTCCGGGTTCTCGCCTTTGCCGGGCCCCGGAATGACAATGTGGGCAACTACTCCCGCCCGAGGGCTTCGGCCGCCGCCTGGAAGCCCTTGAAGGAGAAGGGCAGCGTCACCGGCCGGTTGGCGGCGTCGACGAAGCGGAGCTGACCGCCCTCGCCATAGGCGCGCCAGCGCTTGAGCAGGTCGTCGTTCATCGCGAATTCGGCGAAGCAGCCGCCGGGGATGCAGCGTTGATAGGTCGCGAGCACGCCGTCGTCCTTCTCGCCCAGCGCCACCCGCACGCCGGCATTGGGGCCGAAGGAGACGTTCGGCGCGACCTGGACGACGAGCTTGTAGGGTTCGGTCTTGACCGGGCGGCCGACCGCGACCAGCGCGATCGGGCCCTGTTGGCCCTGGATCTGGATCGTCTGGACGATCTCGCAGATGCGCGTGCCGACGCCCTGTTGGCAGCGATGGACCCAGTCGCCATAGGTCGCGGTGGTGTTGTCGGGCTGGGAGACGCCGCCCGGAGCCGGGGCCGCGGGCGCTGCCGGGCGCTGCGTCTGGGCTGTGGCCGGCCGCTGCGCCTGGGCGAGCGCCGAGCCGGCGCAAATCAGCGACAGCAGCAGCGTGGTGGAGGTCAGCTTGGACATGGCGCGGCGTTTCCGGAGGTTTCGTTGGAAACGCAATTGACGTGACGACGCCGTTTCGCGCAAGGCCCCGGTGCTGTGACTGAGAACGATGGTTCGCAGTCTTGTCACGCGGATCGCGTCGATCAGGGCCGCCAGCCGGCCTCCTCGACCGGGGCGGTCTCTGCCGCCTCCTCGCCGCGTGCCTGCTCGACGACCGAAAACAAGGCCCGCAGTGCCGCCTCGACGCCCTCGCCCGAGGCTGCGGACAGGATGATCGGCATCCGTTTCGCCGCCCGCTTCAGCCGCGCGACCTGTTCCTTTAGCAATTCCGGCGAGAGCGCGTCGACCTTGGACAGCGCCACGATCTCCGGCTTCTCGTCGAGTCCCTCGCCATAGAGGCTGAGTTCTTGGCGCACGGTCTTGTAGGCCTTGCCGGCATGCTCGCTCGTGCCCTCGACAAGATGCAACAACACCCGGCAACGCTCGACATGCCCGAGGAAGCGGTCGCCGAGACCATGGCCTTCATGCGCGCCCTCGATCAGGCCGGGGATGTCGGCGAGCACCATCTCGCGCCCGTCGACCCGGACGACGCCGAGTCCCGGATACAGCGTCGTGAACGGGTAGTCGGCGATCTTCGGCTTCGCCGCCGTCACGGTGGCGAGGAAGGTCGACTTGCCGGCGTTGGGCAGTCCGATCAGCCCGGCATCGGCGATCAGTTTGAGCCTGAGCCAGATCCAGCGCTCCTCGCCGACGAGGCCCGGATTGGCGTGGCGCGGCGCCTGGTTGGTCGCGGTCTTGAAATAGGCGTTGCCGAAGCCGCCATTGCCACCCTTGCACAGCACGAAGCGCTGGCCGGCCTCGGTCAGGTCGGCCACCAGCGTCTCGCCGTCCTCGTCGAAGACCTGCGTGCCCGGCGGCACGCGCAGCACCGCGGGCGCGCCATTGGCGCCATGGCGGTCGGCGCCCATGCCATGGCCACCGGTCTTGGCCTTGAAATGCTGCTGGAAGCGGAAGTCGATCAGCGTGTTGAGGCCCTGCACGCATTCGATCACGACATCGCCGCCGCGCCCGCCGTCACCGCCGTTCGGGCCGCCGAACTCGATGAATTTTTCGCGCCGGAAGGAAACGCAGCCCGCGCCGCCATCGCCCGCCTTCACATAGATTTTTGCCTGGTCGAGGAATTTCATGGGCTCTCAGTAGTGGGGCGGGTCGGGAAGGGCAATGTGCGAGCATCCTTCCCCTCGCGGGGAGACGGACGAGCGCTCACGCCGCCAGCCTCGGCGCCGCCATCTCGTCGCGTAGCGCGTCGGCGAAGCGCCGGGCCGCCAGGCTCGGCTGCGGGCCGATCAGGAGCCCGACCGAGAGGTCGAACAGCGGCGGCAGCCCCTCGCTCGCGCCAAGCCGGCGCAGATGCGGCGGCACCGCGCTTTCGGTCAGGGCGGTGACGCAAAAGCCCGCCTCGACCGCCGAGAGCATGCCGGAGGTGTGCGAGCAGATGAACACGACGCGATGGCCCTTGTTGGCCGCCGCGAGCGCATTGAGGATGCGCGGACGGGCGCGGCAGCCCTCGGAGAACAAAGCGAGCGGCAGCGTCTCCTGCAATTCAGGTCGGTGGCCGCGGCCGGCGACCCAGACCATCGGCTCGCGCCTGAGCACCTCGCCGACCGGCCGGCTCGGGTCCTGCGTCACCACGCCGAGATCGAACTCGCCCGCCGCCAGCGCCGGCTCGATGCGCTTCGACAGATCGCAGCGCAGTTCGAGCTCGACCTTCGGGTGGTCGGCGGCGAAGCGCGCGATCAGCGGGCGCAGATAGGCGTCGACATAATCGTCGGGGATGCCGATGCGCAGCCGGCCCGACGTCGCCTCGCCGCCGAGATCGTCGAGCGCCTCGCGCTGGATCGCCAGCAGCCGGCGGGCATGGGCGATCAGCCGCTCGCCGGCGTCGGTCGGCGTCACGCCACGGCGCGAGCGCTCCAGCAGCTTGTGGCCGATCTGGCTCTCCAGGTCCTGGATGCGCACCGAGATCGCCGATTGCGTCCGTCCGAGCCGCGAGCTCGCCGCGGTGAAGCCGCCGGTCTCGGCGACCGCGACCAGCATGTCGAGCGCCGCGAGGTCGAAATGACCGGACATGGCACGGTTTCCTTCAATCGGTTTTAAGAATGGTTAAATCGGAATAATCCGTTTTTCCGATCGATGGAAGGGGCGTAGATTCGGGACAGATCAGTCGCACAGCCTCCGCGTCATCCCGGACGCAGCGAAGCGGAGATCCGGGATCCATCGTAGAGCACGGTTCTCCAAGATTGATCCCGGGTCGGTTTTCGGCTGCCCGGGATGACGCGGAGGTTCGCGACGCTCCTTCCGGAAGCCATCCCATGTCTGCCCCCGCCAGCCTGTCGCCCGCCTCCCTGCCGACGCCCGCCGCGCCGGCGCTCGCCATGTTCGTCGCGCTGCTCGCGGGCGCGACCTGCATCGGCTTCTCCGGCGTGTTCGTGCGCTTCGCCGATGTCGGCCCGGCTGCGGCGGGCTTCTGGCGGATGGTCTTCGCCTTGCCGGTACTCGCCGCCTGGATGCGGCTGGAGCAGCGCAAGGCCGTTGGCCCGGTGCGCCCGGGCGCAATGCTGCCGATCGCGCTCGCGGGCCTCGCCTTCTCCGTCGACGTCGTGCTCTACAACGCCTCGCTCGGCTTCACCTCGATCGCCAACGCCTCGCTGCTCGGCAATCTCTCGCCGGTCGCGATGGTGCTCGGCTGCTGGCTCCTGCTCGGCGAAAAGCCGAGCCGGCGCATTCTCGGCGCGCTCATGCTGGCGCTGGGCGGTGCGATGATGCTGGTGCTGCCCAAGCTCACCGGGCGCGGCCCGGCGGGCTCGCCGAACGGCGCCTTCGGCGACATGCTGGCGACCGGCGCTGCGGTCTCCTACGCTGTCTACATCCTGGCTGTCCGCCGCGCCCGCGACCTCGCCGATGCCGGCCGGATCGGGCTGATCTCGAGCGCGCTCTGCGCCGTGTTCTGCCTCGCGGCGGCGCTGGCGCTGGGCGAGACCATCGTCCCGGCGAGCCTGCAGGGTTGGCTCGCGGTGATCGCGCTCGGCCTCGTCTCCCATGCGCTCGGCCAGGGCCTGATCACGCTCTCGCTCGGCTCCTACGGCGCGAGTGCAGCCTCGCTGGTGATGGTCTGGCCGGCGCTGGTCAGCGTGCTCGCCGCCTGGGCGCTGTTCGGCGAGCAGCCTTCGCCCGCGCAGGCCTTCGGCGGCGTGGCGATCCTGGCGGCGGTGCTGCTGGTGAGACGAGGCTGAGCCGGCGGGTCCTTGCTTCATTTGGCACGGCGAAACTTATCTCCACCCCGACCACCCGCGCCTATCCTCCCCCCATCCCGCACGACCAAGGGGGGCTTCGCGAGGCGTCGTGCGGCCGGGCGGGATGCGGTGTTCATGGCGCGGCCGTTGCGGGCGAGCGGCCATGGCGGGGCCGCTCGCCGCCGGGGCCTTCAGCAATCCCGGTCAGCCGACCTCAATCGGCGGCGAGAGGAACCTGAAGACAACCGCGCGCGGAGCCCGGTGGCGGCCCGTTTCGGGCCGCATCGACTTCGACATCGACACTCGACATCGGCACGCGGCCATAAACCCGCGCCGCCACCGGCTCCGTGCATCCCTTTGGGGTTGTGGATGAGGCGAAACCCCGCGGTGCGAGCCCGTCGGGGGGGCTTGGGCTGTGGGTGCTCGGAGTTCCCTTTCTCGCCGACAACCGACGTTGATATCGAAACAGAAACCGGACATTGCCGGGTCGGTGCAGAAGGTGCCGCGCTCGTGGGTGAAGGCGCCCTCCGGCGCCTCGATCGCCTTCCGCACCGCGTTGCGCGATATCCGGAAACGGCGCGCGATCTCCGGGATCGAGAGGTTCTGGACACAAGGCGCCGCCGGAGCCGGCCGATCGTCTCCATCCGCGTCATCCTCGGCCTCGCGGCGCTGCAGCAAAGTGACGCAGGGCCGACGACCCCGGAAAGCGGTCCCTCTTGGACGTCGATCAACGGGGTTGGCGGGGGCTTATCGCACGCCGATGTCCTCCGCTGGACGTCCTTTGCCGCCCAAGCCTTCAAGGCCATGGCCGGAGGCAGACGCTTAAAATCCTGCGGCCCGACAACTCTAAACTCGCCCTTAACCTCGATCGTTAATGTGTGGGAGCAGTAGTGGCTTCGCGCGGGCTGTACCTGCCGCGGCGCAAGGGTGGCAAACCATGCGGCTGATCGTCGGCACAATCATCGTCTTCGTCTGCGTCCTCGGCAGCTATGCGGCTATGGGTGGCCATCTCGAGGTCCTTTGGCAGCCATTCGAGTTTGTGATCATCCTCGGCGCAGCGATCGGCGCCTTCATCATCGGCAACACCGCGCCGGTTCTCAAGGCCGTGCCCGGGATGCTCGGCACGCTCTTGAAGGGCACCAAGTACAAGCAGGAGTGCTATGTCGAACTGCTGGGGATGCAGTTTTCATTGTACAAGCTTGTGCAGAAGAAGGGCCTGCTCGCGGTCGAGCAGCACATTGAAAATCCGAGCGAGTCGACGCTGTTCAACGCCTTCCCGACTTTTGCCGCGAACCATCATGCGGTCGAGTTCGTCTGCGACTACATGCGCATGTTGTCGCTGGGCGCCAACAACGTCCACGAGATCGACGCTCTGATGGACGAGGAACTGGAGACGCACCACCAGGAGCAGGAGCGTATCGTTTCGGCCATGCAGTCGATGGCCGACGGAACACCGGCGCTCGGCATCGTCGCGGCCGTGCTCGGCGTGATCAAGACGATGGGGGCGATCAAGGAGCCGCCGGAGGTGCTGGGACATCTGATCGGCGGCGCGCTCGTCGGCACCTTCTTCGGCGTCTTCGTGGCCTATGGCTTCTTCGGGCCCATGGCGCAGTCGCTCAAGGGCATCTTCGAGGCGGAATCCAAATATTACCTGTCGCTCAAGGCGGGTCTCCTCGCCCATATCAGCGGCCAGTCGCCGGTGATGGCGGTCGAATTCGCCCGCAAGGCCCTGATGAGCGACGTCCGCCCGACCTTCAACGAAGTGGAAGCGGCAACCGCCGCTCTGCCCACCTAGATCCGGCCTCAGCTCCAGTAGGGACTCGATGACCAAGCCCGTCCAGCCGATCATCATCAAGAAGGTCAAGAAGGCCGCTCACGCCCACCATGGCGGGGCCTGGAAGATCGCCTATGCGGACTTCGTGACCGCCATGATGGCGTTCTTTCTGCTGATGTGGCTGATCAGCATGACGACGCAGGAGCAGAAGATCGGCTTGGCCGAATACTTCGCGCCGGCGGCTCTGAGTCCGACGACCAGCGGCGCCGGCGGCATGCTGTGGGGCACCGCCATGGACGCGTCAGGCAGCAAATCGTCGGCGCCCCATGACGCGGCGATGCGCACCCCCGGGCAGGAGGGAGGCGCGCGCCGGACCAATGCCGGCCGCGCCAGCGACCGCGAGGCCAACCGCCCGGCCGCCAGCGAACAGGCCAACCACAGCGCCATAGCCAGCATCCGGCAGGCGCTCCAGAAGATGCCCGACATCGCCGAGCTGTCACGCAACATCGTGATCGAGCAAACCAAGGAGGGGGTGGACGTTTCCCTCATGGACCAGGACGGCCGATCCATGTTCCCGGAGGGCTCGGTCGACCCCTACGAGCGCACCCGTCGTGTGCTGGAGGTGCTCGCGCCCACCCTGCGCCGGCTGCCAAACCGCCTGAAGGTCACCGGTCACACGGCCGCCGCGCGCCCGGGCTCGGTAGGAGCCGTCGAACCCTGGAACCTCACCACCGGGCGCGCGCTCGCCGTGCGCTCGATCCTGTCGGGTGCCGGCCTCCCCAACGACAACTTCTTCTCCGTGACGGGACGCGCCGACACTGAGCCGGTCTTCCCCGACAATCCCTACCTCGCGCAGAACCGACGGGTGACGATCACGCTGCTCAACGCGGAGCCGCCGCTGCCCCCGAACCTCTTTCGCTGACGGCCAGGCGCCGCGGCCGCCTCGGAGGCCGTTCGAGATCGAGCGCGGTGGCCGACACGACGCTAGAGGCTGACGATTGTGACGCGGATCATCGCCTCACCCATGGATTCGCTCGTGAATCGAGAGGCCCCCGCAGCGGACATTATTGAAGCCCGGCAAGGGCCGAGGCCGGTTCCCCTCACTCCGCCGCCAGTCTCGGCGGTGGGAGCGGCAGCTTCATCTGCGTCGCGCCAGTTCCTGGCATCGCATGCTCCTCGCCCATCGGCTGCCACAGGCTCTCGTCTTCGGGCTTGCTGAAGAATCGCCCGAAGGCCCAGCTCGTCAGGCGCTGGAGGTCGTCCATCACCGCGTAGAAGGACGGCACGAAGACGAGCGAGAGAACGGTCGAGACCAGGAGGCCGCCGACCACCGCGATCGCCATCGGGGCGCGGAACTCGCCGCCGTCGCCGACGCCATAGGCCGAGGGCAGCATGCCCGCCGCCATCGCGATCGTGGTCATCACGATCGGCCTCGCGCGCTTGCGGCCGGCCTCGAGCAGCGAGGTCATCCGGTTTTTGCCGCGGGCCTGCTCCTCGACCGCGAAATCGACCAGCATGATCGCGTTCTTGGTGACGATGCCCATCAGCATCAGCAGGCCGATATAGACCGGCATCGAGACCGGCTTGTCGGTCGCGAGCAGGGCGATCACGACACCCCCGAAGGAGAGCGGCAGCGAGAGCAGGATCGTGATCGGCTGGAAGACCGAGCCGAAGAGCAGGATCAGCACGGTGAAGACCAGCATCAGCCCGGTCGTCATCGCGGTGACGAAGCCCTGCACGACCTCGCCCTGGATCTCGGCGTCGCCGGTCGCGGCGATGCGCACGCCCGCGGGCAGCCCGACCTCCTTGACGATGTCGTGGAAGGTCTGCTGCGCCGTGCCGAGCTCGAAGCCGCGCTTCAAATCGGCGCCGATTGTGGCGCGGCGGACGCGGTCGTAGCGGTCGATCGACGACGGCCCCTCGCCGAAGCCGATCTCGGCGACGGCGGTGAGCGGGATCGAGACGCCGCTCGCATTGGTGACGCGCAGCGCCGCGATGTTGCGGATGTCGGTGCGGGCGGCCTCGTCGAGCTGGACGCGGATCGGCACCAGCCGGTCGCCGGCGTTGAACTTGGCGAGGTTGGCGCCGACATCGCCGATGGTGGCGACGCGGATCGCCTCCGAGATCGCCTCGGGCGTGACGCCTAGATTGCCGGCCTGTTCGAGCTTCGGCGTGATCCTGAGCTCCGGCCGCGACAGCGAGCCGGAGGAAGCGACGTTGAGATAGCCGTCGACCTTGCGCATCCTGCCTTCGATGCGCGCCACCGCCTCGTCGAGCGGGCCGCCCTCCTTGGACAGGATCGAGAAGGCCATCTCGCGCTCGCCGCGCTCGTTGACGTACCAGGCGCGGGTGTCGGGCACATTCGCGAGCTTCTGGGCGATGACGACCTTGAGGTCCTTCTGGCGCGCCTTGCGCTCGGCCTTGGGCAGGAGCTTGATCGTGATCGCGGCGCGGCGCACCTCGCGCTGGCCGGTCGGCGAGGAGCCGCCGAGCACGAAGACCTGCGTCACCTCGGGGATCTCGCGCAGCTTGTCGACGATCTGGTCGGTCGCGACGCGGGTGTCGTCGAGCGTCGAACCGGGCGGCAGCTCGACGGCGGCGACGACGCGCGAGGTGTCCTCGTCCGGGATGAACCCGGTCGGCAGCAGCGCCGTCGCCTGGATCGAGGCGTAGAGGAAGCCGAAGCCGACGACGAGGGTGATATAGGAGGTGCTGAACGGGATCGAACGCCAGCGGCCGCTGCCGTCGAGCCGCGGGAAGACCGGAATGCGGCGCTTGGCGATGGTCGCGCGCAGGAACTCGACATAGCCGGCCATGACGAGGCCGTCCTTCGGGTCGGCATGCTTCACCGGCTTCATCAGATAGGCCGCCATCATCGGCGTGATCAGCCGGGCGACGAGCAGCGAGAACAGCACCGCGACCGCCACCGTCAGCCCGAACTGGCGGAAATACTGGCCGGCGACGCCGCCCATGAAGGAGACCGGCGCGAAGATCGCGACGATCGTCAGGGTGATTGCGATGACGGCGAGCCCAATCTCGTCGGCCGCCTCCATCGCGGCGCGATAGGGCGACTTGCCCATCTTCATGTGCCGGACGATGTTCTCGATCTCGACGATGGCGTCGTCGACCAGGATACCGGTGACGAGCGTGATGCCGAGCAGGCTGACGAGATTGAGCGAGAAGCCCATCAGCTCCATCGCCCAGAACGTGGGTATGGCCGAGAGCGGAAGAGCAATTGCCGTGATCAGGGTGGCGCGCCAATTGCGCAGGAACAGGAAGACGACGAGCACGGCGAGCCCTGCGCCCTCCAGCAGCGTGCCCATCGCCGCCTTGTAGTTGCCATAGGTATAGGCGACGGCATCGTCGATCGGCTTGAGCTGGATGTCGGGATAGCGCTTGTTCAGGTCGGCGATACGGGCCGCGACGACCTCCTTGACCGACAATTCGCTCGAGCCCTTGGTGCGGAACACCGCGAAGGAGACGACCGGACGCTTGTCGAGCCGGCCGAAGCTGCGCGGCTCGGAATTCGAATCCTCGACGCGGCCGAGCTCCTTCAGCCGGACCTCGCTGCCACCGGTCAGCCTGATCTTGCTGTCGGCGAGCTCGGCGACGGTCCTGGCGCTGGCCAGCGTACGGATCGTCTGCTCCTGGCCGCCGACCGCGCCGCGCCCGCCGGCGAGATCGACATTGGTGGCGCGGATCTGCTTGTTGACCTCGGCCGCCGTGGTGCCGAGCGCCAGCAGCCGGTCCGGGTCGAGCGAGATCCTGATCTCGCGGTCGACGCCGCCGAAGCGGTCGATCCGGCCGACGCCCTTCAGCCCCTGCAGCTCGCGCGCGACGACGTCGTCGACATGCCAGGAGAGCTGCTCCAGCGTCATCCCGGGCGAGGAGGCGCCGAAGGTCATGATCGACTGACCCTCGACGTCGATGCGCTGGATGATTGGCTCGTCGATCGTCTTGGGCAGGTCGGCCCTGACCTTGGCGACGGCGTCCTTGACGTCGTTGACGGCACGGTCGGTGTTGACCTCGAGCCGGAACTCGATCGTGGTGACCGAGGAGCCGTCGGTCAGCGTCGACATCACGTGCTTGACGCCGGTGATGTTGGCGACCGCGTCCTCGACGCGCTTGGACACTTGTGTCTCGAGCTCGGCGGGTGCGGCGCCCGACTGGGTCACGGTGACCGAGACCAGCGGCACGTCGATGTTCGGGAAGCGCGTCACCGGCAGCTTCGAGAACGAGAGCAGGCCGAGCACGCAGAGCACGACGAAGAGCAGGATCGCCGGGACGGGCTTGCGGATCGACCAGGCGGAGAAGTTGATGTTCACGACAGACCGCTCCGTCAGTTCGTCGCGACCGGCGTGACCACGTCGCCGTCACGCACGAAGGTGCCGGCGCGCGCCACCACGGTCTCACCCTCGGCGATGCCGGAGACGATCTCGGCCCGGCCGTCGCCGACGAGCCCGAGAGTCACCGGCTTCGTCGCGATCTTTCCGGCGCTGACGCTCTGCACGCTCGGCCCCGAGCGGCCATAGCTGATCGCCGAGAGCGGCAGCGTGACCGTGCGCTTGCGCCCGGTTTCGATCACGCCGCGGCCGAAGGAGCCGATCGCGACCGGCGGGTTGCCGTTCAGCGCGATGCGGATCTTGCCGAGGCGCGAGGCCTTGTCGACCTCGGGCGAGATCAGCCGGATCGTCCCTGCGAGCGCGGTGGAGGTGCCGGCGGGCGTGACCGCGACCTTCTGGCCGAGCTTCAGCCCGGGCAGCTCGACCTCGGCGACGTCAGCCTGGAGCTCGACGGCGCCGTCGGCGATGATCCGAAACAGCGGGTCGGTCGCGGCCAGCGCCACGATCGTGCCGAGCTTGGCATTGCGGCGGCTGATCAGGCCTGCGGTCGGGGCCTTGATCTCCGTGCGGCCGAGCTTGACCTCGATCTCGCGCCCCTGCGCCTCGTAGAGCACCTTGTCGGCGCTGGCGATCGCCAGCGCCTGCCGGGCCGAATTGAGCTTGGCCTGCGAACCGAGCTGCGTCGCCACGCGCTGCTCATAAGTTTCGATGCTGAGCGCGCCCGTGCTGCGCAGCGCCTTGCTGCGCTCCAGCGCCGCATTGGCCTGGTCGAGATTGGCCTTGGCCTCATCGATCTGCGCCTGCGACTGCTCGATCGTCGAGGCATAGCGGGCGATCTGGGCCCGGTTCTGCGCCAACTGGACGTCGAGCGTCGTCCGCGACAGCCGTGCCAGGATCTGTCCGGCCGCGACCCGGTCACCCTCCTCGGCGAGCAGCTCGACGATGGCGAGACCGTCGACCTCGGGCATGACCAGGACCTCGTCGCGGGCCGTCATCGAGCCGGAGACGACGACGCTCTGGACGATCTCGGCCGTTGTCGCCTTGACCACGGTCACCGACGGGCCGGCGGCCGGCACCGATGTCGCCGGCACCTGGGCGAAAGCGGGCGTGCCGAGGGCGAGCGCCGTCAGCAGGACCGGAACGAGGCGGGGAACGCGCAGGCGAGAGAGCATGAAACGGGCCTTCATCGGGGCGGGCGAAGCGGGCGTGATCGGAGCCTCGATCATGGGCGGGCCTCCTCTGCGGCGGGGAGCACCAGCACCTGGGCCAGCCCGCGCATCGCCTTGAACAGCGTCTCCGCGGCCATTGCGGCGTCGAAGCCCGGATCCATGGCGCGGCGGCAGAAGAAGCCGTCGGCCATCATGAAGATCGCCTGCAGGAAGCGGGCGTCGTCGAGATCGGCCGGCAATTCGCCGCTCGCCTTGGCGCCGGCGATCGCGGCTGCGAGGCCGCCGATGACGGTACCGTCGATCGCGGCGCACATGTTCGCCATCGCCGGGTTGCGCGCGGCCTCGGCCCAGATCTGCAGGGCGATGACCGATTTCTCGCGCGGCTCCTGGACGAGATGGCGGCGGCCGAGCGCTTCGAGCTGATCCAGCACCGCCCCTTTCGCGGGATCGAGGCTGCCAAAATCGGCCGCGATCTGGGTGCGGTCGCGCTCGGCCATGCCGGCGATGATCGCGTCCTTCGAGGCGAAATAGCGGTAGAGATTGCCTGGGCTCATCCCGGCCTCGACGGCGACGTCCTGCATCGTCGCGGCGTGGAAACCGGCGCGCGCGAAGACGCGCTCGGCCGCGTCGAGGATGCGGATATGGCGCTCGCTGGGGAAGCCTTCCGGCGGCATGACGGCTTGAAGAGGCGGCACGAGCATCACTCAGACATGAGAATGAACGTTCATTCTCATGTCTGGAGCGGGTTGGAAAGTCAAGCGTCATCGTGTAACGGAGCGTTTCCGAAGCGGCTGCGAGGGTCACGGTACGGTTCGATTGGGAAAGCCGCCGATGCTGGCCGGCGCTTCGCCATGCTCTGCCTGCCACCGCGCCATGCCGCCGCTGGCGCATAAATTGCTTGCTTCGTTCCAACTGGAACCGCATTCTCCAATCAGGCCAGCGTCACGGCCACCGGTCCCGATCGCAAGCGAGCGGCCACGACATTCGTGATGAACGACAGCTTCCATCGCTTCCGCCCCGTCACCCGCACGCGATCTCCCCTGGCGTCCCGCCTGCGCAAATCTCCGCCGAAGCCGGTGCTGATCGTGCTGCATCAGGAGCATTCGACGCCGGGGCGGGTCGGCCGGCTGCTGCAGGCGCGCGGCCATGCGCTCGACATCCGCAAGCCGCGCTATGGCGACCCGCTGCCAGCGACGATGCGCGAGCATGCCGGCGCGGTGATCTTCGGCGGGCCGATGGGCGCCAACGATCCCGACGACTTCGTCAAGGCCGAGACCGACTGGATCGGTACCTGCCTGAAGGAGGACGCCCCCTTCCTCGGCATCTGCCTCGGCGCGCAGATGCTGGCGAAGCATCTCGGCGCACGGGTCTATACCCATGAACAGGGGCGGGCCGAGGTCGGCTACTACAAGCTGGACCTTACTGAAGCCGGCCGCGACCATGCCGGAGAGGCCGGCTTCGCCTGGCCCTCGACCGTCTATCAATGGCACCGCGATGGCTTCGACTGCCCGAGCGGGGCCGAATGCCTGGCGACCGGCGGCGACTTCCCGATCCAGGCGATCCGGGCGGCCTCAAAAGTCTACGGCATCCAGTTCCATCCCGAGGTGACCCCGGCGATGATGTGCCGCTGGTCGGTGCGCGGCCATGAACGGACGCTGATGCCGGGTGCGCAGCTCCGGCATATGCATCTCGACGGCTGGTACCAGTTTGATCCGGCGATCCGCGCCTGGCTCGACAGCTTCCTCGACCACTGGCTGAAGGTGCCGGTCGAGGCGTGAATCGCAGCGTTCTCGTCCTCGGCGCCGGCATGGTCGGCACCTGCTGCGCGCTCTCGCTGCAGCAGCGGGGCTTCGCCGTCACGCTGATCGACCGCAAGCCGCCCGGCTCGGAGACCTCCTATGGCAATGCCGGCGTGCTGGCGCGCTCCTCGATCGTGCCGCTCAACAATCCCGGCCTGTTCGGCAAGCTGGCGGACTATCTCGGCAACCGCCATCCGGCGCTCAATCTCGGCTTTCGCCGGGCGCTGATGCGGCCGGGTTGGCTGCTACGCTTCCTCTGGGAGGCACGGCCCTCGCAAGCAGCTGCCCGCATCGCCGCGCTCGATTCGCTGACCGCGAGCACGGTCGCGCGCCACCGCGAATTGATGGAAGCGGCCGGAGTCTCGCATCGCTTGCGCGAGACCGGGACGCTGAAGCTGTGGCGGACCGATGCCGGACATGCTGCAGCCAAGGCCGAGCAGGATTTCCTTTCACGCCACGGCATCGCCTCGGAAGTGCTGGACCGGCAGGGCATCTCGGCGGTCGAGCCGGCGCTGAAGCCGATCTTCCCGGCAGGACTGCTGATCCCTTCCAACGCCTCGGTCGATTCGCCCGGCGCGGTCACGGCGGCCTATGCGGCCCTGTTCGCCGCGCGCGGCGGCAGGATCGTCCAGGCCGATGTCCAGTCGCTGACGCAGGATGCGGGTGGCTGGCAGGTCGAGACCGCGACGGGGCAACACCGGGCCGATCTCGCCATCGTGGCGCTCGGGCCGTGGAGCGGCGACCTGCTGGTGCCGCTCGGCCTCGACCCGAAACTCGATGTCGAGCGCGGCTATCACCGTCATCTTCGCCCGGAGCAGGGTGCCGTCCTGTCGCGGCCGGTCTACGATGTCGACGCGGCCTATTTCATGGCGCCGATGGAGCAGGGTTTCCGCATCACCAGCGGCGTCGACCTCAGCCCGCGCGACGCTCCCGACGCGCACCGCCAGATCGACGCCGTGACGCGAAGCGCGCGCGAGGCGTTCCCGCTGACCGAAGCCGTCGGCGAGACCTGGCGCGGGGCGCGGCCGACGCTGCCGGATTCGCTGCCGATGATCGGCGAGGCGCCGGGCCGCTCCGGGCTCTGGCTCGCCTTCGGCAACCAGCATATCGGCTTCTCGACCGGCCCGATCACGGGCGAGATCCTGGCGGCGCTGATCTGCGGCGAGGAGCCGCCGGTGGATCCTAAACCGTTTTCGCCGGGGCGATATCTGCGTTGAGCGCATGCCCAGCCGGGCGGACGCCATGCTAGCCTGCGACCATGACCGCGATCGATCCCAGACCGAACCTCGCCGCCCCCGACGACGATCCCTGGCTCTGGCTCGAAGAGATCGAAGGCGAGCGCGCCCTTGCCTATGTCGACGAGGAGACGCGAGGCACCCGCGCCGCTTATGGCGGGCCCGGCTTCGAGCGCGACCGCGACATGCTGGCGGCGCTGCTGAACCGGCAGGACCGGATCCCCTACATCACCAAGCGGGGTGAGTTCGTCTACAATCTATGGCAGGACGAGGTCCATCCGCGCGGGCTGTGGCGGCGGACCACGCTGAATTCCTATCGCACGCCGGCGCCGGATTGGGACGTGCTGCTCGACCTCGACGCGCTGGCGCGGACAGAGGGCGAGGACTGGGTCTGGCAGGGCGCCGGCGTTCTTCCGGTGAGCCATGACCGCGCTGCGCTGAGGCTGTCGCGAGGCGGCAGCGACGCCGTCGTGCTGCGCGAGTTCGACATCGGAACGCGTGCCTTCGTCGCCGATGGCTTCGTTCTGCCGGAGGCCAAGGGCGACCTGGTCTGGCTCGACCGCGACACCGTCCTCCTGTCGAGCGCCTTCGGCGACGGCATGGCGACGACCTCGGGTTATGCCCGGACCATCAGGCTCTGGCGGCGCGGCGCCGATCCGGCCTCGGCCCCGGTCGTCTTCGAGGTGCCGGCGACCGCGCTCGCCGCCTCGGGGGACATCGACCGGACGAGCGGCGCCGGCCAGATCTGGTTCATCGAACTGAGCGACTTCTTCAACAGCGTCCTGTGGCTCGGCGACCGCGAGGGTGCCCGGACGCGCGTCGAGGTGCCGAGCGACAGCACCAGCAACTGCCAGAGGGACTGGCTCACCATCAAGCTGCGCACGCCCTGGAGCGTGGGCGGCGTCACCCATCCGGCCGATCGCCTGCTCGGCATCTCGCTTGCCGCCTTCCTGGCCGGCGACCGGAATTTCCGGGTGCTGTTCGAGCCCGGAGAACGGCGAATCCTTCAGCACAGCGTCTGGGCCGGCGAGCATCTGCTGCTGGCGATCTTCGACAACCTTCTGCCCAGGTTCGAGACATACACGCCGGGCGAGAATTGGCGTCACCGTCGGCTCGACAGCCTTGCGCCGCACGGCGTCGTCACGGCCTGGCCGCTCGAAGCGGAAGACAGCGAGCGCACCGGCATCCTGCTGGTTCAGCAGGAGGACCCGGTCACGCCGCCGCGACTGCTCAGCCTCGATCTCCGCGAGACGCTCGGCGCACCGGCCCTGCTGCGCGCCGGGCCTGCGCTGTTCGACCCTTCCGGGCTCGTCGTCTCGCAGCATGAAGCCGTCTCCAGCGACGGCGAGCGGATCCCCTACACGCAGGTCGGGCCACGAGACGGCGATGGCGACGCGCCGGTCCATCTCAGCGGCTATGGCGGCTTCGGCGTATCGGAGAAGCCCTACTACCGCGCAGGGATCGGCAAGCTCTGGCTGGAGCGCGGCGGCACTAGCGTCGTCGCCAATCTTCGTGGCGGCGGCGAATTCGGCGCGCGCTGGCACGAAGCTGGCCGCCGCGCCGGCAAGCGGCTGGCCCATGACGATTTCGCGGCGGTCGCCGCCGACTTGGTCCGGCGCGGCGTCACCCGGGCCGGCCGGATCGCCGCCGAGGGCGGCTCCAATGGCGGCCTGCTGATCGCCAACATGCTGACGCGCTTTCCCGAGCGCTTCGGCGCCTTGTTCTGCACGATCCCGCTGATCGACATGCGCCGCTATGCCAAGCTGCTCGCCGGGGCGAGCTGGATCGCCGAATACGGCGACCCCGACAATCCAGACGACTGGGCCTTCCTCGGGCCGATCTCTGCCTATCACGCCGTCGAGGCCGGCAAGGCCTATCCACCGATCCTGCTCGCCACCACCAGGCGCGACGACCGGGTCCATCCCGGCCACGCCCGCAAGATGGCGGCCAAGCTGCAGGCGCTCGGTTATCCCGCTCATCTCTTCGAGCCAGCGGCCGGCGGCCACGGCTACGGCAAGGACAATGCCGAGCGCGCGGCCTTCGTCGCGCTGGGCTACGCTTTCCTCGCCCGCCACATCGGCTGGGATGTCGAGGCGCAGTGAGCCCCTCTCAGACCTGCCGGGTCACCATCATCTTCTTGACCTCGGCGATCGCCTTGGCCGGGTTCAGTCCCTTCGGGCAGGCGTTGGCGCAGTTCATGATCGTGTGGCAGCGGTAGAGCCTAAACGGGTCTTCCAGATCGTCGAGGCGCTCGCCCGTCGCCTCGTCGCGCGAGTCGATCAGCCAGCGATAGGCCTGGAGCAGCGCGGCCGGACCGAGATAGCGGTCGCCGTTCCACCAATAGCTCGGGCATGAGGTCGAGCAGCAGGCGCAGAGGATGCACTCGTAGAGGCCGTCGAGCTTCTCGCGGTCGTCTTTGGCCTGCGACCATTCCTTCTCGGGCGAGGGCGTCGTCGTCTTGAGCCAGGGCTCGATCGAGGCGTGCTGGGCGTAAAAGCGGGTCAGGTCGGGGACGAGGTCCTTGATCACCGGCATATGCGGTAGCGGATAGATCGCGACCTTGCCGGCGCTCTTCCCGTGGCCAGCGCATTCGTCGATGCCGGTGGTGCAGGCGAGCCCGTTCTTGCCGTCCATGTTCATGGCGCAGGAACCGCAGATGCCCTCGCGGCACGAGCGGCGGAAGGTCAGCGTCGGGTCGATCTTCGACTTGATCCAGATCAGCGCGTCCAGGACCATCGGCCCGCAATCCTCGCGGTCGACGTAATAGGTGTCGGTGCGCGGATTGGCGTCGTCGTCGGGACTCCAGCGATAGACCTTGAACTCGGTCAGCTTCGCCGCGCCGGGGGGCTTGGGCCAGGTCTTGCCCTGCGTCAGCCGGGAGTTCTGCGGGAGATTGAATTCGGCCATGTTACCAAACAGTCCTCAATACACCCGCGCCTTGGGCTTGATGTACTCGATGTCGTTCGACAGCGTGTAGGTGTGTACCGGCCGGTCATCCAGCGTGATCGTGCGCTTCTCGTCGTCGATCCAGGCGAGCGTGTGCTTCATCCAGTCCTTGTCGTCGCGGTCGGGATAGTCCTCACGGGCATGGGCGCCGCGGCTTTCCGGGCGGTTCAGGCCTGAATCCATCGTCACCACGGCCTGGGTGATCAGGTTGTCGAACTCCAGCGTCTCGATCAGGTCGGAGTTCCAGACCAGCGAGCGGTCGGTGGTGGCGATGTCCTCGATCCCGGCCCAGACCTCGTGGATCAGCTTGTGGCCCTCTTCGAGCGTCTCGCCGGTGCGGTAGACGGCGCAATTGTCCTGCATCGTCTTCTGCATGCGCCCGCGCAGCTCGGCCGTCGGCGTGCCGCCGGCGGCGTTGCGATACTTGTCGAGTCGGGTCAAAGCGAGATCGGCGGAATTCGCCGGCAGTTCCGGCTGCTTCTCGCCGGCCTTGACGATCTCGGCGCAGCGCAGGCCGGCGGCCCGGCCGAAGACGACGAGGTCGATCAGCGAGTTCGAGCCGAGGCGGTTGGCGCCGTGCACGGAGACGCAGGCCGCCTCGCCGATCGCCATCAGGCCCGGCACCACCGTGTCGGGATTGCCATCGACCTTGGTCAGCACCTCGCCGTGGAAGTTCGTGGGGATGCCGCCCATGTTGTAATGCACCGTCGGCAGGACCGGGATCGGCTCGCGGGTCACGTCGACGCCGGCGAAGATCTTCGCGCTCTCCGAGATGCCGGGCAGGCGCTCGTGCAGGATCTTCGGGTCGAGATGGTCGAGGTGGAGGTAGATGTGGTCCTTGTTCTTGCCGACGCCGCGCCCGCCGCGGATCTCCATCGTCATCGAACGTGAGACGACGTCGCGCGAGGCGAGGTCCTTGGCCGAGGGCGCATAGCGCTCCATGAAGCGCTCGCCTTCCGAGTTGGTCAGGTAGCCACCCTCGCCGCGCGCGCCCTCGGTGATCAGGCAGCCGGCGCCGTAGATGCCGGTCGGGTGGAACTGCACGAACTCCATGTCCTGCAGCGGCAGGCCGGCGCGCAACACCATGCCGCCGCCGTCGCCGGTGCAGGTATGGGCCGAGGTCGCCGAGAAATAGGCCCGGCCATAGCCGCCGGTCGCCATGATCGCCATCTTGGAGCGGAAGCGGTGCAGCGTGCCGTCATCGAGCTTGAGCGCGATCACGCCGCGGCAGACGCCGTCCTCGTCCATGATCAGGTCGATGGCGAAGTACTCGATGAAGAACTCGGTGTTGTAGCGCAGCGCCTGGCCATAGAGCGTGTGCAGCATGGCGTGGCCGGTGCGGTCGGCCGCCGCGCAGGTGCGCTGGGCCGGCGGGCCGTTGCCGAAATCGGTGGTCATGCCGCCGAAGGGCCGCTGGTAGATCTTGCCGGCCTCGGTACGCGAAAACGGCACGCCCCAATGCTCGAGCTCGTAGACGGCGGCCGGCGCATTGCGCACGAGGTATTCGATCGCGTCCTGGTCGCCGAGCCAGTCCGACCCCTTGACGGTGTCGTACATGTGCCACTGCCAGGTGTCCTTGCCCATGTTGCCGAGCGAGGCGGCGACGCCGCCCTGCGCCGCGACCGTATGCGAGCGCGTCGGGAACACCTTGGTGATGCAGGCGGTCTTCAGCCCGGCTTGCGAGCAGCCGACCGTGGCGCGAAGTCCGGCGCCGCCGGCGCCCACCACCACGACGTCGAAGGTGTGGTCGGTGATCGGGTAGGCCTGGCCGGTGTAGGCCGGGATCGAGCGGTTCCTGGTGATCGCCATGGCGTCAGCCTCCGAACGAGATCTTCAGGAGCGCGAAGGCGCAGGCGGCGCCGATCGCGATCGCGAAGAAGGTGTTGGCCATCACGGCGAGGATCTTCAGGCCCTCGCCATGGACGTAATCCTCGATGATGACCTGCATGCCGAGCCGCATATGGACCGCGCCGGACACGACGAAGAGCAGCATGAGGATCGCGATGCCGGGGCGGGCGAGCAGCGCCATCGCGGCGGGATAGGGCCGGCCCGCGAGCGCGATCACCACGCCGATGAAGACGATGGCCAGCAGCAGGTTGGCGACGGCGGTGACACGCTGCAGCCAGAAATGCCCGGTGCCGGATTTGGCGGAACCGAGGCCGCGTACGCGGCCGAGCGGGGTGCGCATCGAGGAGTTGGACAGCATCTCGAGGCTCCTCAGCGCAGCGCCAGCGCGACGATCCAGACGAGCACAGTCAGCCCGCCGGAGACGAAGACGCTGTATTTCGCCAGATTCATCCGGGTCTCCGGCTCGTAGCCGCGCCCGGTGTCCCAGATGAAGTGGCGCACGCCGCCGGCCATGTGGTGCAGCAGCGCGAAGGTGTAGCCGAACAGGACGAGCTTGCCGAGGATCGAGCCGGCGAGCCACTGTGCCGTGTCGAAGGCCTTCGGACCGGAAGCGGCCGCGACCAACCAAAGCGCGATCAGGACGGTGCCGGCATAGAGCGCCGTGCCGGTGACGCGGTGGGCGATCGACATCGCCATCGTCCAAGACCAGCGATAAATCTGAAGATGCGGCGAAAGCGGGCGCGCCGCCGGTTTGACCTCGGCCAAGATGATCTCCGACTCCGACGGTCCGCGGGCGGACCTCTCCATTTGGGATCGTTCTAGAGTGTCTGGCTGTGTAGCGAAACCGATCCCGTGCTGCAATGCGACGAGACGGCGCCCGGTGACAGATTTGAAAATCTGTCACTCGGATTGCCCGTCATGCCTCTCAGCGCGGCAGCAGCGCCCAATAATCGAAATCGAGGATGACGCCGTCGTCGTAATGGCCGCCATCGTGCTGGAAGGGAAACTCGCCGCAGGGCCGGTTCTTGGTGGCGACGAGCCGGAGCCTGAGCGCGCCGACATCGCTGCGGCTGGGCAGTTCGGCCGAAGCCAGCACCTCGCTCCAGGCGAAGACGGTGTCGCCGGCGAACAGCGGCGAGACGTGGCGCCCGCCATTGATCGCGGCGATGTGGAAGGCGTTGCCGAGGCCGTTGAAGGAGAGGGCGCGGGCGAGGCTGATGACGTGGCCGCCATAGATCAGGCGCTTGCCGAAGCGGGATTCGCGGGCGGAATAGGCATCGAAATGCACTTTCGCGGTGTTCTGGTAGAGCCTGGTCGCGATCTGGTGCTCGGCCTCCTCGACGGTGACGCCGTCGACATGGTCGATGCGCTCGCCGACCGCATAATCGTGCCAGCGGCAGGGCGAGCCCGCCAGCGCGTCGTCGTAGAAGGCGGAGGCGATGGCGGGGCAGCCCTGGCCGAGTTCCTCCGGCAATACGCTTCCTGGCAGCTCCGGCACCTGCTCGGCATGGGCCGGCGTGCCGGGATGGCGCTTGCGCACAAGCACCCAGCGGGCATAGCTCAGGACGATCTCGTGGTCCTGGTTGCGGCCGATCGAGCGGACATAGACGATCCCAGCATCGCCGCCGGAGGTCTGCTTGAGGCCGATCACCTCCGAGGTCGTCGCCAGCGTGTCGCCGGCATAGACCGGCCGCAGAAAGCGGCCATCGGCGTAACCGAGGTTGGCGACGGCGTTCAGCGAGATGTCCGGCACCGTCTTGCCGAAGACGATATGGAAGACGAGCAGGTCGTCGACGGGGGCGTCGCGATAGCCGATCGCCTTGGCGAAGGCATCCGAGGCCTGCACCGCGAAGCGCGGGCCGTAGAGCGCGCTGTAGAGCGAGGCGTCGCCGGCGCGCACGGTGCGCGGGGTGGCGTGGATGAGCGTCTCGCCGAGGCGGAAATCCTCGAAGAAGCGGCCGGGATTGGTTTTCGCTGCGGGTTCGGACATCGGTCTCGCGCTCGTCGGCGGGGTGGCGACTGTGGCCCGCCGAGGGGCGGGGCGTCCAGCCCTCGTGCGATGCGCGTCAGACGGCGCGTTGGCCGATGATCGCGAAACGCAGCTTGCCGGAGAGGAAATCGATCGCCGTCACTGCCGCCAGGATCAGCAGGATCAGGAAGGAGACCTGCTGCCATTCGAGCGTCCGGATGGTCTCGGCCAGATAGAGCCCGATGCCGCCGGCACCGACGATGCCGATGATGGTCGAGGAGCGGGTATTTGATTCGATGTAGTAGAGCACCTGGCTCGCGATCACCGGCAGCACCTGCGGGATCAGGCCGAAGCGGATCTCGTGCAGCTTGCTGCCGCCGAGCGAGGTCACGCCCTCGACCGGCTTGCGGTCGGCGGCCTCGATCGCCTCGGAATAGAGCTTGCCGAAGGCGCCGATGTCGCTGGTCATGATCGCGAGCATCCCGGCGAAGGGGCCGAGACCCACGACATTGACCCAGATCAGCGCCCAGATCAGCGCGTCGACGCCGCGCACCGTGTCGAGCGAGCGGCGGGCGAGGAAATGCACGACCTTGTTGGCGACGACGTTGCGCGCGGCGAGAAAGCCGAGCGGGAAGGCCAGGATCGCCGCCAGGATGGTGCCGAGGAAGGCGATCGCGATGGTCTCGAACAGCGCCTTGACGAAAAGCAGGGCGCGGGCGAGCGAGCCTGGATCGGGGGGCAGCATCAGCGCGACGAAGCTGCCGAGATTGCCGAGCCCGTGGATGATCTTCCAGAACGAGACCTCGAGCGTCGCCAGCCCGTAGGCGAAGAGGCCGAGCAGCGCGGCGCCGACGGCGATCGTGAGCAGGCGTGTCCTGAGCGAGCCATCGATCGCGGCCTGGTGGCGGGCGACCAGCGCGGCGCGGTCGGCGGCGGACAAGGCGAGGCTCATCGGCCATGCTCCAGGCTGAGCAGCGCATGGCGCAGGCGCTCGGTGCCGTAGTCGATCAGCATCACCGTGACGATGATCAGCAACAGGATCGCGCTGATGTCGGTAAAGTAGAATTTCCGGATCGCCTCGATCAGGTCCTGCCCGATGCCGCCGGCGCCGACGAAGCCCATGATCGATGCGCCACGGACATTGATCTCGAAGCGCAGCAGCGCGTAGCTGGCGAAGTTCGACAGCACCTGCGGCACCACCGCGAAGCGGATGGTCTGCCACCAGCCGGCGCCGGTCGCGGTCAGCCCGTCGACCGGCTTCATGTCGATGTTCTCGACCACCTCGGAGAAGAGCTTGCCCATCGCGCCCATGGTGTGGATCGCAATGGCGAGTACGCCCGGCAGCGGACCGAGCCCGAAGGCGATGACGAAGATCAGCGCGAAGACGATCTCCGGCACGGTCCGGCAGAATTCGAGGAAGCGGCGCGTCGCGAAGCGAAGCCAGCGTGATCTGCCGAGATTGGCGGCGGCGGCGAAGCAGAGCAGGAAGCCGCCGAGCGCGCCGAGGATGGTGCCGGTATAGGCGATCAGGATGGTCTGCCAGAGCAGCTTGAGCCAGCCCTTCCAACCCCAGAACCATTCGGCGAAATCCGCACTGAGCGTCGCCCAGCGCAGCACCGGCATGGTTTCGAGGATGTATTTCGGGAAGCGCCAGGCGTTCTCCGCGAATTTGCCGAGGTCGACCTCGGAACCGCGGGCGGCGACGAGGACGAGGGCGGCGAAGATCGCGACGCCGATCAGCGTCTGCCGGCGCTTGGCCGATAGGGCCTGGGCGTAGGCAGCCGCATGGGCGCGTATCGCCGGATCGGCGCTGTCGATCGCGAGGGTCATTCGAATGGGAATCCGTTGCCGCTGATCGCGCGGAGAACCCTCTCCGGTAGGGAGAGGGTTCTCCGCGTTCTTCGCGGTGAGGACAGCGCTTACGACGCCTTCTTGCGGCGCAGCGCGTCGACGAACTTGTTGAGCTCGATGATCGGGTCGTAGGCCTTGTTGTCGATGGCGACGAGCGGGCCCTGCTTGCCCTCGTAGATCTTGTCGAAGGCGGCCTTGTCCTGGGTCGCGAGGTTCAGCACGGAGTCGCGGATCTTGGCCTTGAGCTCTGTCGGCATCTCCGAGAGATAGGCCATCGGCGAGTTCACGATCTGCTCGGACTTGTAGATGATCCGGAAATCCTCGGCCTTGACCATGTTCTTTCGGGCCATGCGCAGGAGGTTCGATTCCTGTTCGTCGTTCCACCAATTGGCGGCGACGTCGACCGTGCCCTGGCCGAGCGCGATCACCGCGTTCTCGTGGCTGCCGGTGTAGACGACCTTGGAGAAATAGGTCTCGGGGTCGATCTTCATGCCGTCCAGTGCGAAGCGCGGCACATTGTTGCCGGAGGTCGAGTTCGGATCGACGAGGCCGAGGTTCTTGCCCTTCAGGTCCTCGATCTTCTGATAGGGCGAATCCTTCTTCACATAGAAGACCGAATAGTAGCCCTTGGTGCCGTCGAGATTGGTCTCGATCGCGAAGGCGTCGATCTTGGCGCCGGTCATCAGCGCGCGGGCGAAGGAGGAGGGACCGTACATGCCGATATGGATGTTGCCGGCGCGCTGGCCCTCGATCAGGGCGGCATAGTCGCTGGCGATGCGCAGCGTGACCTTGGTGCCGAGTTCCTTGGCGAGATAGTTGACGAAGGGGGTGTAGCGCTCGACCACGCCCGAGGCGTTCTCGGCCGGGATGATGGCGAAGACGATCTCGGGATATTTCGCCTTCCAGTCCTGCGCGAAGGCGGGCGCGGTCAGCGAGGCGGCGAGGGCGGCAGCAGTGAGGGTTAGTGTATGGCGACGGGTCAGCATGGGATGCTCCTGTTGAAGAAACGTGTTTTTGGTGGTGAAGGCGGGTAGGCTAAGCTTGGCTCAGGCGGCGCTCTGCTTGGCGCGCTGCGCTTCCGCGGCGGCGATGGCGTCGAGCGCATCGAGCGCCTCAGCGCCGGCATCCTTGGCCTCGATGCCATAAAGGGCGGCGGCGACCTCTTGCGTCAGTGCATGGGGCGGGCCGTCGAAGACGATCTTGCCGCCGGCCATGCCGATCAGCCGGTCGCAGTATTTCGACGCGATATCGAGGTGGTGGAGATTGCAGATCACGGTGATGCCGTCCTCGCGATTGATGCGGAACAGCGCGTCCATCACGACCTGGGTGTTGCGCGGGTCGAGCGACGCGATCGGCTCGTCGGCGAGGATGATCTTCGGCTCCTGCACCAAAGCGCGCGCGATGGCGACGCGCTGCTGCTGGCCGCCGGACAAGGTCTCGGCGCGCTGGGCGAGGAGATGGCCCATGTCGAGCCGCTCCAGCGCCGCGATGGCGCGGATCTTGTCGTCCTGCGAGAAGTGCTTGACCAGCGTCAGCGCGGCCGAGCGATGGTTCAGCCGCCCGAGCAGGACGTTGGTCAGCACGTCGAGCCGGCCGACCAGATTGAACTGCTGGAAGATCATCGCGGTGTCGCGGCGCCAGGCGCGCAAGGCGGCGCCCTTCAGTGCGGTGACGTCGCGCTCTTCGCTGAGGATGCGCCCGCCGGTTGGGTCGGCCAAGCGATTGAGCATGCGCAGCAGCGTCGACTTGCCGGCGCCGGAGCGGCCGATGACGCCGACCATCTCGCCTTTCGGGATCGACAGGGAGACGCCGTCGACGGCGTTCTTGTCGCCGAAGCGCTTGGTCAGGCCTTCGATGCGCAGCATACCGGATTCCGCTCGCGAGTGAAGCGCGACGTCACCGGGGCGGCCGTGGCCGTCGGGTCGCGCTTTCGAACGGGATCATCAGCTAGCGAGTGGAGATGACAGGCCAGTGACAGGAGCGGGCCGCTACAGCCCCAGCCCCGTCAGCCCGGGATAATCCGCCGGCCTGATCCGGCCTTCCCAGCGGAACTTGCGGTCTGCTTCCGCGATCGTCACATCGTTGATCGAGGCCTCGCGGCGGCGCATCAGGCCGTTCTCGTCGAACTCCCATTGCTCGTTGCCATGCGAGCGGAACCACTGGCCGGCCTCGTCATGGTGCTCATAGGCGAAGCGCACGGCGATGCGGTCGTGATGGAAGGCCCAGACCTCCTTGATCAGGCGATATGCGATCTCCTTCGTCCATTTGCGCTCGAGGAAGGCGACGATCGCCTCGCGTCCGGCGAAGAACTCCGAGCGGTTGCGCCAGCGGCTGTCCTGCGTATAGGCGAGGCTGACGCGCTGTGGGTCGAGCGAGTTCCAGGCGTCTTCCGCCATGCGCGCCTTCTGGGCTGCGGTCTCGGCGGTGAAGGGTGGCAGAGGCGGGCGCTGGGACATGATCGGGCTCTCGTATCGGGAGCCCCGATCAAAAGCGGGAATCGCAGGCCGTGCAATCGCCGATCGCGGCCGCTATTGCAGCCTGACCGACACGCTCTCGCTCGCGCCGGTGCCGTCGATCACCGAGATCCGGACGAAGCCTTTGCCGGCGGGCTGCCAGGCGGCTTCGCGCCGGCGCGTCGGCTCCAGCACGGGCGCACCGTCGACGAGCCAGGTGTAGGGTGGGGCGCCGCCGGCGACCTTCAGGTTGAGCTGGCCGCGTCCGTCGAGCGCGGAGGCCGCGAGATCGATCTTCGCGCCCTCCGGCGGGAAGGCGAGTTTCAGCGTCGGCGTCGTCATCGCAGCGACCGTCTTGGGCACGTCCTGGCGCAGATGCCGGAGCGGCGGCGGCAGATGCGTCGCGCTGGAAACGATCGTGTCCGGCGGCTGCGGAAAGGGGCGCGGATCAATGCCGAGCCGGGCGAAGGCGTCGAACAGGATCGGTGCGGCGACCACCCGCCCGACGAGGCCCGGCACAGCGCCGTTGTCGGCCCGCCCGACCCAGACGCCGATGGTGTGCTTGCGGTCGAAGCCGACCGCCCAGGCGTCACGATAGCCGTAGGAGGTGCCGGTCTTGTAGGCGATGCGGCCGGGCAGCGCATTGAGCGGAGCGGGAGCGCCAAGCAGGGTGTCGGCGACATACCAGGCCGCGACGGGATCGACGAGGCGCGGCGCCGGGCCGTCGGCCTGCGTGCCGGGCTTGAGCCTGAGCTCCGTCATCTCCCCACCCCGCGCCAGCCCGACATAGAGCCGGGTCAGGTCCTGCAGGGTGATGCCGAGCCCGCCGAGGCCGACGGCGAGGCCGGGCGCGCCGCCCTCCTTCGGCATGGCGATGGCCGCGCCAGCATCGCGCAGCCGCGACAGGAAGCGCTGCGGGCCGAGCACTGACAGCAGCTCGACCGCCGGCACGTTCAGCGACAATTGCAGCGCCTTGCGGGCCGAGACCATGCCCTGGAAGCTCAGGTCGAAATTCTCCGGCACATAGATGCCGTAGCGGGCCGGGCGGTCCTCCAGCATCGTCTCGGGATGGGCGATGCCGTTGTCGAAGGCGAGCGCGTAGATGAAGGGCTTCAGCGCCGAGCCCGGCGAGCGCAGCGCCCGCGTCAGGTCGAGCGAACCGGCGCGCTCGGCGGCGAAATAATCGACGCCGCCGACGGAGGCCCTGATCTCGCCGGTCTCGTTGTCGGCGACGAGGATCGCGATCGAAATCTGGGGGGCGAGGCCGGCGCTGCGTTCGCGGGCGAGGTTTTCGAGATTGGCCTGGAGGCGGGCGTCGATGGTCAGGCGATGGCTGTCGGCATCGGGCGCCTCGGTTACGACCTGCTCGGCGACATGCGGTGCGAGGTTGGGGAATGGCTTCCGGCCGGTCGGGAGCGGTTCGTCGCGGGCGGCCGCGACCTCGGCCGGCGTCGCCAGCCCGGCCGCCTCGACGCGGGTGAGCACGCGCTCGCGCGCCTTGCGGGCGGCCTGCTCGAAACGGTCGGGCCGGCGCGTCTCGGGCGATTGCGGCAGGGCGACGAGCAGCGCGGCTTCGGCGGTGGAGAGCCGCTTCGGCTCCTTGCCGAACCAGGCGAAGCTCGCGGCGCGCACGCCTTCGAGATTGCCGCCGAAGGGAGCGAGCGTCAAATAGAGGTTCAGGATCTGCGTCTTGTCGAAGCGGCGTTCCAGCTCGACGGCGCGCACCGCCTGACGGAGCTTGGCGGTGAGCGAGCGCTCCTCGCGCGGCTCCAGCAGACGCGCGACCTGCATGGTCAGCGTCGAGCCGCCGGAGACGACGCGGCCGCTCGCGACCATCTGTCCGGCGGCGCGGAGGAGCCCGAGCGGATCGATGCCGGCATGGCCGTCGAAGCGCCGGTCCTCATAGGCCTTGAGCATGGCGAGATAGCGCGGATCGACGTCCGCCGCGGTGACCGGAAGCTTCCAGCGGCCGTCTTCGGTGAGGAAGGGCCGCAACAGCTTGCCGTCGCGGTCGAGGACGACGGTCGAGCGCTCGGCGGCGGCGGCGAGGTCGAGTGGCGGGAGGGAACGGGCGTAGCCGATGAGCGCGGCAACCCCCGTCATTGCGAAGAGCGCCAGCGACGAAGCAATCCAGAGGGCGGCGCGTCGACCCCTGGATTTTTTCGCAGCGCTCGCAATGACGGGGGGCGTGTTCATCGCCTACCTTGCCGACGAAATATCGACCGTGCCGAAGGCCGTGCGGCCGAACCGGTCGGGCCGGTACATGTCCTCGATTACCGCCGCGGGCGAGACGTAACGCCCGGGCGAGACCGCGCGGGCGATGTAGGCGATCGTGTAGACGAGCTTCTCGGTCGTCGCGCCGGAGCGGTCGAAGGCTGCGACATAGCGGTCGTCGCGCGCCTCGGTGTGGACCGGCGTGACTTCCTGCTTGAGCCAGTCGAGCCCTGCGACCGAGGCGCCCTCGGTCAGGTTGGCGTTCTCGATCTCGAGCCCAGCCGGCACGGGATCGACCAGCAGCAGCCGGCCGTAGCGGGCGGCGGCCTCGGTCACGGTCAGCGCCACGACATAGCGCTCGTTCTGGCGCAGGCGGGCGGGATCGGCCTTCTCGCCCTTCATCGTGTAGATGACGCGGTCGAGGCCGAAACCCTGGTTCAGCGCCGGCTCGGCGCCGGTCGGGATGCCGGAGACGGTGATGACGGCCTGGGCGGCGGCCGCGCCGGGATTGGCGACGGTCAGCGGTTTCGCCTCCAGCGCCTCGGCCGAGATCGTGCGGTAGAGCGGACCCTTGCGTTCGGCGCCGTCGACCGTGAGCGTCATGCCCTCGGCGTCCTTGGCCAGCGCCTGGGCGGCGACGACCATCCACATCTGCTCCTGCGTCGAGGTGTAGTGCGCCGTCGAGCGGGCATTGTCGACGATTCCAGCCGCGCGGGTGATGTCGGCGCGCTCGCCATTGGCCTCGGCGATCAGGGCGAGAACGCCGGCGCCGTCGCGCAGGCGGGTGCCGTAATCGGGCCGCGACAGGCCGTCGTCTCGGACCTCCTGCAGGCTCGCGAGCGCGCTGGTGAACGCCGCCCGGCCGCGGCCGCGATCGCCGAGCAGGGAGAGTGCCGCACCGATCTGGCCGCGCGCCAAGGGAGTGGCGAAATCCTTGAGCTTGTTGTCGGCGAGATAGCGCAGATCGCCCATCACGGGCCGGCCGTTGCGGGCGAGCACATAGAGCGCGTAGGCGATGCCGGCGGCCTCCTCCTTGACGATCTCGCTGGTGTTGACGACCTGGTTGCGCAGCCGGTCGAGCGCCAGGTTGAAGGCGATCTGCGGCACGACGAACTGGCGTTCGCGGGCCCGGGTCAGGAAGTCGGCCACGAAGGCGTCGAGCCAGAGATCCTCGCCGCCGACGCCCCAGAGCCCGAAGGAGCCGTTGGCACCCTGGCGCGCCAGCACGCGCTCGATCGCGCCGTTGACGCGCTCGTCGGCGTTGGCGTCGAGCGCCAGGTTCTCCATCGTCGCGAGCTTGTTGACCGAGAGCAGCGGCAGCGCGCGGCTCACCGTCTGCTCCGTGCAGCCATAGGGGTAGCGGTCGAGCGCCTTGAGCAGGGCGGGCACGTCGAGCGAGGCGAGCGGCGAGACCGAGACGGAGACCTGGCCGGAATTCGGCACGAGATCGGCCATCAGATCGGCCGAGACGGTGATCGCACCGCCATTGGGGGGAAGCGGCCGGACGATCCGACGTGCGATCGTATTGGCCGAAGGCTTCACCTGCACGGCGAGGTTCTGGCTGGTGCCGATCCCGCCCGGGCCGGTGATGCGGACGTCGAATTCGGCGCGGCCAAGGCCGGCGGCGGTGACCGGAATGGTCATCTGCGTCCGCTCGCCGGCGGAGAGCTGGACGGTGCGGCGGGTGGCGTCGGCGGCGACGAGGACGGGCCCGCGCACGTCGAGATCGATGACATAGGAGCCTGCCGGCCCCTCGACATTATTGATCGCGAGATGGAAGCGCGACTGGTCGCCGATGGCGAGGAAACGCGGCAGCGTAGCCTGCGCCACGACCTGGTCGCGCACGATCACGTCCGCGCTGGCCTGCCCGGTGCGGCCTGCCGACCAGGCCACCGCCATGACGCGGACCGAGCCGTTGAAGGCCGGCAGGTCGAAGGCGACACGGGCCATGCCGTCTGCGCCGACCTTGACCACGCCGGAATAGCGCGCCAGCGGCTCCTGGGTCGGCTTCTCGCCCGGCGTGGTGCCCGCGCCGTCGCCGCCGGTGCGGATCGCGCCGCGCACGCCCTGCATGCCGTCGATCAGATAGCCGTAGAGATCGCGCAACTCATGGCCGATCTGGCGCTGGCCGAAGAAGAACTGGCTCGGATCGGGGCTCTCGAAACGGGTGAGATTGAGGATGCCGACATCGACGGCCGCGACCGTGACGAAGGCGTCCTCGCCGGCTTTGGCGCCGGTCACCTTGACCGGCAGGGTCAGCGTCGAGAGCGGGCGCACCAGATTGGGCGCGCCGAGATCGACGCTGAGCGTGCGCTCGGCCTTGCCGATCTGGAACCATGACAGGCCGAGCGCCCGGCCCGGCAGGCGCTTGGCGGCGGTGTCCATCGGCCGGTGGGCGAGCACGACGAGATAGGCGCTGGCACCCCATTCCGCCTTGACGGGGATGGACGCGGTCGAGCCACCCTCCGAGACGTCGATGGTGCGGATCTCGGCGACGCGGTCGGAGATCACGGCGAGCGTCGCCTTGCCGGAGAAGCGCGGCGAGAGGCGGACCTGCAGGCTCTCGCCCTCGGCATAGGCGCCCTTGTCGAGCGCGACGTCGAGGACGTCCGGCGTGTCGGCGGTCTTGTCGGCCTCGTAGCCGACGGTGAAGGAGACGGAGGTCTCGGTCGAATCGGCTCCGTCGGCGGCGACGTCGAGCCGGTAGTTGCCCCATTCGACCGGTGCGGAGATGCGGGCCGGCGCATTGGCGGCGACGGCGATCTCGCCATCGGCGACGCGACGGGTCGTCTTGACGCCCTCGAAGTTCCAGCGCCCGTCCTGGAAGAACCACTGGTAGTTGCGCCGGACCTTGGACAGCGTCCATTTCACGCCGGGGCGGGCGAGGCGGCGGCCGTCGCCATTGGCCATGATCACGTCGAAACCTGCGGTCTGGCCGTTGCCGAGCTCGCCATCCTTGAAGGCTTTTCGCACGCCGATGGCGGCGCCTTTTGGCACGATCGGCAGTGTCACCGTGCGGGCGATGGCGCGTCCACCAGGCTCGCCGACGCGGATCACGAATTCCGCCTCCAGCGGCCGGTTGGTCTCGGGCTGCGTCACCGGGTTGGCGACGGTGACTTTCCCAGTGGCGTCGGTGGTGGCGCTTTCCTCGAACTCAGTCTGGACCGGCTGGAACTCCTCGTCGGTCAGCCCGACCTGATAGCCGGCGAAGCCCGGAATCGCCGACTGCGCGGCGGCGCGGATCGTCATCTGGCCGGTGACGTCGAGCTCGGCGCCCGGCGCGCCGTAGAGATAGCGCGCGGCGACGTCGATCTCGGCCGGCTGGCCGGCCTGGAGCAGCGGTGCCTTCGGCGTCAGCGTCAGCTCCAGCTTTTCCGGGACATAATCCTCGACCAGGAAGGAGACCTCGCCGATCGCCGGGCCCTTGGGGTCGGCATAGGCCTGGACCCGCCAGGTGCCGGTCGCGGCGCCCGACAGCAAGGGGATCGAATGGGCACGACCGCCCGCGCCCTGGTCCTCGACCTGGCGGCGGCGGTACTCGACGCCGTCCGGGCGCTTGACCACGAGCGTCAGCGGCAGGCCGGTGACGGCGGCGCCGCGTGCGTCGCGCAGGAGACTGGTGAGGTAGACCGTCTCGCCGGAGCGGTAGACGCCGCGCTCGGTGTAGAGGAAGGCGTCGAGGCCGCTAGGGGCAACGCGACCCTTGACGCCGCGATCCGACAGATCGAACGCCGTCTGCTTGAGGTCGAGGAAGCCGTAATCCTCGGCAAGCGTCGCGGTGACGAGGCCGGGCGCATTGCCGCCCTGGCCCTTGCCGAGACCCGCATCGAAGCGGGCATAGCCGTTGGCGTCGGAGCGGACGGTGCCGAGAACCTCATTGTTGCGGGCCAGCAGGCGGAGTTCCGCATTGGCGACGGGCGTGGCGTCAGCGAGCGAGCGCACCAGCACATGCACGCCGTCCGGTCCCGAGAACGAGGTCAGGCCGAGATCGGAGACGACGAACCATTGCGTGGCGCGGGTCGTGCCGTCGTCATAGTCGCTGTCGGAATCGGTCTGCGGGGTTGCGACCTTGCTGCCGGCCGGCTTGGCGAACATCACATAGACGCCGTGCTTCAGTGCGCCGACTGCCTCGACCACCGGGAAGGCGGTCACGACGTCCTTGTTGAGCTCGGATTTCACCTCCATCGTCCCGGTCCAGACGCTCTGGCCCTTGTCGGAGGCGATCTGCTTCGACTGATACGAGCCGATCTGGCTGAGGAAATCGTCGGAATGGACCGAGTTGATCAGGTTGCGGTCGCCGATCCGCATCACCTCGAGCTCCAGCTTGTCGCTGTTCACCGAGACGACGGGGATGCCCTGCTGGCCGGTGCGCGGCAGCACGTAGTTCTTGCCGGTGAAGCGGACAGATGGGGTGCGGTCGCGGACATAGACCTCGTAATCGGCGTTCTTGGTGAGCTTCTCATCGGGGATCGAGGACGGCACGCCCTGGCGGATGACGAAGCCGTAGCGCTCGCCATGGCGGAGACCGTCGACGCAGATTTGGCGGTCCTCGGCGCTGACGGCGAAATCGCCGCGCGGCCCCGACACCGCGACATAGGGCGCGAAATCGACGCGGCCGCGTGCCAAGGGCTCGGAGAACTCGAAGCAGGCGCGGGGGCTCGCGGCGTCGGCGTCGACCTTGTTGCCGGTCAGGCGGAAGCCGCGCTGCTCGCGCAGGGCCTCATAGGCCTGGCGCAGCGAAGCATTATCCGCCAGGTCGAGGCTGAGCCTGTAGGTGGTCAGCGCCGGGCGCCAGAGCTCGTTCTTCTCGAAGATGCGGGCGAGCAGGCCGAGCGAGATCGCCTCGTCGTTGCGGCTGGCCGAGCGCTGATAGGCGAGATAGGCGGCCGAAGTCGCGCGCTCGCGCAGTTCCCAGCGTTCGCGATAATCGCGCGGCTCGATCGAATTGGCGGCGCGCGCCATCAGGCGCCAGCCGGCGGCGTTGTTCGGATCGGCGACGACGGCGGCATTGGCCTGGGGCAGGGCGGCGCGGGCATCGCCGCGCGAGAGCGCCTGCTCACCGGCGCGCACGGCATCGGCTGCGGGCCGTGTCCCGGCCGAGACCTCGCGCTTCAGCCGCTCCTCCAGGCGCTGGCCGTCGCTGGCGAGATCGTTGCGGACAAAGGCCTTCTGGGCGAAGGCCGGATGGGCCGAGAGCGTGAGACCAGCCAGGAGCGCGAGACGGGCGAGCAGGGTCATGGTCGGTCTCCAGCGGTCGGTCGACGGCGTCATGATCGGATCGCGCAAGCGACGGCAGCATGACGGAAGACGAAGCACTGGCAGGCTAGCACCGGCGCGGCCCGGCGCAATGCGAAATGGATCGGTGCCGGTTGCGCGCGCCCGCGATCTGTCGCTCAATGCCGGCCATTCGTGCGGGAGGCGGTCATGACATCTGCGGTCGGGAATGGGCCTGCCTGGTCGCGGAGCGCGTTGGTCCTGCCGCTTCTCGCCGCGCTCGCCGGGCCGGCCCTGGCGCAGGCGCCCACCCCCGCGCCTGCGCCCAATCCTCAGCTCGCCGCGGCACAAGTGACCTTCGAGACGCTGCCGGAAGCCGAGCGCCGGGCGATCCAGACCGACCTGATCTGGAGCGGGCATTTCAGCGGGGCCGTTACCGGCTCATATGGACCTTTGACCTTCCGGGCGATCAACGCGCTGAAAGGCGGACGTGGGCAGCCCGACGGCGTGCTCTCGCCTGCCGACCGGCAGGGGCTGGCCCAGCAGGCCAATGCGGCGCGGCAGGAGGTCGGCTTCCGGCTGATCGGCGACGACAAGACCGGGGTGCGCATCGGCGTTCCCGAGAAGGTGTTGAGCAAGCGCGAAGCGACCCCGGCCGGCGGGACGCGCTGGCAGAGCGCCGACGGCAAGGTCACGCTCGACACCTCGTCCTCGCCGCCGGGCGAGCCGCTGGAGGCGATCTTCGAGAAGGCGACGGCCATCAACCCCAACAATCCCGGCCGCAAGATCACCTACAAGCTGCTCAGGCCGGATTTCTTCGTCGTCACCGGCGAGACGCCGACCGGGCGGTTCTATCGCCGCCTCGCACTCGGCCCGCAGGGTCTGCGCGGCTTCTCGATCGGCTACGACAAGGCGCTGGCCCCGCAGCTCGACAAGCTGGTCATCGCGATCGCCGGCAGCTTCGACCCGTTCCCGACCGAGCCGATGCCGGCGACACCGTCCGGTGCCATCGCGAGCGTGACCGGCGGACAGCCTGCGACCGGCGTCTCTCCGCCGCCGCTCGCGCCCGCTCGGCCGCCGACCGAGCGCTATGGCGTCGCGCTGGCGCTTTCCGACAAGCTCGCGGTGACGGCGATCGCGGCGATCGACGGCTGCCGCTCGCTGCGCGCCGGCGGCCGGCCGGCGCGGCTGCGGGCGAAGGAGGATGCGGCGGGCCTCGCGCTGATCGATCTCGATGGCGGCGGCGTCGCGATCCCGGCGCCGCGCGCGGAGCCGCTGGGCGAGCGCGAAGCGCTGGTTCTGGTCGGCTATGGCGACGATGCCGGCAAGCGCGCCGCGATGGCGCTGCCGGGGCAGAGCGTGCGCATCGGCCCGAATCCAGCCGTCTTCGCGCCGCTGCAGCCGGGCCAGGCCGGCAGTCCGGTCTTCGACCGGCAGGGCCGGCTCGCAGGCCTCGTCACCGCCAATCCATCGGACAAGCTGCTCGTTGCCGGCATCGCGCCGCAGCGGGCCTATGCGGTGGCTGATTCGACGGCGTTGCAGGCGATGCTCGGCAAGGCCGGGGTCGCGCTGGCGGCAGCCGGCGTTGGCGGCGAGCTCAGCACCGGAGCCGTGGTCGAGAAGGTGGGCAGGTCGGTGCTTCCGGTCGTATGCGGATTATAGTCCAGACTGCCGCCGCAAACCCTCTTGATCGCGCCGCGTCCCTGCCGCCAGATGCCGTCATGACACGGCTCGCCTTGCTTAGCTGGCTCTGGCTGCTGCTGGTCCCCGGCGCGGCGCTTGCCCAATCGCGCGTCGCGGTGCCGAATTTCTGGGATCCGCGCATCCGGCTCGACCGGCCCGAGCCCGGCCCGCCCCGCGTCGTGCGCTTCCTGACCGACGATGATTATCCGCCGCTGCACTTCGCCGGGCCAGACGGCGCCCTGACCGGCTTCTCGGTCGAGCTGGCGCGGGCGATCTGCGAAAAGATGGGCTGGACCTGCACGGTGCAGGCGCGCCGCTTCGACACGCTGCCGGATTCGCTCACTGAGGGCCGCGGCGACGTGCTCGCCGCCGCGATCAACCTGACGCCGGCGTTGCGAGCCCGTTTCGCCGCGAGCCAGCTCTATTTCCGCGGCACGGCCCGTTTCGCCACCACGCGCGGCAATGCGCAGCCCGATCTCGATCCGCGCACGCTGCAGGGCAAGCGTGTCGCGGTGGTCGGCGGCACCGCGCACCAGGCCTTCCTCGAACGGCTGATGCCCTTCGTCCAGCGCCGCGAGACCGGCACGCTTGCGGGCGCGCTCGCGGCGCTGCGCAGCGGCGAGGCGGAGTTCGTCTTCGCCGACGGCGTCGCGCTTTCGACGCTCCTGGCGGTCGGGGGCGACCTCGCCTTCACCGGCGGGCCCTTCCTCGAGAGCCGCTATTTCGGCGAGGGGGTCGCCTTCCTGCTGCGCAAGGACGATCCCGCCCTCAAGCGCGGCCTCGACTACGCCCTGCAGGCGCTCTGGGACGATGGCAGCTATCAGCGGCTGTTCTTGCGCTTCTTCCCGGTCAGCCCGTTCTGAAGGCGCCGCTCGGCTTCAGGCGAGACCGAGGCGATAGAGCCGCGCCACGGCCTGCGCCCTGGTCCTGGCGCCGAGCTTGCGCTTGGCGTTCTCGATGTGGCTGTGGACCGTGTTCGTCGAGAGGGTGAGGAGGTCGGCGATCTCGCCATCCGACCGTCCGTCCGCGACGAAGGCGAGACAATCACGCTCCCGCGGCGTCAACGGCGACCTGGGTGGCGCGGCCGGCAGCGACAGCGTCAGCATGCGTTCATGAGCGACTTGCGCGGCGAACTGGATCGCCCGCAACTCGCGCGCCGAGAAGCGGAACTGCTCGAAACCCAGACTGACCACGCCTTCGCGACCGTCGGGCTCGCGGCATGGCACCGCGATGCCGTCCTCCATGTCGAGTTCGCGCGCGAGATCCAGTCCGGCCCAACCGCGCAGCGAGGCGACACCGCCTTCGCTCCAACGGAACGGCATCGACGTCCGGCCGAGCGCCAGGATCACCGGGTTGCCTTTGTCGAGGCCGCGCCTTGCATAGGTGTCGCGCCAGCCCTGCGGTGAAATCTGGGCGTAGATCGTGACCTTGTCGACCATTTCCCGCAAAGCGCCCATCGGCAGTCGTGGAAACGAGCCGGCAAAGAGGCCGCGTATGCCGTAGCGGCCGAGCCCATCGAACAGGACTCGGCCGACCGCGGCCGGGGTATGCGCCGTCTCCAGCCGGTCGATGAGGCCCGGATCAGGCAAAAGGTCCTGCAGCATGTCAGCCTCATCCGCCAGACCCGGCGCCGCGCGGCGGCGATGCGGATAATCCAGCATGACCTCAAGGCAGCGCGACGGCAAGGCGGTCGTGACGATGCGCGCAATCAGCCGAGGCTGCCGGCGAAACGCTCGGCCAGCCGCTCGCGCCGGAACGCCTCCGTGACGAAATCGACGAAGGCGCGGGTCTTGGCCGGCAGCAGCGTGCGGTCCGCATAATAGAGCGAGATCGCGCCGGCATCCGCGTACCAGTTCGGCAGCAGGCGCACGAGCTCGCCGCGATCCAGATGGGGAAGCGCGTCCGGCACGATGAGCAACGTCACGCCGAGTCCGAGGAGCGCCGCCTGCCGCATCGCGGCGGGGTCGTTCAGCACGATCCGTTCCGAGAGTAGCGCCTGCATCTCCTGCCCGGCCGCGTCGCGCATCGAGAACTGCCGCACCCGCCCAGTCCGCTCCGAGCGCATCACGATGCCGTCCAGCGCCGCGAGACCGGAAGGGTCGGCCGGCCGCGCGCGGCCGGCGAGATAGGCCGGCGAGGCGACCGCGACGACATGGGCCGGCACAAGCGGGCGCGCGACGACGCCAGGCGAGAGCTCGAAGCCGCCGCCGATCGCGGCGTCGAGCCCCTCGACGATCAGGTCGACCTGCCGATTCTCGAAACGCCAGTCGGGCCGGATGCGCGGATGGCGTTCGATGAAGGCCGGCAGCAGCGGCAGGAGATGCGCGATCCCGAAACTCGGACTGATCGAGACCTTGAGAACGCCGGCCGGCTCGCCGCTCTCCCCCGCCACGCCGGCGATCGCCGCCTGCAGCGCGTCCAGAGTGCCGCCGATCTCCTGCAGGAAGCGCTCGCCGGCCTCGGTCAGCGTCAGCCTGCGGGTCGAGCGCTGGAACAGCCTGACGCCGAGATTGCGCTCCAGCATCGCGACGTTGCGGCTGACCGCCGCCGGCGTCAGCGAGAGCCGTCGGGCCGCCGCAGAAAAGCTCGCCGCCTCGGCGCTGCGCATGAAGGATTCAAGGTTGGCGAGCGTCTCCATCCATGATTCTCAACATATGCTTGAAGATAATTCCAGCCACTACCCGCTAATTGGAGGTGAAAAACGGGAGCATATCCTCCGCACCATCATGAACGGAGCATTCTCATGACCACCATCGGCATCATCGGCGCCGGCAATATCGGCCAGGCCTTCGCCAGGCTTCTCTCCCGCAACGGCCTCTCGGCCACGATCGCCAACAGCCGCGGCCCGGCTTCGCTGGCCGATCTCGTCGCGACGCTCGGTCCCGGCATCGCCGCCGGCACGCGCGAGGAGGCGGCCAAGGCCGACATCGTCCTCGTCGCGGTCAACTGGTCGAAGCTGCCGGCGGCACTCGCCGGCCTGCCCGACTGGAACGGCCGCATCGTCATCGACGCCAACAACTCGGTCGAGGCGCCGCTCTTCAAGCCGGCCGAACTGAACGGGCGGAGCTCGAGCGAGGTCGTCGCCGGCCTCGTCCCGGGTGCCCGGCTGGTCAAGGCCTTCAACCATCTCGGCGCCAAGCTGCTCGAGGCCGATCCGGCGGCGGAAGGCGGTAAGCGCGTGCTGTTCTACTCCGGCGACGATGCCCAGGCGAAGGCGGAGGTCGCGACGCTGATCGAAAAGCTCGGCTTCTTCCCGCTCGATCTCGGCATGCTTCAGGTCGGCGCCAGGCTCGCCCAGTTCCCTGGCGGCCCGCTGCCGCTGCAAAACCTCGTCAGGTTCGGCTGATCGCGTCTCCTGCCGGTGCATTCGCCGTCAGCGCCTGCTTGGCGACGGCGGCGAGCCAGCCCGAGGCCGCCGGCAGGATGGCGTCGTTGAAGTCGTAGCGGTCGTTGTGGAGCTCGCCGCCATCCTTGACCGGCCCGTTGCCGATCCAGATGTAGCAGCCCGGCCGGCGCTCCAGGAAATGGGCGAAGTCCTCGCCGGTGGTGCTGGCCTTGAGATCGCGCCGCACCACGAGCCCCGCCGCAGCCCCGGCCGCGGCGGCGATGTCCTCTTCGGCCGCCGTATTGATAGTGGCGGCGCCATGCATCGTCTCGACCTTTGCCTGCATCTCGAAGGTCGCGGCGATGTTGTGCGCGATCGCGTCGATCCTCGCCAGCACCCGCTCGCGGACCTCCGGCACGAAGGTGCGGAAGGTGCCCTCGATGAAGACCGAGGTCGGGATCTGGTTGGAGGCGGAGCCGCCATGGACCTGCCCGATCGAGACCACGGCGGAATCCATCGGGTCGACATTGCGCGCCACCACCGTCTGCAGCGCGACGATCAGATGACCCATGGCGACGATCGGGTCGCGCGTCAGGTCGGGTTTGGCGGCATGGCCGGCGGTGCCCTCCAGCGTGATCTTGAAGCGCCCGGGTTCCGACATCACCGGCCCGCGATGCACCGCGATCGCGCCGGCTTCCAGCCCCGGCCAGTTGTGCAGGGCGAAGACGCGCTCCATCGGGAAGCGCTCCAGCACGCCGTCTGCGAGCATCGCCTGCGCCCCGCCCGCGCCCTCCTCGGCCGGCTGGAAGACGAGCTGAATTGTGCCGCTCCAGCTCTCGTCGCGGGCGAGCAGGGCTGCGGCCCCGAGCAGCGCCGTGGTGTGCCCGTCATGGCCGCAGGCGTGCATGACGTTCGGCGACGTGGACTTGTAGGGCAGGTCGTTGGCCTCGATGATCGGCAGCGCGTCCATGTCGGCGCGCAGGCCGACCGAGCGCTCCGACGTCCCGCGTGTCAGGGTCGCGACGACGCCATGGCCGCCGACGCCGCCGACGAAGGGCACGCCGAGCTCGGCCAGCTTCTCCTGCACGAAGGCGCTCGTCGCCGCCTCGAAACGACCGAGCTCGGGATGGGCGTGGAGATGCCGGCGCCAGCCGGTCAGTTTGTCGTGAAGGTCGCGGTCCAAAACCTGTCCTCCCGTGAGCGCTCGCGTAACGCCCAATGTTCCAATCGGAACCATCCTACCGTGGCAGCGCTCTCCGGCAAGGCCGGCGCAGTGGGCATCGCGGGCGCGCCCCGCGCATTGACGGAGGCGGCGGCGATCTGCCAAAGCCCCTGACCCGCTTTTTCGCCAGCTTCGGAGAGGATCGCCCCGATCATGCCCGCTTTCGACCCCGCCCTTGTGGACGCCGCCCAGCGTTCGGCCGCTTGGCCGTTCGAGGAAGCTCGCAAGCTGGTGGCGCGGATCGAGAAATCGGGAAAGCAGGAGGTGCTGTTCGAGACCGGCTACGGCCCCTCCGGACTGCCGCATATCGGCACCTTCGGCGAGGTCGCGCGGACCTCGATGGTGCGGCACGCCTTCGAGGTGCTGACGCAGGGGGCGGTGCCGACGCGGCTGCTCTGCTTTTCCGACGACATGGACGGCATGCGGAAGATTCCGGACGGCGTGCCGGACCGCGCCTTTCTCGAACCGCATCTGCACAAGCCGCTGACCGCGGTGCCGAACCCGTTCGGCGGTGACTATGCGAGCTTCGGCGACCACAACAATGCTATGCTGCGCCGCTTCCTCGACACCTTCGGCTTCGACTACGAGTTCGCCAGCGCGACCGACTACTACAAGTCCGGCAAGTTCGACGCCGCGCTGCTCCGCGCCGCCGAATGCTACGACCAGATCATGGCGGTGATGCTGCCGACGCTGGGCGCGGAGCGGCAAGCAACCTATTCGCCCTTCCTGCCGATCTCGCCGACCACCGGCCGCGTGCTCTATGTCCCGATGAAGGCCGTCGACGCGAAGGCCGGCACCATCACCTTCTTGGACGAGGACGGCAGCGAGACGACGCTGCCGGTCACCGGCGGCCATGTGAAGCTGCAATGGAAGCCGGATTTCGGCATGCGCTGGTATGCGCTCGGCGTCGATTTCGAGATGTTCGGCAAGGACCACCAGACCAACGCGCCGATCTACGACAAGATCTGCGAAATTTTGGGCGCGCCGGCGCCGCAGCATTATGTCTACGAGCTCTTCCTCGACGAGATCGGCCAGAAGATATCCAAGTCGAAGGGCAACGGCCTGACCATCGACCAATGGCTGACCTATGCCAGCCAGGAGAGCCTGTCGCTGTTCATGTATTCGCGTCCGCGCGAGGCCAAGAAGCTGCATTTCGACGTCATTCCCCGTGCCGCGGACGAATATCTGCAGTTCCTCAACGGCTATGACCGCCAGGACTGGAAGAACCGGCTCGGCAATCCGGTCTGGCACATCCATGGCGGGCAGCCGCCGCAACCGGAGGTTCTCTCCGCCGGCGAAGGCGACAACGCGGTGCGCACACAGGTCAGCTTCGGCCTGCTGATGAACCTCGTCGCGGTCGCGAATTCCGAGGACAAGGCGGTGCTCTGGGGTTTCCTGCAGCGCTATGCGCCCTCGATTTCGCCGGCGAGCCATCCGCGACTCGACGCGCTCGTCGGCTATGCGATCACCTATTTCCGCGACTTCGTGAAGCCGGCGAAACATTATCGTCTCGCCGACGAGACGGAGATCACGGCCTTCACCGCGCTCGATGCGGCACTGGCGGCCCTGCCGGCCGACGCCAGCGCCGAGACGATCCAGGACACGGCGCTCGATGTCGCCCGCGTCATCCCGCGCTACCAGAACCTCGCCGCCAAGGGCGCGACGCCGGAGCGGCCGGGCGTCTCCGGCGAATGGTGGAAGGCGATCTATCAGGTGTTCTTCGGCGAGGATCAGGGCCCTCGCTTCGGGTCATTCGCCGCGATCTACGGCATCCCGGAGACACGTGCGCTGATCGCCAAGGCGCTGGCCGGCGGGCTGGTCGCCGAGCATGCGGCGTTCCTGGAACAGCGCAAGGGGGGCTGAACTGACATGACCCTCGCCAACGCCGTCGACCACGCCATCGTCTCCCGCCGGGCGGTACGCGCCTTCCTGCCCGATCCGGTCGCACCGGACCTGGTCCGCCACATCCTGTCGGTCGCGGCGCAGGCCCCCTCGGGCACCAACATGCAGCCCTGGAAAGTCCGCGTCATCGGCCCGCAGACCCGCGCACGGCTGGAGCCGGCACTGGTCGCCGCGCTGGATTCGCCCGACCTGCCCCCGGCGGAGGAGTATCGCTATTATCCCGAGACCTTCGTCGAGCCCTATCTCTCGCGGCGCCGCAAGGTCGGCTGGGACCTCTATGGCCTGCTCGGCGTCAAAAAGGGCGACACCGAGGGCATGAAGCGCCAGACGTCGGCGAACCTGCGCTTCTTTGATGCGCCGGTCGCGCTGATGGTGACGATCGACCGCGATCTCGAGATCGGCTCCTGGCTCGATCTCGGCATGTTCGTGCAGAACATCCTGATCGCGGCGCAGGGTCATGGGCTGAATTCCTGCCCGCAGGCGATCTTCGCCCGCTTCCACCCGGTCGTGCGGCGCGAGCTGGCGATCCCCGAAGGCGAGATCGTGGTCTGCGGCGTCGCCATCGGCAAGGCCGATCCCGACGCGCCCGCCAATGCGCTGGTACCCGAGCGCGCGCCGGTCGAGGCGTTCACCGCTTGGCTGGATTGAGCCTTCAGGCGAACCCGACCGACACCCGCCCGAGCACGCCGAAATCGGCGTCGAGCCGGTCACCTGGCGAAATCGCGATCGGGACGACGCAGGTTCCCGTCGTCACCACCTCGCCGGCCTTCACGGTGACGCCGAGTCCCGACAGCTCGTTGGCGAGCCAGGTCAGCGCGATCCGCGGATCGCCGAGCACGTTGGCGCCGAGGCCGTTCTGGTCCTCCCGCCCCGGCATCCGCCCAACCGGCCGGAACGCCGCGAGGTCGAGCCCACGCCAGTCGGCGCCGGTGCTGTGGCCGAGGACGAATTCATGGGCGCAGGCATTGTCGGCGACGAGCTGGACGCCGCCGGCGGCGACGAAATCGGCAAAGCGGGAATCGGGGATCTCGATCGCCGGGTGCAGGCTTTCGACCGCGTCGAGCACCTCGTCCCGGGCGTAGGCATCATCACGCGGCGGCAGGTCGCGGCCCATCCTGAAGGCGAACTCGATCTCGGCGACCAGCATGGCGTTGCCCGACAGCGAGGTCGTGGCGCCGTCCTCGACGACGCGCTCGGCGAGGATGCGCCCCGCCAGCGGCCCGGTGACGCCGATATGGGCCTGGCCCGCCTTGCTGGTCGCAGCGATCTTCCAGCCGAACAGTGGCGCCGTGCTCGAACGCTCCAGCAGCGCTTGCATCGCATAGGCCTCGCGCCGGTCGGCGGGGATCAATCCCTCGGGCATGCCCGCACATTTGGTGCCGGCGCGCCAATGCGAGAGCAGGAAGGCGGTCGCCGCCGGCAGCTTGCCGGGCTCGCTCATGCCGCGAGCCCGCCGGCCTGATCGACCCGGCACAGGTGATGGGCGGTGTCGCCGAACAGGCTCTCGATCATGGTCAGGCGCTTGAAGTAGTGCGCGCCGAGATATTCCATGGTCATGCCGATGCCGCCATGGAGCTGCACCGCCTCCTGGCCGACGATCCGGCAGGAGCGGTTGACCTGCACTTTTACCGCCGAGAGCGCCGCCGCACGCTCGGTCGCGTCCGCATGTTCGACCATCATCGCCGCATAGGCCGCCATCGAACGGGCCTGTTCCAGCGCGATCAGCATGTCGACGGCGCGGTGCTGCAGGACCTGGAAATTGCCGATTGGAGCGCCGAACTGCTGGCGGGTCTTGAGATAATCGACGGTGAGCGCATGCAGCGCGTCCATGATGCCGACGGCCTCGGCCGCCAGCGCCGCGATGGCGAATTCGGCGACACGTTCGAGCACCGGCAATCCCGCGCCCTCGGCCCCGATCAGATCGGCTTCCGACACGCTCACGCCCGACAGCGCGATCTCGGCGGCGCGGCCGCCATCCTGCGTCGCGTAGCCATGAATCTTTACGCCCTCGGCATTCGCCGGCACGAGGAACAGGCTGATGCCGTCGCGGTCGCGCCGGCTGCCGGAAGTGCGTGCGCTGACGACGAGATGCTGCGCGCTGTCGCCGTTGATGACGACGCTTTTCGCCCCCTCCAGCACGTAACCGCCGCCTGTCGTCTTCGCGGAGGTCGCAACGTCGAAGAGATCGTAGCGCGATTGCTTCTCGGTGAAGGCGAGCGCGAGCCGCGCCGTACCCTCGACGATGCCGGGGATGACGCGTTCCTTGAGTTCAGCCGAGCCGCCGAGCCTGACCGCACCGCCGCCGAGCACGACGGATGCAAGATAAGGCTCCAGCGCCAGCCCCTTGCCCAGCGCCTCCATCACCACCAGCGTCTCGACCGGCCCACCGCCGAAACCGCCTTCGTCCTCAGTGAAGGGGATGCCAGTGAGGCCCATCTCGGCGAACTGGCCCCAGGTTTTTTCGCTGAAGCCGAACGGCCCGGAGGCTTGCGCCTTGCGCTGTTCGAGCGAGCCGTAGGTCGCGGCGATCAGCCGGTCGACACCGTCCTTGAGCTGAGTCTGTTCGGGAGAGAGGTCGAAATCCATGATGCGCGTTCTCTTCAGTTTGCAGTGCCGCCAATCCACCCACTCCGTCGTCCCGGACAAGCCGCGAAGCGGCGCAAATCCGGTATCCATCCTAAGGGCGCGGCGGCGCCTTACGATGGATCCCGGGTCAAGCCCGGGATGACGGCGAAGGGTGAGGAGAGGTCGAGCGCAAATTCAAAGCCCCAGCACCGCCTTGGCGATGATGTTCTTCTGGATCTCGTTCGAGCCGCCATAGATCGAGACCTTGCGGTTGTTGAAATAGCTCGCCGCGGCGGCATCGGCCCAGTCGTAGTCGAAGGGCCAGTCATTGGTCAGGTCGCCCGAGCGCACCGGCGCGGCCAACGCGAAGGGGCCGGCCACCTCCAGCAGCAGCTCGGTCGTCGCCTGCTGCAGTTGCGAGCCCTTGATCTTGAGGATCGAGGAGGCGGGGTCGGGCTTGCTCGGATCGCGCTTGCCTTGTGCTGCGACGACGCGCATCTGCGTGATCTCCAGCGCCTTCAGCTCGATCTCGACGCCGGCCAGCCGCTCGCGGAAATCGCGGTCGTCCCAGACCGTGCCCTCGCCGGCGGGCATCTCCTTGGCGAGACGCCTGATCCGGGCGAGGCGCTCCTTCGACAGGCCGATCCGGGCGATGCCGGTGCGCTCGTTGGCGAGCAGGAATTTGGCGTAGTCCCAGCCCTTGTTCTCCTGTCCGACCAGGTTCTCTACGGGCACTTTCACGTTGTCGAAGAAGACCTCGTTGACCTCGTGGCGGCCCTCCAGCGTGATGATCGGCCGGACCGTGATGCCCGGCGTCTTCATGTCGATCAGGATGAAGGAGATGCCGGCCTGCTTCTTGGCAGCCGGGTCGGTGCGGACGAGGCAGAAGATCCAGTCGGCATACTGGCCGAGCGTGGTCCAGGTCTTCTGGCCGTTGACGACGTAATGGTCGCCCTCGCGCACGGCCTTGGTCTTGAGCGAGGCGAGGTCGGAACCGGCGCCCGGCTCGGAGAAGCCCTGGCACCACCATTCGTCGAGATTGGCGATCTTGGCGAGGTGCTTCTCCTTCTGCGCCTGGTTGCCGAAGGCGGCGATGACCGGCCCGACCATGTAGCAGTTGAACTGCAACGGCAGCGGCACGGCGGCCAGCAGCATCTCCTCGGTGAAGATGTAGCGCTGGATCGCGGTCCAGTCCTGGCCGCCCCATTCCCTGGGCCAATGCGGCACGGCCCAACCCTTGGCATTCATGATCCGCTGCGAGGTCACCATGTCCTCGCGCGTCAGGCCGCGGCCTTCCGAAACCTTCTTGCGGATCCCGGCCGGGATCTCCGTGCGGAAGAAATTCCGCACCTCGTCGCGGAAGGTGGTCTCCTCGGGGGTGAAACGCAGGTCCATCGCAATCAGCCCTGGTTGATCTCGAACAGCCCGGCGCAGCCCATGCCGCCCGCGACGCACATCGTCACCACGGCGTATCGCGCCTTGCGGCGGCGGCCCTCCAGCAGCGCGTGGCCGACGAGGCGGGCGCCGCTCATGCCGAAAGGGTGGCCGACCGAGATCGCTCCGCCATTGACGTTGACCTTGTCCGGGTCGATCCCGAGCGTGTCGCGGCAATAGAGCGATTGCGAGGCGAAAGCCTCGTTCAGCTCCCAGAGATCGATGTCGGAGACTTTGAGGCCGTTGCGTTCGAGCAGGCGCGGCACGGCGAAGACAGGCCCGATGCCCATCTCGTCCGGCTCGCAGCCGGCAGACGCAAAGCCACGGAAAATGCCGAGCGGCGACAGGCCGCGCCGGGCCGCCTCGTCTGCCGACATCACCACGCTGGCCGAGGCGCCGTCCGAGAGCTGGCTGGCATTGCCGGCGGTGATGAACTGGTCCTCGCCGCGCACGGGCTTGAGCTTGAGCAACCCGTCCAGCGTGGTCTCGGGCCGGTTGCCCTCGTCCTTGGCGAGCGTGATCTCTTCCATGCGGGTTTCGCCGCTCGCCTTGTCGGTGACGGACATCGTCGCCGTCATCGGCACGATCTCGCCGTCGAAGAGCCGGCGCTGCTGGGCGCTAGCCGTGCGGCGCTGGCTTTCCAGCGAGAATTCGTCCTGGGCCTCGCGCGAAATGCCGTAGCGGCTGGCGACGATGTCGGCGGTCTCGATCATCGAGGTGTAGATTTCGGGCTTGTTCGCCATCAGCCACTCGTTCTGGGTCAGCTCGCGCTTGACCTGCGGCTGCACGAGGCTGATCGACTCGACGCCGCCGCCGAGCGCGACCGGCACGCCGTCCATGACGACACGCCTTGCCGCATGGGCGATCGCCTCCAGCCCGGACGCGCAGAAGCGGCTGACCGTGACGCCGGCCGACTGCACGGGAATGCCCGCCATCAGCGCGGCATGGCGCGCGACATTGCCGCCGGTCGCGGCCTCCGGATAGCCGCAGCCGAGCACGACCTCCTCGATCGCCTCGGGCTCGACCTTGGCGTGGCCGAGCGCATGGCGGATGGCGTGGGCGGCCATGTCGGCGCCCTTGGTCTGGTTGAACGCGCCGCGAAAGGCCTTGCCGATCGGCGTGCGGGCGGTGGAGACGATGACGGCTTCGGTCATGGCGTTGGTCGGTCCTATGCGGCGGAATCGGTCGCGGCCGAGGCCGCCTGTTTCTCTCGTTCTTCGGCAACCAGCACCTTGGCCAGGAGCTTGCCGGCGGCGCTGCGCGGCAGCGAGTCGCGGAATTCGAGCGCGCGCGGCATTTCGTGGCGGCCGAGCCGGTCCTTCAGGAAGGCAGTGAGGTCATCCAGCGCAAAGGCCGCATGCCCGGCCTTGAGCTTGACGAAGGCTTTCGCCGCCTGGCCGCGATAGGCGTCGTCGATGCCGATCACGACGACCTCCTGCACAGAGGGATGTTCGTAGATCGCGCTCTCGATCGCGACGGGATAGACGTTGTAGCCGCTCGAAATGATCATGTTCTTGCGCCGGTCGACGATCTCGAACAGCCCGTCCTCGTCCATGCGGCCGAGATCGCCGGTCAGGAACCAGCCCTCGTGGAAGGCCTCTGCCGTCGCGGCTGCGTCGTCGAGATAGCCCTTGAAGACGTTGGGACCTCTGATAGCGATCTCGCCGACCTCGCCCGGCGGAAATTCATCGCGCTCGGGTTCGAGCGAGACGATCTTCATGGCGATGCCGGGCAGCGGCACGCCGATCAGCCCCGGCCGCGGTTTCGCATCCTTCGGCACGCGCGAGCCGGCCGGCGCGGTCTCGGTCATGCCCCAGCCATTGTTGAGCCGGACCCCCAGGATGCCTTCGAGCCTGGTCTGGACGTCGAAAGGCAAGGGCGCGCCGCCCGAGACGCAGGAGCGCAGCGAGGAGAAGTCGACCGCCTCGACACCCTCGCGGTTGAGTAGGGCGAACCACATGGTCGGCACGCCGGAGAACAGGGTCGCGCGCTTGACGGAGATGTCCTGGATCAGCGTCTCCAGATCGAAGCGCTGGCGGAGCAGAATTTCGTTGCCGTCGCGGATATGGCGCAGCAGCAGCGTCGTCAGCGCGTAGATGTGGAACAGCGGCAGCACGCCGATCGCCTTCTGCGCGCCGGGCTCCAGCACCTCGCCATCAGTCCAGAGCCGGTAGATGTTGACCGCCGAAACGAGATTGCCATGGGTCAGCATCGCCGCCTTGGGCAGGCCGGTGGTGCCGCCGGTGAACTGCAGCAGCATGACGTCGTCGGGCACGACCTCCGGCCAGGTGGCGGGCGGCGAGGCCAGCATCAGCGCGTCGAGCTGCGCCACGCCGTCGCGCTTTGGGATCGACAGCGGCTCGGGATCGCCCGGACCCCAGCGCGTATCCTCTCCGACGAGCAGTTTCGGGACGAGGCCGGCGTCGAGAAGCTTCAGCGCGTTCGGCAGGAAGCCCGGCAGGTTGGTGGTGACGAGACGAGCGGGTCCGGTCACCTTGAGCTTGTGTTCCAGTTCGCGTGGTGCGTCCAACGCCGAGAGATGCACCACCGTTGCGCCGCAGAGCGCCGCGGCGAAGAAGGCGACGGGATGCCAGGGCGTGTTCGGCAGCAGCAGCGCGATCCGGTCGCCCGGCCGGACGCCGTCGGCGATCAGCCCCGCGGCGAGCAGCGTCGCCATGCCGTCGAGATCGGCATAGCTGATCTTGCGCTCGCGGAATTCGATCGCGGTCGCGCCGGGCTTGGCAGCGACCGGCGCGGCCAGCAGCTCCGGCACGATGCCCGTGCCGATCTCGGCGTCCCAGTCGCAGGCGCCGGGAAAGCGCCGCTGCCAGACCGGCCGCTCGCTCACGCGGCCTTCGCCTTCAGCTCCGAGAAGCCCTTGCCCTCGGCGGCGAGCCTGCGCAGCAGGGCGCAGGGCTCCAGCGTCTTGTCGCCGGTCTCGGTGGCCTGCGTCTCCAGCCTTTTGACGATCGTGTCGAGCCCGACCGTGTCGGCCCAATGCATCGGGCCGCCGCGCCAGGCCGGCCAATTGTAGCCGTTGAGCCAGATGATATCGATGTCGCCCGGCCGGGACGCGATGCCCTCCTCCAGGATGCGTGCGCCCTCGTTCACCATCGGGTCGAGCAGTCGCGCCAGGATCTCGGGCTCGGTCAGGCTGCGCCGCTTGACGCCCTTCTGCTCGGAGATGCGGGCGATCAGCGCCTCGACCTCCGGGTCGCGCTGCCCGGCGCGGGCGCCCTTGGGATAGAGATAATAGCCGCGCCCGGTCTTCTGGCCGAACCAGCCGTTCTCGCAGATCGCATCCGCCACGGCGGCCGTCTTGCCGCGCGATTTGCGGGTCCGCCAGCCAATGTCGTTGCCGGCGAGGTCGGACATCGCGAAGGGACCCATCTTGAAACCGAAGCTGGTCAGTGCGGCGTCGACCTCGTGCGGCAACGCGCCGGCGATCAGCAGCCGTTCGGCGGCGCGCGTGCGCTGCTCGAGCATGCGGTTGCCGACGAAGCCGAAGCCGTTGCCGACCACGACCGGGACCTTGCCGAGCTTGCGCCCGAGCGCCACCGCCGTCGCCACGACATCATCGGCGACGCCGGCCGGCCGCACCACCTCCAGCAGCTTCATGACGTTGGCAGGGCTGAAGAAATGCATGCCGAGCACGTCCTGCGGCCGCTTCGTCGCCGCCGCGATCGTGGGAATGTCGAGATAGGAGGTGTTGCTGGCGAGGATCGCGCCTGGCTTGGCGACGCGGTCGAGCTCACTGAAGATTTGCTGCTTGACGCCCATCTCCTCGAAGGCCGCCTCTATCACGATGTCGGCATCCTTGGCCGCGGCCAGTCCGACCGCCGGCGTGATCAGAGCCATGCGCCGGTCGCGGTTCTCCGGCGTCAGCGAGCCGCGCGTCACCGACATCTCGTAGATCGCCGCGACCCGGTTGATGCCGTTGTCGATCTGGGCCTGTTCCTGCTCGATCAGCGTCACCGGGATGCCGGCATTGGCGAAGCACATCGCGATGCCACCGCCCATGGTGCCGGCGCCGATCACTGCGGCACGCTCGATCTTGCGCGGCTTCACGGCGTCGCCGATACCCAGCAGCTTGGCCGCCTCGCGCTCGGCGAAGAAGACATAGCGGAGCGCCTTGGAGCGCTCGTCCTGGACCAGTCGCAGGAACAGCGCCCGCTCCTGGGCCAGCCCTTCCGCGAAGGAGAGCGTGAAGACGCCGCGCACCGCCTCGATCAGCGCCATCGCATTGGGCATGTCGCCGGATTTCTTGGTCGCGTCGGTGGCAAGCGCCTCGAAGGCCTCGCGATCGGCCGGCGTCAGCGCGTCGGTCCGATCGCCGGTGCGCGGCGGTGCGCCTTTGGTGGCCATGTCCTGCGCCAGCGCCACAGCAGCGTCGACGGCGTCACCAAGCGCCACTACGTCGACCAGCCCGCATTCAACGGCCTTGTCGGCCGAGATCGGCTCGCCCGACAGCATCATCGGAAAAGCTTTCGCCGCGCCGACCAGCCGCGGCAGGCGCTGGGTGCCGCCAGCGCCGGGGATGATGCCGAGCTTGATCTCGGGCAGGCCCAGCTTTGCAGCGGGCGCGGCGACTCTAGCGTGGCAGGCGAGTGCGACCTCGAGCCCGCCGCCGAGCGCGACGCCTTGGATCGCCGCGACGACCGGCTTGTCCGAGCCCTCGATCGCGGCGAGCACGTCGGGCAAGATCGGCGACACCGGCGGCTTGCCGAACTCGCTGATGTCGGCGCCGGCGATGAAGGCTTTGCCGGCCGCCGCCAGCACGATCGCATCGACGCTCGAATCGGCCTGGGCCTCGGCCAGCGCCGCGATCATGTCGGCCCTTAGCGCCGCACCGAGCGCATTCACCGGCGGGTTGTCGATCGTCGCGACCGCGATTCTGCCGCGTCGCGCCAGCCGCACCGTCTCCATCAGCGTCATCCTCGATCCGGAATCATATTCTGCATTGCAGAACGAGCGCCTGCATTTGCGACCTTAGGAAGGGCGTGGCCGGTGCTTTGTCAAGATGGCGTGGCGATGGCCAGAGCGTCCGATACCGTTCATGCTGCAATGCAGAACGGCAACCCGCGCCTTGACCGGCCGCGAAACGCCATGCCATGGCTGTTTCGCAGACGCGAACGCCGCATCAGACGGCGCATCGAAACAATCATCCGGAGGGAACGATGTTCCGCACGACCGTTCTGGCCACGGCGCTCGGCGCCATCCTGCTCTCGTCCGCGGCCCGTGCCGAGGAGATCTTCGTCGGCTCCCACATGCCGCTGACCGGGGCGTTGGCGCGCTCCGGCCAATCCTTCCGCGAAGGTATGCTCGTCGCGGTCAAGCTGTTCAACGATTCGCAGACGAAGCATCAGGTCAAGGTCACCGTGATCGACGACGAGACGCAGCCGGCCAAGGCTGTCGGCGCGGTCGAGAAGCTGGTCTCGGACGGTGCGGTGGCGATCCTCGGCGGCTATGGCTCCAACATCGTCGGCCCCGCCTCGGACGCCGCCAACAAGCTCGGCAAGGTCTACATCACGGCCGGCGCGGTCAGCGAGGAGCTGGTCCAGCGCGGCAACAAGAACTTCTTCCGGATCAACAACAATGCCGGCTACCAGCGCGGCTTCGAGGGCATGGTCGAGGAGCTGAAGCCCGCCGGCGTCTCGATCGTCGCTTCGACCAAGGAGGCGCCGATGCTCCTGGCCAAGGGGCTCGAGGAGAGCCTGGCCAAGAAGGGAGTCAAGGTCACGGTGCATCCCTTCGACCCCGCCATCACAGACTTCAAACCGATCATCAACAAGGTCAAGCTGCAGGACAAGTCCGACATCATCTTCATGTCGGCCTATGAGAACGACTATGTCGGCATCATCCGCGCCGCCAAGGTTCTGAAGCCCCAGGTCAAGCTGATCGTCGGCTCCTGGTCGCTGGCGATCCCGAAGATGTACCAGGACTTCCCCGACCTGATGCAGAACGTCGTCGGCACGACGCCGTTGCCCTATCCCGTCGATATGAAAGACGCCGAAGGCCAGCGCTTCGTCGCCGGCTTCAAGGCGATGTGGTACAAGGACATCGACTACGCCGCGACGCTCTCCTTCGTGAAGACGATCGTGCTGCTCGAGGCGATCGGCCGCGCGGCCGATGCCGGCACGCTGAAGACGGGGCTGGCCGACGAGGTCCGCAAGACCAAGCGCGCCTCGGTGCTGGGGCCGATCGCCTTCAACGAGGTTGGCGACAATCCGAGCTTCACCCTCGCCATGGGCCAACACCGCGACGGCAATATCGTGCTGGTCTCGCCGGCCGAACAGGCGACCGGCAAGATCGTCTATCCCGGCGTGCCGTGGTGAGGTGACGCTGCAACTACCACAGCCCTCATCTTGGGGAGCGCTCCGCAGGAGCGCGTCTAGAAGGACGCTTCAGATGGTTCCGGAGCCTCCTGGAGCATCCTTCGAGACGCCGCTGCGCGGCTCCTGAGGATGAGGGCTGAGAATGACGCAAAGCCGTTCAACAAGGTCAGATCTGCGCCCCGCCTCATGCTCGAACTCTCCCAGCAAGCCGTCTTCTCCGGGCTCCTCGTCGGCTCGGTCTATGCGCTGGTCGCGCTCGGCATCGCGCTGACCTTCGGCGCGATGAAGATCATCAACCTCGCCCATGGCGAGCTCGTGCTGCTCGCCGCCTACATGGCCTATCTGATCGAGAGCCGCACTGGCTGGAACCCCTATGCCGCGATCCCGCTCGCTTTCGTCGCGACCGGCCTCGTCAGCGTCGCCGTCTATTTTCTGATCGGGCGGATCCGCCAGCATCGCGAGTTGAACTCGCTGATCCTGACCTTCGCCATCGGCATCATCCTGACCAACGCCATCCTCCTGGTCTTCGCCAGCGATGTCCGCTCGACCAATTCGCCGGTGCTGCAGGACGCGCTCTCGCTCGGCCCGGTCTACGCGATGAAGGGCGAGATCGCGGCCTTCGCCGTCAGCCTCGTCGTGATGGGCGCGCTCTGGTGGTGGTTGAAGACGAGCTGGTACGGCCGCGCCGTGCGCGCCGTCTCGTCCAATCGCGACGCCGCGATGCTGATGGGCATCGCGCCGGCGCGGGTCGAGCTCGCCGCCTTCATCGTCGCCGGCATCCTGGCGAGCTTCGCCGGCGTCGCGCTCTACACCATGAGCGTGGTCCAGCCGGCGCTCGGCAACGCGCTGACGATCAAGGCCTTCATCGTCACGGTGCTCGCCGGCGTCGGCTCGATCCCCGGCGTCTTCTGCGCGGCGCTGCTGCTCGGCGTCACCGAGGCGATGACCGTGACGCTGGCGAGTTCGGCCCTGCAGGAGCTCGTCGGCATGGTGCTGTTCCTGCTCGTGCTCTTCTTCATGCCGAACGGGCTGTTCGGCGCCCGCGCACGGCGAGGCTGAGCATGCTGCGCAACCTTCCCGCTCTCCTCCTCGTCGTCGCGGCCGTCGCGATGCCCGTCGCCTTCGGCTCCAACGGCTACGTCATGGGGCTGATGGTCTCCGGGCTGATCGTCGCTGGCGTCGCGCTCGCCTGGGCGCTGCTCGGCAATCTCGGCGGCATGGTCTCGTTTGGCCACGCCGCCTTCTTCGGCGTCGGCGCCTACACCTCGGCGATCCTCTCGGCCAAGGCGGGACTGCCGGTTCCGCTCTCGCTGCTGGCCGGCGCCTGCGGCGCGGCCTTGTGCTCGCTCGTGATGCTGCCGGCACTCCGGCTCTCGGGCCCCTATTTCGCGCTCGCCATCCTGGCCTATGCCCACATCTTCAAGATCCTGGCGACGGAAGCCTCGTCGATCACCGGCGGCTCGGCGGGCTTCGCCCGCTTTCCGCCGCTCCCGACGATCGCCGGCCTCGATCTCGGGAGCCGGCTCGGCAGCTACGCCTTGCTGGTCGTGCTGGTGGGCGCCTGCGCGCTCGTCTATCTCGCGGTCAAGCGCAGCCGTGTCGGCACGGCGCTGCGGGCCATGGCCGAGAGCGAGGACGCGACACGCGTCGTCGGCGTCAACGCGACGCTGCTCAAGGCCTGGATGCTGCTGCTCTCGGCCTTCATCACCGGGCTGTTCGGGGCGCTCAACGCCCACATCATCAACTTCCTCGAACCGGACTACGCCTTCTCAGGCACCTGGTCGCTGCTGCCGATCATCGCCGCGATCTTCGGCGGCTACCGCACCATCCTCGGGCCGGTGGCGGGCGCGCTGCTGATCTATCTGTTCGACCAGCTCATCGCCAAGGAGCTGATCCCGGTCGGCCACCAGATCCTGCTCGGCGTGCTGCTCGCCGGTATGATCCTGATCGCGCCCAACGGGCTGTTCGGGCTCTTCGCCCGCAAGAGAAAGCCGGAAGGAGCCGCCCATGCTGCGGCTTGACGGCGTCACCGTCCGCTTCGGCGGGCTCGTCGCGCTGAAGGAGGTCTCCTTCGCCATGAACGCCGGGGAGATCCTCGGCCTCGTCGGTCCCAATGGCGCCGGCAAGACGACTTTGTTCAATACCATTTCCGGGCTGGTGCGGCCGCGCGAGGGCAAGATCCTGTTCGGCGAGCGCGAGATCGGGCGCATGCCGCTGCATGCCCGCGCCCGGCTCGGCCTCGGCCGCACCTTCCAGATCCCGCAGCCTATGCACCAGCTCACCGTGCGCGAGAACCTGACCGTCGCGCAGGTGTTCGGGGCCGGAAAAGCAGACGCCGCCCGCGTCGATGAGATCCTGGAGGTGATGGAGCTCGGCCAGCACGCCGAGCGCGACGCCGCGACCGAGCTCGCCTTGCAGGAGCTCAAGCGGCTCGAGATCGCCAAGGCGCTGGCGACGAACCCGAAGCTGCTCCTGCTCGACGAGGTGCTGGCCGGGCTCGAAAGCGTGGCCAAGCGCCGCTTCGTCGACAAGCTGCGCGAACTGCACCAGCGCTACGCGCTGGGCATCGTCATCGTCGAGCACGACATCGAGACGATCTCGACGCTGTGCTCGCGGGCCGTGGTGCTGAATTTCGGGCAGGTCATCGCCGACGGCACGCCGGCCGAGGTCTTCCGCAACCCCGCCGTGGTCGAGAGCTATACGGGGACGGCCGATGCTTGAGGTCCGCGCGCTCAAGGCCGGCTATGGCCGCATCAACGTGCTCTGGGAGGTCTCGCTCGGCTTCCCGACGGGGCAGCTCACCGCGATCGTCGGTCCCAACGGCGCCGGCAAGACCACGCTGTTCCGTGCGCTGATGGGCCTGATCCCGCATCAGGGCGAGATACGGCTCGACGGCCGGCCGCTGAAGCTGAAGACCTGGGACCTGCTGGAGGCCGGCCTCGTCATGGTCCCGGAAGGGCGCATGGTCTTCAAGGACATGAGCGTTGCCGAGAACCTGACGCTCGGCGCCTATCCCAAACGCTGCCGCAAGGCGAAAGGCCGCAATCTCGACCGGGTCTACGACCTCTTCCCGCGCCTGAAGGAGCGCCACGCCCAGCTCGCCGGTTCGCTCTCGGGCGGCGAGGCGCAGATGCTGGCGATGGGGCGCGGCATGATGAGCGAGCCGCGCATCCTGCTGATCGACGAGCCTTCCCTCGGCCTCGCGCCGGTGATCGTCAAGGAGGTCTTTTCGATCATCCGCCGGCTCAAGGCCGAGGGCGTCACCATCGGCCTGATCGAGCAGAACACCCATATCGCGCTCTCGGTCGCCGACCATGTCCATCTGATGCGCTCCGGCAAGCTGCTGCTGAGCCAGAAGGCCGACAAGGTTGACCTCGACCGGCTGCACGATCTCTATCTCGCCCGCGAGGGCGGCCCCGCCACTGTCTGACGGACGCTTCCATGGCCCTGCCCAAATCCCTTTCCGACGCGCTCGATTTGCCGGTGATCGGCTCGCCGATGTTCATCGTCTCCGGCCCCGATCTCGTGATCCAGCAATGCCTCTCCGGCATCGTCGGCTCCTTCCCGGCGCTGAACGCACGCCCGGCCGAGCAGCTCGACATCTGGCTGACCCGGATCAAGAGCGAATTGGCAGCCGCCAAGGCGGCCGACCCGACGCGAAAAATCGCGCCCTTCGCGGTCAACCAGATCGTGCATGCCTCGAACGACCGGCTGATGCACGACATGGAGGCCTGCGTCCGCCATCAGGTGCCGATCATCATCACCTCGCTCAGGGCGCCGGGCGAGATCGTCGCCGCGGCCCATTCCTATGGCGGGCTGGTCTTCCACGACGTCACCAATATCCGCCATGCGCAGAAGGCGCTGGAGGCCGGGGTCGACGGGCTGATCCTGGTCTGCGCCGGGGCCGGCGGCCATGCCGGCACGCTCTCACCCTTCGCGCTGGTCGGAGAGGTCCGGCGCTTTTATGACGGGCCGATCATCCTGTCCGGCGCGATCGCGACGGGGTCCGCGATCCTCTCGGCGCAGGCGATGGGGGCGGACCTCGCCTATATCGGCACCCGCTTCATCGCGACGCAGGAAGCCAATGCGGCGCAGGGCTACAAGGACATGATCGTCGGCACCAATGCCGCCGACATCGTCTACACGCCCTACTTCACCGGCGTTCCCGGCAACTACCTCAAGCCCTCGATTGCGGCGCAGGGGCTGAATCCCGACGACCTGCCGCATGCCGACAAGACCAAGATGAGCTTCGGCTCGGGCACGGCAAAGGCCTGGCGCGACATCTGGGGCTCGGGACAGGGCGTCGGCCTGATCGACGACGCGCCGCCAGTCGCCGATGTCGTGGCCCGGCTGAAGAGCGAATACGCGCAGGCGAGAGCCGCGCTCGGCGCCCGCTGAGGGAGGACAATCCGATGACCGAGACCGTCCTCGTCGAGACCGCCGCGCCCGGCGTCGTCCAGATCACCATGAACCGGCCCGAGCGCAAGAACGCGCTCGACCGCGCGACCTACCGCGGCCTGATCGACGCCATTGCTGCGGCAGAAGCCGATGCCGGCATTCGTGCGATGGTGCTGACCGGTGCAGGCGGCTGCTTCACCAGCGGCAACGACATCAAGGATTTCGCCGCGGTCAGCGACAGCGGCCCGCGCGTCGCGATGGATTTCCTCACCGCGATCTCGACTGCGACAAAGCCTGTCGTCGCCGCGGTCGAGGGCTTCGCCGTCGGCATCGGCACAACCGTGCTGCTGCATTGCGACCTGGCCTATGGGGCGAAGGGCGCGAATTTCCGCCTGCCTTTCGTCGCGCTAGGGCTCTGCCCCGAAGGCTCGTCCTCCTATTTGCTGCCGCTGATCGCCGGCACCAAGCGCGCCGCCGAACTGCTGATGCTCGGCGAGGCCTTCGGACCGGAGACCGCGCAGGACGCCGGCCTGATCAATGCCGTGACCGCAGAGGGAGCTGCGCTCGCCACGGCGCTCGACAAGGCGAAGGCGTTGGCCGCCCTGCCGCCGGAATCGGTCGCGCTGACCAAGTCGCTGCTGAAGCGCAGCCATGCGGCAGCCGTCGCCGAGGCGATCGCGACCGAGGGCCGGCTCTTCGGCGAACGCCTGCTCTCGGCCGAAGCCAAGGCCGCCTTCGCCGCCTTCCTGAAGCGCTAGGGTCGATGGAGCCGGGCTTGCCGCCAATGCCGTCGCGCCGCGCCGAGGCGACGCCCGACGATCCGGCCGGTCCGAGGGAGGACCGCCATTTCGTCACGGCGCTGGCGCGCGGGCTCGATGTGCTGGCATGCTTCCGGCGCGGCGAGAGCACGCTCGCCAATTCCGAGATCGCCACACGCTGCGGGCTTGCGCGCTCCACCGTCTCGCGCCTGACCCATACGCTGACCGAGCTCGGATATCTCCACCCGGTGCCTGCCACCGGCGGCTACCGGCTCGGCACGGCGCTGCTGGCGCTCGGCGCGACCGCGCTCGCCGGGCTCGATCTGCGCAACCTCGCCCGGCCCGGCATGCGCGAGATCGCCCGCTTCGCCAATGCCACGGTCGGGCTCGGCGTGCGCGAGAAGCTCGCCATGCGCTACATCGAATGCGCCCGCGGCGAGGCTGCGATCGCGCTCAACATGGAGACCGGTTCGCGCCTCTCGCTCGCCCGCAGCGCCATGGGCCGGGCCTATCTCGCGCTCTGCGACCGGACCGAGCGCGAGGCGATCCTAGCGGAACTGCGCGCCGTCGACGACGCCGCCTGGCCGCGCCTGCGCGCCGGCATCGACGAGGCGCTGGAGGACTATGCCCGCTTCGGCTGCGCCCGCTCCTTCGGCGACTGGCAGCCGGAGGTCAGCGCGATCGCCGTCGCGTTCCATCCGGGCGGCGGGCTGCCGCCGATGTCGCTGAACTGCGGCGCGCCGACGGTGATCCTCGGCCGCGATTTCCTGATGGACGAGGTCAGGCCGAAGATGATCGCGCTGGCGGCGAGTCTGGAAGGGGTGATGGGCTCGTGAGCGATCTGGATCTTCCCCTTGCTGGCATCCGCGTGCTCGATCTCTCGCGCATCCTGGCCGGGCCCTGGTGCGGGCAGGTGCTGGCCGATCTCGGTGCCGAGGTCATCAAAGTCGAGCATCCCGGCCGGGGCGACGACACCCGCGACTGGGGTTTTCGGCTGGGCGAGCGTAACACCTGCTATTTCAACAGCGTCAACCGCAACAAACGCTCGATCGGCGTCGATCTCGGCCAGCCCGAAGGGCTCGCCATCGTGCGCGACCTCGCGACCAAATCCGACGTGCTGATCCAGAACTTCAAGACCGGTGGCGCCGACAAGCTCGGCCTCGGCTACGAGGCGCTGAGCGCGCTCAATCCCGGCCTGGTCTACTGCTCGATCGCCGGCTATGCCTCGGACGGTCCCGAGGCGACGCGGCCCGGCTACGACCTCGTCATCCAGGGCGAGTCCGGCCTGATGGGGATGAACGGCAATGACGATCAGCCGCCGCTGAAATTCGGCGTCGCCATCGTCGACCTGTTCACCGGCCAATTCTCGGCTCAAGGCATCCTCGCCGCCCTGATCCAGCGCGGTCGCACGGGCAAGGGCCGGCATATCGAGATGGCACTGTTCGATTGCGGCCTCTCCGTCACCTCCTATTACGGGCTCGAAGCGCTGGCGCTCGGCGAGAACCCGCCGCGCTACGGCAACGCCCATCCCTCGATCGTGCCTTATGGCGTGTTCGACGCGGCCGACGGCCCGCTCGTCATCACCGTCGGCAACAATGCCCAGTATGAGCGCTTCTGCCGGACCGTGATCGAACGCCCCGACCTCGCCGAGGACGCCCGCTTCGCCACCAATCTGCTGCGGACCCAGAACCGCCCGACCCTGCTGCCGATGATCGAGGCGGAACTGCGGGCGCGCCCGCGCGCGCTGCTGCTGGGGCGGCTTGCGGCCAACGGCATCCCCTGCGGCGAGGTGCTGGGCCTGAATCAGGCGCTGCGCTCGGAACGCGCGACGCAGGCCGGCATGGTCTCGGACGATGCCGACGCCGCCACGCCGTCGGTGCTGTCGCCGCCCTACCGGATCAACGGCGAGCGCGTGCCGTTGCGGCGCCGGCCGCCGGGGCTCGGGCAGGATACGGCGGACGTGCTCGGCGAACTCGGTATCGCTGAGGAGCGGATCGAGACGCTGCGGTCGGGCGGCATCGTCTCCTGACCCTCAGGCCGAGAGCGTCGCCGCCGTCGCCCTCGCGCCCTTGTCGAACAGGGCAGCGAGATGGCGCGCCACGGCCTGCGTGAAGCGGGGCTCGCGCGGCAAATCGGGGCCGAAGATCGCCTCGATACCGAGCAAGGCGGTGCACAAGGCTCCCGCATTGCGGCCGGCGGCAGCGGCGCGGCTGGCGAATTCGGCAGCCAGCGGATCGCGGACGTCGATCGCCGCGCCGGTCTCGTCGGTCCCGGCGACATAGGCCATCCAGGCGGCGACGCCGAGCGCGAGATGTTCGATCGGGGCGCCGGCCTTCAGCCGGTCGCGGATCGTGCCGAGCAGGCGCTGCGGCAGCTTCTGCGAGCCGTCCATGGCGATCTGCCAGGTGCGGTGGCGGATCGCCGGGTTCCGGAAACGGGCGAGCAGGGCGCTCGCATAGTCGGTGAGCGCGACGCCCTGCGGCGCCGGGACGGTCGGAATGACCTCGTTCCAGAGCCCGTGCAGGAAAGCGGCGAAGACCGGGTCGTTGCTGGCCTCCGATACGGTTTCGTGGCCGGCGAGATAGCCGAGATAAGCCAGGCTCGAATGGGCGCCATTGAGCATGCGCAGCTTCATGAACTCGAAGGGCGCGACTTCGGTGACGAGCTGCGCGCCGACTTCGCCCCAGGCCGGGCGGCCGAGCGGGAAGGCATCCTCGATCGCCCATTGCCGGAATGGCTCGCCGATCACCGGGGCGGCGTCGTGGATGTTGAGCAAGGTCTCGACCTCGGCGATGTCGGCATCGGTCGTCGCGGGCACGATGCGGTCGACCATCGTGCAGGGAAAGGCGCCATCGGCTTCGATCCAGGCGGCGAGGCCGTCATCGCGCAAGGCAGCGAAGTCGCGCACCAGCCCGGCCAGGACCTTGCCGTTGTGCGGGAGGTTGTCGCAGCTCATCGCCGTGAAGGGTGTGAGGCCCGCCGCTTTGCGCAGGTCGAGCGCAGCGACGATCAGGCCGATGACGGAGCGCGGCGCCCGCGGATTTTCGAGGTCGTGCCGGATATCGGGATGGTCCTGCTTCAACCTGCCGGTCGCGGGATCGTGGCAATAGCCCTTCTCGGTGACGGTCAACGAGACGATGCGGGTCTCGGGCGAGGCCATCCGGGCGAGCAGGGTGGCCGGATCCTCCGGCGCGACCAGAACGTCGAGCACGGAGCCGATGATGCGCAGCTCCGGGCCGGACGGGCTGCGCTTCAGGAAAGTGTAGAGCCCGTCCTGCGGTCTCAGCCGGTCGCGCTGGTCCGGGCGTTGCAGGCTCGCGCCGACGATACCCCAGGCGCCGAAATCCCGCTCCAGCGCGTCCTCGGCGTATTCGGCGAGATGGGCGCGGGCGAAGGCGCCGAGGCCGAGATGGACGATGCCGGGCGTCAGTCGCGTGCGGTCGTAACCGGGACGACGGACGGAAGAGGGCAGGACGGCGAGGGTCTTGGTCGACAGGCGCATCAGGTGAACGATCTCATCAGCGGAACACGCCCGGCAGCCAGAGCGAGAAGGCCGGAACATAGGTCACCAGCAGCAAAACTGCGAGGCTCGCACCATAGAACGGCCAGATCGTGCGCATGCTCTCGCCGATCGAGACCTTGCCGATGGCGCAGGCGACGAACTGCACCGAGCCGACCGGCGGCGTGTTCAGCCCGATACCGGCGTTGAGGATCAGGATCACGCCGAAATGGACCGGGTCCACGCCGATCGCCTTGACCACCGGCAGGAAGATCGGCGTGCAGATGATGATCATCGGCGCCATGTCCATGAAGGTGCCGAGGATCAGCAGGATCAGGTTGATCAGCAGCAGGATGACCAGCGGATTCGACGAGATCGACTGCATCATCTCGATCGTCGCCTTCGGAACCTCGAGGAAGGCCATCAGCCAGCCGAAGGAAGAGGCGGCGCCGATGACCAGCAGCACCATGGCGGTGGTGCGGACCGCGCCGAGCGTGGCGTGCATGAAGCCTTTCAGGTCGAGCCCGCGATAGACGAAGATCGTGATCAGCAGCGCGTAGATCACGGCGACGCAGGAGGATTCGGTCGCGGTGAAGACACCCGAGCGCACGCCGCCGAAAATGATGCCGATCAGCAGAATGCCTGGCAGCGCGGCAACGAAAAAGCGCGCGACCATCAGGAAGCCCGGAAAGGGATCGGCGGGGTAGCCGCGCCTCACCGCCACCGCCCAGGCCGCGACCATCAGAGACAGGCAGAGCAGCAGGCCAGGGATGACACCGGCGGTGAAGAGGTCTGCGATCGAGATCGTGCCGCCGGCCGAGAGCGAATAGATGATCATGTTGTGCGAAGGCGGGATCAGCAGCGCGATGATCGCGGCATTGGCCGTGACATTGACGGCGTAGTCGGCCGCATAACCGCGCTTGACCATCTGCGGGATCATGATGCCGCCGACCGCGGAGGCGTCGGCGACCGCCGAGCCGGAGATGCCGCCAAACAGCGTGCAGGTCACGACGTTGACCTGGCCCAGCCCGCCGCGCAGATGCCCGACCAGCGAGGCCGCGAACTGGATCAGTCGGTCGGCGATGCCGCCGCGGATCATGAGGTCGCCCGAATAGATGAAGAACGGGATCGCCAGCATGGCGAAGGCGTTCATGCCGGTCGACAATTGCTGGAAGACCACGACGGGCGGAATGTCGAGCCAGAGCACTGTCGCGACCGAGGAGAGACCGAGGCAGAAGGCGACGGGCACGCCCATCAACAGAAGCAGCGAGAAGGAAGTGAAGAGGATCGTGATCGCCATCGTCTCAAGCCTCGCCGCCGAGGCCGCTGGCGTTCAGTGCCATGGGCTCGGGCGTCTGCCCGGTGAAGAGGAGGAGGAGCTTCTCGATCGAGAACAGCGCGATCAGCACGCCGCCGCCGACGATCGGGACATAGTCCCAGCCCTTCGAGATGCCGATCATCGGCAGCCGGTCGCTCCAGACCTTGGCCGCGAGCTCGACACCGTACCAGACCATGGCGAAGGCGAAAAGCGCGACCAGCGCCTCGTTGGCGGCGACCAGCGCGACCTTCCAGGGGCCGCGCGCATAGTGCAGCCCGACATCGAAGCCCATATGGTCGAGCTCGCGCACCCCGACGGCGCCGCCGAGCAGGATGAACCAGAGCATCAGGAACAGCGATGCCGGCTCGCCCCAGGTCGGGGTAACGTTGAGGATGTAGCGGCCGAACACCGTCCAGGCGACGATCGCCGTCATCGCGACGAGGCCGAAGCCCGCGAGCAGCAGCGCGAGCAGGCTGATGCGCGCGTTGAGGCGCGAGAGAAGCCGGGCGAAACCGGGCATGGCGTTGTCCTGACCTGTGGATTGACCAAACGGGAAGGGCGATGGCGGCGTGCCGCCATCGCATCGTCAGCGTGGACGTGAAGCGCGGCTCACTTCACCGCCTGGATCTTGGCGACGAGGTCCTTCAGGGCCGCGTCGGTGACGAACTTGTCGTAGACCGGCTTCATCGCGTCGATGAAGGGCTGTTTCTCGACCGCGTTGACGACGGCGCCGCCGGCCTTGACCTTGGCCTCCGAGGCCTTCTCGCGGGCGTCCCAGAGCTCCCGCATCTTGATGACCGATTCCTTGGCGGCGACCCGGACGATTTCCTGGTCCTCCTTGGAGAGCTTGTCGAAGGAGCGCTTCGACATGACCAGCACCTCGGGCGAGAGCGAATGCTCGGTGATCGAGTAGAATTTCGAGACCTCGAAATGCTTGGTCGATTCATAGGACGGCCAGTTGTTCTCGGCGCCGTCGATCACGCCGGTCTGAAGCGCCGAATAGACCTCGCCGAAGGGCATCGGCGTTGCGTTGGCGCCGAGCGCCGAGACGAGCGCGACGAACATGTCCGATTGCTGGACGCGGATCTTCATGCCCTTCATGTCGGCCGGGCTGCCGATCGCCTTCTTGGAGTTGTAGAAGGAGCGCGAGCCGGAATCGTAGAAGGCCAGGCCCACCAAGTCGTGCTTCTCGAATTCCTTCAGGATCGAGTCGCCGATCGGCCCATCCATGACCTTCCGCATGTGCTCGACCGAGCGGAAGATGAAGGGCAAGGACGGCACATTGGTCGCCGGGATCAGGTTGTTGAACGGCGCCATGTTGATGCGGTTGATGTCGATCACGCCGAAGCGGGTCTGCTCGATCGTATCCTTCTCCTGGCCGAGCTGGGCCGAATGGAAGACGTTGATCTTGAGACGGCCCTTGGTCCGTTCTTCGAGCAGCTTGCCGAGATGGCGAACGGCCTCGACGGTCGGATAATCGGTCGGGTGGATGTCGGTCGAGCGCAGGGTGGTCTGGGCGCTCGCGCCCATCGTCACCGAAGCGAAGATGGCCGCGCCCGCCAACGCAGCGAAGGTCCGTTTGGTCAGCATCGTGTTTCTCCCTGTGATCCGCCGGCTTCGCCGGTCGTTCTTGCCCCATGATCGGGAGCCGTGCCGGCACCTGCCGGCAGGCCTCGGTCAGATGAATTCCTCCCGCATCGGCGTGAAGGAATCGACGAGCTGCCCGGCCTCGACGGCCTCGACGCCGTGTATGAGGTCGGCAGGCACGAAGAAGGTGTCGCCGGCGACGAGCCGTTCGGTGCGGCCGTCGATGGTGACGTCGAAGACGCCGCTCTCGACATAGGACGCCTGGCGATGCGGATGACGGTGGGCCTTGCCGATCGCGCCTGTCTCGAAGACGACGCGGACGACCATCAGATCACGGCCATAGGCCATGATTTTACGTTTCACGCCGGGTTCGGTCGGCTCCCAGGCGAGATCGGCCTCATGCTGGAAGAAGCTGTCGAGACGATCGGTCATCGTGCCAGCCAGCCTCCGTCGACGGGGATGATCGCGCCATGCATGTAGGCGGCGGCATCGCTCGCCAGGAACACCGCTGCGCCGCCGATGTCCGAGGACTTGCCCCAGTGGCCGGCCGGGATGCGGGCGAGGATCGCGGCGCTGCGTTCGGGGTCCTCGCGCAGGGCGGCGGTGTTGTTGGTCTCGATATAGCCGGGCGCGATCGCGTTGACGTTGATGCCCTTGGCAGCCCATTCGCAGGCGAGAAGCCGGGTCAGGCCGGCGAGCCCGCTCTTGCTCGCGGTGTAGGAGGCGACGCGGATGCCGCCCTGGAAGGAGAGCATCGAGGCGATGTTGACGATGCGGCCGCTGCGCCCCGCCAACAGGGCCGACTTCGCGAAACCCTGGGCGAGGAAGAAGGCCGCCTTCAGGTTGACGTCCATCACGTCGTCCCAGTCGCTCTCGCTGAACTCCAACGCGTCGGCACGGCGGATGATGCCGGCATTGTTGATCAGGATGTCGAGCGGCCCGGCCAGAGCCTGTGCACCCGCGATCGCCTCACGGGGAGCGCCGCGCTCCCCGAGATCGACCTTGAGCGGCAGTGCCTTGCCGCCGGCCTGCTCGATCAGGGCCAGCGTCTCGCTCATCCCCGAACGCCCGGCCGCCAAGACCGTCGCGCCGGCCTCAGCCAGCGCCAGCGCGATGCCCTGACCGATGCCGGTATTGGCACCGGTGACCAGGGCGGTCCGGCCGGTCAGGTCGAAGGGCGAGCGCGGCGCCATCAGCGTAAGCTGTCCACGGGGGCGGCGTCCATGTCGGTGAACTCGACATTGTCGCCGGCCATGGCCCAGACGAAGGCGTAGTTCGAGGTGCCGCAGCCGCAATGGATCGACCAGTTCGGCGAGATCACCGCCTGCTCGTTGGCGACGAGGATGTGGCGGGTCTCCTGCGGCTGGCCCATGAAATGGAAGACGCGATGGGCCGGGTCGAGGTCGAAATAGAGATAGGCCTCCATCCGCCGCGTATGGGTGTGGCAGGGCATCGAGTTCCAGACCGAGCCCGGCTCCAGCGCCGTCATGCCCATGACGAGCTGATTGGTGCCGGTCGTGTTCGGCATGATGTATTGCCGGATGGTGCGCTTGTTGGAGGTCTCAGGCGAGCCGAGATGGATGGTGTTGGCGTCGCTCTTGCGGATGAGCTGGTGCGGTGCCTCGCGATGGGCCGGCGCGCTGGTGAGATAGAACTTCGCCGGGCTCGCGGCGCCCGCGCTGGCGAAGGAGACGTCCTTGGCGCCGAGGCCGACATAAAGCGCGTCGAGGCTCGGCAACTCGAAGACCGTGCCGTCGACGGTGACAGAGCCGGCGCCGCCCAGATTGATCACCCCGAGTTCACGCCGCGCCAGGAAGAAGGGCGTGCCGGTCGGCGCATAGGGCTGCAGCGTCAGGGAAGCACCTGTCGGCATCGCGCCGCCGACGACCATGCGGTCATAATGGCTGTAGGTCAGCGCGATCTCGCCGGGCACGAAGATGCGCTCGATCAGGAAATCCTGGCGCAGGGCGTCTGTGTCGTAGCCCTTGACGTCGCGGGGATGGGCGGCCTGGCGCTCGTCGATCATGCTGGTGGCGCTGGTCACAGGCGATAGGCCTCCTTGGCCAGGCGATAGGCGAGGTCGTGCGCGACCTCGGCCGCCTCGTCCTCGTCGAGGCGGTGCTCGGCGACGAGTTTGGCGAGGTAGGTGCAGTCGCAGCGGCGGGCGACGTCATGGCGGGCGGGGATCGAGAGATAGGCGCGGGTGTCGTCGTTGAAGCCGACGGTGTTGTAGAAGCCGGCCGTTTCCGTCGCCAGCTCGCGGAAGCGCAGCATGGCTTCGGGCGCATCGAGGAACCACCAGCCCGGTCCGAGCCGCAGCGCCGGATAATGGCCGGCCAGCGGGGCGAGTTCGCGCGAATAGCTGGTCTCGTCGAGGGTGAAGGCGATGACGGTCAGGCCAGGCTCGTTGCCGACCGCGTCCAGGAGCGGCTTCAGCGCGGTCACGTAATCGGTCTGGCGCGGGATGTCGGCGCCCATGTCGCGGCCGAAAGCTTCGAACAGGTAGGGGTTGTGGTTGCGCGAGGAGCCAGGGTGGATCTGCAGCACGAGCCCGTCATCGAGGCTCATCCTGGCCATTTCCGTCAGCATCTGGCCGCGGAACAGGTCGGCCTCGTCGGCCGAGACCTTGCCCTTGACGACCTTGGCGAAGAGCTTCTCGCTCTCGGCGGGGGTCAGGTTGGCGGTGCGGGCGGTGGCGTGGCCGTGGTCGGAGGAGGTTGCGCCGCGCTCGATGAAATAGGCCCTGCGCTTGCGATGGGCCTCGAGATAGCCGGCCCAGCTCAGCGTATCCTCGCCGGTCAGTTCGCCGAACTGGGCGAGGTTGCCGGCGAATCCCTCGAACTCCGGATCGACGACGCTGTCCGGCCGATAGGCAGTGACGACCTTGCCGCCCCAGCCCGAGGCCGCGATCATGTCGTGCCACTTCAGCGGGTCGAGCGCGCCCTCCGTGGTCGAGATCGCCTCGATGTTGAAGCGCTCGAACAGCGCGCGCGGCCGGTATTCCGGCTCGCCCAGCTTCGCGGCGATCCTGTCGTAGATCGAATCGGCATTGGCCGGGGTCAGGCGCTCATGGATGCCGAAGATCGTCTCGGCCGCATGCTCGAACCAGAGCCTGGTCGGCGTGCCGCGGAACAGGTGCCAATGACCGGCGAAGAGTTTCCAGACCTTGCGCGGGTCGGCCTCGACCTTGCCGCCGTCCTTGCGGGCGATGCCGAGTTCTTCCAGCCGCACGCCCTGGGAATAAAGCATGCGGAAGATGTAGTGGTCGGGCTTGACGAAAAGTGTCGCCGGATCGGGAAAGGCCTCGTTCTCGGCGAACCAGCGCGGGTCGGTGTGGCCGTGCGGCGAGATGATCGGCAGGTCGCGGATCGTCGCATAGAGCCGCCGCGCGATGCCGCGCGTGACCGGGTCGGCGGGGAAGAGGCGATCATCGTTCAGAAGCATCGTGACGTGCCTTCGGGTCGGCCGTTCCGGGCGCGAGACCGGAACGGCGGATGAATATACTAATATACTAGCGTGTCAAACGCTCCCCATGTTAGCTCTTCGTCGGATTCCGGGTTAGCTGTTCCGGCGACGGACGAGAGCGGGGCTGGGCGTGGAGCGGAGCGGGCGGGACATTCCGCAGTCGGTCGATGAGAGCATGGATGGCCGGCGCGAGCGCCGCGTGCAGCGCGCCGGACCACCGCGCGGCACGGCAGCGTCCTTCGTCCAGGACGAGCTTCGCCGCGCCATCCTGGCGATGCAGATCGTGCCGGGTGCGGCGTTGGTCGAGAAGGAGCTGACGACCCGCTTCGGCATCAGCCGGACGCCGGTGCGCGAGGCACTGATCAAGTTGAAGGAGGAAGGGCTCGTCGAGATATTCCCGCAGGCCGGCACCTTCGTCGCGCGTATCCCGGTGGAGGCGATCCCCGAGGCGGTGTTCATCCGGCAGGCGCTGGAATGCGCCACGGTCGATCTCGTCGCTAAGGTTTCGACGCCGGCGATCGTGGCGCGGCTCGATGCCGTGATCGCGCGCCAGCACGAGGCCTTCGACGAGGGCGACCAGGAGCGCTTCCATCTCTTCGACGAGGATTTCCACGAGGCTGTCGCGCAATGCGCAGGCTATCCCGGTGTCTGGAAACTGGCGCACGCCGCCAAGAGCCAGATCGACCGCTGCCGCAGGATGACGCTGCCGGTGCCGGGCCGGATGGAGATGGTGATCCGCGAGCACCTTTCGATCGTCGATGCCGTGCGCAAGGGCGATGCTGCGGCGGCACAAGTGGCGATGCGGGCGCATCTCGGCACCCTCCTGCCGGATCTCGTGCATCTGCGCGAAAAGCACCCCGACTATTTCGCCTGAGCGCCCTGCGCGGCGCGGGGCTTGCTAGGGGTGGCGAGGCCGCGCCACGCTGCGGCCGAAGCCTGCAAGGACATGACGATGACTGCGCCTGCCGATCTCAGCGCGAGCGAACTGCTCGAAGCCTACCGCACCAGGGCACTCTCGCCGGTCGAGGTGACAAAGGCCGTGATCGCGCGGATCGAGACGCTCGAACCCAAACTGAACGCGCTCTACGCCTACGGCCCAGAGGGCGCGATGGCGGCGGCGAAAGCCTCCGAGGCGCGCTGGGCCAAGGGCGAGGCGCTGCCGCTCGACGGGGTGCCCGGGACGATCAAGGAGAATGTCGCCAGCGCCGGAGTGCCGATGCCGCTCGGCACCGCCGCGCGCGATCTCGCGCCGATGCCGGTCGACGCGCCGCCGACGGCGCGGCTGAAGGAAGCCGGCTTCGTCTGCCTCGCCAAGACGACGATGCCCGATTACGGCATGCTGTCGTCCGGCCTGTCGAGCTTCCACAAGCTGGCGCGCAACCCTTGGGATATCACCAAGAACCCCGGCGGCTCCTCGGCCGGCGCGGGCGCGGCGGGCGCCGCTGGCTACGGCCCCTTGCATGTCGGCACCGATATCGGCGGCTCGATCCGGCTGCCGGCGGGCTGGTGCGGCCTCGTCGGGCTGAAGCCGAGCTTCGGGCGCGTGCCGATCGATCCGAGCTATTACGGCCGGGTCGCGGGCCCGATGACGCGCACCGTGACGGATGCGGCGCTGATGATGCGCGAGCTGTCGAAGCCCGATGCGCGCGACGGCATGAGCCTGCCGCCCAATGCGATCGACTGGCTGTCGCTCGACATCGACCTGAAGGGGGTCAGGATCGGCCTGCAGCTCGATCCCGGCATCGGGCTGCCGGTCGAGCCGGAGACGAAGGCCGCGATCGAGGCGGCTGCCAAGGCGTTCGCTGCGGCAGGCGCGATCGTCGAGGAGGCGCCGGCCTTCCTGACGCGGGCGATGCTCGACGGGCTCGACGATTTCTGGAGCATGCGGGCCTGGGCCGATATCGGCGCGCTGCCGGCCGACAGGCAGGCGAAGGTGCTGCCTTATATCCATGCCTGGGCCAAGCGCGGCGAGGGGCTCCCGGGGGACCGGGTCTATCGCGGCATGAGCCAGATGATCGCGATCAAGGATGCGGCGCTGAAGCAAAGCGCACCGTTCGACTTCGTCATTTCGCCGGTCGCGCCGGTGCCGAGCTACCCGGCCGAACTCGCTTCGCCGATCCATGATCCCGAACGGCCCTTCGAGCACATCTGCTTCACCTTGCCGGCCAACATGTCGGACCAGCCCTCGATCGCGGTGCATGCGGCGATGACGACGGCCGGCCTGCCGATCGGGCTGCAGATCACCGGCCGGCGCTTCGACGATCTCGGCGTGCTCCGGATGGCCAAGGCCTGGGAGGCGATGCGGGCGCCGATGCCGGCTTGGCCGATGGGCTGAGCGGCCTCAGCTCGCGCGCGTCGCGGCGAAGCGCGCGGCCTGGCGCAGCGTCGCGGCTTTCGGGCCGAAGCCCTCCAGCGCAGCGACGGCCGCCTCGCTCAGCCGGTCGCGTTCGCGCTTGGCGGCGTCGAGGCCGAGCGCAGTCACCAGCGTCGCCTTGCCCTTGCCCTCGTCCTTGGCGGTCGCCTTGCCCATCGCCTCGGTCGTCGCCTCGACGTCGAGGATGTCGTCGGCGACCTGGAAGGCGGCGCCGAGCGCCCGGCCATAGCCGAGCAGCGCCGCCATCTGTGCCATGTCGGCCGCGCCGATCAGGGCGCCGATCTCGACGCTCGCCGCGAGCAGCGCGCCGGTCTTCATCGCCTGGAGCAGGCGAATGTCGACCTGCGAGAGTTGGCACGGCACGCCGCCGTCGAAGCGACCCTCGGCGGCGAGGTCAAGTATCTGGCCGCCGGCCATGCCGCCGAGCCCCGAGGCGCGCGCCAGGGCCAGCACCAGTGCCGCGCGGATCTCGCCGGAGGGATGCGTCGCCGGGTCGGCCATCACCTCGAAGGCGAGCGTCAGCAGGCTGTCGCCCGCCAGGATCGCGGTCGCCTCGTCATAGGCCTTGTGCACGGTCGGGCGGCCGCGTCTGAGATCGTCGTCGTCCATCGCCGGCAGGTCGTCATGCACCAGCGAATAGCAGTGCACGAGTTCGATTGAGGCGGCTGCCCGCAAGGCATAGTCGATGTCGCCGCCGAGCAGGCGCGCCGTCTCGACGGTGAGGAAGGGCCGCAGCCGCTTGCCGCCAACGAGCGCGCCATGGCGCATCGCCGAAAGCAGCGGCTCGGGCCGCGCCAGTTCGCCGGAACGAGGCGTCGGCGAGAGCAGGGTGTCGAGCAGGGTCTCGATTGCCTGCGCGGTCTGTGCGAGGCTGGCCGCGAGGTCGTCGTCCGGGTTCGGGCAGGCGGAACTCATGGGCGAGGCGGAACTCATGGGCGGAACTCCTGCGCGGACCTCGCGTTGGCTGCCGGGCGGGCTTGCCGGACCAATGCCGGATCGTCAAGCCGAGGGGGATGGGGCATGGCCGGTGCGGACGCGACGATGCGGCGGGGATTGTTCGGCCGCTTGATCCGCCTGGTCTTCGGCCTCGTCCTGTTCGGTCTCCTGCTGCTGGCGGCCTTGCTCGTCGTCTATCGCTTCGTGCCGGTGCCCTCGACCCTGATGCTCGGACGCTGGCTCAGCTTCCAGCCGGTGGAGCGGCAATGGGTGCCGCTCGCCGAGATCTCGCCGACTCTGATCCGGGCCGTGATCGCGGCCGAGGACCAGCGCTATTGCAGCCATCGCGGTGTCGACTGGGTCGAGCTCAACGCGGTGCTGGAGGACGAGGACGGGCCTGGCCGCGGCGCCTCGACCCTGACGATGCAGACCGCGAAGAACGTCTTCCTCTGGCCGGGTCGGTCCTATCTCCGTAAGGGCTTGGAGATCCCGCTCGCCTTCGCGATCGACCTCTTCTGGGGCAAGCAGCGAACGATCGAGGTCTATCTCAACGTCGCCGAATGGGGCGAGGGGCTCTACGGCGCCGAAGCAGCGGCGCAGCGCTATTTCAAGAAAGCCGCGGCCGGCCTGACCCAGGTCGAATCGATCAGGCTCGCGGCCGCCCTGCCCAATCCGCTGCTGCGCGATCCCGGCAAGCCGAACCGGGCCTTGCAAGGTGCCTCGGCGCGGGTGCAGCGTCGGCTCGGGCAGCTCGGCGGGCTCGCCGCCTGCGCGGTGCCGGCCGGCGAGGAGGATCTGGAATGACGGGTTCGTGCCCGGCGCTTTAGGGCTAGCCATGGCGGGCCCGAGCGTGTATGGGCAACGCCTCACGAGATTGATCACGTCGTCGTGGCGGTCGCGCAGCCTTCAGGTCTGTGCTTCCGAATGGCGGCACGATGGAGAAGCAGCATGGCCGTTCCGAAGAGAAAGACGTCGCCGTCGAAGCGCGGCATGCGCCGCTCGGCCGACGCGCTGAAGCAGCCCACCTATATCGAAGACAAGAACTCCGGCGAACTGCGCCGTCCGCATCATGTCGACCTGAAGTCGGGCATGTATCGCGGCCGCCAGGTGCTCAAGGCCAAGACCGACGCCTGAGTGGAAGAGCGAGGCCTGATCGGCCTCCGCCTTTGCTTACATGGACAAGAGCCGGCCGCGAGGCCGGCTTTTTCTTTTTGGCGGGCAGTGTGTCAGCGCCGCTGCGCCGCTTCGCGGTAGAGCCGCGCCGCCTCCTGCGGCGTCTCGCGCCGCCGCCTGGCGAAGGGGCCGATCTCGGCCTGGCTCGCGGCGAGCTGGAGCAGGATCATTGCCAGATCGCTTGCGGGAGCCACGTTCTGAGCCGGTTTTCCGTGGAACTCAGCCATTGTGCCGCTCCGATACGCAGGGCTTGCGTCGGAGGGACAGGCTGCAATCGGGCGGCCAGGATTAACGGGACGTTAAGGCGAAACATCGCATCGTTTCGAAACAGTTTTCTCCCCTATCGGGCCAGGACGAAACGGCCTTTCACAGCCGTGCCGGATTGGCTGTTTCGAGGCCTCCGCACGATGCATGCGCCGTCGATCCTCAGCCCGCGCGACGACAGCCCGCTCGATCCGCGCAGCCTGCTCTCCTCGATCGGCGAGGTCGTCTACAACTGGGACATCGCCAGCGATGCGATGAACTGGGGCCCGAATGCCGGCGAGGTGCTGGTCGGCGTCTCCGAGGCGGTGCTGGCGCGCGGCCTCTCCTTCGCCGGGCTGGTCGAGCCCGGCAGCGGACGCAGCCGCTACGACGCGATCTTCTCCTCCAGCGGGCACGATCTCGGTGAGGGCGTGGTCTATCGCACGCGCTACGCAGCCGATCTCGCCGGCCGCAAGATGTGGGTCGAGGATGCCGGGCGCTGGTTCGCCGGCATGGACGGCAGGCCCGCCAGCGCGCGCGGCGTGCTGCGCCTGGAGCGGCCGGTGAAGCCCGACGAGCTCGGCGCAGGCGGCAGCGAACTCTGCGACCGGCATTTGCTGGTCGAGCGCGTCGAGCAGGCGCTGTCGGAGCACCTGCCGGCCGAGCGTGTCGTCGTCGTGCTCGTCGCCGCGATCGACGAACTGACCAGGCTCAACGACGATTTCGGCCACGAGGCCACCGACGAGATCATCGGCGTCGTGCAGGACCGTCTGCGTTCGGTGATGCGCCGGCGCGACCATCTGATGCGCTATTCCGGCAACCGCTTCGCCATCCTGCTGACAGGTTGCCCGCAAAGCCAGGTCGAGGCGGCGGCGCGGCGCTTCATCAAGGCGGTGGCGCAGGCGGCGATCGAGACCGGCCGGGGTATCGCGCTGGTGCGGCTGCGCGTCGGCGCCGCGATCGCGCCGGACCTGTCGACCCATGCCGGCACGCTGGTCCAGGCCGCCGAGGCGGCGCTCGCCAACGCCAAGGCCGGGGCGATCGACTCGGCCGTCATCGCCAAGCGCGGCGACATGCGCGCGGCGCCGGGCGAACGCGCCGGCTTCGATCTCCAGGCCATCGCGGCGTTGAACGAGCGGCGGGTCCAGCTCGCACTGCAGCCGATCGTGCGCTCGCGCTCGCGCGAGATCGCCTTCCACGAGGCGCTGTTGCGCGTCGGCCAAAGCGAGGCCGGTTTGTTCTTCGCGCCGGCCGAGCTGATCCCGCTGCTCGAGCGGCGCGGGCTGGTGCGGCTGTTCGACCATCGCGTGCTCGAACTCGCGATTGAACTGCTCGCGGCCGACCGGTCCCTGTCGCTCTCGGTCAACGTCTCGCCGCGCTCGCTCGCCGATCCGGAATGGCTCGACGCCTACATCGCCTGCACCAATGGCGCTCGCGGCGTGGCCGAGCGCCTCGTCGTCGAGGTCACGGAGACGGCGACCATCGAGGACCCGGCCCGGATGGCGAAGCTGCTCGGCAAGATCAAGGACCAGGGCGCGCGGATCGCGATCGACGATTTCGGCGCCGGGCACACCTCGCTCAGGCACCTGCGCGCCTTCCCGATCGACATCCTCAAGCTCGACGGCGCCTTCACCCAGAACCTCAGGCGCTCGACCGACGACCGCTTCTACGTCCGCACCCTGATCGACCTTGCCAGCCATCTCGGCGTCGAGACCGTGGCCGAATGGGTCGACGACGACCTGCAGGCGACGATGCTGACCGATTGGGGCGTCACCTATCTGCAGGGCTATCTCGTAGGCCGGGCGGAGCTGCGCGAGAACGCGACGGCGCCGGTCAGGCGTAAGGCCGGCTAACGCGCCCGCTCACTTCGTCTTCGAGAGCTTGTCCAGCCGCTCGCGCATCTCACTGAGTTCGCGCTTGAGATCACCGAGATCGTCGCCCTTGGGCGTCGCTGCGGCCGAGGCCTCCTCCTTGGCCTTGGCTGCGGCCGCGAAGGGGTTGAACAGGCGGAAGGCGTCGGTGAAGAGCGCCATGTTCGCCCGGGTCTGCTGCTGGATGGCGTCGAGCGCGCCACTCCCGAAGGCGCCGCCCGAGAAGGCCTTGGTCATCTGCTCGCGGAACTGGTTCTGCTCCTTGGTCAGATTGTCCATCGAGAATTCGAGATAGCGCGGCACCAGCGCCTGCATGCTGTCGCCGTAGAAACGGATGAGCTGGCGCAGGAAGGCGATCGGCAGCAGGTTCTGGCCGTCCTTGGCCTCCTCGTCGAAGATGATCTGGGCCAGCACAGAGCGGGTGATGTCCTCTCCGGACTTCGCGTCATAGACGACGAAATCCTCGCCGCCGCGCACCAGGCCGGCCAGATCCTCCAAGGTGACATAGGAGCTGGTGCCGGTGTGGTAGAGCCGGCGATTGGCATATTTCTTGATGACGGTCGGTTCTTTTTCGGTGGCCATCAGCATCCTGCATCGCGTTGGCTCGCGCCGTGCCCCGGAGATCGCGGCAGGGACGAACGGAACGGTCTTTCGATTGCGACGATATCTTTTCGGCAGGCGGTCGCAAGTTTTTTGAGCGTGCAACGCAAAATCCCGCCGGTTTCTGCTGCCAAGACGGTCAGCTTTGCCGCATTTTTCCGCCACCCGAGACGAAAGGCTTAGGCGCGGTGCGCCCGCAGGCTCACTTGACGCGGGCGCAGCGGGCTTCGAAGGTGCCGGAGAAACCGGCCGTCCCGGCGCGAGAGCGGGCCGCCCTAGACAACAGCGAGGAACTCTCCATGGCTGATACCGATATCGTCATCGTCGGCGCGGCGCGGACCGCCGTCGGCGCCTTCAACGGCGTCTTCGCCAATACGCCGGCGCATGATCTCGGCGCCGCCGCGATCAAGGAGGCGCTGTCGCGCGCCAAGGTCGATCCAGCCGATGTCGACGAGGTCATCATGGGCCAGATTCTGACGGCCGGTCAGGGCCAGAACCCGGCCCGCCAGGCGGCGATGAAGGCCGGCATCCCGCAGGAGGCGACCGCCTGGGGCCTGAACCAGCTCTGCGGCTCGGGCTTGCGCGCAGTCGCGATCGGCCTGCAGCAGATCGCCAATGGCGATGCCGACATCATCGTCGCCGGCGGCCAGGAATCGATGTCGATGTCGCAGCACGGCGCGCATCTGCGCAACGGCACCAAGATGGGCGACCTGAAATTCGTCGATACCATGCTGAAGGACGGCCTCTGGGACGCCTTCCACGGCTACCATATGGGCACCACCGCCGAGAACGTCGCGACCAAATGGCAGATCAGCCGCGAGGAGCAGGACAAGTTCGCGACGGCGTCGCAGAACAAGGCCGAGGCCGCGCAGAAGGCCGGAAAGTTCAAGGACGAGATCGTCCCCTTCACCGTCTCGACCCGCAAGGGCGACATCGTGATCAGCGACGACGAGTATCCTCGCCATGGTGCCACCGTCGAGGCGATGGCCAAGCTCAAGCCCGCCTTCTCCAAGGAAGGCACGGTCACCGCCGGCAACGCGTCCGGCATCAATGACGGCGCCGCCGCGCTGGTGCTGATGAGCGCCAAGGAAGCGGCCAAGCGCGGCATCAAGCCGCTCGCCCGCGTCGCCTCCTGGGCGACCGCCGGCGTCGACCCGGCGATCATGGGCTCGGGTCCGATCCCGGCGACGCGCAAGGCGCTGGAGAAGGCCGGCTGGAGCGTCGGCGATCTCGAGCTCGTCGAGGCCAATGAAGCCTTCGCGGCGCAGGCCATGGCGGTCAACAAGGACCTCGGCTGGAACACCGACATCGTCAACGTCAATGGCGGCGCGATCGCGATCGGGCACCCGATCGGCGCGTCCGGTGCGCGCGTCCTGGTGACGCTGCTGCACGAGATGGAGAAGCGGGACGCCAAGAAGGGGCTGGCGACGCTCTGCATCGGCGGCGGCATGGGCGTCGCCATGGCGATCGAGCGCGCCTGAGCTATGGCCCGCCAGACGACGCTCTATCGCTACCTGACCGGACCCGACGATGCATCGTTCTGTCATCGGGTCTCGGAGGCGTTGTCGCAGGGCTGGGTGCTCTACGGGCACCCGACCCTGACCTTCGACGCGAAGGCGCAGCGCGTCGTCTGCGGGCAAGCCATCATCAAGGATGTCGAGCGGCCATATGAGGCCAGTATGAAGCTTTCAGAACAATAACGCGGCGATCAGGCTGCCGGACGGGAGGAGACGACGATGACGAAGGTTGCACTGGTCACGGGCGGGACGCGCGGCATCGGCGCGGCGATCAGCAAGGCCTTGCAGGAGGCCGGCCACAAGGTCGCGGCGAGCTATGCCGGCAATGACGAGGCGGCGGCGAAGTTCCAGGCCGAGACCGGCATCCCCGTCTTCAAATGGGATGTCGGCGACTACGACGCCTGCGCCGCCGGCATCGCCAAGGTCGAGGCCGATATCGGTCCGGTCGATATCCTCGTGAACAATGCCGGCATCACCCGCGACGGCTTCTTCCACAAGATGACCAAGGACCAGTGGTCGGCGGTGATCCGGACCAATCTCGATTCGCTGTTCAATATGACCCGGCCGGTGATCGAAGGCATGCGCGCCCGCTCCTATGGGCGCATCATCGTGATCTCCTCGATCAACGGCCAGAAGGGCCAGATGGGCCAGGTCAACTATTCCGCCGCCAAGGCCGGCGACATCGGCTTCGTCAAGGCCCTGGCGCAGGAGAACGCCAACAAGGGCATCACCGTGAACGCGATCACGCCGGGCTATATCGGCACCGACATGGTCGCGGCCATGCCCGAGGAGGCACTGAAGCGCGTCGTCGCCGGCATTCCGGTCGGGCGGCTCGGCAAGCCCGAGGAGATCGCCGCGATGGTGGTGTTCCTCGCCTCCGAGCACGGCTCCTTCGCGACGGGCGCGACCTTCGCGGTGAATGGCGGACAGTACATGGCGTGAGTTGCGTCGGCGGCCGGCCGGCGTTGCTCGGAAACACCTCGTCATCCCGGATCGGCGCGGCTACGCCGCTTGTCCGGGATGATGGCGTGGCTCCGAGAAAACTCGGCAGGCGTCAGCGCAGGCCGGCGTTGCGCGACCGGAAGCCGGATTTCGGCGCGGACCCGTTGCCGTCCTGCTCAGGCGCCAGCGGGCTCGCCATGTCCTCGAGGATCGGGCAGTCGGGCCGGTGGTCGCCATGGCAGCAGCCGGCGAGATGCTGGAGCGTGCGGCGCATGCCCTCGAGCTCGGCGATCTTGGCCTCGAGGTCGCGGACATGCTTCAGGGCGAAGCGCTTGACGTCGGCGCTGGCGCGGGTCTTGTCGCGCCAGAGCGCGAGCAGCCCGGCCGTCTCGTCGATCGAGAAGCCCAGCCCCCGCGCACGCCGGACGAAGCGCAGCGTGTGCACGTCCTCCTCGCCATAGACGCGGTAGCCGCTGCCGGTGCGCTGCGCCGGCCGGATCAGGCCGATGCTCTCGTAATAGCGCAGCATCTTGGCCGAGACACCCGATGCCGCCGCTGCTTCGCCGATGTTCATGGCCTCAGCCCTCACGCGCCCCTAGTGGCCGTCGCCAGCCTGGGTTCGCCGGCCGCGGCTTTCTCGGCCGCGAGCGGCGGCCGGAAGCCGCGCAGCCGCAATGCGTTGGCGAGCACGCTGACGCTGGACAGCGCCATGGCGAAGCCGGCGAACATCGGCGACATCAGAATGCCGAAGGCCGGATAGAGCGCGCCGGCCGCGACCGGGATCAGCAAGGCGTTGTAGCCGAAGGCCCAGCCGAGATTCTGGGCGATGTTGCGGATCGTGGCGCACGACAATGCGATCGCGTTGGGGACGTTGCGCAGGTCGCCCGACATCAGCACGACATCGGCGCTCTCGATCGCGATGTCGGTGCCGGTGCCGATGGCGAGCCCGACATCGGCCTGCGCCAGCGCCGGGGCATCGTTGATGCCGTCGCCGACGAAGGCGGTCTTGCCGAACTCGCCCTGCAGCCGCTTGACGACATCAGCTTTTCCCGTAGGCAGCACCTCGGCCACGACCTCGTCGATGCCGAGTTGCCGTGCGATCGCCTGGGCGGTGCGGCGGTTGTCGCCGGTGATCATCACGATCTTCAGCCCGAGCTCCTTCAGCGCCGCGAGCGCGGCCGGAGTCGTCTCCTTGATCGGGTCGGCGACGGCGAGGATTGCCGCGACCCTGCCATCGAGCATCACGTAGAGCGGCGATTTCCCGCGATCGGCGAGATCCTCGGCCGCCTTTGCGAAGGCTGAGACGTCGATGCCCTCGCGTGCCGCCAGGCGATCGGCGCCGACACGGATGCGCCGGCCCTCGACCGTCGCGAGAACGCCGAAGCCGGCCTCGGCCGCGAACTCCGAGGGCTCGACCAGCGCCAGGCCACGGCGCTTCGCCTCGGCGACGATCGCCTGCGCGATCGGGTGCTCGGAGCGCGCCTCGACGCTGGCCGCGAGGTGCAGCGTATCGGCCTCGTCGAAGCCCTCGGCCATGACGATGTCGGTGAGTTCGGGATGGCCCTTGGTCAGCGTGCCGGTCTTGTCGAGCGCCACGACCTGCGTGTCGCGCAGGGCCTGGAGCGCGTCGCCACGGCGGAAGAGCACGCCCATCTCGGCCGCCTTGCCGGTGCCGACCATGATCGAGGTCGGGGTCGCCAGGCCCATGGCGCAGGGGCAGGCGATGATCAGCACAGCGACGGCGTTGACGACGGCGAAGCTCAGCGCCGGCTGCGGTCCGAAGATCATCCAGACCGCGAAGGTCGCGAGCGCCGCAGTCATCACCGCCGGGACGAACCACATCGTCACCTTGTCGACCAGCGCCTGGATCGGCAGCTTCGAGCCTTGCGCCGCCTCGACGGTGCGCACGATCTGCGCCAGCAGCGTGTCGGCGCCGACCTTGGTGGCGCGGAACTGGAAGGAGCCGGTCTTGTTGACCGTGCCGCCGACGACCTCGTCCCCCTCGCCCTTCCGGGCAGGGGCGGGCTCGCCGGTGATCATCGCCTCGTCGACGAAGGAGGAGCCGGAGACGACAATCCCGTCGACGGGGATGGCCTCGCCCGGCCTGACCACGACGATGTCGCCGCGGCGGACCTCCTCGATCGCCACGTCGCGCTCGGCGCCGTCGCGGATGATGCGGGCGGTCTTGGCCTGCAGCGTCATCAGCTTGCGGATGGCCTGGCCGGTGCGGCCCTTGGCCCTGGCCTCGAACCAGCGCCCGGCCAGGATCAGCGTCACGATCACCGCGCCGGCCTCGAAATAGGTGTAGTCCATGCCGTCCGGCAGCAGCTCGGGCAGGGCGATCGCGACCAGCGAATAGAGATAGGCCGTCGAGGTGCCGAGCATGACCAGCGAGTTCATATCAGGCGCGCCGCGCAGCAGGGCCGGGCCGCCCTTGCGATAGAACTGCAGGCCCGGGCCGAACTGCACGATCGTCGCGAGCACGAAGGAGATCAGCTTCATCATGTCCTCGCCGATCTTGCCGGCGAGAAAATGATGCAGGCTCTCGGAGAGGTGGACGCCCATCTCCATGATGACGATCGGAAGCGTCGCGACGGCGGCGACGGTGAGCGCGCGGCCGAGATGGCGGATCTCGGTCTCGCGCACGGCGGCCTCGCGATCGACCTGGCCGGCCTCGTCGGCGATCGGTTTTGTCTCGTAGCCGGCCCTGGTCGCGGCGGCCGCGGCGGCGCCCAGCACGTCCGCCCCGCCGGCATAGCGGAGGTGGGCGCGGTTGGTGGCGAGGTTGACGCTGGCGTCGAGCACGCCCGGAACCGCCTTCAGCGCGCGCTCGACACGACCGACGCAGGACGCGCAGCTCATGCCCTCGATCGCGAGATCGGCTTGCGCGTCCTGTGCGGGATAGCCCGCCTTGGCGACGGCGCCCAGAACGTCGCCGGCGTTGCCGCTGCCGAGATCGACGGTGGCGCGGCCGGTCGCGAGGTTGACCGAGACGTCGGCGATCCCAGGCACGGCGCGGATCGCCTTCTCGACGCGGCCGACGCAGGAGGCGCAACTCATGCCCTCGACCGCGAGCACCAGCCGAGGCCCGGCCTGTCCTGCGCCGGACTTGGCGAGCGTCGGCAGGGGCTTGGGCGAGATCGGGGTTTGCGTGAGCACCGTCATCTGAGCCACCTCGGTTGAACGAACGGTATGGCTTGTAGGGCTTCCCATCGTGGGAATGTCAAGCTCTGAATTTGGCGTCGCCGTCACGCGCTCTCAAGATCGGAAAGACCAGTGAAAATCGGGCTTGACCTTGCCATGTGGCAAGGCCGCAGAGTGGCGTCCGCATTCAGATTCCAGAGGAGAAGCTCTCATGTGCGGTTGCCAGACCCATGCCGAAAAGACCGAAGCCCCCGCCGCCGCCGGCGTGTCTCTGCGCGTCGAGGACATGACCTGCGGCCATTGCGCCGGCACGATCAAGAGCGCGATCGAGGGGGCGGTCCCTGGCGCCAAGGTCCATGCCGATCCGGCCGCCCGCCTGGTCTCGGTCGAGGGCGCCGATCTCGCCCGCATCAGCGCGATCATCACCGAAGCCGGCTACACGCCGAGCGCGATCGCGGCTTGAGTCACATTGCCTTCGAAGCCAAAAGGCCACGGCGCAAGCCGTGGCCTTTTTCGTTGCGCTGGTTGTTCCGGGCGAGTCCGGAGTGCGACAATCGCCGGATGCGGAAAGGCCCGTAGCGGTGAAGCTCCGGGCCTATTCGCGATCGGAAACGGAACTGGGCGCCGCGCTCACTCCAGCCCGGGCGTCAGGGTGTTGTAGTTGATGAAGTGGGCCTTGTAGTTCTTCACCTTGGTCGAATAGGCGTCGTAGAGCGCCTCGTGGACGATGAAGACGTTGATCGCGTCCTTCTGGACCTTCTCGCCGAGCTTGGCGTAGATCTGGAAGCGCTCCTTGGGGTCCTTGAGCGCGGAGATCCTGCCGATCTCGGCGTCCATCTCCGGCGTGCAGTAATGGGCGATGTTGAAGCTGCCGGCGCAGGTGTAGTCGGCGTTGAAAAAGCCGACCGGCTCGGGCACGTCGGTCAGGTAGCCGCGCGACATGAAGGCCATGTCGTAGTTGCCGGCGAGCATGTCGGGCTCGATCGCCTTGTACTCGGCCATCTTGATCTCGACCTTGATGCCGACCTGGCCGAGCATCTCCTGCACGACGGCGGCGACGTCCTTGAGCTCGGTCTTGGCGGTGTAGCCGAGCAGCGTCAGGCTGAGCGTGCCGGGCTTGATGCCGGCCTCTTCCAGCAGCTTCTTCGCCTTGGCGAGGTCGTAGGCCGGCTTCTGGTTGGCCGGCGCCCAGGGATCGGTGGCGCGGAACGGGCCCATGGCCGGGGTCGCCGCGCCCTCGAAGACCGCGGCCGCGATGGCGGAGGTGTCGATCGCGGCCTGCACGGCCTGGCGGACGCGGATGTCGTCGAAGGGCTTCTTCTTGTTGTTGAGCAGCATCATCAGCGTGCGCGGCGCCTTGACCTGTTCGAGCTTGACGTTCTGGACGTTCTTGAACTGCCCGAGCGCGGTGATCGAGATCATCCGGGCGATGTCGGCCTCGCCGGTGCGGATCTGGGTGGCGCGGCTGTTCGCGTCGGTGATGAACTTGATCTCGGCACCGTCCAGCTTGGCCTTGCCGCCCCAATAGGCGTCGTTGCGCTTAACCGTCATGCCCGTCTTGGCGTCGACGCGGGTGATGGCGAAGGGGCCGGTGCAGGTGCCGACCGGATTGACCTTGCCGTCCTTGTAACCGGCCGGCGCCAGGATGGTGGTGGCCGGGCTCGCGAGCTGGCCCGGCAGCATCACCGAAGGCTCGACCGTGGTGATGCGGAGCGTGTCGGCGTCAGCCGCCTCGACCGACTTGATGCCCTTCTTCGAGAAGGCGCGGGCCGGTACCTGGGCGTTGAGCAACTGGTTCAGCGCGTTGGCGGCGGTCTCAGGGCTGAGCGCCGTGCCGTCGTGGAACTTGACGCCCTGGCGGATCTTGAAGTCCCAGACCGTCGGCGCGGTCTGCGTCCAGGAGGTCGCGAGCGAGGCCTTGAGTTCGCCGTCGAAATCGACCTTGGTCAGGCTCTCGTAGCAGCCGGCGCGCGAACCGAGATAGGCGTCGTCCGAGGCCATGTCCCAGCCCGCGACGACGGTCACGACCTCGTCGAGAGTGAGTGTCGCCGCCCTGGCCGCGACCGTGGTCGAGAGCGCGAGCAGGCAGCCGGCCAGCAGGATCTTGCGGTTGGTCATCGGTCGGTCCCCTTGTTGACGTTGCTTGTGGATGCGCAACTGAGTCGATCGTCGGCCCTCTGCGGCAGAATTTGCTGCCGTTCTTGGTTTGCTGCAGCGCAGAAGCGCTCGTCGCGCGCGGGACTGTCCCGATAAGATGTCGACGGCGTCAGGCTGGTTGCAGCGCGGCTTCGGCACGCGTCGGCGGCGCCGACAGATCGAGCTCCGACCAATAGTGGCAGCGCACGAGATGGCCCTCGCCGGCCTCGTGCAGCGGCGGCATCTCGTCCTTGCAGCGCGGCGTCGCGAAGCGGCAGCGCGTCTGCAGCCGGCAGCCCGGCGGCGGCCGCAACGGGCTCGGCAGGTCGCCCTCGAGATAGCCGGACGCGCCGTCGAGCCCGGTCTCGTCGATCATCGCCGCCGAGATCAGGGCGCGGGTGTAGGGGTGGCGCGGGCGGGCGAAGATCTCGGCGCGGTCGGCGATCTCGACGATCTGGCCAAGATACATCACCGCGATCCGGTCGCACATGTAGTTCACCACGCGCAGATCATGCGAGATCATCAGCAGGGTCAGGCCGAAGCGGCGCTTCAGATCCATCAGCAAATTGAGGATCTGCGTGCGCATCGAGGCGTCGAGCGCCGAGGTCGGCTCGTCGCAGACCAGGAACCAGGGCTTCAGCAGCAGCGCCCGGCCGATGACGACGCGCTGGAGCTGCCCGCCGGAGCATTCGCGCGGGTAGCGCTGCTCGAAGGAGGCGTCGAGTCCGACCTCGTCCAGCATCGCCAGCACGGCGACGCGCAGGCTCTCACGCGAACCGAGTCCGTTCTGCAGCATCGGCAGCAGCATGCTCTGGCCGATGGTCATGCGCGGATCGAGCGCGGCGTAGGGGTCCTGGAAGACGAGTTGCATGGTCCGGCGCATCTTGCGCAGCGCTGGCCCCTTCAAGACCAGGATGTCGCGCTGGTCGATCTTCGCCTGCCCGCCCGTCGCCGGCGTCAGCCGCATCAGAACGCGGGCGATGGTGCTCTTGCCGCAGCCGGATTCGCCGACGAGGCCGAGCACCTCGCCCTCGCGGATCGAGAAGGAGACGCCGTCGATCGCCTTGACCGTCAGTCCGGCGCGCATCGCATAGTGCTTCTTGAGGTCCTGGACCTCGACGAAGGGCCGGCCCGGAACCGGCGTGGTGCGCTGCGGCGCCTCTGCCTGACGGCCGATCATGCGGTCGCTCCGCTGGCGGCGAGCGCCGGGCGGTCATGGCAGGGCACGGCCCAGCAGCGCGCGGTGCAGGCGTCGTCATAGGTCGAGAGTTCCGGCTCCTGCTCCAGGCAATGGGCGGAGATGCCGTTGGCGGCGGCGGTCGGGCAGCGCGGCAGGAAGCGGCAGCCGCTCTTGGCCGGCGAGCCGGCGGGGATCGAATAGAGCTGGCCGTCGGCATCGGGCTTGAGCAGCGAGCATTGCACCAGCGCCCGCGTATAGGGATGGCGCGGGCGTTTCAGGATGTCGCGGGCCGGGCCTTCCTCGACGATGCGGCCGGCATACATCACCGCGACCCGGTCGGCGATCGCCGAGACGATCGAGAGGTCGTGGGTGATCAGCAGGATGGCAAGGTTGCGCTTGCGGCGCTGCTCGTCGAGCAGCTTCAGGATCTGGACCTGCACGGTGACGTCGAGCGCGGTCGTCGGCTCGTCGGCGATCAGCAGTTCGGGCTCGCCGCTCATGGCGGCGGCCATCATCACGCGCTGGGCCATGCCACCGGAGAGCTCGTGCGAGAAGCACTGCATCCGGGTCTCGGGCGCGGGGATGCCGACATCGGCCAGGAGCTTGGCGACCCGGCCGGGCACGGAGGCGCGATCGGGCCGGCGGTGTTTCCACAGGGCCTCGCCGACCTGGACGCCGACGCGGCAGGTGGGGTCGAGCATCGCCTGCGGCTGCTGGAAGATCATCGCGACATGGCCGCCGCGCAGATGGGTGAGCTCGGCCTGGCTGAGGCCGAGCACGTCGCTGCCCTTGAACAGGATCTCGCCGCCGGAGATGCGCAAACCGGCCGGCAGCAGCCGCATCAGAGAAAGCGCTGTCATGCTTTTTCCGGAGCCGGACTCGCCGACGAGCGCGACGATCTCCCCGCGCCTGACCTTGAGGTTCAGCCCGTCGATGATCGTCTTCGGCGCGCCCTCGCCAGACACGGTGACGCGCAGGTCGCGAACATCGAGGAGGGCGGCATCGTCGGCTTCGGACATCAGCGCGCCTCCTTGATCTCGAGCCCCTGGCCGATCCAGGTCACCGACAGGGCGGTCAGGAAGATCGCGAGGCCGGGCGCGATCACCAGCAGCGGCATGCGTTCGACGAATGGCTGCGACTCCGCCAGCATCAGCGCCCAGTCGGCGCGGGGCGGCTGCACGCCGAGCCCGATGAAGGACAGTCCGCCGACGGTGATCAGCTTGTGGCCGAAGCGCAGGAAGGTGATCGCCGCGATCGGCCTGAGCGTGTTGGGAATGATGTGGCGAAAAATGATGAAGCTCTTCGAGCAGCCGAGCACCTCGGCGGCGGCGACATATTCCTTGGCGCTGATCACCAGAGCGAGCCCGCGCGCCAATCTCGCGAAGGGCGTCCAACCGACGATGGTCAGCGAGACGATCAGCGTGCTGTAGCCCGGCCCCAGGATCGCGATGGCGAAGATCGCGATCACCACGTCGGGGAAGGAGATCAAGAGGTCGACCAGCCGCATCAGGATCTCGTCGACCCAGCCGCCGGCACGGGCCGAGACGATGCCCACCAGCGTGCCGATCGTGACGCAGAGCGTCAGCGTGACCAGCGCGATCAGCACCGAGAACTGGCCCCCGACAAGGATGCGGCTCAGCAGGTCGCGGCCGAGATGGTCGGTGCCGAGCCAATGCGCCGCGCTCGGCATCGAGAGACGGCGCAACAGGCTCTGGCTCGCCGGGTTGTAGGGTGCGAGCCAGGGCCCGGCGACCAGCATGATCGCGATCAACGTGAACAGCACGATCCCGGCCGAGAAGGTCCAGTGCCGGCTGCGGGCGAAGCGCACGAAGCGCGTCAGGCGCGAGGGCGCCTGCGCGCCCGCGCCACGGCCGAGTCCGGTCATCGGCAGCGCCTCAATGGACATGGCCCATCCTGACGACCGGGTTGAGCAGGATGTAGACGATGTCGGCCAGCGTGTTGATCAGGATCGAGAGCACGACGATGCACATGAAGCCGGCCTGCAGCACTGGCACGTCGTTGTTGATCACCGCCTCGTAGATCAGCCGGCCCATGCCGGGGATCGAGAAGATGACCTCGACCACGACCGAGCCGCCGAGCAGGCTCGCCAGCCAGAGCGCAAACAGCGTCAGCACCGGCATCGACCCGTTGCGCAGGCCGTGGCGCATCACCGTCTGCGACATGCTCAAGCCCCGGCTCAGCGCCGCCGTGATGTAGGGCGCGTTCAGCACGTCGATCATCGCCGCGCGGGTGACGCGGGTGAAATAGGCCATCGGCCGCAGCGACAGCACGAAGGCCGGCAGCACGACATAGGACACGCCCTGCCAGCCGGCCGAGGGAAGCACGCCGAGCCAAAGCGCGAAAACCAGCACGGTCAGCGGCGCGAACCAGTATTCGGGAATCGCGACGAAGGACTGGGTGACGAAGGTGACGGCGTTGTCGAGACGGCCACCGGGCTTCAGCGCGACCAGCGTGCCCATCGGCAGCGCGACCGCGAGCGCCAGCCCCAACGCCGCCATGGCGAGCGTGAAGGAGACGCCGATGGCACGCACGACCTCTGCGCCGACGGCTGCGCGGTTGACGAAGGAATAGCCGAAATCACCCTGCAGCGCGGCCTTCAGCCAGGAGAGGTACTGGACGTAGAGCGGTCGGTCGAGCCCGAGGCTCGCGCGCAACGCTTCCAGTGCGTCGGCGTCCAGCACGAGGTCGCCAATGCGCGAGCGCAGGATGGTGCGCACCGGATCGCCGCCGTTCAGATAGGGCACGACGAAGGCGAGCAGCGAGATGACCACGCAGGTCAGGCAGAGCAGGATGAAGCGCTTCAGCGCGATCGCCCACATGCAAGCCTCCTCTCGAACCGGTGCCTCGTCGATGTCGCGGCCGGCCCCTGGCGCTTTGCAAGGACCGCACCGTCGAAGGCTTGCGGCATCGCGCCCGGGCCCATCGTCCTCCCGCCGCCGCGCTGACGCAACGTCTTCGATGTTACGGGGGTCGACGTGGCCGGCCTGTCGTTGTCATGGGCGGCGCAACGACATCCTGCCGTTTCCGCGGGTCCGCACGGCAGGCCATGCCGCCGGCCGGCAGATCGCTGGATTTCGCGGATTTGAGCCCTAATACCTTGCCATGGGGCAGGGTTTGCTCGGTTTCGGGGCGGTGATCCCGCACATGGGCCGGGCAAAGAGCGGACCTTTTGCCAGCGCATGGAGACGGGTCGATCTTTGCGCAGCGCGAGGCCATGCAAATCGCTTAGCCTGACCTGATCCAGCAAAGTCCGGTCGCTTGCCCAATATCCCGCTCCCCGAACCGCCACCCCTGCCGCGTCCGGATCCGGCCGCGCCGCTGCCGGCCGGACAGCGGCGGAGCAATCCGCTGCGCGGGATCGGGCTGATCCTGCTGTCGAGCCTGTTCCTGTCGGCGGCCGACACCATCTCCAAGCTGATGACGACCTCGGTGCCGCCGCTGCAGGTCACCTTCCTGCGCTACGGCGTCTTCGTCGCGATCATGCTCGCCGTCGTCTGGCGCAGCGGAGGCATGGCGACGATGCGGACGCGCCGCCCGGGGTTGCAGGTGCTGCGCGGGATCGGCGTCGCCGCCTCCTCGATCCTGTTCGTGATCTCGCTGAAATACCTGCCGATCGCCGACGCGACGGCGACGAGCTTCGTCTCGCCGCTGTTCGTGACGGCACTGTCGATCCCGATCCTCGGCGAGGTCATCGGCTGGCGGCGCTGGAGCGCGACGGTCGTCGGGCTGATCGGCGTCCTGATCGTGGTGCGGCCGGGCGGCTCGGGCTTCCAGCTTGCCTCGCTGCTTCCCGTCGTCTCGGCACTGACCTGGGCCTTCGCGCTGATCGTGACCCGGATCATGAGCACGACGGAAAGCCCGCTGACGACACTCGTCTGGTCGGCGCTGATCGGCTTTTCGATCGCCACGGCGCTGATGCCTTTCGTCTGGCAGCCCGTGACATCCGAAATCCTGCTGCTCGGCCTCTTCATCGGCGTCGCCTCGACCATCGGCCACTGGCTGGTGATCCTCGCCTTCCGCCATGCCGACGCGTCGCTGCTCGCGCCGTTCTCCTACATGCAACTGCTCTGGGTCTCGGTCTTCGGCTTCCTGCTGTTTTCCGTGCTGCCCGACCTCTGGACGCTGGTGGGCGCCGCGATCATCGCAGGCTCCGGGCTCTACACCGCGCATCGCGAGCGCATCCGGGCGCGCCGCGTCGTCGTAGGCGATCAGGCGTGAGAATCACGCTCGCCACGACGAGGCGACGCGCTATCCTGACGTCCACCCGCCCGAATCGCCGATGATCGAAGGCCCGATGACAGATCTCCCAGACCAGACTTGCCTCGATCAGGCTCGCCCCGGCCGCCGCGGCGTCCTCGCCGGCCTCGCCACGATCGCGCTGGGTGCCTGCTCGCCGCTCGCGACGATCAACACGCTGATGCCGTCCGATCGCGGTTCGCGGCTCGCGGCTCGCGGCGTCGCCTATGGTCCCGATCCGCGCCAGCGGCTCGACATCTACGTGCCGGACGGCGCGCCGGGGAAAGCCCCTGTGATGATGTTCCTCTATGGCGGCGGCTGGGACAACGGTTCGAAGGACGAGTATTCCTTCGTCGGCCATGCCTTCGCCTCGCGCGGCTTCGTCACGGTGGTGCCGGATTATCGGTTGGTGCCGCAGGTTCGCTTTCCCGGCTTCGTCGAGGATTGCGCGCTGGCGCTGCGTTGGGTCCAGGACCATGTCGGAGAGCAGGGCGGCGACGTCGCCCGCGTGCACCTCTCCGGCCATTCGGCGGGCGCCTACAATGCGATGATGCTGGCGCTCGACCGGCGCTTCGCGGCGAAGGCCGGCGTCCGGCCCGGCCTGATCAGGAGCGTCTCGGGGCTGGCCGGACCCTACGACTTCCTGCCGCTCGACGATCCCCGTACGGTCGCGGCTTTCGGCGAAAATCCGAAGCTGTCCGAGACGCAGCCGGTCAATTTCGCCAGCAGGGGTGCGCCGCGCGTCTTCATCGCCACGGGCGATGCCGACACGACCGTGTTCCCGCGCAACACCTATGCGCTCGGCAAGAAGCTGCAGGCGGCGGGCGCCCAGGTCGAGGTCAAGACCTATCCCGGAATCGGCCATCCCGGCATCCTGCTGGCGCTGGGCTCGAGCTTCCGCGGCAACGCGCCGGCGCTCGACGACATCGTGGGCTTCGCCTCGCGATGACTGGTGTGCGATGCGAAACGCTGTAGGGTGACTTAGCGCCATTCCGGCGCCGATATCCTAGGATCTTCCCCATGGCGCTTCGTCTCGCCCGCGCGGTTCTCACCGCTGCAAGCCTCATCCTCCTGCCGGCGCTCGCCAGCGCCAAGACCTATTCGATCCCCGATCCCAATCCGGTCGCGGTGATCACCCTGCCGGACGACTGGGAATCGACCGAGATCGCCAAGGGCGTCGAATCGACTTCCGAGGACGAGACCGTCTACGTCGCGATCGAGGTCACCGAGCTGAAGGACGCCGCCAAGGGGATCGCCGATACCGTCACCTGGCTGAAGAGCAAGGACGTCGTCGTCGACCAGTCGACGATGGAACAGAAGCCCTTCTCGATCAACGGGCTCGAAGGCGTGCAGGTGAAGTGGAGCGGCAAGGACGAGGACGGCCCCACCAATATCAGCCTGACCCTGCTCCAAGTGACCGAGACCAAGGGCCTGATCCTGACCTATTGGGCCTCGCCCGAGGGCGAGAAGGAGAACCTCAAGGACCTGATCTCGATCATCAACAGCCTCAAGGCGTTGAAGTGAGCGAGGGCTGACCGGCGCGGCCAGGGCACCTCATGCCCCGGTTCGGCGCTGTTCATAGCGAGCCAGGAACATCTCGACCGCCGAGGCGACGACGCGGGCGATCTCGCCTTCATCCGGCGCCCGGCGCTCGGCGTTGAACAGGCGCGGCCGCACCAGCGTCGACTGACAGAGATCGAGGAACTGCACCGCCGCCAGAGTGGGGTCCTCGATCGCGAGATGCCCTTCCGCGCATTTCTGGCGCAGGAATTCGGCGAGGCGCTGGGCGCCCTGCATCGGGCCGCGCTCATAGAACTCGCGCCCGAGATCGGGCATGCGCTCGGCGACGCCGAGCACGATGCGGTGCGCGCTGACGGCGAATTCGTTGGTCAGCAGCTTGACGAGAGCGCAACCGAAGCCGGTCAGGGCATGGGCGAGATCGGGATCGTCGTTCAGCGCCTCGAAGGTTCCGCGCTTCTGGATTTCGCGCTCGCGCTCGATCAGCGCGACGAAGAGATGTTCCTTGTCCTCGAAATAGACATAGAGCGTGCCCTTGGAGACGTTCGCGGCCGTGGCGATGTCGCTCATGCTGGCGGCGTCGAAGCCGCGCGCGGTGAAGACGGCATGCGCGCCGTCGAGGATTTGCCGGCGCTTGTCGGGATCGGCGCCGGCGACCCTGCGATTGCGGGCGATCGACTTAACCAGAGGCTCAGAGATTTCGGACATCGTCCCGGTCACGGTGGCTGGCGCCCTTGCATCATGCATCGCAAAAAGAATCGAACCAATCGGTTCGATTGGACTTGATATGCGATATCGACAGCGCTATTTCAAGCGTGATCGAACCGCTTGGTTCGAATTGATTGCCCAGGACGTCCCATGTCTGCCGAAACAGTGACCGAACCGCGCCGCGACCGGCTGAAGCTGGTCGATACCCACGTCGATGCGCGGGCCGAGACCGCTCAGCCCGCCACCGGTCGCCAGGGTGGCGAAGCGGGTGCCAAGCCCGCCGCCGAGGCTCCGGCCGCGACCAAGCCGAAGAAGAGCGGCCTGAAGCGCGCCGGCCTGATGCTGCTCGCGACCGCCGCCATCGGCACCGGCCTCTGGTACGGCGTCGACTACTGGCGCACCGGCCGGTTCATCGTCTCGACCGACGATGCCTATATCGGCGCCGAGATGGCGACGATCTCGGCCAAGCTCGCCGCCAACATCGCTTCGGTCTCCGTGGTCCAGAACCAGGAGGTCAAGGCCGGCCAGCCGCTGGTCGCTCTGGATGATGGCGATTGGCGCATCGCTCTGGAAAGCGCGCGCGCCAAGAGCGCGACGGCGCAGGCGACGCTCGCCCGGATCGACAGCCAGATCGAGGCCGGCCGCGCCAGCCTGGAACAGGCACAGGCACAACAGGTGTCGGCCCAGGCCGGCGTCACCCGCACCATCGCCGATTTCGACCGCGCCAACAGCCTCGCGGCCAAATCCTATGGCTCGCAGGCGACGCTCGATGCCGCGACCGCCGCGCGCGACCAGGCCAAGGCGTCGCTCGGCAGCGCCGAGGCCGGCGTGTCTGCCGCGAAAGCCAACATCGAGGTGTTGAAGGCGCAGCGCGTCGAGGCGGCGCGACAGGGCGACGAGCTGAAGGTCGCCGAGCAGAAGGCCGAGCGCGACCTGACCTTCACCAAGGTCGCCGCGCCGATCGACGGGCTCGTCGCCAACACCAACGTCCAGCTCGGCGACCTCGTCAGCGCCGGCAAGCGGCTGATGTCGCTCGTCCCGCTCGACAAGGTCTATGTCGACGCGAACTTCAAGGAGACGCAGGTCGGCCCGCTGAAGATCGGCGACAAGGCTTCGATCACTGTCGACGCGCTGCCCGGCCAGGTCTTCGAGGGCACGGTCAGCGGCATCAGCGGCGGTACCGGCTCGGTGTTCACGCTGCTGCCGCCCGACAATGCGACCGGCAACTTCACCAAGATCGTCCAGCGCGTGCCGGTCCGCATCGCCCTGTCGCCGGAGGCGACAGCCAAGCATGTGCTGCGTCCGGGCATGTCGGTCGTGGTCAAGATCGATCCGCGCCCGGCCGACAAGCGCTGATTCCCTCCTGAAAGGCAGGCCGTCATGGCCACCACCGCGACAATCAGCAGCCCGGCCGGCGCGCCGCCGGCTTCCGATGCCATTCCGATGCGGCGGATCTTCGCCTTCATCGCGATGATCTTCGGCATGTTCATGGCGATCCTCGACATCCAGATCGTCTCGGCATCGCTGGCCGAGATCCAGGCCGGCCTGTCGGCTTCGTCAGACGAGATCGCCTGGGTCCAGACGGCCTATCTGATCGCCGAAGTCATCATGATCCCGCTGTCGGGCTATCTCAGCCGGGCGCTGTCGACGCGGGTGTTCTTCTCGATCGCAGCGGCGGGCTTCACCATCGCGAGCGTGCTCTGCGCCCAGGCGTCGTCGATCAACGAGATGATCCTATGGCGGGCGGTGCAGGGCTTCATCGGCGGCGGCATGATCCCCGGCGTCTTCGCGGCCGCCTTCACCATCTTTCCGGCCTCAAAGCGGCCTATCGTCTCGCCGCTGATCGGTCTCGTCGCGACGCTCGCTCCGACGATCGGCCCGACGGTCGGCGGCTATCTCAGCAGCGCCTTCTCCTGGCACTGGCTGTTCCTGGTCAATGTCGTGCCGGGCATCGGCGTCACCATCGCCGCCTGGACGTTGATCGATTTCGACAAGCCGCAGGCCGGGCTGCTGCAGCGCTTCGACTGGCTCGGCCTCGCCGGTATGGGCGCCTTCCTCGGCAGTCTCGAATATGTGCTGGAGGAAGGCACGCGGCTCGACTGGTTCGAGAGCCACGAGATCGTGTTCTTCTCGATCGTCATGGTGTTCGGGGCGGTCCTGTTCTTCTGGCGGGCGCTGACGCGTGACGATCCGCTGGTCGATCTCTACGCCTTCAAGAACCGCAACTTCGCCTTTGGCTCGCTGTTCTCCTTCACCATGGGCATCGGGCTCTACGGGTTGACCTATCTCTACCCTGTCTATCTCGGGCGCATCCGTGGTTATGACGCGCTGCAGATCGGCGAGACCATGTTCGTCACCGGCCTGTGCATGTTCTTCACCGCGCCGATCGCCGGCCGGCTGTCGCAGAAGATCGATCCGCGCGTGCAGATGATGATCGGCTTTTCCGGCTTCGCGCTCGGCACCTGGATCGCGTCGCACATCACCACCGACTGGGATTTCCACGAATTGCTGCTGCCGCAGATCCTGCGCGGCGTTTCGCTGATGCTGTGCATGGTGCCGATCAACAACCTCGCACTCGGCACGCTGCCGCCGGCGCAGCTCAAGAACGCGTCCGGCCTCTACAACCTGACCCGCAATCTCGGCGGCGCGGTCGGCCTCGCCTTGATCAACACCTTGCTCAACACCCGCACCGATCTGCATATCGGCCGGCTGCATGAGATGGTCGCGGCCGGCCGGCAGGTGGCCGAGGAGGCGCTCGCCAACACCGCCCAGCGCTTCCTCGACTATGGCGACGCGGCCCAGAGCATGGCGCTGGCGCTGATCAACCAGCGCGCCCACAAGCAGGCGCTGATCATGGCCTTCGGCGACGTCTTCATCGGGCTGACGGTGATCTTCGCGAGCCTCGTCCTGCTGGCGCTGTTCATGCGCAAGCCGCCTGCGGCGGCGCCGGCGGGCGGCGGCGGGCACTGAACCGTTTCCCTGAGCCCTCATCCTGAGGAGCCGCGTGGCGGCGTCTCGAAGGATGTTCCGGCGGTCTCGGGAGTTTCTTGGAGCATCGTTCGAGACGCACGGCTTCGCCGCGCTCCTCAGGATGCGAGCTGAGGAAGAGGCGCAATGACCGGATGTCGCACCGGGCACGATTGACATCCACCCTTCCTTCCGACAAATATAATAGCAATATCAGTAGTTTAGATGTTTTCTAAACTACGAGGCCGGTGATCCGGCATTGTCGGAAGGCGTTACGATGAGCGTGTCGAGCATGAAGGGTCCGGGTCAGGAGCGCGCCATGGCGGATCACATCCCCTGGCCGCAGAAGAGCTCGTCCTGCCCGATCAGCGCGGTCAAGGCGCGGCTGCGCTCCGCAGGCTTGCGGCCGACGCGCCAGCGCATGGCGTTGGGCTGGCTGCTCTTCGCCAAGGGCGACCGCCACGTCTCGGCCGAGATGCTCTATGAGGAGGCGCTGCGCGCCCGCGAGCCGCTCTCGCTCGCCACCGTCTACAACACGCTGCGGCAGTTCTCGGAAGCGGGCCTGCTGCGCCAGGTCTCGGTCTCCGGCCCGAAAACCTTCTTCGACACCAACGTCTCCGAGCATCATCATTTCTACAACGAGGACGACGAGACCGTCGTCGACATCCCCGGCTCGACCATCCACGTCTCCGGCCTGCCCGAGGCCCCGGACGGCATGATGATCTCCTCGGTCGAGGTGATCGTGCGGCTGCGCCGCGCCGACGGCGTCGAGGTCGAGACCACGCGTATGGTTCCCGGCGGCCATCGGATCGGGCATCACGCGTGATCGTCTGCTCCTGCAACGTCATCTCGAGCCGGCAGATCGCCGGCATGATCGGGCCGGACGGCAGCGGGCCGGCGACGGCCGGCGAAGCCTATGACTGCCTCGGTTGCAGCCCGAATTGCGGCCGCTGCGCCCGCGCCGTCCGCAGCATCCTGGCCGAGGCGCGTGCCGCCTGCGCCAGCCAGTGCGCGAGCTGCCACAGTCGCGAGATCGACTGCGCCGTGCATGTCGTGGTCGGGACGATGCTCGACGGCATCGACATCGCGCCGGACCGCGTCGCGGCCTGAGCCGCCGGCTTCATCGCGAAATATCGCGATGGCCGCGATTTCCGCTTTCCTTCGGCTTCGGGCCGACCTACATTAGGATCATTCTAATGTAGCTTGCTGGAGGCGGCCATGAAGGGTGACAAGAAGGTCATCGAATATCTCAACAAGGGGCTGCGCTCCGAACTCACCGCCATCAACCAGTACTGGCTGCACTATCGGATCCTCGACAATTGGGGTCTGAAGGAGATGGCCAAGACTTGGAAGAAGGAATCGATCGAGGAGATGGTCCATGCCGACCGCTTCGTCGACCGCATCCTCTTCCTCGAAGGCTTCCCGAACATGCAGACGCTGGACCAGCTCCGCATCGGCGAGACGGTCAAGGAAGTCATCGAATGCGACCTCAAGGCCGAGGTCGAAGCCCGCGCGCTCTACCAGGAAGCGGCGAAGTATTGCCGCGAGGTCGGGGACTACCCGTCCGAGGACCTGTTCAAGGCCCTGATGAAGGACGAAGAAGGCCATATCGACTTCCTCGAGACGCAGCTCGAGCTGATCGCCCGCATCGGCCTCGAACTCTACACTCAGAAGCATGTCGGCGGCCTCGAGGGCGACGACCACTGAGCGTCGCATCGGCGGCATTGTTGCGCCGGGCCTGTCGCGGGCCCGGCGTTTTCATTTGTGCTTCCGCGCCCGCAGCACTCCGGGGACTTGACCGGCGAGGCCGCGGCAGCCTAAGTCGAAAGCTGGTCAAGATACTGTTTTGATTTGGTTTTATTCAAAACAAGCTGGGATTCGAGATCGGCATCGCTCCCGAAGATTCGCTTTGGGCCACGCCTTGGATCTCGTTTCGATGAATTCGCAGCCGCCATCCGATTCCATCCCCAAGCCGCCGGTCAGCCCAGATGTGCCGGTGATCGACGTGCGCCAGCTCGTCGGCGAGGGCCGCGAGATCGTGCTGATCCATCAGGGCGAAGCCTATCGGCTGCGGATCACGGCGCGCGACCGGCTGATCCTGACCAAGTAGATTGCGATTCTTCGCTGAAGGCCTGACGAAAAAGGCCCGCCGTCGCCGGCGGGCCTCGATCTTTTTGACGTCAGCTCCGGTCAGAGGAAGCTGACATTGGCGGCTTCCGGGCCCTTCTTGCCGGCGCGGATCGAGAAGCGCACGCGCTGCCCGTCCATTGGCGGCTGCAAGCCGCTGCGGCTGAGCGACGAGACGTGCAGGAACACGTCCGGACCGCCCTTGTCAGGGGCGATGAAGCCGAAGCCGCGCTCGGAATTGAAGAACTTCACGGCACCGTCGAAGGGGCCTTCCATCGGGCCGCTGTCGCGGCTGGCGAAACCGCCGCGATCGCCACCGCGGTCGAAGCCGCCGCCACCGCCATAACCGCCACGGTCGCCGCCGCGATCGAAACCGCCGCCGCCATAGCCGCCGCGGTCGCCGCCGTAACCGCCGCCGCCGCCAAAATCGTCACGCGGCGGGCGCGGGGAGAAGGGGCGCGGCGGGCGTTCGCCACGCGGCGCGGGCGCCTGTGCGGTCGAGGCGTCGATCTCGTGGACCGCGACGACCTGGAGGCCGCGCCGTCCTTCGCCGAGATCGGCGATGATCGTCGCGCCGGGTTGCAGGTCCTGCTGGTCGAGCGGACCGAGGGCCGAAACATGCAGGAAGACGTCGCCGGAGCCGTCGGCGGGAGAGGCGAATCCGAACCCCTTCTCGGGGTCGAACCACTTGACCTTGGCTTCGATATTCTCGTGGGTAACGAAGGGTTGGGCAGCAGGGGGCTTGCGTCGATCGAACATGGAGCTTCAAGATCAGAGTGAGCGGGAACTCGCAATCTAGCGCATGCCGGCCCCGGCGTCATCGGGGCGCGGCAGTTAATTTATTGCGTCTCGCCGGGCTCGTCGCAACGGATCATCTGCACCTTCCTGGGCATCTCGCCGACGGCCGGGACGAACTGTCCGGTCGTCGGATCGAGCAGCATCAGCACGCCGGTCGCGACCGCGAAATAGGCGCCATGCAATTGCAGCCGGCCCTTGCTCTCGAGGATTTGCACGCAGGGGAAGGTGCGCAGGTTCGCGAGCGATTGCTGGATCGAGGCGAAGGCGAGGCGCTCGACATAGACGTCGAGGCTCTCATTGCGGCCGCGCCCGCCGGTGCGCTGGGCGGCGGGGCCGATCAGGGTGATCCATTTGCCGATGAAATCGCCGGGTGAGAGCGGTCCCTGCGCGTCGTCGGCGAAGGCGCGGATGCCGCCGCAGCGGCCATGGCCGAGCACGACGATATGCTCGACCTTGAGCGCCTGCACCGCATATTCGAGCGCAGCGGAGGTGCCGTGCAGATTGTCGTCGGGTGAGAAGGGCGGTACGAGATTGGCGACGTTGCGAGCGACGAACATCTCGCCCGGCCGGGCATCGAAGATCGTCTCGGGCGAGACGCGCGAATCGCAGCAGCCGACCAGCATGATCTTCGGGGTCTGACCCTCGGCGAGCTGCTCATAGCGTGAGCGCTCGCGCTCGAAGCGGTCGTCGAGGAAGGCCCGGTAGCCTTCCGTCAGGCGTTCGGGGAAGGGATGCGCTGGCTGGTCCATGCTCCTGTCGAACAGGAGCGCCGCGCTTTCGTCAAGCCGATGTTGCGCCGCGGCGGATGAGCGCGGCGTCACGAGCCGCGTCGGCGCCGGCTGCCGCCGGTCAGAACACGTTCGGATAGATGTAGCGGATGATGACGCTCTTGATGAAGACGATCAGCAGCAACAGGATGATCGGCGAGACGTCGATGCCGCCGAGATTGGGCAGTCTGTCGCGGATCGGCCGCAGGGCCGGCTCGGTGACGCGGTAGAGCATGTCCGCCACGGTCGCGACGAACTGGTTGCGGGTGTTGACGACGTTGAAGGCGATCAGCCAGCTCAGGACGGCGGAGATGATCAGGATCCACGAGTAGAGATCGAGCGCAAGCAGCACCACATCAAGAACGGACCGCATACGGCATCCCTCGTAAAGCTCCTCGGCCGGGATGGCGTGGAGCCCTGCTGAAGTGTCGAAAACACCTGGCGCAGGCAATTGACATTCACGCGACGCGCAGCCTAGAAGGCCAGCGCCCTGGGGCTGTAGCTCAGATGGGAGAGCGCTGCAATCGCACTGCAGAGGTCAGGGGTTCGAATCCCCTCAGCTCCACCAGGGCTTTTTCCCAAACATCCGGAATTAAATGGGATTTCGCGGGATCAGGCGGAATCACACCACTATTCCGCTGAGGCCGACGACTGCTTCTGAAGGCTTGGACGGCATGTCCATCAGGCTGATGACAGATCGTTCGAAGGTGGTGGGAGACATGCCCGCCGCCGCGGTACTGAAATTCGAGCGCGCGGACACTCCCCGGATTGCCGAGCCGAATGCGGGCCCATAGCGGCGCGCTGTTCGGAGAGTAGCGAGATCAACGCGACCCATTGTATTGGGGCAAAGTCTTCTTGCCGCCGAAGAACAAGCCTTGAGGATCTCGGTCCACGTCGCGCAGCGTGCGGCCCACTCCCATGAGCGCACGCCGGCCATTCGTCGCTATCGCCTCGAGGTCGCCGAGACCACCATCCGTGAAGCGCAGAATCTCGGCGGTGAATTGCGCCGTCTGCTTGTCGAGATTATCGGCCAGCCTGCGCATTGATCTCGCGGCTTCGCTGACCTCCTCGAAAGCGTTGGGTCCGTCCTGGCCCGAAGCCTTGTTGAGGAAGGCCTGCGCGCCGATCAGAACCCCCTCCACCAGATCGGCCGCCCGATTGAGCCTGTCGGCGGACGATGTGACGTTTTTGACCGCCTCGCGCATGTCACCACTGCCCAGCGCAGCGGCGACGTTGTCGACCTCGTCGATGATCGAGGTGACCCTTTTCCGATCGAACGAATGAACTGTCTCTGTCAGTTCTTGGGTGACGGTGCCCAGCTTGACCGTCATCGGGGCAATGAAATCGGCGAGCGAGCCAGCACTTTTCATCAGACGCTCGACCTCGCCCGAACTACCGCTGAGCCCTGCCGAGAACTCTTCCGCCTTCTTGACCGTCGCGCCGATCGTGCCGGCATTGGTCTGGATCATCGCCTCCAGGCCATTGATCGCGTCATCCGCTCGCCTGGCGACCGTCCGTACGGTTTCGAGAATGCTTTCGGAGGGCTCGGCGAATATCGTCGGAAAGACCTGGCCCGACTGCGGTGTCAGGACGGGAGAACCCGGCTCGCCGCCGAGGAGTTGGACGGCGACGATACCGGCAAAACCCTGCGCCTCGATCCGCGCGCGGGTATCGCTGCGCAGCGGCGTGGCCGGGTCCACCTTGATCAACGCGTAAATCTGGCGTGGATCATCGGGGTGGATCTCGATGCGTGTCACCTCGCCGATTCTCAGACCGTTGAAGAGCACGCTGGAGCCGCGGCCAAGGCCCGACACCTTGTCCTTGAAGACGATTTGGACGTCCAATTTGGGGACAGCCCGGCCGGTGCTGAACCAAAAAAGGAAGCCGAACAGGGATGCGGTGAGCGAGACCGCGAACAACCCGATCAGTGCGTATCGTGCTCTCGATCCCATCGTCCGATTGGTCCAACCGCCAGTGTCACGCGCCCGCTCCGGGCGTCGGCCGCCGACCGTAACACAAGCGCAGAGTCGTTTGGCGAGACATCAGTGGCGCAGACCGGGACCCGCGCGCCGGTCGCCGGCCTCGCCGAGACATCGCGAGCCGCCCGGCGCGTCCTACTTCGAGGTCAACAAACCGACAGCCATTCCGATGCCTGCTGCCCAGACGAGCGCCCGTAACGGCTCTTCTCGAACGATTGCGAGGACCGCCCCCAAGAGCCCCGAAGGATAAGCATCCTGCGCCGCCATGATCTCCTCGGCGCCGTCGTCGTCAGGCTTGGCGGTAACCTCCGGCAAGGCCTCGCCGATCATCGCGACTCCGCGCGCGATATCTTGTTCGAAGTTCCCGGACGCAGTCGCCTTGTCGTCGCTCATGCCAGCACCAAAACCATGAAAGCAGCGGAATTCGTTCTTCGTCGTTCTCTGATTCATCCAAAAACTGCGAGCGCGCGTCCAGTCGGTGGAGCGAGTTGCTCCGAGCCGGCCCTTTTTTCTCCCGATCGTGCCGCCATCCGCGGCGGCGTGGCCGGCTATCGGGCCGTGACCGCCACGGGCGGATCATAGGCCTGGATCGGCGGCAGGTTTCCGTCGAAGCGCTCGACCTGTACGGTGGTGAGCTGGCCGGTGCAGCCCTGCGCCAGGTTCGAGGTGCCGACGTCGCGGGTCAGGACGTTGGGATTGCCGTGGACGCAGAGCGGCGCGTCTTCCTCGGGGTCGACCGGATCGTACCAGGCGCCGGTCGGCAGGCGCACCACGCCCGGCCTGATGCCGTCGGTCAGCCGGACGGCCGCCAGGCAGGCGCCGCGCTCGTTGAACAGGCGGATGATGTCGCCGTCGCCGATGCCGCGTGCGGCTGCGTCGTCGGGATGCATTGAGGCGACCTCGCGTCCGCGATGCTTGGCGTCGCTGCTGTGGCCGCCGAAGTCGAACTGGCTGTGCAGCCTTGTCGCAGGCTGGTTGGCGACGAGAGCGAGCGGGGCCGCGTCGTCGGGCTGGTCGATGGCTGCGAGCCAGACCGGATGGCCGGGACAGTCGGCCTCGTTGAAGCGTGCGATCGTCTCCGATCCGATCTCGAGCTTGCCGCTCGGCGTCGGAAGCGGCTTGCCCTCGGGATCGTCACGGAAGGCGCGCAGGCGCCCGCCATCGTCCGGCTGCTGCGGCAGCACGAGCCCGTCGCCGCCCCAGAATTCGGCGAAGCTCGGAGCAGGCTGGCTCTGCGCCACCAGAGCAGTGCGGGTCGGCTCGTAGAGATGCTCCAGCCATTGCCTGACGCTGCGGCCCTCGGTGAAGGCCTCGCGCGCGCCGAGACGCTCGGCAAGATCGGCGAAGATCGCGTAGTCGTCGCGGGCCTGGCCATAGGGCGACGCGATCGCATGCATCGGCACCAGCAGCGGATCGTTGGAATTGGCGCCGATGTCCTCGCGCTCCAATGTCATCGTGCAGGGGAGGACGATGTCGGCATGGCGGGCGGTCGCAGTCCAGGCGAGTTCGTGGACGACGAGCGTGTCGATCCCGGCGAAAGCGCGCCTGAGACGGTTGAGGTCCTGATGGTGATGGAACGGATTGCCACCGGCCCAGTAGACCAGCTTGATCTTCGGATAGGCCCGGGTCTGGCCGTTGTAGCGATAGGGCTCGCCCGGGTTGAGCAGCATGTCCGAGATGCGCGCGACTGGGATGAAGTCGGCGACCGGGTTCTTTCCCTGCGATAGGGTCGAGATCGGCACGGCGTTGTAGCGCCGGCCGTAATAGCCAAGCGCGCCGAGCCCGTAGCCATAGCCACCGCCTGGCAGGCCGACCTGGCCGAGCGCCGCCGCCAGCACAAGTCCCATCCAGACCGGCTGCTCGCCATGCCGCGCCCGCTGCAGCGAATGCGAGACGGTGACGAGGGCGCGCTTGCCGTGCAGGCGGTGGCTAAGCCCGCTGATCGTCTCCGCGGGCAGGCCGCAGATCGGCGCGGCCCAGGCGGCGTCCTTCGGCTGGCCGTCGTCGAGCCCGAGCAGATAGCGCTCGAACACCGGCCAGCCGACGGTGTAGCGGTCGAGGAAGGCGCGGTCGTGCAGGTTCTCAGTGACCAGCGTGTGGACGAGGGCCAGCATCAGCGCCGCGTCGGTGCCGGGAATGGTGGCGAGCCAGTCGGCGCTGGCCTCGTCCGGCAGGTCCGAGCGCAACGGCCCGACCAGCACGAACTCGCAGCCGCGCGCCCTTGCGCGTGCCATGGCGCCGCGCTCGACGTGTTTGCTGATCCCGCCGCCGGCGACCATCGAATTCTTGAGTGCCATGCCGCCGAAGGAGATGACGATCTCGCTATGCTCGGCGACCTGGTCCCAACTGACGTTGCGCTTGGTCAGGTCCTCGTAGTCGCCGATGATGTGCGGCACCAGCACCTGCGAGGAGCCCGATGAGTAGCTGTTGACCGAGCGGATATAGCCGCCGGTCGCGACGTTGAGGAAGCGGTGGATCTGGCTCTGGGCATGATGGAAGCGCCCGGCGCTGGCCCAGCCATAGGAGCCGCCGAAGATCGCCTCGGGGCCATGATCGTCGCGCACGCGGGCGAGCTCGGCGCCGAGCCGGTCGAGCGCCTCGTTCCAGGAGACCGGGACGTAGTCGTCGCGGCCGCGGCGGTCGTCGGGGCCGGGCCCGCGCTCGAGCCAGCCGCGCCGGATCATCGGCTGGGCGATCCGGGCGCGGTGGCGTAGCGCTCCAGGGAAATTGTCGAGGATCGGGCTCGGGTCGGGATCGCCGGGGTAGGGCCGGACATCCAGCTCGCCGTCGCGAAGCTTGGCCGAGAACACGCCCCAATGCGAGGAATGGGAGCGATAGCCGTCCTCGGCTGCAGGGTCCGCCGTCTCGACCGTCGCGCTCATCGTCTCGCCTCCGCCCGGTTGGGCGCTCAGCGCCGCACAAGGCGCGAGCCTAGCGCTTTCGGTGCCACGGGTCGATGCCCTGGCGACCCCCAGCAACGTCGGGGATCAGCCGCTGGCGTCGGCGGCTGCGTTGATCAGGATCGAGCGGGCCGGGGTACCGCGCGGACCAGCCGCCGGCTCCGCCGCCGTCGTCTGCGGCTGCTCCGGGGCAGGGATGATGGTGTAGTTTCCTGCCGGGCCGTGGCTGTATTCGGTCAGCAGACGCACGCGCTCCCGGGTTTTGCCGGAGAGCGAGCGGCTCCGGTCGAGATCATCGAAATCGGCGAGCCGGCGCTGGGCCCGGCGGCCATTGTAGACCAGCACCTTGTTGGGGAGCACGACGATGTCGCCGGGCTTCAGGGTGGGATCGACCAGATACCAGTCGGGAACCGCGACGGGATCGATCGGGATCACCTTGACGTGGGGGATTTCGTCACCCGTCCCATAGCGCGGCTGGACGGGCTGCTCGGGCCGCACGGTCATTTCCAGCGGGATCTCGCCGCGTGGCCGCAATTGCGGGCCGCCGAAGATGAAGTCGAGGAAACCGGCCTGGGCGGGAAGAGCGCCCGAGACCAGCGCTGCGGTCGCCACGCCGAGCAGGGCGAGGCCTGCTCTCCGGTGACCGGTCCGCGCTGATGGCGCCGGGGTTTCGGCCGAAGGCCTGCGCTCGCCGATCGCGATCTTGAACATGTCGTATCTCCCTGCCTTTGGTCATCCGCATCGCTGGTGCGACGGCAATGGCGACGGGGAAACGCCGCAATGCCGCGGAGGTTTCGCCAGGCCGCCAATATTTCGCCATCTTGCGAAACCGGGCGTCTTGGAGTGTGTCGACGCTTGCGACCCTCGACCCGGGCCGCGAATTGCGCGAGCAATGGCGCGCTGATTCACGAGACCCGAAGGCCCCCGCGATGACCATGCCCGCCAGTCCCGCCCCCGTGATCGATCCCGCCAAACTCGACAAGCTGGCTGAGGTCGCGGTCAGGGTCGGCCTCAACCTGCAGCCGGCGCAGGACGTCTTCCTCACCGCTCCGGTCGCGGCGCTGCCGCTGGTGCGGGCGATCGCACGCGAAGCCTACAAGGCCGGCGCCGGGCTGGTGACGCCGATCCTGTCGGACGAGGAGGTGACTTTGGCGCGCTACCGTCATGCGAGCGACCAGAGCTTCGACCGCGCCGCCGGCTGGCTCTACGACGGCGTCGCCAAGGCTTTCGCCAGCAATACGGCGCGGCTCGCCATCGTCGGCGACGATCCGATGCTGCTGGCGGCGCAGGACCCGGCCAAGGTCTCGCGCGCCAGCAAGGCCAATTCGATCGTCTACCAGCCGGCGCTGGAGAAGATCGCCGGCTTCGACATCAACTGGAACATCCTGGCCTATCCCGGCGCCGCCTGGGCCCGCCAAGTCTTTCCGGGCGTGCCGGAGGAGGTCGCGGTCGGCCGGCTGGCGGACGCGATCTTCGCGGCCTCGCGGATCGACCAGGCTGATCCGGTCGCGGCCTGGGCCGCGCACAACGCGGCCCTGCGCAGCCGGACGCAATGGCTGAACGGGCAGCGCTTCCACGCCTTGCACTTCACCGGGCGGGGCACCGATCTCACAGTCGGCCTCGCCGACGGGCACGAATGGCAGGGCGGCGCCTCCACCGCTAAGAACGGCGTGACCTGCAACCCCAACATCCCGACCGAGGAGGTCTTCACCACGCCGCATGCGCGCCGGGTCTCGGGCCATGTCTCCTCGACCAAGCCGCTCTCCTACCAGGGCTCGCTGATCGACCAGATTGCCGTGCGCTTCGAGGAGGGTCGCATCGTCGAGGCCAAGGCCGCGCGCGGCGAGGAGGTGCTGCTCAAGGTGCTCGACACCGACGAGGGCGCCCGCCGGCTCGGCGAGGTCGCGCTGGTGCCGCATTCCTCGCCGATTTCGCAGAGCGGCATCCTGTTCTACAATACGCTGTTCGACGAGAACGCCTCCTGCCACATCGCGCTCGGCCAGTGCTATTCGAAATGCTTCCTCGACGGCGCGAGCCTGACGCCGGAGCAGATCGCAGCGCAGGGCGGCAACAAGAGCTTCATCCATATCGACTGGATGATCGGCTCGGGCGAGGTCGACATCGACGGCGTCCATGAAGATGGGCGCCGCGTGCCGGTCTTCCGCAAGGGCGAGTGGGCCTGAGAGGCAGGCGTCGCGAAAGGCGTTCCGGAGCGGCGCGCCGCGACCCTCAGGCAGCCTCGCTGCGAGACAGCTCAGTGAGCGCGTCATCGAGATCGACCAGCGCGACGGAGACCTTCTGCGCGGTCGAATCTAGGATCGCCGCAATCTGCTCGGCGGCGCCGACCTGGACCTGGATATGGGCGGCGCCCTGCCAGACCTCGCTGGCATGCCTGAGCGATTCCATCGCGACGCCGGCGACGTTGCCGACCGCCTTGTCCTGGACGTCGAGCGCCGTGGACATCTCGCAGGCATGGAGTTCGGCAGCCTCGACCTTCTCGCAGATCGAGCGGATCGCCGCGGCCGATCGTGTCGAGGTCTCCTGGATCTGCTTGACCTGCTCGGCGATCTCGAGCGCGGCCAGGCCGCTGTTGCGGGCGAGCGCCTTGACCTCGGCGGCGACGACCGCGAAGCCCTTGCCGGCCTCGCCGGCGCGCGCCGCCTCGATCGTCGCGTTGAGCGCGAGCAGATTGGTCTGCGAGGCGATCGAGCGGATCAGCGCGACGACCTCGCCGATCCGTGCCGCGCCGGCATCGAGCTGCTGGACCAGATCGGTGGTGTCGCGGGCGACGCCATCGGCCTTGACGACCATGTCGAACGTCGCCTTCAGCCGCTCGGCCAGGGCGGCGCTGGCGAGCGACATCCGCTCCTGCGCTGCGGAGACGCTCGCCGCCGCGAGTTCGGCGCGATGGGAATGCTGCGCCAGCACGCCCAGCCCGTCGCGCGTCTCGGCGGTGGCGTAGGTCAGCTCCGTCGTCGAGATCCGCATCGCGGTGGCGCTGCCGGCGATCGTTTCGGCGATGGTCCCCAGCCGGCCTCGAAGCCGCATGGCTGTGCTGCTGCGCAGGGTCGCCTGCGTTAGGACGGGCGCGATGGTCGGTTCGGCGGCGGCCGCGACGGCTTGGGGGATGGCGATCGCCTGGCCGGCGCGGTGCCATCGGCCGAAATGCCTGATCAGCAAGGCCGCGAGCACCGCGCCGACCAACCAAGTCGAAGCGATCACCAGAATCTGTTGCGAGGCGACGGCATCATGCAGCAGGCGCGCCGCTTCCCGCGCCTGGGGAGAGGCCATCTCGGCTGCGTTCCGAGCCGCGGCGACCCGCTGCGCCATGATGGCGTTGACGCCGCCGCCGGACAGGGCGAGCGCGGTGGCGCAAGCCGTCAGCAGTCCGGTCTTCGGTGTCGGGACGCGCGCTTCTGTGTCGATCACCTGCTCTCTCGCCGCTGTCCCCGATCGCAGGCGAGGCCGCCGGCTGATTGCCGGAAACCTGATCGAGGCCCAGCGCGAATCGCGGCAGGCACTGCCCGTCAAGGCGAACGCTGCTGACGCGGCCGCGATTAGACGCAAGAGACCCTACCAGATCGTGAAAATCACCAGGACGAATCCGGGCATGGCGCTCCGGCAGGGCTCAGGCCGCGGGAGCGCTCGCCCTGATCTCGAGCACGACGCCGGCCTGCTCCGCCGTGTCGAAGTAGCTGAAGCCGCTGCGGTCGGCCCGGCGCCCGCGCATCAGCAGGTCGAGCCCCGCGGCCCGTCCCTGTGCTTCGGCGGCATCGCAATCGGGCACGTCGAAGCCGAGATGGAAGACACCCTCGCCATGTGCGTCGAGGAAGCGCCGCTGTGGGCTGTCTTCCGCACCGGGCCGGCAGAGCTGGAGCTGAACATTACCGAGATCGGCATATTTGAAGACCAGTCCGGCAAAGCCGGCACGATCGGGCACGTCGAGTTCGACATATCCCGAGAGCGGCGGATAGTCCCGCCAGGGGCCGACGCCGATCGAGGCATACCAGGCCGCCACCTTCTCGACGTCGCGCACGACGATGCAGATGTGGTGCAGCCTGTCGAAGATCGCGGTCATCGCGGGCTCTCTTGTGTCACCGGCACGGTGTAGTTCAGCACCAGCCGCCCGCCATCGGGGTAGATCGTCTGGCCGGTCATGTAGGAGGCGTCGTCGCTCGCCATGAAGGCCGCGACCGCGGCAATCTCGGCCGGCGTGCCGCAGCGCCCGATCGGCGTGCGCGACAGAACGGCATGCCGCGCCTCGTCAGAGGACATGATCGCGGTCTCGACCATTCGGTCAGGATCGTGCCCGGGCCGATGCCGCCGACGCGGATGCCGTGCGGCGCGAGCGCGACCGCCGCGACCGCCGTCAACTGGTTCATGCCGCCCTTCGACATCGCGTAGGTCGCGAGGTTCGGATTGGCGAGCAGCGCGTTGATCGAGGACATGTTGAGGATGACGCCGCCGCCACCCTGCGCGATCATCTGTCGGGCCGCGATCTGCGTGCCGAAGAAGGCGCCCTTCAGGTTGACGCCGAGGACTTCGTCGAAATCGAGCTCGGTGATGGCGAGGAAGTTCCGGTTGCGGGCGATGCCGGCATTGTTGAGCATGATGTCGAGCCGGCCGAAGCGACGGATGGCGGCGGCGACCAGCGCCTCGACATCGGCGCGCCGGGTCACGTCGGTCTCGACCGCCAGCACGGCGTCGGGATGGCCGAGGTCGTGCGCGGTCTGCGCCAGCGCCGCGCCGTTCAGATCGGCGATGACGACCGCCGCGCCCTCCCTCAGGAAGCGCTCGGCGCAGGCGCGGCCGATGCCCTGCGCCGCGCCGGTGATCGCGGCGACCTTGCCTGACAGTCTCATCGTCGCGTCTCCCGATAGCTCAGCGAACGGCGAGGCCGAGATGGGCGCGCAACCGGTTCTTGACGTGCACGGCGTCGCGTGGCGGCAGCGAGCGCGGCGGGTTCTCGGCCGCGACCTTGATCACGACGAGGCGCGGCCCGGCTCCGGGCTTGCCCAGCCCGTCCGCGACAGCCTCGACCTCGGCCAGCGTGCTCGCGGTCGCGACCTCGGCGAAGCCGAAGGCCTCCGCCGCCTTGGCGAGATCGATGCCGAGCCCGGTATGGCTCGCCTGCATCCCGGTCTCGCCGAAATGCTGGTTGTCGATCACCACGATCGTCAGGTTACGCGGCTTGGCGACGGCGATGGTCGCGAGGCCGCCGAGGCCCATCAGCGCCTCGCCGTCGCCGGTGAGGACGAGCACATGCTTGCCGGGTTGCGCCTGAGCCAGGCCGAGCCCGACCAGCGCCGCGCCACCCATCGCGCCCCAGAGGTAGTAGTTGTCGTCGCGGTCTCCGAGCGCATGGAGATCGTAGCTCGGCGAGCCCAGCCCGGTGACAACGAGCGTGTTCTCGCGCCGGCTCAGGAGCGCGGCGACGGAGTCGCGGCGGGGCAGGGTGGAGGTGTTCGACATGTTGGAGGCGGTCGATATCTGCAAGGTTGTCATGGCGCTCACCACTTCTTCTTGCCGAGCAGGCGCTGGCCGATCAGCACCGCGACCTGTTGGTCGGCCTCGTAGGCCAGCGCCGCTGCGGCCTCGACCGTCTCGACCAGGTCTTCGGGCGTCTCGGCCCGCAGCACCTTGAGACCGATCGCCTCCAGGCTCGGTTGCGTCGCCCGGCTCATCGGCACCTGCCAGGGATTGAACTCGGCCCATTCGCCGCGCATCGTCACCAGCATCAGCAGCGGGAAGCGGCCCTGCACCGGCAGCGACAGCATGTTGATGCAATTGCCGACGCCGCTCGACTGCATCAGCAGCACCGAGCGCTGGCCGCCGAGCCAGGCGCCGGCCGCGATGGCGACGCCCTCTTCCTCCGTCGTCAGCACGTTCGAGACGACAGCCGGATCGGCGGCGAAGAGCTGGATCAGCCGGCTGTGGCCGGCATCGGGCACATAGGCCATATGGGAGACGCCGGCGGCCTTGAGAATGTCGTAGACCTCGCGGGGCCAGGTCGCACCTGTTTGCGAATCCGTCTTCGGTGTCGTTGCGGCCTTGGGGTTCGTCCCGGCGTCCACGTTCCTGCTCCCTGGGGCATTGCTGTCGAGCGAGAGCATACAGGCATCGATGCAGCGGCGGTTCAGCCGATTTGCGTGAACAGCTATCGTCGGATTGAATAGCTGGGATGGAACTCTCGCAACTGCGCACCCTAATCCACGTCGCCGAGCTCGGCAGCCTGAGCAAGGCCGCCGACCGGATGCACATCGCCCAGCCGGCGCTCAGCCGCCAGGTCCGGATGCTGGAGGAGGAGCTCGGTCTGCGCCTGTTCGACCGGCATGGGCGAGGCATGGTGCTGACCGATCAGGGCCGCGACGTGCTCGCCCATGCGCTGCGGGTGATGGCCGAACTCGAGGAGATGCGCGGACACGCCTCCGTCATGGGCGCAGAGCTGACAGGCCAGGTCGCCATCGGCTTTCCGCCGACTGTCGCCGACATCCTCTCGGTTCCGCTGGCGGCGGCGTTCGGCGCGTCGCATCCACGGGCGTCGCTGCGCCTCGTCAGCGCCTATACCGGCTATCTGCTCGACTGGCTGCATCGCGGCGAGATCGATTTGGCGATCCTCTATGATCCCCATGTCGCCCGCTCCCTGCGTTCGACGCCGCTGCTGCTCGAGAGCCTCTTCCTGATCGGCCCGCCAGGCTCGCCCCTGACACGTGAGACGACGATCCGCTTCAGTGATCTTACAGGACAGCGCCTGTTCCTGCCGAGCCCGCGGCATGGCCTGCGCGGCATCGTCGACCAGGCGGCGAAACAGGCCGGCATCCGCCTGACCGTCCCGGTCGAGGCCGATTCCTACGCGACGCTGAAGGACCTCGTGCGGCACGGCGATGGCTGCACGATCCTGCCGCTGGCGCCGATCCATGACGACATCGCCACCGGCCGGCTGACCAGTGCCGCGATCGTCGAACCGGAACTGACGCGGCGGCTGGTGCTGTCCTATCCCGCCGACCGACCGGCGCCGCGCCTCGCGCGCTTCGCCGGAGAGGAGATCACGCGCATCCTGCGAGATCTCGTCGCACGGGGCGTCTGGTCCGGCAGCCTCGCCATCACATGATTCGATAGCTGGTCATCCGCAGAGGTCTTTGTCGCGAGACTGTGCCCGCGCTAGAGGCGGTCGACCCATACGCCTCCCGGAGACCGCAATCCATGAACGTCCTGATCGTCTACGCCCATCCCGAGCCCACCTCCTTCAATGGTGCGATGAAGGATGTCGCGGTCGAGACGCTGCGCGCGGCGGGGCATTCCGTCGAGGTCAGCGATCTCTATGCCCAGGGCTTCCAGGCCGTGATCGGCGCCGGCGACTTCACCGGCGAGCGGGTCGATCCCGGTGCGCTCAACATCGCCGCCGAGCAGACCCGCGCCGTCGAGACCGGCACGCTCTCGCCCGACATCCTGGCCGAGCAGGACAAGTTGCGGCGTGCCGATCTCCTCATCCTGCAATTCCCGATCTGGTGGTTCGGCATGCCGGCGATCCTGAAGGGTTGGGCCGACAGGGTCTTCGCGCGCGGCTTCGCCTATGTCGCGGGCCGGAAATACGATACCGGCCTGCTGCGCGGGAAGACGGCGATGCTCGCCGTCACGACCGGCACTTCGGCCGACACCTATGCGCCCGACGGTATCGACGGCGATATCCTCGCCGTGCTCTGGCCGGTCCATAACGGGCTGCTGCGCTACACCGGCTTCGACGTGCTGCCGCCTCATGTCGCCTATATGCCGGGCCGTGTCGGGGCGGAGGGGCGGGCCGGTTATCTCGAGGCCTATCGCCGGCGCTTGCAGACGCTCGAGACGACGCCGAAGCTGTTCTTCCATCCGCTCGACGATTACGGCCCGAACGAGCGGCTGAAGCCAGGCGTACTCGCCCGCTCCGGCATCCAGCGCAACGTCTGAAGCGGTCAGGACCGGCAGCGCAGATCCTGCGTGCCCGGGCAGAAGCGCAGCGCGTTCGAAAGCGAGAACAGCACGGTCGCGCCGCGTTCCCAGCGCAATGGCGAGCTGTAGGCGAGCGGCTTGGCGACGGCGACGCCGAGCTGGAGGTCGTCATTGATGAAGAGCCTGGCTCCCACGCCGAAGGAAGCGAGGCCCTGGACGAGATCCTTGGACTGGAGATAGGTGCGTGTCACGCCGCCCTCGACGAAGCCGTAGAGCTGATAGCCGTGGGCGAAAGCGAGGTTGAGCGGCCGGTCGAAACGCAGCTCGGCCGAGCCTGCCAAGGCATTGTCGCCGCCGAGCCAGCCGCCCTCGAAGCCGCGCCCGAAGGAGAGACCGCCGAGATAATATTGCTGCGAGGTCAGGAGCGGGCCGGAGGCGACCTGACCAGCGGCCGAGAGCTTCACGGACCAGTTCTCGACGAGGTTCTGGTAATGCGTGAAGGAGGCGTTGAGCAGCGAGAAGCGGCTGGAGGCGCCGGCACGCGAGAGCCAGTCCCGGCTGTCGTCCTTCGCATCGACGAGGCCGAGGCCATGGCGCCAGGTCGTCGACAGGTAGCTCCAGCTCCCCTCCGCGGCATGCAGCTTGTAATCGGCCGAGAGACTGGCGAGGCCTATGCGATCACTGGAGAGGCGGCCGAAGCCGTTGCGTTCGGCGACGTCGCTGAGGCCGAGCGAACCGGTCAGCCAGAGCGCATGGACCTGCGTCAGCACCGGCGCGAAGCCGAGTCGCGCCTCATATGTCTCGGCCCGGGATACCGTGCGCAGCGATCGTCTTGCGTCGCCGGGCCAGACTTCGCTGTGCGAGGCGGAGATGCCACCGCGCAGGCTCTCGATCCCCAGCGGCGCATCATAGCTGACGCGGCCATAGCGGAGTTCGCGCGCAGAGCCGGGAGCGAAAGAGCCCGACACGGCCAGGGTGTCCCCGGGCAGAACGAGCGAATTCAGCGCGGCGCTTGCCGAGCTTTGCCAGGGGCCGACCGCCTTGGAGCCCATGTTGTCGACGCCGGCAGCGGTGTAGACGCGCCATGGCTGAACGGTGACCGTCAGGCGGAAGCGCCCGCTGGCGGTGCTGATCTCGTCGAGCGCGGTGTCGGTGACGCGCATTCCCGGCCGGTCATTGGCCAGCAGCAACTGCCGTTCCAGTGTCGCCAGCCTGGCCGGGCGCTCGGCGGAGATCGGCGCGAGCAGAGCGTCGACGCCGAAGGCGCCCGCCGGGTCCCCCTTGACCACGATCTCCTCGATCGCGCCTTCGATCACGGTGATGTGCAGTCGTCCGCGCTTGAGATCTTGCGGCGGCACGATCGCGCGCGAGAGGTGATAGCCCGCCTTGCGATAGGCGTCGCTGATCGCGGCGGCGATGGCGACGAGATCGGCCTGCGAGACCTCCTGGCCGAGGCGGCCGGCGTAGCTCGACGCTAAATCTTCGCGGGAGAGCGTCGATGCGCCGTCGATCTCCACGGCATGAAGGCGAAACAGCGGCCGGGCGTCGCCGCCGGTCGATGGACTTGCCGGCGCAACCGTTGGCAACGAAGGGAGCGGGCGCCGACGCTCCTCGGCGTCTCGCCGCTCGATCTGTGTCGGGGCCGGCCTATCGATGGGCGGGACGGGCCTGGTCGGCGATTGGGCCCGTGTCGGGCCCGTCATCATCGACGCGATCAGGGTCAGGACGGCCACGGCGGTACTGCGTTCCGGCAGGCGGCCATGTGCTTTTCGATGTTCGGCGTGACGCCGCATGTTGCTAGGCCTGTCGAGATTGGAGCCGATCCCCCCGGCCCGTTCGGACAGTAAAAAATCATGGTTAACGAAACGCTCTGGATTTGAAGGATTCCAGATTGGACCGCTAAGCCTCTCTTCACGGCTGTCCTGTAGGGTTGCGCGATGGCCTGCTGCGACTGCGCGGCGAGGCGCGACGACTCAAGGATTGAGGGCCATGCTCGAATCTGCTGTCCGCCTCATGGCCCATATGCTCCTCATCGCCGTGGCAGCGATCGGGGGGGCGGCGAGCGGTCTCGCTCAGGACGCATCCTGGCGCATCGCCAAAGTGTCTGGCGAAGCCTGGATGTCCGGTGGAGGCGTCCGGCAGGCGTCGGTGACGCAACAGGCGGAGCTGCGACCGGGCGATTCGATCCGGACTGGCCGCAACGGCCGCGTCCTGCTTGTCAGAGGCGCCGAGACCATGATGGTCTCGCCAAATTCGGCGATTTCCCTGCCGGAGATCGGTCGCGCCGGCATGTCGACGGTGATCCAGCAGGCGGGTTCGATCCTGCTCGACGTCGAGAAGCGCAACGTCCAGCATTTCGAGGTCGAGACGCCCTATCTCGCGGCGGTCGTGAAGGGCACGCGGTTCCGCGTCTCGCTCGCCGGTGGCCGCGCCAAGGTCGACGTCGAGCGCGGCCAGGTCCAGGTCGCCGATTTCCGCTCGGGCCAGTCCGCGCTGGTGCTGCCGGGCCAGAGCGCACAGGCCTCTCTCGGCGCGTCGCAGGGTCTGCGGCTGAACGGCCACGGCGTGCTCGGCCAGATCGAGCAGGGCGCGCCGCGCGCCGCGCGGGTCGCCCCGCTGCCGGTTCCGAGCGGCGGTCTTCGCGCCGCGCCAGGCGCGCTGCCGCTGCATGGCGCCGCTCCGGCCGGTCTCGATCCGTCGCGTAGCAGCAAGCCTGCGCCGGTCTTGGACGAGGCGTCGATGCGTCGGCGTCCGGCAGCGGCCGCCATCGCGCGGGGCGCCGATGGCGGCCTGCGGATTTCCGCGCCGCTGGGCGAGATCAAGCTCGATGTCCACAAGGCGACGCGCGGCATGGCACGCGGCGAAGCTCCGGCCGGCTCGTTCGGTGCCGGCCGCGCCACGATCTGGAGCACCGGCGAGCTCAACCCCGGAAATAGTGGGAACCGGACGAGTACCGGCAACAGCGGCGCCGCGCTGAGGGCTACGGACGCGGCCGGCTCGGCCGCCGGTACGTCAGGCGAGGCCTCGCGCGGCCAGAGTGCCGCTGCGACGGCTCTCGGCCAGGGCGCTGGTGCCTCGACCGCCAGCTCCTTCGGTGGCAACGCCAATTCGGGCAACGGCAATGCCGGCGGCAACGGGAACGGAAATTCGGGCAACGGCAATGCCGGCGGCAACGGGAACGGAAATTCGGGCAACAGCAATGCCGGCGGCAACGGGAACGGCAATTCCGGCAACGGCAATGCCGGCGGCAACGGGAACGGCAATTCCGGCAACGGCAATGCCGGCGGCAACGGGAACGGCAATTCCGGCAACAGCAATGCCGGCGGCAACGGGAACGGCAATTCGGGCAACAGC